>JRYF01000889.1_pt1 | contig 397003 bp, 367 predicted proteins | sample 235331 | NCBI WGS metagenome assembly JRYF01 (sample SAMN03074217, study PRJNA261475) | activated sludge metagenome | biome: Wastewater Treatment Plant; feature: Wastewater; material: Activated sludge; isolation source: activated biomass of a wastewater treatment plant treating hydrocarbon... ... | reverse complement strand
CGGCGTCGGCGTCGGCGTCGGTGTCGGCGTCGGTGTCGGCGTTGGTGTCGGCGTCGGCCCGCCACCCGTAATGCTGAAGTTCGTGTTCGATATATCAAAGAAGCAGCTAGTCGAGCACTGTACCTTGATCCTCGCGTTTGTTGAATTTCCGGCCGGAACCGTTATGGCCTGCGAACCATCGTTCGGCGTATTCGCAAGGATCGTTGTCGGAAACGTTAGTCCGCCATCCAAAGAGAGAAGAATATCAACATTCGAACAACTGACCGGCGCGACGTTTGTGTTCACAACGTTCCAAGTCACTGTTTGTTCCGAACCTGAGGGCCAGCTTACATTAGTATTCGGCTGAGTAACCTGAAACGGGCCTGCCGTGCCAACTACATTGACTGAGGTCTGGACCGAACGAATGCCGCCGCCGCCTGCCCGGTTATCCCGTACAGTCATCTGGAAGTTCATTGTTCGGTTTATAGTCGGAAGCAGTTCACCCGTCATACAAGTACCCGAGGAGCACACGGTTCCGGCCGGATTAGTTCCTGTGAACGTCGATGGTGGGACGTTCGCATTGTTTAGGATGTATGGCAGGGACGGGAAGAACCTGGTCGGGCTTGTATTTGGCTTATAAGACCTGAAAATAGGTTTAGCATTTCCGTCGCTGTCCGTATTTGGAACGCCGGTCGTTTGCGGACCCAGATCATATTCTTCCCATGTATAGGTCAACCCGTCGCCGTTAACGTCCGAAGCGCTTCCGGTCAGGCTAAATGGAGTATTCGCCGGGATCGTGCAGGCCGGTGCGGCTACAACGTCAGGAGCTGTGTTGCCGTTGGCCGTTTGAGCCGGACAGCTGCCGCCAGTCGTAGGATTAGTAGAGAAAAGTACCATTTCCTCGAGACTGCGAACGTGGAAATAATCGTCGCTATTCTTCTGTAAGTCTTGTGCCCCACATATACCTGCATAAGCTTGGATCGTCGAGCCGCTTCCCGGTTCGAAGGCGTTCGCCGCCGACCGGTTCCCGCCGGAGCAGTTTCCACTCCCGCCGTTGAAAGTATGATTTCCGCCATATTGATGACCTATCTCATGAGCAACAAAGTCAATGTCGAATGGGTCGCCAACGGGTGAAGGCAGGCCCGTGACGCCTCTTGCTTTCGTGGACGCATTGCAAGGTGAATTTAGAGTGGCGACACCTCCGCCGCCGGTGCTTACTACATGGCCAATGTCATAATTAGCGGTACCGATCACAGAGTCGAGATTCGTTTGATTCTGGCTAAGCATCGTAACACCGTTAGAATTCGTGTAAGGATCGGTAGCCGGGTTCGTATAAACGATCAGGTTGTTATTAGCGATCAAGATCATCCTGATCGAAAGGTCGCGTTCATACACGGCATTGACGCGATTCACAGTCGTCGTGATCGCGGCCATCCCTCCGGCAACCGTCCCGCCGTGAAATTGCGTATATTCACCGGTTGCGGCCATCGCAAGCCGATACGTCCGCAGCGTTCCGCCATTGGTAACGACCTGCGGGATATCGAGGCTGCTCAGCTTCTGTTGAAAATCAAGAGCTTCCGCGACATCAGTGTCCACAAGACATTGAAATTTCTTCTCGGGATTGTCGAAATCCTTCTTTCGGTAAGAGATGTAGTCTTCGGTATTTCCTTTCGCGAAAGGATCGATGAAAACGCTCCCTTCCGCCCGAAGGATAAGTGCTCTAAACCCGACAGGTGTATAGTCAAAACGGACAACGGCAGTCGGATCGTCAAGTCCCTGCCCCGCATAGGTCTTGATCTCAGGAAACTTCGCCGCAAGCCCTGGTTCCATTATCGAAGATTCGAAAACGCTGAACCGCGAAAACGTACCGTCCGGCATTGGGAGAGTGATCACCATCTGCCCGCTTCTGTCCTTTTCTGATTCGGCAGGGGCCTGACGAAGCAGGTCTTTCATCAAGACTTCGTTGAGCTTAAAGACCTTGAATGCCTGCGGCACGATCTCGCGCTTACCGGTCTGTACCGCGGCCCTTTCTTCGATCTCCTGCCAAAGGGCATCGGAGCTGAAGTTTGAGATAGACTGGCCCGTGATCCGTTGACCATAAGAGATAAACAAAACACTCGCAACCAGGGCGAAACACGCGAGGTACAACACGTACCTACGCGAGAACCATGACGGTTTCGATTCCAGCTTTTTCATATATATTTTTCTCTTTTTAGTTTCCCTTCAACTTTTAGAGGAACTATATTCTGCGGAGGGTCCGACCAGCCAAACACCTCGATCTAAATTCTTACGTAATACTCAAAAAACAATGGGGAGTCATATTTTAGCCGGTTTTCGCAGATGTGGCAATAAAGATCTTTGAAGGGAATGAGCTGAACACGTTGTTGTAGGCTAAATCATCCGCCTCGAGCGACAAGTTTGCTTGTGATGATGAATTTCGCGTAAATTTGAGGTCAGTCAGTGAAAAGGAGTCAAAGAATTAAGATGCTGAGGATAGATCATTTGGCGTTCGGGGCACTGTTTCTGCTGTCGGGCCTCGCAATAGGGCAACCGCCCGCGCCGCCAAAGACCTTGAATACCGAGACCCAAAAGATGATCGGCGAGGTCTCCGCACGACGTATTGAAGCGGATATTCGGAAGCTTGCTTCTTTCGGAACCAGGAACACCTTGTCCGAACAGGACAACCCTGCACGAGGCATCGGAGCCGCACGCGACTGGATATACAACGAGTTCAAGAAGATCAGCACCGACTGCGGCGACTGCCTCGTCGTCGAAAAACAGAGCTTTGAGCAGGCAAGATCGGCCAGGATCCCTGAGCCGACTGTCCTCGCAAATGTTCTTGCGACCTTAAAGGGCACCTCGGACCCTGAGCGAGTTTACGTTGTATCCGGGCATTATGATTCGATGTGCTCTTCGCCGACCGACGGAAAATGTGACGCACCGGGAGCTAATGACGATGCCTCTGGTACGGCAGCCGTGATCGAGCTTGCCCGTGTGATGTCGAAACGAAAATTTGACGCGACGATCGTTTTTATGGCCGTGGCCGGCGAAGAACAAGGCCTGCTCGGCGCGGCCTATTATGCAGAACAAGCAAAGCAGAAGGCGACGAACATACAGGCTATGTTTACTAATGACATAATCGGCGGCGTCACCACACAGAAAAATTCGCCCCATCGGAACAGGGTCCGGGTTTTCAGCGAGGGCGTTCCGTCAAACGAGACCGAACAGCAGGCCAACACCAGACGCAGCGTTGGCGGCGAGAACGACTCGTCATCCCGCCAACTCGCCAGATATATCAAGGAGCAGTCAGACCGTTACTTGGCCAATTTCAAGGTGTGGATGATCTACCGGAGAGACCGGTATGGCCGCGGCGGCGACCATATTCCTTTTTTGGAACGCGGATTCGCGGCCGTGCGGTTTACAGAAGCAGACGAAGACTACACGCATCAACATCAGAACGTCCGTACCGAGAACGGCATCTTCTACGGCGATACGCCCGAGTTTGTCGATTTTGAGTATGCGGCCAATGTTACGCGGGTAAATCTGATCAGCCTGGCCAGCCTTGCGAACGCGCCGGCACAACCCAGAAACGCGGGCATCGTGACAGGTTGGCTAACAAATGATACCGAACTGAAATGGGAAGCAAACACCGAAGCAGACCTCGCCGGTTACGAAATAGTTTGGCGCGACACGACTGCAGCCGAGTGGACAGACTCGATCTGGGTCGGCAACGTAACGAGCTATGTTGCAAAAGGGCGTTCGAAGGACAATTATTTCTTTGGTGTACGATCGGTGGATAAAGCGGGCAACCGGAGCCCGGTCAGTTTCCCGCGGCCGGTTCGATAAATATAGAACCCTCGCTGGATAAAGAGGTACAACATAGATGGGTTTCTGAAAGTTCCCGCGGCGTATCTACCTTGGTAAAGATGAGTCACATCGCACTCGGCAGTCTCGTGTTCCTGCTCGCGGGGGGCGTATTCTTCAATATGCCGAGGTGCGGCGCCTGGACCAAAACATTTGTTTCTCCCAATATCGTGATCAGCCAGGTTTACGGCGGAGGCGGGAATGCCGCCGGGTCACAATTCACTCATGACTTTGTCGAGCTTTTCAATCGCGGGGACCAGCCTGTGAATCTCGACGGGTGGTCCACACAGTATGCATCCGCAAGCGGCACTAACTGGCTTGTTACACCGCTTTCGAATGTGACACTCCAGCCGGGACAATACTATTTGATCCAGTATGCGTCGGGCGGATCGAATGGTGCCTCCTTACCAACGCCAGATGTGATCGCCCCGGCAGTAGCGGTCGGTGCCAACACATTCGTCCCCAATCTCTCCGGTACCTCTGGAAAACTAGCTCTAGTAAACTCGACTGTTCAGCTTCCGGCAGACCCGTGTCCCGTTACAGCTAGCATAGTTGACCTGATCGGTTACGGCGCCTCAGCAAGCTGTTTTGAAGGCACGCGGGCACCCGAGCTATCTAATACCTCGGCCGCAAAACGAAACGCTAATGGATGTACTGACACAGATAATAATAATTCAGATTTTACCGTCGGCATTCCGGCTCCTCGAAATTCCCCAGCATTGGTGAATCTTTGTGATCTGAGCGGATCGCTTCAGGCAGGGCTTCAGGCAAATCCGAACGCTGTATCGCCGGGCGGCAACATGCTGCTGACCGTGGCCGTGATCCCGGCAACTTCACCACCAAGCACAAGCATTACCGTCAGCGGCGACCTGACAGAGATCGGCGGGCCCGCGTCGCAGCAGTTTTTCGATAACGGCACCAATGGCGATGTCGCGGCAGGGGACAATGTTTTCAGCTTTGGTGCGACCGTTCCGGCTAACTCTGACGGGGGCGTCCGCACGATATCTGCCGTTGTCTCGGACCAGCAAGGGAGATCAGCGGATGCGAGCATACAGATCACGATTAACGCTCCGCTTCCGAACGAGGATCCGCTGATACTCGGAAATCCGAGTGGCGCGACGCCAAACACTGCTAACGAGAACAATTACCTGATGCAAAAACCGCAGTACACGCTTTCGTATAGCCGCAGCAAGGCAACCCCGAACTGGGTAGCGTGGCGGCTCGACAGCAGCTGGATCGGAAATACGCCAAGGCAGGACGATTATCGGCCTGACACATCTTTGCCTGCTGGTTGGTATCAGGTGACAAGCGCCGACTATTCCGGATCCGGTTACGACCGCGGACATATGTGCCCGTCGGGCGATAGGACGAATTCCGTTCCGAACAATTCATCGACTTTCCTGATGACCAATTTTGTGCCGCAGTTGGGTGCGAATAATCAGGGCCCGTGGGAAGCTTTTGAATCATACTGCCGCATGCTCGCGTTGCAGGGCAACGAACTCTACATTTTCACCGGCCCGGCAGGCAATATCGGGACGATCGCACAAGGCCGGATAGTCGTTCCCAATGTTACCTGGAAGGTCGTCCTTGTTCTTCCAAATGGATCCGACGACCTGCGGCGAATATCGAAATCGACGCGGGCATTTGGTATCGTCGTTCCAAATCAGGGTCCGCTCGACGTCAATGCGCCGTGGCGGAACTTTCGTGTGACTGTGGATGACGTCGAAAGGTTGACCGGCTACGATTTCTTTCGCCTAGTTCCGGCCAACACGCAGGCCTTGATCGAAAAGAGACGAGATCTGCAATGAACGCAGCTCTCCTTTGTGCATCTAACAACTCGGCTGACCGCTTGAATGAAAAGAACCTCAGTAATCATAATCAGTCTTTTGCTCGTCGTTTCCGCCACAGCACAACGCGAACTCTCGATCGCACAGGTGCAGGGCGATGGCAACCTGTCTCCGTTTTCCGGTCAGCATATCAGGGTCACAGGCGTGGTGACCGCTAGGATAAGGACCGGTTTCTTCCTTCAGACCCCTGACGATAAGATCGACCAGAACAAGAATACATCCGAAGGAGTATTCGTATTTACGCGGATCGCGCCTCCTGCAGAAGCGGCGGTCGGCAATCTCGTATCGGTCACTGGTTCGGTTGAGGAATTCCGTCGAGACAACGAGCCGTTCGCACTGACCATTACGGAAATCTCAATGCGCCAAGGCCGCGACGACGTTCGCGTGATCTCGAAGAGTAACTCCCTTCCGGCTGCTATCGTGATGACCGCATCCGATTTTATGTCGAATTCCGTCGACAATCTCGAACGCTACGAAGGCATGCGCGTTCGTTTTGAGGAAATGACTGTCTGCTCCCCCACAAACGGCAGAGTCGATTCCAAGAGCCAGTTCGCCGTTTCAGACGGAGCGTTTTATGCAGTGATCAAGCCGGTCCCGAGGCCCTTTCGCGAACCAGGCCGAGATATTCGCGAGATCGCGGAAAGTTCGGCCAGGGAAAGGTTTCAGAGAGAGTATCCCAAGGCAGCCATTTTTGATTCGAATCCTGAAATAGTCCGTGTCGATACCGATGAACAGATGCTGCGGTCGGCACCGGGCAGCTCAGGAGAACAAGACATTTTCGGGAAGCCGCTAAATGTAGCAGCCGGTATGGCGGTAAGCAATTTAGTTGGGGTCCTTCATTATTCATTCGGCAAATACACACTGCTCACTGACCCGGAAGATACGATTGCAGTGTCGGGTGCACCACAGCCCAACCGGCTTCCGGTACCGACTGAAAGGCAGCTGGTTGTAGTCGGTATGAATCTTGAGAATTTCTTTGACGATGAAGATGATCCTTCGATCAATGAAACGATCGTGACAACAGAGGCTTTCGCACGTCGAATGAAGAAGATCTCGATCACCATAGTCGGGTATATGCACTTACCGGACATTATCGGTGTTGTTGAAGTCGAGAATCTTGCCGCACTTAAGCGACTGGCTGCCAAGCTCAATGCCGATGCCGTCGCGTCGGGCAAACCCGACCCGAAGTACGAAGCGTTTCTCATTGAGGGCAACGACGCCAGAGGAATCGATAACGGATTTCTTGTAAAGACATCGCGTCTTCGTGTGGTCGAAACCGTCCAGCACGGAAAAAGAGATAAGTACAAGAATCCCAATACGAAAGAGGACAACTTTTTGAACGACCGGCCGCCTTTGCTTCTCCGAGCCTCGCTGAACGACGAAAAAACGGGACGGCCGTTTGAGATCACCGTTGTGGTCAATCACATGAAGTCGTACCTCGGGTATAACGACCCTAAACAGCAGGACAACGTCAGGCTCAAGAAAAAACTACAGGCAGAGTTTCTGGCCCGGCTCATCCAGTCAAGGCAGGCGGCTGATCCGAAAGAGCGCATTGTCCTACTGGGCGACTTCAATTCATACCAGTTTGCCGATGGGATAATGGACATGATCGGAACCATCATCGGGAAACCCGCCGGGCCGGAGGCCGTATTGATCGCCTCGGACGACTTCGTAAACCCGGATCTGATAAATCTAGTTGACGTGATCGCAGCCGCGCAACGCTATTCATACATTTTTGACGGAAATGCGCAGGTTCTGGACCACATTATTATCAGCGAAACTATGCGCAAACACACCACGGGCTTCGGTTATGCACGGATCAACGCAGACTACCCCGAGGTACTTAGGAACGACGCGAATAGAATGGAGCGGTTTTCAGATCACGACCCGGCGGTTGCGTATTTCACCTTGGACGACCTTACAGCCGCCCGCGTCCAATAGACCGGTCTCGACCTTTCATATCCCCTGTTGACCGGGAGAACCTTTAGCCGGACGCTCCACGTTTTTCGATGATAATCTGGGCGATGGCGTGCTCTTTTGTGTGGGCTATAGACAAATGGATATCTGTGGCACGCAGCTCAGCTATGATCCTTCCCGCCTCGCCCGAGAGATTCAATGCCGGCACCCCGTCTTCGTTGTTCACCACCTCGATCTCGGTCCATTTCAACTTTCCCCGCCAGCCAGTTCCCAGTGCCTTAAGAAATGCTTCCTTCGCGGCAAAACGGCCGGCAAAAGATTGAAACGCAACGGCGCCTTTTTCCTTGCAATACTCGCGCTCGACATTGGTAAACACCCGTTCGGCAAAACGAGGCGTTCTGTCAATGGCCTCGCGGATGCGATAAACTTCAACGATGTCGATGCCTATAGATAAGATCATCTCGGAAGAATCGATTCTAAACGATGCGGGCTTTTTTTGGCGAGAAAAGGACGGAGTAAAGGTGCTTGTCAGCCGGATGCTCTACGAGGCCGGTTTCCCCAATGGCTTTTCCACCCGTCTGGGCGGCGTCTCGCGGCTTGGTTCGACAGAGGACTTGGATGGATCGGCCGATCTGAATCTCGCAGGGTTCAAGGACGATCTTGCGGAGAATATTGCCGAAAACCGCCGTCGGTTCTTTAGCGTTCTTGACGAGCCGAACGGGCTGGCTACAGTATGGCAGGTTCACGGGCACAGCATAAAGATAGTTCGATCGTTGGACGAGACCGGCGATTCTGATGATCGCTACGACGCAATGATCTCAGATCTCTCAGGGCTGTTCCTTGGCGTTAAGACTGCCGATTGCGTCCCGATCCTGATCGCAGATCCCACTACCGGAGCGTTCGCCGCTGTTCACGCGGGTTGGCGGGGCACCCTTGCCTCGATCGCCGCTAAGGCCGTAGATAAGATGACTCAAGCATTTGGGAGCAAACCGTCGGAATTGCTTTCCGCGATCGGCCCGGCGGCCCTAGGCTGCTGCTACGAGGTCGGGAGCGAGGTGATCGACGCTTTCGCCCTCGCGATGACCGAACATCAAAAGTATTTCCGCAGATCCAGGCAGGAACGCGCATTTATTGACCTTCATCAGATCAATGCCGACCAACTCGCAGGAGCCGGGATCAACGCCAAGAACATCTCCAGAGCCCCACTGTGCACGATGGAGCGGACCGATCTCTTTTTCTCCTATCGCATCGAAAATCCAAGGTATGGAAAGACCGGCCGGCTGCTGGCCGTGATCGGGCGAAAAATTACCGATCGATCGGGGATCACTTAAGAGCAAAACTCGCCAGCATCTCCTCAAGCTTAGGAGCAAGTTCAGGTGAGTGGTCGGCCAGGCAAGTCGCCGTAAGCTGAACTGCAGCGAATTCCTTGAGGAAACTCTTCGTAAAGACAGTCCTTTTTATGCCGTTAACCGTCGTTTCGGCAACTAAATAAGCAAATCTTTTTCCATCAACCATGCCGGTAGTTGCCTCAACTATCTGTGCCGCTCCTGCCTTTGCCAGTTCGACCGCTTCGTCCAGTGAGGACGCAGGGATCACCGCTATCTCAGCGGTTGCTCGCCGGATCGACTCTGCCTCTCCCGTCCCAAATTCCTTCGAATAGGCTGAGAATAAGAGGCCGCCCGGCGGTTCCGCCATCGCTAAGAATCCATCGGGTTTGATCAACGAAAATTCGGGCGTTTCGATCTCCTCGCGTTCAAAAGCGCGGGCGGCATTCCGCTTTATACGGGTCGAGGCCCAAACCATAAAGCCGACGAGAATTAGTCCGGGTATTAGTATTTCCATGATCTAACATCATCGCACGCCTGCCTGCGAAACGCCCGAATTGTCGGGTTAAATGTGCTCGCTTTTCGTTTGCCCTAGCACACCCAGCCCGGTCACCGCAGCTAGCTGCCCGCAAGCTGCGTAAATGTCCCGGCCGCGCGGTGTTCGAATGAATGCGGACACGCCCTTTGATTCAAGCAATGACTTGAAGCGCTTTATTCTTTCCGCTTCTGACGGGCGATAGTTAAGCGGTTCGGCCGGATTATGCGGTATCAGGTTTATCTTCGCCTTTCGGATCTCGTGGCGCGCCAGAAGCTCGGCCAGTTCCTCAGCGTCGGACAACGAATCGTTAACGCCGCCAAGCATCACGTATTCAAAGGTGAACCGCTCGCCACGGCCAAGTGTCTTTTCGAACGCCTTTGCGGCGGCCATCAGATCGGCGATCGGCCAACGCTTGTTTATTGGCATCAGCTTGTCCCGCAACGCGTCATTGGCCGCTGTCAGCGAGATCGCCAGATTCGGGCGGCGGTCCAGAGCAGCAAACTCGTATATTCTCGGAACTATGCCTGCCGTGGATACGGTTACTCGCCCCGGCACTATGAACAGGCCGTCTTCATCTGACATCAGGTCGATGGCCCTAAGCAATTCTTCATAATTGAGAAATGGCTCTCCCTCGCCCATCGCGACAAGGTTGGTCCCATGGGGCGTACCTGCTCCGATACCGTAAACATCATTCAAGACGGTTATGATCTGCTCTACTAGCTCTCCCGCCGTCAGGTTCCGAAAAAGTCCAAGCTTCGCAGTAAGGCAAAAATCACATCTTAATGGACACCCAGACTGCGACGAGAAACAGATGGTGTCGCGCCCTTCACTGGGAATGAAAACGGTTTCAACCGGGCGGCCGTCTTGGGTCCTCAAAAGGTAACGGCGGGTCCCGTCTACCGAAACATACTTCTTTTCCAGCTTGAGCACTCGTGCCGCGGCCTCTGCCGACAACTTTTCTCGAAGAGCCTTCGGCAAGTTCGTGATCGCCGCGAACGACTCTACCCGCTGCTGATGGAGCCCACGAAAAACTTGTTCGGCGCGGTAGCGCGGCTCCCCGACCCCAGCGAAGTGTCGAGACAGCTCCTCTCTTGAGTAGTTAATGAAATGCGGACGCGCCTCCATAAAAAGAAGTTTACAATATTGGCCTGATCAATCCAGAACCTATCGATAATTGAAGCGAGATCTCACATACAGAGTCCTTTGCCGTGCGAAAAGTGGTAAATTATCAACTGCCGTGAAAGGTTGATCGCCGCTTACCTCCGTTTCGAAAAATGAAGATATTTCGTTTGACCATTCCGACGCCGTTTTACGTCGGCACCGTGAATGTTTACCTCATCAGGGAAGACCCAATTACGCTGATCGACGTCGGGCCAAAGACCGCCGAGGCCGCAGAAGCGCTTCGCCGGGGTCTTGGCGAGCATAGCGTGCGTTTCGCCGACGTACGCCGGATCGTCCTAACGCACGCGCACGAGGATCATTGCGGCCTTGCAAAACAGGTACGCGACGAGGCCGGAAATGCCGGGATCTTTATCCATCGATGGGAATCGGGCCACCTGGTCGGCCGCCTTTCTCACGAAACCAATAGACGTCTCCTGCTTCGCTCGGGCGTTCCCGAAAGCGTCTTCACCGAAATGCGAACACTGTATGAAGAGATCAGCCTCCTTACGGATTCGCTTGCGGACGATGACGCGAGCCCGCTGTCGGACGGAGATTATCTCGACTTTGAGTCGGGTACGATCAAGGTGGTCCACACGCCGGGACACACGCCCGGGTCTTGCTCTTTTTTTCGCGAAGCAGACCGAACCCTTTTTTGCGGTGACTGTGTTCTTAAGCGGATCACCCCAAACCCGATCTTGTCTCCCGATCCAGTCGACCCAGCAAGACGTTTCCGTTCGCTCGGCGAATATTTGGTCAGCCTTGCGAAGCTTCGCGAGTTGCGGCCAACGCTTTCATTCGGCGGGCACGGCGAACCGATCAGCGATTTCGACGAGATATTCAACCGGTATCGAACCGCGATCGATGAACGTCAGCGGCGTGCTATTTCGCTGATCGACAAAGGCGGTTCAACGGCCTTTGAATTGTCGCAAAGGCTTTTTCCGAATGCGACCGGCAATAGCGTCCATCGTTTTCTTGCCGTCTCTGAAGCGATCGCTCATCTTGATCTTGCGTACGAGGAAGGAAAGATTGACATGGAAAGGAGTGGCGATGTCGAAGTTTATCTTAGGCTGGACCGAGACTGAACGCACTTGATCCCTTGCCGATCATGCTCGAGCCGGTGCATAGTTCGGCCGGAGTTTATCGCAGATATCGCTTATGCGGGTGGTTACTTTCGAAAGTCCTTCGAAGCCCGGCAGTTGGCTAGCACGTCGGGTAACCGTACGGTCAAGCTGCTCGACGCCGCCGTCGCCCGAGAAAAGCGTGGCTATCGAATATTCGGTTCTTTTCTTCGCCAACGACCCTTGTCCGACCGGCCGCCAAAAAGTTTCGACCACACGCCGTGCGATCTTTCTTGCTGCCTCGCTCTTATCTAGTTCGATCTTTGCGACACTCCAATAGAATTGTGTATGAGCTGCCTCTTCACGAATTATCGCTTCAAGGATCAGTGACAGAACAGGATGGCCGGCGATCTCCCTCATGCGTCGATATGCCTGTGCCGTTGACATCTCGTGGATCGCGCCAAAGGCCATATGTGTTGCCGTAAAGCTGCTGCCGAGAAGATTGGTGAGCGAGGTAAGAAAGTAGGTACTTAGGTGGTAGCCGGCGGGCACGTTTTTGTGTGTTTGGTCCTGCCAGTTATCGGGTGTTTCGTGACCCGCCTCGTTTAAAAACCGGTTGATAACCTGTCCATGGGTTATCTCCTCAACCCCCCATCTTTCCATGAATTTTGCTATCACGGGATCGCGTCCGGTCGGCGTCCGCTGAAGTTCACGGTGGTACATGTCGGTCAGGACCTCGACGTCGCGCATGTAGAGCAGGACAGGAATAAACTTTGCGTCCAAGGGCGTTTCCCTTACTTTGTCCCACGGAAGCGATTCGATAAACTTGGAAGTAAGCGAACGCTCCTGCATTTCGTACCAGTCGAGAACGTCCTTGCTTGTTTCAAACGCCATGGTCTTTTCCGGCAATGATCAGCAGCAAAACCTAGTCTTTACTTTATTGAAAACGACTTTCGTTTACCAAATTTATCCGATAAACTTATCTATCTCCTTTCGACCTCAGAGGTACGAAGATAATAACATTATACCTATATGAGAATTGAGTTTGCCTTTATTTTCTTGGCTTTTGCCTTTAGTGTCAACGTCGGCGGGCAGACTGCCGCGTTAGAGAAACCGGGTGAGAAGCGACTTCAGAACATTCGCCAGTTAACCTTTGGCGGCGAGAACGCCGAGGCATATTTTTCATTCGACGGCAAGAAGCTCATCTTCCAATCTAAGCGCGACGGCCATGGCTGCGACCGTCTTTACACGATGAACATCGACGGCTCGGGACTGAAACAGGTCTCCAGCGGAAAGGGCCGCGTTACATGCGGCTATTTTCACAAGAACGGAAAGAAGATCGTATATTCATCCACAAAATCTGGCGGCGATGAATGCCCACCAACCCCAGATCGTTCTCAGGGTTATCTTTGGCCTGTCTATCCGACATACGAGATCTATGTCGCGAATGCCGACGGCACCAATGTAAAGGCGTTGACGAACAACAACGCGTACGATGCGGAGGCGACGATCTCACCCGACGGAAAGACGATCGTATTTACTTCCACCCGCGACGGTGATCTGGACATCTATACGATGGACATCAACGGCAAGAATGTAAAGCGTTTGACGAATGAGGTCGGATACAACGGCGGGGCATTCTTTTCGCCAGACGGCAAACAGATAGTTTACCGAGCATATTACCCAAAGAATGAGGCCGAATTAAAGCGCTACAAAGATTTCCTCGCAAGAGATCTCATCGAACCGAATATTTTTGAGGTTTGGGTAATGAATGCCGACGGCAGCAACAAGCGGCAGGTAACGAATCTGGCGGCCGCAAGCTTTGCTCCATTCTTTACGCCCGATGGAAAGGCGATAATCTTCTCGACCGATCACTTCGATGTAAAAACGCCCGGCCGACGCCGCCAGCCGAATTTCGACCTTGCATTGATAAATGTGGACGGGACGGGGCTCGAGCGCATCACGTTCAACGAGACCTTCGACGGATTTCCAATGTTCTCTCCGGATGGTAAAAAGCTCGTCTTTGCGTCAAACCGGAATGCCGCGACTCCGGGCGATACGAATGTCTTTATTGCGGATTGGGTGAAGTAGTATTTCGGCGGATCCCGAAATACCAGACCCACCAAATAAAGAATAATTGCAGCGGAATGCGAAACAGCAAATACCACGGGCCGTATTGCATTCCGCCAAATTCTACCGCCTTTAGACTGCCAACTACATTTGCCGGAAGCACAGCGATAAAAAAGATGATGAGCATTATCGCCGTCAGTTTTGCGGTCTTATTCCATAAAAGACCGATAACCGCAAGAAGTTCACAAACTCCCGTAAAATAAACCATTTCCAGCTTTGCCGGCATAGACGACGGCATCATCGCTACCATCGGTTCCGGATTCGTAAAATGCGAGATGCCGGTTGCAAGAAGCATCGCGGACATCGCCGCGCGCCCAGCAAGCGAAAGACCGATCCTGCCGCCAAACAGCGTTCTATCCAACAATAAAAGTGCGCCAAATACTGACAACAGGATGATCAATGGAGCCATAGCTTGAATTTAGGTTGAATTTCATCGATATTCAAATCGAATGGCATCCATACCTTTTTGCAAGTTCCACGGTTTTGGAAATGACTACATTGTTATCGAACGTTCCGCGATACCGGGCACGGTTGATCTTCCCGGTCTGGCGATCGATATTTGCGATCGGCACAAAGGCGCGGGTGCTGACGGAATTGCCGTGATCGAACCTGGTTACGATGCCGACTCTGATCTTTTCTGCGAGATCGTCAACCCCGACGGCAGCATCGCCGGCTTCTCTGGAAACGGCACGCGCTGCGCAGTTTCGTTTGCCTATTTCAAGAAGATCTGGACTGCCTCTAAAGTTCGGCTCCAGACCCGAAGCGGCATCAAAACCTTTCGCATGATCGACGACGGCCCGCCCGGTCATTACGTTTTTGAAGCAGAGATCGGCAAGCCACATTTTGCAAGTACTGACGTTCCGGTCGCGCTTGAAAAGCCGCTAGAAAACGTTGTTGATCTGCCGGTTCGCGTGCTCGACCGTGAATTTGCGATGGCCTGCGTTAATGTCGGAAATCCGGTCGCTATTACGTTCGTCGATGACTTTGAATTTGATTGGCGCGCGTACGGAAAAGAACTGGAAGGTCACGTCATGTTTCCCCAGAAAGCTAACATCGTCTTTGTTAGGGTGGTTGACCGCGAGAACATTGAGATCCGCATCTGGGAACGGGCCGCGGGCGAGACATCTTCCTCCGGAACGTGTTCCAGCGGTGCTGCAGTCCTCACAGCTCTTACAGGTCGCACTGGTCGGAAAGTGTCAGTGCACGCGGTAGGCGGCACGACCGAATTTCTTTGGCGCGACGATGATGAGATGCTCATCACCGGCCGAGCAGACCTTTCCTATTGCGGCGAGTGGCCCGGTTAACCCATCACCGAGACTAGGCCGGGCTGCTCCTTGTCCGATCCGCCGATCAAGAGCTTCACCACCATTTCCTGCCGATAGTTGAATATGTGTTCCAACTGCCAGCGAACAAGAAAATGAGCGAGATCTCCAAGAGGTTCGAGCGGTAGTCGGTACCGCACCTCGTCTTCTATCAAAGTTTTCGAGCTGCCCAGTTCGGTAAAGGTATGGGTATGGACCCACTGTCGATACGGCCCTTTGATCTGGCGGTCCACGAATCGGTGCGGAGGCTCCCATGTCGAGATCTCCGTTTGCCAGCCCATTGGAACACCATATAGGCGTAGCCTGTAATCTATCAACGTGCCTTGCACGATCCTTATAGGACGGGGTGTTATGATCTCGAAATTCAGCTCCGGTGGGGTGATCAATTCCAGATTCCCTGCGTCGGAAAAAAAATCGAATACCTCGGGTCGTCCCAGATCAACGGTAAGCTCGCGCTTCAGAATGAACTCGGCCATAGGTCTGCTGTCTCCGCCAGTTAATTCGAGCGAAAGCGGAGATCGGATTTCTGACACCTCATTCGAGATATTTCTTAGGGATCGGGTTGTCGGGTGTTTCGGCAAGCCAGAATATGTTGATAACCCACCAACGCTTTCCGTCAAACAGCAGCTGGAAACTGTTTATACCCCGCATGAATGGCTCTTTGTCGTCCTTTTTGCGAAATGCGTGATAGGTTGAAAATATCTGCGCTATGTTGCCGTATTGGTCCACATGTCGAGCAAGTTCGCGTTCGTGGAAACCATTTTTTTCGAGGCTCGGGCCGCTGAGATTTACGTAATCGTCAGGCGTCAAAAACCGGGCTCCGGTCACGCCGGTCTGCTGATTCTTGCCTGAGGGGATCAGCTTTGCGTCAGGGTGGAAAAGCGAACGAAAGCGGTCCCAGTCGCGCTTTTGGCCGGCGTCGCCTGAAATGACGTCGTAAACCGCCTTCATTATTGCATCTATCGAGGCAACATCAGCAGCTGCTGCTTCTTTGGATGCGGGTGCCTGACCAGCTATGATCTGCACTGTTGTAAGGAGTATTGCAATTAAAAGTGTAGGTTTCATTCTGGCTTTTACGCGAACGTGGAAAGAAGGTTTCATGGCCCGCATTGACGGCATTCGATGAAGCTGATGTCTTGCGAGAAGCCCCCAGAGGCCTTACGATCGTAATTGAAAGCGCTGGCATCATAACGGCTCCTCAGGATAAAGGCAGCTTCGCCGGGCGCTGAGTCGCGTCGCACCGAATAATGACTCGGAAAACAATTTATAAACGTCGGTTTCGTGTGGCAATAGTCGGCGCCGGGCCGGCCGGATCGAGTCTCGCTATCCGCCTGGCAAGAGATGGATATGACGTGACCCTGATCGAGCGGGCGACCTTTCCCCGTCAAAAGCTTTGCGGCGAATTTATCAGTCCGGAATGCGCGGCTCACCTTGAGCATCTAGGAGTTCTCCCGACTCTGTCTGCTGTTGGCCAACGGATCTTTGAGACGAGATTCTATCTGCAGAATGGCCGAAGCTTTCGGATCCCTTCCGATGTTTTGCTCAGCGGCGGCTCCGCCCTCGGCGTTAGCCGTGCCCAGCTTGATCATCAACTCCTCGAAGCAGCTCGGGCGGCAGGGGCCCGCGTTATCGAGGGCCTCAATGTGAATGAGGTTGTGATGAATGACGGCCGGCTCGAAGCTATCAGAGCAAACGCCGAACATACGGCTAAAGTCGAAGCTGACCTTTTCATCGACGCAACTGGCAGGCAAAGGATACTCTCGAAACTCACAGAGCGGCGGCATAAGGATCGACCCGGCGGCATAAACGGCCGGGGTGCCCTTGCCGTGGCGTTCAAGAACCACTTGTCCGGCGTTTCGCTCGAACCCGGAATTTGTGAAATATACTTTTTTCGAGGCGGTTATGCTGGGATCTCAGGGATCGAAAACGGTTTGGCGAACATTTGTCTGATGGTTGAGCCCGCGATCGCTAAACAATTTGGTGGGCGGGCTGACGAATTGATCCTAACCACTCTCGCCGCCAACAAGCGGGCCGCAGCTTTGCTGAATGCATACGAATGCACTGGGAAATGGCTAGCAGTTTCACTTAGCCGTTACGGCCGTGTGAATAGCTCGGGGCCGGCGAATCTTCTATCGGTCGGTGATGCCGACGCGTTTATCGATCCATTCACGGGAAGCGGGATCTTGATGGCCCTTGAAGGATCAAACCTTCTCGCCTCTGCCATCAAGCGAAATGCTCCAAACCTCGGCTTGATCGGCGCAGAGTATAGGGCAAATTCGCACAAGAGATTCGATAAAAGGCTGCGAATTTGTTCCGTTCTTCGTCGGTTGGCATCGGTCCCGGCGCTTCCGTCGATCGTGTTCAGGCTTCTTGACTCAAGTCCGAAATGCCGGACGATGCTCGCCTCTGCAACCCGGCGTTCCAAGTTCTCCTACGGTGTATGATGGAGCACAAAAGCTCGTTTTTTGCTTGCCTATTCACCAGTTTTACGGTACAAACTTCAAAGCATATCTTCTCGGAGTAATAGTCGGCGGCGATAGCAAGAACGAACAAAGGTCCTCTGGTCCCGATCCGGACAAACACTCTACCTCATTTCCGGAGCAGGTATTTCGCGGGCGACACTCGGCAGAAAAACAAATTAGGAGAAAGATCGATGAGAGAGGTTTCCTCAAGGTTTTACGTTAGCGGCATCTTGATCGGATGTTTGACTTTGTTTGCGTTCATTGGTGTATCGTCCGTTGTCGGACAAACACAAGCAACGGCGGCCGACCTATCCGGCACCGTGACTGACCCGACCGGTGCTGTCGTTTCGGGTGCTACGGTGACCGCCCGGAACACCGGTACAGGAATTTCCAGGACGATCACAGCAAACGCCGTAGGAGCTTATCAGTTCATAGGTCTGCCGCCGGGTGAATACGAGATCTCAGCAGAGGCCCCGACATTCAAGCGTGTCGTCATATCTGGCGTTCGATTGACAGTCGGCCAGGCGGCCGACCTCACGATCAAGCTCGAACTCGGCGAAGCAACGGCCGTCGTGAACGTTACGGGGGAAGATGTTCAATTGGTAGAGACAGCCAGAACCACGGTAGCAAATACCATAGGACAGGAACGGATCGAAAACCTTCCAATTAACGAACGCAGCGCCACGGGATTTGCGCTTACCCTTTCGACGGTCGGCCGCGACAACGGTCGCCCGATCGGCCCGGCGCCGACCTCTGGCCTGAACATAGGTGGTCAGCGAGGCCGCTCGACACAGGTAAATGTGGATGGTGCTGACTTTACAGATAACTCCATTAACGCCGCTCGCTCGACCGTCTCTCAAGAAGCCGTCCAGGAATATCAGGTTTCGACGAATTCCTATACTGCAGAGTTTGGCCGGGCAACCGGCGGTATCGTGAATGTTGTGACAAAGCGAGGAACGAATGCATTCAGCGGAAACGTATTCGGATTTATCCGCGACAAGAGCATCCAGGCCAGAAATGCTTTTGCCCCCTTCAAGCCGGCCTATACCAGGACCCAGTTCGGCGGAACATTTGGCGGCCCGATCGTTAAAGACCGTTCTTTCTTTTTCCTCTCGTTCGAGCGCCGCCAGCGTAACGAGTCCGGCTTTTTTACCAGCGATGTAGCCTCCGGGCTCACGGCCTCGGTCACGCTTGGTGCCCCGATACTTCCGTTCACCCAAACATTCTCACGGCTTACGCCCGCACAGGCTGCATTTGCGAATACTCTGATCAGCACCGGCGTGCCAGCGAACATAAGTGCTGCGGTTCAGTATCTTTATCTCGCCTCAAGCGGCGGCAACACCGCGCTGACGGGAACAAATCCGCTCATCAGTGCCGGTGGGGCCATCCCTGCTGGACAGGTCGTCGGCCCAAGATTCTTTATTACCGGGGCTCCAGTTCCAACGGGCACGACAAACTCAAGCGGGCAGTTCATTGCTTTCCGGCCGCTAAATGACCTGCAGCGTGTTTTCCCCGTAACCGACCGAAGCAATTACTTCTCAGCTCGTGTCGATCACAGCTTTAACCAGAATCACCAGCTTACGGTTCGCTACGGCTACAACCCGGGAACACTTACCGGAATTCAGGTTGAATCGCAGAATCAGTCGCTTGGCCAAAATGACTTCTCGCGAACGGGCATCACCGAGATCGAAGATACGTCGATCTCCGCATCGCTGAATTCCGTGGTCTCTACGAATTCTGCGAATGAGTTCCGGTTCAGTTACGGGCGTCGCGAAACCACTTTTCGATCGCAGAACGGCGATGCGGTGGCCTATAACATTTCCGGAACGGCTTTCATTGGCCGAGAACTTTTCTCGCCGGTTGACCGCACCGAGACACGGTACCAGTTTGCCAATAATTTCAACTTGGTCGCAGGAAGCCATTCCTTCAAATTTGGCGCCGATGTTAATTTTGTTCGTATTCCTGAGGCCCTTTTCGAGCTGAACTTTGCCGGCCTCTTCAATTTCGGCGACTTTGCTGCCTCGAACTTGGGCTTTCCTGCTGCAGCACCCGCATTCACACCCGTGCAGTCTTACGGCCTCGGGTTGCCGTCGATCTATGTACAGGGATTTGGTAATCCGATAAGCAAGATAAAGAACACGCCGCTGGCCTTCTTTGCTCAGGATTCCTGGAGAGCGACGAAGCGGCTCACGCTTAATTACGGTGTCCGCTATGATCTCGAACTGACCGAGACGATCGCCCCGGTCGCCTTCCGCGACCCCTTGTCAGGCATATCCCTTTCGGCGGGCGATATCTTGGCCGCACAGGACGCAGTCGGGGTACAGCAGGGAATACCACGCGACACAAACAATTTCGCCCCGCGGTTTGGTATGGCTTATGATGTCGCCGGCAATGGTAAGACCGTTATCCGAGCGGCAGTCGGCCTTTTCTATGATCATCCGCTGCTCGCAGTTGCCTTCAATTCCGACATAGCGGACGCCGCGCAGCAGCAGCAGGCAGTCCTAACAGCCGGAAGTCCGGTCCCAGTCGGAGCGACCGGCCCTACGCTTCTCAATGCCGCCCTTGTTTTTCATGGAACGGTTTGCGGAGCCCAGGGGTCAAATGCCGCGGTTTGTGCCGCGTTTGGCAACCCGGTCACACCGGGAGTCGCGTCGAGCGCCCAGTACCAGTTTGGGCGTCAACGGTTTAACGATCAGACGTTTCCCGGCTTTGGCCCGGTCTTGCCTTTCACGCTTCCGATAGCAAAAGATTTCCAATACGCGTCGGCAGTACAGGCCAATATCGGATTCGAGACCGAGCTAATGAAGAATCTGTCACTCTCTAGCTCGGTCATATATGTCGGAGCTCGGCATTTGCCGCACCCGACCGATCTGAACACGCCGAACACGGCCCTTCAGATCCAGAATTTCCAGCGGTTTTTCGGTGGAGCTTTGCCAAGTTCGACTCAGCAGGCAGTTGCTTTCTCTATTGCTTCTACGGCACCTGGTTCTGCGACCGGCGTTGGATGTTTTGTAGTGATTCCGGGAATGGTCGCTCAGTGTCCGACCGGCCGCGTGGTCGCTCCTGCCATAGCGAATTTCTTCCGGCCGAACGCTCCGAACTATTTCCTTGCAAGCGCGCTTTCGGGCGGTGCTGTTTCAAAGGCGGTACTCGATTCCCAACTCGCCGGCAGTCTCAGAACTCCGGGCGTCCTGTCACCCTTTGGCTCTGTCAACGCCCAGATATCTGATGGAAATTCGACTTACATGGCCCTAAATACAGAACTTCGCCGCCGCTTTGCGAACAACTTCCAATTCCTGATGTCTTATACGATCTCTGAATCTATTGACGATTCGTCAGATCTGCAGACACTGCTTATTGCGCAGGATGTAAAGAACTTCCGTGCGGAGCGGGCTCCATCGCTTTTTGACCAGCGGCATCGCTTCGTATTCAGCGGTGTCTTGGCTTCGCCCATGGGCTGGAGAAATTCGGGCAGCGGCTGGAAGCAGTTTTTTGCTGACATTACCGTCGCACCCATCATTGAAATTTCTTCCGGAAGGCCGTTCAACATAATCACAAACGTTGATGCCAACAATGACCAATCGACGCAAACCGACAGGCCGAGCGTCAATCCCGATGGGTCATTGTGTGTCCCGGGCGATATTGGCTGTATAACTCCGCTTATCACGAATGGTCAATTCTCAACAGGTACGCTTGGACGTAATCGCGGCATTACGCACGGCTATGCTTCGGTAGATCTTCGCCTGACCCGGTCTTTCCGCTTCACCGAGCGTGTGAAACTCGATCTTATCGCCGAAGGTTTCAATCTGTTCAACAGGTTCAACGAGGCATCTGCCTCGCCGAACTATCGGGACGTCAACGCATTCGGCGAACGAAAGAGCAGCTTTACCTATTTTTCGAAGCCGACGGCCGCATTCGACCCACGGCAGTTTCAATTTGGGATAAAATTGAATTTCTAGAAGCGCTAACTTTTAAGTTCGGGCCGGCCTGACTATATGCGGGCCGGCCATTTGTGTTTTGAGACAGATCCTATTCCCACCAGCAATGGCGAAACTCGAAGAACGAATAACGGAAAAGGCAAAGGAGCTTGGCTTCGCTAAAGTCGGTATCGTGCCTGCTGTAGAGCTCGACATCGAAAGATCTCGCCTTGAGGAGTGGCTCGCACGTGGTTTCCAGGGATCCATGGCATGGATGGAGCGTGACCCGCAAAAACGTACCGACCCTCGAAAACTGTTCCCACAGGCTAAGAGCGTGATCGTTGTAGCGATGAATTACTTTACGCCGCAAGATCACGAGGATGCGGCTGATAAGGGAAAGATCTCGCGCTATGCTTGGGGCGACGACTATCACGAGGTTCTTCGGCAACGCATGGGCGAGCTGCTTAGATGGATCCGCAGCGAGCTTCCGGACGCGGAGGGAAAGATCTGCGTTGATACCTCACCTGTTATGGACAAGGCCTGGGCCGTCCGTGCCGGTCTTGGCTGGCTCGGAAAACATTCGAATGTGATCAACCCTGAGATCGGCTCGTGGTTCTTTATCGGCGAAATATTGCTCAACCTTGATCTTGGCGATGATACCGAGATCGTTGCCGATCATTGCGGCACATGCACAGCTTGTATTGATGCTTGCCCGACAGGTGCGATCGTCGAACCCTATGTGGTAGATTCGCGAAGATGCATTTCATATGCGACGATCGAGCTTCGTGACGACACGTTTCCTGCCGATTTAGCCGAAAACCTTAACGGATGGCTCTACGGCTGCGACATATGTCAGGATGTGTGTCCTTGGAACCGATTCGAAAAACCGGTTCGAGAGACCGCATTCGAGCCGAGAAATGGTGAGACATCGCTGGATCTGGATGCCGTAATTCGATTAGATCAGGACAGTTTTGCAGAAAGGTTCCGCCGCAGTCCTATCAAACGAACAAAGCTCAGCGGCTTAAAAAGAAACGCCCGATACCTGAAGATCAATACCGGATCAAACTTAAGTGAATAGAATGAAGACAAGGCATCAAACGGTCCCGTCACCCCTCTCGATATTTCTGCTTATCTTCACCGTGTGTGTTGGCTCAATTATGGCCGGCGAGAATCCTGGATCTCCTGAATATGCCCAACCTTTGCCCACGCCAACTGCTGCAGACGAAAGAGCCGCTCGTACGAGCTTTAAGAAACTTGTCGATCTCCAAGCTGCGCTAAGAAAGATCCCGAGAGAGAGGCACAACCGCGAACCGCATAAGACCTTTCTAAGGGTAAATCGAGATCATATAGTTTATAGCGAGCCCGCTGCGGATCATTACGTGCGCTCAGAGCTTTTCTGGGACCTTCATTCGAGATACATGCACGTGTCTTTTGCGGAAGAGATCGCGTGGACAGCGGCTCAGAATCCTTTGCCTGGTGAATGCGAGGGTTATGTGAATTGCGTCCTGTACGTCGTCAATTCGACTGATGCGAAATATCTTAGGCTCTATCCAAAGGGCAAATACTCGAAAAAGGCGCTGCAAAACGTGATCGGGCATCTGTCGCCAATGGCCGACCCCCTGGATAAAGAGAATTACACCGGCCCGATTGACGAATCAGACAAAGCCGAACTCAAGCAGGTGATCGAGGAATTGAGAATGAGTTTTGAATATGTATCCGAGCCGGAAAGGACAACCGCGCTTCGCCTGGTGAAGCAGATCAGGGAGAATTTCAATTGAGACATGATCTGGTCAAGGCTTATGCCTGGCCTCGGTATTTTGTAGAATTTAGTAGATGCTCATCGATGCTCATAACCGGACGATACGCGATCTTCGCATCTCGCTGACAGATCGCTGTAATTTCCGGTGCTTTTATTGCCTTCCTCACGGCGAGCCTTCATGGGCAAAAAAGGAAAAACTGCTGACATTTGAAGAACTGGAGCGGGTTTCCGAGATCTTTGTTTCTTTAGGTATCGAGAAGATCAGGTTGACCGGAGGGGAACCGCTCATCCGCCGCGATGTGCCAGTACTGGTTGAAAAACTTGCCCGTCTCAAACCCGAACTAAAAGACATTGCCCTTACAACGAATGGGTACGATTTTGTTCGACATGCCGGTGTTCTAAAGGCCGCGGGCCTTGACCGCGTGACGTTCAGCCTGGACAGCCTGAAGCCGGAACGTTTTCGCGAGATAACCGGAGTCGATGCGCTTGACCGCGTTTGCGATTCGATCGATGAAGCTAAGCGGCTGGGCTTCGCGCCAATAAAGGTGAATGCCGTGATCGTCCGCGGAAGGAACGACGACGAACTCCTCGATTTTGTTCGCTTTGCAAGAGAGAATGAGGTCAGCTTTCGTTTTATCGAGTATATGCCGCTCGATTCTGGCCACGAATGGAGCCGTAATCTTGTGGTTTCGGGCCGCGAGATCCGTGATGCGATCGAAGTGATCCATCCGCTTCGGCTTAAAGAGCCAAATCGCGGGACAGGTACCGCCTGGACCTACGCATTTGTGGACGGCGCACCCGGCGAGATCGGCATTATCGCACCTGTTACCGAGATGTTCTGCGGACAATGTTCGCGAATACGCCTGACCGCCGATGGTCAGATCCGTACTTGCCTTTTTTCAACGCACGAGTACGACCTGCGGCATTCGCTTCGCAGTGGTGCGGGCCGAGACGAGATCGTCGATTTTATAAGGAGCGCCGTCCTAAAAAAAGAACCGAGCCATCGTATCAATGACCCGGCCTTCGTTCAGCCCGAACGGACCATGAGCTTTATTGGGGGTTGACTCACCCTTGCTTCCGTCCCATCATGTCTAACCCGACGGCGGCAACAAGGATAGAGCCCTTGATGATGTCCTGCATATAATCTTTCACATTCAGAAGCGACATCCCGTTGTCGAGGCTTGCCATTATCAATGCCCCGAGGCACGCCCCGAATATCGTCCCGCGACCGCCCATCAAACTAGCTCCACCGATAACACACGCAGCAATAGCGTCAAGCTCCTTCAATGTTCCAGCGTCTGGCGAGGCGCTCCCAACACGAGCGGTAAAGATCAGCGCCGCAATGCCGGTAAGGGCTCCCAGGAGAGCGTAAACCTTCACAATATTTCGCCTATTGTTTATTCCGGACAACCTTGCCGCCTCCGCGTTCCCGCCTATCGCGTAAAGATACCGTCCAAATGTGGTCGATGTGGTCAAAAAAAGACCCAGAAGTGCAACACCTAACAGGATGAGGACCGAAATCGGCACGCCGAAATAAGAGTTCATCACCCAGATGAAACCGATGATCCCGCAAATGGGCAGAAAAGATTTCAAAAGCTCGCGAAGGTAGTTTGGTTCACCCAGCCCGTATCGCTTGACCGAAGCTGCACGCTGATATGCTGAAAAGAGCACGAAAATGATCGCCGCGCCGGCGAGTATCCAGCCGATGGTCAATGGCACGTTGCCCTGACCGATCAATTTGAACGTGTCGCTCGAGATCGGGATTGTGTTGCCGCCCAGAAGCCATTTTGTGGCGCCGCGCCAGGCCAGCAGTCCACCCAGAGTCACAATAAAAGCAGGTACGTTGAAGTAAGCGATGATAGAACCATGAAAGAGGCCGATCAGCACGCCGAGGCCGATAGCCAGCAGGATCGAGGCGGGCAGCCCAAGCTCTAATGTGGTCAGCGCAAAGCCGGCTACGGCTCCCGCAAAGCCAAGCACCGAACCAACCGAAAGATCAATGTTTCCTGAGACGATGACCATCAGCATCCCGACCGCCAGGATCGCCGTCACGGACATTTGAGTAGCAAGATTTGAAAGATTCCTCGATGTCAGGAATATCGAATCCGTTGCCCAGTGGAAGTAAAGCCAGATCAGTCCGAGGACGAAGATCATGATATAGGCACGGAGAGCCGTCGTGTTCACTTTTGAAGTTGCTGATAGCATCATTTGTTCTTTCCGGATCGGAGCTGCATAACTTTTCAACAACAGGGCGAGATCAAGTCTCCCTTTCGCCTAGTCCGAGTGCCCCGTAGCGGCCATCATCACTAGTTCAGGGGTCGCTTCATCACGCGTGAACTCGCCCGTGACACGACCCTCGTGAAGAACGAGTACACGGTCGGAAAGCCCGAGGATTTCTGGCAGTTCGCTCGATACAAGCACGATCGCAATGCCCTCAGCGGCGAGTTTGTTGATCTGAGCGTAGATCTCCTGCTTTGCGCCGACATCGATCCCTCGAGTCGGCTCATCAAGGAATAGCACCTTAGGCTCCGTCAACAGCCATTTACCGAGTACAACCTTTTGCTGGTTTCCGCCGGAAAGCGTTCCGGCGATCGCCATTGGCGACACCGCCTTTATTCGAAGCGATGTCATTGGAGTTCTGGCCGCTCTAAGCTCGCGAGCCCGATTAGTAAGTGTGCTCCCAGAGATAGATCTTAGTGCCGCGAGGGTCATATTATCCGCAATAGTTTGTTCTAGGATCAGGCCGAACCGCTTTCGGTCCTCCGTAACAAAGCCAATGCCGTTCGCAATGGCTTGCGATGGCGAATTGATGTTAACGTGGCGGCCTTCGACCAGAATCTCGCGGTTGAATTTCCCGCGCCACGCGCCAAATATCGACATCAACACCTCAGATCGGCCCGCACCCATAAGGCCAGCGATACCGAGGACCTCACCTTTTCGAACCGAAAACGACACTCGATCAACTACCGCTTTGTTCGGGTCATCAACGGAATAGGCCGACAGGTCGCGAACCTCGAGCGCTGTCTCACCCACCTGATGTTCCGCTTTTGGGAAGATGTCCCCAACCTCGCGGCCGACCATCAATTGGATCACCTTTTCTTTATTCAGTTCCGTCGCCCTGTGTGTAGCAACTGTTTTTCCGTCGCGCAGAACAGTGATGCGGTCGCTCAGCTCAAAAACTTCACCAAGCTTGTGTGAGATGTAGATCATACCCACGCCGTCGGATTTTAGCTTTCTAAGTATCGAAAAAAGGGTCTCAACTTCTGATTCGGTCAAAGCGGCGGTCGGTTCATCGAGGACGAGGATCCGAGCTCGTTTAGAGAGGGCTTTTGCGATCTCAACAAGCTGCTGCTGGCCGATCCCGAGCATACCGACCGGAACTCTGGGGTCGATCGAAAGATGAAGGTCTTTCAAAAGCTTGGAGGCACGGTGGTATAGCTCAGACCAATCGATCACTCCAAACTTTGATGGCTCCTGGCCCAGAAAGATGTTCTCGCCCACTGTGAGTTCTTTGACGAGAGACAGTTCCTGAAAAATGATCGCGACGCCCGCTTTCTCTGAGTCCCGAATTCCGCGGAAATATTGCGGCTCATTGTCAATCAAGATCGTGCCGCCGTAGTGGCCTGCCGGATAAACGCCCGAGAGGACCTTCATCAGTGTCGATTTTCCCGCTCCGTTCTCACCGACCAGCGCATGAAACTCGCCCGCTTCTAGGGTAAAGCTCACTCCATCGAGCGCTCTTACGCCGGGAAATTCCTTAACGATCTCTCTCATTTCGAGAAGCGGCATAAAGTTACGGATAATTCGGTCCAAGCCCGAAGCACAGTGGATAAGAATGTTGCGATTTTACACGCCCCGCCGTTGTTTCCAAAGTCTGAACACGCTCTAGGAAGCCGACGTTTTACCGTGCTTTGAGCGATATCTTATACTTAAGGGCTATGTCTGAAACGTCTGCAATCGAATCTGTATTGACCGAATCCCGTTTATTCCCGCCGCCGGCTGCATTTGCTGCCGCGGCCCACATAAAGAGCTTTGAGGAATATGAAATGCTCTACGATGAGGCCGCCGCAGACCCGGCTGCGTTCTGGGCTCGACAGGCGGGGTCGCTCCATTGGTTCCGGCAATGGGACAAGGTGCTTGAGTGGAACGAGCCATTTGCCAAGTGGTTCGTCGGCGGCAAGCTGAACATCTCTTACAATTGTCTCGACCGCCACCTCGCGTCCTGGCGAAAGAACAAGGCGGCGATCATTTGGGAAGGCGAACCGGGCGAACAGCGGACGCTCACCTATCTTCAGCTTCACGGTGAGGTCTGCCGCTTTGCCAACGTGCTGAAAAAGCTTGGCATCAAGACCGGCGACCGCGTCGCTCTTTATATGCCGCTGGTTCCCGAACTTGCCATCGCGATGCTTGCCTGCGCCCGGATCGGTGCGACTCACACCGTCATTTTCGGTGGGTTTTCGGCAGATGCTATCCGCGACCGCGTCAACGACGGCCAATGCAAACTGATCGTCACTGCAGACGGCGGCTACCGCCGTGGAGCGGAGATAAAGCTCAAGGCAACAGTCGATGAGGCCGTCGTGCAGACACCGTCGGTCGAAAAGGTCGTTGTTTTCAAACGGACCGGCTCAAAGATAGATATGCGGCCCGGCCGGGACCATTGGTGGCACGAACTGATGCAGACGGTTGATGCCGATTGCCCGGCCGAAGAGCTTGATTCCGAACATCCGCTCTACATCCTCTATACTTCGGGCACCACCGGAAAGCCGAAAGGCATTCTGCACACGACCGGCGGCTATCTAACGCAGGCCGCCTTTACCGCAAAGTTCGTCTTTGACCTCAAGGACGAGGACGTCTATTGGTGCACCGCGGACATCGGCTGGGTCACGGGCCACAGCTATGTCGTCTATGGCCCGATGGCAAACGGCGCGACAGTTCTGATGTACGAAGGAGCGCCTAACTACCCTGACTTCGATCGCTTTTGGGACATAGTCGAGCGGCACAAGGTGAACATTCTCTACACCGCACCGACCGCAATCCGCGCGTTCATCAAATGGGGCGAGCAATATCCGCTAAAGCACGACCTATCTTCGCTCCGCCTGCTTGGAACGGTCGGCGAACCGATAAATCCTGAGGCCTGGATTTGGTATCACCAGGTGATCGGTAAGGGGAGATGCCCGATCGTGGACACGTGGTGGCAGACCGAGACCGGCTCGATCATGATCTCCCCGCTTCCGGGTGCCACCCCGCTTGTCCCCGGCACCGCGACCCGCCCGCTGCCGGGCATCATCGTCGATATCGTTACCAAAGCAGGTGTTCCGGTCGGCCCCGGCGAGGGGGGCTATCTCGTCGTCAAGCATCCGTGGCCGTCGATGCTTCGCACACTATGGGGGGACGACGAGCGCTACAAAAAGACCTACTGGTCGGAGATACCGGGCTGCTACTTCGCAGGCGACGGGGCACGCCGCGACGAGCACGGATATTACTGGATAATGGGCCGCGTCGATGATGTAATAAATGTAAGCGGCCACCGGCTTGGCACCGCCGAGATCGAATCGGCCCTCGTGTCTCACGAAACGGTTGCCGAGGCCGCCGTTGTCGGGCGTCCCGACGAACTGAAAGGCCAGGCCATCGCTGCGTTTGTTACGCTCGAGGGCGGCCGAACGGGCAGCGACGAGCTAAAGGAAACGCTCCGCGCCCACGTCGCCAAGGAGATCGGCTCGCTTGCAAAGCCCGACGACATTCGCTTTACCGACGCTCTGCCAAAGACCCGCTCCGGCAAGATAATGCGCCGCCTGCTTCGCGAGATAGCGGCGGGCGGACAGGTCGCCGGCGACGTCACGACGCTGGAAGATTTCTCGGTCCTGGAAAAGCTGCGAGAGGATGAAGAATGAGGAATGAAGAACGTTGGGGCCCCCTGTAACTTAACATTGTGCCCTTGTTGTTCAATGATTCTTTAGGCTCAATTTAGACGTTGGTGTTCACGAAATAGACGAAAAGGATCAAGTTATGCAGGAAAAGACCGCAACACCAGATCCGCAAAGAGAACTCGCACAAGCGGGCCAGGAGTTCTATCGCCGCGGGTGGGTGCTCGGGACCAGCGGCAATTTCAGCATGCTGCTGGCGCGGCGGCCGCTCAGGATCTGCGTTACTGCCAGCGGCATCGAGAAAGGCGATCTGGACGAGACCAATTTCCTCGAACTCGACGAAGACGCCGAGATCCTTCAGGGTTTTGGCAAGCCCTCGGCAGAGACGCTGCTGCATCTCTGCATTTACCGGCATGTGCCCAAGGCTCGCTCGATCCTGCACACCCACTCGGTTTGGGGCACCATCCTCTCGGACCATTTCTATGAGCAGGGAGTGATAGAGATCGAGGGCTACGAGATGTTAAAGGGCCTGTCCGGTGTCTCTACCCACGAACATACCGAGCGTGTCCCCATAGTCGATAATTCGCAGGACTACATCGCTCTCTCGCACGTCATCGAAAACGTGCTGCGCGAAAATCCAGCCTGCCACGGCATCTATCTCCGCCGCCACGGCCTCTATACCTGGGGCGAGACCGTCTCTGACGCCCGCCGCCACGTGGAGATATTTGAGTTTTTGTTCGAGGTTTTGGGAAGGAGCCTGAGGTTCTAGGGAGCATAGCGATCGCACTCTGTTTGCAAACTCTGTGGCCTCTGTGGCGAAATTAGTTTATGGCAATTGTTGATGTACCAAATAAAGACCTGAGACTTACCGAAGCGAGAGATATAGCAGACTATCTGGCCGGCATCGGCATCGACTACGAGCGCTGGGACAATATCAGCGAACTCGGGCCTGATGCGAGCGATGAAGAGATACTTGCGTTTTACGCCGATGAGATCGAAGAGCTCAAGGAAAAGGGCGGCTACGTCACCGCCGATGTTATAAACGTCACGCCCGACACGCCGGGGCTCGAAGAGATGCTCAATAAATTCAACAAAGAGCATTGGCACGACGAGGACGAGGTGCGTTTCATCGTCAAAGGCCACGGCCTGTTTCACATCGCGCCCGAAGGCGGCGACGTGGTCTCTATCGAGATGGAGGCCGGCGACCTGATCCGCGTTCCGCGCGGCACACGGCATTGGTTCAATCTCTGCGGCGACCGCACCGTGCGTGCCATCCGTCTTTTTCAGAACGTGTCCGGCTGGACTCCCCATTACACACATTCGGGCGTCGATGCCGGTTTCCAGCCGCTTTGCTTCGGCGTCAGCCACATTCCGTCTGGCGCAGCCTGATCTACCGCAGGGGCAATAGAGAGCAGCGATATCCTCGATCTTTCTCTCTATGCCTTCTGTGCTCTCCGTGGCCGAAATGACCAAAGCCATACTTCTCGACATCGAAGGCACGACCACGCCGATCGACTTTGTCCATCGGACTCTCTTCCCATTTGCTAAGAGAAAGATCGCCAAGTTTGTCGAGATTCATTTCCGCGAGCTTTTTGACGAGATCAAAGCGCTTGTCGATGAGAACTCACGCGATTCCACCTATACACTCCCGGTCGATCCGGCAGAGCCTGGTTCGGTAACAGCTTATCTGGAGCATCTAATTGATTTAGATCGAAAATCGACACCCCTTAAGACGATCCAGGGCATGATCTGGAAAGAGGGATACGAGTCGGGCGAGCTTTGCTCGATAGTTTTTGACGACGTTCCTGCCGCATTCGAGAGATGGACAAACAAGGGTCTCTCCATCGCCATCTATTCGTCCGGAAGCATCCTAGCCCAGCAGCTTTTGTTCAGACACACCGGCCATGGCGACCTGACGCCTTTCATATCGAATTACTTCGATACGACGACCGGCGGAAAACGCGAAGCGTTGAGTTACGCCAAGATCGCCGATGCCCTTTGCGTTGACCCCTCATGCATAACTTTCATCTCCGATACCTCTGAGGAGCTTGCCGCAGCCCGCGACTCGGGACTCAGCACACTGCTTGCGGTTCGTCCAGGTAATGCAAGGCAAGAAGACACAACTGAATTTCAAGCGATCACCTCATTCGATCAGTTTGACCACGACGCCAGCGAGTGTGGATCGGGATAAGTCTTATTCGCCAAGAACTGAACGATTCGAGATCCAAAAGAGACCATGAATTCCCCGGCCATTCAGAGCTTTTTTGCCACAAATATCCAAACTTGCTTCCAGATTTGATTTCGTTCACTCGGTTTGGTTTGATTCTAGTTATGGCTGAACTCGAAACGGCGACTCTGGGTGCGGGGTGCTTTTGGTGTGTTGAGGCTGTTTTCGACGATCTCGAAGGCGTCCACGATGTGGTCTCCGGCTACTCCGGCGGCCACAAGGACCATCCGACCTATCAGGAGGTCTGTTCCGAGACCACCGGCCACGCCGAGGTAGTGCAGATCCGCTTCGATCCCGATGTCATAACCTATGCCGACATTCTTCGTGTCTTCTTTTCCGTCCACGACCCCACCACGCTCAATCGACAGGGAAACGACATCGGCACCTCTTACCGTTCGGCCATCTTTTTCCATTCCGAGGAACAGGAGCACGTCGCGCATGAGATCATCACCGAGGTCACTAATGAGGGCATATATGATGACCCCATCGTTACTGAGGTAACTGCATTTGATAAGTTCTGGCCGGCTGAGGATTACCACCAGGAGTATTTCGCAAACAATCCAAACCAGCCCTATTGTGCTGCGGTCGTCGCGCCAAAGTTGGCAAAGTTTAGGTCGGCTTATTTCGACCGGCTGAAGAAGCAGCGGTCTGTTTCAGGCTGACCAGCACTTTAAAGTTTTCCAAACAGCATCAATACGCCGATCGTAATGAACGCGGCGGCAACTATCCTTTGGAGCCACTGAACTGGAACATATTGGGTGAGCAGGCTGCCGAAAAGCACAGCCAGCAGCGTGACAATGACCAGTGCGAGACTGGCACCAAAGAATACTGAGAGCTTGCTTTGAGTTCCGGACGACATGGTGATCACGGCGAGTTGTGTCTTGTCCCCGAGTTCGGCTAGAAAGATAGCCAAAAAGGCCGTCGCGAAGGCTTTCCATTCCATCTGGAAATTTTCTATCAGCGAAGGCCAAAAAAGCAAACCTTAATTGGATTTGAATAGACCTTTCCGGGTCAGATCCCTATTACCTTCTGTATCTCGCGATTGAGGCCGAAGGAGTCATACTGAAGCCTTCGCTGGTTCACCAACACCCGCAGCCTGTGCATCGTTAAGTGATAGGTGTTGCCGAAGAAGGGATCCTCACGAAGACGCTGAGTTATCCTCTGTACGGCAGAGATCACCCCGCCGATCAGCTCTTGGGAGGCGATCTTTTGTCTCACCGTGATGTAGCCATCGCCGTAAGAGAAAACGTCCGTTTCCGGGTCAAGGAACGGATATTCAAAGCTGACAAAGCCGCAAGCATTTCTAAATACTTCCTGAAAGTTCAGGTTCCCTTTGGCCATTGAATCGTCCACAGATTGGAGCAATTCTGAGATAAGCCCGAGGAGTTCGGTCCAGTTTTCAAGACTGTCCGAATCGAACCCTACCGCCGGCTTTGGGATCGGAATGTCTGCCGTAGCACTATTTGAGAAGTACTCTTCCATTTTGGCAGAGGGTCTGAAGGCCTTTGCAGCCGGCCCCGATGCCATTCTCCGAGCGTCTTCAGCGATCATGGCATCAACAAACACGCTGTTCAGATCGACCCCGCTATCGTACTTGTAAACATTTATCATTCCGCCAGGCTCCTTTGAGCGAATAATTATGCGTTGAAGGGCCTCGTCACCGAAGGAAAGGCGTCCGGCGATAAGGTCCTGTTCACGAGCCATGATCGAACCGTCCTCGCTAAACTCGATCTCGGCCTCGTAACTGCTCAACTCTATCTGCACGCTTCCAACAAACTGGAGAGAACGAAGATGTCGTATAAGCCCAGCTAGATCTACGAATGATGTGTTCAAGTTTTTATGTATCGGATGTTTCTCCATCAAGACGAGGTTTTGCATCATATCGTAACTTTCATGGCAAAGAGCTGCCAATGGGATGCTTTGCCGTTAAATAGAGCCAATCGGAATAGTATTCCAAACTCATGCCGCGTATTTCCTCATCTTTGGAACATGCGGTTTGCTCCGTCAAATGAACGCCTCGCGTTTGACAGCAAGATCAAACGTTGGGTATTTACATTTCTTTACAAATCTCGAAAACCAGCCCGACCTTTCGCGCGTCTAACGCACGTGAAGTCCTAATTCTAATTTCCTTGAGAGGTTTCTTATGAAAAAGTTTCTATATCTTGCATCGGTTCTTTGCCTCTTTTCGCTAAGTGCAGCTGCCCAAAAAGCTGATTTCTCTGGTACATGGAAGCTGGACCCTGCCAATTCTAAGATCGGCGGGATGCCCATTGAATCAATGACAATGACCGTCGAGCAGACCGAAGCTGAACTTTCTGTCACGACAGCGACGAAACGAGCTGCCCCACCCGCCGACGGTAGTGGCGGAAGACCTGGCGGCGGTGGCGGGGGACGCGGCATGGGTGGCGGAATGGGCGGAGGCCTTGGTGATGGAAAAACTGTTTACAACCTTACTGGAAAGGAGACCACAGTAGAGGTTGACGGGCCAAACGGGAAGATGCCGGTCAAGCTGAAAGCCGCTCGCGATGGTGCCACACTGAAACTTTCATCGAGCAGATCGTTTTCCGGGCCAATGGGCGATATAACAATTACGACCAGCGAGAAGTGGACGCTATCGGCGGACGGTACAAAACTGACCGTGGAACGTGAGCAGGCCACGCCGCGGGGAGCGATGACATCCACACTGGTCTTCAATAAAGGCTAGTTTCAGCAATCGCTGGATCATTAATGAGCAATGATCGACGGTTGCAATGAGATGCCTGCAGATCAGAGCATCGTAGGTCAAAAGCTGAGCTCTTCTATGATCTCAGCCATTATCTCACGGCCTCGCTCGAGTTCATTGGGTGCGAGTGATACGGCGCCAACGACGGCATGCCCGCCGCCGCCATATCGCTCGCAGATCTCGGCAATATTATGGACTCGCGGCCGCGGGGCCCATGGATTTGAACCGACAGAGATCTTGGTTCGAAACGAGCTCTGGCTAAGCGAAACGACGTAGGTCACGTCGGGATGGTAATAGTAGGGAATGAACTTGTTATAGCCCTCGATCCCTGTTCCGGTAAGATCGAAGTGCACAACGCCCCGCTCAGCCTTGGCCCTTTCTTTGATCAGTTCGGCCGTTTCCCAATGCAGTCGCAATATCGGTTTGAGCCTTGCTTGTAGTTCGGGGCTCTCGACTATTTCGTCGAGGGTTTCGGTAGTCAGCCGCCTTATTATTCGCGCCACAAATTCGGGGTCTTTCTCGCCCTCTATTACCTGCATTAGCTTTAAAGCCGCTGACCGCAGCTCAACACATTGGGCTGGAGATTCATAAAGGGCCCCGTCGATAATGTGGGCCCATTCGATCAATTCCGCAAGGGATTCGTCCTCAAAACCGAAATTCTCTTTCGCGATCCGCGCGATAAACTCCGCGCAAGACTTGCTTGTGATATCCAGGAATTTTTTCCCCGAGGTATCAGCTAAAAAATGCTGCTCGTCGGCCTCTGAGAGAAACGCAGACTGGTGATGGTCGAACCACCATGTCAACCGCTCATCGGCACAGTACTTAAAGTCAACGATCGCATTCTCGTCTCCGTCCAACTGATCACGGTCAAAGGCATTACCGGCCCGGTGCATCGTGGGCGTATAAACGATCTGTGCACCGACACTTACAACATCCTGGTAAAATTTGGTAAAAACAGCGGCAGAAGAGACTCCGTCGAAACAATTGCCATGATAGAGTATCCTGAGCTTCATAATTAAGATTCACTCGAGCCTCAGGATCGGCATCAGACCTGAGGCAAAACACTCTAGCTTATGTGGCAGGTTCTGATTCGTCAAGCAGGCTCCTGATTATGATAATTAGAAAAGCACAGCCCGCCGAAGCATCTACTTTAGTGGACTTTAATCAGCAGATGGCTTTTGAGACCGAGGGAAAACATCTCGACAGCGAAACCTTAGCCAAGGGCGTCAATGCCGTCTTTGCCGATGAACGAAAGGGCTTCTATGTGGTTGCAGAAGATGATGGCAAGGTCGTCGGTGGTCTGATGGTCACGTTCGAATGGAGCGACTGGCGGAATGCTTGGTTTTGGTGGATACAAAGTGTTTACATCGTTCCGAATTCGCGCGGAAAAGGTATCTATAGGCTTCTTTACGATTTCGTTAAGACTCATGCGCGAGCTGAGGGCAACGTGTGCGGATTTCGGCTTTATGTAGAAAGGGAAAATCACAATGCTCAAAAGGTCTATGAGAGGCTGGGTATGCGACAGCCCGGCTATCTGATGTATGAAGCAAACATAAACGAATAAAGCCGAAGGCCCTGGGAGGACGCTTCGGCTTTTTTGAAAACTGTATCCGTCGGTCTGATGATGGAGTCTATCGAAGAAAGATGTTCACCCTATAAGAAAAGAATCGAGAGCCGAGCGGTTCGCAGTTTTCAAATATCAAAATTTTTCTTATACAGTTTGAGAAAAAGGCCGGTTCATTCTTCGTGCCCACACGCGAAGATTACCCCCAAGCGATCCGGCCTTTTTCTCAAAGCTTTCGAAGATCAGTAGCTTTCTGACTTGAGATCCTCTGGGACCGAATGCCAGGACCCGGCCCCTTCCTTCCCTGTGTTCGAATGTCACTGAAGCTGGACCTGACCTTCGTCAGTGACGAAGATGTCCTATCGATCGAGCAATTGTTTGGCAATATGTGTGCCACAGATAAAGCATTAAAATTGTTAGCTATCAGCGCAGAATCAATATGATCATGTATTGATTCGATTCGGTTTTCGTACAAATTCATCCTTTTTAGAATACATTGTGTATGATTATGATTCAGTATGCGGGCACCTTCCATCTGTGTTCTAATTAGCTTAAGTGGCGCGCATTTCCGAAGAACAGTTTGCCCGAATCTGTGAGGGGCTCAGGCAGGATAGAGAGAAGATAATCAAGCACAATCCCATTGGCACGGATCGAGAGATCATGCTTTGGATGCTTCTGGGCTGCCTGAGCAGCTTTCTCGATCTGGGTGAGAGCGAGGTCCCGTGCTTTCCCGGGAGACCTGATGAGAACGCCTATCGAAATGCAATAATGTTTGTACTTCGCGGACGAATGGAAAGCGACTTTGATGTGTCGCCTTTTCTTGAGTACTTATGCAGAGAATGAGAATTGAACAGTTTGTTCTGACGCCGTTTCAACAGAACACCCGCATCGTTTCATGTTCGCAAACCCGCAAAGCGATCTGTATAGACCCCGGCGAGCCTTCGGAAGAGCTTTCCAGCTATATTCGATCGAATCAGCTTGATCTACAGGCGATCGTAATCACCCACGGCCATCTTGACCATATCGGCGGGACCTCATTTATGCACCAGAATTTCCCATCGGCGGAGATAGTTTGCCATCAGGATGAGGCAGGACTTTACTATTCCTTGCCGCAGCAACCGCTTCTGATGGGCATCCAGCCTCATCAGCTAAAAGCGCTGGGCATGGACTATGCCGCACCGCCAGAGATCACTCATTTTGCCGAGCATGGAGAGATATTGGAGCTGGGTGATCTGAGATTTGAGGTGCGGCATTGCCCAGGGCACACTCTGGGCCATTTGGTCCTGGTCGAAGAGAGTGAATGTACCGTTTTCACGGGAGACTGTCTGTTCAGCGGTACGATCGGCAGGACAGACCTTCCTGGCGGCAATTATCCGCAATTGATCGCGTCGATCCGAACTCAAATATTATCTTTGCCCGATGATTTTAATGTTTGCTGCGGGCACGGCCCCGATACTTCTGTCGGCCGGGAGCGCGTTTCAAACCCGTTTTTGCAATGACGGTCTGGCTGCAGCAACTCCTAAACGAATAGTTATCTGCTATACTCTTGCAAAACCGGTAGAAAAGTAGAGATTGGCTATGAAGAAGACGCTCTTTTTGTTTGCTCTCTCTTTCCTCGTTAACTATCAGGCATTTTCTCACGGAAACAACAGCCATTTTCCGCAGTCGCAGGATGTTGCCGTCCGGACCACAAAGGTAAGCGGCAACGTCTATATGCTTCAGGGACGCGGCGGGAATATCGGAGTAGTGGTAGGACCCGAGGGCCTTTTGATCGTCGATGATGATTATCGCGATGTAGCACCCAAGATCGCGGCCGCCTTAAAGGAATTGGGCAGCGAAAAACCGCGATTTGTTCTGAACACCCACTGGCACGGCGATCATACACAGGGCAATGAGCATTTTGGCAAGGATTCGACCATTGTTGCACATATCAACGTTAGAAAGCGGCTGCTTGATCCACCGGTCATCTTCGGCAGATCGACGCCGGCTTATCCTTCCTTTGCCTTGCCGATCGTCACGTTCACCGAGAGCATGACCATCCATCTGAACGGTGAAGAGATCCGGTTGATCCATTATCCGAACGGCCACACAGATGGCGACTCCGTCGTCTTCTTTGACAAGGCAAAGGTCGTCCATTTCGGGGACACCTTTTTCGTTGGCCGATTTCCGTTTGTCGATATCGACAGCGGCGGCAGCGTTCAGGGCCTTATTAACAATATCGGAGCACTTATCGCGAAGATCCCGGCAGATTGGAAACTGATACCCGGTCACGGGCCCATTTCAACTCACGCAGACCTTAAGAATTATCATGCAACGATCACCGAGTCGGTAAAGATCGTAACCGATGCGATGAAAGCCGGAAGTTCGTTGGAAGAGATCCAGAAAACCGGCCTTCCCGAGAAATTCAAGGAGGCCGGTTCCGGTTTCATCAAGACCGATGCGTGGATCGCGACCGTCCATCGAAGCTATTCGATGAAGTAATGGCTTTGCAAACAGTCTCTGAATGAGAAAGGGCGGCCCGAAACGAGCCGCCCTAATGCATTTGTCCCTACCAAATTCCTATGCGACAGTTACTTCCTCACAAAGATAAACGTCCTGGATCGCGTTGAGAAGCTCGACGCCTTCGCCCATGGGCCTCTGAAACGCTTTTCGGCCAGAGATCAGGCCGGTGCCGCCGCCCCGCTTGTTCACAACGGCTGTGCGGACCGCATCAGCCTTGTCGCTGGCGCCTTTCGACTCGCCGCCCGAATTTATCAGCCCGCAGCGGCCCATATAACAATTTGCCACCTGGTAGCGAACAAGGTCGATGGGGTTGTCGCTGGTCAGATCTGAATATACCTTTGGATTGGTCTTGCCGTAGCTGCTCTCGGTATTGAGAATGTTATATCCGCCGTTTCTCTCGGGCAGTTTCTGTTTAATTATGTCGGCCTGGATGGTCACACCCAGATGGTTTGCCTGGCCCGTCAGGTCGGCAGCAGTATGCATATCGCCTTCGGCCGTCTTGAACTTGGAATTTCTCAGGTAGCACCAAAGGATCGTCGCCATTCCCAATTCATGAGCGTAAGCAAACGCTTCCGAGACCTCCGTGATCTGCCGCGTCGCATTGTCCGAACCATAGTAGATCGTAGCCCCTACCGCGATCGCGCCCATATCCCGCGCCTGCTCGATCGTGCCGAACATTACCTGGTCAAAAGCGTTGGGATAGGTCAGCAATTCATTATGGTTGATCTTTACGATGAAAGGGATCTTGTGGGCATATTTCCTTGCGACCGAACCTAAAACTCCAAAGGTAGAAGCAACCGCATTGCATCCGCCCTCAATAGCAAGCTTTACGATATTTGCCGGGTCGAAGTATTCCGGGTTCGGTGCAAAGCTGGCCCCGGCCGAGTGTTCGATGCCCTGATCGACCGGCAGGATCGAAAGATAACCGGTACCCGCAAGCCTTCCGTTCCCATAAAGCGTCTGCAAGCTCCTCAGAACCGCCGGCGTTCGGTCGGATTCGGTCCAGACGCGATCGACAAAATCGCCGCCGGGTAAATGAAGCGATCCCTTTGGGATCGTCTTGGACACGTGATTGAGTAAAAGTTCAGCTTCGGAACCCAGAAATTCCTGGATCCTCCCATAAGCTTCGGACATAGTTAAGTCTCCAAAACCATTAAGAATAACCTTTGAATAAAACCCGGATTATAACACACCAAAGTCTAGGGAGAGAATTCGATCAAAATCTGGCAAAGCAAAGGTCGTTAGAACTCAGCTTTCTGGCCATGGTAAGAATTTCCTAGCGGCAGTTTCAGAACTTCCGAATCTTAAAACTCCATTGAAGAGGTAAAAAAAGGCAGGGTGATCGGCCCTGCCCTTTCCTATTGCCAGACGGAGGTGATCATTCCGCGATCGGGTTTCCTTCAACGTCAAGGATCGTGATCGTATACCCGAGCTCTTTCAGGCCCGACTCGATAACCCTTCTGTCGCCGACGATAACGATGGCCATTTTCGAAGGATCAAGGAATTGCTTTGCCACCCGGTTCACATCCGCTACGGTAACGGCGTTGATCCGGCCTATGTAATCGTTGAAATAGGAGTCAGGCAACCCGTAAACAACCAGGTTCGAAAGCTGGTTGGAGATCGCTCCAACGGTTTCAAAGCCAGCCGGATACCTTCTGATGATGCTTTGCTTGTTGTAGTCAAGTTCCTGCTGCGTTATCGGCCGCCCGCCGCGAATATCGTTAAGTTCCTTCATAAACTCAACGATAGAGGCCCTCGTATCCGCTGTACGAACATCGCTGCTTGCCGAGAACGGGCCGGCCCCCCGACGGAATGAAAATCCGCTCCGTGCACCGTAGGTATAGCCCTTATCCTCGCGAAGGTTCATGTTGATCCGCGAGGTAAAGCCGCCGCCTAGGATCGAATTCATTATCATCACAGGAAAGTAGTCCTTGTGCATGCGGTCGAGCCCGACATGGCCAATAGAAACGGTGGATTGTGCGGACCCCGGCCGATCTACAAGATAGATCGCGGTCTTTTCGAGAGGCTTGGCGGCCGGAAGAGTTCGTGTACTGATGCCAGCCGGCTTCCAATCAGCGAACGCTTTCTCGAGCTTCGACTTAAGAGTTCCCCTATCGATGGCGCCGACAACGATAAGCGTTGCATTGTTCGGACGGTAAGTAGATTCATAGTACTTTACGAGGTCTTCACGGGTGATAGCTCTGAGCGAAGCCTCGCTTGTACTCCGGCCATAGGGATGCTCACCATAAAGTATCTTGTTGTAGACGTTGTTACTGATCGCATCAGGGTTCGTACGTTGCTGCCTAAGACCTATCATGGCACGCGCACGAAGGCTCTCAAGTTCTCTGGCCGGAAAAGCTGGGTTCTGGATCACATCCGAATAAAGCTCTAATGCACGGTCCAGATGCTTCGTCAACGTCTGGATGGAAACGGATGTCGCGTCAAAACTCGAACCTGAGTTGATACTGTTAACACCGATCTCCCTTAGTTCATTTGCCAGTTCCTCAGCTGAAAGCGTCTTGGTGCCCGTCGTCAGCAGTTGTGAGGTCATTCCGGCAACGCCAAAACGATCATCAGGCTCATTTGTAGAGCCTGTCTTGAACACCATATTCATCGAAACGATGGGAAGTTCGTCCTGCCGGACCATCCACACTTCCATTCCGTTCGAAAGCTTTTCTTTTTCGATCGCCGGAAGTACGAGTTTCGGGTCAGGGCCCGGCTTAGGCAGCGCTGCAGCCTGAGCGGCCCGCTTTTCTTCGTCCGACGCTTTCTTGCTTTCGCCTGAGGCGGCCTCAACATCCTCCGCGGGCCTGCGAGGGGCACTTCCGGCAAGCGGTTTATAGGTCATCACAAGGCGATTCGCGGTCAAATACTGGTTTGCGACCCGCATTACATCCGCGGCGGTTACCCTACGATACCGATCGAGGTCCTCCTGGAACCAATTGGCGTTGCCGCGATAGCCTGCAAATGCCGCAAGCTGATTGGCCTTGCCAAGTACGGTCTGCAAGCCGAATATTGACTGAGACTCGATCGAATTGAGGGTCCTGCGCATTTCTTCGGCCGTCGGCTGCTCCTTCTTGATGCGTTCGATTTCAGCATTGATCTCCTTTTCTATTTCGTCGAGTGATTTACCTGGTCTGGCTGTCGCCTGTATTTGGAAAAGGCCGGCGATCTCGTTAGTGCCGCTAAAGGCACCAATGTTTGAGACCAGCTCTTTTCCGTAAAGAAGGCTGCTTTGGAGTCTGGAGGTCCTGCCGCTCGAAAGGATCGAGCTTAGAAAGTCAAGAGCGGGCTGGTCGGCATGATAGGCTGGAACACCGTGCCAAACCATATATCGACGCGGAAATGGGACCGCATCCTCAACTTCAGTTCTTATTTCTTTCTCCAGTTTCGGCTGCGTCGGGTTTGGGCGTTTGATGTCGCCGCCCCGGGGGATCGGGCCAAAGTATTTGTCGATCCAGGTTCGTGCTTGCTTTTCGTCAAACGACCCTGAAAGTACGAGCACCGTGTTGTTAGGAACATAGTACTGCCTGAAGAATGCCTTAACATCTTCCATCGACGCTGCCTGAAGGTCTTCAAGCGATCCGATGGTTGTCCAATTATAAGGATGCGGTTTTGGGTACATCAACGCCCCGATCTTCTCAAACGCCGTTCCGTAGGGCACATTATCAACCCGCAAGCGGCGCTCATTCTTCACTACGTCCTTCTGGTTATCGAGCTTTTCCTGCGTCATCGCCGGCAGCAAGTTATGCAGGCGGTCGGCCTCCATGAAGAGGGCGAGCTCCAGAAAGTTTGACGGGAGGGTCTCGAAGTACCAGGTACGGTCCTGATTAGTAGTGCCATTGATGGTGGCTCCTGCTTCCTGAAGGGGAAAGAAATAATCGGCGTCGTAATTTTTCGAACCCTGAAACATCATGTGCTCAAAAAGATGGGCAAATCCGGTACGACCTTCGACCTCGTTCTTGGCGCCAACGTGGTACCATACCCCGACAGACACGATAGGCGTGGAATGATCTTCGTGCAAAATAACCCGAAGTCCATTTTTCAATGTGTATTCTTTAACATTGATCGGTGGGAGTTTCTCGAAACGCTGCCCGGTAGCACTGACCGAAGCTAACAGTACCGCGGCAATAAGTGCCGTCAGAATTCTCTTTAGACGCATAGCGATCTCCTTATAAAAAAGACTGGACGTACGAAAAGGGCCTCGAAAACGCCGGACCGAAGTTCAGTGCGTTCTAAAGCCCATCTTGCTGGCCTTCAACCTAATACGAGGTCACGCGCTTCCGGGTTTCACCGGAGCAAGGGTCGCGATCTTTTCCCGCTTCGATACAACGACACCGCCGGGTTTCTCTATGGTTACGGCAAAAGCGGACGGATTCCGGACACGGAGTTTCGCATCGATCGGGATGACGACCTCACCGTCCGCGGTCACGTCAAAAGTGCCTCCGTCGATCGGGGTCTTCGGATCCTGCGACTCATCAAAGATCCAAAGCTGATAGGTTTCTTTGGAGCCATCGTTTCTCGGAAGGCCGCGAAAGCGCATATACCCTTCCTGTTTTTCGTCACTCCAAACCACATCTCCCGTGACGGAAGCTAAATCCGCTACATTACCTTTGCCCCATTCTGCCGACACAACCCGCCCGGCGGTTTGAATAAGTTCCTGGCGTTTGGCACCGGGATCTAGCCGAAGCTCCGGCGTTGGAGACGGCGGAGGCAAGCCCGCCCTTGGTACAGTTTCACGTGGGACGAACAGGCTTATTGCCAATGCGATCGAAGCGGCAGCAGCGGCAGCCCATCCAAGCCATCCGAACCAAGAGCTGCTTCCGCCGCCAGATAAAATTATTTCTCGCTGTGGCACGGCGGCTGCGGGAATGACCACCCGGGGTTCATCGACTATCTCGTATCCCTTACTAAGTAGTTTAGAATGAAGCTCTTGCGGTAGCTGAGAAGAAGTATCTAGGCCGGCGAGGCTAAGAGCCGCTACAGTACGCTCTATCGAGTCGGCCTCATCAAGCTCGTAGCCAAGATCTACTAGTTCAAGAGCCTCCTCTTCGTTCAGGCCATAGATGAACTTGTCTATAAGGAGGTCATGCACTCTGTTTTGTTCTTCTTCGCTCATGCGTGCACCTCCTTTGGTCGGTCAGTACTTGCCAAACCGAGGAATTCGCGGGCCTGCAATATCCCGCGCCTTGCGTGGGTCTTCACCGTTCCGAGGGGCATGCCGGTACGATCGGCTATCTCCTGATGGGATAGACCCTGGACGATAGAGAGTTCGAGAACCTGCTGCTGCTCCGGCCGCAAGCTGCGGAGGGCTTTGACCGCATCGTTTGCTTCGAGCGAGGTTTGCATTTTTCTGTCCGCCCGGTCCACGGGTTCCACCATGACCTCATCGATCGCATCGGCAGATATCCGCCTCGAGGCGAACCGGAGCCGGTCGATAAGCCGCCTGCGGGCTATCATAGCGATGAACGTGGTCTCTGAAGCCTGTGTTTCGTCAAACTTCGCCGCGTTCTTCCAAATGTCTAAAAATATCTCTTGCACTGCATCTTCCGCGTCTTCCGAATTCCTTAGCATTCGGCGCGACAACGACCATACCAGCCCGCCGTACTTTTTCAAGCACTCTTCGACGGCGGTTCTGTTACCGGCAGCTATTTCTTTGAGGATGCTATCGGCCATCGTTACGGAAAAAATGGTCTATGTATCGTAAAGCTACCGTATTTTTAAAACAATTCCAAATATCCAAGACGGGGTTGGCGATTCTCCTACATGAGGTCACCGGCAGCCGGGGAAAGCTTTTCCAAGTGCCCGTCCATTGAATACTTCGATAAAGCCAGATTTTTGGTTTCAGGTCTGGGTCGCGTGATGGCCGCCAGCGGCTATACGGCGAGTAAATGAAGGGATTCTTTTCTTTTCTAAGATCGAACTGGCCTATCGTCGCCAGAACCGCGAGAAGATCGCTATCAGGAATAGGGTTATAGATGTTGCTGCAGAAACGAGGCAAAACTGGCAGAAGGCTCCGATCACAAAAGCCTGCAAGTAAAGAAGCCACACGGACACCGCCGCCATCACTCCGGAGAGGATACCAAAGAGAACCCAGGCCGAACGAACCCCATAAGCGGTATAGACCGCAAGCGAAAATGCCGCGAAGTAGGCCGCCGCTCCGAAGGCGGCGATTGGTATTCCGGCAATCTCCGCATAGGCACTTGTCAGTACTGTTTCGCAGCCTGAGACGAGACTGCACGGTACGGGTTCGGCCGTCAAATGATGGATCGTCAGGTAGATCGAATCGGCAAGGCCGATAAGGGCCACTATCGCTGTAATGTACGGCAAGGACCGGCTTCGCTGATCCACTTCTTCTGGCCCTGGGCTTTCGGTCATTTTGAGTTTACGGGCGGGCGGCCGCCGTTTACCGCATTGGAGGATGCACCGGATCCGGACGAAGGCTGGGTCTTCATAGCGTTCTGGATCTCAGAATCAACCACCTGGCGGAGGCTTGCTACCGTAATAGACTCCATTGGTATGATCTTGCCGTTGACGAACAAGGTCGGTGTGGAGTTGACACTCAGGCTGCGGCCGCGAGCTAGGTCAGCGTCAACCCGGGCCCTCGCATCGCGGCCTGCCATATCTGCTTTGAAGCGCTCCACATCAAGACCGATCTGTTGAACATAGCCTTCCCAGAGCTGTCGGTAGTTCGGATTTGTTGACCACGTTTGCTGGTTTATGAAAAGCAGGTTCTGTAGCTCCCAAAACTTAGCCTTGTCCTGCATTCCCGCGGCCTCCACAGCCACCGAAGCCTCGTAGGCTTTGTCGTGCTGCGGGATCATCAAAGGAAAATGCCGGAATACGAATCTTATCCGATTGCCATAGATCGATTGCAGCTCCTTGAGAACGGGGTGAACACTCGCGCACGCCGCACATTGAAAATCGGCGAATTCCTCTACGGTCACTGATGCCGTCGGCGAACCGATCATATTTGGCGGAACAGCTCCAAGGGTCGATGTTGTGGCCGGCTGCGGCGTTCTTGCTGTGTTTGCGTTTGCGGTGTTGGCTCTGTTGGCCGCCGTATTCGTTGGCTTGTTGTTCGAGCTGTAATAGTAAAAGACCGCTATGAGTGCAGCTACTACCACACCTCCGATGATGATAAGCGGCGCGCCGCTCTTAGGTTTTTCTGCTTCTTTCTTTTTCTTCATTCCAGATCTTGAGCCTAGGTGGCAGAACGGCCCCCTTATGTCGACTCTTACCTTACCACTCTGAGGCGTTTGTTTTGTTCCATTTTTCCGCTTGCCGCTTCAAGCCCGTCAAGTATTGCAGCCGAGATCCCGGCCGAATCTAGACCATAACCTGCGAGCAGTTCTTTTGGATCGCCATGCGTAACGATCTCATCGGGAACACCCATTCGGATCAATTTAACATTATCAAGCAAATTCTTTTCCTCGAGCAACTCCATCAATGCCGAGCCAAACCCGCCGGCAAGATATGCTTCCTCTGCGGTGACAATTACAGAATGTGTCGAGGCAAGTTTGACCAACAAGGCCTCATCAAGCGGCTTTGCAAAGCGTGCATTTACGACCGTTGTCTTCACTCCCTTCTGAAGCAATTCTTCGGCGGCCTCCATCGAGGGCTGAACCATCGAACCGTACGCAACGATGGCAGCGTCTTCCCCTTCGGTCAGAACTTCCGCCTTTCCGATCTCGATCTTCTGCGGGCTTCCGGAAATATCAACCCCGAGCCCGTTGCCGCGGGGATATCGGAGCGCCGCCGGGCCGGGGTATTCGATCGCGGTTAGAAGCATATCGCGCATCTCGGCCTCGTCCTTTGGGGCCATAAGAACAATGTTTGGATACCCTCGGAGATAGGCTATGTCGAGCAGCCCATGATGCGTAGGGCCGTCAGCACCCACGATACCTGCCCGGTCCATAGCAAATGTCACATTGAGGTCCTGGAGGCAAACGTCGTGGATCACCTGATCAAAGCCGCGTTGTAGAAAGGTCGAATATATGGCCGCTACCGGCTTAAGTCCCTCGCAGGCCATTCCGGCAGAAAATGTCACGGCATGCTGCTCTGCGATGCCGACATCAAATGCGCGGTCGGGAAACCTTTCAAGTACCTGGTCGATCCCGGTACCATCCGGCATCGCTGCGGTTAAAGCCACGATACCCGCGTCCGACTGCATCAACTCGCACATCGTTTGACCGAAAACCTTAGTATAGGTCGGCGGCGACACTTTGCTGGATTTGAATGGTAAGCCTGTCTTGGGGTCAAAAGGACCGGTCGCATGATAGGCATAGTAATTCTTTTCCGGGTTCGGAAAGCCCTTACCCTTGGTCGTTAGTGCATGTACGATCACCGGGCCGTCGTCCACCTTCTTTGCCGCCTCCAGTGCAGCGACCAACATCGGCACGTTGTGTCCATCGACATAACCGATGTATTTGAATCCAAGTTCATTCACGAGCGCTCCGGGCAAAACGGCTGCGGCGATCGCATCCTTGAACGACTTAGCCGCTCTGCGCAGCGATCCGCCTATTCCCGGCACGCTTTCAAGGGCATCACCGATCTCTTCTTTGAGGTGCTGATAGCTCTGAGCCTCCTTTATACGGTTCAGATATCGGCTGAGTGCACCGACGGCCGGTGCGATCGACATTTCGTTATCATTCAGCAGAACTATCAGCCTTGACTTGAGATGGCCTGCCTGGTTCACGGCCTCCATCGCCATCCCACCTGCAAGCGACGAATCCCCGATTAAGGCACAAACGTGAAAATCTTCATTCTTAAGATCCCGGGCTATCGCCATTCCAAGGGCGGCCGAAAGAGATGTAGAAGCATGGCCTGCCCCGAATGTATCGAATTCGGATTCTTCGCGGCGGAGAAAGCCGCTTAATCCGCCAGGCTGCTTGATAGTATGAAGCTGGTCACGCCGGCCTGTAAGTATCTTGTGAGCATAGGCCTGATGTCCGACATCCCAAACCAGCCGGTCCCGCGGTGTGTCAAACACATAGTGCATCGCGACGGCCAGCTCGACAGCGCCGAGGCTGGCCCCGGTGTGCCCCCCGATCCGAGAGCAGGTCTCGATGATAAACGCCCTTATCTCATCGGCAACTTCCTGCAGGTCCTCAACGTGAAGTTGGCGCAGGTCGGCCGGTGAATCGATCTCTGATATGAACCTCATATTTCCAACGTGTAAACCCGTTTCAAGCTATTGATTTTAGAACGAACAGCCCAGGTTGCAAAAGCGCCAAGCCCCGTTTGGAACCATCACAGTTCCTGCGTGTTTTACAATTCTTTACAGACTTTGTGGACGATACGTTAGACCAATCCAGACTTTTGCGCGTCATAAGTACCGTAAAGCTTCGGCTGAGATTTTCTGATAAAGAGGTAAAAACATGTCATTAAGAGTTAAAGTTTTCAGTATTTTCGCGTCAGCATTCGTTCTGGTTTCAGGAGTTGTGATGGCTTCTGCCCAGGATCCAGTCAAGTCCGGTAAAGACGGGGCGGTAAAGGCCGAGAAGCACGGCGGAAAGAAATTCGGAATGCATGGCAAGTTTGGCAAGCGTGGCGGCAAGTTTGGCCACAGGGGCGGCTTTGCCGGTATTGAGCTGACGGAAGACCAGAAGGCCCAGATCAAGATGATCCGCGATGCAAACCGCCCGGATCCGTCCATAATGGAAGAAATGAAATCATTCCGTGAAGCGAGAAGGGCAGGAACCCTTACGGATGACCAAAAGGCCCGAATAAAGGCTCTCCAAGAACAGGCACGGGCACGTGGTGAATCCGTCCGGCAGCAAATGCTTTCGGTACTCACACCGGAACAGAAGCAGCAGCTTGAAACTCGCAGGGAAGAAATAAGAAAGCGGATGGAAGAGCGTCGTCAGAAATGGCAGGATAGACGAAAGTCGGAGCCAGAAAAGACGAACGTAAACTGATCAATACCTTTAGAAGTGCGAAAAGGCAAGCCTGTTGGCTTGCCTTTTTATAGTTTCAGCGACGCCGACTGCCGTCGAGCTTCCACGGGAACTCAGCCGATGAACATCTCCTCTTCAACGTAAACCCGGTCGATCTGCTTCGGGGTCGGCGCAAAGAGAACCTCGAGGCCTTTCTTCACACCGGCCATGATGGCGGCGATCTCACGAGCGGGTTCAACTATCTTTGCCTGAACAAAATCGGTTGTATCAATCACCTGCATCTGCGTTCGGTCAATTGTACGGCTGACCAATTCGACCTTGTCTCTTGCCGTTATCGCTGTCGAATTCACGATCTGACGCAGTTCCTGCACCTCATCCCTGATCAACTCGGTCGATTCCGCCAAATAACGGGTCGCAGTGGATAAATTGACCGTAACCTCGTTAACGCCAACCGAAATTTCCCGCCCCTGGACACTGATCAGATTTAGCTTGTCGATAAGCGGATCTATCCGCTCTTCGACACGTTTCACCGTCGTCGTCACCCGCCTTACAACAAGGGCAATAGCGATCATGGCAACAGCCATTACTATAAAGCAGATTGCGACCACGATCGTGAAGATCATGGTCCAAAACTGGGGTTCGTTTGGGTTCATAGCCTGCTAACTATCTTTCTTATCTACCGGATAGCTCGGACGTCCTTCCGTGATCGACTTCGCTTCAGTCTTGCGTTTTTCAGCGATGTAAGCCTCCTTCCCCGCCTCAACCGCCGCTGTGAACGGGTTGACCGATTGGGCGGCCGCGCTTCTGGCTTTTTCGGAGATCTCTTCAGCCTTCTCTTGAGCCGTATGATAAAGCTCGCTCGCGCGCTCACGGGAGACCTCATACAATTCGCCCGCCTTTTCCTGAAGCTGCGCCGCGGTCTCTTTGCCTTTCTCCAAGCCTTTCCTCGTTGCGTCTGCGATATCACCACGAAGTTCTACCCCGGATTTCGGAGCAAAGAGTAATGCAATGACGGCGCCTATACCGCCGCCGATCAATAGATACGTTAATTTTGTCGCCGCGCTAGTCTCATCCCTGTCGTGATCGTGTCTCATATGTTTCCCTCCGCGCAAAAATTGCGTTCGAAAATAAATATAAAAAGTTTGAAGTCTAATTGTAACAGAAGTTTGAAGTGCTACCAAAGCTCTTTTTTGTCGGACAAGACCCTGATTGGAGCAAAGAATGTTCCTTGATCAAGTTTTCATAGCCTGAATGCGGCGAGCCGTCCGATTTGATATTCTATTTAATTACGCGCCGATTGCCTTGGCAGCAATTATGGATCCAGGAAACATCCGAAATTTTTCGATCATTGCTCACATCGATCACGGCAAATCTACCCTAGCGGATCGAATATTGCAGCTTACGGGAGCCGTTTCGGATCGCGAGATGGAAGACCAGCTCTTGGACGACATGGACCTCGAACGCGAACGCGGCATCACGATCAAGGCCCACGCAGTTCGTTTGGATTACAAAGCAAAGGATGGAAAGCAATATGTTTTGAACCTGATCGATACCCCGGGCCACGTCGACTTTTCATACGAGGTTTCGCGTTCGCTGTCGGCCTGTGAAGGTGCTCTTCTTGTCGTTGATGCATCACAGGGAGTCGAGGCCCAGACGCTGGCGAATACCTACCTCGCGATCGAAAACGACCTTGAACTTGTCCCCGTACTCAATAAGATTGACCTCCCGTCCGCAGAACCTGACCGTATAAAGGAACAGATAGAGAACATCATCGGGCTCGATTCCAGCGAGGCGGTCCTCACATCTGCCAAGACTGGCACCGGCGTCGACGAGGTGCTCGAGGCGATCATCGCAAAGGTCCCGCCGCCGAAAGGCGACCGCAATGCCCCGCTAAAGTCCCTGATCTTCGACAGTTGGTACGACAGCTACCGAGGCGTTATCGTGCTTTTCCGCGTGATCGACGGGACCATCAAGAAAGGTACAAAGATCAAGTTCTTCAATACCGGCCGCGAGTATCTGGTCGAGACAATTGGCGTCAATCGACCAAAGGCCACACCCATCAGCGAACTTGGTCCCGGCGAGGTCGGCTTTCTGACCGCGTCGATCAAGACCGTTGCCGACGTGCAGATCGGCGACACCATAACCGAGGCAGCAAACCCCACCAGAGAACCCTTTCCTGGCTTTCAGGAAGTCAAACCAATGGTCTTTGCGGGGCTCTACCCTACAGACTCTGCCCAGTACGAAGACCTCCGCGACGCTATGGACAAGCTGCGTCTGAACGACGCTTCTTTCTTCTACGAACCGGAAAGCTCGACCGCGCTCGGCTTCGGCTTCCGTTGCGGCTTTCTCGGTCTGCTGCATATGGAAATAATTCAGGAGCGGCTTGAGCGGGAATTCGATCTTGATCTGATCACTACTGCCCCGGGCGTGCGTTATCGCGTTACAACGACCGATGGCGAGGTACATGAGATCGATTCGCCATCCCAGATGCCTGACCCGGGCCGGATCCAGAAGATCGAAGAGCCTTACATCGAGGCGACGATACTAACGAACGATTCATTTCTTGGTGGTATCCTTCCGCTTCTTGATGAAAAACGCGGGGTGCAGAAGAAGTTTGAGTATGTTACGAAAGATCGCGTTATGCTGGTCTACGAGCTGCCGCTGAACGAGATCGTGCTCGATTTCTACGACCGTTTGAAGAGCGTTTCCCGAGGGTATGCATCGCTCGATTACCATTTGTCCGGTTACCGGGAATCGAAGCTTGTCAAGCTCGACATTTTGGTCTCAGGTGAACCGGTCGACGCTTTATCACTGATCCTGCACTCAGAAACGGCGCAAGCCAAAGGCCGCCTGTTGACCTCGAAAATGAAAGAGCTCATCCCACGGCAGCTCTTCGAAGTGCCGATCCAAGCTGCCATCGGCAACAAGGTGATTGCGCGAGAGACTGTCAAGGCCATGGGAAAGAACGTGATAGCCAAATGCTACGGCGGTGACATCTCGCGCAAACGCAAATTGCTCGAAAAACAAAAAGAAGGTAAAAAGCGGATGAAGAAGGTTGGCCGCGTCGAAATACCCCAAGAGGCATTCTTGGCCGTTCTTAAAGTCAACGAGGGTTAGGCTTCCGGGTCCCACTCCGTTCCGGGTATTATACCAAGAAGCTGAAGCTGACGCTGGCCGCCGTCATAGAAAGCACGGATAAGCCATCCCAGGCCGTCGCTGCTTGTCTTGGTCCATTGTTGATCATAAAAATAATACTCGTCTTCCTTTGCACGCGTCGTCCCTTTCCCGTAGGTTTTCTCGGCCCAGGCCTTAAGGTCAAATCCGTCCCTAAATACGATGTACATTGAATAGACAACACCATCAGGAGGGATTGCCGAGACTTTCAACCGTTTGACCTCCTCGGTATATTCGGTACCATCTGCGCTCTTTTTTACCGCTTTTTCGGCAGAATGGATTGCATCTAGCTGGTCGCGGTCAAGCCCGTGGACACGCACTCGCAAATTCGCGATGTTCCCTTTTTTGAATGGTATTTCGATCTCAAGAAAACCGTACCGGTAGTCAGATTCGGCTTTGGCTAGATCCACCCTCGACGCAAATTGCCTGAGCGGCATTCCCAGATATACCCGACCTATATCCGGCGGAAGTAGACTCTTCTGAGCGTCATAGTCATAAGCTGAATCACCTTGGGCATACGTTGAAACGGCCTGCCCCAAAAGAATTAAAATAACAGCGAAAAGCATACTCGAGGCCATTGTCATATATTTCTTCATTTTTGTTATGAACACGCGGGAAAAGGTTACGTTAACTGATGGTTGTCAGCAGGCCCCTGATGCTTGTCGACCATTAAGGCGTCGCCTCCACGGAACTTCATCACCTGGGCACCTTACCTGCGGCATCAGACATTAACAAAATAATATGTTCTAATAGTTTACCGCAATACGAAAGGATCAGATCAGGAGATCGTGTTATGAGTTCAAGTGATGAGGGAAAGAACTTTCTCGCAAGTGTTGACCATTATTTTGACAAGGCTGCCTCGCTCTCCGGCCACCCAGAAGGGCTCCTTAAGCAGATAAAGGTCTGCAACAGTGTCTATTCATTCCAGTTTCCGATCAGGACTGAAGCCGGATACGAGGTGATCCAGGCATGGCGCGCACAGCACAGCCATCACAAGCTGCCCGTTAAAGGCGGGATTCGGTATTCAGAACACGCAAATGAGGCCGAGGTGATCGCCCTTGCATCGCTGATGACATATAAGTGTGCGGTCGTGGATGTGCCCTTCGGCGGAGGAAAGGGAGCAGTCAAGATAAACGCAAAGCTTTATAGTGTGGACCAACTCCAGCGGATCACACGCCGATATACCGCAGAGCTGATCAAAAAGAACTTCATTGGTCCCGCCCTAGACGTTCCGGCTCCTGACTTCGGCACAGGCGCACGCGAGATGGCCTGGATCGCCGATACCTATCAAACCTTTCATCCAGAACAGATCGACGCCCTTGGTTGCGTTACGGGGAAATCGGTCGGCCAGGGCGGCATTCGCGGACGAACTGAAGCAACCGGACTGGGCGTGTTTTACGGTACTCGCGAGATCTGTGATAACGCCGAGGATATGGCAGCTATCGGCCTTGAACGCGGTATTGAGGGAAGATCTTTTGTCGTTCAAGGGCTTGGCAATGTGGGTTATCATGCCGCGAAATTCTTTATCGAGGGTGGGGCCCGTCTAGTAGGAGTCGCGGAGTACGAGGGTGGGATATCAAAAGATAGCGGCATCGATCTGGACGCGTTGATGAACCACCGGCGGGAGACCGGGTCAATACTTGGTTTTGCAGGTGCGAAGGATCTTCCATCTCGCGAGGCAGCCCTTGAGCTGAAATGCGACATTCTGATCCCGGCAGCGCTTGAGAATCAGATCACGGATGAGAACGCGGCTCGGATTCAGGCCAAAATGATCGTCGAGGCCGCGAATGGGCCTGTCACTGCACAGGCAGAGGGAGTTTTAAGGCAAAAGGGCGTGATGATCGTGCCTGATCTCTATATCAATGCGGGCGGTGTCACGGTTTCGTATTTCGAATGGCTCAAGAATCTGTCGCGGGTACGGTTTGGAAGGATCGAAAAACGTTTCGAACAGGCGAACTTTGACCGCATTCTTTCGATCATCGAGCGTGAGACCGGAAGGCCGCTAACCGGAGAAGAACGAGCCATGGCTGCGCGCGGGGCCGACGAAACCGACCTTGTTTACTCTGGCTTGGAGGAAACCATGATAAATGCCTACCATCAGATCCGAGAGTTGAGCAAGCAAAAAGCGACTGAAGACCTTCGCACGGCGGCTTTCCTTAACGCCATTGATAAAGTCGCAGTAAGCTACATGGAAATGGGGATTTTCCCATAAATTGGCTCAATCTCGCTGCGATGAGGTAGCTTGCATAATTGCTTGATCTACCCTTGCCTCAACCGTGTCTTTGATGGCGGCCAAAGCCTTCTCGGAAACGGCCTCAAAGCGGAGCACAAGGATGGCCTGCGTGTTCGACGCGCGCACCAGGCCCCAGCCTTCCTCAAAAACGATCCTTGCACCGTCGATCGTGATCACCGGATGCGTCGCTGAAAAGCCTTTGGCAACCTGTTGGACTACGGCAAACTTGACATCATCAGGGCAATCTATACGAAGTTCTGGGGTTGTTGCGAGCGTTGGAACATCTGCAAGGAGATCGGAAATTTTCTTATCGGTTCGTGACAGGATCTCCAGCAGGCGGGCTCCCGCATAGGCAGCGTCGTCAAAGCCATAAAACCTGTCGGCGAAAAATATATGTCCGCTCATCTCGCCGGCAAGTGCGGCATTCGTCTCTTTCATCTTCGCTTTTATCAACGAATGTCCCGCCTTCCACATTATCGGTTTACCGCCATGAGCGGCAATATCATCGAACAGTGTCTGAGAGCATTTGACCTCGCCGATGACCGTTGCGCCGGGATTCTGTGCAAGAACGCCGCGAGCGAAAAGTATCATCAGTTCGTCGCCCCAGATGATCCGGCCGGTTTCGTCCACTACGCCGATCCGGTCGGCATCGCCGTCGAACGCAATTCCGATATCTGCTTGAGATTCCTGCACCTTGATCATAAGGTCTTGAAGATTTTCGGCCACGGTCGGATCGGGATGATGATTCGGAAATGCCGGATCGGGTTCGGCATATAGGGTGATCAGTTCGGCCCCGAGCCGCTCATAGATCGGAACCGCCGTTACACAACCCATTCCGTTCCCACCATCAACCACCACCTTTAGCTTCCTGCTTCCAAGCGAAACCTTCGAAACAATGTCATCTATGTAATCGTCGACTACGTTGATCGCATTTAAGGAACCCGCCGGGACGTCCGATACTGTTCGATCTTCTTCTCGTTGAACTATTTCCCGTATCTCCTGGATCTGTGATCCAAAGAGCGCCGACTTGCCGAGCATTATCTTAAAACCATTATGATCGGCAGGGTTGTGCGAGCCGGTTATCATCACCCCGCCGTCAAATCCGCGAGTGAAAACGCAATGGTACAAGACAGGCGTAGGAACCTGGCCGATCGACGTGACATTACATCCTCCGGCAGCTAACACCTCCATTATCAACCGTGAGAACCTTGGCGAGCTTTCGCGGGCATCATGGCCTACCGCGATACTTTCTGCACTGTTGCGCCGAAAAAAGATCCCGAGCGCCTTGGCAAGCTCGGTTACGACAGTCTCATTCAGCTGCGGGCCCACGATACCGCGAATATCATATTCTCGAAATATATTCGGATCGATCATAAAAGAGTTCACAGAGATATCTGAAAGCCTCAGATATCAGGTTACGATATTACATCCATGGCTTGCGAGGCCGCATGGATGGAATGGGTCAGTATTTCTGGTAACGCCTTCGCCCCGATCGGCAGGTTTATTCTTCTTGCCCCTTGTTGTTATACTTGTTGGTTGACTTTGGGCAACAAACCCAATAATCACGGCATCGTAGATAGAGTTTTCGTTCTGTCTGAGCTCCTTTCGAACAGGTTATGAAACGCAGCTTTGAGTTCATTTTTTTCGCCATCGCGATGATCGGCGTGGTTGGTGTTGCCGGTTCGTTTGGGCAAACCCCGGCTCCTACGCCTCCTGATTCAGAAGGACAGGTGAAAACCTTTGAGGTGCGCTTGCCGGTGACTGTCACTCAGAACAAGCAATTGGTAACGGGCTTAACACCATCGGATTTTCAGATCTATGAAGACGGCGTTCTTCAGGAAGTGACCTCATTCACCACGGAAAAGACGAATCCGCCAGTCTTCGTCGGCGTTCTAATGGACACATCACCGTCAACTGCCGGAAAACTTGGATTCTCTAAGGAAGCCGCAAAGAACTTTCTTTATACGGTACTTCAGCTTCGGAAGGACAAGGCTGCCTTTATGACCTTTGACCATCAGATAGTGCTCCACACCGATTTTACTGATAAAACGGATGTCCTGGACAAAGCGGTCGAAGCTATCAAAAAAACCGGGTCGCAAACTGCTCTTTACGATGCTATCTGGCAATTTACCGATGAAAAGTTGAGGAATGTTCCGGGACGCCGCGTGATCGTTGTAATTACTGACGGCGACGATACATTCAGCCGAGCGGACCTGAACGACGCCGTTGATATTGCCCAAAGGACGGAGACGACCATCTTTGCCATATCCACAAAGGCCGGCTTTCTTGGAAGCGTTCCAGGCGTCGAAGCCGGAATGGTCAAAGACCGTGGCGATCGCCTTCTTACGCAGCTCGCTGAACGGACGGGAGGCGAGGCCTTTTTTACCGGCGACATGCTCGCCCTAGAGCGCGCCTTTATGCGTATCTCTGAAGAACTGCGGTCGCAATACATTATTACCTATCGCCCAGCTAACCAGAGTTACGATGGACGTGAGCGAAAGATCGAGGTCAGGTTAACGGATCGGGAAAAGGCAAAGAAGTTCCGGCTAAGGACAAAGACCAGCTATCGTGCGGTGCGAGACGATCTGAGATAAAGAAGGTTGCCGGCTACAAAGATGTTAAATTCAAAGGTTTACATTGCAAGCTCGGTGATGATCGGCTTGACCATAGGCAGTGCACTTCTAGCCGGTCCATCGAACCTTTTCGTTTTTGATAAACGGGCGGCCGCCCAGAGCGCGGTTCCTACGCCTACCCCACCGATCGAAGAGGAAGAAGGAGTTTTGCGGGTCGAGACTGAGGCCGTTAATGTCCTCTTTACTGCGCAGGACAGGGATCGAAGACTGCTCCTAAACCTTAAGCCCGAGGACATTAGGGTGCTGGAGAATGGCAACCCGCAGGAGATCACAGCTTTTTCTCGACAAGTTGACCTTCCATTAAGCTTAGCCATTCTCATTGATACCAGCATTTCCCAGCAGAGGACCTTGCCAGAAGAAAAAGCTGCCGCCATCTCGTTCCTTGAATCGGTAGTCAGGCCCGCGAAGGACGAGGTAGCTGTGGTTTCGTTCACTGGCGAAGCAACGCTCGAACAGGGGATGACGAACAATTTGGCTCGTTTGCGCCGTGCGGTGGATCGCGTGCAATTCGTTCCGCCATCCGGATATATCGGAGGAGGCGTGACGGCCCCCGGAACTCCGCCGATCTCCGGCCGGAACCAGTCGATCGTGGGTTCTACCGCGATTTGGGATGCGATCTGGGTGACCGCCGCCGAAATCCTTGGACCGGCTCCTGAAAGCACGCGGCGAGCAATAATTCTTCTTTCCGACGGAGTTAATACCTCTGGCCGCAAGGAGCTTAAGGATGCTGTAGATGCCGCCCTGAGGGCCGAAGCGGTCATTTACTCGATAGGTGTTGGCGATGATTTCTATGGCGGTGTGAACAAAGGAACACTGAACAAGATATCTGAGCAAACTGGTGGACGGGCCTATTTTCCGCGAGATGAGCGAGAACTTCGCGAAGCGTTCAAACAGATCCAGGAAGAGATGCGGTCGCAATATCTGCTCGCCTATGAACCCACCAACACGGAAAGGGACGGCTCATACCGCAGGATCGAACTTCAGCTAGTGAATCCAGAATTACAAAGACAAAGAATAAGGCTTACTCACCGCCAAGGGTACTTCGCCAAGACGCCGAAAAAATAATGCGGATGATGGGACGGTGATCCGAAACTCGCTGCTCGGCTTGCTCTTGGTTAACTGAGAGATTATTTTCTGTTCGATGGCAGTGTACCGGTTCGAAACGGTCTGGATGTTCGATAACCGCATTGAGCCCGTTTGGGATGCCATACGGCAAACCGGAAACTGGCCCGAGTGGTGGCGTGGCGTGATCAGCGTCTCCGAATTGCGGACCGGCGATAAGGACGGGGTCGGGGCCATATATCACACGATCTGGAAAAGCCGGTTACCTTATCGTCTTGAGTTTGACTCTGAAGTGTTGCGAGTCGTCCAATATCGGGAGATCGAGGTCCGGGCGTTTGGAGAGCTGGAAGGCAGTGGACTATGGCAGTTCGAAACGAAAGGCCGCGAGGTGATTGTGCGTTACGATTGGCGCGTTTCCACGAAGAAGCGCTGGATGAACGTCATCGCACCAGTAGCACGACCGCTTTTCAAATGGAATCACGATGTGATCATGGCGTGGGGCGAAGCCGGGCTGCGCAGCCATATCAATGATCGGCAGATCTTATGATCCTTCCTTCCAGCCCCATGGCGCTTCAGGAGCATTTACGGCTGTCTTGATATCGAATTTGATGGAGAAGTGGCGTTCCGAACCCATTCTCCGCAAATTATAGGTATAATGCTCACCCGGCACTAGATCGATCCACCAAACATTCGTAGCGGCAGCGGCGATCACGTCAACGGTCTTTTGATCCGCCGGGAACATCTGGCGGGTCGGCATTCCGTCATTGACGGTCATCCCGCCGTACATCGTAACGGCGTCCGGTTTACCGTCTTCATGACGATGATCGTGACGGAGTTCGATGCGATTTCCATGACGGGTTAGCACCCAGGTACGTGAACGGTCCGCGCCAACTACAAAAGGAATCTTTACGCGGTCTTTCTCACATGACCGGACGTGCATCAGAAGCGTTTTGTCTTTGAACGTGGTATCGTCCGCAGGAGCCGCTATCACCGTTCCAGCATAGGCCTTGCCGCATAGTTTCTGGAGTTCTGCCCAGAATACATCGACAGGAGAACCCGTTTGCTGTTGCGAATAAATGGGTGACGCTAATACCGCGAGCACAACATTTAATATCCATATTGATCTGAATTTAGTTCTGCGCATAGATCTCCTCTAATTGAAAGTGATGAAGAACCCCGTTTGAAGGCTGCCTCGCGGCGCTGTATATCCCATTAATATTCCAAAAGTTCGAACTTTGTCACCTTCCCTTGTTTCATCTTGATCAACCAGATCACCGAGTATTCCGAGTCACTAAGGTTCTTGAAGAGTTCTTTCTTCGTGATCAAATTCGCCAGGGAGGGTATCGTGTTAGAGTGGCCCGAGACGATGAACCGCTTTATTGAACTTTTCATTATTTGATCTACAAGGGTCTGCGGCTGCCGCGGGTCATAGATCTCGATCTGCTTTGAGCGTTTCGCGGCCAAAGGTGCAAGGGTATCGCGAGTTCTCTTGAAGTTTGTTGCGAAGAAGGCTCCGGGCCGAAACTTACCGATCGCCCGAACCAGACGTTCTGCTCGCTCGCGGCCCGCCGGCGAAAGATCCGGGTCTGCACTGTCGTCGATCTTCTCTGCGTGGCGGACAAGGATGATGGTCTTTTCACGAGACTGAGCATTCGCTGTTACGACGGCCGATACAATAAGCGTTAAGATCAAGGGAAAGAGTTTTGCCGATCTCATAAGGTCAGTGAGACATCGCTACAAAGTTCTCATATAGTAAAATCATTACCCAGAATGAACGCAAGCGTAAAAAACAATATTCTCCGCAGCCTGGTTTCGCAGCTTTCCAGCAAGAGGGGGGATATTATCGCTGCAAACCGTGTGGATCTTTCTCGTTGCCCTCACGATGACATCGTTATTTTTGATCGCCTCAAGGTCGATGATAGAAAGATCAATGCAATGATCGATGCGCTAGAGCGGGTCGTCGGAGTTGAGGATCAGGAAGGAAAGTTGATCTCATCTTATGAAAGGCCTGATGGATTGAAGATAGAGAATCGTCGGGTTCCTTTCGGCACAGTATTGATAATTTTCGAGGCCCGGCCCGATGTCTGCATAGAGGCGGGAGCAATAGCTGTCAAGGCTGGGAACCGAATTCTGCTAAAGGGCGGGAAAGAAGCGCGGGAAACCAATCGGGTTCTAACAAACCTCTGGCAAGCGGCCATAGCAGAGCACTCTCGGGAAATGAAACTTGTGCGCTACCTCGACCTGTCCCGCGACGAGGCACAAAAACTCATTGCCGGCGAATTGGAACACTTCGATCTCGTTATTCCCCGAGGCGGCAAGGGCCTTATCGATCTTGTTACGAAACATTCCCCGGCACCCGTTCTCGTCAGCGGCAGAGGCAATAATTTTCTGTACGTTGACGCAGAAGCCAATGCCGAAATGGCCCTGGAGATCGCTGCTGACGGCAAGTCTAGGTTGAGCGTTTGTAATGCACTGGATAAAGTATTGATAAATAGGGATCTGCCCGAACTTGCGGATTTTGTTCGAGCATTGGCCGAGCGGTTCATGAAGCTTGGCATTGAGATCTTTGGAGATGGAGAAGCGGTCAATACCCCTGATGCAGGCATTAGGCCGATCGAAAACGAAGCTCTATGGTATGAAGAATTTTTATCGCCGAAGATAGTATTCGGCGTAGTTGATGGTGTTGACGAAGCTATTTCTAGAATTAACAAGTATTCCGGTGGGCATTCCGCCGCTATCGTTACCGGTAATGATGATACCGCTCGGGAGTTTTTGAACCGTGTCGATTGCGCCGCCGTAGCCCACAATGCGTCCACCAGGTTTACGGACGGCGGAGAATTCGGACTCGGAGCGGAGATCGCCATTTCCACCCAGAAGCTGCACGCGCGCGGCCCGCTGGGCGTCGAGCACCTGTTGACCAATAAATGGTTCGTCCGCGGAAGCGGGCATATTCGCGGATGACAGCCTGAGACCCGATCAGAACGGCTCCATTGATCGCCCTGTTTCGATGAAGAAGAGGCTTGTCCTAAAGATAGGCACATCAACACTGACCAACGGCACACGGCTGATCTCAAGAGGGAAGATCGAGGATATTGGCCGGCAGATAATAGCATTGCGTGGCGACTATGACATTGTGCTTGTTTCTTCCGGTGCGATCGCTGCAGCAAAGCAGTACATCAATATTCGAGATGCCGGAAAGCCGATAGAATCCAAACAGGCGATGGCCGCGATCGGCCAGCCCGTGTTGATGCGGACCTACAATGAGGTTTTCGGCGACCTCGGGATCCAGACGGCCCAATGCCTGATGACATATCGCGATTTTGAGAACGAAACGTCCAGGCAGAACACGCTGAACACGGTTACCGAACTACTCCGATATACCTATCTTCCGATCATCAACGAAAACGACACGACGGCCGTTGACGAGATCCTGCTTGGCGATAACGACCGACTTTCGGCTCTGGTTGCGGTCCTCATCAGCGCAGACTTGCTTGTACTCGTCAGCGACATTGACGGTCTCTTTGACAAGAACCCTCACCTTCACTCGGACGCGAAGCTGATCGCCGAGGTACGTAACATCGATGAGGCCCGGAACCTCGTCGAAGAGCGCGATTCTGAGTTTGGCACCGGCGGAATGAGCTCAAAACTCGAAGCCGCAATGATATGCCAGAAGGCCGGTATCGAGACCTGGATCTTGGGCGGAGGAAGAAATGATTTTCTACTCGATTCGTTCAATGGAACGGTTGGATTCACAAAGTTTTTTGCAAGCTAACCCATCAGTGTCCGGGTGTCGAGCATTTTCTTTACTGCCAGCATCTCATTTTTCACCGGGACCCCTCCCTGGATCAAACTATCGAATTCTTCAACCGCTTCGCTGATCAGGTCACGCTCTAAGAACCACATCACCTTTGCCGCCGCGACCTTTGGTCTCTTTTCCTCTGATACGAGCGGGAGAAAGTATTCATAAGCAGCATCTAGATCTTGCCTAGAGAACGAGGCATAAGAGAACCTATCACCCAGCATTGATGAAGGTATAGGTTCGATCATCTGAAAAACGAGAGTCGCTGAATGAGGCACATCCGCAAATATTTCAAAATGGTCACGGAATTTCCATTTGATAACGTGTATCCAGGGAACGAGGAAGAATGCAAAATCCTGGTGCATCAATAAACCCTTCCCCGGAATCAGATGCGAATAAAAGTCGTGCACGATGGCGTTTGCCAGTTCCCAGTTCTTCATTGCATCGACCAAGAGAAATTCGATGGGTTTGTCTATCCATCCTATCTTGGCCAGATCCCCTTCATGTACATCGATGAACGCCGCGTATTCGGAAACCCGTTCTTCGAACTCCTCGAGGAAACTATCGCCTTCACTATACCTACCGAGAAGATCAGTTCCGGCGAGACTCTCGTTCATCCATTCGTACCAAACAAAGAGGTCAAAGGCGTGTATTTTTCGAGGCGGGTCAAGGAACGCGCGGTTGTCTTTCAGGCCACGGGCAAGAGAAATTGTAGTCGAACCAAGCCAGCATCCAAGATCAACTACTTCGCCGCTGCCAGTGTACCCATCGCGACCATAGCGGGTGCAAAAGTCCTGCTCGGTCTTTGAGGTCATCCCGACAAGCTGCGCCGTGAACCTGCGCTTCAGACGCATGTAGAGTCCGTGAAGTTGCTTATCCCCACGAAGGGCCTGGCGAAGTTGCCAAATAAACCTGGAACTCATGTTACGCCCGTGTCGGATTGCCCCAGCCTGCGATACAAGGTTTTTCGTCCTATGTTAAGGAGTCGGGCGGCACGGGATTTATCCCCATCGGTGTAATCGAGCGTGGCATCGATGACAAGGCGCTCGACCTCGTCCATTGTTGCGGGAAGTTCTATTTCGAGCCCTATTGAGCGACCTTCGCTCGCGGCCCGGGCGCGTTCATGTCGCACATGCGAGGCAGCGGCAGCGGCTGCATTGCTGATCGATTCGGGAAGGTCGTCCAGCTCGATCTGCCGGCCGGAAGCGATGATGACCGCTCGTTCGATAGCGTTCTCAAGCTCGCGAACATTTCCCGGCCAGCCATAGCTTACTAAGGCTCTCAGAGCTTCTTTAGATATACCCTTTACCACGCGGCCGGTCTTTTCCTTAAAACGCTCGAGAAAATGGAAAACCAAAGGATGGATGTCTTCCACCCGTTCACGAAGCGATGGAAGCGTAACAGGAAACGCTGAAAGACGGTAGTAAAGATCGCGCCGAAATCGCCCTTCCTCGATCGCTTTTTCGAGATCAACGTTAGTGGCCGCGATCACGCGAACGTCCGTCTTTACTACCTCGCTTCCGCCGATTCGCGTAAGTTCGCCATCCTGAAGCACTCTCAGCAGCCGCACCTGAGCCTGGGGCGACATCTCGGCGATCTCATCAAGAAACAACGTGCCGCCGTCGGCTTCTTCAAATCGGCCGCGACGCTGCGTCCGCGCATCGGTAAACGCACCTTTCTCATGGCCAAACAGTTCCGACTCAAGCAATGATTCCGGGATCGCGCCGCAGTTTATCTTGATATACGGCTTATCTTCGCGGCCGGAATTGAAGTGGATCAGGTTTGCAAGAAGTTCCTTTCCGGTTCCCGATTCACCTTGGATCAGAACCGTAGTCGTAGTGTCGGCAACGTTCAACGCAAGCTCGATCGCCCGCCGAATCGAAGGTGCCTGGCCGATGATCTCGCTGTTCTTTTGGTGAAGTTCGCTCTTGAGACGCATCACCTCGGCGGACAGCTGATCACGTTCGAGGGCCGTACCGATCTGGTCCGCGATGCCCTCGACAAGTGCAATGTCATGGTCTGCAAATCCGCTTTCCTTTCCCCAAACGAATCCAAGCAACCCAAAGACCTGGCCTCCGACCCTGACGGGCGCGACCAGAGCCGCCTTTCCCCCAAGCTGTGTGTTGAACACTAAACGGATCGCAAACGGAAGCTGGGAATCGTTGAGATGAACGGTCTTCCCTTCCTTAAGCAGATCATTTATCGCTGGAAAGGTATCTACCTTCAGCGAACGTCCGTGTTTTTCGACAAGCGACAAGACCCTGCCCGGTTTGACCCCTTCGGCCGAGATGAAAGATACGAGCGATATCCGCTTCCCGCTCTGATCCAGCACACCCAGGGCACTGTAGTCCGCGCCGACTAGAGAAACTGCCCGCTCAAGTGCGCCTGAGGAAACCTCGCTGAAGTCGGAATGGGAATTCAAAATATTCGCGATCTCCAGTAGGGCGTTAGTGCGCTTTGTCTCCTGCTCCTGAGCTACAAAAAGGCTCGTGTACTGATAACCGATGGCTAATTGCCGAGCGGTGGATTGGAGAAAAGATATGTCCTCTTCGTCCCATTGTCTGGCATTTTGCGTGTCATGCAGGCCGAGTAAGCCAATGACCTTGCCGCTCATCATTATCGGGATGATAAGCAGTGAACGGGTTTCGAGGGCCTTGGCAAAAAACTTAAGTGTAGGATCTTTGTGCTTGGCAACATCGCTGATCTTTATCGGCTCAGAAATGTCGAATCTTTCCAGGAGGCTTTCGGCGCTGAAAGGTATCACAGTTCCCCTGCTCTCGGGAACGTCCTCTCGAGCACGCCATTCATGGCTTATCCGCAGTTCGTTCTGCCCGTTCAGCTGGAGCAGGTCACAACGATCCGCTCCGATCATCCGCCCGATCTCTGACACGACGACATTTAAGAAACGTTCAAGGTCGATCCGCGTCGGCAGTTCGGCGGCCAATCTGTCGATTATCGCCTCTCGGACCTCGTGCATACGGATCTTTCTTTCCAGTGCGAGGTCTGGTGATGGGTCTAGCTGGAACTTCATTGACACGATCTGCGCAGGTTAATTTGATACGCGAGGTCTTTGAATGTCAAGTTGATACAGTTCCCGATGTAGGTGTGTTATTACGAAGCACCGGTTTACCCCGTTAATTCGGTGTCCTTGCAGGACGCGGCGTGCTGCGAGTTTGTGAATTGGCAGGTAGTGCCTTATTGGACGTAACGGACGTCGGAGGTTTGTCGTTAGAAGGTGTCGCGTCAGACTCGCTGTTTGTATTGGACGTGTTCGAAGCCCCAAGCTTTTCATCCCGTTTTGGCGGGACAAAATCGATACGTTTCCGTCCGGCTTCAGCTTTTTCAAGCAGGTCTTCAGCTTCAACATTGCCTGGCTCGATCTCCAGCGCTTTTTTCAGCGCACGTTCAGCATCGGCAAACTTCGCAAGTTTCATTAGGATATTCGCGAGCCCAAGTTGATACTCAACGTTCTCAGGTTTTAGTCGGACTGCCTCTCGGAGCGACCTCGCCGCGGCCTCATCCTCATTCAACTTGTTGTAAGTCAACCCTAAGTAAAAATGTGCGACATCGTCGTCCCTGTTCGCAGCGATAAGTTTTTTATAAGCGTCAACCGCGCTCTCAAAAGCCTTTTCAGAGTTCTTTTTCCTCTGCGGGGCTCGTTTGCTGTCTCCTTCTGGTGTGGGAGTGACGGAAGTTTCGAGGGCGGCTTCGACATCGGCTTCCACAAGGGCATAGGCAACGCCGAGCTTGAACCAAGCTTCAGCGAGATCTGGGTTCAACTTGACCGCTTGAAGCAGTATATCTATCGCCCGCTCCGTTTCCCCGGTATCAAGAAGGCGCGTTCCGTCCGCCAAAGCCAGATCAGCATCCGTATATTCACCGCCCGCTATCGGCGGCGTCCCGTCGACCTGGACAACATTAGCATCAGGCGTGCTGCTCCATGAACAACCCGTGAAGATTATTGTCAGAGTTGTCAGCAGGGCTGCCAAAATTGAGCGTCTAATCTTTTGCTTAACGCGAAACATCATCCCGGTGGAAATATGAACTGGCGGCCCGCCAACAAATGGACATGCAAGTGAAAAACGGTTTGGCCGCCGTCAGAATTAGTGTTTATAACGACTCGATAGCCGTTGTCCCCAAATCCCTTTTCGCGGGCGATGCCGCCTGCCGTAAGAAGCAAATGACCCAAAAGATCACGATGCGGCTTATCCGCGGAGTCGAGTGAGTCAAGATGCTGCTTTGGTATTAGCAGAATATGATGCGGTGCCTGCGGTGTGATGTCGTTGAAAGCAAGACACAGTTCATCTTCGTAAACCTTTTCCGAAGGTATTGTTCCCAATATGATCTTGCAGAAGATGCAATCATTCTCACTCATTTTAGATCTCAATTACGCGCTATGCGGGTTCCGGGTTCAATCCTTCCACCCCAGATGAAGCAGCAGATGCAAGCTCATCAGAGATCCTTTCTATATTCGCACCCAGCGCCTTAAGTTTTTTGACAATGGTCTCATATCCGCGATCGATATGGTAAACACGGTCTATAAGCGTTTCGCCATCCGCGCAAAGGGCCGCAAGCACAAGAGATGCGCTGGCGCGAAGGTCCGATGCCAGAATTCTCGCCCCCGTGAGCCGGGTCGGCCCGTCGACGGTAGCCGTACTTCCGGCAATGCCGATCTTTGCGCCCAACCGTATCAGCTCTGATGCGTGCATGAAACGATTTTCAAAGATCGTCTCCTTGATAATGGAACGCCCATCCGCCTGTGTCATCAATGCCATATATTGGGCCTGCATATCGGTTGGAAAAGCGGGATGAGGTTCGGTTACGACGTCACCTGCACGGAGGCCCGATGCGTGCCTGCGTACTCGCAAAGTGCTTTGATTCAGCTTATCGATTTCAACTCCAACTTCGGAAAGTTTATCGATCACGGCGTCGAGATGGGCAGGGTCACACCTCGTGATCTCGATATCACCTCCGGTTATAGCTGCTGCGACGATAAAGGTGCCAGTCTCTATCCGGTCCGGAATTATGGTGTGTTCTGCTCCCGCTAGGGCCTCTACACCGTCGATCTCGATGGTTTCGCTGCCCGCGCCATTGATGCGAGCCCCCATCTGATTCAGAAGTTCGGCAAGGTCAACAACTTCAGGCTCACGTGCCGCATTCTTGATGACGGTCTTGCCTAATGCCAGCGAACCAGCCATCATCACGTTCTCGGTACCAGTGACCGTTACTTTTTCAAACTCGATAGTCGCACCTACGAGCCGGCCTTTGGTGGCGCGTGCGACCACATCCCCCGACTCCAGCCCTACGACCGCACCAAGTTCCTCAAATGCCTTTAGATGCAGATCTATTGGCCTCGTTCCGATCGCGCAGCCACCCGGCAGACTCACACGGGCTTGGCCGAATCGAGCAAGGAGCGGTCCGAGTGCAAGCACGCTCGCTCGCATTGTTTTGACCAGTTCGTACGGAGCCTCGAAAGTTTCGATGTTTCGGGCAGTTACCTTATGGGTCCTTAATTCCGGGGTCAGAACTGTTGCACCTAGATCTTCAAGGAGCCGGCGTTGTGTGATCAGGTCTTTAACGTACGGTACGTTATGGAGCGTGACGGTCTCGGGCGTCAATAAAGTTGCCGCAAGACATGGCAGAGCCGAATTCTTTGCGCCGCTGATCTCCACTTTTCCGGAAAGCGGCCTGCCGCCTTTGATCAGAAATTTATCCATAAAAAGAAAGGGAGGCTCACTTCACTTTTCCTTATAGCTCACTACAACGAAAGGTTAACATAACCTTTCGTTAACCAGAACCATTAGAGCCGATCGCAGGACGGTGTAATTTGATAGGTCGAAACAGGTTGAGCGAACACTTCTCAGTTAATGCCCTTACGGTTTAACTTGTCGCGGGATCAAGCTTTTCGATAATTTGCCCGATCTGCGCGAGGTGTCTGGCTTCGTGTCCACCCGCCATCATAAGCCACTCGGCGGCAGAGAGCTCTCCAAGGAACGGATGCGGGAACTTGAATGAATCCGAATCGAATTCCTCGAACATTTCCCGTATCTCGTCGAAAGCATGCGCGTTCTCATTAAGAGCCTGGATCGAATCCTTTACCGGACGAGCGGCCGCCGGCTTAACAAATTCCGGAGCCTCTAGTTTAACATTGGCAATTCCCGCGGCCTTGGATCGAAAACCCTCAACGTCAAAGAGGCCGCTAGCACGCATCTCGTTTGCCTTTGCCTTAGAAAGGAGTTTTTCGCAGATTCGGTACATTCCTCCGTTAACGATTGAAATGTGATCCAAGATCTGGGCGATCGACCATTTCTCTTCACCCGGTTTGGCATATATTTGCTCGTCCGACAGGGTTGAGATCGTGTCCAAGAGGCGTTGCCTTACTTTCTTGTTGTTTGCGTAAATATCTGAAATTGTTCCTGTTTGCATGATCTTACCTTACGAACAACCCAGGTTGCGGCGACAAAATTAAGCGATGCCATCTGGAGTAGCTCATTACGCTGTCAGCTTCATTTTTCATCCTTTTTACATAAGCGGTCTGGAAATACACCTGCTCCTCGGTCGGCCATTCAAGCGATACGATCGGATTGAATGAGACGAGCGAACTGCGATCCGGAAGCGTCAGTGCCGGCGGAGACGTTCCGGAGCTAGTGTTCGCTGCCGTATTGGAGTTGGTATTCTTTTGGGTTGAAGACTTTGAGTTCACATTGCCAACCGCGTTACTGCCAGATTCAAGTTTCAATTGTTGTTCGCGATCGTAGGCCTGAGAAGAAAGCAGCAATTGGTTCACAAGCGGGATCGCAGCCTGTGTCGGGGCATCACCCCTGGAATCATAGATCCTAACCTGTACGTCGAATGCGCAGGCGATCTTTGCAGAGTCCGGGGACCAGACCGGCTGAACCGCCGTCAACGCATCGTCAAGGTGTCTTTCGCGGCCAGACCGTTCCAAGACACGCGGGCGGCCGACGGGCACGAACTGCTCCTTCTTTTCTTCTGCCTTGACCTCCAGGTACTGCCATTCTCTCGAGGTCGCGGCAAGGGCGGCCAGCATGCTGCTGTCAGGCGACCAAACGAAATAGAAGTAGATCAGCCCTTCATTTTGCGTGATCGGTCTTAGACCGTCTCCGTTCGCTCCGATCATATAGATCTGCTCGGTGCGAAAAGTGAGTATGTCCGGCGGCGGTGTCGGGGTGGCCTGCTGCGGTGTCACCGCCGCTTGGCCATTGGTCGGCTCGGCAGTTTCCGCAGCGTTGGAGTCCGGGATGCTAGTGTTTGAGTTCTGATCGTTCGCATCCAAGACAGGTCCCTCTTTCTTCGATGCATCATTTGTAGTGTCAGATACGGGGTTCGCTGACATCGCTCTAGTAACGGCGACGAAGGCGACAGCGGTGCTGTCGGGTGACCATACGATAGTATCTGGAAAATGAACAGCCATTGAGTCTGGCGTCATCTTCCGGAGAAGCGCGCCATCCTGAGAATAGACATCAAGCCGGAATTCTGACTGAGCGTCGCCGAGTTGATAATAGACGGCAATTACGCGCTTGCCGTCAGGTGATATGATCGTACGCTCGAGCGATTCATGCGGGCGGTTTCGATCAAAATCCGATTGCACTCTTGCATCACGATCGATGTTTGGGACGCGGCGTGAATTGTCAGGCGGCGGTACGTCCGCTTCGTAACGAAAGTTCAGCCGAACAGAAGGGACCTCACTCAGGCTTGTGATCACAGGCTGATCGGGTGACTTTGCCGCTTTGCCGCAACTCATTGCGGCCGCGGCACATAGCAACCCGCAAATGCCAGTGAACGCTCGGTTCAAGAACATAGGCAAAATCTAAAAGGTCGGCTTCAAAGCTCAGACCCAAGGTATCCGAAATAAAGCCGTTTCTGCTGAACGGTCGGGTTTTCGAGTGCCGAGAAAGCGTAACTTTTCCGGTCATTGCTGCCAAGCACGAAATCGATCTCACGAAGACGGTCAAATCGAAAGATGGTTAGTTTTACACGGTCGTTTGGCTTCTTTTCAGCAAGGTACGCTTGCAGGAACGCTTGGCTCGCACGGTACCCGTCGATACCTACGATCTGATCGCCCGCATTCAGGCCCTGTTGATAAGCAGGTGTGTTCGCGGGAACTGAACGGACCATCAACCTACCTCCATCATCATTCAGTTCAGCACCGATATGAGGCCGGGTTCGGTTTGGCTCCGTTATGTTCATTCGCAGCCCGATGCCGCCGATGATCGCATCATAATCTATCTCATCCCGGCCGCGTACGTACTTGGAAAAGAACTCGTGAAGGCTGTGGCCAGCCATACTTTCCGAAGCCCGTTGAAAATCCTCCGGCGTAAAGTTTCTCCCTTTCTTATAGAATTCGCTGTAAAGGTATCTAAGCACGTCATCAAGCGAACGCCTGCCGGTGGATGACGTTCGGATGGTCATATCCAGCAGCATACCGACGATCTCGCCCTTATCATAGTAGGATATCTGATTATTGACTGCGTTCTCGTCTTGCCTGTAATACTTGATCCATGCGTCAAAGCTCGCTTCCTCAAGACTTGTCTCAAAGCGCCCTGGCCTTGCCTGAAGAGCCTCTATCAAGCCGGCCTTCCCATTCAAGAGATCGGAAGCTGAAATGAGCCCTGCCCGCAATAAAAGGATACCTTCGTAATATGAAGTAATGCCTTCGGCCACCCACAGGAGCCGAGTGTAATTCTCGTTCTCGTAATCGAATGGCCCGAGTGCGTCCGGCCTGATCCTCTTTACGTTCCAAAGATGAAAGTATTCATGCGCGACCAAATTAAGAAATGCGATGTATCTACCTCGCGGCTTGAATCCAAACCGGTTCCACTGCAGTGCCGTCGAATTTAAGTGTTCGAGACCGCCGCCGCCGCGGAGATTAAGAATGAAAAGATAATCGTCCAGCGGAAGTTCACCAAAGATCTTAACGCTTTCCTCAGCGATCTTCGTGATATCCGCTGCCATCAGGTTGAGGTCATAATTTCCTTCTCCGGTGACTACTATCCGGTGGGGTTTCCCTCTAACCGAAAATGAGATCTCCTTAAAATCACTGACCTCAAAGGGCGAATCATAAAGTATGTCAAAGTTTTCTGCACGAAAAGCATTGTTTGAGCCCGGGACCTTCGGGAGCCCTGTTGCGATCTTCCAATTGCCAAAGGGACGGACAGTAACCGTCGAAGGAGCACCGAGATGTCCGTTCGGGTACATCAGAAGAGCTGTGTTGTTCCAGAAAGCATGCTCATCATTCAGCTCGTTCGTTCTCACGGTAAGTTCATTTGAATAGACCTGGTAGGCGACGGTGATCTCCCTATTGCCGTTAAGATCGACCTGCCACGTATTCTTATTGATCTTTCTCCAAGGCAAGCTGTTTCCTGCCTGGGCGGAGAATGCCTGGACATGCCTGGAATACTCTCTAATGAGATAGCTGCCCGGCGTCCAAACCGGCATTTTCAGTTCAACCCGATCCGGCGCTGACAACCAACGCAGACGCATCTCTACTTCCAGTAGGTGGGTCCACGGCTTTGTCATCGACACGGTGTATGAGATCTCAGGGCGAGCATTCTGAACCACCGAGGCTTCAGACGGAACGATGTTTACCGGCACCGTCCTGCCGTTGGCGTCGCGATTCCCGAACAAGACCGCCGTCATCGCGACCGAAATTATCGCCACTCTTCTAACCAACTTTGCCATTAGATCTGTACTCCAAACGAGCTATGGGTGTCTGTATTTTTCGTATCTTACTACATTAGCATTCTCGGGCACATTTCGGCCCCAGCGAACCTTCAATGCGTTGTTGCTTTCCCCGAAGAGAAATGTCCCTTTAGTTCACGCAGCGAAATGGTCCGCTTACCCGGATCCGACGCCAGTTGAAACTCAATAGGCTCAGGATCAGTTTTGTTAAAGATACGATTGGGCAGGTGGAATGGCTGTCATCCAACTAAGCGTTGCTTCTGTTTGACCGCCGCCGGGAAAACCAGCTTGAAGCTGGTCCCCTTGCCTATTTCGCTGAACGCCTGGATAGTACCCGAATGCTCCTGCACTATCCCGTAAGTAACGGCGAGTCCAAGGCCGGTACCGTTCCCGACCCCTTTGGTGGTAAAGAATGGATCGAATATCTTGTTCAGATTCTCTGCCGGTATCCCTTCTCCGGTATCTGAAACATCTATCGTTATCTCGTCGCTCTCATTGATAGATGTGCAAAGTGTGATAGTTCCCCCTTCGTACATCGCATCGCGGGCGTTGAGAATGAGGTTAGTGAAAACCTGCTGGAGCTTGCCGCCATTTCCAAACACCTTTGGCGGAGCCGAAGCGTAATCCTTTTTGATAGAAATATTTGAACGCCTGAGCTGGGGCTCAAGAAGCTGAAGCGTATCGTCAAGCAGCTTATTGATATCGATCTCGGCAAGTTCTATAGCGTTTCCGGTTCGTGAAAAGTTCAACAGATTGCCGACGATGTTCGACGCTCGATCGGTTTGCCGCTGCATCTTTTGAAGCAAAGCGTGTTTGGGATCGGTCTCCGGGATCATTCCAAGCAGCATTTGAGTGTAGCTGGAAACTCCGGTAAGGGGCGTGTTCACCTCATGGGCAACACCTGCCGCCAGCAGGCCGATGCTGGAAAGCTTTTCGCTTTGCTGCAGGGTCTCCTCCAACTTGACTCTCGAGGTAACGTTCTCAAGAACAACGATCGCTCCCGTCTGTGCACTCGAGACCGAGCGAAGCGGTGCAACTGCAACATTAAGTATCAAAGAGCGGCCCCGTTTGTCGGATGTGTGAAGCTTGTATGCGTTCCTGATCTCCGTCAAATGCCATCGGGTCTTGCCGAGAATGTTTCCAAGATTTGCCGCGAAGGGACCGTCAAAGATGTCTTCCACTTGATTGCCGATCGCTTCCTCTCGGTTCAATCCCATCATCTCCTCAAAGGTAGTATTGCACCTGGTGATAATACCGTCCTCGTTCACCGCAAGCAGGCCGACGTTCACAGATTCTACGATCGATTCATTGAATTCCTTAAGCAGGGCGAGTTCTTGCGTTTGAGCCCGCTGTTCCTGAAGTAGTCGGCTATTCTCGATCGCCACCGCTATGTAACCGGATACGGTCCTAAGTATCTCAAGATCTTCCGAAGAAAGAAGGGAGCCGTCCTGCGCCCGGCCCAACCCGATTACGGCCACCATCTTTGACCTCACCACACAAGGCACGAAGTAATGGAGCTCTTGACGCACTGAATACCGGCCGTTGCCATTCACGACCGACGGGTCGGTCTCCTGCGACTCGAATTCGTCCGCCCGTACCACACCACGCGCGGCCGATTTTTCACGGATCATCTGCTTGAAATCAGCAGGAATATGGTAGGTTTCACTGAGGCCTGACGATTTCGCTATACGGTAACCGCTCAGCGCGGAGGCGTCCTCGATGAATACGGCAACCTTTTCAACGTCGAGTACTTCGACAAGGCGTTCGTTCAGCGATTCCAAAAGCGGTTCCAACGCCGTCGTTGCCGAAAGTGTCCGTCCAAAATCCAAAAGGCCCTGCCTGAGGTCGTATCGCGTGCCGTAGAAAAAGCGGTCGGCTCTCTCCTGAAGGAAGTTCTTCAGCGGCTCGCTCAGCATCACTATGGCTGCCATTGCTATGATCGCGATAAGCGCCCTGAGGGTTATTTCTGTACGTGAAAGGTCTTCGCCAACCGCGAGAAAAACGAGCCCGAGAGCGACCGCACCTATCATCATCGCGATGGCAACCGTCGTAAGGGCATAAACCAGTGCCCTTCGAACCACGACGTCCACATCCATTAAACGATAGCGTACGACCGAATGCCCAAAGCTTAGAGGTATCAATGCCAGCGGAAGTGTCGTCAAAGCAACAGTGAAGGTATCGTCCGGGATCTGAAACCAGCGCTTGGCGGCCTGAATGGCCAATATCGGTAAGACTGAAGCAATTGTTCCCCACATCGCCCACTTGAGCCTTTGCCTTACAAGCGTATGGCGGCTGGTGAGAAATCGCCACAAGAGAACTGTCGCTCCGGCGGTGACCCCGGCAACAAAATGGACGAGCAAGAGAAGGTTCAACGTCGGCAAGACCTTGTTTGCCGCGATGAATCCGCCCAACCAGGACGAAAACGCCGCCATTGGCACTAATTGCCCAAGTGAAAAGAAAAGGAGTGATGCCGAGATCAATACGGCTGGAAGATAAAGGAGATACGTTTTCCATGGCGAGGCGTCCAAAACTTCGCTGCGAACCGGATACCTCATGCAAAAGTGGAGGAACAAGGGAGCAAAAATGGCAAATGCAATATCGTCGAGAAGGCTAACTGCAAGGTCAAAGTCCTGTCCTAAATTCAGAGGCCGGTAAACATGAAAAACAAATGCGACCAGACAAATGGTGGCAAAATGAAGGACAAACGGTGAACGGCTTCCCTGTTTGAACAACACGAAAAGGCCGACCCCGAGCCAGATAAGCCCCACAGCGGAAAGGAACACTATTGAAGGGGTCCACCTTGGAAGCGTGTCCAGATTTCTAAGGTCAGCGTAATAGAAACTGTCCGGAATGGAGTAAGAAGTCTTTTGATAAAAGTAAGTGAGGTTGCCTCCAACTCCTGCAGTGTCAAGATACATTTGGACATGGGCAACAGAAACCACTTCCTCCGGAACGCCGTCCGCGAGACTTATCGTCAGCAGCCGGTCCCCTTTGGAGATTCCTTGTCGGGAGGCTGCATAGCCCGGAAGGACCTTTTCAGCAAATACTCCACCATCTCGTTCTACCCACAAGACACCATCAGTCGGCGGCAGGTCTCCGGTGGCTCGCTGGAGCAGATTTAGGGCACCGCCTGCAACGAATAAGACCGTTGCGACGAGCCAGATCAGGCTCCAGCTTGTGAGAACTTTTCCTTTCATCAAAGCAGGGCAAACTACGCCGTAAAAACCAAACGCAACATTTGTTCCAGTGTTCCAGATTAAGATTCTGACACGCCGGACGCCATTGTTGCTTGTGGAAATTCGATCTTAGCAGCGTCGGACAAACAGTAACGGTTGCGATTATTCAGAAATTTGCTCAACAATCCGAGATTTTGGAAAAGCTCAGGGATGAATGCGAGGTAAAATATACTCAGCAGAGGAACTTGTTCACGCCGTAGAACGGCATTCAACATATCAGAGGTCAAAACCTGACCAATATACCGCCCCTCAATATACGTCGCTGACTGCTCAACCGCAGCCCGCCTTCTTCGGCGCCAACGCCCGCTGCAAAATCAAGAAGGTTTCTTGCGTCAACAACGGCCTCCGCGTGAAAGGGCAGTCCAAGAGTTGGAAGATTCTGGGTCACAAGAATGCTTAAACTCGGGTCGTATATCGCGAGCCGCCCCTTGAAGGGATCGATCGCAAAAACGGTTGCTTGCGGCGAAAGTCGGAAGATCGTTCGGACATTCGTACCGGATGAAAGGTCTGCTTCGAACTGGCCAAAGAACGATTGAAAGATATCATTCTGGAAAAGATCAGCCGGTTTCGTGATCCCATCGTCTGAAAGCCTCTGCCCCAAGCCAAAGCTGTATCCCGCACTGGCACTATAATTCTGGCCGAGCCGTCGGGAATAAACCACCCTCAAACCCTGGGCGCCTCCCTGCTGGTTCACCGTAAACTCACTGAAACCAGCGGGGTCAAGCGCATCGATCGGCAGCCGAGTCAACCCGACGCCGCGCGCCATCGTCGCATCAAAGAACAGATTCGCTTCAATACTTGAACGATTGTCCAATACCCGTTCGATCCCGAATTCAAGGCGCCGGCCCTTGTTCATCACAGGCTTTCCTGCTTCAACTACAAAGTCATCCACTGCAACTGGCTCTCTGAACAAGACCTGCGCATTCTCAAATTCGATAGCCCGTGTCCAGGTCCTTTCTTCGGTGTGGGTTGTGTAAGCACTACGAAACCGGGTCCTGCCGTCAATGTCAAATTGTAGTCCCAACCTGGGAGCCAAAGAAAAATCGCTTCCAGATCCGACAAACTTCGAATAATCAACCCCAAATACAAGGATCAACCCCTCGCGAACCTTCCACTCATCGGTGGCCTGCACCGAGACCTGAGAAAGAGAATATCTCGGGTTGGTATAATGCGGGGTAAATGATGCAAAAGAGCCGCTTACGCGGATCTGATGAAGCTGCCCCGGACGGAAGACAAGTTGTGCTTCAACCCGTTGCGGGGCTCCGCGGCCCAAGCCCGTCTGCCCCGCCACGACAATTTCAGAATCATCGGACAGGGCAAATCTCGTCGCTGCGTTCAAACCACTGACCGTGCCGTGCGGCGTTGCCGCGAAATAGCTCTCGACCACGGTATCAGGCTTCTTCGAAGCACTTTCGTCAGCATTGTTTCCATTCCCGGGCACGATCTCTGCATTCTCGTCCGATACATTCGGTTCTGAACCCTCTGTGTTCTGGTAAATGCTTCGACTTAACTGGGCAGAACGGATTACCCACTTCGGATTGTTCGCATCCAGCCGCTTTTCTGGCAGCGTGTTGCCGCTTCCCGCCCTTTCAAGCTTGAATCCGTAATTCAGCTGAGCAGCACGCGCGACTTCAACAGAGTTGATCGTTACTGGGTTGAAACCCTCTGCCACCGCAAGAACCGTGTAACGTCCTGGGATCATCCGAGCAACAAAACTGCCGTCCGTCCCCGATCTTACCTGTTTAAGTAATTTGGTAGAACCAGCACGGAAGAACGCCACGGTCGCGTCTGCGATCGGGCCGCCGGCATTGTCACGGACAATGCCCTTTATGACTCCAAGATTCGAATTTATGCCTGCCGCTGAGGAGGGAAGCGTGGGCGAACTGCCCAATACAAGGACCGACGCCGACACCATTATCAGCGGAAGAAGTAATATTCTTTCTCTAAGTGATCTCCTCATCTAAGGATCTCCGCTCTTCAGGGGTTGTGCGAAAGGAGTGACCCCAACGAGATTATGGGCCTAGTCCGCACAACTCCACTATTTTCATGGCAATACGCAACTGTGTCAAGCTTTCCGGCCCATTATGCCTTGGCTTTTTCGATGCCTGATGCTTGACAAAGTTTGCCCTGCAGTTAGAATTAAGAGTCGCCCGACAACCGCATCAACGGACTCGGGCCCAGCAGAACGGAGACGTGGCTGAGCGGCTGAAAGCGGCGGTTTGCTAAATCGTTAAGGGTCAAAAGCCCTTCACAGGTTCGAATCCTGTCGTCTCCGCCATAGTTTCGAGAGTAGCTAACAGTTGTTCGATGACAGTTGTTAGCTATTTTTCTTCGCGGGCAATAGAATTTCGGATATGACAGTTCGCGTTAGATTTGCTCCGTCGCCGACCGGTTATTTGCATATCGGTTCGGCACGCACAGCGCTTTTCAACTATCTTTACGCACGCCACACCGGCGGCAAGTTCCTGCTCCGCATCGAGGACACCGACCTCGCACGCTCCACCGAGGAATCGACGCGTTCGATTCTCGAAGGCCTCGCCTGGCTCGGCTTCCAGCCGGATGAGGAGATAGTATTTCAGTCCGCAAATGCCGAAAAACATCGTGCCGCGGCATTTCGGTTGCTCGCCGAGGGCAAAGCCTACCGCGATTTCACGCCGAAAGAAGCACCTTCGGACGCCAACGTGAAGGACGCCATCAAGGAACGCGCACGCGCTCAAGGCGCAGACAAGAACATGCGCGACAATCCGTATCGCGACCTGCCGCGAGAAGAAAGCGATGCAAGGGCTGCTGCGGGCGAGCCTTTCGCGATACGCCTGAAGGTCGCGGAAACCGGAAAAACGTCGTTCGAAGATCAGGTTTACGGACTGCAGGAACGTGATTATGCCGAGATCGAGGACCTCGTACTGCTGCGCAGCGACGGGCATCCGCTCTACAACCTAGCTGTCGTCTGCGACGACATCGAGATGCAGATATCGCACGTTATCCGCGGTCAGGACCATCTGACGAATACGCACAAACAGATCCTCATTTACGAAGCTCTGGGCGTCACGCCGCCGATATTCGCGCATCTGCCGCTGATAATGGCGCCGAATAAAGGCAAGCTTTCGAAACGCAAGCACGGCGAGGTCGTTTCTATGACGACTTATCGCGACGCGGGCTTTGTCCCGGCGGCTTTCCGCAATTTTCTGGCTCTACTGGGCTGGTCCGCAGGCGAGGAGCGTGAGATCTATTCGATGGAAGAGCTGATCGAAAAGTTTTCGCTTGAGGGCATCCACCGCTCCAACGCCGTTTTCAATTTCAGCCCTGACGACCCGCGAAAATGGACCGACGACAAGGCCATTTGGATGAACGCCGAATACATCCGCACGATGCCGCTCGCCGATCTGCTGCCGCTCGTCAAGGCAGAACTGAAGGCCAACAAACTCTGGCGCGAGGAATACGAGGACGAGGCGACAGGTCAGAACCGCCTGCGTGAGCGGGCGGCGAGTACGGTCGAGATCGGATCGTCCGAGTGGTACGAGAAAACGGTGGATCTCATCCGTGCCCGCTTCTTCACGCTCAAAGATTTCTCCACACAAGGCCGCGCCTATTTCAGCGAAGATTTCGACTTCGACCCCGCGGCCATCGCAAAGAACCTGACGAAATTCCCCGAGCTCCGCGACTGGCTGCCTGAATTGGCCGATAGATTCGAAGCTGAATTCAGCGATGTACAGAAGCCCGCGCGTGAGCAAGGGCGAGACGAGCAAGAAACGCTAAAGACATTTTCCGAAGCCAACATCGAATCGGTCGTCAAAGCCTTCGCGGAAGAGAAAGGCACCAAGCTCGGCGTCATAATGAACGGCGCCCGCACGCTCCTGACCGGCGTTGCCGTCGGCCCATCGATGCTCTCAGTATTTGAGATCATCGGCCTCGAACGCACGCTGATGCGGCTGCGCAGTCAGGTGGCTTGGAACACAAACCCGACAGACGATAAATAACCATCACCAAAACACTTAAAGAGCGAAAGTTCTTTTGGATGTAAAATTTCAACCGGATCACGGAATGCAATATTTTGGTTACCTACTAGTTCTAGTTCATTTATTCCTGCTGATCTGGTCGTTGGGTGGGATCATTGAGTTTCTCTCGCCGACGGTTCCTTGGACGCGTTATACCAACCTTGATTTTCCGAACTGGCTGCTTCCGATCCATTGGGGTTTGGCGTTTATTACCGGGTTGGGATTTCTGATCGGATATTTTACAGCATGGAGCAGAACGCCCGAGTTCATGCTGGCGGCGTATGCGATGCTTTTGGTGCTGTGTATCGTTGAGACATTTGGGTATATGACCAGTTCAACAAAATACTTTGCATTGGTCTCTGAGGCCGTTGCGTACACAGTCATCCTCTTGATCCTATTCAAACACAAATATTTTGTGGAGTTTTTCAGTTGACACTTTCAACACAGCAGGCAAGTGACACCGCGTCGGAAACTGCAATGAAGGCTCTGCTAGTCTCAATGGGAACGCGGGGTGATATTGAGCCCTTTTTGGCAGTCGGCGAGGTGCTGCGTGAACGCGGCTGGGAGGTCGTTTGCCTGTTTCCCGAGCAGTTTCGCTCGATGACGGAGGCGATGGGGTTTCGGTTTCACGGGTTTAGCGAAGAGTTTCTAGAGCTCATACAGGGCGGCGATGCGAAACAGATACTTGGTGGCGAGGGCGGTGCGTTCAGCCGAATAAAGAACTGGTTCTCGCTTGCTCGAAAGGGCATGAAGCTCGCCGGTGAATCGGTTGCGGTTCAGCATCGCGTTCAATTCGACGAGGCTCCAGACCGGATCATTTATCATCCTAAATGCAATACGGCTATCGTATGGGGAATGGCGAATCCTGGTAAAGCGATACAGTTGGCCCCGGTTTCGGGGCTCGTTCACGCAGTCGATGATTTCGCGCCGATGTGGAAGGACTTTGGGCGGACGATAAACCGTGCGAGCTATCGGCTGATCAATTGGTTCAAGGCGTTCGCGGTCAAGAAATTCACAAAGAAATATATTCGCGATCTTGGGTTTACAAAACTTTCTGTCGCTGAGATAAACCGTGCCTTGCTCGAGACGGAAAAGACGATCTACACCGTCTCGCCGAGCCTTTTCGAGCGGCCCGCATATTGGCCCGAAACCGCACAGGTCGTCGGATATTTTGAGCGTGACAAAGCCGCCGATTGGCAGCCGGACGAGCGGCTGCTGGAGTTTCTCCGTACCCAAGAGAAGGTCGTCTTCATCAGCTTCGGCAGCATGACGAACACCAAGCCTCGCGAAAAGACAGAGGCTATCGTCAATGTGCTGAAACGCAACAATATTCCCGCGATCATCAATACGTCGTGGGGCGGTTTGTGCGAGATAGAAGAGGCTCCTGAGCACGTCATGTTCGTAAGCGACGTGCCGTACGACTGGCTTTATCCGCACATTTACGCGGTGGTGCATCACGGCGGTTCGGGCTCGACGCATATGGCCGCGAAATACGGGCTGCCGGCTCTGGTCGTCCCGCACGCTCTCGATCAGCCTTTCTGGGGACGCATAGTTCACCATAAAGGCCTCGGGCCCGAACCGCTGCCGATAAACCGCCTCAGTGAAGCTGCATTCGAATCTCGTCTGCTCGAACTGTATAATCGAGACGAATACAAACTAAGCTCAGAGCGTTTGTCCAAACAAATGGCCCAAGAGGCCGATAGAGACAATCTGTTTCGGGTGATCACTGATAGTAGTAAGGAATTATGAAAGGCTATAAATCAAACATCGAAAAAGAGACGCTTAAGAACAAGAATTTTCGCAAGGTGCTTTACACATCGGCTTACAGCCAGCTCGTGCTGATGAGCCTGAAGCCGAAGGAAGAGATCGGTGCTGAGACTCACGAAGAAAATGACCAGTTCGTGCGTTTTGAAGGCGGCCGCGGCCGCGTTGAGATCGACGACAATAAGTACACCGTAAAAGACGGCGATGCGGTCGTTATTCCCGCCGGAGCTCGCCACAACGTGATCAATACCTCGGCGACCGACGAGCTGAAGATCTACACCATCTATTCGCCGCCGCACCACAAGGACCAGATCGTCCGCAAGACCAAGGAAGAGGCCGAGGCGAACGAAGAGGAATTTGACGGCAAGATGACCGAAAAGCGCAAAGCAAAGAAGATAGATGCCAAACCCTGACGTTATCGAATACAACAACGCTCAGTTGCTGGCGGAACGCGAGATCTGCGAACTGCTGGCGGCTGAGATCGACCGCGGACTGCCAAACGCCGAGAACAAAATATGGCACCGCCATCCCGTTTGGTTCCTCGACGGCAACCCGATCGTCGGCTACAGCAAGGAAAAAGCGGGCATCAGGCTAATGTTCTGGAGCGGCGCGGACTTTGACGAGCCCGCCCTCACGCCCGGTACCGGCAAGTTCAAAGACGCCTCCGTCACCTACACCTCCGCCGACCAGATCAACGTGAAAGACCTGAAACGCTGGCTCAAAAAATCCAAAGAGATCCAGTGGGACTACAAAAATATCGTCAAGCGAAAGGGCCGATTGGAACGATTGAAATAGCATTGTCTTTACGGACAAAACTGGTTACTTTAACCTTTCTGTTGCTTAGGATATACACTAGGCCAAACGGACTTTACGTCGGGCGGGCTTACGAGCAAACTTGGAGCTTTGTGCTTCTATTCAAGTGTAATGCTGATTGATTGTAATCCTGGTTGATAGATTGGTGCTCCGAAACCCGCCACAACGCAATACCCGAAAACGTTACCTGCAGACGTCGGACAACCGCAACAGACAAATTGAAAAGAGCGAACACAACAGGATCGATCGATATAAGTTTTGACTTTCGGCATGACAGTGAATGTGGCGACCCGGACACTGACAGCATGAGACTTTATGAAGCACACAAACAACTATGGAGCAAGACATTGCCGAACGGACAGGCCTTTACATTAGAAATTAAAGGCGACAGATACGGCAGACTGCTTCTTAAAAATAATATCTGCATGAGTTTTTCGAGCGACAGAATGTTCCCTCATTTTGACGGCAAATACAATAACAGATTTGACGGTTGGCTTTCAGACAAAGAACGAGATGAACTGAAACATAAAGTGAGGACGATCGGCGGACACATAATTTTTCCTGCACATAAGAAAAACGGGTTTACAATTAATCAAGCCAGAGGTATAAGCAGGAAAATATGTGACAGGTTCGACTTGACTTTAGAGTGCATAAGACGATTCTACTTCAACGAAGCAAGCCCTCTTACGAAAACATTGACAAACTACAAAGACTTCTTCGGCCTTTTTGTTGACTTCGAAGGTTACGTTGACTTTTTTCACCTGCAGGACCTCATTGGCTCACATGGCCGAGTTGCATTTTCATTACCATTCGACAACTTCAACAGATCTCCATTACCACAAACAATTGACGAGTATAAAAGATACAAAGAACACACTTTACACTTGGTAACAAGTAGAAACGAAAGAATTTTAAAAAGCATAAACTAACTGTAACGGTCGGCAGACAACTAATTCTTTGACCTCGATGAATTAGTCTTGTGGGGTTTTTTCCGGAAGAATTCGTCACCAGCGTTATGATTTCCCGATGTCCTTCCAGCCATTCGACTATCTGTTCCGGTGTGAGTTTTGGCGTTTCGCCCCAATATGGTTCCTCGAAACGCTTCAGCTCAGAAAAGCTATCTGCTTTTTCTTCGGCAGATGGTTTCGGGATGGATCGTTTTTTCATATCAAATCACTTATTGAAAATGGTCTCTTAAGGATTAGTCTTGCTTAGAGCCTAGGCATCGGGCTCTTGTAGATATCGGCACCACATTATCTCATCAATACGAGCAGAGCAAAGTAAATTCTTCTCAGACCTCAATTATCCGCTTCCGCACCGGCGATGACAGGACGATCGTGGTTGTCGTGATGCCGTAGGGGGTGAGGCGGTCGATGACCTCTTGGAGGTGTTCGACCGAGGCGACGGCGACCTTCATGATGAACGAATCGCCGCCGGTGCCGCGGTGGCATTCGAGCACCTCGTTCGACTCTTGCGCGACCTCGATGATGTGGCTGTAATCGACGCCGGTGATGCTCATTCTGACAAATGCCGTGATCGGCAGCCCGACCTTTGTCGTGTCGATCTGAGCGCGATAGCCCATGATGATGCCGGCGTCCTCCAGCTTGCGTACGCGTTCGATGACGGCCGGCGTCGTGAGGCCAACGCGGCGGCCGAGTTCCGCATAGCTCGTTCTTGCGTCTTCCTGAAGTTCCTTGAGTATTTTCTTATCAATATCGTCTAGCATTCGTTTGTTTGCAGTCCGGCAGTAGGATCACTGCCAGATGACCATTAAGCATTTCACCGTAAGAAACTTAAATTGTAAAGCCCAATGTCCCTCCAACTTTACGAAAGCCATTCAATATCCCGAAGATATCTATTATAATTGTTTATTCCCGGATAACCAGACATTCTTCGCCCGCATCGGATATATGAAAGGAGCCGCCAAAATGCTGACCGAAACCGCCGCACCGACCGCCATCGAAACCGAATTTGCCATCGAGAATTTTCAGGTCTCGGACGCAGATCTTCCAGAGTTCAGGGACATGAAGTTCGAGAACATCAACGAACTCAAACTGGATCATCCCGGGGCGAACGACGAGGAATATCGCGAGCGGCGCGACCATATTGCCGGACTGGCACGGCTATTTCGTGAAACCAGATCGATCACTGACGTCGATTATTCGCCTAGAGAGCAGCGTGTATGGCGTTACGTTGCTGAGGAATTGGAAGAGCTTCACCAGCGCTTTGCTTCGCCATTCTATCTTCGTGCGAAAAAAGAACTAGGCATCAGGACTGACCGCATTCCGCAGCTCACCGAGATGAATCGCCGTCTGCGTGAACTGACGGGATTTCGGCTCGCCCCTATAGAGGGATTGGTAGAGACACGGGCGTTCCTGTCATGGCTTTCCTACCGCGTAATGCTCTGCACGCAGTACATCCGCCATCATTCGCAGCCCGCTTACACGCCCGAACCCGACATCGTCCACGAGGCCATCGGCCACATCCCGATGTTCACCAATCCGAATTTCGCCGATTTTTCGCAGTTCATCGGCCACGGCGCGCGTATCGCAACAGACAAACAGATCGAGGAACTCGGGCGGCTGTATTGGTTCACCGTTGAATTCGGCCTGGTCGAACACGAGGGCGACATCAAGGCTTACGGCGCCGGACTGCTCTCAAGCTTTGGCGAATTGGAACACGCGTTCTCAGACAAGGTCGAACGCCGCCCATTCAACCTCGAACAGGTCATCAGCCACGAATACACCTACAGCGACATGCAGCCGGTGTTGTACGTGATACCGTCGTATGCGGAGCTGAAAGAGGTGACGCGGAAGTATATTGAGAGTTTTTGATCATGATCACAGAAACAACCGTAACAGTTGAAACGACTAGGGCGGCAGAGACTCCGCTAATTGAGACACTTAAGTCGGATGCACAAACGGTCGGATATGGCGATCAGCAATAAAAAGAATATAGAGACATCGATCGTCAGGCTGGGTCAGGTCGAGCGGCGGATTTATTTGATCCGAGGAGAAAAGGTCATGCTCGACAGCGAGCTGGCTGCCATGTATGGTGTTGAGACGCGAGTTCTTAATCAGGCGGTTCGACGCAACAGTGATCGATTTCCTGAGGATTTCATGTTCCAACTCACCAGGGATGAATTCGATAACTTGAAGTCACAAATTGTGACATCAAGTTCCAGAAACTACGGTGGACGGAGAAAATTACCTCTCGTTTTTACCGAGCAGGGTGTTGCGATGTTGTCCAGTGTTTTGAACAGCGAAAGGGCAGTTCAGGTAAATATCGCGATAATGCGGGCATTCGTTAATATGCGGCGGCTGGCGGCGACGAATGACGAGATCAATAAGAAACTCACGCAAATCGAGAGAAAGCTCGGCGAGCACGACGGACATTTCAAACAGGTGTTTGGGGCGATCCGTGCGATGATGGCCCCAGCAAAACAATCTAAACAGATCGGCTATATTAAGAGTAAGAAAGCAAAGCAATGATCACAGAAACAAGCGTAACAGTTGAAACGAATACAGCGGTGGCGAATCCGCTTGGGCTTAAGAAGATACACCACGTCGAGTTTTATGTGGGCAACGCGAAGCAGGCGGAGTTCTATTACCGCAAGGCGTTCGGGTTTTCGCGTGTGGCATACAGCGGCCTCGAAACGGGCAACCGCGAAACGACGAGCTATCTGATGCGCCAGGGCAATGTTAATTTTGTCCTGACGGCCGCCCTCGGGCCGGAGCATCCGGCCGCGGAGCACGTAAAGCTGCACGGCGACGGGGTAAAGGACATTGCGTTCTACGTCGAGGATGCCGACCACGCTTTCAACGAAGCCGTCCGCCGTGGTGCGACGCCTGTCATCGAACCGCACGACTGGCAGGACGAGAACGGCAGCATCCGCCACGCCGCCATCGCGACCTACGGCGATACGATACATTCCTTCATCTCGTACAACACGAATAACGGCCACAATTATTCGGGCCCGTTCCTGCCCGGATTCGTCTCGCAACCCGTCGAGGGCGAAGGCGTCGGGCTGATGCTCGTCGATCACATCGTCGGCAATGTCGAGCTCGGCAAGATGAATCACTGGTGCGATTTTTATCGCGACGTACTTGGGTTTTTCCGCTACATCACGTTTGACGACAAAGACATCTCGACCGAGTATTCGGCGTTGATGTCCATCGTGATGTCGGACGGGCAGCACAATATCAAGTTTCCGATCAATGAGCCTGCCGAGGGCAAGGGCGGCAAATCGCAGATACAGGAATACATCGATTTCTACCGCTCTGCAGGTGCACAGCACGTCGCACTGCTTTGCCGCGACATTCGGCATACGGTCGGGATGCTGCAGCAGAACGGTGTCGAATTTCTCCGAGTGCCGGATACATATTACGAAGAGCTGCTCGACCGCGTCGGCCCGATCGATGAGGATCTTGCCGATCTGCGGCGGCTCGGCATCCTGGTTGACCGAGACGACGAAGGCTATCTGCTGCAAATATTCACAAAACCGGTCGAAGACCGCCCGACGGTGTTCTACGAAATTCTGCAACGTAAAGGGTGCAAAGGCTTCGGAAAGGGCAATTTTAAGGCTTTGTTCGTCTCGATCGAGGAAGAGCAGCGGCGGCGCGGAAATCTCTAATTAGTCTGCCCGCGAATGACGCGAAAGCACACGGATCGTTTCATATGGTGGCAAGAGGATGAATTTCCGGCGGTTCGATGCGGCAGATACTGAGGCTGTCGTTGCGATCTTTCGTTCGAATATTCCGAAGTATTTTGTGGAATCGGAAGAGTCGGAACTGCGGGAATTTTTGGCGAGCGGCGTTGAAAATTATTACGTTCTTGAGGTCGACGGCGATGTGGCCGGTGCGGGCGGCATCGCGTTGAACGCTGACGATACAGTGTCGCTGTGTTGGGGAATGATACACAACAGCCGTCTCGGAACCGGTTTGGGAAAGCTTTTGACGGAGTATCGTCTTGCTCTTTCGCAGGAGGTGTTTGGTGCGAAACCCATCGTGACGAGCACGTCGCAGCATACCCGCGGATTTTATGAGCGGCTCGGTTTTGTGATGACCGAGCTCGTGCCGGACGGTTTCGGACCGGGAATTGATATTTGCAGGATGCGGAAAGGGACTCAACCACGAATTCACGAATAAGCATGAGCTTTATTCGTGTATTCGTGGCAACATTTTCATATGGAGCTCACCTATCAAACAGGGTTTGGAAACGAATTTGCCACAGAGGCGGTCGCCGGGGCTTTGCCGGTCGGGCGGAATTCGCCGCAACGTGCGCCGCTCGGGCTTTACGCAGAGCAGCTTTCGGGCACGGCGTTCACGGTGCCGCGAGTGCACAACAAGCGGACGTGGACATATCGAATTCGCCCGAGCGTGATGCACAAGCCATTCGAACGCATCGACAACGGCCGTTGGCTTAGCAAGCCCGACCTGGACGAGGTCACGCCGAATCAGCTGCGTTGGGATCCGCTTCCGCTGCCGACGGAGCCGACCGACTTTATCGCCGGCATCACGACGATCGCCGGAAACGGCGACGTGATGTCGCAGGCAGGCATCGGCATTCATATCTATGCCTGCAACAAAAGCATGGACGGCCGCTATTTCTACAACGCAGACGGCGAAATGCTGATCGTCCCCGAGATGGGCTCTCTTACGATATACACCGAGCTCGGCGTACTGGAAGTATCGCCCGGCGAGGTCTGCTGCCTGCCGCGGGGCGTGCGGTTTCGTGTTCAGGTCGGCGGGAATGCCCGCGGATACATTTGCGAGAACTACGGCGCACATTTCAAGCTGCCCGACCTCGGCCCGATCGGTGCGAACGGCCTCGCGAATCCGCGTGATTTCGAAACTCCCGTCGCTTGGTACGAGGACGTTGAGGGCGAATTCGAACAGGTCGCGAAATTCGGCGGTAATTTGTGGCGTTGCGATATCGACCATTCGCCGCTCGACGTCGTCGCCTGGCACGGCAACTACGCGCCGTATAAATACGACCTCCGTCGCTTCAACACCATCGGCTCGATATCGTTCGATCATCCGGATCCGTCGATATTCACTGTTTTAACATCGCCGTCCGGCGAGCCCGGCGTGGCAAATTGCGATTTTGTGATCTTTCCCGACCGCTGGCTCGTCGGCGAAGACACGTTCCGTCCGCCGTGGTATCACCGCAACTGCATGTCAGAATACATGGGCCTGATCTACGGCCAGTACGACGCCAAGGAAGAGGGCTTTGTGCCCGGCGGCGGCTCGCTGCACAATCAAATGTCGGCACACGGGCCCGACCTCGATGCGTTCGAAAAAGCGTCGAACATGGAGCTAGTCCCGCAGAAACTCTCCGGCACGATGGCCTTTATGTTCGAATCGCGGTACATCATCCGCCCGACGCGCTTTGCAATGGAAACCGCCAGCCTGCAGCACAACTACAGCGACGTCTGGCAGGGGCTGAAGAAGAATTTTAAGGGAGACTGATGCTGCCAAAGGTAAAGTTAAGCAGTTCGGCTCTCAGCCGGTCGATCCCGACCGAGGTCGGCATCTGAATTACTGTTCCTAGCAGGTCATACGATAAACATACCAAATTAAAAGATGGGGAGTTTCCGTTCCGCAGCGCTTGGGCGCTACATCTTTCAACACTAGGGTTCAATTATAAATCAGGAAAACTGCCGGATTTCACGCGACCAAGCCCTTATCTGACGAAGAACCCATTGGGTTAAAGGCCGATTTCTTTGTCTAAAGGAGGCTGATTTCTAGTAGTCTTACGGCGAGCCGCTATTATAAGGTAAAGAAATTAATAAACAATATTATGACATTGTTATTGACATCACGGTAATATTATGTTAATCTTGTTCCATTATGAGAGATATTGACATTCAAACTTTGCAACGTATGTACTCAAATTCAAGTAAGTTTGCCGCAATCTTCAACTACTTGGCTGACCGGCAGAGGAACTATCGCGAAACCAAACCTGAGGTACTCATGTTTAGGCTAAGAGAGCGTGACATCGAACTCGAGCGGCATGAAGTAATTGCCTTTTTTCGTGAACTCGAATCCGCTGGCTGCGGACGGTATATCGAAGGCAGGAGAGGGCGCCCATCTAGATTCGAATGGTATGCAACTATGAGTGGCATTGGACAAGCAGCAAGGGGTGAAGAAGTGGAAGTGTTGGAAACTTCGGTTGAACAGAGTCCAGGAGTTTTGGATGATTTTGCCGAATTCGAAGGTGTAATATCACATGCATTTTATCTTCGTCCGAGCTTCATTGTTAGGGTTCAGCTCCCGGCAGATTTGGTACAAAGTGAAGCTGATCGAGTCGCTGACTGGGTGAAGACGTTACCTTTTAGTCGAGACTGACGAAATTGAGTGGCCAGCAAAAATCGCGCAGGAATAATTATAAGGAGAGTTAGTATGGAATATTTTAGAGAATTTAAAGCTAATATGAACAAAAAGAAAAGCGAGAAAGCTAAGCGATATCGAACAGCAAGGGCAGATGCCAGGGTTGGAAGCATAATTGGACGAATTGAGAGTGATTATGGTCTCCCACAAGGCTCCGTATCAATCCTCAATCCTAATGGTCGTAAGGCTAGGGTTGACAGCAAGATATCGAATGTCCGAAAGAAGTGGGATTTGTGATAACATTCCTTCCGCTATATATTTCAATAACTAATGTCTAGACCTTAAAGATGTATTTTCCAGAATATACTCAGAATATACGATGTCAATAAAACGAACAGCAGAAGCAAAATGGAGCGGTAGTATTACCGAGGGCAAGGGTAGCGTGCGGCTGGAGAGCGGTGCGTTTGAGGGGCCGTATTCGTTCAACGCCAGGTTTGGCGATGACACCTCGATGACGAACCCTGAGGAATTGATCGCCGCGGCGCACGCCGGCTGTTTCACGATGGCCTTTTCGGGCTTTCTCGGTCGTGCGGGTTACGAGGCGACGAGCATCGAGACCAAAGCGGTCGTCCACGTTGAAAAGGAAGAGGCCGGGTTCTCCATTCCACGTATTGACCTGATCACGGAAGCTGTCGTGCCGAATATTTCGGACGAGGAATTTCAAGAGGTCGCAAAGAACGCAAAGGAAAAATGCCCCGTCTCGCGTGTGCTTGCCGGTGCCGAGATCACCCTCGCGGCAACGCACAAGAGCTGAGCTACCGAAAACTTTCAAGCCTCACGGAGTAGCGGTGGTCGGGTCGGGGTCTGCGGGTTTTTGAGCGCAACAATCCGTGGTCTTTCGACGTATCTCCTCTTGCGCAATAAATGGGAGGAACCGATCCATGGATCAAAACGAAATACTTGCTCGGATCGCTCGCGGGCGGACAGATCTCGTCTTCGATCTTCTGGCGAAGCCTGGCTGGAGCGAATTGTCGCTTTCGGTCGAGGTTAATCCGCTTCAGTGGTTCGTTTACTACAACGACGTTACGGCTCTAAAGGCTATGATCGCCGCCGGCGGCGATCTTGCCAGCATCGACCTTGGACGGGAACTCGGGAATGCTGCGTTCTTCGGGCATTGGAAGGTGGCCGACTTCCTTATCGCTAACGGTGCCGATGTAAACTGGTACGAACCGGAGACAGGGGAGACACCTTTGCACAGCGCACTCTGCAAGGCGGGCCGGCCATACTATTTTTACGTGGTCAAGCTACTGGTCGAAAATGGTGCGGATGTGAACGCGCGAACCATTCCGGGCAAAGCGACCGGGGCGTTCATGCGCGACGTTCGTACAAAGGGCGAAACGCCGCTTCATCGGGCGGCCGCCTATGCTGATCCTGCGACCATTGCCTTTCTAATTGAGAACGGAGCCGAAAAGGACGCCCGCGACGCCAATGGCGATTCCCCGCTAACTTGGGCAAGCGAACATCTCCGCCCAGGCTCAGTGCTTAAACTCCTCGCATTTCCGCCGCATCACATCAGCGACCTGCATGTCGAGCGAAATACTTCGGATCATGGCAGCGGCTGGGGCAGCGGGATGGAAAGGAACCTCCTCGGCGACTACTTGCCGGAATGCGGATCAGATGGCGATTGAGATCTCATCGCTAACAACGCTCCGGCTAGTATTCAATATGCGGCGGTCGCTTGCGTTCTATCGTGATCTTCTCGGCTTCTTGGTGGTTGCTGATTCGGGCGGAGGCGATGACGCCGCATACGGAATGAGGCAGCTCTATCTCGAAGATCCGGACGGCTGCAACCTCTGTTTTCAGCGGAGTATAGACAATGAATGACCTTTGGACGGAAACGCTGCGGCATCTGGAAGAGGGCAATTTTACCTCGCTGCAGGAACACCTCGGCGGGCCCGAAGGTTTTGACCGGCAGATCGCTGAATGGCACAAAGACGGCAGGTTCGATCGGGTACCCGACCTGCTAGCCGAAGCACTGTCTTGTGCCTGCATGCTTGGCCTAACGGACACGGCGCGTTACCTGCTCGACAACGGCGTGGATCCGTACGCCGGGATGAAGACAGGGCTTTCAGGGCCGCATTATGCGGTCAGCGGCGGTCATGTCGACACCATTAAGATGCTGCTCAAGAGGAACATACCTCTCGAGGTCAAGAATATTTACGGAGGCACGCTTCTTTATCAGGCACTCTGGTCGATCGACAACGAACATAAGCCGGTGCACCTTGAGATCATTCGTCTGCTGCTCGACGCCGGGGCAGAGGTCGTGTCGGGAACTGCGGAGTGGTGGAAAGACCAAACGGTGACGTCCGAGAGTGTCAAACGAGAGGTCCTGGACCTGCTTAACGGGGTTCGCGAAGACTCCTGATACGGAACGAAAATTCGTTCACACTTGCGGTTTTATTTCTACCGGCGGCTCCTTTGGAGCGGCCGCGGGGAAATTTGTTTTTTGTGATGCTCGACGCGACGCTGAAAAGCTAGTTCGACACTTTATTTCAGCGACACCATCTCAAGCTTCGTTTTCGCGATGTCAACGAGCGGACCGAGCTCGTAAACATTGCGATAGCCGTAGTTGTATAGCGAAATATACGTCGAAATGTTTAGCGACGCCGTCGCCATTTTCCGCGGGAAGGAGTCTTCCGCACCTTCGAAATTATTGTTGCAGTAGATCAGTATCCGCGTCTTCTTGTCGGGAAACAGCGTCGCAAGGCTATCGACCGTGATGTCCGGAAAGCTCAGGTTCACGGCGCCTCTAACGTGCATTTCTCGGTACTTCTCGACACTCCGGGCGTCGAGAATGACCGTGCCCGGCTGGCGGCTCATCCTGATGAATTCATCCTCGGTCAGCCGCCGTTTTTCGCGGTGCTTGGCCGCGTCGTTCGCTATCCGCAGATAGCCCTTCATATCGATCGCGGGGTTTGGTATATCGACGCTCGTCTGTCCGAAAGCCCCAGCGGACATCAATACCAATCCAAAAGCCAGTATCATCGTTTTCATATAATTCGCCTCTTGCTGAAATGAGAACGACGGTTCGATGCTCTGCTTGCAGTCTGATCTTCGACTTTTTTCGTACCTTGGCTGGAGGCTCATCGGCTGATCCTTTGAAGATGCGCTACAATGCTCTACACCCGGAAACCTTGTATCTCACTTTCCATTGTCGAGGGCTTCTTATGAAAACGATCTCAACGGTTTTTTGGCTGGTCATCACGGCTTCGATATGTGCGGTTGGTCAAACGCACGATCCCCACCCAAGCGGGAGGTCGACAGGCAAGGTCGATCTAGGCGAGATCAGTTTCCCTAATTCGGGGCCTGCTGCCGCGCAAAAGCATTTTATCGAAGGAGTTTTGCTTCTGCACAGTTTTGAATATTCACGTGCTCGGCGGGCATTTCAGGAAGCATCCCGCATCGCGCCCGAGTTTGCGATGGCTTATTGGGGCGAGGCAATGACCTATGACCATCGCATATGGGGCGAGCAGAACCAGCGGGCAGGCGTTTCTTCTCTTTTACGTCTCGCTCCAACAGCGGCCGAAAGACGAGCAAAGGCTCCAACCGAGCGCGAGAAGCTCTACCTTGATGCCGTCGAGAAACTGTTTGGGGAAGGTGATCAGAAACAGGTCGCAGAGGCCTATTCCGCCGCGATGGGCGAGCTCGCCCGGCGTTTCCCTGACGATCTTGAGGCGCAGGCCTTCTATTCACTTTCGATACTTGGTCTGACAGGCAGTGTTCGGAATACTGAGAATTATATGCGCGCGGCCGCGATCGCCGAGTCGATCTACGAGAAGAACCCAAAACATCCCGGTGCCCTTCATTATCTTATCCACGCTTACGACGATCCGACCCACGCCCCGCTAGGGCTTAGGGCCGCAAGGCTGTATGGTACCGTTGCCCGCAGTGCTTCGCACGCACAGCATATGCCCTCGCACATCTTCTTTGCGTTGGGAATGTGGAATGACTCGATCGAGGCGAATACCGCATCGATGAAGACCGCCCGCGACGAAGGGACCGGCGGCTATCATCCGATGCACTGGCTGATGCACGCATATCTTCAGATAGGTAAGGATGATGAGGCGGTAAAACTGATCGGCCTGATCGAAGAGGATATGAAGACTAATCCATCGGCTTATGCCCGCACCCATCTTGCGATGAGCCGCGCCACGCTGCTAGTCGAGATGCGAGGCAATGCACCTGCGTCGGTCATGGAACGCGTGGACGCTGCGGAAATAACCACCTTTGGTGTTTTCTCCGGCCACGATCTTGCGATCGGCCTTGAGCAGCTCCGCCGAAAGGAGCTCGACGCCGCTCGGCAAACGTTTGAAGCACTGCGAGCGAGGAATTCATCGTTCAAGACGGCTAGCACGAGAGATAGCGGCACCATAAGCCGATACACCACGGTTGCTCAAACCGATATCGACGCGTCAGCCGTTATGGAAAAAATGCTCGCGGCCGCAATCGAATTCGCTTCCGGACAGAAGGACAGCGGCATTCGCAATATGATCGCAGCCGCCGAGAGCGAAGACAAATTAGTGTTTGAATACGGCCCGCCGGCGATCGTCAAGCCGGCCTGGGAAGCCGCCGGCGAAATGCTCCTTGCCGCAGGGCGAAAGAATGAGGCTGCTGAGGCCTTTCGTAAGGCCCTGAAACGCTATCCTAATCGACGCCTTTCAAATGATGGGCTTCGAGCGGCCGGGGGAAACAGAGCGGAAACGCCGTAGTCCCGGGAAATATGTGCAGAAATATCAAGACGCTCTTCAATTTTGACTCGCCGGCCAAGACCAGCGAGGTCGAGGCATCGTCGCTTCAGTTTGTCCGCGAACTTTCTGGGATGAACAAGCCCTCGAAAGCAAATGCAGAGGCCTTTTACCTAGCGGTCGAACGCGTGGCCGCCGCGGCCCAGGAGATGCTCAATACACTTGTCACTACCGCTTCTCAGCGTGATCGCGAAATCCGAAGACAGGAAGTTGTCTGAGCCTAATTACTCCTTGTTAAGTCCCTATCAATTACCTCAAGTTTTCCCCTGGCGCCTCGAATACCATCACGATCGAAACTACTTTTCACAATGTTCACGAGCCGCATGTAGCCCCAACGATATGCGGTCTTCCATTTTTCGCTTTTGATCTTTTCCGCATCTTTCTTATCCAGCGCCGATCTTAACCGCGCCAGAGTTTCAAGGTCGAGCATGTCTTGGTTGATCAAATCCCGCATGTCTGTCAATGCCTGTTTTTCACCTTCAAAATTACCGGTCACAAAGTCGGATTTGCCGGAGACATTCTTTCCGCATGTCGTTCCGTCTTCGTAGAGGACAACATCAACCTCCGCAATTTTTCCAGCATCTGCTCCGCCCCTCCAGCCGGCATTGCCTATCGAGGCGACATGCTTGCTCCCGGATAACAGAAAGGTTGGAAAGAAAACGGTCCCCTCTCTGAAACCGGGACCATTAGCGATTACGATAGTCCTGATGCTTTTCGCACCGTCGTTTGTGAGGTGGTAAGTAATAGGACGGTCGTTCTTGGACTTCCACTCAATGCGTTCAACAACTAGCGAAACACCGCATTCCGCAACCGCAGTTCCTTTCAATTCCACACCCTCTACCAAGGCTTGTGCAGCCAAACCGACGGCGGTAAGTGCAATCATAAAAGGAACCTGAACCCAGATCAATGCCATTCTAAGGTCAAATCCTTTCCTATACATTTTCAACTCCTTACATTCCGCGACCTATTAACCAAGATTGTCGTTTCAAATGAACGTTCGCCCGACTAGTCAGAAACTAGCCAGAAATCCCATGCCCAACGTCCAAGTTGGGAATCGCGAGCGTCCAAAACGCGCGCTCTATACCTGAATTGATTGCCGTGTTCATCGACCCTATCAGAGCGATGATAATTAAGGTGTATCGTACGCACCCCGAGATCCGACAACCTAAAGAGTTCAGATGCTTCTGAGACACCGTTTTGGTTGCTGTCTCGCCAGAGTCTAAGCCTGCGAAAGGCTGAATCCTTTGACGAAATCATTCCATCGGCATTCCCGCCTTCTTCATATTTGTCGAAGACAGCGAGTGCCAGGAAACCATTCTTCTCCTGACCAATTGGCGGGTTAGGTTGATCATTGAAATTACCAAACAATTCGCTCCCATCGTCAATAAGACCATTCCCATTCCGGTCCAACACTAACCACACGTCATCCGAATCCGCCGCTGTCCATGAAGTTTGGCGGGGGACTCCAAGACAACCTAAATCGAAAAGCACCCCTCCATTCTTGCTTGTCAAGCGAAATCCGTTTCCAAGAACGTCAAGAACAATAGGCGATTCGCCACAAGTGCAAGTTTCCCAGTTCATTTGCCCGGGAGGACAGTCAACAATTAGATCACAATGGGGTCGTTCCACCGGAGTGTAAACACCAGATGACGAACCTGGGCTCCCGTCGGTTCCTTCGTCTCCCCACGCGCCTAAGGCTCCAAAATCACCTTCATCGCCGTCTTCGCCGTCCGTTCCCGCCACGTTCTCGCCGTAAAGGACCTTGCAGTAACGGCGGCCTATTTCACGGAAAAACTCGGCTTCGATCGCGACTTCCCCGCACCGGGTTGGGACCGGGCGTCGATTTTGGTGGAACCGATCTCTGGCATCAAAGTCAGTATTTCGTTTTCAAGTTCATCTGTGGATCTATAGGTTTTGAGAAGGTGAGCATGAGTCTATTGTGCCTGGGTCGCTCTTTGGGGTTATTCCAGATGTTTCGGGTCCGGCGAACAGTTCGGAAGTACTTCGGATTACTGCACGGAGTTCAAGTTTTTCAGCTTTCAAGCCCTCTATGATCGACTTGAATTTCGGATGGTCATGAACGCACTCCCATGTCGGATCATTTTCGAACCATGGCAAATTCTCATTGCCAATTTTTATGGAATGTTCAAACCAGCAATACGCGTCATCGATCTCGCCTTCCATAAGATTAGCTGAGGCAAACCAATAGGATAGATCGGGATCGATCAGCGCGGCCCGATCAAGGTCTTCGGTTAGAAGTTCGCGGGCAGAAGTGTGTTCCCCTAAACTGCTTAGGCACATTGCAAGATGTGGGCGAAACGCATCACGCGGATTGGTCGTCATCAACCGTTCCAATATCTCTCTCGCGCGTGAAGTTTCGCCCATTTGGAATAGTGTGACCGCGGTAAAAAACTTTACTAGTGGATGCTGTGGTTCGATCCGGGCTGCCTTATTTAGTGCTTCCAGTGCTTCATCATTTCGACGCTGGTACCCAAGGATCCTAGCTCGATTGTAAAGTCCAGCGATCAAAGCGGCAGGGTCGAGCCGGATCATTTGATCGATACTACGCAAGGCATCTTCGTAGTTTCCCGAATAACGATGGAGAACTGAACTATAAAACTGTACCGCCGAATTTTGAGGCGCGGCCGTACGCAGGGTCGCCATACGCTCATGTGCCTTTCGCTTCTCACCCTGAATCAGGTCCACGTAGGATCCATTTGCCAGTGCGTCCCAATTGTGAGGATCAAGCGCGATGGCTTTGTCGAGGGCGTCGCGGGCAGAAATGATATCCTGCATATCCCCGAGACCTTTCTGGCTCCGATTGAGATAGCATTTGCCCAATGCCACGAATGCAATCGAAAAATTAGGATCAAGACCGACCGCTCGCTCAAAATGGGTGACCGCCTGAGCAATATCTATTTTCGCCGCGGAATGATGAATATAGCGAAGAAAGCAATCGCCACCTCTGAGATACTCTTCATATGCCTCGGAGTTCAGGGAGTTGTGTTTTGCCAATAGCGCCGCTTCCTCCGAACCCAAATTGAGTTGTAAACCTTCAACGATCCGCAGCGTTATGGTGTCCTGAATTGCAAGAAGATCATTTGTAGCGGTTTCGATATGTTCCGCCCACAACACATGTCCATTTGAGGCCGCGATCAATTGTGACGTCACACGCAAAACGCCGTCAGAAACCACGTAGCTGGATGCAAGTACCGTTTCAACGCACAGTTCTTTTGCGATGGTCAGGGGGTCGTCCTTATAGTCTTCATATTTGGCGATGATTGACGAGGGTCTGACTCTAAGGGAACGCAGTCCGATAAGTTTGGTGATCAGGGCGTCCGCTAACGACAGTGAATAGAAGCTCACCGTTCCGTCCCTGGTCAGATTTCTAAAGGGAAGAATCGCTAAACTGGTCAATCCAGACGTAGCAGTTTCAGTTCTGGTCGAATCAGGTTCTTCGGTTATTGTCGTAATCGCTGAATCGACTATATCTATCGATCGATCAGGCCTTCCACTAGATGTTTCACCTTCACCTTCTGCCCTCGTTATTGAATCAACATGCTCGTCAGGCGGCCTTTCTGCCAGTTGAAGCCGCGCGTTTGTGCTCTTATCCGATAATTCTACCGGTCTGTAAGCGAGTTGTCCTGAATTTCGCCTTTGGGTCTCTGAGATCGGTCGAGGATTCGTGCCGATGTTCCCTGCCAAAGTTTCGTCAGATTGAAGCGTTGGCCTTCCGTTTAACTCCTCCAATGGGTCGGAAATCGACGCATTTTTATCATAGCCGTCGGTTACGGGAGCCTTTTCGGCAGCATTGCTCCTTTGCTGATCGAATCGGTGATGTTTCCACAAATCGAATAAATAGATACCTCCAGATTGTGTACGCATCTTGACACTTTCGGTAACAATAGAATCGTTCGCTTTGTGTACTAGCTCCAAGACACCTTTTCTTTCCGCAAGTACCTCTCCGTTAAACCTGTACCCCCTGCGCCGAAAAGTTTCGAGATACTCCCGGCCATCCCGTCGCTTTCCGAGTGTTTTTCTTAGAATTGAGAGATAAAGAAACAGGTTGGATTCTTCAACAGCAGTATCCGGCCATACAGCGTCCAGGATTTCGTCCTTGCTAACGATCTGACCGCGGCGGCCGATCAGGGCAAGGAGGGTTTCGACGGCCTTTGGGGCGAGCGGGACCTCAATGCCATGTCTGTATAGCATCCGATGATCGACATCGATCAGGAAATCGTCGAATTCGTAAATCTTCTGTTCAGATGGTTTATCCATCTTAAGGTTAACCTCAGGAAAATCTACAGTTAAATTCAAAGACACATCCGTTCTCCTCCGCTACGGTGGGCGCGGAGCAGAGACGGCTTGGCTGACTAGACGTTTTCCAAACGAGAACATTTTAGTGCGGCGGAGTTAAAAAAGAAAGATTTTTTCTTTCCAGAGATTTTTCTGCTCCGATTTTTAAAACGAGGAGAAAAACGATGAGTTGCAAATTAATTCTTTCGATCAGAAACGGCATCGGAGTCCTTGCTATTAGTGCCGCGGTAGCTTTAGGCCTAATTACCGCTCAAGAAGCTTCTGGGCAGAAAAAGACCGTGGAAGGTGTGTGGCGAGTGAGGATAGTGCCGCGCAACTGCACTACCGGCGTTCCGATCCCGGGGGCGGAGTCTCAGGCCCTGTACACGTTTCATATGGACGGAACAATGTCCGCCTGGACCCAGAATTCGACGATCACTACCACCCGCAGTCCCAGCCACGGTCTTTGGAAACGTGAGCACGGTTGGAGTGATTATTCCTTCAAGTTCCTTCACCTGCGATACAGCGGTTCGACCGGAATGTACCTGGGAAAGCAGGAAGGGAGCGGAACCCTGGTTTTAAGCGAGAGCGGTGACGAATTCACAACAGACGGCTCGGCTACCGTATTTGATGTGAACGACATCCCGGGCACCCCTGGATGTTCGAACTCTTTCGGCACGCGCTTCAAACTTGATTGAAATAAGCACTTCGCGCCGGCTTCAATAGCTAGCGACCGGGACCGCCCCAGTTAGCCTGTGGGAATTTATGGACCGCAAGAATACTTTTCTGACAGGCGGCCCGGAACGTCAAGTGTCTTTTTGAGGAGGTATTCATATGAGTCTGAAGGCAATCATTTCAACGATCGCAATTCTGCTATTTCTCGCCGCTGATGGTTTGGCGGCAACGTACACCGTTACGAATACAAACGACAGCGGCCCGGGTAGCCTGCGTCAGGCGGTGCTCGACGCAAACGCCAGCAACGATGATGACACGATCTTGTTCGATATTCCGGACTGTCCCAATGCTGTATGCACGATCGAACTGACCTCGGGCGAATTGGGAATTGGCCCGAACGGCAAGCTAAAGATCTTGAATCACGGGGGGCCTGACAAATTGATCATTGACGGCGGCAATTTAAGCTGGATCTTTCTTGTAGATCAAAGTCCCTCGTTCATTGTGCAGGGCTTAACAATGCAAAGAGCTTTCGGAGGACAGAAACTTGGCCCTTTCCAAGGAGGTGCGATAGCGAACCATCTCGGGAAAACTAGTGTCGTCAACTGCCGACTTCAACATAACATCGGGTTGGGGGGAGGAGTCGCAAATTTGAATGGAAGCTTAGAAATAATCAGGTCTGAGATCATCAACAATCGCTCACTAAGTGAGGGGGGCGGAATCTTTAACTTTGACGGCGATCTAACTGTCATTGATTCGCTGATCGCAGAGAACGTCGCAGGGTCCAAGTCTCTGGATGGTTTTGGTGGTGGAATAATGATCTTTGCGATGTATGATTTTTCACGAATCGTAACGATCGCCAATACCACTATCAGTAGAAACACAACCATTTCCCCAGAAGGCGGGGGCCAAGGTGGAGGAATATACTTGCTTAACGCCAATTCCACCGTGAATCTCATCAACGTTACCGTAACCGAAAACTCCGCCGTTTATGGTGGTGCCGTAGCCGGTGATGGACTCTTCGGTTCAAGCATGCGCGCTCGAAACAGCATCTTCTCGGGCAACTTCGCAGATAGTTATCCAGAGATCTCCCTGAACACGGTATATGCTGAAAACCTCGGCAACAATCTGCTCGGCGGGTCACCGATGCTCGGGCAATTGGCAAACAATGGTGGACCGACGCGGACTCACGCTTTGCTTGCGGGTTCGCCGGCGATCAACGCCGGAAATGACTGCGTACTGACCGAGAATGGCTGCGGAGACGGCAACCCGTCGCTTGCCGTTGACCAGCGCGGCAGGGCACGTCGCGGCAACGTGGATATCGGAGCATTTGAACAGAATCCGGCGACGTCCGACTTCGACGGTGACGGGCGGTCCGATATTTCGGTTTATCGGCCCGGAAATAGTTCGTGGTACTTCCTGAACGGAAATGGATTTTCGGTAAGAGCTTTCGGACAGAGCAACGATATACCCGCTCCTGCCGACTACGACGGGGACGGACGATCTGAGATGGCGGTCTTCCGGCCATCGACCGGCCAGTGGCTCGTTCTAGATTCTTCCACTCAGACCGTCGCGACATATAACTGGGGCCAACAAGGAGATATTCCCGTTGCGGCGGATCACAACGGTGACGGCCGGGCCGACCTGGTGGTTTTCCGACCTTCGAATGGGATTTGGTATCGGTATTCGGTCTCAAGCGGCCCATTCGGTTCCAGACAATTCGGCGTGGATGGCGATCAGCCGATAAACGGAGATTTCGATGCTGACGGACGGGCCGATACTGCTGTTTACCGGCCATCAAACAATGATTGGTACATAGCCACAAATTCCAGCTATTCCGTCACTACCTGGGGCGAAGCCGGAGACATCCCGACTCCTGCGGACTTCGATGGTGACGGCGTCACCGACCTGGCGATTTTCCGCCCATCGACGGGCCGATGGTATATCCGGGGGAGCCAGGATGGCATACGGCTAGTGAACTGGGGACAGAGCGGCGACATTCCGGTGGCGGCCGACTACGACGGCGACGGGAAGGCTGACACGGCGGTATTCCGCCCGGGCAACTCAACGTGGTACATAGTGAACTCAACCAACGGCATGCAGTTACAGCCGTTTGGACAGAACGGCGATATTCCGACCCCAAGGGCTGTTACCTATTGACCCGGCAATCGCCGCTTGGTTACCCGGCATCTGCTCGTTCGCTTTGGAAAAGGGAGGTAATCGGACAGAACATTGATCTTACCAGAACAAGAATTACGGGTGCTCCCACCGAACGCACCCGTAGTTCTCTCCCTATTCCATCTCGCTCTCGTCGATATCGAAGTTTGCATAGACCTTTTGGACGTCGTCGTTGTCGTCGAGGGCGTCGTAGAGTTTCATCATGGTCTTGGCGTCGCCGCCTTCGAGCTTGATGTAGTTTTGCGGGATCATCGAAATTTCGGCAGCCTGGGGTTCTATACCGGCAGCCTTAATAGCCTCATTGACGGCGTCGAAATTTTCTGGAGCAGTCAATATCTCGAAAACATCTCCTTCGTCCTGGAGATCTTCGGCACCGGCCTCGATCGCGATCTCGAAAAGTTCTTCTTCACCTTTGGCGGCTTTGTCCACTACTATGTAGCCCTTCTTGTCGAACATCCACGCAACCGAGCCAGCTTCTCCAAGATTGCCGCCATTCTTTGAAAATATGTGGCGAAGCTCGGCTACCGTTCGGTTGCGGTTGTCGGTCATCGTTTCGATCAGGACCGCGACCCCGTTCGGGCCATAGCCTTCGTAGGTTATCTCGTCATACGCGACGCCCTCGAGCTCGCCCGTCCCGCGTTTGATCGCGCGGTCGATGGTATCGTTCGGCATGTTCTGGGCCTTAGCGTCGCTGACCGCCTTGCGAAGACGGGCGTTGGAATCGACATCGCCGCTGCCGCCCGTGCGGGCCGCTACCGTGATCTCTTTGATCAGCTTGGTAAAGATCTTTCCGCGTTTTGCGTCGAGCGCGCCCTTTTTGTGTTTAATTGTGTGCCACTTGGAATGTCCTGACATTTGGTTTGATTAGAAGATCCGCTTCTTATACGAACTCGCCGAAATCGAAATGGTGCGCCTAACACGGCACACCGCATAACGGTCAAGTTTCTGGCTGCCGGTTCGAAACTGAAAATATATCACGGTGAATTTTGGTCGCACAAATCGCACCGCTTCAAGCAATAACCTGTCGAAGCTGCTCGGCAGTAATACCGGTGATCCGCAGCCTCTTATTCCGCGAGTTTGCTCCACTTACAATCTCGACGCTGCCTTTCGGCACGGAAAGGCTTTTTGCGAACAGTTTGATCACTTCAGCATTTGCCGCGCCGTCCACCGGCGGCGACGAAACAGCTACCTTAATTGCCTCATGGTGTTCTCCCAAGACAGCCGATCTCGAAGCGCGCGGCACCACGCGTACCGGAAATATTATGCTGTCGCCGTCTTCCGAGATCTCGATCATCTGGTCTGCGACTTCGGCTGCCAAATAAATGACACGGATGCAGCCGGTCAGTTTTTCACAAAAATATTAAGAACGACCGCCTGGAGCAGCCCGATCGCGAAGAGCACGATGATAGCCGATATATCGAACATCCCGATCGGCGGGATGATCCGTCCTACCGGGCGCATGATCGGTTCCGTTACCTTCAAGACAAAGCCAAGAAATGCATTACTTTTGAAGACGAACCATTGAGAAATAAATCTGATGAAAATGAAAAGGATCAGGAGGCTTAGGATCCCGTAGAGAACAAAGCCGACAAACATTTTCGGGTTGCCGGTAAGAATACCGGCGCTAAGCCCGTCAATTATGAAGAAGGTATCGCGGAAGATTCCTGACGCGAAAAAGGTCATCACCAAACCCAAGAAAAGGGTGACCAGCGGAGCCAGCCGCATGTCAACGCGAAAATTTGCAAGAAGCCGCGCGGCTGGGTAAACGAAAGGCTCGGTGATCTTGCGTATCTGAAACCCAATTCGTCCGACACGTCCAAAAGGGTTGGGGTCGGCATAATTGAAAACAAGGCGCAGGATGAGCAGGATGCCAAAGACGAGAAATGCCGTCCATAGTATCGCCCAAACGATCGGGTATATGATGGCAGTTAAGTATCCAATTGGGTTCATCGCCTAGATTTTAACCTATTGACGTTCACCGAATATAGCCGTGCCGACGCGCACCAGCGTAGCCCCTTCTTCGACGGCGACCTCGAGATCGTGACTCATTCCCATTGAAAGCTCGCCAAGTCGGCCATTGAAAGCGTCTTGTTCAGCCAGATGGTCACGAAGCTCTCGGAGGCGGCGAAAGAAGGGCCGAGCATGCTCGGCGTTTTCAAAGTAAGGCGGGATCAGCATTAGCCCGTCAAATCTTAGCCTCTCTGACATCGATAAATGATCCGCCAGTACCATAAGTTCATTCTCCGCCACACCAGACTTTGTGGTTTCTCCGGCAAGGTCCACCTGGAGGAAGACCGGAAGGCACTTTCGGTCCTCTTCTCGGCAGATCCGATCTAGACGCCGAGCCAGATCGATCGAATCAACCGACTGTACCACCTCGAAAAGCTGAACTGCTTTCCTCGCCTTGTTCGATTGAAGATGGCCGATCAGATGCCACTGCAAGTCTTTCAGCCCACGTTCCCTCAGCGAACGGATCTTCCGCTCGGCCTCCTGAACCCGGTTCTCACCAAAGTTCACGACGCCGGCCGCCAATGCGGCCTCTATCATTGTGCTCGGCTGTGTCTTGCTTACGGCTATGAGACGAACATCTTCCGGTTTTCGGCCCGCCCGCTCAGCGGCCCGAGATATTCTTTGAAACACTTGCCGTAGATTGGAAGCAACATCGGCCACGCACCGTACTATACCAAAAAGCCGCCACTCAATGACTATGCAGCGAACCCGTCTGTCTTGAAATTAAGGATTTGAACTAGTATTCTCTAGGTTCGTCCGTGCGGACGTGGCGGAACTGGTAGACGCGCAGGTCTCAGAAGCCTGTTCTGGTTACAGAGTGGAAGTTCGATTCTTCTCGTCCGCACCAATTAAACTTTGCGTTCTGCGCTTCGTTGCGTGAAACTTATTTCGTGAGAACCGAGTTCATTGAAGCGATCAAGGAACATCAGGCGGCATACGCCCTTGAATTGGATCAGCCGTCCATCGAACTTCTCTCAGATCACTACGACCTTGTACAACGTCACAATCCTAACCTTCATCTGGTAGCGCCTTGCTCTGCCGAGGAGTTCGCCCAGCGGCACACGCTTGAGTCTCTAACACTGATCGGGCATCTTCCACCCCATGCAGTATTTACCGATGTAGGCCCCGGCGGCGGGTTTCCGTCCTTGCCGTGCCTGATAGCGAGGAACGATCTTTCGGCAGATCTCATCGAGGCAAAGGAAAAGAAAGCGCGGTTTTTGGCCAGCGCGGCAAAGTCGCTGGGATTAGAAGAACGAGTCGAGGTCATTGCCCGCCAGTTTCAGGAACTTCGCGACCGTAAATACCCGATCATCACCTGCAGGGCGCTGGAAAAGTTCGGCGAACGGCTGCCATATCTGCTAAAGAGGTTCTCGCCAGAACTAATGTTTCTTTTTGGCGGACCCGTTCTTGCGGATAGGCTTGCTGAAATGAGTCTCAGATTTGAGTCAAGGCTGCTTCCGCTGTCGCGCGAACGATTCCTGTTTATTGTAAGAACCTAATCAATCAGCTGACCTGCTCAAGCAGTCTTTGAACCGCATTGCGAAAGCTCACGCCGGCTTCCCCGGAGAACCCCCCGGCTTCAATGATCACTTTCTTCGCCGATACGATCTGGCGCAGTTGGTTGCCGCTGATCCGATACTGCAGCATCTCCTGACTAATGGACCCATCTCCTCGATAAAAGCGCTGGCCGTCTCCCAGATCGATCTGAACACCATCAACCAGGAGACGGCCTTTCGTTCTCTCTGCGAAGTTTGATCCTCTTGAAGTGGCAAGGAGAGCCAACACGAACGCGGTACTTGGCGCACGGGGCCGAATATCGCCCTGAAAGAATATCGTTCGTATCTCGATCTCCAGCAATTTCTCTCGGTTTGAAAGGATCTGCGCGACGCTCGGCGTGGAAGTGTTTCTGATTCGGGTGACTGGATCGAATCCCCAAAACAACAAGCCGATCGCATTTCTTTGCGAAAAAGGATCTCCTCCGACCTCGACCCACATATCAAGGTCAGGTCGAGCCGCCTTGTAATTTCGGACGAGATCGCTTCCGTCCGGTGTCGATGCGGATCGATCGAAGACAGCGTCGATCATGAGCGGGCCCTTTTGAGTTCTAAACACCCATGGCGGTGTAAGGCCCTCTATCGACCAGATACCTCGTCGTTCTGCTTTCGCAAGGTTCTGATGACCCTGATAGGCTAGACCCTCTTCGCGGCCTTGTCCGGTGCGCTCCGGCGGAATGTGCCATGCGGCACCGTCCCGAACCAACTGCTGGCCGACGTCAATTCCCCCTATGAAAACCCGCCCGACGATCGATCTTGGCGTGAAACCTGAAGGTATGAAATTAACGTTGCGCGCAAGCAGAAGACGCTTCAGATGTTCGCGCATTAATCCGCTTAAGGGCTGCTCGGGTTCCGGAACATCTACATATTGGATCGATGCCGTTATCTGACCGTTCACCGTATCGAGGACAAACGTCTTTCCGTCAACAACCTCAACGACGGAGCCCGAAAGCACTACCTGCGAGAAGGCCGCCGAAGTGAGGATCAGGGCGACGAAAATGGCTGTGATCGATCTATTTGTGCTCATTTCAGACCGCGTAAGGAACGCCGAAAACCTTAGATCAGGGACTTACTCAGCAATCTTTAACATGTTGTAGAGAAGAAGCTGAATACCCGGTGTTGGGAAGAACGTGTAACTCCCTACTTTTATATGAACCTCACCGCCAAAAGCGATGCGCTCCATCGTTGATCTCGGTACCTCGTAGGTTAGTTTTTCGACCATCCGTCCGTTTCGATCCTCTGCCGAGCGTATGGGCTTTCCTACGGAGTGCTTTTTTTCGTCGGCTACAACGGCCAGTTCATTTGCTTTCAGAAATCTCCACTCATCTGCTGATGAATGCAGTGTAACCACAAACTTGCCGGTTCGTCCCTTTTTTTCGTCCTGCCGATATATGTATGTGATATCAACGGCGGTACTTTGTCCTGCAGGCTGCCCGTCAGCCTCTTTTACCCCAAGCACGGAGGTGCTGAGAAAACCGGTTCGGCTGGCAGAGTTATATCCGTGTACCAATGGGCCAGGGTCCTTCAGAAAGGGGTTCTCATCGCCCCACGGACCTGACGGACGAGGCATTCTCGCCTGCCGCTTCGGTTCCGGATCTCCCGCTGTTGCGGGGGCCATCGGTTTACCTGCTTCTAACTCACGTTCCCTGGCGATCTTTTCCGCCCGAAATTCCCAAGCCGGCTTGAGGCCTCTTACGCCCCAAACCCCGCGCTGCTCGACTCGTGCCTGATTCTGGTGGTATTGGTAAGCCGCACTCTCATCCGGCTTTTGGCCTGACAGTAGTTCGCTAACGTGCCATGCTGCCCCGTCACGGAGCATTTGCACGGCTATGTCTACTTTACCGACATAGAGCCTGCCAATAGCACGTCCTGGTGCTATTCCATGTGGATGAAACTCACCATTCTTTCCGAGGGTGAGCTTTGCAAGATGTTCGCGAACAATGTGGTGCAACGGCTGTTCGGGTTCCGGAACTTCAATATATTGGATCTCCGCTACGACGTTGCGGCCGTCGGTGTCGATAACCACCGTCTTTCCGTCGATCACATCGACGACACGCCCCGTCATTCGGGACTGAGCATAAGCGTCTGCCGAAAGAACCAAAATAAAGACAAAGAAAATGAAACAGTTTGCTATTCTCATTATGTTATTGGCCCGCATCATCTGACCTCAAGGTTGTACTCGCGAAGACGTCGATAAAGAGTTGAGGGTGAAATACCGAGCAGTTCAGCGGTCTTGCCTCGATGCCACCCGGTTTTTTCCAAAGCGCTGATTATTTGCTGCCTTTCAGATTCACGGAGTTTGGTTGGAGAGATATTCTGAAATGAGCTGACCGGATTTTGCGAAGGCGCTGCAACATTGATCGAGTAGCCCGGTTTTTCAAGGCGATAGACCACTTCAGGTGGAAGTTCCTTAACGGTTATTAGGTTGTTGTCAGCGAGCAATACCGCTCTTTCTAGACAATTGCGGAGCTGGCGAACATTGCCTGTCCAGGTGAAAGATCTCAGCGCCTCGGCCGCCTGCGGCGTCAGTTCCGCAACGCCCACTCCTGCGATCTTGTCAAGCAAGTGTCTGGCGATCGGTTCGATATCCTCTACCCGTTCTCGGAGCGGCGGGATGCTCACTTCGAAACTGTTAACCCGGTATAGAAGATCCGCCCGAAATTGCCCCTCCGCCACGGCCCGGTCAGGGTCGCGATTCGTCGCTGCTACCAGCCGAACATCTACGGTCACCTTCTTTACGCCGCCGACACGGAAAAACGATCTGGTCTCAAGCGCACGCAGGAGTTTTGACTGAAGCTGGGCAGGCATTTCCATTATCTCGTCGAGAAAAAGCGTCCCACCATCCGCGAGTTCGAAAAGGCCTAGTTTGCGTGTCCGTGCTCCCGAAAAGGCCCCGGCCTCGTGTCCGAAAAGCTCGGATTCGAGCAGCGTGTCCTGCAATGCCGCACAGTTGAGGTCGATAAAGGCTTTGTCCGCCCGCGGGCTTAGCTGATGGATGGCCTGCGCCACAAGCTCCTTCCCGGTTCCTGACTCACCGGTGATCAAGACCGAAGTGTCTGAAGGCGCTACCCTCCGAGCGAGCCGCAAAACCTCTTTCATTTGCGGAGATTCCGCCACGATATCCGGCGTGCTCTTTGACGTTCGCTCGATCTGTGCCCGCAAACGCTGGTTATCGATCTTTAATCTTTGTTTCTCTTCGGCTTGCGAGACCAACGCGCCAAGTTCGTTCAATCGGTAGGGCTTGGTTAAATAGTCGTACGCACCCAGCTTCATAGCCTCTATGGCCGTTTCCACGGTCGCTTGTCCCGTCAGCATTATTACCTCTGGCGGTATTTGGCAGCGATCCCTTACACGCCGGAGCAGCCCGATACCGTCCAGCCTCGGCATATTTATATCGCAAAGCAACACGTCATAATCGTCCGCCTCGATCGCCTGCCAGGCTTCTTCGCCGTCTGAGGCGGTTTCCACTTCATGACCCTGCCGCCCAAGCTCTTTCTGAACTACCAGCCTCAGGTTTTTCTCGTCATCAACAACAAGTAGTTTTGCCATATTGTCGTTCGGCCGGAATGACCGCAATGGCCCGCTAGATCTGCCCTAGCGGACCTTGGAGGATAGCGGGAGTAGGATAGTGAACGTAGTGCCGCGGTCGACGTTGGATCTCACACTCACGCGGCCGCCGTGATCCGTTATGATGCCATAGCACACGGCCAAGCCCAGCCCAGTTCCTTCGCCGACCTCTTTTGTCGTAAAGAACGGCTCGAATATCTTCGAGAGGTTTTCCGCGGGAATCCCCACGCCGGTGTCTTCAACTTCTATCTCAACGCGTTTCGTATTGGCCCTTGCTCGAAACGTAAGCGTTCCGCCGTTCGGCATCGCGTCGATCGCATTTGTGGCAAGAGCGATTATGGCTTGCTGGAGCTGTCCGCCGTCGGCCAGGATCTGTGGTATGGATCGATCTGCGTCAATGACGATCTCAATATTCTCACCCCGTTTCTGATGTGAGATCAGGTTCGCGGACGAACGCAGTACCTCGGCCACATCAAGCGGGTGCATCTCACCGGACCTGAGCCGGCTAAAATCAAGCAGGCCGGTTGTGATCGACTTGCACCTGAAGGCTTCGCTCTTAATAAGGCCAAGATATTCTTCAAGGTCTTCGGCCGCTACTGAGTCGACGAACGCGCCCTCATCTACACGCCGCTCAAGGGCCTCGGCACATGCGGAGATAGTCGCAAGCGGATTATTGATCTCGTGAACAACCCCGGCGGCAAGTCTTCCGACGGCGGCAAGCTTCTCAGCACGGCCTACGGCGTGTATCGCTTCGACCCTTGCTGTCACATCTTCACCTACCGTTATGACGTGAGTGACCTGTCCGGTCTCTTCGTCCATCATCGGGACCTTGCTGACCATCCAATGTTTGGTCGAACCATCTTCGTCAACGGTTTGCTGCTCGATCCGTTCGATCTTTCCGGTCCTGAAGGCCCGCTCAAACTCTTCACGCACTCGTCCTTCGGGATAACGCGACAAGACACTGAAAACATTCCTTCCGATCGCTGCATCCCGCGGGATGCCCTGAGCACCGACCTCTCGATGTCGGTTCCAGGTCACAATGCGATAATCGCGGTCTACTACGTAGAGCGAAACGGGCAATGCATCGAGCACGGCCTCTGTAAAACGTCGGTGCTCATCCTTTGCCCGGTTTATCGAGGTGTTGATCGCAGCTTCATAATGAGCTGAGAGATTGACGCTCATTGCCGCCATTTGCGTGGCAGCGTCGATAATGCTCCCTTTTGTCTCGTCAAAATCCCGACGCGAGTCAAAGGCAACGACAATTGCACCTTTGATCTCGCCATTTATGTGAAGCGGTGAGATGTATTCCAGCTTGTGGGGAAGTCCGATTATAAGAAAACTGTCAGGATCATCTTCCTTATGCCCGATCTGCGGCGGCAGGAGTTCGAGCCATTTTTCGAAGTTCGACTTTGGAAATCGTCTCGGATCGATCTCGCCTTTCTTGTCAAATGCGCAGCTGACGATGCCTATATTCTCCAGTTCGGCCATAAAGGCGCAGGCATTCGCCCGCAGCGTTCGCTGCAGCGCGCTTGCGACGCGCGTCGCGACCTTCTTCGGGTGAACCGTGAAAAGCAGGCTTCGGCCGAGGTCTGAAATGAATCTAAGCTCAGGTGACTGACCGGCGCTTTCCTCGATAAACTGTATCGGCCCGCTTTGTTTTTCTGAGGCAGACGGGGCTGGCATCGGATTGTTCGAGAAGCCGTAAGATGTCTTTCGACAAAGAGTTACAATGGTAGGACACTGTTGGTGGCCCAGGGGACGCGCACTTGCGCGATCATCTAATTAGAATAGTTTTTAAACATTTTGTCAACGGTTTAAACACCAAGCGAAGCGGATTGACGGAGACGATTTTTAACAGCAGAATCAATCAAGATATGACGCCAAAGCGGCAAGACCCTTTAATACTCAGTCTTTTTTTCTCGACGCTGTCTCTGCTAGGCGTTTTCCATTCGCATGTCGGCGCCCAGATCGTGGTGGACAAGACCGTCGCCACAGTTAGCGACGGCATCCGATCAGAACTTATTACCCTATCGGACCTCAAATGGCAGCTAGCGTTGCAGCCGGGTGTTCCCATTAATCCGCCCTCATCAGACGATCTAAGGTCGGCTCTGGCGACGCTAACTAATCAGAGAATCTTCTCGTTGGAGGCAGAACGCCTGCCGAGGACTGCCCCCACTGAAGCTGAGATCGATGCTGAGATAAAGCGGCTTTTGGCGGCCTTCACGTCAACGGCTGAGTTTGAGCGAAGATTGCGAACGGTCGGCTTTTCCTCGATCCGAGATGATAATTTTGAGAACCTGATATCAAAAAGGCTCGCTATTGAGAAATATATTGATTTTCGATTTCGTTCGTTTGTCGTTAATACGCCGGAAGAAGTGACACGTTATTACAACGACGTTTTCGTTCCGGATTTTCGACGGCGATTTCCCGGCGTATTAATGCCCACACTCGAAGAGAAACGAAAGGATCTAGAGTCTGAGTTAACCGAAACAAAGGTCCAGGCTAGCATCGAGGCGTTTTTGGACGATGCAAAGCGGAGAATTCAGATCGTAGTTCTGAATGAGGTTTAGGTGGGAAGATCGCTGAGCGTTGGTCGATCAACTACGCCATTGAAACACTGTATTTGCTTGACCATTGCAGAGCTCAAGTCGTATCATCTTTCCTTTCGTGCCGGAGTGGCGAAATTGGTATACGCACCAGACTCAAAATCTGGCGAGGGCAACTTCATGTCGGTTCGAGTCCGACCTCCGGCACCAACTGATCTTGTCTCGAACGATCGTTAACAAAGGACCCGCACCATTTACCCGCGATCTGTTTACCGGAAACTTATTGAAAAATTTGAATTTCCCCTTGAATGTCGGACTCCATAACCACGCTTTTGCAGAAAATATCAAAAGGCCGGCGAAAATGCCGGCCTGTCTCTTCCACCAGGTTTCGCACCAGCACAGAATCTGGTTGCCAAACTCCGTTAGGTTCGATCAGCGAAGTACCTTCTACCTTCGGTAGTCGATAGTCAAACCATCACTCGTGCGCACCGTTCTGATGCCCCTAGGTAATTGGGTAACTCGGGCAAATGCCCCGTCTATGGAAAGCATATTTCCGCGAGTGAATGAACCGTAAAGGATTCGCCCACCTATATCTGCTGTGACATCACCATTTGCCTCGATCGTCAAAGTTATGTTCGAGCCATCCGCGGCTACTCCAAAGAATCGGCCGCGGGCCCAGTTAGGCGGACGGACCTGCTGACCGGGAGACCATCCTCCACCACTATCGCCGCCGCCGGTTCGCGAATACGCGATACGCTCGCCGGTGTCATTTCGGACGGTCAATATTCCATTGCCTTGCCTGGTGACGCTAGAAACCGCACCCGCGATCACGAGGTTGTTGCCGCGAGTGAAGTTCCCGTAGCTCATTGTGCCGCCGATATTTGCGCTTACACTGCCGTTTGAACTTATCGTCAGGGTGATCGGTGTTCCGTTAGGAGCGGTCCCATAAAAAGTTCCCTGCGCCCAAGAGGGTGGAGTAATGGGTTGGCCGCCCCAGCCGCCTCCGCCGCCCCAACCGCCTCCGTTCCAGCCGCCGCCCGCAAGGCCGGGAAGGTCGTAGGTGTCAGCGAGGCGGTTAAGGTCGTCTCTGAGCCGGTTCCACTGTCTCTCAATTTGACGGCGAAACGGTACGGCGTTCATCGTAATGTTAAGCGGTCGAGAATCCGAGATCAGGCTTTGCACCTGAGATCGGCTATTCCACCAATTGTTGTCACTGTCGAAACGGCTTCGAAGCCGGTCGGTCGCCCGCTCAAAGCTGTCAACTTGATTGCGATAAGTTCGTTTCTGGCTGCCGCTGAGGTTGCTTCTATCCAGCTCATTGCGAAAGTTGCGGCGAAAGTCGTCACCGCTTTCTTCGACGCGTCTGATGATCCCATCGACGTCAGAGCGGGAATACTGCCCTACATATCGACCCTGCGCCTCAGCAGAGGTTTGCAAAAAAAGGACCGAAAAAAGCAACGCGAAAGCCGACAAAAGCCCGCTCATTAACCTGTTTGTACTCATATTTACTCCTTGTTTGTTCGGCCGCCGGCGTCAAATTACGACCCAACGGGAACGCGAAACTCTCGATCCCAACGAATTGGCTGTCCGTCGGATCGTCAGTTTACCTCGTAGTTTTTTTGGTATTGCGAACGTTAAATCGTTCCGATTATATTAAATCGTTCGATAGCATTACAACCTCGCACCGGTATCTTGAGATATCTTTTTTGAGGCCGCAAAATGGCCGGCTGTTCGGGGGGTCGGCCGGTCTCTCTTTAACATTCGCCAAAAGTGCAGCTTTCTGATTTCTATTTTGATTTGCCGTCTGAACTTATTGCCTGCGAACCTCTTGCAGACCGTGCGGCTTCGCGCCTGCTTATCTTGAACAAACGGAGCCGATCTTTCCGAGATTCGTCATTCGGAGATCTGCCTGATCTACTTCGTGCAGATGACCTGCTCATCCTAAATAACACGCAGGTATTCCCTGCCAGGTTAATAGGAAAAACACTGTCGGGCGCAAAGATAGAGATCTTTCTCGTCAAGCATGTCGAGAAGTCCGTTTGGCAAGCCCTTGCGAAGCCCGCCCGAAGGCTTCAGCGGGGATCTCTGATCACGTTCTCAAAAGAGCTGTCGGCTGACGTCCGCGAAAAGCTGCCGGACGGAACCGTTGAAGTAGCGTTAAATTGTTCGGGTGATGTCGATGCCCTGATTGACGCTTACGGCCGGACTCCGCTTCCCCCTTACATCAAGCGAGACGCAGCCACGCCTGACCTTGACCGGGAAAGGTATCAAACAATTTTCGCGAGCCGGCGCGGAGCCATCGCCGCCCCAACAGCAGGACTGCATTTTACCGAGGGAATCCTCAACCGCATCCGTGAACGAGGAATCGAGATAGCTGAGATAACCCTTCACGTTGGATACGGCACATTTGAGCCGGTCAGGTCTAAAGACCTCGCCGCACACCGTGTAGCTCCAGAGCGATTTGAGATCGACAGTCAAGCCGCAGATAAGCTCGAGCGAGCACGAAAAGCTTCGCGTCGCATTGTAGCCGTTGGTACCACGACGACTCGGACGCTGGAATACGCACTAAGCCGCTCCGGCCGATTCTGCTCGATGTCAGGCAACGCCGACCTAACGATAACCCCAGGCTATCGATTTCGCGCAGTTGGAGCGATGCTGACAAACTTTCATCTTCCTCAAAGTTCGCTGTTGATTTTGGTTTCAACTTTTGCCGGGCACGAACTTATAATGAGGTCGTATGATCACGCCGTAGAGGCTCGTTATCGCTTCTATAGTTTTGGCGACTGTATGTTCATTCAATAATGACGGTGAGTATGGCTGTGATCGAACTGATCCGAAACTTCTTTGCTACGAGCGTCAGCCGTGAGGTGTCGGTAGTAGAACCGGCACCGGCCACTACCTACACCATCTATCCGCTCTCAGATAGGGATCTTGACGAAGTTCTGAGGCTGAACCTGCGGTGCTTTAAGAACGGCGAAAATTACACAAAACACACCTTCAACTATCTGCTGACCCAGCCAAATGCCCTGTGCTATCAGATAGTTTCGGCGGAGAAAAGAATGGCAGGGTTCGTTTGTGTTCTGGTCAGCGACGACGGGACTGGGCATATCACGACGATAGGTGTTGCACCCGAGCACCGCAGGCGGGGCCTTGCCGAGCAAATGCTAGCGCATCTAGATGCAGCACTGGCTGCTCGAGGCATATTTTCGATCGTTCTCGAAGTACGCGCCAGCAATACGATCGCTCAGCAAGTTTACAAGAACAGCGGTTTTGCGGTTGTCCAGCGGCTTCCGTGTTACTACAACAATGGTGAAGATGGCCTTATGATGGTCAAGTCGATACACCATTCCGCCGTGCTTTGACGGACACCTGTAAATTTTGGATCTCCGTTTACCAACCATATACCCGATCACCGATGCCAGCCTCGCCGGAATTCCCATCTTTGACCAGGTCAAACAACTGATCGATGGCGGGGCAGAGTTGATCCAGCTCAGAGACAAGCTTTCAGCTTCGAATGACCTTTATGATTCAGCGGTGAGCTCGGTGGAGCTGGCCCACAAGGCCGGTGTCCGCATCATAGTAAATGACCGTGTTGACATCGCGATGATGTGCGGTGCCGATGGTGTACATTTAGGCCAGAACGATCTTTCGCCTCTAAATGCTCGAAAGCTGATGGGGGAAAATGCCATTATAGGCTACTCGACGCATGAACTCGGCCAAGTTAAGGCCGCAATGGAACTCCCGATCGACTACATCGCTTTCGGACCGATTTACAAGACACAGACGAAAGTTGGGCAAGATCCCGTCGTTGGCCTGGAACTCCTAAGGCAAGCCCGTCAGATAACGCAGGGCCTCCCTTTGGTCGCTATCGGGGGTCTGACGGCGGCGAATATACCAAAGGTATTCGAAGCGGGGGCCGATTCGGCGGCGGTGATCTCCGAGCTAATGTCTCACGCCGACAACTTAACAACAAGAATGCGTCGCCTCGGACAACTGAAACCTATTTGCAAAACATAGCCAAACAATGCCAAAATTTTTCTTGCAATTGCACGATGCCTGAGCGATAATACGCGTGTTGGGCGTTTACACCCCGACCACCAGCTCCGGCCCCCAAGAAATTAGCCAACACCTACCTTTGTTTGATCTTTCCGGGAGTTATCCGTACAAATGAGTTTGCTTGATGTAGCACCGATCATAGAGCAGATGCTGCTTACGTCTGACAACGTAAGCGACCTAAACTTTTCTTGCGGTCAAAAGCCGCAGGTCGAAATAAACGGAACTCTCTATCCGTCCACCCCTTTGGGTCTGGGCCGCCTGACCGCGTATCAAACGGAGATGATCGCAATGTCGATACTTCGAGACAATGCGGACGCAGCCACGCAGCTCGCAAGGTTCCGAACCGCGGACCTCAGCTATGCCCTGCCCGGCAAGTGCCGGTTCAGGGTCAATATTTTTCAGCAGAGAAACTCGTATTCCATCGTCATGCGGGTGATCCCTCACGAAGTTCCGAGCTTTCAGTCGCTTTGCCTGCCTCCGCAATTGGCCGACATCTGCGAGATCAGAAACGGTGTTGTTCTGCTTACAGGGCCGACGGGCTCCGGAAAAAGCTCAACGCTAGCTGCGATAATCGACCGTATAAATGAGACGAAATGCTATCACATCGTCACTATCGAAGATCCAATCGAGTTTCTTCATAATCACAAGAAGAGCACGATCAACCAGCGGGAGGTCGGGGCCGATACAAAAGATTTCGCTTCAGCGCTTCGTGCCGCACTTAGACAGGCCCCGAAGGTAATTCTCGTGGGCGAGATGCGCGACCTAGAAACCGCTGAGATAGCGTTGGAAGCAGCGGAAACGGGCCATTTGGTTTTATCGACACTGCACACAATCGATGCCTCTAAGACCATTGACCGTATAATTGGACTCTATCCAAAGAACGAGGAAAGGATCATCAGGACACGTTTGGCTCAGACGTTCCGCTATATCGTGTCCCAACGGCTAATTCCGAAAGCAGACGGTTCGGGACGTATAGCTGCTGTCGAGATACTCAAGTCTAACCCTCGTACTCGCGAGTATATCGAGAAAGGCGAGAGCGAAGGAAAGACCCTCCTTGATGCTATCCGCGATGGCGAGATCGACGGAATGCAGGACTTTGATACGGTTATCCGCAAACTCATCGAAACAAAGATGATCACTTTGGAAGACGGCTTGTCATATGCAACGAATCAGAACAATCTTCTGCTTCAATTAAAAGGTCTTTCTTCGACCGAAGATTATCTGAATCCCAATCGTCCAGTCGTAAAGATGCCTTCACCCATGGCACCGCCGCCGGCGGCACCCCCAAGTCCCAACTCGGTCCTTGACATGATCGAATAACCAGATTCTTCGCCTTCTGTCACAACTGTTTCTACGCGTGCTCCGCATCAAGTAAAGAGAACTTTGGAATAGGCGAACTCCTTATGATAATACGCTGCGACAACTGCTCTGTCTCGTTACAGTTAGACGAATCTAAGATCCCCAGCGGCAACTTTACGGTCCGTTGCCCCAGGTGCCAGAACATGCTCCGGGCAAATAAGGACCAGAGAGGCCGTATTTCTGCGACGGTCCAACAATTGGCCGAAAATAAGGCCGCACCCGCTGCAGACGGCAATTCGGGAAACTTTCGCGAGAAGGAATCTGAATTCCAGATCAATAACGCGCTTAAATCGCTGCTTTCGGCTCTTCATTCCGGAAACGCCGCCCTCGAAGCGAACGACGAAAAGAATGAGAAACCGCGGCGCGTATTATTGTGCCTGGGTGAAAGAAAAGATGAGGTAGCACAGATTCTCACAAACAGCGGCTACCGCGTTTATTTGGCGCAAACGCCTGCTCAGGCGAACGAGCGGCTTCGCGAAGGAAAAACGGAGATTGTGATCTTCTCTCCCGATTTCGCTGCCGAATTCGGCGGAGCTGCCATTCTTCAGCAAAAGGCAAATGCAATGTACACATCAGAGCGGCGACGGCTGTTTCTTGTATCACTTGAAGAGGGGGGCGCCACGATGAACGCACACGAAGCGTTCCTGCGTAACCTTAACTTAATTGTAAATACGAACGATATCCCGCAGCTCCCGCTCATTCTGAACAGAGCCATCCTTGACTTTAATGACCTCTATCATTACCTGAATAAAGGATTGAATCTGGAGCCGATCTGAACCAAGCAAGGTTATCTGACCTCAGAGCCGCACTTTAACAGCCTTGTGCGGCAATAATATTGTAGGGGCAGGGCTTGTCCCCGCCGGTCTGCCTTTCCCAGGCAAAATGACAGCGGGCAGCCAGTATGCTGCCCCTACAATTACTTTTGAGCCCGATCCGGCTTCAGCACAAGTCCAACGGGTATCGTGTTCGTCCTAAGTCAGTCTTTTAGTGTCATTCCGCCATCGCGAGTTCGCAAACAAGCATTTCTAATTGCAAATGCCCTGCTGCATTGCCGCTGCCTCCGATGGAGTTCTTTATGGCAACATCGGTGCTCGCTATCCGGGAAAGGATGTCTCTAAGCTTCTTGGAATCCCCCTCTCGTGCCGCCGCAAGAAAATGCTGTCGCGCTGAACCATAAACCCTAACAGCGTCAACAATTTCATCGCTCGATGCTCCATCTCGAAACATTTGGTTTGCGACCATTAGGCGGCGATAATTTGACGCGACAGCACCTAACAGCACAAGCGGCTCGCCCCCGTCATCCAATAGCTTCCGCAGGGTCCGAAGAGCCTCGCGTTTGCGTCCTGAGATGAGGTGGTCAGTCAGTACAAAGTTAGAGATCTCGGCCGAATTAGGCACAAGTGAGTCGATCAACTCGGGGGTTACCTTACCGTCTGGCAACGCAGCTGCCGAGAGCTTGTCTATCTCAAGGTTTAGCCTCCTCAGATCATCGCCTGCGCGTGCAAGCACGTATGAAACCGCGTGGCCGTCTGCACGGGCGCCGCGTTCTTGAAACTGGCCTTCGACCCAGCGGCGGAGTTCGTCTCCTCTCAGCTTAGTGAATTCGACCGCGGACGACTCATTTCTGAGCAGTTTTCCTGCCTTTCTTATAGCTGAAAGCTCATCCGCCACAAATACGACCACGGAGCTCTGACATGGCCGTTCGAGATAGGCCGCGAGGACATCCAGGTCATCTTCTTTAAGCGTATCGCGGTTCGAGGTCTGGGCAACACGTACATCGCGGACCAAAACGACGCGACGCTGCGCCATCATAGGCAGTTGTTCTGCTGACACAAGGGCGGCAATTAGGCTTTCGGAAGAGTTTAGGCTGAACCCAACTTCATTAAACTCGCGAAGGTCAGCCTCGCCAAAACATAGATCGGCAAGGTATTTCACCGCTGCATCCCGCAAGTATGTTTCCTCGCCAAAGAATGTATATACCGGCGCGATCTCTCGCTGCCGTAATTGCGCGCGCAAAATGTCTCGGGTCAAAATCACCTTGCTCTTGCCTTCTCCAAGTTCTCTTTCGCTTTTCTACTTTTTCTCTTCCTTGACGCCCATTCCGTTCACTATCGTCGAAACCACCGATTCCGAAAATGCTCTGGCAATCCGGTCAACGGCCGGATCCTCTTCATTAAAAAATGAACGGGGGTCGGACGAGAATTCGAACGAATCGCGGAAGATGAAATTCTGATTATCGTATAGGATCTTGTCTTCTCTTAGGTCCCGGATAGTAACGGCGGAAATGATCGTTATCTCATAAACTCGAGCCCGGCCCTCGCGATCAAGAAGCACACCGGTGAAGCTGAAGTCACGAATAGTGCCTTCGATGACCGCGTCGGCACCGCGAGTGGTCCCCTGCACCTTCAGGCCGCTGCCGCGGCGAATGATCTCCTTCGAAACGGCCTCGGTGAACCTTGAGCTGACCCGATATCGCAAAGCCTGTGCTTCGAATTGAAACGCGGGCACGGCGACTGTCTTTATGTGTCGAGGCAGACCGGAACGCGTTACCGGCTTGTAACATTCGGTAAATCCGGCCGTATAGAGAGCAAGGGCGGAAATTACTATGATCCTTTGATAAACCATTATGCCTTTTGATCCAGAAGCACCCCGACGACCCTCATTGCCTCTACAGTAATTTTGACGTCGTGGGCACGTACGATCTTTGCACCGTTCCATGCCGCGACAGCCGCTGTCGCTATAGACCCGCTCAAGCGCAGGTGTGGAGGTGCTTCTCCGAGGAGTTTTCCGATGAAAGACTTTCGAGAGGTGCCGACCAGCATTGGAAATTGCAAAAACTCTTCCACAAGTTTATCAAGTTTCGCGAGCAGTTCTAAGTTCTGTTCCGGCGCTTTACCAAAACCGATGCCGACATCCAGGACGATCTGCGCTTCTTTAACACCTGCTTCTCGTGCTGTATTGATCGATGAGCGCAAACCAGACATTACTTCGTGAATAATGTTGTCAACTGGCGGCTGCGAGTGTAGGGTCTCGAATTCGCCTCGTGAGTGCATCAACACGAGTCCGGCTCCACTTGCGGCAGCGATCGCAGCGATCTTCGGGTCGAACCGCAGGCCGGATATATCATTCACGATCTCTGCTCCTGCTTCGATCCCCGCACAGGCAACTTCAGATCTCGAGGTATCGATCGAGATAGGTATATCGTATTCTCTTGATACCGCTTCGATCACCGGCACGACACGAGCTACTTCATCCCGCAAAGCAACTCGACCGCTCCCCGGGCGAGTAGACTCGCCGCCAATGTCGATGATTTCGGCACCATCAGAGATCATTTGACTCGCGTGCTTTAGTGCGGAGTCAGTATCAGAATATTGCCCGCCGTCAGAAAAGCTGTCCGGCGTGACATTAAGGATCCCCATTACCAGCGGACGGTTCAGGTTGATCTCTCGGCGTGCGGTCTTCCAGTACATAATTAAAAGAACCGGTACGCTCTAGGCGCCCGGTTCTGAAAGATTTACACTCCCTTAGGGTCTGGTTTCTGCATTACGCGGCTGCCGGGTTGTTCGGCGTGATCGGAGGAAGTATCGGCTTCTTGAATCGGCTCTTGGCTTCTTCTGCCTCTGGCTTGCCTCCTTCATCCGTTGTCGATGCGGCTGGATCGTCTCCCTCTATCGGCAGCCCCGCGATAACCCGCCGCATCTGCGCATTATCAAGCGATTCATGCTCGAGGAGGGCTTCGGTCAGACGTTCCATCGCTTCGCGATTGTCCTCAAGGATCTTCTTGGCACGGGCATACTGCTCTGAAACGATGCGATTAACTTCCTGGTCGATCTTGATTGCAGTGCTTTCGGAGAAATCTCTGTGCTGGGCGATCTCACGTCCGAGAAAGATCTGCTCTTCCTTCTTCCCATATGCGAGAGGCCCAAGATCCGACATTCCGTATTGACAGACCATCGCCCGTGCTATTTCGGTCGCCTTTTCTATGTCATTCGATGCCCCGGTTGTGATTCTTCCAATAAAAAGCTCTTCCGCAACACGGCCTCCCATCGAGTTCGCGATCATCGCCAAAAGTTCCTCTTTCGTGCGCCCAAGAATGTCTTGTTCCGGCAGGAAGAAAGTCACACCAAGCGCCCGTCCCCGCGGAACGATGGTCACCTTGTGAACCGGATCGCTTTCCGGAATATTCATTCCGACAAGCGCGTGTCCAGCTTCATGGATGGCGGTCAGGCGGCGTTCTTTATCGGTCATTACCATGCTCCGCCGCTCAGGTCCCATCATCACCTTATCTTTGGCGTATTCGAGGTCTTTGAGCGTGACCACCTTCTTATCGCTTCGAGCGGCAATAAGTGCTGCTTCGTTCACTAGATTGGCAAGGTCGGCACCTGTAAAGCCCGGTGTTCCGCGAGCGATCACATTGACATCAACATTCTCGTCAAGCGGAATCTTTCTGGTATGCACCTTAAGGATACCCTCGCGGCCGCGAACATCAGGGTAGGAAACTACTACTTGCCGGTCAAATCGGCCCGGCCTGAGCAATGCCGGGTCGAGCACATCGGGGCGGTTGGTCGATGCCATCAGGATCACGCCGTCGTTCGACTCAAAGCCATCCATCTCAACCAAAAGCTGATTAAGCGTCTGCTCGCGCTCGTCGTGGCCGCCGCCCAAGCCAGCACCGCGGTGGCGTCCAACGGCGTCGATCTCGTCAATAAAAATTATGCACGGAGCGTTCTTCTTTCCCTGTTCGAACAGGTCGCGGACACGTGAAGCACCGACACCGACGAACATCTCGACGAAGTCGGAACCAGAGATCGAAAAGAACGGCACGTTTGCCTCACCGGCTACAGCTTTGGCGAGCAAGGTCTTACCCGTTCCGGGAGGGCCCATCATCAGAACACCCTTAGGAATCTTGCCGCCAAGTTTCTGAAACTTTTGGGGGTCTTTGAGAAACTCTATGATCTCCTGAAGCTCTTCCTTCGGTTCTTCAACACCGGCAACGTCCTTGAACGTTATCCGCTTCTGCTGGTTATTGAGCAATTTTGCCTTGGATTTTCCAAAACTGAGCGCTTTGTTCCCACCGGCCTGCATCTGACGAAGCGTGAACGCGAGAAAGCCGATCAACAAGAGGAACGGCAGAGCCTGGATTAGTATCAGCCAACCAAGGCCGCTCGAGGCCGGTTCTTCGGTTATCTTGACGGCGTTGGCCGGGTTGGCCTTGTTGAACTCGTCCAGTCTCTTGAGCACCATCTCGCGCGTCGCCTCGCTGCCGATGGTCGTCACAAATTTGTTTCCAGCCTGGTCCGTAAACTCAATGGCCGATGCTTTGAACGCAGCTTCCTTAAATTCTTTGTTCTCAATGCGGGTGCCCGCCATATCGATGGTCAACTCTTGGGCGGCCTTCGTCTGTTTGTTGTTGAAGAACCAGACGAATACAAGTGCACCCGAAATAACCACCAACCAAAGTGAGATCTGTTTAACCTTCGAACTCAAATTAACGCCTCCAATTTAACCTCCGACTGTATGACGGAAGTTTTGCCAATGCCATTTGATGAGAAACCAAGGCTTCTCGTTGCTGTCGAACCAGCGCGACGCCCGTTTTAGGCGTCAACCTTCGATTGTAGTTGGGCGGTGCCTAATTATCAACCTTTATGTTCTCGTAACATAAGAAGCCGCCAGAGCGACGAACCACTGCTCCGCCGGGTAATTGTGCGACCCGGCCGCTTTTCTCGCTGGATATCAGGCGTTCTATAGCCTGTATATGCTTAAGGCCGATGGCACGCAGGCTTCCCCGCCGGGCATAAAGCCAGGCCCTGATCGACTGGCGGCGATCGTCCAACGAAAGGTCCCTAAGGCTCTTGAGAGACAACTTTTCCGGCAGGGAGTGAGAAGCTTTTGAAACTTGCTCAGTGACCCTTAAACCTATGGAACGCGAGGCCTGCTGCATAAGTTCGGCAGTGTTGGCAAGTGTTTCGATGATCTTCGGATTTATGTCTTTGAGAATTGGGATGAGCAGCTTGCGCACCCTAACCCGCGTTAGCGATAGGTCCTCATTCATAGAATCATAGCGAAATTCGAGCCCCGAAAAACGACAATACCCTTCTGTGTACTCCCGCAGAGCCCAGCGGAGAAGCGGGCGCACGAGCCTGACAGTTCCGGTGAACGGCAAGAACGGTTCGATCTGATCGCGAAAATTTTCTTCAACAAACTGCGGTCCGTTGTCTCCAGAAAGCGTATATCCCGGTTCCTCAGAAGCCCGTAAGTCTCGAACTGCGGGCATCGCGGACAACCCATCTACCCCGCTTCCTCGGATCAGGTTTAGCAGAAAGGTCTCTGCTTGGTCATTAAGGGTGTGGGCCGTGACGACGAGTCCCGCTCTCAAATTCTCAGCAGTTGAACGAAGAAATTCATAGCGTGCCGCTCGTGAGTTTTCCTCAAGATTGCCCTTTTTCGTTATTGACGCATGACCTACTGCAAGTTCGATATTACGCTCAGCTGTGACCGCCCTAACAAAAGCTTCGTCTGCATCGCTCTCGCTGCCGCGCAGCTTATGGTTGAAATGGGCAGCAACGATCCTTAGGTCAAACTTTTTACTTCTGCGGAGCTCGTCGATCGCGAGCAGCAGAGCTAGGCTGTCGGCACCTCCTGAAAGCGCAACGATCACAGTTTCGCCGGTAAAAGGCAGGTTGAGTTGTCGCCATTCAGTGACTAGGCCAAGAACAAATTTGTGCACGGGTAATTATAACGGGAATGACAATGATTTGGCGGGAAAGGTCGAAGATCGTCAGTCGTGATCTTCCGTTTGCTCATGTTGCTTCTTCAGCAGAGCCTGATCTCACGGTCTATTCGGTTAAGCCGGGCCGAGCGCAGGGCGGTTTTGGAGGGAAAACGTACACCGCGACGTGCAAACAAGCTTTCCTCTTTCATTTACTATTTCGGTCTGCCAAACTGCCATCGTCCTGCCGGTAAAGACCGGCCGCGAGGTGACCGTCAGCACGTCCTTGCTGACCGCGCGAAGATGATTGCCGTTGATCTCGACGCCTACCGGCGTAACCCTTCCGAGATCCGCGTTTGATACAGCTCCGATCGAGGCAGCGGTTTCGGCGAGATACATCGAGACACCGCCATGCATGATGCCGACGTACTGATGGATCCTTGGTGTTACCTCCATCGAAAGTACCACCTTTTCAGCCGAAACTTCCACGATCTCAACGCCTAAGAATCGCATCAGTTCGTTATCGCCGGCATCGGCAATTATTGCTGCTTTATCCATCTAATTTTGCCTTTGCGGCCCTAAGAGCCTCAGTTACTCGAGCGGGCGACGTACCGCCTATTTGGTCTTTTGAGCGTATGGCGTTGTCAAGATCGAGCGCTGCGAAAATGTCCGGTTCGATCAGCGGCGAGTATTTTTGCAGCTCTTCGAGCGGTATCTGATGCAGTTCACGGCCGTGTTCAAGGGCCATCAGAACTAAACGACCGGTCACGTCGTGGGCCGTCCTGAATGGCATTCCTTTTCGGACGAGGTAATCGGCAAGTTCGGTGGCGTTCAGGTAACCGTGCGTCGCCGCTTCGCGCATTCGAGTCTCGTTGACCGAAAGATTTTCTAGAACAACACCGGCTATTTTAAGGCACTGAATCGTCGTATCGAGCGTGTCGAAAACTGCCTCTTTATCCTCCTGCATATCCTTGTTATATGCTAGCGGCAAGCCCTTCATCATCGCGAGCAGGCCGGCGTGATGGCCGAAAACGCGGCCCGCCTTTCCGCGAACAAGCTCGAGAGCATCGGGATTCTTTTTCTGAGGCATCAGGCTCGAACCCGTTGAAACGGCATCGCTAATCGTGATAAACCCGAACTCCGACGATGCAAACAAGACCAGGTCCTCGGCGAGCCGCGATAAATGGACCATTATCAGCGAGCATGCGCCGGCAAACTCGACAGCAAAATCGCGATCGGATACCGCATCAAGGCTGTTTTGAGAAACACGCTCGAAACCGAGTTCCTTTGCAACCTGTTCACGGTCCACATGAAACGAAGACCCGGCTAAAGCCGCCGCGCCTAGCGGCAGAACATTCACCCGCTTTCTGACATCGGCCAACCGCTCGATGTCACGTTCAAACATCTCGAAATAAGCAAGGCACCAATGTGCCCAGAGCACGGGTTGGGCACGCTGAAGATGGGTATAGCCGGGCATCACTGTGCGGAGGTGGCGTTCTGCGGTGGCAACCAAAGCCTTTTGAGCAGTGCGGATCTCATTCACTGATCGATCGATCTCGCCGCGGAGCCAAAGTCGAAATGCGGTCGCGACCTGGTCATTTCGGCTTCGGCCGGTATGAAGCTTTCTTCCGAGATCGCCGACGAGCTCTATCAGGCGAGTCTCGATAAATGAGTGAACATCCTCGACGTCGAGAATAAGATAATCGTGGTCTTCCTTTGCTAGAAGCAAAAGTGTCCGCAGCGAACCAGCGACCAGCATGGCTTCCTTCTCTTCGAAAATGCCTGCCCTATATAAAGCATGGGCGTGCGCGATGCTCGCCTGAACATCAGCCTCAAAAAGGCGTATATCGAAGCCGAAAGAGCGGTTGAACCGCGCAAACGTTTCCTCCGGCTTTTCTGTGAACCGACCGCCCCAGAGCTTTTGGGTATTTGCCATTGTGCGCCTTCTTTGCGTTCTCCGCGCCTTTGCGTGAAAATCATTCTCACGCAAAGTCGCAAAGTTCGCAATCGAAAGAAACCCTATGTGGGCGGCCGTCAGTGCTTTGAATAAAGGATAGATGGATAAAAAGATCAAAAAAGTGGTGCTCGCTTACTCAGGCGGGCTGGATACTTCGGCCATGCTTCTTTGGATAAAGGAGACTTACGGCTGCGAGGTCGTTTGCTATTGCGCCGATGTCGGGCAGGGCGAGGAGATGTCCGGTCTGGAGGAAAAGGCCCTGGCTACCGGCGCGTCTAAGTTATATATCGAGGATCTTCGCGATGAATTCGTGAGGGATTTTGTTTGGACCTCAGTAAAGGCAAACGCTTTGTACGAAGGGGTTTATCTCCTCGGCACTTCACTGGCCCGTCCGGTGATCGCAAAACGGCAGATCGACATTGCCCGCCGAGAAGGGGCCGATGCCGTGGCACATGGAGCTACCGGTAAAGGTAACGATCAGGTGCGGTTTGAACTTACGTATTATGCCCTTCAGCCGGATATCAAGGTGATCGCCCCGTGGCGGCACTGGGAATTCAAAGGCCGGGCAGACCTGATGGCCTATTGCGAACGGCACGGCATCCCTGTCACGGCGTCCGCAGAAAAGCCGTATTCAACGGACAGGAATTTGATGCACATCTCATACGAAGGCGGGATACTTGAAGATCCATGGGCGGCGCCGCCGGAAGATATTTTTCTCCTGACCAAGTCGCCTGAAAGGGCAGCTGACATTGCTGAAGAAATAACTATTTCGTTTGAGAAAGGCGAGCCCGTGGCGATAAACGGTATCACGCATGGTGCGGTCGATCTGCTCGGCCAACTGAATTTTCTCGGCGGTGAACACGGTATTGGACGCGTCGATCTGGTTGAGAACCGCTTTGTCGGAATGAAGTCGCGAGGAGTTTATGAAACGCCCGGCGTTACTATACTCATGGCCGCCCACCGAGCGCTCGAATCCATAACCATGGACCGCGAGGTTATGAGGCTCCGCGACTCGCTCGCGACCAAATTTGCAGAATCTGTCTATTACGGATTTTGGTTCGCACCGGAGTTCGAGATCCTGCGAAATCTGATCAATGAAACGCAGGAAACTGTATCCGGCGACGTCCGCCTCAAGCTGTACAAAGGCTCCGTCACGGTTCTAGGTCGCCGCTCGCCAAATTCGCTGTACCGAGACCGTATCGCAACCTTTGAAGACGACGCCGGCGCCTACGACCAGCATGACGCCGAAGGATTCATCAAACTCCAGGCATTGAGATTACGGCTGAGGAACATGGAATAGGCAGAACCTTCACCGTTTGATGGTGTGCTTGGTAAATACCGGGTCGGCTTCTAATCTTATGAAGTGTTTAGCTTGCGGAAGCGGGGCGTTGGTCCCGGGAACATTGCTCGATAGCGGAGATGGTGGAAAGCCCGCGTTCAAGCTCGACGAGGTTCCGGCGTGGAAGAGCCTCTTCGGTATCGGCACGCGAGGGATCCGCGGTTATGGCTGCGTTCACTGCGGCCACTTGCAGCTCGCCGTTGATTTCAGCGAGAAAGACAAGGCAAGTTATCGGCAATTCGAAGGCGATCAGCCCGACGTGATCAAAAGAATAAGCTCAGAGCCGGAAAGGCTGGATCAATGATTTCGTATGGTTTCTTGCGAACAATATGTTTCGAAATGGCACGACATCGTTCTCACGCGTGATGCGAGCGGGCTCGACGAATTGCTTGCTGACGAAGTGATCTTTTATTCGCCTGTGGTCCATACACCGCAGGTCGGAAAGCAGATCACGACGATGTACCTCACCGCCGCTTTGCATGTTATTGGAAACGAGAGTTTCAGATATGTTCGCGAGGTTGTCGGCGAAAGTGATGCCGTTCTTGAGTTTGTGACCGAGATCGACGGTATCACGGTCAACGGCGTTGATATCATTAAATGGAACAACGAAGGAAAGATCGTCGAGTTCAAAGTAATGGTGCGCCCTCTGAAAGCGATCAACCTGATCCATGAAAAAATGGGTAAGATGCTGGCTCGGTCGTGAATCAGATAAAGCTCATCTTTCGAAAGTTGTCATTACGACTCGATACGGCTTGTGTATCTTGACCACCAGCCCGCTAAGCCCGCCTTCTTTACCAAAGCGAAACAATTCTTCGCCTGTAAAACCCTTTCTTATCGAGAGTGAGCCATCTTGCCGCACCAACGGGCTGATCCGATAGACCAGGCAAAATACCTGATAAAGTAACCATGCGGCAATGCTGCGTTCGAGGTCGATGACTATGATACCGCGGCTAGCGACGCGGGACATTTCCCCGAGCACGACTGGGATCTGCTCATCCGTCAGATGATGAGTAAATAGCGAGCAGATCGAATAATCGAACGACTTGTCGGCAAACGGCAAGTTCATCGCGTCGCCGCGGATTGGAGTGATCTCCGGGTGCCGTGCCGCTTCGGCCACGATCTCTTTGACCGATAGTTCGTTGATGTCGAGGCCGACGAGTTGGGCCGACCTGCCTTGAGCAGCTGCGAATTCGGCGATAACGCCGAGCAGCTCGCCTGTTCCCGCCCCTACGTCAAGCACGGTGAATTCCCTAAGATCCTGGTTGGAGATCTCGGCGAGCAGCGTTTTCTCCATGGCCATTCGGTCACCCAATCGTTGATTGATAAAGCGGATCTCTCGTAGGAAGGTCGCATACTCCTTAGGCGTGTAGTCTCCCGAATCGATCCGCTCTGGTTTGGTCGCGCGCTTTCTGAACACCAAGTGAGGATAGCAGACGAAACCCGCCCGGTTTAAAAGGACAATGCGAAACAGCCGGTCGAGTTGTCGAACGGCTGCTTAGTTCACGATCCCGTTGGAGGGTTGATCATGAAAGAAATCCGCGAAAATTCTTGGTGTTCACCGTGAACCTCGGAAACAAGGAATTCATATCTTTCACGCCGAGGTGCTTCGAAGCGGCCTCGGCAAACACATCACGAAAATCGGTTGTCACCGCCAGGTCGCGGCCTTCGTTTAGCTGGTCGTTCCGCAAACCCTTCCATTCTCCATAAACCTTGCCGCCTTTCACTGTGTTTCCCAGTACCAGCATTGCGTTTCCGTGGCCGTGGTCTGTACCACGGCTTCCGTTCTCGCGGGCAGTGCGGCCGAATTCGGACATTGTCAGAAGAACAACATCGTCCATTCGTTTATCGAGATCGGTCGCGAATGCGGCGATCGAATTTGATAAGTCACGCAACAGATTCGCAAGCTGGCCGCGGGAACCGCCCTGGTTCACGTGAGTGTCCCAACCGCCGGATTCTGCAAACGCTACTTGCAATCCGACCCCCGCCTTGATCAATTGGGCGATCTGTAGCAGCGAACGCCCGAATGGCGTAGCCGGATAGGCGGCACCATTCTCCGATTTGTACTTGGCCGCATCTGCCGACCGCAAAAACTTTATTGCTTCGAAAGTCTCGTTGCCGGCGTTTCGCAGCTCATCACTTGTGTGCTGGTTGTAAACACCTTCGAACCCGCCGCGTAGCTCACTAGTGAATACACCGGCGCGTACAGCAAAGTCAGCAAGGTTCGTCATCGCCACAGACGGAGCTCGCCCGTTAAGCGAGCGCGGTAGGGTGCGCGTCATCGCAACGGCTCGGAAAGGAGAATCGTCCTTGCCGGCCGTCGCCTGAAGTGCCCTGTTCAACCAACCGTCCCGAGTGGATTTGACTCCGGGCGTGCCGGATTCCATGTAATCTTGTGCATCAAAGTGCGACCGCGTGTTGTCCGGCGAACCCGAAGAATGGATCACGCCGAGCTTGCCAGACCTCCAGAAAGGTTCCAGAGAAGTCATCGCCGGATGCATACCAAAATGGCCGTCGAGACCAATGGCCCCGTCGGTCTTACCGGGTTGCGGGATCGCGATCGAAGGGCGTAGCAAATAGTACTCCGGGTCGGCGTAGGGAACGATCATATTTAGACCGTCAACCGCGCCCCTGAGAAAGATCGTGATCAGGACTTTCTTCTTTGCTTCCCCGGTCGGCATGCCGGCTGCAGAAGCAAACTGGTGAAGAAACTCGGGCGCAGCGGCCATCAGGCCAAAACTTGCCAAGCCGATGCCGCCGTTCTTTATAAAAACTCGTCTGTCCATACCAATCAGTCGCTTATTGTATCGGATACCGCTCACAAACACGGTCGTCCCCTCGATCACTCAGCCCCCCTCGACCCCGTCTCTGATTAGACGCAGATAAAACCCGATTGGTCAGGTTTTTATCTTTTGCGTTTACGGGCCCTTCATAATAGAGTTGGGAAAGATGGGCGAAATGCGGGAAAAACTTGTGTTGCTGATACTCGAACGGCTGGAGCGAGAGGCGGGGAAAATTCGGGTCGACTTTGGATCAGACCAATCGATAAAGACGAAGTATTGTGCGATCGATGACCTGCTTCCGCCTGAAATAGCACAGCAGATAGCTGATGTATTCCCGGCCACTGAGAAGATGCGTCTGCTCGACAGCTTTCGCGAGAAGAAGTACACGTCTAAGTCCCTCGACCAGTTCGACCCGCTGATCGCAGACGTTACTTTCGCATTCCAGGACAAAAGGGTGATAGACAAGGTTGCTGGCCTCACAGGCATATACGACGCTATAGGCGATCCGCATCTTTATGCCGGCGGCATCAGCGCGATGGCGCGGGGGCATTTCCTTCAGCCCCATCTGGACAACTCGCATGACGGCGAGCAAAAGAATTATCGGGTCCTGAATCTGCTCTATTACATTACGCCGGGCTGGGCACCCGAGAATGGAGGGAATCTGGAGTTGTGGGACGAGGACGTTCGAAACAGGGTGGAAATTCCGAGCCTCTTTAACCGTCTCGTCCTTATGTCAACGAATGATAGATCCTGGCATTCCGTCAATGAGGTTAAGGTGGACGGCACTCGCCGTTGCATCTCGAACTACTACTTCTCCCCACATTCGCCAAACGGTTACGAGACCACCCACGTTACTTACTTTATGGCGCGGCCTGAGCAGAAGTTTCGCCGGCTGATCACCTTTGCAGACAGCAGCCTGCGCACTTTTTTGCGAAAAATAAAGAAAAGCGGATTTGCCAAGAAGGACGTTTACCAGGGACCGGTATCGTGATCTTTAACGAAGCATTGCAACTGTCCGCGGCGCGGCTATCTTTGCATCTCGGAGCGCCGTCTGTCCCATTCGTGTGAAATTTATCGATTCTGCCAAGATGCGCGCTGCTTCGGCCGGGGCATGAAATCCCATAGAATTTTCCGCTTCCACAAAATCCAGATAGAACTGCGCCTTACGCTGATTGTCCCGCGCGGCTGCCAGCATTCCGTCGCCGACGCCCGACTCCCGAGCCGCCTTTATATCGTTGATAAGTTGTACGAGAGCGTCCATAGCAAGGCCGCGAAGGTCGTATGTCCGCTGCTGTATCGTCTCAACCCGAAACTTGAGTTCATCCTCTGAGGCCTTATGACACGTTTGACACGATGTATTAATGCTCAGCAACGGCGACCGGACATGGTGGCTGCTGACCTTCATCGCCCCTTCTCGTTCGTAGGGCATGTGGCAATCGGCGCACGAAACGCCCGCACGTGCATGAATACCCTGGTTGTACATTTCAAATTCCGGATGCTGTGCCTTCAAGGCCTCTGCTCCGGTCTGCGCGTGTACCCAGTCCTTGTGCTTTACCTCGTCATAATATTCCAACATGTTTTCGACCTTCAGGCCTTTATGCCAAGGGTAGGTCAGCGTCTTTTCAGGGCCCTTAAAGTAATACTCCACGTGGCACTGACCGCAAACGTACGACCGCATTTCCTGCCGGGTCGCGTCGCGGTTTACATCATAATCGGCTTTTCCCTCAAGGGCTTTGACCAGCTTGATACCCTCCATGAAAGCGGGCCGCGTGATGCGCAAGGCCATCGTTTGCGAATCGTGGCAATCGATGCACGTTACCGGATGCGTCACTTCTTTTCGCGCCTCTTGATACGGCAGCTTGTTCAGTTCGTGAAAGCCCTTGACGATGTCGCCGTCACCAAGTTTCTTATACGCGCCGTAGGCCGAGGCATGGCAGTTGATACACGTACCGGGCTGCTGGGTGACCAATTGCCGCTCGGTAAAGGTCTGATCTTCGAGCATATAGGCATGTCCTCGCTCCTCTCGAAAGTCCACGGCAAACGCATAACCGTCCCACATTGTCTTCAGCCGCGGATCCTCCTCGAGCCGCGACTGAGCCACTACTGAACGCGGATCTGCTTTTGAGGGTGTACGCTGGATCGATTCGCTTCCTCCAAACCGGGTCCGGACCTGATCGACGGTCCGCAGGTAACTGTCATACTGCATCGGGAAATTCTTCCCCCATACCGCCGGGTCGTGCGTATCGTCAGTCAATTCCACGACGCGGAAAAACGGATTCCGGGCCTCCTGCTTTCGTTCGAAGATATTCGTAAGCAAGCCAAGGCCGAGCAGCGCAGCCGCAAACGAGGCAAATGCCACCAGCACGACCACTTTTGTGCTGAAAACCCACTTCCGTTTCGGCGTGCTTTCCGCTTTTTCTTCAGCGATCGGTTCGTCTTTTTTTGGCGTGTTCTCGTCGCTCATAGGCATTCCTCCTCAATTTTTTCTTTCGTCAATGCATATGCCCGACATCGCGGTGACAGCGAATGCACGACAGCTCTTCGAGTGTGCTGATATCTTCAGAAACCGTGATCGAATGGACTGCGGCCTGGTGGCATTCGCGGCAAGACGCCTCGGCGATCCGGCGGTTCAGTTCTGTTATCTGTATCGGCTCGTGAAACCCGCCTGCCGTAAAATAATAAGAATGCCAAAATCCGTTCCAAGCTTTGGTCGCATACTTTCCGGCAAAATTATGCGGCGTATGACAGTCGTTGCAAGTAGCAACATTCTTATGGCTGGATCTGATCCAACCGTCGTACTGTTCTTTCATGATGTGGCAATTCGCACACGCCAGCGGGTCGTTGCTCATGTATGAATAACCCTTTCCGTACCAGAAAGTATAAACCGCAACACCGGCCGCAAGACCGAGTCCGATACCCATGATCAAAAGCTTAGCGAGGTGCAATGACATTGCGAACAGGAAGTGTTCGCATAATATAGGATGTATTATTCCCGGGTCAAGAAATGCACAACCGATTCACTGTATGAAGATCTCATCCACAAAGATCCAAGGGTCGCCGCCGGCTCCAAGGTGCCAAGACGGGATCTTGCCGAAATTGAATGCCCTCACGCGGATATATCGGGCAGTTATCGGCTGAGGTAAATCCGCGTAAAATTCCTTCACTTGAGGTGTTTCATCCCGGACTGGGAAGCTAGGCCTTATCTCTTCGATCTTTTGAAATGCAACGCCATCGTCCGAGGCCTCAAACTCGATACGGTCCGGCATCCATATCCACGAACGGACGGTCTGAAGAAAACTTCCGCCAACGCGGTTGACGCGAGTCGGGCGTTTCATATCGACCACCGCTTCGAATGGCCGTCCCCAAAAACCCTGCCATTCGCCGGCGGCAAAATTTGCGTTGCCGCGAAGCCCGTCGATTATCGTGTCTTCGCCATTGCCGGGATATTGTGAGTTGTATTCGGAATAAAGCTTTGCTGTCCAATCGTTTGTCCGTTTTTGAAATCGGGCCTCGACCGGAAGGCTGCGATTGCCGCGTTCGTCGATGGCAATTGCTTTGACCTCAGTTGTTTCCGTTACCTCAAACAGCGCAGAGTACTGCGTGGACTTCTCGTTCGGTTCGCTGCCGTCGGTCGTGTAAAAGACCTTCATTCCGGGCCAGATGGTTTTGATGGAAACACTAGCTTTGTCGCGGAAAGTGCGCGGACCGCTTACGACCGGAACAGCGACAAAATCCCTCGGAGTAAATTTACGCGATGTAGTGAACGCGTCCTGATCTGGCTCAGATGACATTGCGAAGTTGAGCGTGCCGCCGTTGAGTATATCCGAGTGAGACAGTTGGCTTAGCCGGCGATCGTTGCCGTTTAGATTTACAGATTGGACATAGATGTTCGTGGATGAATTGTTCTTCGCTGTGATGGTGAAAGATCTGCCATTTTCCAGATTGAACTTCATCTGCGGAAACAGCGGGGAACCGATGTCGTATTGCGGCGAACCGGGAGCGACTGGATAAAAGCCGGCCGCCGATAGGATGTACCAGGCGGACATCTGGCCGCAGTCCTCATTGCCGATCAGGCCATCGGGCGCGTTCTTGTAAAACTCGTCCATTATCCGGCGGACATATTTCTGCGTCTTCCACGGCTGGCCGGCGTAGTTGTAAAGGTACGGAATGTGATGCGAGGGCTCGTTGCCGTGGGCGTATTGGCCGATAAGGCCGGTAATATCGGGCTGAAAGCGTCCGGTCAATTTCTGATCGGTCGTAAAAAGTTCGTCGAGCTTTGCGGCAAATTTATCGCGGCCGCCCATCAATTCCATCAAGCGATCGACATTGTGCGGCACAAAGAACGAATACTGCCACGAATTGCCTTCGGTGAAATGGAAAGTAACTTCGTTCGGTGCGAACGGTTCGATGAAACCGCCATTACGCTTTGGGCGCATGAAGCCGGTATCGGGATCGAACAGGTTCATAAAGTGATGGGCACGCGCAGAAAAAGTCTCAATGTCCCGTTCAAAAATGGCTTTTTTTGCAGGATAGCGGCGTTCCATGATCCTCGCCATTTTTGCGACACACCAATCGTTATAGGCATATTCGAGCGTTTTTGAAACACTTTCGTTATCGTCCTCGCCGGAGATGTAGCCGCGTTTCTTGTAGGCGGCGAGGCCGTGGTGGTCGAGGGTCGCGGAATGTTTTGCGGCGGCGTATGCCTTTTCGTAATCGAATCCTTTGATGCCCTTCGCCATCGCGTCGGCGATGACGGAGACCGAATGGTAACCGATCATCGTGTCCGTCTCTTCGCCCCAAAGCTCCCAAACCGGCAGCCGCCCGCCCTGTTCATAAATGCGGATGAACGAATTGATGTAATCGACCGTGCGTTTCTGGTCGATGATCGTGTATAGCGGGTGCGCGGCACGGAATGTGTCCCACAAGGAGAATACGGTGTAATGGTCGCCCGGGCTCTGCCCGTCTATTTGCGGAAAAGCTCCGCTTTTCCGCTCCTGTCTATTCTTGGGCATGCGGCTCTGCCGCCGGTTGGATGTAGCGGCAGAGCCGCCGGAGTCATCAGAGTCGCTCGCCGGCGAAGCAGAGCTTCGCCGCACATAGGGCGGCTGAGCCGCAAATCCCGGCAGTTGATGGATCTTCCGGTCATGGCCCAGATATTTACCATCGACGTCATTAAAGACGTTCGGGTGAATCATGGTGTGATAGAGAGCGGTATAAAAGACGGTCGTCTGATCATCCGTCCCACCGGTAACCTCTATCTTACTCAACTCTTTATTCCACGCCGCTTTGGCATCCGCACGAACCTTATCAAAATCCCAGTGCGGCAGCTCGGCCTCAAGATTCTTGCGGGCACCTTCGATGGAAACGTATGATATGCCGACTTTGACAAGCAATTCCTCTCCGAATCTCTCATCAAATCCAAGCACCGCGTATCGTGTCTCAGCGTTCGGATCCACTCGATCTCGACCAAGCTTAATCGACCCAAATGGCCGGCTGAATTCCGCGACAAAATAGACCCTCTGGTTCTTGGCCCACGAAGATGAGGTGCGATAGCCTTCCACCTGCAGATCTCCATTGCGGCTGACCGAATTGAGCCAGTAGTTCAACGCTCGATCCCGCCATTCAAGATCGATGATCACTCGCTGCATCGATCCGGTTGGAAACCGATATCGGTGAAACCCAACCCGCTCGGTTGCAGTAAGCTCGACGACAATGTTGTCATCGAGCTTTACAGTGTAGTAGCCCGGCTCTGCCCGTTCATTCTCGTGTGAAAATTTCTGATGATATCGGCCATCTGTGATCGATCGGCCTCCTTCCGGCATTTTCGGTTCAACGGTGGTCGGCATGAACAAAATATCGCAGCCGTCGGGGATGCCGGTGCCGGAGAGGTGCGTGTGCGAAAAGCCGTAGATGATGTCGTCGGAGTAGTGATAGCCGCTGGAGCCGTCCCAGTTGTCGATCCGCGTGTCGGGCGAGAGCTGGACCATCCCGAACGGCAACGTCGCCCCGGGAAACGTATGCCCGTGGCCGCCCGTGCCGATGAACGGATTCACCCAGCGGGTGTAGTCGCGGGTTTGAGCGGTGAGCGGTGAGCAGTAAACGGTGAGCAGTGTCAGAACCGCCATCGTAAGCAGGCGGCCAGTTCGGTACGGGTCCGAAGATCTCACAGCGGGCGGACAACTGTAATTTCTCATGCAACTACTCCTGACTTCTGTCTCTTTTCCTAATGTACAAACTCTCCGCCCCAGGCTTGGGTCAGCCCGCGGCCTTTTATGCCCCAGCGGAAACGGAAATGCGGTTCGCCGCCGCGATGATTGTAGCGCAGAGACATTTTATGCAGCCCGGCCTTTAGCGGCACGATCGCCGACCGTATCTTTCGGTCCTTCGTTCCGGCATCGTCAATGAGCTTATTGCCGCCGAGCAGAACGGTCGCATCCCAAGTGGAATCGACCTGCAGCTCATAAACGCCGTCCTCCGGCACTCGGAAAAAGCCTTCGAAGGTCACGGCGAACGGCTTCTTCAGGTCTGCCCGCTGTGCGAATTGATTGAGCGAGGTCGAGCGCGTCTCGCCGACGATCGGCGCCGGCCCGCCCTCGAAGGAAGTGTCCGAGGTCGTGAAATTGAAACTCAATCCCGGCTTCGCCGCCGTTGTCACATCCGGCTCACGCATTTTCCCGCGGACGACCGTTGCTGAATATACAACGCTTTTTCGCCCGGCGGCGTTGATGACGATGGTCTTCAGGGTCTTGATCTCACCGGGCTTTAGCGAGAACTCGATCGGTTCGTAGTATTGCTCCGATGTCTTAATATCCGGATTAGAACCATCGGCCGTGTAAATCACGACTGTTCCAAGGGCCGGCTTTAGCGTGATCGCAACGTCTTCATTCTCTGTGACAACATTCTGCAAACCACCCGGTTCAGGAATGCGGTAGTTCACGCCCTGTTTATCAAGCCGAGGCAGGATCGCATTTAGCCGCCGTTGGAAATCCGAAAAGTCACGATCTTCTTTCTTCGACCAGAGAACTTCGCTCAAAGCAAGCATCCGAGGAAACGCCATGTATTCTATGGCCGCGGGCGTTTCGAGGTATTCGGTCCAGATGTTGGCCTGGCCGCCAAGGATGTATTTCGCTTCTTCTGCGGTTAGCTCGGGCGGAACGGGCTCAAAGCTGTAAACCTTTTCGAGCGGTACATAACCGCCTATATTCAAAGGCTCATAGGCCGGGTCACCCTGGCCATAATCGAAATAGACGTGGGTCGTCGGCGTCATTATGACATCGTGCCCGGCCTTTGCCGCCGCGATGCCGCCATTCATTCCGCGCCAGCTCATAATCGTAGCGGTCGGAGCGATGCCGCCTTCAAGTATCTCGTCCCAGCCGATGATCTTTTTGCCTTTTGAATTTACGAATTTCTCGATGCGTCGGATGAAATACGCTTGAACTTCATTCTCATCTTTCAGGTTCTCGCGTTTCTTAAGTTCCTGGACGAATGCCGATTCTTTCCAATAATCTTTCAGCACCTCATCGCCGCCGATGTGTATGTAGGGCGAATCGGGGAAGAGTTTGATCGTTTCGTCGAGCACGTCTTCGAGGAATTTGAAGGTCTCGTCGGTCGGGCAAAAGACCTCTTTGAAGATGCCCCACGTCTTTTTGACTTCGAACTTGTGACCCTGCGGGGCACATTTCGCACCGAGTTCCGGATATGCGGCAAGAGCCGCCGATGCGTGGCCCGGAAGTTCTATCTCGGGGATAACGGTGATGTGTCGTTCCTTTGCATAAGCGACAACATCCTTGATCTGCTCCTGCGTATAAAAGCCTTCGATAGGCCGTCCGTCGCCTTTGAAGATAGTCGAATAAGAACCTTCGTGCGATTCGTTACGATACTGTCCGACGGTAGTAAGTCTTGGATACTTCTTGATCTCGATACGCCAACCCTGATCGTCGGTCAGATGCCAGTGAAAATAATTGAACTTATACTGCGCCATCTGGTCGATGAACTTCTTAACAAACTCCACCGGCTGAAAATGCCGCGAAACGTCGAGATGCATGCCGCGGTATCGAAATCTAGCACTGTCGTTAATAATCACGTTTGGTACCGTCGTCCTGTCACCATCTTTTCTGATCATCTGAAGCAACAACTGAACAGCATAAAATCGACCAGCAGGCGAATGAGCTTCTAGATTAATCCGCTTTCCGTCATTTGTGATGATGTAACCATCGTTCAGGATGATGTAGTCGTCAGTTCGTGAAATGTAGATCGCAGGTTTGCCGCCTGCCCGCGCTGAAATGCTTAAATCAATTCCGAAATCAAACTTTATCTGCCTTGCGAGCATCTCAGCCAACGACCTATCCTGACGGTGTTCAACGACAATTCGCGTATTGCCGTCAAGAACGAACACGCCATTTTTCGATTCAATGAAAGCCGGTTTCGGAATAATATTGATCTCATCCGACTGAGCAAACTGAACGGTTGTTAATAAAAGAACTACCAAAAATGCGGCAAAGAAATTTCTCATATGTGTAAAGGCGGAAACCTGAGTGATAGCGAGGGTGCCTGTTCCGATATTATTCCACAAGTGTGAGTACACTCCCTACCGGTCGTGTTTCTGCCATTGGACGCGATCATCCGAGCACTGCCAAGAGTTTTTGGAGTTCGGGCGGAAGTTTTGAGGTGAATGTTAGGCGTTCCCCGGTGTGCGGGTGGTCGAACGAGAGCTTTTCAGCATGGAGAAAAAAGCGGCCGAGACGTTCGACGGCTTTCTTGATCTCTTGGTTCGCCATGGAATTGTCGCGGCCTTCGTTGTAGATGGCATCGCCGACTACGGGGTGATTGATCGATGCAAGGTGAACGCGGATCTGATGCGTGCGGCCGGTCTTGATATCGACTTCAAGCAGCGTGAATTTTTCAAACCGCTGGCGGACGCGCCATTGCGTCAAGGCATAGCGGCCATTGGCAGCGACGGTCATCTTTGTCCGGTGCCAGCGGTCGCGGGCGATCGGACGCTCTATGATACCGCTATTCTGATCCGGAGAACCATGGACCAAAGCAACATAGGTTTTCTCAACCTTTCGACGGCGAAATTGTTCGGCAATTGCTTCGTGAGTCTGTTCGTCCTTGGCAACGACGATCAGGCCGGATGTGTCCTTGTCCAAACGGTGGACGATGCCGACGCGGTCATGCAGTGCAGAGGCTTGCACCTCAGTTAGGGGGTCATAGCTGAGTTTCTCGCTACTTACTTGCTCACGAACAGACTTCTGTAATCCGAAATGCCACGCGATGGCATTGGCGAGCGTGCCGGTCTGGTTGCCGGCGCCGGGATGAACGACCATACCGGCAGGTTTGTTGATCACCGCAAGATAGTCATCCTCGTAAACAATCTCGAGCGGGATCTCTTCAGGTTCAAAGCTCGACACTGGACTGTCATTACTTAGATCGATCTCGACACTCTCGTTCTCGCTAACTTTATAGGAAGGTTTAACCTGACGCTCATTAACGGTAATGTCACCTTCTTCAATAAGACGTTTGATCCTGGAGCGGGACCAGTCACTTAATTGCACAGCCAGAAAAACATCAAGCCTTTCCCCAGCGTCACTCGCCAGCGGATGACAAATCATCAAGTTATTCTGGGCATCAGTCACTCACTTGATTTTAACGTTTGATCGGAACCGGAGCGAAGTCTAATAAACATAAAAGCGATACATGCGACCGCGACCAAAAGACTAACGAGTTGTGAGGTTGAAAGCCCGGTGGCGGACGTAAGGCCTAGAAGATCGCCGCGTGGGTCGTCACGGATGAATTCGATGGTGAACCGGAAGATCGAATAGATGATGCCATACGCGATCAAGATCTGGCCGTCGAATCTCTTGCGTTTGTGAAGCCATACCAGCAGGCCGAACACGGCAAGCATTATGAATGATTCGATAAGTTGCGTCGGATGAAGGAATAATTCGGAAGCATCCGGCCCATAGATCGGAACCCCTGTATATTCGTGGCCTTTTTCCGTAAAGTGAACACCCCAGAACCATTCGGTCGGTTTGCCCCAACAGCAGCCTGCGGCGAAACAGCCCTGCCGGCCAAAGGCCTGCCCAAGGGCTACCGCAGGGGCAAAGGCATCCGCAACTTTCCAGAAAGGAAGTTTGTAAAGCGGGACCAAGATCGCAACCGCGAGAAAACCTCCGATCAGCCCGCCGTAGTAAACCCCGCCCGAGCGCAGGAAATCAAGAGAGAATATCTGGACATTCTCCTCGACAAAGAACATCAGAACCTTTGAACCGAGCAAGCCGCCAAGCAGCGTCCAAAGGCCGAGATCATATATTCGCTCTCGAGGAAGACCGTCCCTTCCCGCCAGGCGAGAAGCTACAAGTAGGGCAAGCAGCATCCCGGCCGCGAGCCAGATGCCGTAGCTCGTTACGGGAAACGCGCCGATCCTGAATAGTTCCGGATACACTATGTTACCGCATTACTAGTTAATACTTTTTTCTACCTGTGCAAGCGCAGACACAAGTTGCTCAATTCTTCGCTCCGGCCGATTCATTCAATTTCTTCTTCGACAATATAATGTCCAAGATCATCAGTCCGGCGCCGGTCACAATTGCCATATCGGCGACGTTAAAGGTCGGATAATGCCACGTGCCAAACTGAACGTCAATGAAATCGACTACAAACCCGAGGCGGATTCTGTCAGTCACGTTTCCCGCAATGCCGGCGAGAAGCAGAGCCAGGGCACCGAGGATGCGGTCGTCAGACCTCGGTGTTTTCCAGAAGAAATAAAGTACCAGAATGCCAGCGAATATGGCTACGGCGGAAAGCCCCCAGCGGCCCGGATCGCCGTAATCATCCAGCATCGAAAAAGCGACACCCGTATTCTGTGCGTAGTCCAAATTAAGAAAGCCCGGAATTAGGACAATGCTGTCACCAAAACGCAGCCTTCGAACTGCCCAGGCTTTCGTCGTCTGGTCGATCATAAAGATCGCCCCAGTAATGCCCAGGTACATCATTTTCCAAATCACATCTCGTTTATTCACTTTGTCCTTGTCGCACCTGCGGGCGTTTAGGTTCCGCGAAAAAGGTCTTGTTTACTATTTTCTATTCCCCATCGACCTTCAGAAGGGTCATATAGTCAACGAGCTTTACACTAGGGTAGTCGAGAACTAACCGTGCGACTGCTGCATTGCCGGAAATATCGACGGCTTCGATCCGCCTCCCTCCTTGCGTTCTTCCTCGTCAGTCGCCGGTTTGCCTGTAAAAGCACGCTTTATGAACGCATAAAACGGTTCGCTCACATAATTTCCTTCGCGAATCCAGGTCATACTGTCTTCTGTTTGAAAGGCCCTTCGTGCATACTTAGGATCGCCCTTCGCCTGTGCTTTGATGTAATTCTCAAGCGGCATGAGCACTGAATCCTTTTCCGTGGGCTGGCCAAATACTCCGATCGTACCGCAAGGGGCTGTCGCGGCAATGGCCAACATTCCTATCATCAAGACCAACCTCTGCTGCATTTGATCGTGACCTTGAGTCCCGGAGGTAAGCTTTAGGCCTTCAAATTGTCCCAGACAAGCCCGACTGCCGCCACACAGCTCACTCCGTGTACGGAAATATCGCTTTAGGAGCTCGATGGCGACGCCACCAGTCGGCATAGCAAACGTCAGTGCAGCCGATCGCATACGTCACAACACGCCATTTACCGGCGGTTTTTCTCATTAGCGCAAAAAAATTGTTGTCAAACGCATCAGACCGAACGGCTTCCCAGTATCGCGTTCCGCGATAGTTTGGCCGACCGCCGCCCGGGGTTTGCGGGTCCCCCCCAATAAATGCCCACGAGCCCATGACGCGAAAATTTTCAGCGTTGAAAACTATCTTCTGTTTAAGATCGCGTTCGACGGGAATTCGGAGGGCGTCGATGATCGCTTTGCGTTCTTCCGAACCTTTTGCCGGAGTATATACCGCTTGGGCGTAAAAGGTAGATGCTGCAAATGCCGCAAAAAGAATGGCGAACGCGTAATTTCTGGTCATTTCAGACCTCACCTCCCATTTTGCTTGTGATTGCCAGAACTAAAGAGCCTGTGCTCCGCTTTCCTTTTCTATTTCTTCGAGTGCCAATATACATCTTTCGCAAACCGTAGGATAGGTTTTAAATTCTCCTACGCGGACCGAATAGTTCCAACAGCGCTCACACTTGTCGCCATTAGCCTGATGAATTTCAACCTTCAACGAACTGCCCTCGTGAACCTCGACCTGCGAAACGATGAAGATGTATCGGAGATCTTGGAAATGATCCAGCAGGAATCTGGTCGTTTCGGCGTTGGTCGTCAGTTTGACCTTGGCTTCAAGTGACGAGCCGATCTGCTTGGCAACTCGCGCGTCTTCCAATGCTTTCAGGACGTAATCGCGGATCGAGAATATTCGTTCCCACTCACTTAGAAGCTTGGTGTCCACTGGCCTCCCCAAAGGAGGAAACTCCGCCAAGTGTACCGATGAAAGACTATTGCCGGGCATATTTTCCCATGCCTCGTCAGCAGTAAAAGCCAGCACTGGAGCCAAAAGGCGACAAAGAGTATCAGCAATTCGATAAAGGGCCGTCTGTGCAGAACGCCTCTCCGCCGACCTCGGAGCTGAGATATACAGTCGATCTTTTATGATGTCGAAATACCGTGCCGAAAGCGTGACCGTACAGAAGTTGTAGAGCGATCCATAGGCTGATTGAAAGTCGTAATTCCTGTAACCTGCAATGACCTTTTCTGTAACTTCAGATAGGCTCTCGAGTGCCCAACGGTCGATGGCCAGCATTTCATTCTCGGAAACCGAATCCCTCTCCCTGTTGAAGCCGTCAAGATTGCCCAGCGCATATCGGAGCGTGTTACGGATCTTGCGATATGAATCGACCACTCGCTGGAGTATCTCATCCGAACATCGCACGTCTTCCGTGTAGTCCACGGCCGCCGCCCAAAGCCGAAGTATCTCCGCTCCGGATCTGTCGATGATCTCTTGCGGGGCAGTAACATTGCCCAGAGATTTGGATTGCTTCTTGCCCTCGCCGTCCACGACCCAACCGTGAGTAATTATCTGCCTGTAGGGCGAAGCGTCGTGCGCCACAAGGCCGCACATAAGGCTGGAGTTGAACCAACCGCGATATTGGTCCCCGCCTTCCAAATAAACCTCAGCCGGGAAACGAAGCGTTTCGCCGCGAGTTTCCAGAACTGCAACGCAGCTCGAACCAGAGTCGAACCAAACGTCGAGAATGTCGGTTTCCTTTCGGAAGTCCGAGCCGTTGCAACTGGGGCAAGCAAACCCTTCCGGCAAGAGTTCACTCTCGGGCCTGGCATACCATGCGTCTGCTGTTTCTTCTGCAAAGATGTCTGCAACGCGATCGACGATCTTTGGGTCTGCGATCGTTTCATCACAAGCCTGGCAGTAAAAAACAGGTATTGGCACACCCCAGGAACGCTGCCTCGATACGCACCAATCCGGCCGTCCTTTGAACATATTCTGCATCCTGTCCTCCCCCCATGAAGGATGCCACTTTACCTTCTTAATCTCACTTAAAGCCTTCGCCCGAAGCCCCTCTGATGAGGGCTCGCCCCCGACCTCATCCATCGAGATAAACCACTGGGGCGTTGCGCGGAAGATGACAGGATTCTTGCATCGCCAACAATGCGGATATCGGTGCCCGTAACGCTCAGAGTACACGAGCATTCCGTTCTCAAGAAGAAATTCGACGATCTTTGGGTTGGCCTCGAAAATATTCAGGCCGCCAAAATGTTCGACGTCGGCGACAAAGCGGCCGCCAGCATCGACCGGGTTATATATCTCAAGGCCGTACCGTTTACCGATATGAAAATCGTCCGCGCCGTGGCCGGGTGCGGTATGGACAACACCCGTTCCGGCCTTGGCTGTTGCCTTGTTCTCGAACCGCACGTCCAACTCGGTCTCCGCATCGGCTTCGCCCAATGTCACGTGGTCGCCATTCATTATCAGCGAAATTCGATCAAGCCAGGCGTGCTTCGCTTTCATTCGATCGAGCTTCACACCTTTGAACCTTGCTATTTCTTCGTGCTCAGCAAACCCGGCGGTTTCTGAAAATGACCTCGCAAGCTCGCTGGCCACAATAAAAACTTCTGTGTCGGACACCTCGATCGCTGAATAGTCAAAGTCCGGATGGACAGCGATCCCAAGATTTGCCGGAAGCGTCCACGGCGTTGTTGTCCAAACTACAAGGAAAACGTTTTTCCCAGCCAGGGCTTCATCGATCTCGGAGGGATCGGTTTTCATTGGGAACTTCACATAGACCGATGGTGACGTATGTTCCTTGTATTCAACCTCTGCCTCCGCAAGAGCGGTGCGATCATGAATGCACCAATAGACCGGGCGCAGGCCTTTGTACACGTATCCGCGCTCAAGGAAGCGGCCGAACAAGCGGGCCGTCGCTGATTCGTACTCCGCCGACATCGTCAGGTACGGATCGTCCCACTCGCCAAGGATGCCAAGCCGCTTGAAATCGCGGGTCTGATTGTTCATTGCCGTCGAAGCATGTTCGCGGCAGATGCGGCGGAAAGAGGAAACCGGCATGTTCCCCTTGTTCTTTCCCTTTTCAGCCAGTTTTCGTTCGACGTGTGTCTCTATGGGAAGCCCGTGGCAGTCGTAGCCGGGCACGTAAGGGGCATCGTAGCCCATCATCGAACGGCTCTTGACGACAAAATCTTTCAAGATCTTGTTTAATGCCGTCCCTATGTGTATATCCGCGTTCGCATAGGGCGGGCCGTCGTGCAATATAAACTTCTCGCGGCCTTTGCGCGTTTTCGCGATCTGTCTGTAGAGATCCGTTTCCTGCCATTTCTTAAGACGGGCGGGTTCGCTTTGCCCGAGGTTCGCTTTCTGCGAAAAGTTCGTCTTCGGCAAATTGACTGTTTTTTTAAGGTCTAGTCGTTCGGTCATAAAATCAAAAAGCCCCAAGCTAGTTTTCAGCTTGGGACCCACAAGAGCATTGTTCCGCGGCAGCTCAACTTGCGTCGAGCTCGAGTCCCTCGTTCTGAATTGTAATGGGCGATGGCCTCCGCATTTCTGGACAATAGCTTAGCACAAGTTCCCGTGCCTTTCAGCAACGAAGGCGGGCGTCGTCGCGATCGACCGAATGACGGGTATCTATCGCTTTCGGCCATCTATTCCTCTTCGACCGTGCACAAGAGGGGATACTCCCGAGCTTTCGCCAGGTTCATTGCCTTTTCAGCCTTCATATTCGCTACTTCATACGGATAGACCCCGGCCAAACCGATGCCTTCGTTATGAACTTTCAACATGATCGCAACGGCCTCGGCAGTTTCTCTCAAAAAAACGTACTCGAGGACAAAAACCACGAAGTCCATCGTTGTGAAGTCATCGTTGTGGAGAAGAACCTTGAAAAGCTTGGGTTTTTCAAGCCTTGTACGCCGCTCGACGAGTGCGCCGGTTTCACTGTCGGGTATTTCTGCCATCCCAGGGTCGTCTCTCTTTGAACTAAGGATCGGAGGACAAAGAAAATTATAGACTCTGAGCTGGGTTTTTGATAGATTTCAGATGCGCTGTGTACTAAGTATTCAATACGTAAGTTTATTTAGGCGTTCGGTCTGAAAACAACTGCGTAATCTTAGTTTACTTTGTACAAAATTATTCCGATGAAAAAGCAGTCTGCGAATTCGTCCGAGAAAACGAGTCCGAATCGTCTTTCCGCAACACGTGGGCCGGCAAAGCTGCCTAATCTGAGCCGGGAACGGCTCGACGGGATCTTTTCTGAGGTCGGACAAAAACTGAGGGATGGGCTGTCGAATGAAGCCGAGAGAATATTGACCAAGACCATTGATGGATTCTCCAATTCGGATGACGACCTTGCCAATCTTAAACGGCTTCTTTCGTTCACCCTTGAAACGGTCGGAAGATACAAAGAGTCTCTCGAGGTCCTAAAGCCCTTCGAAAATGCGGAAAACCTTACGCGGTTAACGGTTGATACGCAGGTCAGGGTAACCACACAGTTAGCGATCGCTTACAGCAATCTCTCGGACCAGCCAAAGGCCGTTACACTCCTTAAGGAGAATCTCGCCGTAGCCCAGGACAACGACCTCGCTCGTTTGACTGGGATGATATTCATCGGTCTATCCCGGGTTTACAGAAAACTGAGCGAGTACCCGATAGCGAGCGATTACGCTGAGAAAGCACTTGCTGTGTTTCGTGAAGAGGGAAACTGGATCGGCATGGCAGAGGCCTATCGAGAGATAGCGCTCGTTTTCCATTTGGAAGGAAACAGCGAGCGCTCTCTTGATTACTTCGAGCAGGCGATACAGATCATTGGCGAAAGGTCGGCACCTTTCATGCTCGGACGGCTCTTTACTGAGATGTCTGGTGCCTACGTTCATCTCCGCCGTCCAAAGGAAGGCATTGATTGCCTTGAGAAATCCATCGGATTTTTTGAGCAAACTGAGCATGTACTCAACTCAGTTATCGCATACAACAATCTCGGATTGAATCTTCTACTGATCGGAAACTGGTCGCGGGCTGAGCAAATGATCACACGGGCTCTTGAGCTTGCTTCAATGAGCGATCACATCCATGTTGCAGGCATTCTTGACTCGCTGGGTGAACTAAAGATCCTTAAGGGTGAGTTGGATGAGGCTGAATCCTTGCTGCTCCGTGCCGTCGAAATGGCAAAGGAAAGAAAACACGGCTGGTACACGATACAGGCCTTGAGGAATCTTGCAAGATGTCGACTGGCAAAAGGTGATCATGAGCAGGCGGAAAACGATGCACTTTCGGTAATTGATCTCGCAAATGAGATCGACGATAAGCTTCACGCGAATCTGGCCGGTCTGGTTCTTGCCGAATGTTACCTTTACACCAAGTCACCGGAGGCTTGTGAAGAGTACCTGAAACAGATCGAAGAAACCGATCCCTCGTCCGACTTCTTTGTGCTTGGCAGCATTCAGCACATTCGGGGCCTTGCAGCCCTGGCGGTTGATGACCGTGAACTTGCCGTGCATCATTTCTATAGAAGTCTGACGATATTCGAGGCAGCGGAAGATCTTTATCACTCCGCACTTGCAAACTTCCTGGTCGGGGTGAACTTAGATGCAAGTCAGAATGCTAAAGCCGTCAAACACCTGACAACTGCAGGAGAGATATTTAGAAAGCTAGACATTGGAAACCTTGCGGATTCCGTACAGAAGCAGATCGTCGAACGAAATCTGCAAAGCCAGTCGACAAAAAGATATGAAAGGGAGCCGCGGAGGAATTCGGTTGTATCACAGTTGCTGATGGTACGGCTTGCAGAAGCGACGGCATCGCGGGAACTGCTGTTTCGGGAGTTGGTAGCGGTTCTTCAGCAAGAGAGCGGAGCCAGAAAGGTATTGATAGCCCAGGAAGAAGAAAATTCCCGTACACGTCCCTTCATTACCCACGGCTTCGCCGCAGAAGAAAGCTCGGGTATTGTTGCAAAGTTCGGATCCGCAAAGGCCGATAACGGCGAGAAAGCGTTTCTCAGCAGGAATGATCTAGCCCATTTTCCGTTGCGTCCTTCGAATGCAAGACCCGCGTACATTCTGATCGCCCCGCGTGCCGGCGCGGTGCTTAGCGATGGAAGTTCTCTCCAGCCGCTTCTTAGAGTTGTCGAGTTGGGAATGGATGTGATTGCACTTCGTGAGCGAGACCGGTCGGCCCCGGTCGTCCGTGAAGCAAGCGCCTACGCGTCAAACAGCCTAATGCCCGGCTTTATACATTCTTCCCCAGCTATGACCGCACTAGTGGAAGAGGTTTACAAGATCCGCTCGTCCGACGTTACGGTGCTCGTAACAGGCGAATCCGGTACTGGCAAAGAGTTGGTCTCGCGCGCGATCCATGCATTGTCTAACCGGAAAGATAAGATATTTGTTCCGTTCAACTGCACTGCGGTTCCAAAGGAGTTGGCGGAAGGTCATCTATTTGGTTACCGAAAAGGCGCGTTCACCGGCGCGGTAACAGATTCCCCGGGGATGATCAGGTCCGCCGACGGTGGAACGCTGTTTTTGGATGAGATAGGCGATTTGCCATTAGATGTCCAGCCAAAGATGCTTAGGTTCTTACAGGAAGGCGAGGTCCAGCCGATCGGTGAAAAACGCCCGATCAGGGTGGACGTGCGCGTGATCGCCGCCACGAACATGCCCCTTGAGGACAAGGTGGCAGACGGGTCTTTTCGAGAGGACCTTTATTACCGCCTAAATGTTATCCGGCTGCGCGTCCCGCCCCTAAGAGAGAGAAGGTCCGAGATCCCGCCTATCGTCAATTACTACGTTAATCACTATTCAGAAAGATTCGGCAAGAAAGATATTACTTTCACTCCCCAAACTGTCGACCTTCTAATGGTTTGCGAATGGGAAGGAAACGTAAGGCAGCTGTGCAACGAGATCCAAAGGATCGTAGCTAGAGCAGTCGATAAGGAGATCATTACCCCTGACCATTTGTCACCGGAGCTAAAGCGTACTGCCCGGCCGCTTGCTAGTTACGGCAATGCTGACAATACAAGGCCGATCGCTTCTTTTGACAACAGTTTCGCGTTCGATGCCCGGACAGCTGGTGGGCGACTCGAAGACGCTGTGGGCGAGTTGGAAACGCAGATGATCAAGGCTTCGCTGGCAAGGCACAATTGGAACATTTCCAGGGTGGCAAGTGAACTGGGATTGACGAGACGTGGGTTGTACCTGAAGCTTGATCGCTACGGGATCGTGAAGGCTGCGTAATTGCCTATTCGCCGGTCGCCATTTTTCTCAATTCTTCGATAACAGACGGGATCGTCGCAAGTACGTGGTCAACTTCCTCCAGTCTGTTAGTTCTTCCAAAAGAGAATCGGATCGATCCCATCTGGTATGAATAGGGGACATCCATTGCCGCAAGGACCGGCGATGCCTTGTGGTCGATCGATGAACAAGCCGAGCCGGTTGAAACATAGATGCCTTTCTCGTCAAGTCTTGCTTGTATCATCTCGCCGTTCACGTTCTCGAACGAGAGGTTCGTTGTGTTTGGCAATCTACGTGAAGGGTCCGAGGTCCCATTCAAACGCGAATTTGGAACTTTTTCCAATAACTCCTTCTCTAGCTTATCGCGCATTTGAGCAAGCCGCGGCATATCCGACAAGTCTGATGCAAACCGGGCCGCCGCCCCCATACCGGCGATCTGATGCACCGCCTCGGTTCCCGCCCGTCTTCGGTATTCCTGCCCGCCGCCTAAAAGACGAGAAGGAATCTTGACCCCTTGACGAATGTAAAGTGCCCCGATTCCTTTGGGACCGTTGAACTTGTGTCCCGAGATCGAATAAAGGTCGATCTCGGTCATCTTGAGATCGATCCTTATTTTGCCGGCGGCGTTAACTCCATCAACGTGAAAGAGTGCGTTGGATCTTTCCTTTACGAGCTCGGCGATCTCAGCTACCGGAAAAATCACTCCCGTTTCGTTGTTCGCGTGCATCAAAGAAACAATAGCAGTATCCCTTTGAATTGAGTTTCGAAGTTCGTCCAGATCCAGTGAACCAACCTCGTCAACCGTCAGAACCGTCAACGTGTGACCCTCGTTCGCAAGCCGAATGCAAGGGTTTCTGACCGCCTCATGCTCTACCGGAGAAATGATCATATGCGACCGCCCCTGCGTTTCGACGGCTCCGTTCAACGCCCAATTGTTGCTTTCCGTACCGCCTGACGTGAAAACGATCTCGTCTAATGAAGCGGCACCCAACAGTTCGGCCGTTGCCTCGCGCGCATCATTCACTGCCTTCCTCGTGTCCCGACCAAGTGTGTGGTTGGAAGACGGGTTGCCAAAAGCCTCGGTCAGAAACGGCCTCATTACCTCAAAGACGTCGGGAGCAATGGGTGTTGTAGCATTATGATCGAGATAGATCATTGGACTCTCCTTAATGATGGGAACCATCAATTTACCATTTAGGATTTAGACCTTACAATTACGTTTGTCGTGAAAGCATCGCTCAGAATAACCGAACCAAACGGTGAAGTTTGGAACTACGATCTTGACCCCGACGCCGAAATATCCATAGGGCGGGCAAAGGAGAACGATGTGGTCCTAAACGACCGCCGGGTGTCACGAAAGCACGCCAGAGTAAGGCCGGAGGATGGCGGGTTTTCTGTCGTGGATGGTTACATTGAGAACGGAAAGCTTGTCAGAAGCGTAAACCATGTCTTCGTGAACGGATCGCCGATGCTAGAAAAGAAGCTTTCGCCGGGCGACCTGATCATAATCGGCGAAAGTCGTCTCGAGTATGTTGTTGTTGAACCGCCTAAGCCGACCGGCCCGCTCCCGGAAGTGCTGAAGCGATCAATTTCCGGAGAGGACTATGATGCAGAGACGGTTGCTGTTGTTAATGAAGGGGTCAACTATGACGATAAACCTCTCGGCCAGACTCAAGTGCAGATCTCAGCAAACGAGATCATCGGCCGGCAAACTCATCTCTCGCTGGAATCAGGATCTATCACCCCGGAAGAGATAAAAGACCTTAGAAGAAAGGCGAAGATGTTCGAGCTGCTTTACGAGATGAGCAAGTCGATCGGTACGATATTTGATCTAAAGGAGATCTTTGAAAGAGCGACCGATCTGATCTTCCGCGGAACGCCGGCCGACCGTGTAGTGGCATTGATTGCTGATGAAACGGTTGATGGAAAGATTCTTGAATACAGTCTCTTTCCTATTGCTGTGAAGACACGTGACGTGATCACGGACAAGCTGACGGAAAAATTGACGATAAGCCGAACCATTACACAGAAAGTGATGAAGGAAAAGGTGGCGGTTTTGTCTCAGGATGCGAAGACGGACGAACAATTTCTGGGAGCGGATTCTATCGTTACCCAAGGCGTCCGATCGACGATCTGCGCACCTTTGATAACGGAGTCGAATGTTCACGGAGTACTCTATGCCGATCGTCTAGATCCGTTCGCTGCTTTTACTGCCGATCATCTTGAAATGATCAGTGCAGTGGCCGCTCAAACCGCACTGACTGTCGAAACCGTAAAGGCTCATAAGCGTTTGGCTCGTGAAGAGGTTGCGAGGGCCAATTACAGCCGCTTCATGCCCGAGTATGTTGTCAAGCAACTCTTGAACAATCCTGATTCTTTCCGGCTAGGAGGCGCCAATCAATTGGTAACGGTCCTTTTCGCCGACATCCGAGGTTTCACAGCGATCTCGGAAAAGGAGAAACCGGAGAAGGTCGTCAGCCTATTGAACCGCTACTTCTCGGTCATGACCGATATCATCTTCGAGTACGGCGGCACACTAGATAAGTATATCGGTGATGGGCTGATGGCCATCTTTGGAGCACCAACCGCGGGTGAGGAAGATGCCCTCAATGCGGTCAAAGCCGCAGTAACGATGCAGAAAAAGGTGTCCCAGTTGAACGCGGAACTTAGTGCCGAAGGTTATGGAAGCATATCTATCGGCATAGGGCTGCATACCGGCGAAGCAACGATTGGCTACATTGGCTCTAACAGAAGATCGGAGTATACCGCGATCGGCGACACAGTTAACCTCGCTTCAAGGCTCGAGTCCAATGCTGCGGGCGGCCAGATACTCATGAGCGAAGCGACGGCGGCTGCTAGCGGCAATCTCATTCCGGTTAATGTAAAGGAGCCGCTGGTGGTCAAGAACCGAATCCAGCCTGTTAATGTTCTCGAAGTAAGGTGGAGCTGATGATCTTTCTCGATTCTCGATATTTGTTGTCAGAAGGAATTCAAAAGGCATATAATTTTAAAGAAGTATTACAACGATGTTAAGGATCTCCTCCCTCAAAAAACTCGTCACGGATTCAATGGCGATCGATCTTGGTACCGCGAGTACTATCATCGCGGTCAAGGGGCGAGGTGTCGTTCTGGACGAGCCTTCACTCGTAGCTATTAACGAGATCACTGAAGAGATCGTCGCATTCGGCCAGGAGGCCGGTGATATGGCGGGACGCGAAGGGAGGGATGTTGCTGTCCGAGCTCCGCTTATCGGCGGAGTAGTTGGTGATTTTGAGCGGACGAAAAAAATGCTCGCTCACTTTGTAAAGAAGGCGCGTACCGGCGGGTCAAATCTTTCGCTCCAGGCCGTGATGAGCATGGTCTCAGACGTCACTCAGGTTGAACAGCGAGCACTCCTTAACGCCGCTGAAGAATCGTCGATCGGCAAAGTCTTTATGATGGAAGAGGGCCTCGCCGCGGCCTTCGGAGCAGGAGTTCTTCCGAGCGATAAGAGGGCATCTGCGATCATCGATATAGGTGCGGCCACAACGAATATTGCGATCGTTGCTAAGGGCACCATCGTCACTTCCACATCTGAAAGATACGGAAGCAGTGCTATCAATGAAGTATTGGCGACCCATCTTCGTCGTCATAGGGGCCTTCAGGTTGGCGAGGAAACGGTCGAATACATAAAAACGACCTTTGCATCGGCTTATCTTCCTGAAGATCTTGGAAAGTCGATAGAGGTCAGAGGACGTGATGTGCAGACGGGAAGTCCTGCGGCGGTGGAAATTACTGCAGGAGAAGTTTACCCGATAGTCGAATCAATTGTTCGGCGGATAGCACAAATGATCCGCGATACGCTGACCGAGTTGCGGCCGGAAGTTGCGGCAGACATTTACGATCGCGGCGTCATCCTGACTGGCGGAGGAGCTTTGCTTGACGGGATCGACCGCTACCTAAGGAGTTTTATCAACCTTCCGGTGATCATTTCAGATGAGCCTAGGTACGCAACCGTGAATGGGCTGTTGAAGATGTTCGACGATCCAAAATTGCTCGAACGTGTCTCCAGAAATGAGGTGAGTGTTCTTCAGAACGCCGAGATACCGTTTGAGGCTTGAGAACGAACCTAGGTCGCTCCCAAGCCTCCCGTGCCGATCGCCTGGATCGATCCGAAAATGTACAAAAGGTACCGTCAGATTCGCAAAGGCATTAATATGTATCGGTAATTGTATGAAGTATCGCCGGCGATCTTCATTTCGGTTTGAGCGTTCGAGTCTTTGAATTCGAACCGTATCTTTGTCGGTGACGTCGATTCCTTTACCCTCACCTTATCGCCTTCCGTAACTTTCTCATGGCCAACTGAGCCATCATCGCCTAAAGCTGCCGTCTGGTCAGCCGAGACCGTGTTCAAGAAGTCCTGCAGGTACTGCCAATTGAAGCCGAGTTGGATCTCCTCGCCCGAATAATCCGCCGTCACAACCTCATTCCCTTCGCCTTCTTCCGTCGATTGAGCTGAAAGTTCTACTTCTCCCTCGCGGACCGTGAGCCGAATGGATCGGTTTCGCTCATCCGCCATAATGGCTACTCGACGCACGGCCCCGCGAATATCTTCAAGGTCAAATTCGGCCGATCGGTCGTTTTCCTTTGGCATAACCATCTCATAGTTCGGGAACGTGCCAGAGAGCTTTCTGGTTATCAATAAGCGGCCTTCTATCTCGAAGTAGATATTGTTCTGGTCTTCACCAAAAGATATATCAGAGACGGAATCGCGGGATATTTTAACAAGTTCTAGAAGCGCCTTCTTAGGAATAAGTGCATCCATCGTCCCGTCTTGCTTTGTTTCGACCGATCGTTCGATGTAAGCAAGGCGATGTCCATCGGTCGTAACCATCTTCGCTTTTCCGTCGGCAAAAATGAACTTTGCACCGGAAAGAGTGAATCGCGACTGTTCATTCGTGATGGCGAAAGCCGTGTGTTGGATGAAATGATTGAAAACGTCCGAAGGCAGCTTTAGGGGGGCCGATTTCAAAATGGGTATTTCCGGGAAATGTTCTTTGCTTACCCCTGCGATCCTAAACTTTCCCCTGCCGGAAGTAACGACGACCCATTCGTTCTCCTCCTTGCGAAACCTTACATCTTCTCCTGTCAAAAGTCTTGACAGTTCGAACAGTTTCCTTGCCTGCACACACATTGACCCCGGCACTTTTATCTCAGCTTCAACATCACAGCGGATCGTGACGTCGAGGTCCGTGCCTACAATCCGTATCGAATTCTCGCCCAAGCTTTCGATCAAAATGTTCGATAGCACCGGTATGGTACTTTTCCTTTCGACCACTCCCTGAACGTATCCAAGGGTTTCTCTCAGTGTTGATTGCTTTATAAAAAATTCCATTTCTCCAGCTCCCTATTCAGGTCAAAATTATTGCCCTAATCATCACACACCTTCTTATTCTTCCAATCAGATCCATTATGGTTTAAATCCAGTAGTAATAACAGTGGCTGTTGATAAGTGGAAAAACAACTTATCTGCCCGAATATATTGGCTTATAACATTCACAGCAACTGTGGAAACTTTGTGGAAAACGCCTGATCTAACTGAAAAAAAAGACCGGCTTCACAAATTACCTGCAATTCACAACCGGATCGAAGCCATCAATAGTGGAAATGTGCAAAACACTCTGTTAAATATTACAAACACAATACTTATGCATTCTTCGTGAATTATCTCTCTGTGGAACATTCTTTCCAGAGGCCGATCCTAAAATTCGTTAACTAACTGCAAAGATTATCGATAAGTTCGCTTACCGTCTTGTGGAAATCACGGTTCTCGCTTACCAGAGTGTCGATCTTCTCGTAAGAGTGAATTACCGTTGTGTGGTGTTTCCCACCAAACTCTCTGCCAATCTCCGGATAACTGTGCTTGGTCAGCCTTTTGCAAAGGTACATCGCCACCTGCCGGGGAACCGCAATGGATCGAGAGTTGTTCTTTGACTTAAGTTCATCAACCGTAAGTTTATAATGCGAAGCGACAATTTTAGCTATTCGCTCCATTGTAAGCCCCTCGGGCCTTTCACTGTCGATCACGTTCTTGAGGGCATCCTGAGCCAGCATCTTGGATATCGGCATTCCCCGAAGGCTGGATATGGCAACCAGACGAACAAGTGAGCCTTCAAGTTCTCGAACGTTGCTTCGGATCTTGTTAGCAATATAGATCGCGATGTCGTCCGGAAGGTCCACACCGTCGAGATCGGCCTTCCTCTTCAGGATAGCGACTTTAGTTTCAAGATCCGGAGGCTCTATATCCGCGATCAAACCCCACTCAAACCTGGAATGCAGCCTTTCTTGAAGAGTGGGTATCTCTCTTGGCGGGCAGTCGGAAGAGATAACGATCTGCTTCTGTTCGTTATGAAGAGCATTGAACGTGTGAAAAAACTCCTCCTGAGTTCGCTCCTTACCTGCAAGAAATTGGATATCGTCCATGAGCAGAACATCTACCGAGCGGTACTTTTCGCGAAAACTATGTGTTGAGTCGTACCGTATCGCGTTGATCAGTTCGTTCATGAACTTTTCAGCAGTTACATATGAGACGCGCATGAATCTGTCTCTGGTTCGGATAGCGTGTCCTATCGCGTGCATGAGATGGGTCTTTCCTAAGCCAACACCACCGTACATGAACAAGGGGTTATAGGTCATACCCGGCGAGTCGGCTACACTGAGTGCCGCAGCGTGGGCAAACTGGTTCGACGATCCGACAACGAATTTATCAAACGTGTATTTCGGATTCAGTGAGTGTTCGAATGGATCGTTCCCGGCTATCCTCGCGACACTCGTCTTTGAATTCTCTCCCCTTTGTCGGTGCTGGTACTGTTCCTCCTGCCTGTCTTCCTCATCGAATTCCGCAGTGAGTTTGTCATCTTCACCGTCATCCACGATCCACTCGATCTTTAGATCCGAGTAACCTATATCCTCAAAAGTCCGATTCAAAAGCTCAGAATAATATAACGAGACCCAGTCTCTGGTAACGGAGCCTGCTCTTAGTAAGAGTTTTCGTTCGGTGGGGTCAAAGTCTTCAAACTGAACAGGCCTGAACCATGAATCAACAATATTTTTGTTCAGCTGTTTTTCGACCTCGCCGACAACTTGCTCCCATAAGTTTACTTTAGTAAACGATGCTTCCACGTACTGCTCCAGATCCGGCCATCAGGCCATATGATATATTTTTCGATAATCTCAGGTGTTTGAAGAATGGACAAAGCTCGATTCGATTGGGGTTGAAGGGAGATATAAGGGTTCCTCCGAACACACCAGTAACGAAAGTTTTCCACAGAAATTTCCACAGGTATGTGGAAAAGGGCCCAAAAACTTAAAGGAATACTTCAAGTTGTTTGTTTACAACAGTTTACAAGGCACCCGAATTATCGAAACGGGTCTCAGACTACCACACCGGAACTCAGCGCGCAAGGAGAAATCCACAGTAATCAGCGATAGGGTTACAATGGTGTTAAGCCCCTTGAATAACAATGATTTGGGCCGGAGAAGAGGTCTGATAACATCCCCGATGAGGGCGTAGGATCCAAAAAACCCAGAAAAAAAATTGCAAAAAGATCACAGGAAAAAGAAAAAAAAAGTTCTTTCAGGCTTTGAGTTGAAAGATTTGTTGATCGAAGCTTGCGCAGGCCTGATGTACGTAAGTGAAACCGACGCTCCTATCGAGACAATTTTTTTTGCCCCCGAAGCCGGCAACCTTGTACAGAGCCTTTCCCGAGAGTTTGGTTTGTCAGATCAGATCCCCAAACAAGAAGATCCGATATCTTTCTTCGCAAAACTCACCGCCGTTAAACCATGGCATAACGAGAAAGATCGGGTGTTTCAGAAAAGGTTTTCAAAGATCCAGGGCATCTTGATAGATAACCTTACAGATTTGACTTGTTTGAGATATGGAAACATCCGCATCGAAATTTACATTGTAGGTTTTGACCAGGCTGGAAACGTAGCAGGTTTAAAGACGATGTCGGTAGAAACATAGCGAAACGTCCAATGCCAGAACTGGTCCGCCGCACGATCACAACTTACCCAAGTTCAACGTTTCCCGATCGAACCAGCACCGGTTGTTCGCTTCTTGACATCGACCGGATCCCCGGAATAAAAGATCTTGCTCGCGCCGCTCGACGACAAATTCAGACCATTCGTCGCAGTAACCGTGACCTTGCTTGCCCCGCTGGCCTCAACCTTTGCCGTCATGGTTCCGAGGCCTGCAGCGTTGACAGAACTTGCTCCGCTCGCATCTATAAGCAGATCAGTTGTATTGCCCGACAGATCTATCTTTGAGGCGCCTCTACCCTCGACCGTCAAAGCCCGGTTCCCTATCTCGGTCATGCTTACACGAGACGCGCCGGATGCACTTATCTTTTCTATGTTCGGCGCAGTAATAACCAACCTGGGACGACCGCTGTTTCGGAAGCTGCCTTCGCTTTCGATGTAAAGAGTACCGTGTCGGACCTCGGTCCGGATCAACGGCACAAGATTATCGTCCGCCGAAACTTCAAGGCCATATTCTTTTCCGGGTGCGACCTCAACCTGAAAAAATCCACCAACATCTAACGCCGAAAAGTCGGTCATCTCCCGTTTTTCCGTCACGACATTTCCTGATCCGATTACCTTATTTCCGATCGCGAAACTAAGGAAAGGCTCAGTTACCTTCCCGAAAGAGAAGAAATCGGAAACAAGAACCCCCAATATAATTGCAAGTGCGAATATCAATAGACCAAACTTTTTCATATTCATCTCCCAAAGACTGCTGCTGTTCCATAAGAACGAACCCTGAAATGAGAAAGTTCGGTATATTTTATTGACGGATAATCTACCGCAAGCGTATCCGCGAGGTCTTGACTCCAATATTGCTGCGCCGAAAGGGCGAACCAGACGGCTCGCCCTCAAATGCATAGATGTAGTCACACAATGTTCACTTGCGGCAATAACCCTCGCTTCCTTTTGTGACGACTATGCAGGTCTTTTCGCCCTGAGTCCATTTGAGGCCTGTCTCCTCGGGGGTAGCGGCCTTGATCGTCTCGAGCTTATCCTTTCTCTTGAACTCGATAGTCTCACCTTTGGCCGTTCCTTCGAATGATTCGGATCTCTTGTCCTTGCCAAGTATCGCTACCTTGTATTTGTCACCAGTTTTTGTGATCGTCATCGACGTTTCATCTTTACCGGGCCATTCTCCCTCAAGGACGGCTAGTCCCTTGGCAGGGTCAGTATGTGTTTTTGGATCGGCGGCGGTCGGAGAACCACCGGGAACAGCCGGCGAAGCGGCCGGAGCAGGACTGGAAGCCGGCGCATTAGGCTTCGGGGGTTCTGTGGGTTGGCAAGCGGCCAACACGCCAGCAAGTGCTGCAAAAAAGACTGTCAATACAGATCTTCTCATTTTTGTTTTTCCTTATATTTTTGGATGCTGCGCGGTCTTTCCGGCCAAACGGCAACCTGCGTTCGGCCCCGCTAATTCAAACAAACACAGCCGGAATGATGTTCTTATTTGTTCCGAGATAAAGTTTTTCTCTTACGCGAAAAGCCTTCGGAGCAATATGGACCATCAACACTGCGTCTGACAGAACGAGCGACCAAAGATTTCTTGCATTTTCTTTCTGGGGCCGTCGGTTGGAGCCAGATGCATTGACTTGAGCCAGCCTCGGAAAGTATCATTCTGGCACTTGCTGGGCAGCATCAATAAGCGTTTACCAATGAGACTTGTATTATCGATCATGTTGTTGGCTTTAGCGGCAGGCGTATGTAACCTTTCCGAACGCACGTCTTCGGACCGGAATGAATCGGCTTCCAATGGGTCCAGGCCGGCAAATGCCGTACCCGCCAGAGAGATCGATCGGGAAAGTATCAAGAATGAATTGCTTAGATTGGTGAACGAGATCGCAGATGCCTCAGTCGATGGGAATGTAGAGATGCTGAGAGAAGTCACTACTGAAGACTTTCAGCTTACCGATGTCGAAGGAAAGATCCAGAACAAAAAGCAGGCGTTGGCAGATGTGAAGAAAGAAACAACTATCCGTAGTTGGACGATCACCGAGGCCGAACTTACCGCCAATACCGAAGATACGGCGGTGCTGAACTATCTCTTGTCGTTAACCCTAAAAAACGGGCGCTCTGGAAAAGCGCGGATAACGGATACCTTTTCGAAACAGGGGGGTAAGTGGCTTTTGAGGTCTTCGCAGCAGACAATGGTGAAGTAATTAATATCTAGCACATCAACCAGATCGCTGTGACCGAGAATAACTTCCCGTTCCTGAATGAAAAATTGGTACTACCTGGCGCCTCCTCGTCCATTTCGTAATACCAGGTCGTAAAGCCAGATCTCTTTTCAGTCGCTTGCGAAGTCCGCATACCGAATTTTTTCCGAACTGCGGCTGCCGAATCACCGACCCGAATACCGGACACCAACCACTGTGCGGACCTAACCTCGAACCAGCCGACCGTGAACCTTCGGGGTTCATCAACATCTTCCCAAAGCCTGAATTTCAACCCAGGATATTGAAGCGTAACCTCTGTACCGCCGACACACTCGTCGGCCTTCTTCTTTGTCTCAGCAAGCGGTTTTCCAAACTTTGCAACTACCTGTTGCCGCGTCGCGCCCAAGCCGAGGCCGTTTATCTTCGGCCCCTCTTTGAGCGAGGTTTGTCCATTAGAAGCAACGGTCAGGATCATGCAAAACACGATAAGGACTATTATTTTCATAGTTGAAAAGACGAATTGCCGCGCATAATTTGCTTTTCACCGTGTAAATGCAAAATATGCCCAGACGGCTTGGCCGAGTCCGAGGATTAAACCAAGAAGAGCTCCGAACAACTCAATTTTGCGAAGATGTTCTTTTGCGACCGAAAGAACGAGAGCCTCTAATTTTTCAACCGGATAAGCATTGATCTTTTCACGAACAACGCTTCCAACGTCGAATTCACGAATGGCATCTGGCAGCTTTTCTCGAATTGCATTCATTATGTTTTCAGACAGTGCTTCGCTTGCCGCCCTTATTCGTTCTTCCGAAACCACGTCAGTCAGCCGGCCGATGGGCTTTGCGAGGAGCGTGTCGATCTGGTCCGCTAATACGGAATTTATTATCTGTGACGTTTCATCGCGCGAAAGGATATGCAAAAGGCCCTTCGACAGCATGTTCTTGAGCTTTTCTTCTGACTCCGGATGCAGGGTCTGCATTATCGCGTCGAGACTGTGGGGACGAAGCGCGTCTAGTGAAGCCGATATATAGTCTGAAATCGAAGCACGCAGCTGCTCGCCACGAATAAGCGACAAAACGGACCTGGCGATTTGCTCTTTTAGCCGGGCAAGTTGATCTGGTGCTATCTTCCCGACGACCTCGGTCAAAGGCCGCTGCATCGCATTGGTGATGCTCTGCTCAATGAAATTTCGGGCTTCATCGGCGAAGAAATCCCCTTTCAGCGTTTCTTCTATCCTTCTCGGGAGGCTTTCATTGACAAGGTCGTCTACCTCATTCAGCAGGTTTTCTCGTGAAACAAATATCTTCTTAAAAAATGGCAATGCCTCGTAATACTCGTGCACCTCGTGCTTGATCAGAGCACCGATCTGGTTTCGGGTTCTTTCCTCGGCGGCAAGTTCTGTGAGCCTGTGGACCACCGGTTCAATCTGTTCTGCTGCTTTCTCCTTCAGAAGGTTCACGGCATCGTCGGTGAGCAAGGCACCAAGAGATGTTTCCGCATTCACAACTTCTTCAACTCGTCGGTCAATAAATTCTCTGACCCTGGCTTCGAGTGCGGTCGAGTTAATGGCAATGTCAATTCGGCCGTCCAGGAACTCTATCAAGCTCTTGTAACTAGCCTCATCTATCAGCTCAGAGGCGCGCTTTGATAGAAACTCGTCAACCCTCCGCGTAACAAACCCCCGAATCGCTTCAAGCGATTCATCACTTTTGAGGACAATCTCGATGTGCTCGGCGATCTTGAATTGAAGGGCAGCGAGTGCGTCAAGTACCGGAGCCCTTACCGTTGCTGGGAGGACCTCGATCAACGAAGGGTGGTCTTTCGAAACGAGATCATTTACATAGGAATCGACAACGACCCTGATCTTCCGCCGAAGGAAGTCCTTGCCAAGAAGCTCTTCCATTATTGTTTCTTGCGAGACCAATTCCTCACCGACGGCCTTACCTATGGCCTTGGCAAGCCGTTCTCGGTGCCGCGGGATCATTCCTTGTGGGAAAAGCGTTATTCCGAGAACCTTGAAAGGTCGTCGCGGACGGAACAACATCCTGACCGCTACCCAGGCCCCGACATAACCATGAACGGTGGCAAACGCAATCAGAAGGAAGATCTTTACCCAAATGTTTGACAATAAAGGCGAGAAAAGGTTTGTGATTTCCTGAAAAAGGTCCATTTCTCGAAAAAACAAGGCTGAAAGATCTTCGGATGATCTGCTTTTATCTGGTAAGGAATGAGGATCGAATTAGTTCTTAGCAGTTGTATGAACGATCGTTCTAAAAGACCTGAAAACCTTTAGAACGAAGGCAAAAATCGGCAAAGTCCTTGAGCCAGTTGTAGCCTACGCTGTAATTCTTCCATTGTTCGTCCTCGTCCTTGAACAGGGTCATATCATCAGGTTCCTCGGTTATCGTCCCATCAGCGAAGATCCGCTTGTTCGGTTCCAACTTTGGAAGTATCTCGGCCCTTAGTCTTTGCCCGATCAATTGGGCTTCGTCCATATCCAACTTTACTCCGGTGGCGTTATATCCCATTTGCCGAATCTTCCCTTCGCTGATCACGTCAAATCTACGGATCAACTCGACTACCGTTTTCCAATTCCAAACGTTGGCGCTGAATTCGTAGTTCTCCGTTCCTAGATCGTGAAGTGTGAAGCTCATAATTGTAGAACTCAAAAAGGTTTGCTGCGAGGTGAAACAACCGGTAAATGATCGAACATTGATCGAAAACCTCGCAAGAAAATGCTAATCGGAGCGATGGTGCAAGTCAATAAATCACACAAAGATTCGCAACATTTAGTGACTAATGCTAGTTTCTAAATTGTGGGTCGATCATTCCGCTATACTAAACCTGGCCCTGAGATCTAGTGAATTTTCATGGCTGGTGATCAAAGTGCGAATGGGAGACCGTCTCACAGAAAGGTTAATTTCGCTTAAGAAAGTCGTGAACACCTTCAGAAGAGTTGGAGTTTAGCGCAAACGAATACCTGTCGCGATTAGGACTTGAACCGGATAACCTTGACGCCGGTGAAGAGACGCTGCGTATCCTGCAGCGGCGTCATCTGATGACAGTTCCGTTCGAGAATCTCGACATTCACTGGGATCGCCCGATTTCACTGAATGTAGAAAGATTCTATAGAAAGGTAGTTATCGAACGCCGCGGCGGATTTTGCTATGAGCTAAACGGATTGTTTGAGCAACTCCTCCGGGCTATGGGGTTTGAGACACGAATGGTCTCTGCTCGGGTTTTTCACGATGATGGCTCGATCGGGCCTGAGTTTGACCACGCTGCGATAATCGTAACCGTCGGGGAGGACGAATATTTGGCTGATGTAGGCTTTGGCGATTTTACGACAGAGCCCCTTCGATTCAGTCTGGGAGCTGAACAACACGACGCCTCCGGGGTCTTTGTGATCCGGCAGTTCGACAATGTTTATTTTGAGGTCGCAAAACGCGAAGGCGATGTCTGGAAAGGCGAATATTCATTCCAGGACGTCGGGCACGATCTATCAGACTTCGCGGAGATGTGTGATTTCCAGCAGCATTCACCAAATTCGCATTTTACTAAAGGAAGGATCTGCTCGATTTTGACCGAAGATGGAAGGAAAACGTTGACCGACAAGAAGTATTTAGTAACGCTGAGCGGCAGCAAATTCGAAAATGACATCTCATCAGAGGCTGAGTTTGACGATGTACTCCAGCGCGAGTTTAGTATCAAGCCATCTAACGTGACCGAGCGAGTATGAGCCGATCAATTTCATACGCCGATGCGGGCGTTTCCATAGACAACGCGAACCTCGCAGTTGCAAAAATACGAGAATACGCCCGGAGCACGTTCAACGAACGAACGCTGACTGAGATCGGCAGCTTTGGCGGGATGTTCTTAGGAGCGTTTCCTGACATGGTCGAGCCCGTGCTGGTGGCATCGGCGGACGGTGTCGGAACGAAGCTGAAGATCGCTTTTGAGACCGGTATTCACAACACTGTCGGGGCGGATCTTGTGAACCACTGCGTCAACGACATCCTGGTCCAAGGTGCACGGCCGCTATTTTTCCTGGATTACTTTGCTGCCGGAAAGCTCGAACCCGAGGTAACTGCGTCCGTCGTCGAGGGAATGGCCGGCGCCTGTCGTGAGAACGGCTGCGTGCTTCTAGGAGGCGAAACGGCCGAAATGCCGGATTTTTACTCGCCGGGTGAATACGATCTGGCGGGCTTTATTGTCGGCGTTGTTGATAAGAAGAATGTCATCGATGGGAAGAGCATTGAACCGGGCGATGTTGTGCTCGGCCTGGGGTCAACGGGTCTGCAAACAAACGGATATTCCCTGGCGAGAAAGCTCCTTTTCGACTTCGGTAATTACAAAGTAGATACATATCTCGATGAACTTGGCACGACGGTCGGCGGGGCGTTGCTTGCAACACACTCATCGTTCCTTCCCCAGCTCGGACAACTGCTGGAAATGACGGTTGAAACCAAAGCAGGTACTCCCGCCCCCTTGATCAAAGGTCTTGCACATATAACCGGCGGCGGATTTATAGAGAACATCCCGCGTATCCTTCCCCAAGGCATTGGTGTCGAGATTGACCGGGGCAGGTGGCCTGAACTACCCATTTTCGGTCTGCTGCAGCGACTCGGTAACGTAACGGACGAAGAGATGTTCCGCACCTTCAATATGGGCATCGGAATGATTGTCGTTTGTGCGGAAAGCGCAAAGGATAGTATCGCTGATGACATTCACGGCCTTTACGAAATAGGACGTGTGGTAAAAGCGAAAAGATCGGTCGCAATCATCTAGGAAAGGTCCTAGAAGCCCATGAAGAATAATATTGTTTCAACGTGAACCAAGATACGGCAAGGAAAACTCCAGTGAGGATCGGTATCCTGATCTCAGGACGGGGCTCTAATATGGTCGCACTGGTCGATGCGGTGAAGAGCGGCGAGATACCAGCGTCGGAGGTTGCCGTGGTGGTCAGCGACAAGGCAGATGCGGCTGGTCTGCAAGAGGCTGAAGGTCGAGGTGTCGAGACATTGGTCATTGAGCGGCGTGGGCTTACGCGAGAGGAACACGATGCTGAGATCGTCGAGGCATTGAAAGAGCGTGGTGTTGAGTTGGTTTGTCTCGCGGGCTATATGCGTCTGCTGTCGCCGATGTTCGTTGAGGCATTTTTGAATCGCATCGTGAACATCCATCCGAGCTTGCTTCCCGCATATCCAGGGCTCAATGTTCACGAACGCGTAATTGCCGCCGGGGAGAAGCGGTCGGGCTGTACGGTACATTTTGTAAACGAAGACCTCGACGCGGGGCCCGTAATTTTGCAGCGGGAAGTGGAAGTCAAGAATGATGATACTGTCGAAACTCTCTCGGCTCGAGTACTTGAGCAAGAGCATAGAGCTTACGTTGACGCGCTCAGGCAATTGGTAACCTCTTTACAGTCCACTGACCGCCCGGCAAGGGTTGTGGCCTAATTTTTGACACGAGGCCCTGTTTCTGCTTAAACTTAAGGTTTTCACTTTCGAGTGGAGACTGATGGAGAGGAATTATGCCGCAAAGGACATTTCAACCAAACAACCGCCGCCGCGCAAAGAAGCACGGGTTTCGCGCTCGAATGGCAACAAAGAACGGCCGCGCCGTTCTGAAGCGCCGACGGGCAAAGGGTCGCAAGCGCCTGACTGTGCAGCATTACTAATGGGTTCCTTGCCCAAGGAGGCCCGTCTGTTGAAAAGGACGGATTTTCTCAGGGTCTATGAAGAAGGGAAGCGATTTGAAGGCCGTTTGATGACGGTTTTCATTTTGCCTGCAGTTGGGCCGATCGACCGAGTGGGTGTAACGGCAACAAAAAAGGCGATCGGTAATAAAGCTCATGACCGCAATCGGGCAAAACGGCTTCTTCGGGAGGCTTTCAGACTCAGTCGGAACGAATTTGACCTTCGCAGCGTAAAGTTTGACTGGGTCCTCAATGCAAAAAGAGCCATATTGAAGGAGAAATTGGCTAAAGTACGCGAGGATCTGGCAACGATCGCCGGGAAAGTAAGTGAAAGCGGCAACCCTGAGAAATGACAGGACCACTCGATCTTTATACCAGCCGACGCTAGTTAACTGTGGCATTTTTTTGTACCGATGAAGTTTCTGGTGCTCGACATTCTAGTGCTTTACAAGGCGACGGTTTCACCTTTCCTGCCGCCGGCATGTCGATTTGAACCTACATGCTCGGAATATGCGCGACAGGCTGTCGAGAAATATGGGGTTCTAAAGGGCCTCGCAATGGGATTTAGCCGGCTGTTAAAGTGTCAGCCATTCTGCCGCGGAGGGCACGATCCGGTGGCCTGAAGATGGACCGCGAGCGAAATAATGTCCTTCGCTAAGTCGGATCTGATGTGAGATCGCGCAACCGGGACCCGAGATAGAAAACTTAATTGTGGATCAACAGAATTCTCAAAACCAAGGACGCTTTCTTATTGCGGCCCTGCTGTCGATGGTCGTGCTATTCGGGTGGTCATATTTTTACGCCCCGACCCGTCCGCCTGGAGATACGAATTCAAACACTCAAACAGCAAATACTAACCCAGCCCAAACCCAAGCTCTTCAACCGGCCCAGGCACTGCCGACGCCTTTGCCCGGGGCTGCAGCGGACACGACTCCTAATAGGCAGTTGAAGATAAGGTCGCCGCTTTATGAGGTGGTGCTTGATTCAAAAGGTGCGGTTGCGACAAGCTGGATACTTCTTCGAAACCGGACACCGAACGCCGATCGTCCCATATACGCTGACGGTTCGAATTCAACGGAGAATATTCCGCTGCAATTGATCTCTCAGCAGGCATTGGAACAAAATCCGCGAGACGTTCCATTCAGGCTGATAACGCCTGACCCAAGTCTGTCTGCCTATGTCAACGACCGCAATTACCAGTTTTCGACAACCGAAGACACGATAGAGCTTGCCGAAGGAGAGGAGCGCACAGTCGAACTTACATTGGCTGACGGTTCAGGAGTCGAGGTAAAGAAATCATTTGTTTTCCGAGGCAGCAGCTATATTTCAGATCTAGCAGTAAGTCTAAAGAAAGATGGTCAGCCCGTGCAGGGGTCCAAGTTGGCCATAGGTGCGAGTATCGGCGACCATGCAATAAACCACCACGGGTTTTACCATATTGAATCTGAAGCGGTCGCCAGAATCAACGGAGACATCATCCGGCATCAGGGCTACTATTCCTTCACATACGACGCGAACAAGCAAGCGTTGCTATCAGACAACGGCACGGTTGACTGGGCGGGTGTTGGCGACGCTTATTTCGCGATGGCTGCCATTCCGAGCACGCCGCAGCAGGGGGTTGAATATCGCGCGCTCAAATATGAAGTAGAGACCCGGCCGTTTTACGACAGTATCTTTAACTGGGTACTTCGAAGTCCGAAAACCAGCGAAACCCGACATCTCGTTACAGCATTTATTCCCGTACCGGCTGACGGCTCGGTAACTAAGATCTTTACCGGGACAAAGGATTATTTCCTGCTGAGCGATCTTGCGGACCAGCTGAATCTCTCGGTAGGAAGAGATCTTGATTTTGTTAACATAATCAATTTCGCGACCTACCGCCCAATTCGGTTTTTTGTAAAGCCGTTGTCGATCCCGATACTTTACTCGCTCGATTTCTTTTACCGGGTCACACAGAATTACGGGGTTGCCATTATCATTTTCACTTTCTTGTTCTATTCATTACTTTTCCCACTTAGGTGGAAACAGTCGAAATCATTTAAGAAAGCATCCGCGAACGCTCCGAAGATGCAGGAGCTGCAGAAGAAACTAAAAGAGCTACAGGCCAAGGGTGTGCCTACGGACGATCCGCGGATGCGAGAGCTGCAAATGCAGCAGCTCAAGCTGACAAAAGACGCGATCCCGATCGGCGGCTGCCTGCCGATGCTGCTACAGTTTCCGCTGCTATTTGCCTTTTATACAGCGATCACTATCGCTCTCGATGCACGGCAGGCGTCCTTTTTGTGGATACCTGACCTTTCGGGAGCTGATCCCTGGCACATACTTGAGTTTGGATTTGCCATTTCAATGGTTCTTGCGATGAAATTCACGCCGACCACAGCCGCGATCACGCCTGAGCAACAGATGCAGCAAAAGATGATGACCTGGTTAATGCCGGTGATGATGCTTTGGGTAATGTGGACTGCTCCCGCGGGCTTATTGCTTTATTGGTTCTTTGGAAATATTGTAAGCTTTGGGCAGCAAATGATCATCAATAATCTGAACAAGACGAAGGAACCGCCAGCGGCAGAGGTCGAGACTCCGTCGCCCAAGAATGCTAAGAAGGTTAAGGCTAAATTGAGAACATCTTAACTTGAGCTTGGATGGAGCATTCTTAAAGGTGCTGGTCATACCTTTTCCGGCTTTGAGTCTGATTATGTCCGATACTTGTATTAATGCGGAAAAGTTTCTCTCCGACTTGGTTGCTGATCTTGGCCTCAAGCTTAAGGTTTCGGCCGAGATGACGGATGAGGGCTGCATGCTTGATCTGCATGGTGAAGACTCGCATTTTGCTCATGCCGAAAACGGTGAGCTTTTGGACGCCTTTGAAACACTGCTCTTTCAAATATTCGGCAGGCAACTGGACCGCGAGCACCGGTTCATAGTCGATGCTGATGGTTATCGTCAGACGAGAAAGAAGGAGCTTCAGGCAATGGCAAGGTTCGCGGCAGATCAGGTTCGGAAGAACGGCCGACCTTTCACGTTTGGCGTTCTAAATTCGACCGAACGCCGCATTATTCACCTTACCCTTCAAAAAGAACCAGATCTGGCTACCGAATCGGTTGGCGATGGTCGAGACCGCCGGCTGCAAGTGCGGCTGCAATAGACGCGGAACATGTTCCCTTCGACATTCACTACGGCCGACAACTTAAAGCTCAAATGTTCGCTTAGGTCCACATCGGATGACCCTGCCGCGCTCTTGATCATTGTTCACGGCTTGGGTGAACACAGCGAGAGCCTTCCTTATTCTCTGTTTGAGCCTTTCCTTACAGAACGAAGGTACGCAGTTTTGAAGTTCGACCTAAGGGGACATGGACGCTCTGAAGGTCCTAGAGGACACGTGAACTCGTGGCGCGACTTTCGAAACGATCTGAAAATTTTTGTTGAGTTGGCACGCAGGAAATTTAAGGGAAAGCCCTTATTTCTACTTGGTGCAAGCCTTGGCGGGCTTATCGTGCTTGATCACGCGTTGAATGTTGAGGAGAAGCCGGCTGGCCTGGTCCTGGTCGCGCCCGCCCTTTCGGCAGATGGCGCTTCGTGGATTGTTCGGTACTCCGTTCCTATATTGTCGCAGATACTGCCGAAAGTCTCGATCGATCCCAGACTTGATCTTCGAAACATCTCAAGGGATAGGCAACTGGCGACAGAGTATTCTTCAGACCCACTTTTCTCGACTCGGCTTAGTATGCGGCTTGCCGGCGAAACGCTAAACGCGGTTTCGGCAACTTTGGCCGATGCCGCAGCAATTGATTTGCCGATCTTGATACTGCATGGCGATGCAGACAAAATTGTACCTACCAGTTCAAGCGAACACCTTTACGCCAAGGTTTCGTCGGGCGTGAAGAGACGGATCGTTTACAGCGGAGCTTTTCACAACCTGCTTTTGGAGACTGATCGCGAAAGGGTTTACTCAGATATTATTGGTTGGATAGACAATCAACTCCCAAATCGGAACCGCAGTCACCCAGTAGAGCGATGAGCACCATAGTCGCACTTGCAACACCATTAGGCCGAAGCGGGATTGGCGTGGTGCGCCTAAGCGGCCGAGACGCGCTCGAGATCGCGAGAGCCTTGGTCGCCGAAGAAACCTTCAACCTTGAACCCCGAACCGCGAGCCTGAGGCAGCTTTATGACCCTGAAGACCGGGAGGCTATCGACGAAGCGGTCCTTACCTATTTCAAGGCCCCAAATTCATTTACCGGCGAAGACATTGTCGAGATCAGTTGCCACGGCTCGCCGGTGCTTCTTAGGCGGGTGATAGATATCTGTCTCTCAAACGGTGCAAGACTCGCAGGGCCGGGTGAATTTACGCTGCGGGCTCTTTCCAATGGCCGGATCGATCTATCAGAAGCTGAGGCCATTCGGGACCTGATCGATGCACAAACCATCGCAACTGCCCGGCAGGCGGTTCGGCAAATGCGAGGCGAGTTTTCGCACCAGCTTCAGCCGATAAAGGACGAATTACTGGACGCTATAGTTGTGCTCGAGTCGGCTCTTGAGTTCGTCGAGGATGATCTTCCGGAACTTCAATCGGCCGAGGTTATAAGCCGACTTACGAATATCGCGGCAGAGCTTGGTAAGATCGCTGCCACTTTTTCTGCCGGCAAGCTTTTGCGTGATGGACTCCGTGTTGTTCTCGTTGGACGGCCGAATGTGGGTAAGTCAAGTCTTTTCAATGCAATGCTTGGTTCTGAGCGGGCTATCGTAACAGAAGTGCCCGGAACTACCCGTGATCAGATCCACGAACGATTCATCGTGAACGATGTGCCGGTGTCACTGATGGACACTGCGGGCCTAAGGAAGACGGCAGACATTGTCGAAAGCATAGGTGTCGAAAGATCGCGGTCAGCGATGGCCGATGCGGATCTGGTCATCGTCGTTCTCGATTCTTCCGAGCCGCTCGATGTAGAGGATATTGACATTCTAAGATCGGTCTCAGATCTGCCACACATTATTGCCGTAAATAAACTGGACAAGGTCAGCCAACAACATTGCAGAACCTATATCTCCAATTTATACAATATTTTAGAGAACATCGAGACCAGATTCTTAGCTGTCTCGGCCAGCAAGCTGACCGGAGTCGAAGAATTGAAGAAGGCAATAGTTGGCCAATTTGCATTGGATGACGTTTCGGGTGCCGGATTCCTGGTAACGGACGCTCGTCATTTCGACCTTCTTGTCAGGGCGAAAAACGAGATCGAAAGTTCGGTTACTCTGATCCAAGATAAAGTCAGCGAGGAGATCGTCCTTGTTGGGCTACACAACTCACTTCGCTTCCTCGGCCAGATCACCGGTGAGACGACTACCGAAGAAATGCTGGGCCGCATCTTTTCCACTTTCTGCATCGGAAAGTGACCGATACCGTAAAGCAAGGCGCAAGTTCTTTCCGACAATCATTCGGCCCAGATAATCGGTGTTAATAGATGAGAAGATGCTTCTCTGCTGGTTTACGCCCCAGAATCGCCGTCGGCGTTATATCAAATGTCGAATTAGCAATACAATTAAGGAATATCGGGTTGGAGGTGACCGCAATATGAATCCCAATGAAATGAACCTTGAACCACAGGTCACGCTAGGTTCTGAGAGAGGGGGTGTTATCGACGAGCCCATCTTTCAGCTATTGATGCTCGGCAATTGGGCAGGTGACGGCTCTCGGCACAGCCTAGACCGCCGACGGCCGATCGAGATCGATCGCGATAATTTTGATGACGTGATGAAAGGGATCGGCGTGAGGCTAAACATCAGCATTGGTGAAAGCATGATAGATCTCATATTTAACTCGATCGACGACTTTCATCCAGATGAGATCTATAAGAACGTTCCCTTATTTGCTGAACTGCGAGACTTAAGAAAAAGGCTGCGAAATGCGGACACATTCAATTCTGCTGCTCGAGAGGTGCGGGAATGGTCTAAGTCGGACGGGCCAGAGCGAACTGAAAAAATAGAAGAACCGGTGACCGAATCAACAACCATTGCGCCCGGGAATTTGCTGGACTCGATCTTGTCCGAAACTGAGGGCGGAGGCGCGGCCGCCAAATCGGCCGTTTCGAACGATCTTTCGCGGTTGGTCGGCAAGATAGTTCGACCGCATTTGGTTTCTGTCGATGAGGATGAGCAGTTCAAAATGCTGCAAGCGGTGGACGATGCAACGAGCAGTTTGATGCGCGGCCTTCTTCATGACAGCAGTTTTCAAGAGTTGGAAAGCGCTTGGCGCGGCCTTTTCTTCCTGGTTCGACGAACTGATACGTCATCAGACCTTCGGCTTTTTATCCTAGACGTGTCGAAGGATGAACTCGCAGAAGACCTTCGTTCGGCAGATGGCTCGCAGGTTGTTAGCCGCATAGCATCGGGTCGAAGCGAAGATCCATTTGCCGCGGTTTTCGGAAATTTTGCCTTCGAACCTACAGTAGACGATGTTGCCACGCTGATAAGGATAGCCCAGGCCTCGGCACGGTTGAAAACACCCTTTGTTTCACACATTACACCGAAGGTTTTTGGTATTGAGAGCTTTCTTGACCACACCGATCCTGAAGATTGGGATTTGAGCGGCGAAAGCAGTGAAAGAAAACTTTGGACCGCTATGACTGAGATACCGGAAACGAAGTATCTTGGTCTTGCCATGCCGCGGTTCCTTGTTCGTCTGCCATACGGAGCCGAGACCGAGCCGCTTGAAACGTTCTCATTCGAGGAGTTTACAGAAACGTTTTCGCACGAGGATTATTTGTGGGCAAATCCAGTTTTTGCTGTGGCTCAAATGCTCGCGAAAACCTACACGGAGTGCGGTTGGGACTTCGGAAATCGATTCAGCCAAGATGTCGAGGGGCTGCCGCTGCACTTTTATAAACGTGATGGACAATCAATTTATCTGCCATGCGCTGAGGTTCAGTTGTCGCAAAATGCCTCCGATAAATTGGCTGATCAGGGTGTGATGCCATTGGTCTCGTTTAAGGACGCAGATAGGATAAGACTAGTGCGCTTTCGTTCGGTCTGCCAATCGGAAACAAGCCTCGCCGGACGCTGGCGTTAAACGGGAAAAGTCAATTTCCGGACTATCATTACTATCATCGGTTAATCTCAGGTGCCGGTTGGCTGAGAGTCCAAGTGTGCAGCACGAGATCCGGGCTCGAGTATTTGGAAAACAGATCCAATCTAAGTACAAATAAATAAACGGCTTATTCCACCCGACGCAATTTTCCTGCCACTCAGAATGTTGACTATTATGACCGAATGATTCCACAATGTAGGTTTACGCGCTTGACGCGAACTTAGGCGGCAAATTCTGCGGAATGTTTGACGAGAAGTTTGATGTGATCGTGATAGGTGCCGGACATGCGGGCTGCGAGGCCGCGTGTGCCTCTGCGAGGCTCGGTGCCGACACTGCATTGGTAACTATCAATTTAGACCTGATCGGACAAATGTCGTGTAATCCGGCCATCGGCGGCATAGCGAAAGGCCACGTGGTCCGCGAGATCGATGCCATGGGCGGCATTATGGGACGCGTTATCGATCGAACCGGAATACAATTTCGTTTGCTGAATCGTTCAAGAGGGCCTGCCGTGCAGTCTCCGCGAGCTCAAGCAGACCGCGGCCTTTACAGAACTGAGATGCGACGCGTGCTGGAAGCAGTTCCGAACCTTAGGCTTAGACAAGGCACGGTTGTTGATTTAATTATTGAACACAAAAGGGTTATTGGTGTTGAGCTGCAGGATTCTCGGCGTCTTAGCGCGAATGCGGTGGTCATCGCGACCGGAACATTTCTGAACGGAATGATCCATACCGGCCCCCGGACTTACTCAGCAGGTCGGGCGGGCGAACCGGCGTCGATCGAACTGGCGGAAAGTTTGAAGAGACACGGCTTTCCCGTTGGTCGCCTCAAGACCGGAACACCGCCTCGGCTGGATGGCCGAACTATAGACTGGGATGCGTTTGAAGCTCAGCCCCCGGATGAAAAGCCCGTCCCCTTTTCGTTTGCGACCGAAAAGATAGAACAGCCTCAGATCCAATGTTTTATTGGGTACACCAGCCAAGAGGTACACGACACAATAAGGAAAAACCTCAAACGATCCCCACTTTATTCTGGAAAGATAAAAGGCATCGGGCCCCGCTATTGTCCTTCCATCGAGGACAAAGTGGTCAAATTTGGCGATAAGGACAGACACCAACTATTCCTTGAGCCTGAAGGGCACGATACTCACGAGGTTTATCTTAACGGGTTCTCAACTTCGCTTCCGTCAGATCTTCAGGTAGAGCTGCTTCGAATGATAGATGGTTTTGCGAACGTCCAGATAATTCGTCCTGGGTATGCGATAGAGTACGACTTTATTGATCCGAGGGAGCTCAGGCCTACAATGGGGTCAACACGGATGTCAGGCCTATATCTTGCCGGGCAGATAAATGGGACGACGGGCTACGAAGAAGCGGCGTGCCAGGGTTTTCTTGCCGGGGTTAATGCAGCTCTTGAGATACAAAAGCGAAAGCCTTTCACAATCTCGCGGGCTGAGGCCTACATGGGAGTACTTGCAGACGACCTGATCCGGCACGGTGTTGATGAACCATATAGATTGTTTACATCGAGGGCCGAGGCACGCCTGAAACTCCGGCACGACAATGCGGACGAAAGACTCATGGGATTGGGCCGCGAATTGGGCTTGATTGGTGACCACGATTGGGAAAGGTTTTGTTCAAAGCGAGACAGGATCGCGGAATTGAGAAACGCTCTGGATCAAACCCGGTTCAAACGCTCATCTGTTGAGTATGCGATAGTTTCAAACGTTTTAGGTTCGGATCTAGGCGACGGATTCTCGCTATCACAGCTAGCGATGCGACAGGGAGTGGGTTCGGAGTTGATTCAAAGGTTGCTTCCTAAAGGTCTCGAAGGCAAGATAAGCCTTTCGGAACTCGAAACTGCACTTGCCGATTCTCTTTACAGCGGTTATATCACAAAACAGGAACAGGCTGCAGAGAGGCTCAATCACCATGATGGGTTGAAGATCTCGGAAAGTTTTCGATTTTCAGCCATCGGCGGTCTATCGAATGAAATGGTCGAAAGGCTTGAACGGGCCCGGCCTAAGACATTTGCCCAGGTTCGGAATATTCCCGGTCTGACTCCTGCTGCAGTATCTTCTGTACTCGTACATCTTGTCGGGAAACGTCCGGTAATTTCTTCGGGAAACTGAGAATTTCGATCAATTTAAACTTAGTCCTATGGACGTTGTGGAACGTTCCACACCCAGTACCCCTCGCTCGACGTGGAACGTACCACAAAAAAGGAAAGTCAGTTAGTTCATATGGTTTATCAACCACCCTCGATATGCTAGTTTAATTCCTAATGTTCTTGATCTAATCTATGGGTCGTATCATTGCGGTCGCAAATCAAAAAGGCGGAGTGGGAAAAACGACGACCGCGATCAATTTGGCTGCGGCATTGGCGTTAGATAAGCGAAAAGTGCTGCTTGTTGACGCCGATCCACAGGGAAATGCAACATCTGGAGCCGGTATCCTTCGTTCTGGTGATCGCAAGAGTCTATACTCCGCGATAGTTTCCAGGGGTTCGCTTCGTGAGATCGTCCTTTCTACCGAGCTGCCGACGCTATGGGTTGTTCCGTCGGATAAAAACTTGGCGGGCGTGGAGATAGAGCTGAGTCAGTCAGAAGACCGGGCGGTAATACTTAGGCGGCTGCTTCACGAGATACGCGACTACTTTCATTTCATAATCGTCGATTGCCCGCCGTCACTGGGAATATTAACGGTCAACGGACTCACTTCTGCGGATTCGTTGATAGTTCCCGTCCAGTGCGAATACTTTGCCCTCGAGGGCGTAACAGAACTTTTCGAGACACTTGGGCGGCTAAAGCGGGAGTTGAATCCGACCCTGAAGGTTGAGGGCCTTGTTCTGACAATGTTTGATGAACGCACGAACCTGTCTTCGGCGGTTGCGAAAGAGATTCGCGACCATTACGGCAAACTAGTATTCCAGACGGTAATTCCAAGAAATGTGAGGCTTGCCGAGGCTCCAAGCTTTGGAAAGCCGATCCTTCTTTATGACCCAAGGTCACGAGGGGCCTTGAGCTATCTTAAGCTGGCAAGGGAGGTGCTGAGCCATGGCTAGACAATCGCTCGGTAGAGGACTGAGCGCTCTTCTTGGGCAAGAAGCACCCCGAGAAGGTGTCTCTGACATAGATATCGACCAAATTGAACCGAATGCAGACCAGCCGCGGACAAGATTCCCGGAAGCGGAGCTTGAAGAACTTGCATCTTCGATAAGATCAAACGGGTTGGTACAACCTATCGTGGTTCGAAAGTGGGGTTCCGGATACCAAATCGTTGCGGGCGAAAGGCGATGGCGGGCGGCACAGCGGGCTGGGTTGCGGAGGATACAGGCCGTTGTGCGCGAAGTCGCCGACGACAAGATGCTCGAGTTGGCGCTGATCGAAAATATACAACGGCAGGAGCTAAACCCGGTCGAAGAAGCTCATGCCTATCGCAAACTTATTGATACAATTGGACTTACACAGGAAAAAGTCGCCGAAAGGGTTGGTCGCGAAAGGTCTTTGATCGCCACATCACTGAGACTTTTGAAACTGCCGAAAGAGATCCTAGCGCTCATTGAAGAAGGAAAGCTCTCCGCCGGCCATGGCAGGGCAATCCTTATGACCGACGACCCATCTGTTCAGAAGCAGGTAGCGAAAGCTGTCATCGTAGATTCCCTCTCTGTTCGCGAGACCGAACGGATGGTTCGGCAATTTGGGGCAAAGTCCACAAATAGTGTAAATAAGAGACTTAACGTAAAGAGGGATGCAAATTTGATCTCGGCCGAGACAAAACTTCGACGTAAACTTGGAACCAATGTGCGTATCGCCCCCGGCAAGAGTGGAACAGGAGGAAAGGTCGAGATCGAGTATTACAATGCCGATGATCTTATTCGCATTTACGACATGATTATGAGAGACGACGCAAAGGCGTAGGAGGGATATGAAACGTCTGACCGAGATGGTTTCCTGTGCGGGTTGAGTGGCTAAACTCGCCCCAGGAGACCTTGCTCAAGTTTTGGGCAAATTGCCAAAACAAGTGTCCGAGAGTGTGATCGTCGGGTTTGAGACCGCTGACGATGCGGGAGTACTGCGCCTAAACGACTCAACTGCCCTCGTTCAAACGGTTGACTTTTTTACGCCTGTTGCCGATGACCCAGAAACGTACGGCACAATTGCGGCGATCAATTCGCTAAATGATGTTTACGCAATGGGTGGAACTCCGCTAAGTGCTTTATCTATAGTGTGTTACCCGCAGTCAGATGACATGGAAGTTTTGGGAAAGATCCTTCTCGGCGGCCAAAGGGCGATGAATGAAGAGGGCGTGGTTGTCATAGGGGGACATTCAGTTGACGACCGAGAGATGAAGTTTGGCTATGCGGTTACGGGGATAATTGATCCCGACAAAGTGATTCGAAATTCAGGTGCAAAGCCCGGGGATGTGCTGTTCCTGACGAAGCCGATCGGCACGGGGGCTATAAATACAGCAGTCAAGAAGGGATTGGCGGACGATAAGACTATAAATGCCGCGATCTCTGCAATGACGTTTTCTGCGGCCCAGGCGTCCAAAGCGATGCAGAAGGTTGGAGCGAATGCCTGCACGGATATCACGGGATTCGGCCTATTGGGCCATGCATATGAGATGGCAAAGGGCAGCGGGGTTACTCTTGAGATCGATTCGGCCCGCGTTCCTTTGCTGCCAAATGTGATCGAACTGATAATGGAAGGTATGCTGACCCGGGGCGATCGCAATAACCGGGTTTATGTTGGGAATGAGGTGGTGTTTCACAACTCGGTCACTCCGGAATGGCAAAGCGCTCTCTTCGATCCGCAAACGGCTGGGGGCTTGCTCATTAGCCTCCCGGCTGGATCAGTTCCTGAGTTCTCGTCCATGGTCCCGACGGCGGCAGAGATCGGAAGGGCCGTTTCTAGAACAGGACATTACCTAATCGTAAAATGATGTCAAGCAGCATTTTAAAAGCTGCGCGGGGAGTTTGGTCGTGTTTCTATTCATTCTTGAATCGATCGGAACATCGGAGTTGATACTGATCGGCATCGTAGCCTTGATATTTCTTGGTCCTCGAAAACTACCTGAGATAGCGAGAAAGTTGGGAAAGATAATGGCAGATCTCCGAAACACGACGGCGGAATTCAAGGAAACCTGGGAGCGGGAAGTTAACTTTGAAGAAGAAGCTAAGGTTTTGAAAGAGATGGTCAGCGATGTCGAAGATTCTGCCACCCTGGGTTCGCGATCCGATGGCCCGAAGATGTCGATCCCTGAAGTAAAACCGATCAACACAGCTGAATTTGGCGGGAGACCTGGGGAAATTGAAGCCAACTCTGAGGCTGTGCAGCAAGAACCAGGATCGGAAGAGACCGGCCCAGATCTGCTTTCCGATAAGAGAAACTGGCTCTAGGCGGATGACACCAGGCAATGTCCTCATCATTAAAACGCAATCCTGAAGACCCTATCAAGAGCGAGCCCCTAGAACAAGAGGAGCTCGGGTCACACATGTCGTTCCTCGATCATCTCGACGAGCTTCGCCGCCGGCTCATTCGCTCTGTAATTATTGTAGTTATTGCATTTATCGTTTGTTTCTTTCTATCCGACCGTATATTCGATTTTCTTTCGGTACCGATCCGGCGCGCTCTTTCAGAAGCGCAAAGGCGTGAGGTGCCGGTGGTGGGATTGACAGGAGATGAACAGGTCAAACCGGTTACGGCACTGGTTGAAGGCGACCGAGTTCGGTTCATATTCAATGAATCAACGAAGCTGGGGAATGGCATAATTGGTCCGGGTTCTTCCGTTTCTGCGGTTGCTCTTACCGACGCTGACGGCAAGCTCTCACTATTCACGGACGAGCCAATAGTGACGGGAAACGCACTAATTCCAAAAGGCGTGCGTTTACCTCTTGTCATTGGGCCAGGAGCTGTTTATCCCGATGTTGGAGATGAGAAACTGATAGTAACGACGGCGCAAGAGTCGTTTACACTACTGGTAACGGTATCGCTATATTCAGCGATCGCTTTCTCTATACCCCTCCTACTTCTGCAGGTATGGGGATTCATTTCGCCTGCACTATACAAACATGAGCGGGCTTATGTTACCCCGTTCGTATTGCTTTCGAGCATTTCTTTCATCGGCGGAGCGGCTTTTGCCTATTACATTTTGTTCCCGCCCGCAGTCCGGTACCTACTGGGGCTGGCAGCAGATTTCAGGCCGCTCCTAAGGGCTACTGATTACTTCGACCTCATCACGCTCATAATGCTTGCCATGGGACTGATATTCCAGATGCCGGCGATAACCTACGTGCTTTCACGGATTGGCCTTATTACTGCCGGGTTCATGCTTCGAACATGGAAGATCGCTCTCGTGGTCATTCTTATTGTTGCAGCGGTCGTCTCACCGACCGGAGACATTCCCAATCTTCTCTTGTTTGCTTCGCCAATGATCGTTCTGTATGGTTTTTCGATCTTTATAGCCTGGCTTTTCGGTCGGAAAAGACAAGCTGAGGTGCCTGTAGAATCCTGACCGAAAGCGATACATGCAACCACGGTCCCGCCGGCTGCATCTTGAAGAATGAGAAAAGACCGTCTAGAATCTAAAAGCTTACAATGATGTCCCGGGATCGACCCGGTGTGTAACAAAGCAGGAGTTTTGCTTTATGTTCAAAACAAAGCTGATCAAGAATCTCACATTTGGAGTAATGACCGTTTCGCTGGCAACGCTATCGACTGTGGCGCAGAATCCCAGGGATGGTCAGCCAAGCCAGGATCCGACAGATAAGGCGCGTAACGTAAAGCCTGAACTGAAAGAAGCATATAAGCGGTGGCTGAACACCGACGTGGCTTACATCATCACGAAGGAAGAAAGGCGAGCTTTCCAGGCGTTGACCACAGACGAGGAGCGCGAGAATTTCATTGAGAATTTCTGGCGTCGCCGCGATCCGGACCCGGACACTGAAGAGAATGAATTTCGGGAAGAGTATTACGAGCGTATCGCTTACGCGAACGAACATTTTACGTCTGGAATTCCGGGATGGCGGACAGATCGTGGCCGAATTTACATAACTTGGGGGAAGCCGGATTCTGTCGAATCGCGTCCTTCCGGCGGATCTTATGATCGGCCGAGTTGGGAGGGCGGCGGCTCGACGACCACTTATCCTTTCGAGATCTGGTTCTACCGACATTTGGAAGGCATCGGCGACGGTATCGAGATCGAGTTCGTTGATCCGACCGGAACCGGTGAATATCGCATCGCAAGAAACGCCAATGAAAAGGATGCGATGTTGATGGTCCCTGGGGCCGGCCTCACAACAATGGAGCAGCTCGGCATGGCCAACAAGGCTGATCGCATAACCGGTATAGGTGGAGCGAACGGGCCAAATTATCTGCGTGAACAGGATACACCTTTCCGAAGGCTTGAGATCATCAGCAACCTCCATCGTCCGCCACAAGTGAAATTCGGAGACCTTCAAGCGAGTCTTGGCGGGGGAGATTCGGGGTTGTTGTTTGACAAAGATCCGCTGCAGTTTGACCTTCGTGTTGACTTTTTCCGCCAGTCGGATGATCGCGTAATTGCGACCTTCACCGTGCAGGCAAATAACAGGCAGCTCCAGTTCGAACCCGTCGGTGGGCTTCCCACCGCTCGGATGAACATTTTCGGACGGATCACAGCAGTTTCCGGAAAGCGCACGGGCATTTTTGAAGATTCTGTGATCACCACCGCGACCCAGTCTGAACTTGCAGAGATGCGAGACAGAAAATCGGTATATCAGAAAGCTGTGGCCTTGACGCCCGGAACCTATAAGGTCGATGTTGTGGTTAGGGATGTGAATACCGGTAACCGGGGAGTTGTGAATAAAGGCTTCACGGTTCCTCGCTACGATGAAAAGAAACTTTCGACATCAACCATGATCCTTGCGTCGAAGCTCCATACGACGAGTGACAGGGACATTGGCCAAATGTTCGTTATCGGCAACGCGAAGGTCATCCCTAATCTTTCTGGTATCTACCAACAAGGACAGGAAGTTGGGATATACCTGCAGGTTTACAATGCTGGGATCGATCAAACGACCCTCCGTCCGGCGGTAGATGTGGAGTATATTCTCTCAAAGGATGGCAAAGAGGTTCTCAGGCAGCCTGAAGATTGGTCAGGGCTGAGTGATTCTGGACAAAGACTGACGCTCGCTCGATTGCTTCCTACTGAAAATGCGCCGCTCGGGCAGTATGAGGTGAAGATAGTGATGAAGGATCGTGTCTCAGGACAAGTCATCGAGAATAAGGAAAGGTTCACTATCGTAAAGTGACCGGGCTAATTGTAGGTGCAAGGCCAGTGCGGACGACAAGCCGCACTGGCCTTTCTTGCTTCGCAGCTTTACTGCCGGCATTACGCGAATCCTCGATATATTTGAGCGAAATGACAACTGCGCAATTATCGTTTATATTTTGTCTCGGCAAACTTCACTTGCGCTTGAATTGGTCCAAACCGCGGTCTGCGGATACCTAAAACTTTCAAGGGACGAACTTCGTACTGATCTTAAGTTAGACCTAATGATCGTTGGAACTGAGTGGCTCATCGAAGCGGTAGATTGTGATCCGGAGCTTTTACGCGACGAGCGTGTGCTGAAACGGCTGATCGAGGCCGTGATCAGCGATCTTGACCTGGTCCCTCTTGGGCAGCTCTGGCATAAGTTTCCGGGCGAAGGCGGTGTGACCGGTTTGGTGGCGCTTACCGAATCTCATCTGGCATGCCACACCTATCCGGAACACCAGATCGCCACTTTCAATCTTTACTGCTGCAGGAGCCGTCCTGAGTGGGGCTGGAAGGCGGAACTGAAACAAGCCCTGTCTGCTGGAACTGTTTCAGTCTCGAAGGTAGTGCGGGGGACCACGGGCTCAGAGGTAGAGGCCTGCAAACCGGAGTTTGCAGAATTCTCGAGAGGATGGACCGGAGGTAATAGCTGAGCGTTCTCAATGCAAATTGTCCATCCTGCGGCGGCCCGGTCGAATTCAAAAGCGGTTCGACGATCGTGTTGGTTTGCCCGTACTGCCGTTCGGCACTTGCTCGAACCGATCGAAGTCTTTCCGATCTTGGAAAAGTCGCCGAGGTCGCAGAGAGCGAGTCGCCACTGAAGATCGGGCTCAAAGGAGTTTACGGTGGAAACCGGTTCGAACTGACCGGCAGAGCACAGCTTCGCCACGAAATGGGCGGGTATTGGGACGAATGGTATGCCACATTTTCGAACGGATGGGTCGGTTGGCTAGCCGAAGCTCAGGGTAAATTTTACCTTACTTTTTATCAGCCGCTGCCGGAGGGAAGATCCGTGCCGGCATTTGAATCACTGCAAGTCGGACAGATAGTTCAGGAGATCCCGTCACAAACCGGTATGGTCGTCGCTGAGAAGGGCACGGCTACGGCGGTGGCGGCTGAAGGCGAGATACCTTACAGGCTTGTACCGAATGAGCAGACTTTGTACGCTGATCTCGTCGGGAAGAACAACGCGTTTGGCACCATAGACTACAGCACCGACCCAGCCTGGGTATTTCTTGGTTATCAGGTAACACTCGCAGAACTAGGCCTGGTAGACGCACGGCCGGCCGAAAGAAAAGGTCGAACCGTCTCGGCCGCGTCAATGGGGTGTCCGAACTGCGGCGGCCCGCTTTCCCTGGTCGCCCCCGACAAGGCCGAGCGCGTGACTTGTCCAAATTGCAATTCGCTGCTTGACGTAAACCAAGGGAGCCTTTCCTACCTGAAGGCACTCAATCCCACAAAGGCCGACCTGGATTTCGCGCTTCAGATAGGAATGACAGGCACGTTTCCGGGCAATGTCAAATTCCGGGTCATTGGCGCCTTAGTTCGAAAGGTTCTTATCGAAGGCGTTCACTACTATTGGCACGAATATCTTTTATACGACCCGTCGATAGGTTTTCGATGGCTTGTCCACTCAGACAACCATTGGAACTTTGTAGAGCCGGTCAATCCGGCGGAGGTGGAAGCCGGCACGATCAACGCGTTAAGCACGATCGACGCATCGAGCAAGAATGTGCCTTCAACGGTGAACTACAACGGTACTCGGTTCCGTATTTTTCAGGATGCGCAGGCCGTTGTCGAGTATGTTAAGGGTGAATTTTACTGGCGGATAGAACAGGGAGAAACCGTTCGTGCTATAGATTACGTCGCTGCTCCCCTGATGCTCTCGAAAGAAACGACGGCGAACGAGGTGAATTGGTCGGCAGGAACCTACCTTAGTCCGAGCGATGTCGAGAAATTCTTTGGCGTGTCTGGCCTTGCAAAGCCGTGGTCAGTAGGGCCGAACCAACCATTTAATGGACAGTTCTATTACACCTGGGGACTTCTGCCGCTGGTCCTGCTGTTTGTGATCGCCGTTCTAATGATCCCGTTCTCGGGGCTCGGTTCCACCGTTTTGAATCAACAACTGACCCTGCCGCCGATGGTCAATCCCCAAACCGCGCAGGTGATGTTCAGTAATTCTTTTGAGATCAAATCGAACAGGAACGTAAGGATCTCGGCCTCGGCTCCGGTCAACAATTCCTTCGTGGAACTGGACGTTGACCTTGTAAACGACCAAAGTCAGGAGGTTGAATCGGTCTCGGTTCCGATCGAGTATTACACCGGTACGGACAGTGATGGCGCCTGGACCGAAGGCAGCCAAACGCAGAATGCCACGTTGTCTTCTCTTCCGGGAGGAACGTACACGCTCCGGGTAGAAGGAAAATGGCAGAATTCGGCTCAACCAATGCCCGTCACGGTCAAAGTGGAGCAAAATGTAATGCGCGGGGTAAACTTCATCTGCGCACTGATCGTTCTTGCCATCGTTCCCTTTGTCGGTTTGATAAGGAAACTCGTTTTTGAGTCTGCCCGGTGGAAGGACAGTATGTTCGGGACAAGTTCCTGACAGGGAGGAGTTATGGACTCGATCGCTCGCGATCTGCGGACATCAGTCTGGAGTTAAATGATATGTTTAGAAAACTTTATATGGCATTCGGCATGGGGGTGCTGCTTCTTTACGCTGCAGCATCATGGTTCGGCTGGGAGCTTGCTAACTCCGGCAGCAAATCACGCCTGGGTGTGCCGTTCATTTTTTCTGGACCTAGAGGAGGAAAATGATGATGTCTTTGTTATCTCTTGTACCCGTATTCGCTCTAGCAGTAAAGCTTGAAGATCTTTTGCCAGTTCTGCTAACGACGATTGTGTTCGTCGCGATAGGTTTGATCGTGTTTGCGGTTGCATTTCTTATAGTGGTCGCGGTCTCGCCATTCTCGGTCAAAAAAGAGATCGAAGAAGATCATAACACTGCTCTCGCCATGATAATCGGTGCGATGATAATCGGAATTGCGATCATCATCGGTTCAGCGATCAGCGGATGAGATCCGCGGGAAAGGTATAGAGGCTGGTGGATGAGACCAGGCTTTTTGTTCATCCTATTGTCCTTTTCCCTTGTCCTGTAAGATGACGCGAATTCCGCTACTTTTTCTTAACGTTATCATCATCGCGACCTGCGGCCTGATCTACGAGCTGCTCGCCGCTACGGTTTCTTCCTACGTTCTTGGCGACTCGGTAACCCAATTTTCGCTTATCATAGGCGTTTATTTGTTCGCGATGGGCTGCGGTTCTTACCTGTCGAGGTTCATTGACCGTCGCATAGCTGAAAAATTCATCGATATTGAACTCGCAGTCGCCATTCTCGGCGGTCTGTCTGCACCTCTTCTGTTCCTGACATTTGCGTACGTAAGCTATTTCGGGATAGTGCTCTATTCGATGGTGTTCATCATCGGCACGCTCGTCGGGCTCGAGATCCCGCTGCTGATGCGGATCCTAAAGGACGAGCTCGATTTTAAGGAACTTGTTTCGAAAGTGCTTGCTCTTGATTACGTGGGAGCTTTAGTCGCAGCGCTTCTTTTCCCTATCTTTCTTGTGCCGACGCTTGGCCTGAACCGTACATCTATATTGTTCGGAATGTTGAATGCCGGCGTCGGACTCTGGGCGACATGGCTGCTTGAGCCGTTACTAGAAGATCGACGACTCGCGATACTCAGGATCAAAGGTGCCCTGGTTTTGATCGTGCTTGGGATAGCTTTTATAAAAGCAGAAAGTCTGACCACACTGGCCGAAGACGGCATCTTTACGGACAGCATTGTTTACGCCAAAAGTTCTCCTTATCAGCGGATCGTGATGACAAAAGGGAGAGTGGGCTACTCCCTGTTTCTGAACGGGAACCTACAATTCACTTCATTTGACGAGTACCGTTATCACGAAGCGCTCGTCCATCCGGCGTTTGCAGCACACGAAGGAAAAGCAACGCGTGTGCTCGTGCTCGGTGGCGGCGACGGTTTGGGGCTTCGCGAAATTCTTAAATACCCGTCGGTCGAACAAGTCACGCTTGTAGATCTGGACCCGATGATGACAAACCTTTCTCAGGAGTTTCCACCGCTGAAAGAACTCAATAACCGCGCCTTCGAAGACCCGCGCGTTTCTGTCACAAATGCCGATGCATTCGTTTGGCTTGAGGCCAATGAGGCCGGACCGTTCGATATAGCGATAGTCGACTTTCCAGATCCGAGCAACTTTGCGCTCGGAAAGTTATATTCAACCCGGTTCTATGGCTTGCTTAGGCAAAAACTTAGCCCAGAGGCAGCGGTAGTCATTCAAAGCACTTCGCCGCTGTACGCCCGCCGGTCCTATTGGTCTATTATCAGGACGCTGGAAGCTTCGGGTTTCTACGTTAAGCCTTATCAGACGACGGTGCCCAGCTTTGGCGTTTGGGGGTTCGCACTCGCGAGAACGCGGCCTTTCGACGCGCCCGTCAAGCGGCCTGCCTCGGTCGAACTCAAGTTCCTTAACGACCAATCATTCGCATCGATGTTTACTTTTCCAACAGATATGCTCCCGCCTGAAGGCGAGATCGAGGTAAATCGATTAGACAATCAGGCACTTGTCCGCTACTACGAAACTGAATGGCGGCGATTCGAATGAGAGCCGTTATTAGTCGATCCGAATGAACCTTTCACGCAGAGAACTGTTAACGATGTTCCTCGGCGCACCGCTGGCTTCAGCGGCGTGCAGCCAGGCGGCGCCGCGAAGTTTGCCAGAAGGCGACATCGTTGGTGCGAATTGGCAGCTCGGCCACGTTCTCCGCGAAGGTAGGAGTTTTCAGGTCGCGGCAGATAGATGGCAAGACATCGGCATAGCAATAGTTGGCGGAGGCGTTGCGGGTTTGTCAGCGGCATGGAAACTCAAGCGTAGTGGAGCTAATGATTTTGCGGTTTTTGAATTAGAAAGAGAGACCGGCGGCACGTCGCGTTCAGATGAGGGCTCGCCAGTCGGTTATCCGTGGGGTGCGCATTATCTTCCGGTTCCATTCCGAGAGAACGCGGACCTTATCGAGTTGTTGAACGAGATGGCGCTTATCGAGCGTCGAACTGACGAGGGCGACATTATCGTAAAAGAACAATTCCTGTGCCGAGATCCGGAAGAGCGTGTGTTTTACAAGGGCCGTTGGTACGACGGGCTCTACCTGCACGTGGGTGAGAACGAAGAAGATAAGCTGCAGCTTTCCAAGTTTCAAGGGCATATCGATCATTGGGTGAATTGGCGGGATGCACGCGGGCGGCGTGCGTTCGTCGTGCCGTCGGCGTTAGGCTCGGATGATGGGGAGGTTACGGCTCTCGATAAGGTCTCATTTGGCGAGTGGTTGCGGCAAAACGGCTTTACGTCAGAAAGGCTGCTCTGGTATTGCGACTACGCCTGCCGCGATGATTACGGGCTCAAGCTCGATCAAACCTCGGCTTGGGCAGGGCTTTTCTATTTTTGTTCGCGCGTACGAAATAGCGGCGACGAATCGCAGCCATTCATCACATTTCCCGAGGGCAACGGCCGCTTTGTGCGGCATATGGCGGAAAAGGTTCGCGAACACATTAAAACTTCCCACGCCGTGGTTTCGATAGTTCCCACCGATGCCGGTGCTGACTTGATCTGTCTGGTCGATGGCAAGCTTCTGGGATTTAGAACAAAGAAGGTTTTCTACGCGTCGCCGATTTTTACGGCTCCGTTTGTCATACACGGGTTTTCCGAGCGGCCGCCATTCAACGCACGAGCGTTTCACAACAACGCGTGGTTCGTTGCAAACCTCCATATGAAAGATAGGCCGAATCCGCGGTTTGTACGCGATTTTCCACTCGCTTGGGACAACGTCATTTACGAAAGCCCGAGCCTCGGTTATGTGAATTCGACCCACCAAAAAGGCATCGATCACGGCGCTACCGTTTGGACGTATTATTATCCGATGTGCCATGAAACCGAAGGCCGGACCAAGCTGCTGAACTACGATTGGCGCGATCTTGCTGACGTTTGCCTTACCGACATCGCTAGAGCTCATCCGGATATCTATGATCTAACCGAACGCGTGGACATAATGCGTTGGGGCCACGCGATGATCTCACCAACTCCGGGCTTTATCTGGGGTGAGGATCGCCGCAAAGCCCTCGAACCGTACCGAAATATCCATTTTGCGCACACAGACCTTAGCGGCATCGCACTTTTCGAAGAGGCGTTCTATCATGGACTGCGCGCCGCTGAGACGGTTTGACCGCAGAGATGCAAATACGCCGAGAAAGCAATGCAGGCAGCAGAGACAATTTCCAATACTGACAAACACGAATTATCAGATACTTCGGCGTCTCAGCGTCTCGATGGTTCATCTACTTGGCTCTTTTCCCGCAACATCGACCTATCGGTCTTTCTCGGAAGTGCGTTGGTTTCGCTGCTTCTGCTTGCGGTCGGGTGGCAGCTTGGAATTCTTGATGAGGCGTCGCCTGAATGGACGTGGATCACGGCGATCCTGCTTATTGATGTCGCGCACGTTTGGTCCACTAGCTTTCGGGTCTATTTTGACGTTGCGGAATACAGGCGGCGATTTTGGCTTTACACGCTCGTACCGATATTCGGTTACGCGGTTGGCGTGGCTTTGTATTCCGAGGGCGAGCTTGTTTTCTGGAAAGCTCTCGCGATCGTGGCCGTGTTTCATTTTGTGCGGCAGCAATACGGCTGGGTCGCTCTTTATCGTCGGAAAGCGGGTGAAAAGGAAACGTGGACTTGGGTCGTAGACACAGCAGCGGTCTATCTTGCGACCGTTTATCCGCTCGCGTTTTGGATGACGTCGTTGCCGCGGAATTTCAATTGGTTTCTGGAGAACGATTTCTTTGCACTGCCTTCGATCGTTGAGGACGCCCTTTTCCCGATATACATCATTGCTCTCGCCGCGTATTTTCTGAAGTCGACTTATCTTTACGCGACCGCCGGTTTTTTGAACATCGGCAAAGACATCGTAGTCGCGACAACAGCCATTTGCTGGTATATCGGCATAGTATTCTTTAATTCAGACTACGCATTCACCGTAACGAACGTCATCATCCACGGCGTGCCGTATTTTGCGCTCGTTTATATGTACGCGCGAATGCGGCGTGAGACGGCCGGGACGGTTTATCGCGGCCTGTCCGGTAATTGGATATTCTTCCTTGCAACGCTTTGGGCTCTCGCTTACATGGAGGAGTTGTTTTGGAGCCGGGGCGTTTGGCACGAGCGTACGTGGTTATTCGGCGAAAATTGGGATTGGACGGAATGGAAAATGTGGCTTGTGCCGATGCTTGCGGTCCCGCAACTGACGCATTACATCCTCGATGGCTTTATCTGGCGTCGAAGAGGAAATCAGGGTGTTGAATTCGGGATCTGACATCGTCAGCACCCGCAAATTTCTTCACCTTTCGCATTCCGTTGTGATTAAATGGACCTTGGAGACAACTGCGACGGATGGCAACCCTACTCTGTAAAGTTCAGATATTTATCCTTCTGGCGGCCTTACTCTTGACAGGCTGCCAAAGCTCTGCCGGCTTGCTCGGCCCCGCAGACGAAACGCTTGCTGCCGGCGAACTTATTCGGTCTGCGAATGTTGATCTTCGCGCAATAAAGGTCCTGTACAACAAACATTTGAACATGCGCCAGGAGTTGAAGAACGCGATGGCCGCAGACGATGCCGCATTGGTACGCAAGTTATCCGACGAGGTAGTGGATATAATCAACGAGGGAGCCGGCTATGGTAAAAGCGCTCTTGATAAGATCGACAAGGCCCGTGATATGAATGTCAACGAAGATTACGAGGAGTATCTTCGGCTAAAGTGGGAGGCCCTTAACAACCAACTTGAGGCCTTTGAACACTATCGCCAGGCGGCCAGGAAACTCCGCGACAACTTCGATCCAAAGAACGCTAGGGCAAAGGAAGAAGTCAAAGCAGACTTTGAATCAAGAAGTGAAAATTTTCAGCGGCTGATGGAAAGGGCTCGTGACTTTAGCAGTCAGGCAAACGAATTGGCAAAAGAAGTTCATTTCAGAAGCCGAAACGAGGCTTCGAAATAGGGGAGGACCGCACATCGATCAAAGAATTGCGGCCCCCATCATTCCACGTAAGGTCTGTCTATATCACCCGACCGGGGACGATCATCCGATCCAACATTGGCGGCGCAGGTGACCTTGGCGGCACAAGTTGGCGATAAAGTCCCGGGGCATCAGGCGCATCAGGCGAAGAAAAATCAAAGAAACGGTCAAGTCCGCCCTTTACTTCTTCAGGCATGACCGATATCGACCGACGATCTCGGTCCCGTACGATCGTTATAACGACACTTCCGTCTTTTTTCTCGCTTACAGCTCTCGAAAGATCAAAGTCGCTTCTGACTGCCTTACCATCGACCTCAACGATAATATCTCCGGCTTTGATCCCGGCCTTTGCCGCCGGCGAATTTTCACGAACATTATTCACAATTGCGCCATTTTCCACGCCGAAATGATCGGCCAGCTGCTTGGTAAGCGGCGTCACGCCGATACCGATCTGCCTACGGGGGCCAAAGCGAAAGAACATCGGAGCTTCCGGCGTCCCTGGCGGCAGGGGGCGGATCTCCCCTCTGGGCAGTTGACTTAGTTCCGGAAATTCAGGGATACGGGGCATCTCGTTCCTGCCTTCAGGGCCCATCCACTGCATTGATCCCAGCTCGAGGGCAGATCCGGACCTTTTTCCGATAGTCACGGTCAGTTCTTTTTCTGACCCATTTCGGATAACCGATATTCGGGCCTGGTGGTCCGGCGCGATCTCACCGATCAGTCTGGAAAGCTTTTGAGTGCTTGTGATCTCTTCGCCGTTGACCCGTACTATAACGTCACCTGAAGCAATACCTGCTCTTTCGGCGGGTGAACCTGCCACAACTTTATCGACACCAACGCCTCGAACTGACGAAAGGCCGAACTTGGCAGCATTTTCCTTGGAGATCTCGACCATTTCGATCCCAAGATAGCCGCCGGTAGAGCTGAAAGCCCATGAAAAGACTCGAGGTTCAGGTTTTGGTCCTGGTTCCGGTGATTGGGCCATTGCTCCAACCGTAAAAACAGACAAGGTAAGAAGTAACGTCAAAGTTTTAGTGATCATTAAGATACCTCCAAAAATTGATGAAACTGCAACGACCTAAAATCAAAAAGACGTTTCGAACACATATTTGGTTGCGCTTTTTAAGTATTCTGGTTGCCTTGATCAGGTTGGGGCGCACAGATCAGCCACGGGAAGAGGATCTTCGAAGACGAACAAACTGCATACGTCTAAGGCGTGAAAAATATCACGGGCGAACTCGCACGAACACAGCTCTTGCGCCAAGAGATCATCCCGCTTGGAGCTTCCGCAAATTCTCCGCTGCCGCTTCTAAAGTCTCGTCTTTTTTGCAAAAGCAGAACCTTACCATCTGCGAACCCATCGCAGGGTCCGAATAGAATGACGAACCGGGCACGACAGCGACCCCGATATTTCGGATCAGGTATTTTGTGAATTCAATGTCGTTCGGAAATCCGAAGTCCGAAATATCGGCCATTACATAATAGGCCCCTTCCGGAAGATCGCATTTGAATCCTGCATCGCGAAGCGCGGGTACGATAAAGTCACGCTTTCGCTGATATTCTTTCTGAAGTTCTTCATAGTAGCTCGGCGGCAGGTTCATCGCGTAGGCGCCGGCATGCTGCAGCGGATTTGCGGCCCCGACAGTGAGAAAATCATGCACTTTTCGTATCGCACCGCTAATATCGGGCGGGGCAATACAATAACCAACCCGCCAGCCGGTTACCGAGTATGTTTTCGACAGCGAATTTACGACGACTGTCCGCTCTCGCATGCCCTCAATGTTCGCCATGCAGACGTGCTCAAACGGATCGCCGTCCTCTTCGATATTGAAGGTTATGTGCTCATAGATCTCGTCGGTAAAACAGATCGCATCATGCTGTTTGCAGAGATCGGCGATGAACTCCAATTCCCTACGGGTGAATACTTTGCCTGTCGGGTTGTTAGGGTTGCAGATTATGATCGCTTTGGTTCGCTCATTGAAGGCCGCTTTCAATTCCTCACGATCAAATACAAATCCGTTGTCCGTGCGGTAGAGCGGCACGTGCCTTGGTTTTGCGTCGGACAAAATGGCATCCGGTGCGTAGTTTTCGTAGAACGGCTCAAACACGACGACTTCTTCGCCCGGATCAACGGTCGCGAGCATTCCGGCGATCATTCCTTCTGTGGAGCCGCAGGTAACGGTGATCTCGGTTTCCGGATCGATGTCCAGTCCAAGGAACCACATCGTCTTCTTTGCAATTGCATCGCGAAATTCTTTCACGCCCCAGGTAACTGCGTATTGATTGTGGTCAGCCGCGATGGCTTCCTGGGCCTTGCGTTTTATGTCCTCTGGTGCTGGCCAGTCCGGAAAGCCTTGCCCAAGATTGACGGCCCCATATTTTGCGGCTTCGCGGCTCATCTCTCGTATCACGGATTCCGTAAAAGACGCGGCCTTTTGTGAAACACGGTTCTTTGAGGTCTTTGTATGGTTCATGTTCGTCTTCCAACTAGATCTTCATCATCTTTTTACCACATTAGCGGCAAAGTGATCAGAAAGTTTCCCTTCAGAACCTGGCTGGCTGCCCGAACGGCCTAGCTTTCGCAACGCAACCCGGGCATAGAATGCAAAAAATGCCGCCAGACCTGAGAATTTGTTCGGCGCCGAATGGAGTAACTGGCGAAATTGGTGCAGGATGTTCATTCCAGACGCACTGTTTCGAAACAAAAGATCGAACTGTTGCCTGATAGGCCGGGAGCTGAGGCTTATATGCTCATAATTCGGCTGGCAGAAAACACGCGCACGAGGCTCGATCAACAGTTGCCAGCCAGTTTTCCGAAGCCGCGTCGTAAATTCCGCATCTCCATATTGAGCCGATACGCGAGGGTTCATAAAACCGCATTCTTCAAAGGCAACCGCCGGAAAAAGAACACAGTTGCCAACAATTGCTTCGACGGACCAGGGATTCTGCGGCACGGTCCAAACCGTTTGTTGATACCAATGCTGCCAACCTCCTTTCCAGGTGTTCCAGACGGGCGCTACCTGAAAAACTCGGTGCGGCGTGTCCCACAAAAGCAATAACGCACCAACGACCGACCGCTTATGGTTCTCAACACAATCAACTAAGTGTCGAACACTTTTCTCGTCGAAGATAGAATCGTCGTTTATGCAGAGGACGTAATCGGGTTTTTCCTTGAGGGCGGCCTTTACGCCGAGATTGGTGCCGGCCGTGTACCAAAGTTCGCCGTTGCCATCGATGATGTTAACCCCGGGGAATTGTTCCCTGATCGCGTCAGGTGTACCGTCGGTACAGCCGTCATTGACGATGTAGATCGACAAATTGATACCCGTGCGGTCGATTCGCTCGAGGCTTCGCAGGCATTGAAGTGTCAGCTCACGTCGATTGTGGACCGGTGAGACGATCGCAAGTCTGACAGGTTTTACTTCATCAGGTCCAGACATCGTTCGACCGATTCCGCAACTCTCAGTGTCGGTTCCCAGCCCAGGATCCGCTTGGCCTTACTTACTTCCGGAATGCGTATGCGGACATCGTCCGGGAAAGATTTTTCAGTCCTGAACGATAGTCCATTCCCGTTTCCTGCGATCAGGTCCTTTTGCTTTGCCTGCTCAAAAATTATCGAAGCAAGCTCCTTCATCGTGATGGGTTCCGGATTGCCTAGATTGAAGGTTTGATTTGCCGCGCGTTCATCAAACGAAAAATCGGCGATCCCGCGCGCCACGTCTCCGATCCAGGTGAAGCATCGGATCTGCTCGCCGTCGCCGATAATGGGGATCTCGGTTCGGCCCTCCTTGACGATGTTCTTGATGTAATCGGCGAAGACATGACTCATGCCAAGGTCGTTCTCGCCAACCTCGTGGGGTGTGATGATGTTGAACGGACGCCAGATCGTATAACCAATGCCGTATTGTCTATAGAACGCCCGCGTAATGCGTTCACCCACAAGTTTGCTGAGGCCATAGTCGGTTGACGGGATCAGCGATTCGTCAACGTCCTCTTCCGCGCTCGGATGCCTCATGCACCGCTCATAGACCATGGACGAGCTTATATAGACCATCTTCTTGATGCCGTTGCGCAGCATCGCGTGCATGATGTTTTGATGAAGGTTGATGTCTTTCGACAGAATATCGGCAGGATATTTATTGAAACCGCCGACTCCGTATATCAAAGCTGCTGCCTGGATGACCGCATCGACATTACGAACGACCGTATCCACAAAATTCGGATCGGTGAGGTCGCCGCGAACGAACTCATAGGGCCTCTCGCGCTCGATCTCCCGGTATCGTGCAAAATTGTCCACACCGACGACGGTATGGCCGTTCGTCAGAAACAAAGGTATGACTTCCTGCATCAACGAGCCTTCAGAGCCTGTAACGAGTATTCTCACTTTCTCATTCCCTCAAAAACTGTGGTTTTGTATTTTTTGTTGTCGTTTACTACCGCCTGGAAGAGCTCGATCGATAATCCCATCTCTTTTACAAGCGCAGACATCGCCGCCGTGTCTTTTGGCAGGCACATTCCGCCAAATCCGCGAAGGTTATCATTGCAATCAAGGTATTTATTGTATATATGGTCGCGTTGGACCATTGCATTTTTTATCTTGGAATAATCCGCGCCCTTCGCCTGGCACAGCTCGTAGAAAGCATTTGCAAAGGTGATAAGCGTTGCGTTGTAAACGTTGTTGAAGTATTTGGATATTTCCGCTTCGGTTGGCGAAAGCTTAATGAACTGTCGCGGAAAATAGCCGTGCGATGCCTTTACCCTCTCAAAAACTTCATCAGATCCTGTGCCGATGATACATACGTCGTGATTGTCGGTGAAATCGATTATAGCAGCCCGCTCTCGAAGAAATTCTGGAACGTGGCAGATCTGTTCGGTCGCAAGCTTTTCCTGGAGTTTGACCGTGGTGCCCGGCGTAACCGTGGATTTTATCGCGAGTATACCCTTATACTTGTAGCTTCCGATCAGTTCCTTTGCAACATCTTCGATGATCGAGGTGTCGCAGTGGCCATCGTCGCCCTGCGGCGTCGGCAGGCAGAGATATACTATCTCGGCATCAAGCACGTCCTCGAGATCAGTTCCGTTCTTGATGTCGTGCCCAACAACGCTGTGCCCAAGTTTCTCAAATCCGTATTTTACAGCGGAGCCTACAATCCCTAATCCAACGATCCCGATCTTCATAACGAATCCGATACTGGCCAAGTTCCCGAGGCAAATTGCGACAAAATGCCTGAAGTGTGGCTGGCTAAGGAAGCTCGCCTGTTCTCGAACGGGGAATTAATATCATCCAAATTCCGCCATGCCGAAATAGGTAACGACCGCAAGCACCGCGTTCAGGCCGAAATTATAACTCTAAGGATTCGACGGGTCTTTATCAAGTGTAACTTATGGTTTCCAAGTCGGGGGTGTCCGGATATTTCAGGTCATATCGAGGAGCCAGGATCAACCTCTCAGGTCCGGTAAGAACACAAAGTTTCGCGTTCCCGGAATGCAAAGATCGTCGACTCCGCGGGGTAAGATTGCAAATTCTTTAATGTTCAGCAACGGAAACATCCACCGGGGATTTGTCCGGCATGCCATTGTCGGGAAAAGAGTCTAAAACGGTGGTTTTATTGGAATTGGCAAGAGACGATTCCGGCAGGAAGTCAGAGAATATGTTTGATACCGAATGCTCATCGGCAATTGCGACCGCTGTCCTCAGCCGGTCCAAAAGGTCTGACACCCGTTCCGTCGGATAGGGACCTATCTTGCCTATGAAGATCTTTGGGTGAAGAGTCTTCTCCAAGCTTTCACCGCTGATCTCGAGCTCTTCAAACAGCTTTTCGCCACGCCGGGTTCCTGTGAAGATGATATCGATGTCTTCGTAGGGTACGAGACCAGAAAGTCGGATCATATCTTCCGCCAGATCGAGGATCTTCACAGGCTTGCCCATATCGAGGATAAAGATCTCACCTCCTTCACCTAGGGCGCCGGCCTGAAGCACGAGTTGGGCGGCCTCTGGAATGGTCATGAAGTAGCGAGTCATCTCACGGTCGGTAACCGTCAGGGGCTCCCCCTTTTCTATCTGTTCCCTAAAGATAGGTACGACCGACCCTGCCGAACCGAGCACGTTCCCAAAACGAACCGCCATATAATTGGTCTCGTAAGATCGGTTAAGTTCTTGAACAACTATCTCTGCAACACGCTTCGAAGCTCCCATGATCGACGTCGGGTTGACGGCTTTGTCGGTAGAGATAAGCACAAAGTCATTCACGCCATACTTCCCGGCCAGGTGCCCGATAATGCGGGTCGCAAAGATGTTGTTCTTGACCGCTTCACAAGCGTTCGTTTCCATCAGCGGCACGTGTTTATGGGCTGCAGCGTGAAGGATCACTTCGGGGCGGTAACGTTCAAAGATCTCACGCATCCGCGGCTCATCACCGACGTCAGCGATAAGGGGAACAACTAGGAGGCCAGGATTTCGACCATCAAGTTCCCGGGCGATGTTGAACAACAAGAACTCTGCACGTTCAACCAACAGGATCATCTTTGGCCCAAAATCGACCACCTGACGAACGAGTTCGGACCCGATTGAGCCCCCCGCCCCGGTTACCATTACCACCTTACCTGATAGAAATTCGTTCAGGTTTCTATCGTCGAGCTTTACGGGTTCGCGACCGAGCAGATCTTCGATCTGTACATCCCTGATGCGGCTGACGGAGATTCGTCCGTGCGCTATCTCATTCAAACTAGGTACGATCTGAGCTCTGACGGGGATCGCACTGCAAACGTCCAAAATTCGGCGAATGTCCTTGCCCTGGGCGTGATCTATGGCAATAACAACCTCTTCAATGGAGAGCTCATCAACCAATCGCGGCAAGTCATGCGTGGTGCCAAGAACTTTCACGCCGCCAACGCTGCCACCGCGCTTTCTCGGATCGTCATCGACGAAACCGCGAATATCAAGTTCAGCATCCTTTCGTCCGCTTAGTTCCTTAACGAGGGTTGCGCCCATCCGGCCAGCGCCCACCAACAAAGCCGCCTTTCGTTTAAAACGGCGAGCCGTAGGAAAGGTACCGCCGCCCTTGTCGCCGAGTTCATAAATGACGCGGCGTAGGACGCGAAGACCGAGGATCCCACCAAAACCCACAACGGTATCGATCATGATCACCGAGATCGGTACCTGCCATAGCGTAAGATCGGTTAGATTAAGGAGAAATCTAAGTGCGACCAAGATAGCGCCCGAGATCAAGGCCGACGCAACGAATACCTTAACATCCTCGATGCTGACGTATCGCCAAAGGATTGAATACGCTCCCGCCAGGAACAACGTAGAGAATTGAATAAAGATAACAAGCGGGAGCTGGCGAAGGGCGATATCCACATAAAAGTCGCTGACCTGTATGTTGATCGCCGGCAAATAGGCCAAAAAAAAGGCGGCCGAAAGTATAGCGATGTCAAGAAGAAACTGTGCGGGGCGGCGCAGAAACCACAGGGTATCGGATAGGGTACTTCGTTTCTTGAATCGGTCCGGCATCGGAAAGGCCTTACACTCCCACCAGTTCGAAGTTACATCCGTGAAGTAAAGAGTGTCAATAACCACGGGCTTTAGTTGGAATTGGCAAGCGACGGATGAAGAGTGCAACTAAACAATAAAAAGGTTGAATCAAATGGCGTACTAAATTATCCTACAACCTGAAGTTATGGCAGCAGTAAACAGAATGACGATCTATACAGGCTTTATCTTGGTTCTACTAATTGCTTACGGGTCTGTGTTTTCCCAATCCCTCCAGGTAGCGGCTTCGCAGGGGTACACCATCGGCCCTGGCGACGTGATAAGCATTAAAGCACTGGGTGAGCCTTCATTTGATGTCGAAGCTCTCACCGTGGACGAAGACGGCAACATAATGATCCCGTACTCTGACGTTCCGCTAACCGCGAAATGCAAGACCGAGAGGGCACTTCAGGCGGAGGTGGTCAAGGTATGGTCAAAATATCTTCGAGAGCCCCAGATCAGCCTGCGTGTGACCCAACGAAACAGCCGCCCGCCTGTCAGCGTCTATGGCGAGGTACGAGGCCAGGCACAGCAGTTCACACTGACGCGTCGAGTACACCTGCTTGAACTGATATCTTATGCCGGCGGCATCGACACAGATAAGAGCAATGGCCTGATCCAGGTATTCAGAACAAGGCCGCCGATGTGCGGCGAACGGGACATCGCGGATGATTGGACCATCGGCGCAAATACCGGGCTTAATGCTCCATCAAAGATCTTCAATTATGCAAGCCTGAGTCAGGGTGACGCTGCATCGAATCCAGAGATCTTTCCGGGGGACATAATAGTAGTCGCAAAGGCGGCCCCGATCTATGTCATCGGAGAAGTTATGAAGCCTGGTGAATTGAATATGCCGGAAGGTGGCTTAAATTTGACACAGGCAATAGCGATGGCGAGTGGAATGACGCGCGAGGCCAAGGCAAAAAGCGTAAAAATCTATCGCAGAAAACCAGGCGCTTCAAAGCCTGACGAGATAGTAGCGAACCTCGAACAGATAAAAAAGGGGAACGAGCCGGACATAATGCTCGAACCGTTTGACATCGTCGAGGTGGGGAAGGCGCCGAAAAGCTTTATGGACTACGTGATCGAATTCGCCACGGGTGTTCCAAACCGGATCCCCATAAGGCCTATATAGCTGGCAGGGTGTCGGTCAACTATCAGAGTCTGTTGGTTTAGAAGTCGGCTATTCCTCGTTGTAGAGCTGATCGATTACAGATTTGTACCTTTCATCGATCACCCGACGCTTGAGCTTCATTGTCGGGGTAAGTTCGCCGCTCTCAACCGTCAACTCGTGCTCAAGCAACGCGATCTTCTTAACGGTCTCAAACTGAGCAAGTCCTTTGGTGGCGTAAGCTACCTGTCTCTCAAATAGATCGATGATCCTTGGGTCACGACAGTATTCCGCGGCTGACAACTTTGGGAACCCTTTATGGTCTGCATAAGAGTCGAGCATCTCGAAGTTCGGTACGATCAAAGCGGCCGCAAACTTTCTTTCATTTCCGACAAGGATGGCTTGATTGACGAACCGCGATGACCTGATCTTCTGTTCGATCGGTGATGGAGCGATATACTTGCCGCCCGAAGTTTTGAATAGCTCTTTCTTTCGATCGGTTATCCGAAGAAACCCGTCTTCATCCAACTCGCCGATATCGCCCGTCCGAAACCAGCCGTCATCGGTGAAGACGTCTCGAGTAGCTTGCTCTTTGTTGTAATAGCCAAGCATTACTCCTGGCCCGAATGCCTCGATCTCTCCATCTTTGGCGATACGAACCTTCATATTTCGGATCGGGCGGCCTACGGTGCCCAGCCGAGAAGCTTCGGGATTGTTGGATGTAATTACAGGGGAAGTTTCCGTCAGGCCATAACCTTGCATAATGGGTACACCCGAACCCGTAAAGATCAGATAAATATCGTCTGGCAGAGCTGCTCCGCCGGTGATGCAAGCGCGAAGATTCCCGCCGAAAAACGCCCGAAACTTCCTGTAGATCAATCGATCGGCCAGTCCATGTTTTAAGCTCAACAGTAACGACGGCCGTTCATTACGCTCCTCTTTCAACGCAAACTCTTTTGCCACGTCGATAGCCCAATCGAAGATCTTTTCTTTCAGGCCCCCGCCCTGTGCAGCCTTGAGCTTGGCTTTTGCATATACTTTCTCAAAGATCCTCGGCACACCAACAAAGATCGTAGGACGAACTTCAGCAAGATTGTCCGGTACCTTTTCGATCGATTCTGCATAATGGACTGCCATACCATTCAAGATGTACAGATACATTGCGGACCGTTCGAAGACGTGGGATAACGGAAGTACCGAGAGAGGCTTGTCGTTACGGGAGAATTCGTATTTCTCTCCGGCATCGATCACGTTTGACACAATGTTGTCGTGCGTCAGCATCACGCCTTTAGGTTCACCGGTGGTTCCGCTCGTATAGATAAGCGTGGCGATATCGTCGTGGCGAATATCGCCCCGAAGCTTTGCCGCTAGGCCTGGCCCTTTATCAGACAATTCATCGCGGCCCAAACTTTCGAGCTTTTCAAAGGATAAACTCCCTTCCGGGATACCGCGGGCATCAAAAAGGACCACATTATCAAGATCCCGGCACGTCCCAAGAACATCAGCTATACGGTCGAATGCCTCCCTTGTGTCGACGAAGAGAAGCTTTGCCGAGGAATCGTTCAAGATGTATGCAACCGAATCAGGTGAAAGTGTAGTGTAGATCGGCACATCGATCACACCAGCGAATTGGCAACCAGCGTCGGCCAGAGTCCATTCGGGCGAGTTTGCCGCAAGGATCGCAGCCCTGTCGCCTTTTCGAATGCCCAGAGAGTAAAGACCCGCCGCGATCGCCTCAGCGCGCTCGACCAGATTTCGCGATGAGATCTTATTCCAAGCGCCGCCGCGCTTAAAGTTCAGAGCGTCCGGGCGGTCATGGCGGTCGCGTGCCTTAACGAAGATCTCGGCTATTGTCCTAGGTTCATCCGGAAATAGCGGTTCGCCTCGGCCGCTCGGAGACCTGAAGGGAGCCCTCAATTGGTTTTCAGCCTTCATCATTTGACCATCATTCCCCGAAAGAACACTTTCAAGACTTCGTCGGCCATTGGAGGCAATGGGTAGTCTCGGTTAGAAAGGATCCAGTTGGTGACCATTTCGTCAAGTGCGCCATAAAGTATCTTTGCGCATACTATCGGCTTTACGTCTCTCCTAAAGACCCCGCTTTCTTGCCCGTCTGAGATCGTCCTGCAGATAACGTCGAGATACTCAGCAAAACCGGCGGCCGAAAATTCCTGCATGAACTTGGTCGAGCCGCGAAGTTCTACCTGAAAAACAATTGCTAGGTCACGGTCAGCCCCAAGTTTCTCGAGATGTAGCTGGGCGATACGGCGTAGCCGATCTGCCGGACTGACGATCTTTTCGATCTCGCGCCGGCCTTCGGAAATGAAGTCGGCCATCGCACGGTCAAAGATAGAGTGAAGTATCTCATCCTTGCTTTTGAAGTAGAGATAAACAGTTCCGTCAGCTATACCCGCGGCGCTGGCGATATCAGCGACTTTGGAATTAAAAAAGCCTTTCTCCGCAAACACCCTTATTGCGGATCTGAGTATGGCCTCGCGTTTGTCAAAGCCTGCTGAACGTGCCGGTTGAACTGAAATTCGGGGTTTTGCCACAATGACCTCGGTTAATGAATGAATCGTCATTCATTAGTATCAGATTACACCAACGCTCCATTGAAGTTCAAGAAAAGTTCATCGAGTATCTATGCTTTTAGGTGCTACTGCTTGCTCGAGAAATCAATGGCAATTATGGGGAAAGGAAAAGAATGGCGGAGAGGACAGGACTCGAACCTGCAAGCGGTTTCCCGCGGTAGTTTTCAAGACTACTGCCTTACCAATTAGGCTACCTCTCCGCATCGCGGGCGAGAAGAATGAATATAACGTAATCGGGACCATGACACAAACAACTTTCGATTCACTGAGTCGGGCGGGACACGTCGATCAACCAACGCGGAGCCAGACAATGTGTTCGGCCGAACCATTATAATATCCCGTCAATGCATCCGATCCGACATTACTGCTCAAATTCATTGCCAAAAAAAGCCCGGCTGGGAGTTAACAGCCGGGCGCAGAATGATCGAGGAGCAAAAACGAAATTCAATCCATCATCAACAATCTCTGGATCTGTGAATCCAATACACTCGCCTTGTCCCAACCATCGCTTCTCGCGGCGATCGCTCCGCGCTTGTCTATCACGAAATAAGATGGGAATCCGATATTGATGTTGCCGTTGCGGTCCATGTCTGCATATTTCAGCACCACACCGAAACTGTTCGGTACGACGGTCAGAACGGACGGGTTCTTTTTAAGGAATGGTTCGATGCGGACTTGGTTTTCCATTGTGAGGGCAAGGAAAACGACGTTCTTGTCCATGTAGCGCTTTGCTACGTCGTTCAATTTTGGGATCTCACTGTGGCAAATGCCGCAACGCGTGGACCAAAATGTCAGGACGACCACCCGTCCCTGCAACTGGCTCAAATTAAAAGATCTACCGTCAATTGATTCAGCAGAAAAATCCGGTGCCGGAGTACCCGCCTTCAGGCTCTGCTGCGCAACAATACTGCATGCGGCAAGCAAAAGAATGAATATAGCCTTGATCATCGACATATCATCAAAAGGATGCGCAATATGTTTCAGTATGTTCAAGCATGTTGAACACCTATTTGATAGAAACGATCAATGTTCGTCTAATCCAGAAAATCGTTCGATGAAAACACGTCATACTGTCGGCGGGAGCGGCAACGCCGTTTATTGCCTTGTCTTGGAACCACCGGGGAAAGTGGTAAACTTGCCCCCGAATGTTCCTGGAAACGATCGAAGCGGAAAGTTTTAGAAATCTAAGCGGATGCTTACAATGTGAACGCGATCTCAACATACTAGTAGGAAACAACGGACAAGGCAAGACGAACTGGCTTGAGGCCATCTCAATTCTTTCGACGACCCGCTCATTCAGGACCCCTTGGCTGAATGAAACTATTAGCTTTGGATCCGAGACCGCGATCGTCCGCGGTCGTGTCGCTCGAAGCGAAGGACTGCAGCGTGATCTGAGGGCAGTGATCCAGGGTAAGACGAAGGCCTTTTTTGTTAATGAAAAACGCGAGGCGGTGCAAGCTTACATCTCGCAGATGCACTCGGTCGTTTTCAACGCCGACGGCTTGGATGTTGTGCGAGGCATGCCCGAAGCCCGCCGTAAGTTCCTCGACAATGCGATAGCATCTATCCACCCTCCCTACGTACAGACCATCGCAGACTATTCAAGAGTGATCAAACAAAAGAACGCCGTGCTGAGCAGCTCGGCCGGCGAGGACCGGCCGCTTGTCAAAGTCAAAGAGATCCTTGAACCTTGGAACGAGCAGCTCGAAATACTTTCCACCCGTATTCATCGCGCACGTGTCCGATATGTTGAACGCTTGAACGAAGCGCTTGAACGCGGCCTGTTCTCCGGTGAGAGCGTCGAACTGAGATATGCCTCGTCACTTGAGGGTAAAGGCGAGCTCTCTAATTATCAGGAGCTTGTTTCAGAGCGGCTCAAAGTACGACTTCAGGCTGAGATCGTGGCGGGCCATTCCCTCGTCGGCCCTCATCGGGACGATCTGGAAATACTCCTGGACGGTAAGGATATAAGAAAGTTTGGTTCCGCGGGCCAGCAGAGAAGCACATTTCTTCTTCTCCAGATCGCAAATATCTCTGTCTATCACTCTCAGAATCTGGAATATCCACTATTTCTTCTGGACGAGATCGACTCAGAACTCGACTATGATCGGATCGGTCGCCTGCTGGATCACCTGCGGGGAAAGACCCAGACGTTCGTAACAACCTCCAAGGAAGATTTCGTCGGGAATTTTGCTTCGGGAGCAATGGTTTTCGATATTGTTTCGGGAACAGCGAAGGCCAGGTAGCAAAGCATCTGAACGCGGCTTTACGGCTGTCAAATCCCAACCCGAAATGGTATAATTTTCTTTTAGTTAGGGGTCCGAAATTCGATCTTTCTGCGTAGATCGCGATGATGGTTCGAATATCCCGGAGCCAGTCGTTGGCATTTTGAGGTAATACGAGAATTGGCAAAAGCGAAAACAGAATATGGTGCGGATTCGATAACCGTACTTGAAGGCCGTGACGCTGTCAGAAAGCGCCCGGCAATGTATATTGGTTCGACCGGAGATATCGGCCTGCACCATTTAGTTTATGAAGTGGTCGATAATTCCGTGGACGAAGCCTTGGCGGGCTACTGCGACACTATCGAGGTGGCCATACATATGGACAATTCGATAACGGTTGTAGATAACGGACGGGGCATCCCGACCGATATTCACAAACAGGAAGGCCGCTCGGCAGCAGAGGTAGTGATGACCGTGCTTCACGCGGGCGGAAAATTCGACTCAAATTCATACAAAGTTTCGGGCGGCCTCCACGGGGTTGGAGTTTCATGCGTTAATTTCCTCAGCGAGTGGCTGAAGTTGGAGATCTGGAGGGACGGAAAGACCCACGAACAGGAATACGAGCGTGGCATACCGATCGCGCCGCTAAAGCAGATCGGAACAACATCAAGACGCGGAACCAAGGTAACTTTCAAACCTGATCCTGAGATATTCGAGACCACCGTTTACAGCTTCGAAAAGCTCTCGGAACGCCTGCGCGAGAAGGCATTTCTGAATAAAGGGATACGCATTATCATTCGCGACGAGCGCGAGGCAGAAGAACGTTCGCATGAGTTTTACTACAAAGGCGGCATTGCCGAATTCGTGAAACATTTAAACCGAAACAAGGCTCCGCTCCACGACGAGCCGCTTTATTTCGAGCAGATCGCCGAGGAGCTCTCGATCGAGGTGTCTATGCAGTATAACGACAGCTACGACGAGAAAATATTTTCTTTCGCTAACAATATAAACACGGTTGACGGGGGTACACACCTATCCGGTTTTCGAGGCGCCCTCACTAGAACGATCAACAATTATGCCGAGAGTTCGGGTCTGACGAAGAATGCAAAGGTCACGCTTTCAGGCGATGACGTTCGCGAGGGCCTAGTAGCCGTTATCTCGGTAAAGATACCGCAGCCTCAATTCGAAGGCCAGACTAAAGGAAAGCTGAATTCGCCGGTCAAAGGCCCGGTGGAATCGTTTCTCAATGAAAAGCTCGGCGAGTTCTTTGAGCAGAATCCGGCTGTCGCGAAAAAGATCGTTGGCAAGGCCGTTGATGCAGCGCGCGCCCGAGAAGCAGCCCGCAAAGCGCGTGAGATAGTAAGGAAGAGTGCGATGAGCGGTTCGGGCCTGCCGGGCAAGCTTGCAGACTGCCAGGAAAAAGATCCGGCGCTTTCCGAACTTTACATTGTAGAGGGCGATTCGGCCGGCGGGTCTGCCAAACAGGGTCGCGACCGAAAGAACCAGGCCGTGCTGCCGCTGAAGGGAAAGATCCTGAACGTAGAAAAGGCCCGCTTCGATAAAATGCTGGGCCACGGCGAGATCAAGGCGCTGATCACCGCTCTCGGAACGGGCATCGGCAAAGAAGACTTTGATCTGAACAAGCTTCGGTACCACAAGATCTGCCTGATGACCGATGCAGACGTTGACGGCAGCCACATCCGTACCCTGCTTCTTACCTTTTTCTATCGACAGATGCCGGACCTTTTAGAGAACGGCTATGTCTATATCGCACAACCGCCCCTCTATAAGGTTAAGAAGGGAAAAAAGGAAGAGTATATCAAGGACGAGAAGGGAATGTTCCGGTACCTTATGCGGCAGGCTACCAGCGACATTCATATCACATCGAATGGCCGCCCGGTCGAGGGCCGCGAACTCTCGAAGGCGCTCGAGCAAACCACAGAGTTTCAGAACTATTCCGATCGTCTGGCCCGCCGAGTAGGGAATGACACGCAACTGGTCGAGCTGCTTCTCGATGCCTTCGCCGGACGTGACGGTGTGATCTCAAAAGGCAGCCTTAGGCTTCGCAAGATATTTGGCGAGGAAGAATTGATGGCCGAGATCGAAGGAAAGCTTGCTGACGCTGGCTACAATACCGAACTCACCAGAGACGACGAACACGGGCTTTGGGAGATCGATATTTCCTATCCGAATGGCTTTCAGCTAAAGATCGACTGGAACCTGGCAAGCTATGTAGAGTTCCAAAAGGCAATAGAACTAAAGCGGTCGCTTGAGGCGGATTTTCCGGGTCCGTTCGTTCTGGGCGAGAACGGCACCAGTCAAACGATAGACACTCGCTCGGATCTGCTTGAGAAGGTGATGGGAATGGCCAAGAAAGATCTTTCGATCCAGCGCTACAAGGGACTTGGCGAAATGAACCCAGAACAGCTTTGGGAAACCACAATGGACCCGGACAAACGCACAATGCTCCAGGTCCGTATCGAGGACGCGATCGAAACTGACGGCCTCTTCACCGTCCTTATGGGCGACCAGGTCGAACCCCGCCGCAAATTCATCGAGGACAACGCCCTTGATGTAAAGAATTTGGACGTTTAAGAAACTCGCAATAGAGACATAGAGAACTCGACGAAGTTGGGAGATGTTTTTTCAAATTTTTTGTTCCTGTGGTGAATTTTATTTCACATCCTGTCGAGCAACACCTTCGATTTCGAGGATAAGGTTGGCGCCGTAGGCTTTGGCCGGGGTTTGAAATCCAGGCGTGAAATTACCGGATATAATCTTCTCCACGATAAGCAGAGCCGCGAGGGCGGTTGTCGTGTAGCCTTCGGGGCATTGTTGAAGAGATTCGACCCGTTGGCCCTGATCGTCAATTGCTTCGCCCCAAAGAAGGGTCTTGCCTTTTGCTCGCTCTTCGTCAGAAGGCCCGCCTGCCGGGATCTTTGATTGCAGATACCTTTGCACCGGCCCCGTCGCCAGCAGCCAACCGAGATAGCGGGACATTTTCATCATCTTTACGGCGCTCCGGGGAGCAATCGTATAAACCTCGATGTTCGGGATCCCGGTCGAATGATACGCGGTCGAAACATCGCCCCATGGAATTGTCACGCCGGTCTTCACCACGCCGTTCCCGAAATCGATCTCGCGGGTACGCCACGCGGCAGGGACGGGCATTATCTTTCCGTCGCGGCGGACAGCACCGCCCTTGCCGATGTTCATGGTCATCGTCGCCTGCGTGCCGTGCGAGATGCGGCCCATTCCATAAAACGCGAGCGAGAGATGCGTAGCAGCGGGCAATCGGTTTTTTAGATGAAGGGCGAGGCAATCGCTCGGAACCACGTCGAACCCAACGCCCGGCATCACCATTATTCCGGCCTCTTTCGCTTTCTGGTCGGCGGCCGCACACGCTTCAAAGACAGAGATCTCACCCGTTATGTCCGTGTAGTGCGTCTTAGTACGTATGCATGCTTCGCCCATCTGCCGCGAGGTCAACGAAAACGGCCCAGCACAATGAAGCACCATTGCGACCTCGTCCAGCGCGGCATCGAGCTTTGCCGTTTCATCAAGCGAAAAAACGCGAGACTCAAGCCCGTGCTCTTCCGCCAAAGACTTGATCGCTGCCTCGTTCCGTCCTGCAAGTATCGGCCTCATCCCACGCTCCGCCGCCATTCGCGTGATGAGTTCGCCCGTGTAACCGTTTGCTCCGTAAATAAGAAAGTTTGACATAGATTTTCTTGCTGATATCCAGAGACGATTTACGGGCACCGGACGATCGGAGGCTCCAGGTTCTCAGTTATAGGTCATAACCCGCTTGGAAACAAACAAAGCTCTGATGCCTGAGTTTCGAGTAACAAATTCAAAAACCGTCGCCTTTCGAGCTCCTTTGCCCCCAGTGCCTTCATGTGTGGTGTCATAACCTGGCAGTCGAGCCAAGTCGAGCCGTGTGAACGGAGGTGATCGATCAGGAACAGCAGCGCGAGTTTCGAGGCGTTGGGTTCGCGGTGGAACATCGATTCACCGCAGAAGATGCCCCCGGCATCGACGCCGTAGAGCCCGCCGACAAGTTCGCCGTCCGGATTCCATGCTTCGACGCTGTGGACTAAACCCTCCTGATACAGCCGGCCGTAAACTTCGATGAAATCGGCGGTGATCCAGGTGCCGCCCTGATCCGGACGTTTCACTGTGGCGCATTCGCGAATGACGGTGTCGAAATCATGGTCGATCGTGAATGTGAACCTCTCCTGTCGCCGCGCTTTCGCCAGGGTTCGCGAGATATGCAGGTCGTCAAAATCGAGGATCGCGCGCCTCTCGGGGCAATACCACGGCAGCGGTATCCCTCGCATATACCAGGGAAAAATTCCCTTCGAATAGGCCTCGCGTACCGTTTCGGCTGTCAGCGGCGTGCCGAAAGCGACCACGTCCACCGCATGATAAAAATACTCTCCGACCAGCACCCACTCGGGAAAGTCATACGTCCGCGGATCGGGGAAAAAGGAGCGCTCTATCTTTGGGAACAATTCTCTGGCCACGGTGTGTAACCAAGATAGCAGAGGAATACGCGGATGAGAATAAAAGAAATACTGGTCGAGAGTTTCAAAAGCCCTTTCTTTAATCTACTTGCGATCGCAAATCTTAGTCTTGCAGCTACTGTTATGTCTTTTCCGCTTATTTTCACTCCTGTTGGGGTCAGAACGGCTGCGGCTCTTAACCTGCCGGCGGTGGCGGCAGCATTGGTGCTGACACCTCAGTCATTGCCGCAATTCGCTTTTCTTCCGCCGTTCATTTATCTTCAGTGGATCTTTATTGGAGCCGCTGCGAAGTGGATCGCGTCACAAGCCGAGTCCAGAAAGATCTAGCCGAAAGGCCCGCTCTTCATAGCAAGCGTCGCCAGATATGAGATCGGATTCACTCAAATCCTGTAAAGTTCGCAAAGAAAGAAGAAAATCAATTTATCAGATCACACGGCCTTTTGCTTCCACTTTCCCCGTTTGAACATCAATGCCGCAACGACGGCGAGCATTGAAAATGCAAGGGTAATAGACCAGAATACGCCCTGCGGCCCGAAGCCGTAAGTGTGTGCCAGCAGATAGGCTAGCGGGATCTCGAACATCCAGAATATGAAAAAGTTAAGGTATGTCGGCGTCCAGGTGTCGCCGGCCCCGTTGAACGAACTTTCCATTACCATACCGAGCCCGTAGAAAGCATAGCCGTATCCGACGATCTGCAGACAATCTCGGGCATATCCTGCCACACCAACCTCTTGCGTAAAGATACTCACCACAAGGTCAGGGAATAGGATAAAAAACAATCCGGCCAGGCCTAGTAAGCCTGCATTAAGCCCACTTGCCAGCCAGACTGAACGTTCTGCTCTTTCGGGTTTCCCTGCACCAAGATTCTGCCCAACCAGTGTCGCCGCAGCGTTTGCCAACCCTACTGCCGGAAGGATCACGAAGATGATCACCCGCAGCCCGATCTGGTAACCTGCGACTGCGACAGTGCCAAATGCCGCGACAATCCGTATCAATCCGCTCCAACTAAGAGTTGCGACCAGAAATTGCAGAACGGCCGTTCCGGAAACCGACATGAGAGACCAAAGCAGCTTGGGGTCGAATTTCCAATGCTCCGCTCGAACGTCGAGCCGCCCATCTTTACGGCCAAACAATGCCCATGCCGCAAAGGCAACACCCGTCGAACGTCCGATCACAGTCGCGACCGCCGCACCGGTCACGCCCCATTCCGGAAAGAGTCCTATTCCAAAAATGAACAGCGGATCGAGAATGATGTTCAGGCCATTTGCAATGATCAATACCCGAAGCGCCGTCGCCGCATCGCCCGCCCCGCGAAAAATGCCGTTTAGCAGGAAAAGGAAAACTATCACGGCATTCGTACCGAACATGATCCGCATGAACGGAAGCCCATTCTCCATCACCTCCGGTTCCGCTCCGAGAAGCCAGAAAATATCATCGGCAAAGACGACCCCCGCAGTTCCCATGATAGCGGACACGATAAGGCCGAGGTAGACCGCGTGTGTCGCGGTTCGAGCCGCACCCTCCATGTCTTTCTCGCCGACGCGTCGGGCGACCAGCGCGGTAGCGCCAATCGAAAGGCCGACCCCGACAGCGTAAACCAATGCGAGTACAGACTCCGTCAACCCGACGATCGCTACGGGTGCGGCACCCAGCTTTGCAACAAAGAACGTGTCCACGATCGCGAAAAGTGCTTCCATCGACATCTCGAGGATCATCGGGATGGCGAGGATGACGAGGGCGACCGGGATCGAACCGCGCGTAAAGTCGCGTTCGGTCCCGACAAATGCCTCCCTCAATATTGATGAAAATGAATCATATTCCGCCTGAACGCGCGGACTTTGCCCTTCAAAAGACATACAAAAGCTCCAAATTTACACGATAACCAACGGCGCGGAACACGCCAAAGAAAGTTTGCGCTCGCTGAAGAGAAGCGGGCTCACAAACATAAAGGGGCGGCTGAATTAGACAAGTTCTTTACGCATGACCAGAGAACCTTAGCACACCGGCTGAGAAAATCAAAGATCGGGATCAGTCAATTAAAGCCTGGCTTAACTTGCACCAATAAATTGAGACGTACTTCGACAACATTCCCGGACGTTTCGGAATCAAAAATTTGCAGCTGATGTGCTATCGTGACAAACTAGGCTAAAAGGTGACACCTATGATCAAGCAGATTCGCGGCAGCACCATCTGATAACTGAGCAGTGAAGAGTTTCGCTCAATCATTGAACCCTACCTCCGGAAAAGGGATCGTGATCGATATCGGCACGGGGGACGGTCGGTTTGTGTTTTCGACGGCCAGGAAGCATCCGAACAAGTTCTTCATCGGTGTGGACGCAAACGTCAAGCCGCTCGAAAAACCGTCGATGAAAGCGACGAGAAAGCCCGCGAAGGGCGGCCTGCCAAACGCAATGTTCGTGCAGGCTGCGATCGAAGATCTTCCAAAAGAATTTAACGGCGTTGCGAATGAAATACATATTCATTTTCCCTGGGGAACCCTTTTGAAGGGCGTGGCCCTTGGTGAAGAACAGGTTCTTGCGTCGCTTCGTCGAATTGCATCGGAAGATTGTCTTCTTGAGATCGTTATCGGCATGGACGCTGAACGTGATCGGTCGGAGCTGGCGAGGCTAGGCATTCCGTTCCTTACGCCCGTCCTTTTACATTCGTTTCTGATCCCAAAGTTTACGTCTGCCGGTTTTGAGCTTATCGAGGCTAGAGAGCTTACGCCGAACGAATGGGCCAGACTCGAAACGGCATGGGCGAGGCGCCTTCGATCTGGACAGGGACGGGCCGTAAACTTCCTGCTCTTCCGCGCTGTTGCTGAAGATGAAGAGACTCTAATCTGAGGGAAGCTTGCTTTTTTCGAAGCAGAGCGAGCTGAGATCAAGGGAAGTTATGCGAATGATCAGATGAATAGAAAATTCTCACGACGGGAATTTCTAGGACTGGCGTTTAGTACTCCATTGCTGGCTCGTTTGCCGGTCTTCGGAATTGGACCAAGGCGAACGGCTTTCAATCTTCTTGTCATCGGCGATTCGGTCATATGGGGCCAAGGGCTTGATGAAGAACAGAAATTCTATTGGCTGACGAAAGACTGGATCGAACGGGACGTTTTTAATCGTTCTGTTCCCGTCGAACTCAAGGTTTTTGCACACTCCGGTTCGACCGTAAAGCTGGACCCGATGGAACGGGCAGCTCTTGAGAGTGCGAATAGGACAGGTTACGAACGTCTTCATCCCGAGGTGAATGTCTCGTTTCCGACGATTGAAAAGCAGATCAGGTCGGCCGCCGAGGCCTACCCGGACCCGGGTGTGGTTGACCTTATAATGGTCTCGGGCGGAATTCCGGACGTCGGAGTGGCCAAGATAATTAACCCTTTCGAAAGCGACGAACGTCTTCGAGAAAGGATCGAAACGTATTGTCGGATCCATTTGAAGGAAGTCCTTACTGATGCGGCCCACCGTTTCCAAAACGCAAAATTTGCCGTAATTGGATACTACCCTATCATTACGCGCTACACGCCGATGAAGCGCATAGTTAATGATATTTTAGAGCTTTATAACTGGCCGCTGTGGTCAAAGCCGATAGTGAATAATCCTGTCAATCGCAGTGTTTTCAGGCTTTGGAAAGGCAAGATGATCAAACGCTCAAAGATCTGGTTCCAAGTATCGTCGTCAGCCTTTAAAGATGTCGTAGATTCACTGAATGCAAGCTCGGACCGGCACAAAGCCGTGTTCGTTCCGTCTCCGATCGGAGAGCGGCAGGCGTTCGGAACACGAGATTCACTGCTTTTCACGGTTGCGAGACGAGGGCGGCCGGCCGATCCCAAAGGCACGACCCGACTTAGAGAGTGCGGGCCCGCACTTCAAGAACTGCGGGAAGACACCCGGCTGAGATATCGAACCCGTTTTTGTGAGCTCGCAAGTGTCGGACATCCGAATCCGAAAGGTTCTGCAGCGATCGCACTGTCCATACAACAAACTCTACGTCACCTTATCTCTTCATAGTATCCTGCGAAATATCATGGCCGGATATGTCGTTGAATCGCGTCTAAGTCATAGGGCAAAAGGCTGTGGAGATCTGCGCGCAATTGCCCATTACACGCTGGGTGGATAGTATCGGCATTTCTCCCGTTCTTTCTTTTAACTTCCCGGCAGCGTGCAGATATGCCGGCTTGTCCAAGAAGGACCATAAACTTTCGCCGGAACGAAAGTGGTCGGACCGGTGCTAATGAACCGATCCTCAAAGGGAATGAAATTCTTGAATTTAGCGCTATCGATGATTTTCTTGTTTTTCGGATCTGTTTGCGTACCGTCGCAAACGACAGGCTCCGTTGAGCGCCTGAAGGACGTGAAAAAGATCTTTGTCGATGAAAGCTCCTTCAATATCGTCTCTTCTTCATGCGGAAGCCGGTACGGCGGAATGCTCCTGGCGTGTGAGAAACACGTTAATGAACGGCTCGCGTTTCTCGTAGTTCTTAAGCGGTGGCTGTGGAAGAGCGGCTTCGAGGTCGTTGAATTCGAAGACGAGGCGGACGGACTTCTTCGGGGCACCATGTCGATGAACGACTACGCAAATGAACCTTCGATAAATGACCGAGGCCGGAATAGGAACAGGGAGATCGATCCGATCGACATTGCGCAGTGGTACATCGATGCTTGGATGCTAAACCGACAGGGACGTCGGATCTGGACGATCAGGCGTGAACCATATCCAGAGATCTCATACGGCATTAGTACAAAGGCAAAGGTAGAAGGGAAGAAACTCGCAAAGGCTATTCAGTACGACCGCAAAAAGAATAGGTGATCGCATTCGTGGCAGGCTCTGTCGGCTCCGGGCGTCGGTGCGGTATAATCTAAGTTTGGCTGTGGTGGAACTTTTGTGAGAATAGCGGTTGCAATGAGCGGCGGCGTCGATAGTTCGGCGGCGGCCGCGTTATTAAGAGATCAGGGGCATGAACTCGTCGGCTTCACGATGCAGCTGTGGAATCAGCGTCGAAACGTGAACACAGATGAGAACGGAGACCCTTTGCCTTCCCGCTGCTGCTCGCTCGACGATGTTTACGATGCCCGCCGTGTTGCGGACAGCTTGGGTTTTCCATTTTACGTATTGAATCTGGAAAAGGAGTTTGACCGTGATGTGGTCGAGCCGTTCATTCAGAGTTATCTATCAGGCGAAACTCCAATACCTTGTGTTGCTTGTAATTCGCGGCTTAAATTCGCCTCGCTTGACCAGATGGCGAAAAGTCTGGGCTGCGACAAGGTGGCGACAGGGCATTATGCGCGCGTCGAGTTTGACGAAAATGCGGGCCGCTACCGTCTGTTTCGCGGCCGCAATCACTGGAAAGACCAGAGCTATTTTCTATGGGAATTGACGCAGGACCAGCTTTCACGTGCATTGTTTCCTCTCGGCGAAATGCAAAAGAGCGAGGTCCGCGATATTGCCCGCAATGCCGATCTTTACACGGCCGAGAAGCAAGAATCGCAGGAGATCTGTTTCGTACCGGACGGCAAGTATTCCGAGTTTATTGACCGCTTCTTGATCTACCAGGGCCGGGAAGGCGAGATACCTGGCGACGGCGAAATAGTGAATTCTGCCGGAGAAACGTTAGGCCGACACAACGGTATACACCGCTACACTATCGGCCAGCGACGCGGTCTCGGCATCGCACACGAAAAACCGCTCTACGTAGTTCAGATCGAAAAAGCCCGTGATCAGATCGTCGTCGGCGAGGCCGATGAACTCGAAACGCTCGAATTTACCGCAAAAGGTGTGAATTGGGTCGCGTTCGATGAGCCGGCAGAGGCCATCCGAGCGCTTGTGAAGGTTCGCTATCGCCACGATCCCGCACCCGCAACTATTCATGCCTTGCCCAATGCCCAAGCTCGCATCGTCTTCGACCGGCCGCAGCGGGCCATCACGCCCGGCCAAGCGACGATATTTTACGACCTTGCCACCGGCGAAGAGGTCGTCGGCGGCGGGTGGATAGTCAATTCTTGAGATCGCCACGTCTTGAAGGCAAACAGTGGAGGCTTGACGCAAGCCGACGCAAATTCGGCCCTGCTGAGTAGGTGATTCGTATTGAAAAATTCCTCGGGACGCCTATCCGGCGACGGTCGCGATTTGATCGATTTCCTATGCTGCTGGGCTTTCCTCCTATCGTCCGAGAATGAAAAAATTCGAGCTTCGACAAAAATACCTTGATCATCGGAAAACAATGTCGTCAGAGATGCGCGAGAAAAAAGGACGTGCGATCTCAGACCGGTTTTTCAGAGAGTTTGATCTTGCGCGAATTAGTGTAGTCCATTCCTATCTTCCCATTCCGCGGTTCTATGAGGTGGCGACCTCCAGCGTCTTGGGTGAGATCTGGTCAAAATATCCGCATATCAAGACCGCCGCCCCGAGGATCAATGTTGAAAACGGTGAGCTCGAAAGCGTAATTTTCGGCCCGGATAGCGAATTCATCGAAAATAAGTGGGGTATTCGCGAACCGGCAGGGCACAGCTACATCGAGCCCTCAATGATCGATCTCGTGATCGTGCCCCTTCTTTGTTGTGACATGCTCGGGAATCGCGTCGGTTACGGGAAGGGCTTTTACGATCGATTCCTCGCCCGCTGCCGACACGATTGTCTAAAGATTGGGTTTTGTGTTTTCGTTCCGATCGATAGGAACGACGATATACACGACGGCGATGTGCGCCTCAATGTGTGCGTGACGCCAAATGAAACCTTTTATTTCGACCCGATCAGTGAGCGTCGTTAATGTGCGTAACGGGAGAAAGGCTATTTGGCTTTCAGAAGGTCGCGTATTTCCGCTAAAAGCTGCTCTTGCGGCGGAGGCGGAGTTTCGGCAGCCAGCTTGGCAAAATATCCCATCGCCCATTTGGCAAGCAGGAACATAACGAAGCCTACGATCACAAAGTTGACAATATCGCTTAACAACTGTCCATAGAGCACCAGCGGCTTACCGGCTTTTGATGCTGCTTCGATAGCTTGTTGCAGCTCCTCGCCCTGCAAACCCGGGGGAATACTCCCGCCGATATCCCAGTATTTCGTTTTTAGATCCACACCGCCGGTAACGAGGCCGACGATGGGCATGACGATACCTTCAGTAAATGTGGTAATGATCTTTCCAAATGCCGCGCCCATTATCACGGCAATCGCCAGGTCGAGTACGTTTCCGCGAGCCAAAAAGGCCTTGAATTCCTTAAGCATCTTTGATACAGCCTCCCAATGATCAGTTAACTACGTTTCAGATACTAAAGGAAGATCGAACGAGGTCAAAGGAAGGATCAGGGTGCATGTGTTCAGTAGAACGGCACAAACAAAAAAAGGCGCCTTCGCGGCGCCCCTGCTCAAAAAGAAATACTCGCGCTGGCTCAAACGGTAGCCGCTTCCGACTTGTCCTCGTCCTCTTCTTCGTCGTCATTCTCAACGCTTGCCATCACCTCGTCATCATCGTCTTCCTGATCAGCACTCTGGTAGCTTGTCGAGGAGCTATACGAAGGGCTTTCAGAAGTCTGATAAGTGCTGCTGGCCGCCGCAGATTGTTTTTCTGCAGTTTCCCGAGCCTTGAGCATGGTGCAGCCCCCTTCGAGGACCGCGCCGTCCTCGATGGTCAACCGAGGCGTCTGGATATTTCCGACAACTTTTGCCGTTCGTCCAAGCTGAATACGCTCAGTCGCGATAACGTCGCCGTTTACTACGCCGTTTATGGTCGCTGTGGAAACATTCACATTCGCGTCCACCTGGCCATTCGTTCCAACGATCAGCGTTCCTGCCTCAGACGTGATGGAACCGATCAGGTGGCCGTCAACGCGAAGCATCGCCTGAAATACGGTTTCGCCCGTCAAGGTGGTCCCGTGGCCGACAAAGCCGCTTAGGCGGCCTTCTTTGATGTCGCGAGCCATTGATTCGCTGTCAGTGACAGGCCTTGTGGTGTTAGCTGATTCGCCTGTGTATTGATAGGCAAGCCCGGCGTCAGGTGATTGGTCCTGATAGGTCGATTCGTTACTTTGGTCCGATCTGGAACCTCTTCCCATTCTAATCATTTTGAATAAAACTCCTTAGATCACTTAGATTTAGGCGGCAGTCTGAACAGGTGGGGGCCTGAAGATCGTGACAAAACTCTAACGCCTTTTTGGAACTGTTGTTGATCGAGAACAACCTGACCATGATAAATGAGTTCTAACCAAAGTGTCTAGCATTTTCTTTGCCGATTGTTAAAATGGGTTCAACGTGGCAGAATCTAAAGTTTTCGGAGGGAATCGCTGCAGGTGTACGCTGAAACAAAGACAAAAGCGAAATTACTCAAGAAAATGGGCCGCGCGATCGCTGACTTCGGCATGATAACCGAGGGCGACCGAGTTATGGTCTGTCTTTCGGGCGGCAAGGACAGCTACACAATGTTGGACCTCCTGCTCGACGTTCAGCGACGCGCACCGGTAAACTTTGACATCCTGGCGGTTAACCTTGATCAGAAACAGCCCGGTTTCCCCGAAGATGTATTGCCGAGCTACTTGAGTGATCAGGGGCTGGAGTTTCGGATCGTCGAGGAAGATACCTATTCCATTGTCAAACAGCACATACCGGAAGGAAAAACGTTCTGTTCGCTTTGTTCTCGCCTCCGACGCGGGATCCTCTACAATGTTGCCGTTGAGGAAAGCTGTACAAAGATCGCTCTAGGCCATCACGGTGACGATATCATAAATACGTTCCTGCTTAACCTTTTCTATGTAGGCCAGTTAAAGGCGATGCCGCCTATATTGCGCAGCGACGACGGACGAAACACTATTATCCGGCCGTTGGCTTATTGCCAGGAATCGGAGATCGCCGCTTACGCCGAAGAGCGGCAGTTTCCGATAATTCCGTGCAATCTTTGCGGCTCGCAGCCTAACCTGAAGCGGGCCCGCGTCAAGCGGCTGGTCAGCGAACTGGCCGACGAGATACCGTCACTACGAAGTTCAATTCTCACAGCACTTACAAACGTCACCGGCTCGCATCTGCTCGACCCAGAGCTGTACGATTTTCGAAACTTCGAGCCGCTTGTTAAAGCCATTCCCGCCGGCCACGGCTCGGTCGAAAAGGAACTCGATGCCGTTTTTGACCATAGTGAGGCCGTATTCTCCGGCGTGAACAATGGGCTGAGTCCCTAGAACACGGGGCCGGTCAGATAGGGCGTTCTAGATGCGATTCCAATCCTAAGTCCAAAAAATTTCCCGCTACGTTGCATTCAATTCTAACGAGAGCGGCCCCAATACTACTGGAACGTTCTTGGCGCAAAGATCTTACTATCGACAGCGACATTGTGTTTGATCGATGTTATGACCGTAACGACGTCGCCATTCGAAACGGAATTGTTTACAGTTTTGAACGGCAGCTTGATCCCGTCCACATCGCGGTAATCGCTATAGAGGATAGAATAGGGCAGAGACTGCGAACTAGTGCTTGACGGAACCACTCCCTCCCTTTTCAGCAGCAACAACGTCTTTGTCGAATAATACTCGGTAAACTTCGTTCCCTTCTCCGGCTCGAACTCAACCGCGTATGCGTCTTCATCTCCCACCTTTGCGATCTGCTTGACGGTTATGGTCTTGTACTTTGAGGTCCAATCCAGCATCGAATAAAAGTCAGATGCGATCCGCGCGTCCTCCAGTCGTTTGCCTGCAAACTTCTCGGTCGGATAGAAGCTTAACGATTGTTCGCCGCTTGAACCATCAAAATAATCCCATCCTTTACCGATCTCCTTTCCGAGTGCCTTAAATATGGTTTCGCTGGCGGTGAGATTCGGAGCCTTCGACCAGCTTGTCACAATGGCCTTAACACCCTGGTGTTCAAAATCAATGTCAGACGTAATGACGCGTGATGTCAGCTTCCGCCAATTTGCTTCTCCGCCGCTTGCAGCCAGGACTTTGTTGTAAAGTTCGTCGACCGTGATCGGCGGTTTCTCGCTCGCAGCTATAGGCTTTAGCTCGATCTCGCTACCGGGCTGGACCATAACGAGCGACTCGATCTTACCCGCTGCGTCGCGTTTGACCTTCAATGCGAAGCCCTCCGGCAGCGGTGCGGGATGATAATTGTCCTTCCCCTTTTCGTTTAGGGTGTATGGCTGCTGATTTGGAACTATTAGCTGTACCTTTCCGTCAGTTTCCTTGATCTCGATCTCGAGCGGAGCCGAGGCGGCTCGATACTTGCCGATCAGTTCCTTTGCTGAACCAGAATTCGCGGGCTGTGCGGCACCGATGCGAGGCAGTGTGTAGTTGCCCTGAGGCTGCTCGAGCAAAAGTTCATTGTCCTTAAATGTTACAAAAAACCCGTCCGGTGCCCCGGTCAATTTATATTTTCGGCCGCCGACATTCTCAAGCGAGTAGATCGGCTGATTTGGCACTACAGCGATGAGTTTGCCATCCTTCCATTGAATATCGAGGTCAAAGCCCGCCGCTTCAAACTTGTATTTCCCCGCTTCTTTTTCCGGAGAAACCGAGGGAATTTCCCCATTGCCTGATTGCTGTTTTCCCAAGATATTTTCCCAGACTATCGGCATCAATTCGTTTCCAAGCGAAGACCCGGAAACATTCGTTAACATCACGAAGCCGAGCTTATCCTCAGGGATCATTGCAACCAACGCATTAAATCCGTCGATATTACCGCCGTGCTGGACCACGGTCTTGCCGTTCCATTTCATCACCATCCAGCCTAGGGCATATTGAGCTGTTCCCGCAGGGTTCATCTTCATCTGCGGCTTCAACCATTCTTCGAAGCCTTTCTCAGAGATAAGGCGTTTGCCATCGGGCGTTAGGCCTCCGCTGAGGATAAAGCGAAGCCATTTCGCCATGTCGTTGGCAGACGAATTGATAGATCCAGCCGGAGCAACGTCGTCGATGGGCCTGTACGGGAGCTTGCGTGTTTCTTTCGTGTCGAAATTAAAGATGTAGCCGAACGAGCGGTCCTTGGCCTTTTCCATCTCGGCGATCGACATATTGCTATTTTCCATTCCGAGAGGCTTAAATATGCGTTCGGGTACAAACTTTTCCCAGGGCTGTTTCTGCGCAACTGCCACAACCTCGCCAGCGGCCGCGTACATCAGATTTTGGTAGCCAAATCGCTCACGCAGCTTACCTATCGGTTTCGCCTCGCCGGCAACGCGGATCAACTCTTGCCGGTTGAGCTTTCCGGTGATCATTGCTAGGTCGGTTCGATTGAGGCCGGACGAGTGCGTCAACAGGTCGCGGATGGTCATGTTCTTGTCCGTTTCCGGGTCGTGCATCCGAAAATAGGGAAGAACCGTCTTAGGCGAAGCGTCCAACGAGATCTTACCCTCGTCGGCGGTCATCAGTACCGTAAGCCCTGTAAATGCCTTAGTTGACGAGCCTATCGCAAACTGTGTATTCGCCGTTACCGGAACCTTTTTCTCATAGTCTTTGTAACCCAGTCCTTTCGAATAGATCACTGCGTCATCCTTGACAATTGCCAGCGACATTCCTGGAATGCCTAGTTCTTTTCTTCTTGCCTCGACTTTTTCCTCGATAGTCGCAAGTGCCTTCGAATAAGAGCTGTCAGACGCGACCGCAGCACCGGCAACCGGAACTTGCGCGTGCCCGAGAAGCGGCGTCGAGGCGAAGAAAATCGAGAAAATCAGGAATGCGGACAGAACGAAGCTGGTCAACTGTTTATTGGCCATTGGATCTCCTTATAATCATTGAACTGGGGTAAAATGCTAAGAAATTTACGCGCCGCTACACAATAAAGTTCTCAAAAACCATGAGCTTCTGAAATAAACCAAAAGGAATTTGTCGATAATGAAGAAGAAAATGCTATAAATGCGCAGTTTTACAAAAGATTCCTACATATTTTCCGACGATCTCAACATTGTTGGCGACGGCAGCGGCCATTTTGTTTTCGCCCGAGGCTGGCTGCTCGAGATCATTGATCTTTCCAAGGGGGAATATTCTTTCGTAATAGATGAACAAGTTTGTAAACCGCCTGGGCCGCGTTTCGGCGTCTATTACCCGCCTTTTTCGATCGTAAAGACAAGTGTCAGCAATGCCGCTGGCCGAGTGATGGGCGTAGGGTCTCTGGACCCTTTGCCCGAACTTCCAACATTTCCGGTCATCTTCGCGACATCATACTCAATGGACCTGTCCGATATACATCAGGCGGTGGATGTAATTGGGGCTACGAACGAGATCAGAAGGATCGACGTCAATTCTTCACCTTCGCTTGTCTCGCTACGCGGGAAACGGTTGATAGACGAGAATTACCTTGAATCTCCAGTCATTTCGCGAATAGCTGCGACGATTAATGTGTCGGCACCACATTTTTCTCGCGAGTTCAAACGAGACTTTGGTTTGTCTCCAAGCGGCTATCTTCATCTTCTTCGCGTCGCAGATGCGACCCTGCGGCTGGCGTTTGGTGAACAGATCCTCGATATATCTCACGAGGTTGGCTATAACGATCTAAGCCGCTTCTACAAACACTTTAAGCGATCGACCAAAACCTCGCCGGGCCTATGCCGCGAAACGCTATCGCGGTAGAGAGAATATCAAAAAACGCCAAGACTCAGTGGGATGTCCGGGGCTATTCTTGGAAGCACCCGGAGGAAGATCGTGTATGAGGAAGGTGATCTTTGGTGGTGCGAACAGCCTGGACAACTATATTGCGAGGCAGGACGGCGCGGTCGACTGGCTGATGTGGGGCAATGAGGCGGCTGAGTTAATGAAGGATATGTGGCCGCGGTTCGACTGCATGATCATGGGCCGGAGGACCTACGACGTGGCCGCCGGCGGATCATCAAAAAAGAAAACCTCGAAGGCGAAAAAGAATCCGTACGGAGACATTGAAACATACGTATTTTCGCGGACCATCGAGCCTGGCCCTCGCGACGGTGTCGAATTCGTTTCGTCAGATCCTGGTGTGTTCGTGAAGAAGTTGAAAAAAAGAAAAGGTAAAGATATCTGTGTAATGGGCGGCGGAGAATTAGGGAGTTCCTTGCTCGAGGCAGGCGTCGTCGATGAGATCGGGTTTAACGTTCATCCATTGCTGCTCGGAGATGGGATCCCGCTTTTCAATAGGCTGAGTCGGCAGATCGACCTGGAACTTCGGGCGTGCCGTCAATTCACGAACGGCTGCGTTTATTTGCTTTACGAGGTAAAGAATTAGGCGGCGAGCCTTTGTGAAACAGGTTCCGTAAGCATAGGAGCTACTAGAGCTTTTTCATCTGAGACAATACGAATGCCAAACGCCATCATAACAAAAAATACCATTGCAGCCTCCTGATCGCCGAGATTGTAGTGAACGAGGCCACTAACGAAAAAGCCTAAAGTCCCACCTGTACACCCCAAGAGAATTCCGTAAGCGACCCAATTCGATTCGCTGTCGGAATCAATACTTTGTCCAAGGCCGAACCAAAGCGATCGTGCGTAAACGCCAAGAATCATAAGCCAAATAAGCAATGCCGGAAGACCGCGTTCGACCAATAGCTGAAGCGGCGTCGAGTGAAAATGACCGAGCGGCTGGCGGCCGCCGTCGAATAAACCCCACTCCTGCCAGTGCTTTTTGATCGAGTCCATCCCGACGCCGAAGATAAAATGCCGCGGGCTTTCTGTCCACAGCCTCAGCCCGTCACGGATCATCATCTGGCGATACTGTGTGGATTCGTCTTTCGGATCGATGAAACCGATGTGTCGGGAGCGCTCAAGGAATACAAGGGCGCCGATTGCAATAGGGACCATGATCAACGCGGATACGATCAGCCGCCGCTGTCCCAGAGCCAAGAGGACCATTGAGAGTGCCGAAATGATCAGCGCGAGCTGCGGTGCGCGGGTCAACGTTAACAAAAGGGCAAAGGCTATTCCAATAACTGATATTCCAAGCAACAAGCCTGTTGCCAGATGAGAGCGCTTTCGTTGTTCTGCTCCCGTTGCTTTGATCGCTTCATCGACGGTCACCGAGGTCGATCTGGTTCGTTTGCGGAAATGGGCTTGTGCGAAAAGTGCGAGAAACAGGCCCATCCCAAGCGAACCGACCAACTGCAGCACCTCGGCATAGGTCGCATAGTGGCCGTAAAACCCGCTCGATCGCCAATTTCGACTCTTTTTCCAACCTGTAATACCGAGCGCCTGAAGCGCATCGGGCCCGTCCACGATATCCGAGCGCTTTACTTCGACCGTGAATTCGAAATCCGGCCGATAGAACTTCACCTTAGACGACTCGGCCGACCGCAGTCTTTTGACGACTTCGCTCGGATCATTTACCGATCGGCCATTTACTTCGAGAAGTGTATCGCCGTCCCAGAGCAATGCCTTTGCGAGCGGGCTATCTGGCCTAAGGCCGCTGATCTCCACACCCCGGCCGATCATACGCTCTACCGGGACCCACAAAACATTCACCATGCAGGACCCGATAAGAAGAAAAGCGAGGAATCCCGCTGCTGCCTTGTTTCGAAGGTTGTATAGCACGAAATAAAAGGCTAAAAAAACGGCAACTCCGCGCAGCTTGTCAAGCGAGATCAGGGGTTCATAGGAAAGAATAGAAGTTAATAACGACCATGCAAAGAAAGCCCATAATGCGGCGTCAAGCAAGCCGGGCCGGAAAGGAAGCTGGCGGGCAAAGAAGAGCCGCCCGATCAACGCAAGCGAACCTAAGATCCAGGCGGTTTGGGATCCGGCGATAGAGTGCGGTACGGCCAAAACCATTAGAGCCAGAAAAAAGAAAGAGATCCTACCCAGCCATCTTTCGATCGCGGAGCCGGTCCTGACCTCAGCCAAAGTATCGAATCTAGCGACAATTTCCCGCACTTTCTTATTGATTTTGACACGGTGTCGGAGACTAACGTAGTCTGACAAATGCCTTTTCCTTATGCAAAAAGCTGCAGAAGATTTACCGCCAGACTTGGATCGATTCACCGATGAGTTGGTGCGTGAGGTAGATCGTATAGAGGGGTTTCTTTCGCCGAGGGAGATAAGATTTCTCGCGCTTCTGGCAGCGGTCCCTACTAGCGAAGGGACCGTGCTCGAGATCGGCTCGTTCAAGGGCAGATCTACGGTTGTGCTTGCAAAGGCTTCGGCGTTAGCAGGAACGGCAATGATACATGCGGTAGATCCGCTGACCGCCCCGTCCGAAACCGACCCGGACCTGCGAGGCCAACAGAGTTCTGCCGATGATTTCTGCCGGAATATTGAGAAGCACGGCATTGCAGACAGGGTCACGCTGCATAAAGAATTCTCGTACGATCTTGCGAAGCGGTGGAGCGAGCGGATCCGTCTTTTGTGGATAGACGGCGACCATACATACGAAGGGACGAGAAAAGACTTTGAGGGCTTCGTCGGCCATCTTTCCGACGGAGCGATAGTGGCGATCCATGATGTTCTGCATGAATTTGAGGGCGGCGCTCGGGTTTTTGCCGAGCATGTACTGCTATCTCCGAATTTCGGAGCATGCGGATTTTGCGGATCGATAGCATGGGCGCAATTTCATCAAAATGAAAAAACTGCGGACGTCTGGCACGAAGAAAAGCTGCGGCTTTATAAGAAGCTCTCGCGATTGATACCGCTGGTGGCATTTAACGCGCGCCTTTCCGGGCTAACTAAGAAAAAATACAAGCTTTATAGGGCGCTGGTCCCCCACGCTGCGGTTGATCCCGAAAAATGGCTAAAGATGATCCAATAGATTCGCTGAGAACCGATCTGACCGTAACGGCGGAGATCAGGCTCTATTACGACGTTTATCTTCCGCCGTCACAGTCTAGGCCCGCGCCGGTGCTGATCGCCGTACACGGCTACGGAGCACATAAGCGATATATGATGCGCGAGGCTCGGGCCGTTGCCCCGGAGGGGTGGGTGATAGCATCCGTCCAGGGCCCACACCAGCATTTTCGACGAACCGACAAGGGCTACCGCATCGGCTTCGGCTGGCTATCTGATCATCGGCCTGAAGAATACGTCGCGCTTCATCACAAATTCCTTCTTGATGTGATAGGAAAACTTTCGGGTGACGGCACGATCGATCCCGCACAAATTTATCTTTACGGCTTTTCGCAGGCGTGTGCACTGAATTTCCGATTTGCGTTCACCTATCCGGATGTTCCGACCGGCGTCATCGGTGTTTGCGGCGGGATACCGGGCGACCTCGACACCAGCCTCATCTATAAACCTTTTAATGGGCGGGTATTCTATCTTTTCGGCGACGACGACGAATTCTACACGCAGGAGAAATTCGCTGAATTCAACGAAAAGCTCCGCGAGCGTTTACCTGACTACCGCTCAAAGCAATATTCAGCCAAACACGAAATCACCGAAGAAATGCGCAGAGATATCAATTATTTTCTGAAAGAGACGAGTTTGCCGGGTCAGGAGGCGGAGTAAGCCGCGATGGATTCACGGCTTACTTCGTTTCAGCTGATCACTCTTCGGTCGATCTTACGTCAATGCGAGGCGAATAGTTGATCCGGCGTTTTTCCTGAATCCGACCGTTGGCTACACTTCCCTCTACGATCTCATAACCCAGCAAAGCAAAAACGCGATCACGGACAAACAAAGGCCGCGCGTTGCCATACCAATCGACGCATGAAGCACGGCAGCCGTCGTTGACGGAGACATTGCCCGAGGCCATTTCTCCGAGTTCGTGAAAAGCGAGGCCGTTGTTGCGGAGAAAAAGGATCGCTGCGGAACCTTCTACAAGATGCCTGTAGCCGGCTCGTCCCTCACGTGCGACAGGTAAACCCAGGAGGCCTGAGCTATCGCCGTCGGGTTTATAGAAAAAGCCGTGGCTGCGAAATTCGCCCTGCGAGGCATTTGGCCTGACATAGCTTTCACGAACCTGTGGAGAGTTGCCCAGCCGAACCGGCGAGAAGTAGAGGTCGGAGCCGTTTGTTCCTACAACTACCGCATCCCCGCCCATTTGCTCTATTCTGTCTACGCCGTGCTTCAATCTCAGTTCGCTCACGCGTCCAGTTGCCCATTCGACGGCGAACAGATCGGCCGTATCCTTCTTTTGCGGCCGTCCCCAGCCGCTGCCAGTCCCATAAAGTAGATAATTTGCGACAAAACGGTTCTGAAAGGTGTAGCCTTCCGGCTTTGGCAGCTCGAGGTATCGGTATCGCGGAGCATCCAGGCTGCCGTCCGAAAAACCATCGACCGGCAAACGGAACAGCGCGACCTCCCCGGCCGCAAACTCTGAACCCCACATCTGTTCGCCGCGGCCGTCTGAACGCACCAGCACATTCAGATGGTTATCCTGGCTTTCAAGGAAAGAGAATTGATCCACGGGCGAGCCAGCCACCCCTACCGCGCTCGGGGCCGAACCGTCCAGCGGCATCTTGTAAAGCATTGAACTAGACGCGCTCCTGCCGCCGCGGAAATTCCAATCCGTCGTCCAGACATAGACCGAGCTTGGCGATACATAAAATACACGCCCCGGCGCTCCGAGCGTTGCCGTTGCCTTGCACGAGAATTCACGGCTCGCAAGGTCGCAGATCGTCACGGTATGCATTGCCATCGAATACGCCGATTCGACCGGACGTTCTGCACGGTAGATAGTCGTCGGTTGGACGATCGGCTTGAACTCACCGCTGCCGTCCGTCCATTTCCTTACAGCCGGGAGCCTCTCCATCGGGTCCCCGCCAAAGCCGATATACATCGGTGTATAGAAAATGAGCTTGCTTCCTATCAGCCTGCTTGCATAGTTTCGAGACGAGTAATAGTCGTTAGACCGCAGATGATACGTTGAGCGATAAGACAAGCCGCCAAGTTCGTCGATATTGAAAAGGTTGATCTCGGTTCCGCCCCGAAGATAGCTGTATCCCACTACCGCGACCGTGTTGCCGGCGACGAGCATTTCATCGTACCAATCGCTTTTGGGATCGACACCCGGGGCATAGGCGTTCACCGAATCGACGGGTCTGAGCGTCTGGTCGCCTATCCTTACCGTGAAGAGGCGTCCGCGCCTGAGGATGACCAGATGATCCCCGTGCAGCTTTACGATCCCGCCTTCATCGACACCGGCATGCTGATTGTTCGTGACCGAATCGTCCGCTTCTTTTGCGGTTTTGGCGGCAGAAGGTGATGCCGCAATACTGCTGGCGTTTCCGGAGGTTTCCGAAGTGGAAGACGACCTTCGCTCAAGGTCTCTCCGCCGATTTTCCGACCAGGCTCGAAAATAATCTCTTAATTCCTGCTCAGACGAAAAGGCCCGCATGGAGCGTCTTGGTTTTTCCGTCAGGTCGATCGGAATTTCCGGTTCAGGCGGCGGGTCGATGGCGACCTCACCCTGTCTAGAACTTGAGAATATCAGTGCGGAAACTGCGAAAACCATAATGGCAGCCGCGATCGAGAATGTCCTTGCCATGTCACTCACTCCTGTAGATCAATATTTTCGGCGGGCAAAAAGGAACGCCCGTTCAAAACCCCTCGTTAGGCTTTGAACGGGACAGAGAGAGTTAACTTGCAAATAAATGTAACGAGCTTGCTTCTTCGCTAGCGCACTTGTCTTGGTCTTCTTATCTCAACCAAACCCGCAAGCGACGGCGGCAAAATCACGACTGGCTGCTCTTTACCTGCCGCATCGCGCGACATTTCTATGATTATCTCGTCTTCCTTCACATCTTCAAAAAGCGACCGCCCTCCGAACAATACGACCGTCACCCTTCGAGAAGGATCGTCACGGACCGGAACGCGGAAAGAGCGCTCGACCCGCTTTTCGCCGATGCGGAATACCACGTCAACAAGGGGCTCGAGCAAGGTGGCTTTAGAATTGGTCACATTCACCGAAACCTGTGTGGCGGTAAAATCTCCTGCCCTATTGGTCAGGTCGATCTTGTCCGTAGAGACCGACGCGAGGGAACGCATGAGATTTGCTGGACCGCGGACGCTTACCTTTTCCGGTGTCACGGAAGCTGAATAGACCTCAAAGCCGTCCGCAGGTTCTCCCTCGGTCGTAACGTTTACCGGTATCTCGCGGACCTCAATCGGCTCGAGTCGTACGGCAATCTGTCGGGGCTGGATCTCGTCCAGCTTCACTCCGTTGGGAAGCGATAAAAGGACGGTTCCAGGTGTAAGTTGGATCAATCTGTCTCCTGGCTGCAAGTCAGTCAGGTCAACGGAAACTATCAGGTCGTTCTTGTTGATCTGGTCGATCTTTCGCTTGTCGCCGCTGATAACAATATCGACCTCTTGGTTCGGCGAATTTGTCACCTCTACGTTGCTAGAAAGCCTAAGTGTTAGCGGAATTCCACTCATTCGCTGAATGGTCGGTGCACTAAGGCCGGTGACGCCGAGCCAAAGAGCGAAGGTGATGGCGAGGGCGATCAGCTTCATTGGCCAATCTTCAAGAAATATCTTTCGCAGAATATTCTTGAAATGCAGAAACTGTTGCTGCCCGCCGTTGAGTTTTTCTTCGCTCGAAGCCATCGGTCTCGAATCTGTTTCCAAAATGATAGTTTCCCGAACAAGTTCAGGCGGGTCCGATCGAACTTCCAAGAGCCGTTTCCGCTGCTCGAATACTCCGATCATCCCGGATTAAGCTCGCTTTCCGCTTTCTTGATCGTCTTTGTCGCTTCTCGTTTCTGCTGGTTGACAGGTATCTCCATCGCTTCAAAAAGCAGCCGTCGAAGCGTGGTTGTATCGATATTCCTTGTAACCCGGCCTGCTTCGACAAAAGTGATAAGGCCGGTCTCTTCGGAAACAACGATCGATATTGCATCAGAACCCTCCGTTACGCCAATGGCGGCGCGATGGCGGGTTCCCATTTCCCGCGAAATCTCAGGGTTCTTGGTCAATGGCAAAAATACCGCTGCGGCCGCGATGCGTTCGTTCTGGATTATCACCGCGCCATCGTGCAGCGGCGTCGAAGGGTTAAATATGGAAACGAGGAGATCGTAGCTAATGATCGCGTCTACCTGAAGGCCGGCGTCAACAAAGTTTCGCAGGCCTACATTTCGTTCTATCACTATAAGAGCGCCGGTTTTCTCAGATGAAAGCGTCGTTACTGCCAATACGATCTCATCATAAACACTTCCACCAAACTGTCCTCTCTGACGCCTCAAAATCGGAAACCTCAGCCGATTGGCAAAGTAGATCAATGCCTGCCTGATCTCTGACTGAAAAAGAACGATTATGGCGAATCCCACGTAAACGACCGCATATCGGAGGACGAATTCGAGCGTAGCCAGATCCTGAGCGATGGAAAGCCAGTAAAGCAAAAATAACAGCACAAGCCCGACGACCGTGGGCACCGCTCGCGTGCCGCGCAATAGCCTTAAGACCACGTACACGATAATAAAAACAAGCGCGATATCAAGGACGTTGCGTACGCTTCCGATCGCCGGTGTGTAATCGTTTATCTGCATCAAGCCGTCGTGAGCTTAGGATTGGTTCGCCAGCGCAAAACTTCCCAATCTCCAAGAATACCATAGTCCGCCAACTGTTTCTGGGCCGCAGTTGCTTGAGGCTTTACAAGAGGTAAAAGTATCTAGAGGAGTGCTTTCCAGGTATCAGCGATGGCTAACTGGTTAAGAATCCGACCAGCCTTCCTTCCGTATCTACCACGCAGACAGAACCAATGCCGTTGCTGAACATTATCTGTCGGGCATCGGAGAGAAGTGTGCCTGCATCAACGAACATTTCCGCGTTGACGGGCTTCATCACGTCCCTCACAAGCTTATTGCGCCAAGTTTCAGGAGGAACGGCTTTCAAGTCCTCCAGCAAAAGTATTCCGCGCAGCCTTTTGTCCTTGGCAACCGGATAAGCAACTTGTCGGTTGAACGGGATCAGGCCATCAACAAAGCTCTGAAGGCTGGCATCCGGGTCGGCCGCGAGCGGCAGCCTCATTACATCGTCAACCAGACTCTGGCCTTGCGCTTTTACAGCCGCAATTATCCCTCTTGCCGAATCGAAGAGAAAAAATCCAGTGAGCATTGCCCAAAATCCAGTGAAAAACTGGCCGCGGCCAACCGCAAAGAATAATCCCAGGGCAACTAAACCTATCGCAATTACTTGTCCGCATCTGCCTGTGAGGATCGTGGCTTCGCTCAGATCACGCCCGCTGCGCCAAAGGTAGGCTCGCAGGACTCGACCGCCATCCAATGGATATCCGGGAAACAAATTGAAAACGGCTAGTAGGAAATTTGCAAGCGAAAGAAGGAAAAAGAGATCACGAAGGATATCGAGATGCGCCGCCTGGGCAGCGGTCATCAAAAGGGCGAAGACCACGGCCAAAAAAAAACTAGCCGCCGGACCAGCTACTGCTATACGAAACTCCGCTCGGGGTGTCTGCGGTTCATGAACAAAACGCGTGAGGCCACCGAATGGATGAAGGACTATCTCGACAACTTCCAGCTTTTCGACGCGGGCGATCAAGGCGTGAGCAAGTTCGTGAATGAAGATCGAAGCGAAGAATACGAACGTGGTTGCAGCCCCAAGGACGAGGCTCGCCACCCAATTGCCCACTTCGCCCTGAATGCTCGCCGCCGTGATCCCGGTCATCAAGGCTAATACAAAGAACCAGCCACGACCGGCACGAACAGGAATTCTCGATATCCTGACCAATTCCAACGGCCGCCTGATCTCTGCAAAGATGCTCATCAAAAACCTCGATCTTGTTTCAATTTATCATAGACCATGCTTGATCGATCCAAGTCCGTAAAGCCGTACTTAACCCTTCACCAAGGGCTGATTTGTCTCAGTCACGGTCGATATTTATCCGCACATTTTGATTCAAAACCATTCAAATTCGTGTATACGTAAACTAAACGGACAAGCCCTACTTCCCTTTAACATTAAATATTACAATGACTTAGAAAACACGGCACGCCATTTGCCGTAATTAAAAGGCTGAGCGGTTCGCCTACCGGCGCCGCGACATCAGAGGGGAGGTTTGCGACATGTTTGGAAGCAACGACAAGCGTTTCGAGGCTGGTGAGATCGCTGAACGATTCAGCTATCGGGTCCTGGATGGAGTTGAGATCTACGAACACGACGCATTCTGTACCCGTAAGCTCTCAGGGCTTGAAGACCTGTTGCCGGGTTTGATCGGTGAGAGACAAGCTGTGGCGGCTTGCCCGGATGGGCTGGCTACTCGCCTTGTGGTGGACGACGAAAACGGTAACGTTAGAGCGATCATTACCCGCACCCGTTCAGACATAAGGGGCCTCAATTCACTACTGGGTCAAGTGATTAAACCCAGGCCCTGACGGTCTTAACCCTGCGTTGGTTCGATGTCAACCGCGATCGAACGCCACTTGCCCTGATAGAAACGCGCAATGCTCAGTATCGCTCGCGCCACGTGGCCGGCGAGGATCGCGAGCCAAATGTCGAGCGGTTCTAGGGTCCCAAACTGCCTTATCACTGCGCAGATGCCGAGCGGTATCAGAACCTGAGAAATTATCGAAATGTATAAAGGGCTTTTGGTGTCTCCCGTACCCTGCAGGCCGCCGGTATAGGTCAAAGCCGCCGAAATGAAAAGCCCAGAAAACGCAAGCACACGCAGAAGCTGGACGCCAATGGCGACTGCATCTCGATCGGTCATTCCAAAAAGGCCGAGCAGCTGCGCCGGGAAAAAGAAAAAGAATATTCCCAGAAACGCTGAGCCGGTCAGTCCGAACCGGGCGGCGGTATTGACCGCGGAAAATGCCCTGTCGGGATTTCCTGCACCAAGGTTCTGCCCAGCAACGGCCGCTGCCGCACCCATAAGCCCAACAGAGGTCCAAGTTACCAAGGAAAAAAGCTGAGTGTAAGAGACCGCGTAGGCGGCCTGTGCGGCAGAACTCTGGGCAAGCGAGCCAATGAATGCCAGCATAAGAACCCCGCCAACGTTCATTGCGATACCCTGGATCCCGGTCGGGAGTCCGAATCGGAACAGAGATCGGATAATATTCCAGTTTGGCCCCCATCCGATACCTCGTGGAAACTGCACCACCCATCCTCCACGCCACAGCCGAAATATCGCATAAGTCCCGATCAGGCCCGTTGCGATGCTCGTTCCGATAGCAGAGCCCAAAGTGCCGTAAGCCGGTATCGGACCGAACCCGCTGATAAAAATGATGTTTAGAATCAGGTTCAGTACCGTCATGACGATGCCAAGCGTCATTGGCGTTTTTGCGTCGCCGGCCGAACGCAGGGCGCCGCTGGTCATGAAATAGATCATGAGGCCAATGCTGAACAAAAAGGTCACTCGAAGGAACGGAAGGGCCTCTGTCTTTACTTCGGGTGCAGCGTTAACAAGGTCGAGCAGAGCGGGCGCCGCGATGTAGCCTAAGGGCGCCATTACTCCGACACCCAAGAAAATGGCCGTAAGAAAAGCCTGATAGACCGTTCGATTGACTTTTTCCACCTGATGCGCACCCGCAAATCTAGCTACGAGCACGCTCATACCTGTAAAGATCGATGCGATAAACACGATCACCACGAGAAAGATCTGAAAGCTCACGCCCATCGCGGCGTTTGCCTTATGACCGACGAGATGTCCAACAAGCGCATGATCGACCATGCCCTGGAGTCCGGCAAACATGTTGGTCAACATGGTAGGCCACGCTAGTTTCCAAACCGAGCGAGCGAGCGGCCCTTCCACTATGCTTCGGTCATAGCGTGGTTTTTCATCTTCAACGATGCCTGGGGCTTCACCCTCTTCCAGCAATGGATCGATCTGCGAGTCGTCGGTCATTAATGTTTCGGGAACTGGACGGGCTAAAGATCTACTAAGACCTTGAACCCGCCATAAACCATACGCTTGTAATCGAACGGAGGTTTCTTACCCTTCGGCATCATCGACATCAGAGCAGGGTCGGCCATGATCTTCTTCATTGTCGAATTCCGATGCGCCTCGGACTTAAATTCGACCGCGGCGTAGATGATAGTCTCGCCCGGCTTAAGCTTGATGATCTTCGGGAATGGCACGACCCCTTCGAAATTGAGGTCGGATGCGACATACTCGCGGTACCGCAATGCTCCGTGTTTCAGGAAGATCTTGCCCGCGGCGTTCGCGATCTTCTTGTATTCGGGAACATTTTCTTCGAGGATGGGAAGCAAATAAACATCAGCGTATTTCGACATAACAACCCTCAGTTCAATTGTTCTAGTTTATTGGGTCCATGATCCGGCGATTCTTGATCCTATTCATGCTTTAAGTACACCGCTAAAACTCTCGCGGTAATAGTAAGCAAGGAACAAGGTTGCTGCCACGAGATAAGCTGCTATCGGGAGCCCGGTCCGATCCAAAAAGATGTGGACCATTAAGATATTGATCACGATAGGAGCGAGTATTATGAGTGCCAGGGGAACGAACCGTCCTGCGATGAGTGCGATGCCGCAGACCAGTTCGGTCGCCTTAAGGAGAGGCATAAAGTAGGTTGAAGCCGCAAGCCCTTCGTTGAACTCCTTGATCGGGCCCGTCATCTCCGGAGGCTGGACCAAATTCAGAAAATAGGTCAATGACGCGAATACGAACAACAGTCCGGTCAGTGTTCGTACTATTAGCATTGCGATCTTCATACAGCGTGCTTCTGCCTCCAGATCAATAAGAATACTGTAGCAATAGTCGCCTTACAGGTGAATGTGCTTTGACAAAGTTGCCAGCTTAAAGTCACACAATACTCGTGGTTGGCGGATTAGTCCAACCAACCTGCCGAGGGTCAGGTTTGAAGAAGAGAAAGTATCTTTGAGCGTCGCCGGATCTGGGGCACGCCTGCCAATGCGTCGAACAGTTTCCCTGCCAACTCGCACCCTTCGCTAAAACAATGGTTTAATAAATAGATGGCGTCAGACACACCGACACTTGCAGAGCGTTCAATCTTAAACGAACTTTTACCTTACACAGCATGGGTGCTGGCGCTGGTATCATCCGCAGGGAGCCTTTTCTTCAGCGAAGTAATGGGACTGCCGCCATGCGTGCTCTGCTGGTATCAAAGAATCGCAATGTATCCGCTTGTACTGATCATCGGGATTGGCATTGCCGCAAATGAAGGCCGGTGGAAGGTTTACGCACTTCCGTTTGCTCTGATCGGGCTGATCATTGCCGTGTATCATAACCTGATCTACTTTGGGATCATTCCGGAATCGCTCACGCCCTGCAGCCAAGGGGTATCATGTTCCGAAAGACAGATCGAATGGTTTGGTTTCATTACTATACCGATGATGGGGCTTGCATCGTTTCTGGCGATCGCAGCATCGATCATTTTTTACATACCTGAGAAAAAGCATGAATAAACGAGTTTTCATCCTTATTGGGGTTTTGGCGGCGGTGGTGGTGGCTCTCTATGTTGGGTCTGCTTACTACCGCGAATCAGTACAGGGTGTACCAACGCCGGGCGCTAGGTTAACCGAGCAACTCGTCCGGCCGGACAGTCCAACGTTGGGCCCCGCGGATGCTAAGGTTACCATTGTTGAGTTTTACGATCCTGAATGCGAAGCCTGCGCCGCGTTTCATCCCGTTGTCAAAAGCCTCCTGAAGGAATTTGATGGCAAGGTACGATACGTAGTTCGCTACGCGACATTTCACAAGAATGCAAGGCTGGCCGCGATCTATACCGAAGCTGCGGGTGAACAAGGCCGGTATTGGGAAATGCAGGACAAGCTCTTTGAAAAGCAGGACGAGTGGGGAGAAAAGCATGGGCCGGGTGCGGTGCCTGTCGCTCCGGCGGCGGCGGCAGCTTACTTCGAAAAGTATGCAAAGGAGCTGGGCCTGAACATCGACCAATTAAAATCTTCGATCTCCGATCCAAAGCATGCGACAAAAATTGATCGGGACATGCGTGACGTAGGTACGCTTAACGTAAGTCGAACACCGACGTTCTTCGTAAACGGACGGCAGCTGGCGCGTCTGAACCAACAAGACCTTCGTACGCTGATACGTGACGAATTAGCCAAGTAATGGGATCCCAAACGGAAGCTGCTCGGTCAAAAAGACCGTGATCATTCTCGCTGGCCTGAGATGAAACGATGCCCGGTTTGCAAAACAACCTACACTGACGACAGTTTGAGGTATTGTCTGTCAGATGGGGCATCGCTTGAGGCTGTAGCCGACGAAGAAACTACCTTTGTCCGACGGGTCAACGGAGAACAGTTTCGCGTAGATATAGGTGGCATCGCAGGCCCAACCGAAGTCCTTCCGAAAACCGCTGCACTAAATAATGGCGACGTCGAAAAAGCCTTGAACACTTCAGTTTTGCCAAAGGTGATCGTGGGCGCTGTAGTGCTGTTGGTTTGCCTTGTTGTGGGTATTGGAGTACTTGGCCTGGTGATGTATTTGCGAACGGTCAATCCTGTTGAGGGGCCTGGAATAGTGGGTAGCAGCCCGTCGCCGTCTCCATCTGAGGTTCGGGATCCGGAGAAAGAGCGGCTTAGGGAAGAGATCGCGAACATAAGGCGACGGCTCGATGAAAAAGAACGAAGTAACAGCCGTGTGATCGACGAGGTTGATGATCCAGAACTTGACGCGCTAGTTGTGGCGAAAGTGAATTCACCAAATGACGGATTTCTAGCCCTTCGTTCCCAACCAAGCATTCAGACCGGAGAGAGGTTGGCGCGGATCCCTCACCGCGCTGCGGTCGAGGTGCTAAACTGCAACGACGCCGTTACCGTAGTTGAGGGACGCCGCGGTCGCTGGTGCGAAATCGATTATGAAGGCCAGGTTGGCTGGGTCTTTGATGCGTGGCTTGAGTTTTAGCTTTGGTAAATATCTCTGTACCGACGCTTTGTTCCTAGGCGCTTTCGTTCTCCAAGGTTCGCGTTGAATTGAATCGCTTTCGACTGACATCGGCCATTGATTTCTGACGAAACTCCTGTTTATGCAGCACATTCAAAAGGCTCGTCGGCGGGTTGTGATAACGGGCTTCGGCTGCGTTACGCCGATCGGTATCGGCCGGGAGAATTTCTGGGAAGGCCTTAGAAAGGGTAGAAGCGGCGGTCGACGGATCACGAGCTTTGATCCTTCAGGCTTCGCCGTACAGATAGCGGCCGAGATTCCGGAGTTCGACTGGAAAAAGGAGTTAGATCCGAAGGACAGGCAGCATGTTCCGCGAACGGTGCCGCTTGCATTGGCAGCAGCCCGCGAGGCTGCCGCGGATGCAGGCATCGAAACCGAAGCATTATCGATCGAGGAACGCAGGCGTTTTGGCGTCGTGCTCGGAACCGGCGGGGGCGGCCTGTCATTCACCGAAAAACAATTCGGCCTTTGGTTTTCAGGAAATGCCGGTAAAGGAAGTATCTATACTATCCCCGCCTCCACGCACGGTGGCCTCTCGTCGGAATTATCGATGGCCTTTCATCTTCATGGCCTATCGCACATCGTTTCGACCGGTTGCACCTCTTCAACTGATGCGATCTTTTACGCAGCACAGCACATTGCCCTCGGTCGGCAGGATGTTATGTTTGCTGGCGGAGTCGATTCACCCATCTCCCCCGGAATTCTTAAGGGATTCGAGGTGATGAAGGTATGCACGGATAAGTGGAACACTGAACCAGAACGCGCGTCACGCCCGTTCTCAAGGGACCGTTCAGGCATTGTGATCGGTGAAGGCGCGTGGATATTCATACTCGAGTCACGAGAGAGCGCTCACGCAAGAAACGCACGAATTTACAGTGAGATAATTGGGTATGGTTCCACGTGCGACGCGTATCATCGCGTGCGGCTTGAAGAAAATGGGATCGAACCAGCCCGTGCGATGACGCTCGCCCTCGAGGACGCAGGCGTAGAGGCCCAGGAGATCGACTACATAAACTTGCATGGTACCTCTACCGAGATGAACGACCGGATCGAAACTCAGGCGGTCAAGTTAGCATTTGGCAATCATTCCTATCAAATCCCAATGTCAGCTACCAAATCTCAGATCGGCCATCCTCAAGGCGCGGCCGGTGCCGCTGGGATCGGTGCTGCACTACTGGCGGTTGGTAGTGGTATCGTGCCGCCTACTATAAACCTAGACGAGCCCGACCCCGCCTGTGACCTCGACTATGTGCCCAATAGTTCGCGTCAGGGCCGTTTTAACACTGTTCTATGCAATTGTATAGGGTTTGGCTCGAAGAATTCCGCACTTGTGATGAGAGTAGCCTGAACAGGCATTAGAGCGACAATGAAATGTTGGTTCTCCTAAAATGGAAAGGGAGTCGCCTTTTGGTTCGGCGGCTCCCGGTAGGTCAGTCTTTGGAAGGTTAGTAAGACAGGACAGTATGAATTCGTTCAGTTGCGGTCGAACGTCACCGAAGGAGGGTAGTAAAACGCCCTCGATACTTTGAAATTTTTCGTGTCGACAATTCTCCTGGCTCCGCACTCGACGCAAGCCATGTACGTCCTCCGATCGCTTGTAAATGGTCTGGTCAGCCGTTTATGCCAGCATCCGAATAGCGATGCTAGTAAGCCGATCTTTTGCCCATTCGGGTCAGCGGCTCGTGGTGCCTTATTCTCTGCCAACAAATTCTGTTCTAAGATCAACTGCATATCTGATTCACCTGTTTTTCCTTACGTAAGTGCGACGTATCACAATATAGTGACGAAACAAGGGGAAAGATTTGCGTAGATTGGATGTTCAGCAGCGGCAAAAGTTTGCCCGAATTGCTATCTTATACGCACCCCGTTTTCTTCTATTACTCGTATTCGATAGAATCTTCCAAAAAGATTCTGGAGAAACAGATGCTTCGATCAACCTTAAAGACGTTTTCTGCGGCCATTGCGGTCATGCTTTTTTCACTTCCCGTGTTTTCTTGGGATGACACCGGTCATAAGATCACTGGCTATATTGCGTGGCAGCGAATGAACCCAAAGGCACGGGAAGCAGTGATCCGTATACTTAGAGCCGCCCCTGAGGAATCACACATTGCGACATTTTACGTTGTTTATGGGCCAAAAAGTGAAGAACAAAAACAGCTTGAGTACTTTATGTTCATGCCGACGTGGGCTGACGTGGTCCGCGATCGTTCTTTCCCGGTGCGATATGAGAAGTTTCACCGGGGCGACTGGCACTACAAATCGGAATTCTGGCGGCGGGTGAATGGCCAGGTTGAGATGAATGTCGAGAAAAAAGCCGATGGCCAAGCCACCGAAAAGCTTGCAGAATTCGACAAAGCAATGCGCAACCCATCGTTAAGCAATGGTGAAAAAGCTGTTGCGATCGCATGGTTTCTTCATATCGGAGGAGATATTCATCAGCCGCTGCACACGTCAAGCCGACAGACCGATGTCGAACCGAACGGTGATGTTGGAGGCAACACGTTCCAACTGACTCCGGAGGGGACGAAGCGCGAAGATCAACTGAACCTGCACTGGTTTTGGGATTCGATAGTCGGCAGAAATGTTCCTTATCGCGACGAGATGTCGGAGTTTCATTACCTTCGTGCGGTTGCCGAAGCTATGATGACCCGTTATCCGCATGACAATCGCAGTTCGCTGCTCTTCCTCGGCGATTACGAGAAATGGAAGACCGAATCTTTCTTTCTCGCAACCACCGAAGTGTTCAACGACGAGCTGAAACGTTTCGTGATACCCGGCGACCGATATCTTAGAAATGCTTACCGCGTTTCTGAAGAACGCCTTGCAATGGCCGGTTATAGAATGGGTGATACACTGAATGACATTTTCGGAAAATAGATCGATGAAGCCGGACCAGATCTTGGAACACAAAGCGGACCCTTATGAGACATTGAGGTACTTTCGGCATCGAGCCGATTCTATCGTTGGATCGATCCGAGAGGTGGTTGAGATAGAATCGCCATCTCACGATGCTGCGCGAAGCCGTGCGGTAGTTTCGTGGATCGAAGCGCAGGTGAAGGAGATCGGACTGGACGTACAGTTCGAAAAGTATTCGACGAGTGATGGTGAGCACTTGGTGATCCGTGCTTTCGGGGGAGATAAAAAACCGGTCTTGCTACTCGGCCATACCGATACCGTCCATCCGGTCGGCACGAAGGAAAAGAATCCAACGCGGATAGAGGGTGACAAGTTTTTTGGCTGCGGCATCTTCGATATGAAGGCGAACATTGTCCTAATGCTTGAAGCTCTTCGATATTTCAAAGAAGCAGGGATCGAGCCGTTCTGCCCAATTAACATTCTTCTTTCCTGCGACGAGGAGGTCGGCAGTTACACCGGACGCGAACACGTCGAACGCGAGGCCTCGGTCGCAGATCGCTGCTTGATCTTCGAACCGTCCTCTGCTGGTCGTCTAAAGACGGGTAGAAAAGGTACGGGGATGTACACTGTGCGTGCACATGGCCTGCCGGCCCACGCCGGCCTCGACCCCGAAAAAGGAGCCAGCGCGATACTCGAACTTTCAAGACAGATCGATAGGCTTCACTCGATGAATTCGTCGGAGACAGGAACGACCGTAAATGTCTGCACGATCGCCGGAGGCACCACGACTAACGTAATACCCGAACATGCAGAATGTGCGGTTGATGTCAGATTCTCGACCATAGCGGAGGCGGAACGCATTGATTCGGAGATAAGGTCGCTCTCTGTGGTTGACGAACGCGTTTCGCTTGATATCACAGGCGGCATCAATCGTCCTCCAATGGAACGAACGCAGGCAGTTATTTCACTTTTCGAAAAGGCACGGGGGATCGCCGCAACGTTTGGCTACGATCTCGGTGAGACCCAGGTCGGCGGTGCCTCCGACGGAAATTTTGTTGCAGCCCTCGGCATTCCCGTCCTGGATGGCCTCGGTATAACTGGAGATGGGGCACACACGCTGCACGAGCATATTTTGGTCAGCGACATTCCGAATCGTGCTGCCCTGATCACAAGGTTATTGATGGAGGCTGTGTGAGCTCTTTTCCTCTTGCAGCGTTATTCTTTTTCGTTCTTCTCTTGCCGGTTTATCCACAGCGGCAGACGCGTCAAAGGGATGTATCAGAATACATTGGGTACTCATATTCAGGCGTTATTCCGGGAACAACGCTACCGAATGGGGTCAAATATCTCGGCGGCGGGCTCATAGGTGATATCAACTCAGATCCGGTTTACGGGATCTCTCAGACTGTAAAGGGAAATACAAGAATGCTTTGGCTGGAGGTTTCGACCGGCCGGAATGCAGAAGGGATCGCGGGATGGAAGGTGCTGGATGTATTGTCCTTTCAGAGTATTCTAAAGAGTGAACAGATCTTCTTTGCTGACGATCCCTCTATTTACTGCAGCCGTCGAGGCAGTGTGGTCCCTAACCTTGTTGGAAGGGGCCGTGCGATTCGAAAAAGCGGAAGATTTGTTCCTTCAATGCTCTGGGTCGCAAACATCCAGAGAAAGAAATTCGAGCCGATCAGTCTTCGCGGCATATCTTGCGATTATTCCGAACCCTGAGCTCCCTTTCGTTGGGAGGCGCATGCCGTCCGGTGATGGTCGCGGTCTTCAAAACCGTTAGCGAGTACGCGAGAGCGTACTTGGGTGGGTTCGACTCCCACACGCCTCCGCCATTCCTATCATATGAAAAGTTGGATAGCTTTAAATATGACTCCAGGTATAGGGCCGCGCGCCGCGACAAAACTGTTGGAACGTTTCGGTTCGCCCGAAGCGGTCTTTCAGGCAAGGCGGACTGAGCTGGAAGCCCTTCGTTTACCGCCTGAGACGGTCGAAAGTATCATCAAGCGGGAGTTCGAAAATAAGGCGATCGATGAGCTGGAGAGTGTAAAGCAAGTTGGAGGCGACATCCTTTTGCTTGACGATGGAAATTATCCCGCGCTTCTTCGAGAGATCGCTGATCCGCCCATAACGCTGTACGTTGCAGGCAACTGGAAGGCCTGTTTTGAACAGCCGAGTGTGGCAATAATAGGTTCGCGTATGAGTTCGACCTATGGGGCTAATGCATCCCAAATGTTGGCCCGTGATCTTGCCTCCAGTGGTGTTTGCGTGGTTTCGGGCCTGGCACGGGGCATCGATACGTCAGCTCACAAAGGAGCGATCGAAAGCGGCGGCAGGACGATCGCCGTAATGGGGACAGGGATTGATTCCGTTTATCCGAAAGAGAACAGGCGATTGGTAGACGAGATCATTGCTTCGGGGGGTGCTGTTGTTTCTCAGTTTTCGCTGGGCACGCCGCCATTGGCAGAGAACTTTCCTTATCGCAACCGCATCATAAGTGGGCTTTCGCTCGGGGTGCTGGTAGTTGAGGCGACCGAGAGGAGCGGCTCATTGATAACAGCGAGGCTCGCCGCAGAACAGGGACGGGAGGTGATGGCGGTTCCTGGCAATATTACTTCTCGCAACTCGGTCGGGACGAATTATCTGATCAAATCGGGGGCGAAGCTAGTGCAGCAATGGCAGGACGTGGTTTCCGAACTTCCGGCGGAGATCGTCGCCTCCATCTTGCCGCCTACGATTCAGACCAAAGAATCGCGGTCAGAAGGCCCAGGATCCGGCAGGGAGCCAGCCGGCCTCGGCGAACATGAAAGGCTGGTATGGCAAAATTTGACACCGGATGAGCCTGTTCATATTGACGTGCTTCTTGCATCATGCGGGCTATCTTTCGGCGAACTTAACTCTGCACTCGTAAACCTGGATATTCGCGATCTCATACGGGTTTTGCCGGGCAAACACTACGCCCGCCGAACTTGACCCGCTTGGCCATTTGGCGAAAGTCAGCAAATGTCGTATGTTCTATTGCCGCGTTGACAGATGTAGAACACAGGTGTTAGAAGTCAGAATGTCAGACGCGCCGTGTGTCTGGCATATTTTTTTGAACTTGCGAAATTCTTAGGACAGCATCCAGCTGCGATCCTGATCCGTAGAGATTAGAAATTTGAAAGGTCTCAATAGATGTCGAAGAACCTGGTAATAGTTGAATCGCCCGCAAAGGCAAAGACAATAAATAAATATTTAGGTAGTGATTTTACCGTAATGGCATCGATCGGCCATATCAAGGACCTGCCAATGAAGGACCTTGGTGTCGATATCGAGAATGATTTTGAGCCCACATATGAGGTAATTCCCGATTCAAAGAAACGTAATAACAAGAAGATAGTTTCGGAATTGAAAAAGGCCGCTAAAGCAAGCGAATCCATATATCTTGCGGCAGACCCGGACCGCGAAGGTGAAGCGATATGCCAGCATCTTGCCGAAGAACTTGTATCTAAACGCTCACCTAAGCCAGTGTTCCGTGTCATGTTCAACGAGATCACCAAGAACGCGGTCAACGATGCATTCAAGAATCCAAAACCGGTCGATCAGCATCTGGTCAATGCGCAGCAAACGCGGCGCATCCTCGATCGGCTGGTAGGGTACAAAGTTTCGCCGATACTCTGGAAGACAATTGGCGGCAAGCTTTCCGCCGGCCGAGTTCAAACTGTCGCGGTCCGGATGGTCGTAGAACGAGAACGCGAGATCGAAGCATTCAAGCAAACAGAATATTGGTCGATCATTGCCAACCTTTCTGCCGCCGTTCCTCCGGGTTTTGATGCGAAGCTCCTGCGTGTCGAGATCAAGGATTCCGGAACTGGGAAAACAGAAGAAAGAACTGTAAAGACGGGCAAGTTTGATGAAGAACTAAAGCCGACGGAAATGCATATCAAGACCTCGGGCGAAGCCGACGAAATTGTTCGTGAGGCATCGGATGAGGCTTTCAGGGTTATTTCGGTCAACACGAAGGAACGAAAGCGAAACCCAACGCCCCCCTTCATCACCTCGAAGCTGCAGCAAGAGGCTTCACGCAAGCTCGGCTTTGCTGTCAAGAAAACGATGATGGTCGCCCAAAAGCTTTATGAAGGGATCGAGCTTGGCTCGGAAGGAGCGGTGGGCCTTATCACCTACATGAGAACGGATTCAACGCGGATCTCTGATGCCGCAATGGAGGAGGTACGCGGCTATGTGGCGGGTACATTCGGCGACAATTATCTTCCTGTAAAACCGAACTCTTACCGTTCGAAAAAAGACGCTCAGGATGCGCATGAGGCGATCCGGCCAACCGATGTCAACCGCACTCCGGAAAGCCTTGCCTCGAAACTCGGCCCGGATGAACTTAAGCTCTATCGCCTGATATGGCAAAGATTTGTTGCATCGCAAATGAGCCAGGCAGTGTTTGACCAAACGACGATAGACATCAAGGCGGGAAGATTCACTTTTCGCGCGACCGGTTCGGTCCAGAAATTCGACGGCTTCCTTAAAGTATATCAGGAGGGACGGGACGAAAAGACCTCTGACGAAGAAGACGAGGACCGCGACCTCCCGCCGGTTGCTGAGGGCGATCAGCTTTCGCTTAATGTGATCAGGCCTGAGCAGCATTTCACCGAGCCCCCGCCCAGATACTCCGAGGCGACCTTGGTCAAGGCGCTTGAGGAAAAAGGCATTGGCCGGCCTTCTACTTACGCTGCGATCATGACCACGATCCAGGAACGCGAATACGTCGAAAAGGTCGAGGGGCGATTCCATCCCACACCGTTGGGAACAACGGTAAATGACCTGTTGATCGAAAGCTTTGACGATATTTTCAATACTGCCTACACTGCCCGCATGGAGGGGGAGTTGGATGAGATAGAGGAAGGAAAGCTCGATTGGCGAAATGCCTTGAGGGAGTTTTACGAGAAATTCTCAAAAGACCTAGAGAATGCAGCAGAGAGCATCAAGAATAAGAAGAAGACATCGATCCCAACTGACGAGATCTGCGAGAAATGCGGTTCTGGAATGGTCATCAAATTCGGCAGATTCGGCCAGTTCCTTGCATGCGAGAACTATCCAGAATGCAAGAACACCCGCGAGGTAGGCAGCAACAAGACCAAAAGCCAGAGCGCCAACGGAGATTCGACTCCTGAAGGAGAAACAGTCGAAGAGGTCGAACCGTGCGAGCTATGCGGCAAGGAAATGGCACTAAAGAAAGGCCGTTTCGGTTCATTTTATGGCTGCACCGGCTACCCCGAATGTAAGAATATAAGAAAGATCGCAAAGGGAGACCAAAAACCGGCTCCCCCACCGGTCCCGCTTGACGAGATCTGCCCCAAGGATGGTGCATTTCTTGTCCGGAGACAAGGCAGATTTGGCGAGTTCGTCTCATGTTCGAATTACCCGAAGTGCGACTACATAAAGCGGGAAACGCTCGATATAGCGTGTGAAAAATGCGGCGGGGACATCGCAGTAAAGAAATCGCGGCGTGGCAAGGTGTTTTACGGTTGCGCCAATTATCCGAAATGCGACGTGGTTTATTGGGACAAGCCCGTTAAGGAGAACTGCCCAAAATGTGGTGCCGTTCAGCTTCTGGAAAAGACGACAAAAAAGGAAGGTACCGTCCGCTATTGCAAAAACGAAGATTGTGATTATAGAATTAGCGTCGGAAACACGGAATTAACATCGGACTCACCATCGGAGGCCCGGTCTCCGGTCAGGTAGAGATTTGCGATGAACGAAAACATCGAATTCCTGCAGGCTTTTCTAAAGAATCCCGCCACGGTAGGCTCGATAGCTCCGAGTTCGCCCGACTTGGCGCGTAAAATGGTCGAGGGTATGAAGCCTTCGTCCGAACGAATCGTCATTGAGTTGGGGGTTGGAACAGGGGCGATCACGAAATTTCTTCAAGAGATCGTCCCCGACGATCGATCCTATCTTGGAATCGAACTCGATCCGACCTTAACCCGTCTATTGAGACGCAATTATCGAGACCTCAAGATCATTTGCGGCGATGCCGTCGATACCGAGGCGATCCATCGGCGATGTGGGCTTGGCAAACCTGGATATATCGTTTGCTGCCTTCCTTTTGCGTCGTTGCCGGGAGAGACCGGAGAGCGGATACTGCTGGAGATCGATAAGTTCATGCAAAGGGGCTGCACGTTCCGAACATTTCAATATGCCCACGGCTACTATTTTCCGGCATCAATAAAGCTTCGAGAATTTATGCGAAAGCGATACGGAAAGGCGAAAAGAAGCTCGCTGATAGTGAATAACCTGCCGCCTGCTTACACCCTAACCTGGTCGACCGAATAAGGCCGGGACTCTTGGTCGTCGGAAAACGGCCGAGCATCCGAAGTTTGACCCTCACTTCCTGAAGACTCCAGCTAATAAGGGTAGTGAATTTCCCCTGACTTTTTAACCCCGTTCTTGCCGGCTCTATAGTTCTAGCTCCATGAAAAGCACTCCTTCGTGTGGGTTGTTGTAGTATGGCTTGATAGGTCGAAAACCCAGGGTTTCATAAAGCCGAACAGCGCTTCCCATTCTCTCGGGATGGGTGTCGAGCCGCATGTATCGGTACCCTGCGGCGCACGCATTTTCGATAAGTGTGTTCACCAGAGTTCTTCCGAGTCCGAACCGGCGAAAATCCCTCTTAACGTACAGTCGCTTCATTTCGCAGATCTCGTCCTCGAGTTTTCTGAGCCCGACGCAGCCGGCCGCGTCCCTATCAACGCGAGCGAGCAGCAAGCTTCCGGAAGGTGGGCCATAGGCCCCCGGCAAGGAAGCAAGTTCGTCCTTAAAACCCTGAAAACACAGGTCTAAACCGAGCGTCGATTCATACTCGGCGAAGAGCTGCCTAACTTCTTCAATCTCAACCAGTGAGCTAGCTTGTGAAATGACAAGCATATTAAGTTTCCCTTACAAGATCCCCACATCAACGGCAAAAACTTTGATTTCCGACCAGCATCAGGTTAAGCTTAGGCAAATCGAGACCGGGATGTATCATCACAAAAAATAGTATCACTGCAATGGACAGACGTGCTTTTCTACGCGACCTAACGGTTTTTTCTGGGGGACTGGCGCTGGCTTCGACCGCATTTAGCCGCTGGTTGGCGGCGGCAGAAAAGTGCGGCGATCTATCTCCGCTCCGCGTCGGAGGTTATGGAAGCCTGTCTCCGGTTGCCTCGAATAACACGGGCGAAGTGTTTTTATCTCTACCTGAAGGATTCCAGTACAACGTGCTGGGCCGCGCCAAGGATATTATGACGGACGGACGCCCGACACCTGGAGCACATGACGGACAGTGGACATTCAAGGTAGGACGGGAGATGAGGATCGTCCGTAATCATGAGGTTTCTAACGCAAGTTTGCCCCGGGAAGATTCGGGGATCGGAAGCCGAAACCATTACGACGATACCTGCGGCGGCGGTACGACCACGCTAGTGGTCGATCAGAAAACGAACAAGATCGTTCGCGATTTTGTCAGTCTGTCGGGCACCCTTATCAATTGTGCAGGCGGGCCGACACCGTGGGGAAGCTGGATAAGCTGCGAAGAGACGACTCTCGGTCAAACAGTACGGGTCCGTGAGTCTGATGGACGAAAAACCGGCGGATTCAAGAAACCACACGGATACTGTTTTGAGGTGCCAGCCTCCGCAAACAATGAGGTGAACCCTGAACCTCTAAGAGCGATGGGCCGGTTTGAGCATGAGGCGGTCGCTGTCGATAAGAAAACGGGCGTGGTTTATATGACTGAGGATATGGGCTCGTCTGGGTTCTATCGCTTTGTTCCAAATAGATACGGAAAGTTAAGAAGCGGCGGCGTGCTGCAGATGCTTGCGGTCAAGGATAAGAAGGAATTCGATACACGTACTGCCCAGCCGACAAACGCCGCTTATTCGGCTGCATGGGTTACGATAGACGACCCCGATCCGGAGTCTGCCGACGTGAACAGGTCGGCTGTTCATGACCAGGGCCGAGCAAAAGGGGGCGCGCGTTTTGCGCGTCTTGAAGGTTGTGAGATCGATTCTAAGGGCCGCGTTTACTTTGCCGCGACAAGCGGCGGTGACGCAAAAGCCGGTCAGATCTGGATGTATGAGCCAGCCGGGCGGCAGGAAGGTCGCCTCAGGCTGCTTTTTGAATCGCCAAGCAGAGATGTTTTGTTTATGCCGGACAACATCTGCCTGATGCCAAAGAGTGATCGACTGATGATCTGCGAAGATGGGGATTACGAAGGAATGGAATCAAGGAATCACCTTCGAATACTTACCTCAGGCGGAGGAATGGCGGATTTTGCGCGGAACATAAGCGAAAAGTTTCCTCGCAGTGAGTTTGCAGGTTCAGTGTTCTCACTTGACGGAAAGACTCTGTTTGTAAACTTGCAGACGGCCGGCGTTACACTTGCGATCTGGGGCGATTGGTCGAGATTCAAGGCCTAGGAGACCTGTTTTTCCGGAAGACCACCATCCGCAGAAGATATGCGCAGCGTCTTCAGCGGCCGGTGGTATTTTTTTGGCGGATAGTTTCCCTTGAAGCAGATTTGTTAAACTAAATGCCGAATGGAACTTGCAGTTGAGAAATACAAGGTTGCCGACGAGCCCTTTTACCTCCCCATTGGAAATGAGGTGCAGCTGTTCGAGGCGGCATTTGCCGCCCGCCTTCCAGCAATGCTGAAAGGCCCCACGGGCTGCGGCAAGACCCGATTCGTTGAGTACATGGCTCATCGCCTGGGCCGGCCCCTCATAACTGTTGCATGCCATGAAGATCTTTCGTCCACTGATCTGGTAGGCCGATTTCTTCTGGAGGGTGAGGAGACGGTGTGGCACGACGGCCCACTGACAGCAGCGGTCCGTGCGGGCGGCATCTGCTATCTGGATGAGGTTGTCGAAGCAAGGAAGGACACGGTCGTCATCATCCACCCTCTGACGGACGACCGCCGCCGTTTGCCAATAGAAAAACGTGGTACCGTCATTGAAGCGCCTCACGAATTCATGCTTGTCGTGTCATATAACCCGGGTTATCAATCTATCCTTAAAGACCTCAAACAATCCACACGCCAACGGTTTGTTTCATTGGAGTTCGATTACCCAGAACCCGAACAAGAGGCCGAGATCGTTGCCCGGGAAGGCGGTATCGATAAAAGCACGGCAACTGATCTGGTAAACATCGGACGAAAAGTTCGTAATCTGCGGGGGCATGGGCTTGAAGAAGGAGTTTCGACGCGACTTTTGATATATGCCGCGCAGCTTATTTCCAAAGGAATTTCGCCGATCGACGCCGCCGAGGTAGCGATCTGTTCTCCGATAACCGATGACAGAGAATTGCACAGAAGTATTCGTGAGATCATAACTACGGTCATCTAGGCGCTTTGTAACCACACTATTTGACGGATGAAGGCTGGATCATCACAGGTGACGAATAACGAAATTCTCGAAAAACATTTCCGTCCGTCAGGCGCCGATTTTCCTGATCGGCGAGATTTTCTTAGGAATCTCGGTTCGGCGGCAGTTGGCCTGACCCTTGCCCCAGCCGTTTTCACTCAACGAAAGCCGAAGAAATGTGTAGTGATCGGTTCGGGGCTGGCGGGGCTCGCAGCGGCTTACAAGCTTAAGACTGCCGGCTGGGACGTGACCGTTTTGGAAGCCCGGAACCGTACCGGCGGGCGAGTGTTCTCGCACACTTTCAAAGATACCGACCTGATCTGCGAACTTGGAGCGGAGTGGGTCGGCGAAAGTCATGAACGGATCCGTTCGCTATGTGACGAATTCAAGATCCAGTTGCAAAAGCACCAATTTGAGGACAGCCTGCTTCGGAACGGAAAGGTCTCCGCCCCGGGCGAATGGGGATTTTCTGAAACGGCGAATAAGGCGTGGACGGAAATGATCGCAGGCTACGGAAAACTTACAAATGTTCAAAAGACCAACCTCGACCGGATCGATTGGTGGACGCATCTTGAGAACATCGGCTTTTCCCGCGACGACCTGATCATTCGAGACCTGATGGACAGCACCGATTTCGGCGAATCAATCAGAAATGTGTCGGCATTTGCAGCGATGGCTGAGTACGCGGAGTCCAGTCCTAACAATGAAATGGACTACAAGATGACGGGTGGGAATTCGAGGCTTGTACAGGAACTTGCCGTTCGGGTAGGTACAGAGAACATTCGTTTCGGCAAACGCGTAAGGGAAGTAGTGCAGCGTCGAGGTCTTGTGACTGTCAAAGTTGGGGAAGAGGAATTCGTCGCCGATGCGTGCATTTGTACCGCTCCGGTTCCAAGCCTGAGGAAGATCAAGTTCGATCCGCCGCTTCCCGCTGCCCAGCAGGCGGCTGCAGAGAGGCTGGGTTATTCTCGGATCGTGAAGAACAGCGTGTTGTTTGACGAGAGGTTCTGGAAAGCTGAGGACTTTTCTATGGTAACGGACACAACCTCTCATTATTATTTCCACAGCACGCAGGGCCAGCCGGGGAAGCAGGGGATCCTCACCGCTTACGCGATCGGCGACAAGGCCGATGTTCTAGCATCTCAAGACGATTCCAGGCGGCAGACGATCATTACGCGTGACTTAATAGACCATAGCTGGTCGGCACCGAACCTTTCGCGAGGCATCGTTTCCTACGCGTGGCAGCGGGATGAATATACGAACGGGGCCTACGCTATCTATCGGCCTGGACAATGGTTCGGCGTGCGTCCTATCCTTGCCCGGCCTCATCTGAAGGTATTGTTTGCGGGCGAGCATATCGCTGACTGGCAGGGATTTATGGAAGGCGCTGTCGAGACCGGCGAAGCCGCCGCCGCGAGCCTCTTGCGATAAAGCCCAACCATTCCAATTTCTTCATACTTTTTTAACATAGCATTCACGCCCCGTTAACCTGCCGGGCATATTCTCCCATTTGCAATCACGACATTTCAATTTGATAGATCTCGGCACGGTCTTTGATCCCTTTCAGGACGGGACCGCCACGCCACATTCTTTGCAATGAAGGAAAATATTTAGAGGAGCTACGATGAGCACGAAATATATCGCAAGAACTTTGACCGCGATCTTTATATTCTTGGCCTGTCCGGCCATCTTTGCGCAAACGACCGGCGGGCTCGCCGGAACCGTCCGTGACCAGAATGAGGCGGTCATTCAGGGCGCGACCGTTACTGTTAGAAACACAGCGACCAATCTAACGAGGACCACCGTCACCAACGAAGGCGGCCGTTGGTCCCTGACCCTCCTCCCGGTCGGTACATACACAGTCTCATTCGAGAAGGATGGTTTTAAGAAAGGGGTCAGCCAGCCTACGGATGTTGAGGCACTGATCACCAGAACGGTTGACGTTACGCTCGAGGTAGGTACCACGGATGTGTTCGTTGACGTTACCGCGGACCAGCCGCTGGTTCAGACCGAATCCGCTGTGGTGGCACGGCAGATCACAGGCGAGCAGCTTATAAGAACTCCTACGTCAGTCCGAAGCTTTACAGGGCTGCTTTCGTCGGAGGCTGGAGTTTCATCCGAACTGTCACCGGTCGGTGTGGCTAGCGCCGGGAACATTTCACCATCCGTTAACGGAACGCGAACAACCTCAACCAGCCTTTTCTTTAACGGTATAGACGCAACGAACATTACGAGCAACGAAGGTTCCTTGACGGACAACATCTCGCCGGCGCCTGAGACGCTTCAAGAGGTTAAATTGCAGACATCGCTATACGATGCTTCGACCGGCCGCAGCGGAGGCGGTAATTTTCAGCTAGTCACAAAATCCGGCGGCAACCAGCTACGGGGTTCCGTTTATTATTACCAGCAGCATAAAACGTTAAATGCGAATGAGTTCTTTCTTGAAGAGGCCGGTGAGGAAAAGCCGAGGGCTGATCGTCTGGAGACAGGGTTTACCATCGGCGGGCCGATAACAAAGGATAAATTCTTCTTCTTCGGAGGCTACCAATTCACCGATGCGAAGACAGGGCTGGTTCCTACAGCAAGGACACGAACCGTGCTTCCACGGGCGTTAAGTGTGCTTGGCGAGAATCGATCGCGGGAAGCGATAGCCGCCGCTTTCAACCAATTCAACGGGTGCTCGGGCTCGAACTGCTTGACCGCATCTGACATCAGCACCGTCGCCTTCAATATATTCAACCTTAGAAACCCGGTCACCGGTAATTTTGTGCTTCCGTCGATCTCAAATTTTCGGGCTCTCGGCATAGTCGATCAAACTGGAACAGGCAGTTTCCAGTTTGGCAATTTTCCGAACGTGACGAGCCGGACGATCCAACGAAACAACCCGCTCGTTGAGGTTCTGGACGTGATACCGGCCGAATTCAGGCAGAATCAGTTCACCGCGCGGCTTGACGGACAACTGTCAGATAGGAACTCGCTGAGCGGGACCTTCTTTTTCTCGAATTTTCCGGGCCTTGACCCGTTTCCAGACCCGAGCAGCCTCGCATCGCCGTTTACGCTTCGCCGTGCGGATCGCAATCGCACTCTCTCTATAGGTGATACACACATTTTCACGCCAAACTTGGTGAACGAGGTTCGATTCGGCTATTTCTATCTGAACAACACCCGGCGGCTCGACGATCCGTTTCTCACGCCTGAACTAAGCAATGAGGCCATCGGCGTTTTCAATCCGGCATCGACCTTTGATTCCAGCCCAGCGACGACCCGCCTCGGGCACTACATCGGGCGGAACAACCTTGCGAACTTTTCGTTCGGCGGACCTAATGACTCGTTCAATCGCCGAAAGCAAGTGACGATGAGCATTGGCGACAATGTTACTTGGACAAAAGGCAGTTTTGCCGTGAAATTCGGTGGAGAATATAAGAGCCACCAGTATGACAGCGATCTTCCGGAAGAGCAGGCAACCGAGTTTGAGAAGTTTGACTCGTTTACACAGCTTCTCACCGGCAACGCGACTGAAGCGGATACCCAGTATGGGATCACGTTCAAAGAATTCCGATTTCAGGATGTCGGTCTTTATTTCACGACCGATTGGAAAGTTAACCGAAAGCTGACGATGAACTTCGGCCTTCGATACGAGTTGTTCATGTGGCCGACCGAAAAGAATGGGTTCATGGGAAACTTTGATCTCGAACCATGGCTGCCGTGTTTTACGCCTACCGGAGGAACCAACGCACTTTGCGACAACCCGGCTCCTGGCTTCCTTGTGCCCAGCAATGCTCAGCTTACCGGGAATTCCGTAGTAGATGGCGCCATTAATGCGACACAGCGTGCGAGTACAAAGCACACATTAAAAGGGCAGGACCTGAACAATTTTGCCCCGCGCATAGGGTTCGCTTTTGCGGCAACCAACAAGCTGGTATTCCGCGGCGGCTATGGCGTATTTTACGATCGGCCCTCCGCAGCGTTTATCAACACTATCTTCTCGAACTATCCCCATCTACGTGAGGTTGAGATAACGGTTCCAAGCGGCAACGTACCGATCGCGACCGCATTCTCTGGAGTTCCGACAAACATTCCGCTGAGTGCCTGGCTGCCATTCAGGATCATACGTTCGGCTGGCGCGACCGGCACGTATCAGATCCGTGACAATACGCCCGTGTTCGTAGATGCTAGAGGAACGCCGCAGGGAGCAGGCTGTGTTCCGGCAACCGGTGCAAATTGCATTCGAGGAAACATTGCCGAGACCTTCGAGTTTCGGGCGATAGACCGAAATTTACGCACACCTTACGTGCATCAGTGGAACGTCGGTTTTCAGTACGAACTTATGAAAGATCTGATGTTCGAGGCTCGTTACGTAGGAACAAAGGGTAAGAATCTCCTCATAGCCAGGGCATTGAATCAGGGCTTTGATATGAACGATCCGAACAATCCGGATCATATTTACGAGCGATTCAACCAGGCATATGTTGCCGCCGGCTCTCCGAACGGCCCGCTGAATAGCGGTTCGACCGCCAGGGCGCGGGGGCTTGGGCGAGCGTTCGGTTTCTTGAATACTGCAACCGGTCAAATAGACCTCAATCTGGCTAATGCAAGCGGCGCCGTGATCGGCTTTGAAGCAAGGGTTCCCATCCTTGGCTTCAATGTACCGGAAGCACTTTTGCTCGAATCAAAGGGTTATTCTGATTATCACGGCGGCCAATTCGGCCTGACCAAGAGATTGTCGAGAGGGCTGCAGTTCAACGTGGCTTACACCTACTCGAAATCGATCGACATAATGTCTTCAGACCCGGGCAGTACGGCTGGGGGCGGTAAGCCCGATGTGCCGAACGTTGGCTTTATTGCACAGGGCAGCTCCTACGATCTTGACAACAATCGGGGGCCTTCCGATTTCGACCGCACACATCGCTTCACGACGAACTTTGTATGGGATATTCCAACCGGTGGTTCGAACAGTGCCTTTGCAAAGGGATGGTCGATCTCGGGCTTTTTCCAGGCACAATCTGGTACGCCGTTCACTGTATTCGCGTCTGAGCCCGAGATCGCGAACGTTTCTCAGTTCTCGAGCGTAACGCGCGGGGCCGGCGGACTGCTTCGACTTGGATTTGGCCGCCCAAACATTGTGTGTACGGCCCAGAATGCAATAAATCCTTACAGCACAAGCAACTTGAATGCGATCAACTCTTCGTGCTTCACTTCGGCTTTGGGGCTGTTCGGGAACTTGGGCCGAAATACGTTTCGAGGGCCGATGCAAAACCGATTTGATCTGAGCTTCGTGAAGGACACAAAGATCAACGAACGAATGAGCTTCGAGCTTGGCTTTGACCTTTTCAACGTCTTTAACCGCGTGAATCTTGCAAATCCGAACAACGATCTGCAGGACGGTGCGGATTTCGGCGTGATCACACAGTCGCTCGGCGGCCCGCGTGTCGGCCAATTTCGGGCAAAATTCCGGTTCTGATCCGATGAACGAGCAAGGGGGAACCAAGAACGGGGTCATTCGCGGCCCCGTTCTTTAATTTTTTAAGATCATCTTACAACTGCGGTCTTTGTGTCGCGCGGGTCGTAGGGGGTCGCCTGATATTTTTTAATAACCTCTTGAGCGTTATCATAATTGTCGCCAAGATTTTCGGCACGGCCATAGGCTGAGACGGCCCGAGCCCGATCGCCTTTCGCGTCGTATGCATTGCCCATCTTGATCTCCGACCAAACTCCGAGCCATGTCGGGTTAAGGTCGCCGCCGAGAGCGGCCTTGAAGTTGTCGATCGCGAGGTCATAATTTCTCTGCTCGAGAAATAGCAGCCCGAGATGGTAATAGATCCACGAATTCGAGCGATCGAGCTTTAAGGCCGCCTCAAACTGCTGTTGAGCCTCGACGTAGTTTCCTTCTTTGAACTGTTCGATGCCCCTTCTTGCGATAGCAGAAACGCGGAGATCCGGCGATATGCGAAACAGCTTAAAGCCCGGATCGACGATCACGGCAAGCGGCTTTCCATCAGATTCAATATTGAAATCGGCAGAAGCCTCATCGAGGTTGACCGTAACGGTCTTTGAGCCGCCTTCACCCTCAGACCGGAGCTGTATATCGACGGGAAGGCGAAGATTGTCGTAATTCTGTTTTATCGTGCCGCGGGCCACAAATTTACCGCCCCGGGTTCTCAGAATGATGTAATCGGACGTGAACTCCGGCACACCAGTTCCTTCCACCCAACGGGCAAAAAAGTAGCGAAGGTTCTCACCCGCGACCCTAGACGCAAACCTCTCAAATTCGTCGATCGAGACCTTTTTCCCGCGAAACTCCTGAAGATAACTTCTCAACAGCTGTTCAAACTTGGCAGAGCCCAGCGTGTCGCGCAAGAGCCTGAACACGAATGCGCCTTTTGCGAACATAATGTGTTGGTATGCAACGGACTGGTCATTCAAGTTCGCCGGCGCTCTGAGCAGCGAGGCAGTCTGTTCAAAAGTAAGGGCCTTTTCAAGCAGTTCCCGCCGGAGCAGTTCCGCCTGAGGAGCGCTCGCTGAACTTTCTCGAAGCGAGAATGCGCTAAATTCCGCAAGCCCCTGCGACAGCCATGCGTCGTCGAAAGACTTTAAGCCGACAGAGATGCCCCACCATTGGTAGGCCGCCTCACGCTGCAGCCGTTCTTCGGTAAGCGGACGGGCCTGTTCAAACTGCCGGCTGGATATGAAAAGCATGCCTGGTCCGGAATAAAAGTCGAGACTTTCATCGTCTATCTGAGCCACAACATATCTCCTGCCCATTTCCGGTGGACCAAATTTCTGTGTGTAAAAGCCCAGAGCCTTACCAAGTACCTCGCCGTAAGTTATAGTGAGAGCGTCATTTCCCGGTCTGGTAAAAAACTGTATATCGTACTCGCCAATGCGCATCGGCCGGTTCACAAACCTGCCGTAGGCAATATTTCCGACAAGGCCCGGTTTGGACTGGGTAAAGCGAAACTTACCCACAGCGGAAGCGGTATTCCCATCGTCGAAGCCAACGACCTGGAAGCCGTTCGGGGCCGTGATGGTTATATCGGAGGTGGCAAGGTCGGCAGCATAGTCATTGAAGGGAAACCAACGGGCCGCGTACATCAAATAACCCTCTTCCTCGCCAACGTAGGCCAGCCGTTTGGTCAGCAGCGGCCCGCCGCTTGGCGTGTTTAAAACGCCGCTGTACTTGAAGCGGAGCGTGAAGGGCGTATTCTTTGGTATAGTTTCGCCAAGGTCGATCCTGACACTCGGCCCTAGGTCAGAGATGCCGACCTGATCCTGCACAAAATTGATCGACGGCATCTGCGGTGTTGGTGCGGCCGCGGGCCTCCCTCTGACGGGCTGAGGCGTCGCCGCAGCCGGTGTGGTGTCGGACACCCGGGAAATCGATTCGACCTTGAGTGAACCATTCAATTCAAACGCGACGGAGCGGGTGTCCTCAAGCGACGCAAACGTGACATCCGTCGTTGCCGTGAGTCGATTCTCGATCGGTATGAGCTGGGCATCGATCTTATAATGGGTAACGTCAATGCGAGTTCTCGGAGCCTGTTGTGAAAAAACCGCGCCAGCTAGGAACAGGACGATCGAAATTGGCCCCAAAGACTTGTTGATGAAGTATCTCATTTGATATGCGACCACTTAAGACTTGTCAATTATGCCACTTTTTGATGTTCCGGCGAGGATATTCGTTTGCCGGGAGCCGTACAACTTCCTGTTGATAAACAAGCAGCGATCCACAGTTCCTTAACTCCGGCTGCTAGGGTCATTGCGCGCGCCCGTCGGATCCGTAGCCAAGATAGATCGGATTAGACAATACCCATGGCGTTCGGTCGAACGGGGCCCCAAGCTGGTCTAGATATACCTCGACGCGATACGCGCCAGGTTCGCTGAGTTCCATTTCTAGGAATGACTTGTTTGGGGCCTCGAAAAACCTCTCTCCGTCGCGAAACAAGACAATACGCCCGGGCACGGGTGACGAAACAGCCATTTTCCGAGTGCCGGTGCTCGAGGCATCGGAGAGACGGTCGATCGCGCCGAACCTAAAGCCGGTTGTATCTGCGAGAACATCAAAACCGATAAATGATCGTCCCGCTCTCAAGGCATCCAACAGGGTCTGAGGCGTGAGCGGCGTTCCGGTTTCGATCAGGACATGCTGCCGAACAAGGCGAAAAACGGTCGCGTAATCATCGATCTTGAATTTCAGGAATTTATTTCCTGCATCGTCGCCGAACAGGTGAAACCCGATGTTCGAATGAGCATCGGTTCCCGCGATCATTGAGATCTGCCTTCGGGCAGCCACCTCGTCAAATCTGCGAAGATTGTCGTCAGGCCTGCGAAAATAGGTCGCTAAGGTTAACTCTGGATACGCCGGGAAAGACCAGATGGCGTCTAATAAACCCGTAAAAGGGTTTATGCTCTTGCCGTTGGTGTGGACACTAAAAACCTCAATGCCGTCAAACGCAGCACCCCAGGAACTGAAACGTTCCGGGTAGGTAACCATAGAAAGGCGATCTTCTGCCCGAAGTTTTTCGACCACGGCATCGGTCGGCAATTTTCGCATTCCAGCGGCTTCTGAGCTCCCTGGTAGCATTAGGAATCGATCGCCCGTAGTTGCCGTGTCTATTTCGTTACCGCCAATGAAGAGAGTCTTCCCGTAAAAGCCGTTCAGGGTCAGAGCTGAAGTGTCGAACTGGTCCGACCAGTGCTCCGTCATAAGGACAAAGTCGAGGTCGTTCGCGTTTGCCGCCGCAATCAGTTCTTCAAAGTTCCCCGTACTGTGGCCTCCTAGAGACGTGTGCGCGTGAATGACACCTTTATATTCCGTAAACCGTGCCGAGCCGAACTCAGGGACTCGCTGGTTTTCGCCTCTAGTTTGATGAAGTTCGGCTGTTATCTTGCTAAGTTCGCCGATCTTCCATCGCCGATAGATGAAAGGTACCTGCACCGCCAAAATGACGGCCAATAGAATTAACAGTATCCTCTTGGCTATCTTTTTCATCTAATTGGCAGGTTCAGAGGCCTCGATTCGACTTGTTTCCTCCAGCCAACCGTGGCGCGTCGTGCCGCGGCCTCTGAGCCCTTCTAGGACTCAAAATCGACGGAGATCGCCTTCTCTGCTATCTCCTTCCCAAATGCGGCCACTTCCTGGTGCAGAGGATCAACGGTGTATTCGTTCAATCCAGCCAGATCGTCAAAAGTGGCAACAAGGCCAGTATCGAACGAACGTTCAAGATGAACGACGTCCGCGCCTACAGAAAGGCTGCGTATCGCCGAGATACTGTCCGACAGAGACCTTAGCCTCGAGATGTGCTCATTCCGCTGATCTTGAGTGGTTTCAGCCTTGTATTTCCAGCAAACGATGTGCGTGATCATTTCGATCTAGATGGCTGCGGCCCGGCGGCCCCTAAAGCAAGCAGCCTCGCCCAAAAACAAATACTATTCCCTATGTCAACGATCCACAGTTATATGCCACAGGTTTCCAGCGTTAAGTGAACTCAGCCTGAAGGAATGAGTTGAATTGTTCTATCAAGAACCGGATCCCTAGCCATTCAAAGGTCGCTCACACCACTCCTTAGTAACTTTATGCCGGTAGTCGAACATCTTCTCAAGCTTCGGAAACACAACGATCGCAGCGGCAACTCGGCCAAAGACCGGTATAGGCATTTCAAACTCGATCTCGTCGCGAAGAATGGCCCCGTCCGCATGCGGTTCAACGATATGCTGATGCCGCCAGCTTCGAAACGGGCCCGAAAGCTGTACGTCCTCGAACATATGCGGAGGATCATAGGCCGTGTGTTCCGCAACCCAACGCGAAGTAACCAAACCAAGTAACTTCTGTTCGATAACAGCCTGTGATCCTATCTTGGAGATATCTGCCCGCTGTACGATAGTCACGCTCTCTGTGGGCGGAACCAGACGTTCAAAGGCGTCGGGCAGCTCATGAAACGCAAATACCCGCTCTGGCGACGCGCGTATCACACTCTCCTTTGTGAACCTCACTTGAACTTAACATAGCATAATGCGAACGATCGTCGCATTATGTCCCGCGGCTTTGAACATAACGCCATAAATTGCTTTAATTGCCTAGTTTTGCAGAACCGCTCATTTGGAAAGTACATTGATCGATCAACCAAGTGGCTGTCTTTTGTCTTGGGCCGCTAGACCCAATTTGGATCTATCCGTCCTCTGCAGGCAATGACGTAAGTATGACGGAAACAAGCAAAGATCTCGGCACCTTTTACAACGAACGGGTCTCGCGTGGAAAGATCTGGCAGGTTATCGGCGCTTCGTCGCTTGGCACGGTCATCGAATGGTACGACTTTTACATATTCGGCAGTCTCGCGCCGATCATAGCGCCGCTGTTCTATCCGCCCGGAAACGACACGTTTGCTTACATTGCCTATCTTGCAACATTTGCCGTTGGCTTTGTCGTGCGCCCTTTCGGAGCGCTATTTTTCGGGAGGATCGGCGACATTGTCGGCCGGAAGTACGCATTTCTCGTGACATTGATGATCATGGGGGGAGCTACCGCATGTATCGGCTTCCTTCCGACATTTGAGACCATCGGCTATGCGGCACCCGTGATCCTGCTTCTTATCCGTGTTCTGCAGGGACTGGCGCTCGGCGGCGAATATGGCGGTGCAGCCGTTTACGTGGCCGAACATGTTCCCGATAACAAGCGGGGCTTTTACACCTCTTTCATTCAGATCACGGCGACGTTGGGTTTGTTCATGTCCCTAGCGGTCATTCTCACGATCCAGAACCTGATGTCGCCCGAGCAGTTTGCCGGAAAGGCCGACGGGATCAGCGGATGGCGGATACCGTTTCTGATCTCTATAGTCCTTGTCGGCATTTCTCTTTATATTAGGCTGAGGATGGAGGAATCGCCGATCTTCCAGCAGATCAAGAGTTCAGGAATGACATCGGCGAATCCGCTGGTCGAGGCCTTCACGAAATGGGAGAACCTCAAGCGGGTCTTGATCTCATTGTTCGGGGCCACGGCCGGCCAGGGAGTTGTTTGGTACACAGGGCAGTTTTATGCACTTTTTTACCTACAGTCGATACTAAATGTTAATCCAACGTCGGCAAACTATATCGTTGCGATCGCTCTTCTGCTCGGTATGCCGTTCTTTATCTTCTTTGGGGCACTGAGCGACCGCGTCGGACGAAAGTGGATAATCCTCGGCGGCTGCCTGCTCGCATTGGTCACGTATTTTCCGATATTTAACGCGATGCAGGCCGCTGCCGGCTCAAATGTGGTCACCGCATCCTCTCAGCGTGATGCAGCAACCGGCGCCATAAAACTTACCCCGCAGACCCTGTCCGATTCGGGCGAGTTGAAACCGGCTGAGCGTGTTCTTCCCTACACGAACTTTCGCGACCTCGCTTCGAATTCCACTGCCTGGAAGTTGATACTGCTAGTCTTTATTCAGGTTATCTGGGTGACGATGGTTTACGGGCCGATCGCCGCATACCTCGTTGAGGCGTTCCCAGCAAAGATCCGTTATACCGCTCTTTCTCTGCCGTACCATATAGGAAACGGCGTGTTCGGAGGCCTTCTGCCGGTCGTCGGCCTCTCACTAGTAGCTCAAACGGGCAACATCTATGCGGGCCTTTATTATCCGATCGCGGTGGCTGCGATCACGGTTATCGTCGGAGCGATCTTTTTGAAGGAAACGCACGGCCATCGGATCTGGGAAGAAATAAGGTCACCGTAGTTTGCCGTTCAACAGATCCCACACTTTTCGCAGATGGCGCTCTTCCACCCTGATGCTGCCAACCGAAAGGCGCAACGTAAACTTCCCATTGAGCTTGGTGTGGGAAAGATATGCCTCCCCGCAGGCATTTATTTCATTCATCATTCGCTCGTTCAGAGCGTCCAGATCTTCAACGCCCACCGGACACGCCCTGAAACATACCAGAGCGAACGGCACCGGAGCCATTAGTTCGAAAGCCTCGGATCCCTCGACCCAAGACGCGAATAACTGTGCAAGGCGGCAGTGGTCGCGGAGCCGGTCGATCAGACCCTCACAGCCAAAATATCGGATCACAAACCATAATTTCAGGGCCCGAAATCTGCGGCCGAGCTGAATACCATAGTCCATTCCGTTCTTTATTTCTCCGGCATCACTGGTTTTCAGATATTCTGGGACCAGCGAAAATGCTTGTTTTAACTCGCCGATATCCCGACAGTAAAGTACCGAAAGGTCAAAAGGCGTGAACAGCCATTTATGCGGGTTCACAACGATAGAGTCGGCCCGCTCCCATCCGTTGAAATAATGTCGCATTTCGGGGACGATCGCGGTCGAGCCTGCATAGGCCGTATCAACATGCAGCCAAATTCCGTACTTCTCGCAAAGGTCAGCGACGGCATCGACCGGGTCGATGCTCGATGTCGATGTCGTCCCTATCGTAGGGATCACGCAAATAGGAATACAGCCGGCTTCGATGTCTTCCTCGATCGCTTGGGCAACGCGTTCAGGGATCATCTCATAGCGCTCGTTACACTCTATCTTCCGCAGGCTTCGTTGGCCCAGGCCGAGGGTAATGCAGGCCTTATCTATGGAAGAGTGAACATGTTCCGAGCAATACACTCGGAGCAGTGGAAGGTCCGTGCGGCCGCTCATTCCTTTTTCGCGGATCTGAAACTTGGCTCGTTCGCGGGCGGCGGCAATGGCGTGCATTGTTGAGACCGAAGCCGTGTCATAGATGATACCTTCAAAGTCTTCCGGCAACCCCATCATCTGCCGCAGCCAATCGAGCACCACGTCCTCAAGCTCAGCAGAGGCCGGCGCGGTTCGCCAGAGCATCGCCTTCATATCGAATGCGGCGGCTAAAATCTCCCCAAAAATGCCGACTGACGAAGTTGATGTCGAGAAGAGGCCGTGAAAATTCGGGTGGTTCCAGTGGGTCACAGCCGGAAGGATAAGCCTTTCCACGTCTTCGAGAACGTCGGAAAAGGCTTCGCCCTTCTCTGGAGGCGAGGACGGCAATTCATGCCTCAGCCAATCCGGTTCTACCTGCGAAAGCACGGGAAACTTCTCGATCCGGTCAAAATACTCTGCGATCCAGTCAACTATCTGGTAGCCGAATCGTCTGAAGTCTTCTAAGGGCATGTCGCCGAGCGGCGGCCGCTCTTGAGCCTGGTTCATAGGTTTATCCGATGATAATAGCGGAGTCTTGGTGGACAGGCTATCCAAATCGGGTATAATGCACGACTAATAACAATTGCACGCTTAGCATCGTATCTCCAACGCAAGCTAAGTTCCTGTTCCAGGCGTTTGCCCAAATCGAAATTCAAGAATCCGATCGTTTCTTTGAGGTGAAAATGAATCACAAAGTCTCCAAATATCTATTCGCGACTCTAGCCGTCTTTGCATTGCCTGCTCTTTCATTTGCTCAGGAACAAGGCCTGGACGAAAGGATCGACGCTGCTTTTAAGCCGATCGCGGACGCATGGGAGGCGCTTGTCTTTTTTCAGGCACCGCTTCCGGAGCCATTCAACCTTCCGATCGTGCTTTATCTTCTTATCATTGGAGCAACGTTCTTTACGGTTGCATTTGGTTTCGTCAATCTGCGTCGTTTCCCGCTTGCCCTTGAGGTGGTACGCGGCAAATACGACGACATCGAGATGGCCCTGGACCCTGATCATAAAGAGCCGCATGCAGACCCGCAGGCCGAGGTCAAGATAAGCGAAGAGGGCGATATCGCACGGACCATCCGAGACGAAGGTCATCACGGCGAAGTGAACCATTTTCAGGCCCTGGCAACGGCGGTATCGGGCACGGTGGGATTGGGAAACATTGCCGGTGTGGCGATCGCTGTCGGCATCGGCGGGCCCGGAGCAACCTTTTGGATGATCGTTGCCGGTCTGCTGGGAATGTCGTCGAAATTCGTCGAATGTACGCTTGGCGTCAAATATCGCGATATCGATTCTGACGGTGTAGTCCACGGCGGCCCGATGTATTACCTCTCTCGCGGGTTTTCTGAACTTAAGCTTGCCCCGATAGGAAAGGTTCTTGCCGTTATTTTCGCCATCTTTTGCGTCGGCGGCGCACTCGGCGGCGGCAACGCCTTTCAGGCTAACCAGGCAACTACGCAGATCACTACTATGCTTGGTATCGGCAGCGGCGGGGCCGCACGAACGGTTATCGGCATCATAATGGCCATTCTCGTTGCCATCGTCATTATCGGCGGGATCAAGCGTATAGCTAAGGTTACGGACAAGCTCGTTCCCCTAATGGCGATAATATACATAATTGCATCACTGATCATCATCCTTGCGCATTTCACAGAGATACCGGCCGCCATCGGGATGATCATATCCGGTGCCTTCACACCGGAAGCCGGTGTCGGCGGGATCGCAGGCGTTATTATTCAGGGATTCCGGCGTGCAGCGTTCTCAAATGAAGCCGGAGCGGGTTCGGCAGCGATCGCCCACTCTGCAGTGAGGACAAAATACCCTGCCAGCGAAGGCCTCGTCGCACTTCTGGAACCGTTCATCGATACAGTTGTCATTTGTACAATGACCGCCGTTGTGATCGTGCTTTTCAATATGAAAGGCGATTTCTTTATGTATGGCGGTGAGATGCTCAATGGTGCCAGAAGCGTAGTGATCGACGGACAGGCGGTCAATGGGGTCGATCTTACAGCCAGGGCATACAACGACGTTCTTCCCGGATTTAATGCGGTTCTAACTGTAGCCATTGTCTTGTTTGCGTTCTCGACAATGATCTCGTGGTCCTACTATGGCCTGCAGTCATGGAAATTCCTGTTCGGTCGGTCAAAGGTTTCAGACCTGACATTCAAGGTGATCTTCTGCGTGTTCGTCGTGATCGGTGCCGCCGCATCGCTCGGCTCTGTGCTTGCATTCTCAGACGCGATGATCCTTGCCATGGTTTTCCCGAATATGATCGGTCTATTCTTTCTTTTCCCAAGGGTACGGGAAGAGCTTGTTCGTTACTTAAAGGCCATAGGAAAGGCTTAGATCAAGCCTCGATCTTTGACCAACATAGCGGGCCTTCCGAGCCACATCGGGGGCCCGCAAAATTATTTTCAAAATTCTCGCTTTGGCCCCCTGATCCGGCTTGACTACTGACCTGATCGGGCGTAATTTGCTTTGGCACTTCTCGCTTGTCCGCCGATCGGCCCCAACCCCCAGCTCGAGATCTGTCTTTCGATTCTAATGTTTCCGGAGAAAATGGTATGTCACTTTTTGCGACAAAACCGATCAACCAGATAGTTGCCGAGGCAGCAGAGACCGGCACACACACGTTGAAAAAGTCACTCAGCGCTCTTGATCTGACAATGCTCGGGATCGGGGCGATCATCGGAACGGGCATATTTGTTCTTACAGGCCAGGCCGCAGGAAAACATGCCGGCCCGGCCGTGGTCATATCGATGGTTCTTGCCGGCGTGGTGAGCGCCTTTGCCGCCCTTTGTTATTCCGAATTCGCTGCGAGCGTGCCTATCGCGGGCTCTGCCTATGCTTACGGCTACGGCACGCTGGGTGAATTCATCGCCTGGATCATTGGTTGGGACCTCATCCTTGAATACGCCTTCGGCGCCGCAACAGTCGCGGTCGGCTGGTCGGGCTATGTTGTCAGCTTTCTAAAGGATGTCGGGATCAACTTTCCAGCGACCCTTGCTGCACCTCCCGGACAAACCGTCACACTTGCGGATGGTTCTACGGTGACCGGGATATTCAATCTACCGGGAGCCTTGATCGCCGTTGCCGTGACACTGCTGCTGATACGAGGCATAAAAGAGTCTGCGACCTTTAACTCGATGATCGTTCTGATAAAGGTATTGGTCGTTGTGCTATTCATCGTCGCCGGGATCGGATATGTAAATTCAAGCAACATCGGCATCGGATGCGGTCCGGGAGATCCTGGATGTGCGACCTTTATGCCGTTTGGCATCAGCGGGGTCGTGACCGGCGCGGCAGTGATCTTTTTTGCTTACATAGGATTTGATGCCGTTTCGACCGCGGCGCAGGAAGCAAAGAATCCACAGCGGGATATGCCGATCGGCATTCTTGGTTCGCTCGCGATATGTACGGTGCTTTACATATTGGTTGCGGGCGTAATGGTAGGCCTGGTCGATTACAAGCTGCTTACAAATGCGGCGGCTCCGATCGCGGTCGCTATCGACGAAGCCGTTAAAGTATCAGCAGGCACAACGATGGGTGCCGCTCTTGCCGCGTTCCCATTCATCATCAAGGTCGGCGCGGTTCTCGGCCTGAGCTCGACCATGGTTGTCATGGTCATGGGCCAGCCGCGGGTCTTTTACTCGATGTCGAAAGATGGCCTGCTGCCCGAATGGGCCGCAAAGGTGCATCCGAAGTTCCGTACGCCTCATGTTACGACGGCTATCACGGGAGCGATCGTAGCCATCCTCGCAGGTTTTGTCCCGATCGGGCTGCTGGGTGAATTGGTCAGCATCGGGACCCTTTTTGCATTTGTGATAGTTGCAACCGGGATCATAATTCTCCGGTCATCGAATCCGGCACTTCACCGGCCGTTTAAGGTACCGCTATCACCGTTGATCCCTATCGCGACGGTACTTTCAGCGGCGTATCTGATGAACAGCCTGCCGCTCGACACCTGGATCCGGCTGATAGTGTGGATGTCAATCGGCCTGGTCATATACTTTGCTTACAGCTATACGCACAGCAAGCTCGGCAACGCGAAGAACGTCGACGGAAACCTTGAGGTTCCTGCGGCGTACCAGCCGCCGATCGCAGCGATGGTCGCAATACTCCTGGCGATCGGATTGACCGTCTGGCAGGTGTGGGGGGCGAATTGGGTCGAGATCGCTGTAAGAAGCTTTGCCTGGGCGGTAACAGGCGTTTTGGTGGCCGTTCTCATGTACGGCAAGGGCGACCGTTCGGCCGGAAGGGACCAAAGAACCAGAAACCTGGGCCTCGTTTTGGCGCTGGCCAACTTAGCCATTTGGCTGGGGATCACCTATTGGTTCTTTGCGCACTATGCCGAATTGCACACCAAGTAGCGAGTTGCGGCGGGACGAGTTGGTAAAAGGTTACCCGTCCGCATTTTTACAGAGGAGATACATTCGTATCTTGTGATCGCGAAGTGCCTTCTACCATTTGAATCGGTATTTAGGCTAAGGTTTGACCAAACAAAAAAGCGGGCTGCCAGATCAATGGCGGCCCGCTGTAACCAACCTTCAGGAGTTTACTGAGCAGGAAACTCGAACGGAAGGTCGTTAGGCGATGATTCTGCATCTACCTTTGCGACCGCATCATCATAGATAACGATGCTGCCGTCGGTTTCCATCTTCCTCCTGATACCGGCCATAAAGTCCATGAATATCTCGCCACGCTTTCGGTCAAGCAGATCGTCTCTCAGCATGTCGCGGTCGGTCACGAGTTCGTCCATATTCGCCTCTTCACGCTTATTCACTCCAACGATCATCCAACTGTCGCCAACGTAGATCGGGCTTTTCATAATGTCGCCGGCATTCATTGCCATGATGGCATTCTCCAGTTCCTTGTTGGTGGAAGCGGTCGGACCGGTACCCAGCGGCGAACCTATCGAAAAACTTTTTGCTTCTAGTACTTTCAAATTCTTCGATGCGGCAGAGCCGGCCAGGGCCGAAAGACTGGTTGCACCCGCGGCGACCTGGTTAGCTATTTCCTGTACCATTGAACGGGCCTTTTCCAGCTTTACAGCTTCAACCACCTGCGCTTTTACCTCTTCAAACTCAGAATCACGAGGCTCTTTCTTGTCAAGCAGCATCGGGACGGCGAATCCGTTCTGGATCGGGATCTTTCCGCCTACGTCATTCGGGTTCTCGAGCGGGAGAATGCCTTCTTCAAATTGGGGTGAATTGCCGATATTTGGCACGTCGTCGCCAGGCCGTACATAGGCAGTTTCACGCACCATCTCTGCCACGTTCATATTGGCCTGCCCGGCAAATTCGGCCGCAGTTTTTTGCACATCTTTACTTTCCTTAAGTGCAGCAGAGATCTTTTCTGCAAGTTCTGCAGCAACTGTATAGGCACGGCGATTTCGAAGGCTCACATCCAGCTCTTTCTTCGCCATTTCAAACGTTTTCGGGACATCCTCGCCCCGACGAAGGATGAAATACCTTCCCTCATATCCTATCGGCTCAGTCACTGAGCCGGGCGTCATCTTGATCAGCCGTTGGTACGGATCCGTAGGATTGTTGAGATTTTCCCTTACCGGTCCGCTCAGCCTGCCGCCGTTTCTCGCGGTAACGGGGTTCTCCGACCTTCCCTTTGCAACATCGGCAAACTCGGTTTCTGTTACAAAACGGCTTTTCTGTATGAGGTCCTGGTAGATAGTCGAAGCCTTTTCGTAAACGGCGGAATCTTGTGCCGGTGATGGAATTCTCAAAACGATCTCTTGCCCGTAAACCCCTGCTATCTTTTTGTCATCGGGAAGCTTATCGTACTCTTCCTTGAGTTCCGCATCAGTAAGCGTAAGTTTTTCGCCGATCTTTGAAGTATTGACGAAGATGTAGCGAATCTTTTTCTGAGGGGTATCAATGTAGTAGGTCGATTTGTTTTTTTCAAAGTAGTCTCGAAGCTCCTGTTCCGAGGGCGTGATACTTTGAGCCAGTTCTGACGCGTTGACGCTGACATAAGAAAGATCGAACTTGGTCTTTTTGCGCTTGAATGCTTCTATCAACTCTTCTTCCGAGACCGTTACGCCCGATGAAACGAATGTCCGAAGCTTCATCGCGCTGAGCCCGTCGCGGACCTTTTCTTCAAACGCGCGAATGCTGCCCTGCTCCTGAATGATTCCCGCCTCGTAGGACGCCTGATCAAAAGGCTTCCCGTCGGTCGGGGCCATATCGCGGCGAATAGCTGCCGCAACCTCGGCATCAGATGCTGTCAGGCCGAGCCTTGCCGCCTCAAAGCGGGCGATCCGCATACTGATCGCATCGTTCAATATATCCTTCGCCGGCCGTGCGAGGCCTCTTTGAGTGCGCTTTGTTATCTCCTTCTGCCTCGCAAGCTCGCCCACAGTAATATAGTCACGGCCCACCTTTGCCGCAGTCTCCTCGCTATTGACCAATCCTGCGCCAAGAGCAGGGTCGGATGGCTTGTAAAACAACACAAGGCTGAGCACCATTACGGCGGCAAAGGTCAAGAGAACAAAATTACGGGTTTTTTCTAATCGAGTGAAGAACTTTAACATCTCAGTTTCAGGGTCAGATGAATTAGTATCGCAAAATGCTAAACCTAAACTGTACCAAAAATGCTGCCGGCCTCCAATTTCCGCTCTACGAATGACAGCCGAACTGGCTTGGTGACTAGTTTCATTTTCGATGCCGTTCTGTGCTGTTTTGTCGTCCGAACATTCAAGAACGCGCACCTCAGCTATTGGTATAGGAGATAAAGCCTCAAAAACCCGACAATACCAAAGAATTCAGACTTTGCTTGACGAGTTCTTGCGTTTTTCGGAGCAAGTATTCAATCATTTAGAACGACCTGAGAGATAATTATGTCCAATCCGGAGATCAAAACCGCGGGTATAGTGGTCAAACCCGGCCACGAGGACGCGCTGCGCACGGCACGAGAACTATCAGATTGGCTGAATGCAAAAGGTGTAGAGGTGTCCGGGGCTCCCTTCGTTGCAACCTTGCGTCCCGGCGTTGCCGAGCCAGCTTTGACGGAAGTGGACGAAAGGCTCGATGCGGAATTGATCATCGTTCTTGGCGGTGACGGTACGATGATCTCGACCGCGAGGTTGATCGGTGACCGGCAGGTGCTGGTAATGGGGGTCAATTATGGCAGCCTAGGGTATCTTACCGAGTTTCGGATCGAAGAAATGTTCCCGGCGCTCGAATCGATCTTAACCGGTGAGTATAAGATCGACAGCCGGGTGATGCTCCGCGTTGGACACTTCAGAAACGATGAATTGTTGAATGCCGGAAGGGTCCTGAACGATGTGGTTATAAATAAGGCGGCCCTGGCCCGGATCATTGGCATCGATGTTGCGTTGAACGACCAATACGTTAATTCGTTCCGTGCCGATGGGCTGATCGTCGCAACTCCAACCGGATCAACTGCTTACAATCTTTCGGCCGGCGGGCCGATCATTTATCCCTCGATGAATGCCGTGGTTGTCACTCCTATTTGTCCGTTCACGCTTACGAACCGTCCGATCGTGGTTCCTGATAGGGCCGAGATAGAGCTGAAGCTAATACATGAAAATGAAGGGGTCATACTCACGCTGGACGGCCAGATCGGCTATCCATTGGAGACCGACGACCGCGTGGTGATCCGCAAGAGCAGCACGACGTTCAACATAGTCCAACCGCCAAACCGCAACTATTTTGACGTCCTGAGAAACAAGCTGCAATGGGGAAGGTGAACTTTATCAGTAAAGCAGCGAAGGATGTGGATCATCATCAAGGCCTACTCTGCGCGGGTGCCATAGAAGAGTATTTAAATCGCACCTTCCGCTTTTGCTGAACCCAACACCTTCAGATTCGAGGATCTCTTGCTGCAGATTCAGCGGCATTGTCAGGCGGCCGGTCGAGCATTTGCCCTGAGCATTGATCACCCGTTGCCATGGGACATCATCATCAGCTCCACGCATGACGTATCCTACCGTTCTGGCCGTGTATCCTTCGCCGAGAAGCGCGGCTATTTGACCGTAGGTCATCACGCGGCCAACAGGTATCTGCCGTACGATCGCAAACACACGTTCGCGGTAATCCTTTTCGTCTCTTAGGCTCAAGGTAGTAATATCGGGACATCCGGCCGACCAATGCCTGACAGTTCTAAAGTAATGAATCTAAACGGTTAAACTAAAGCTACTCTGCCAACGTCAGGAATGTCCTTGCCGGAGCTCCATCGCCTCCTCCGCCTTCGTATTTAAGCGGCAGACATATGATCTCGTATTCGCCAGGTTCGATCCCGCGCAGGTCCAGCCCCTCCACGATAACCACCTCTTTCTCAAGCAGGGTTAAATGGACCGGGTGACCGGTCGCTCCGCTCTTCTCGATCGACAAGTAATCGATACCGACCAGGACGATGCCACTTTCTACCAATATTTTCGCCGTCTCCAGCGTAATGTAGGTAAAGTCGGTCCGAAATCCCTTCTCGGGTTCGGACCAGAAAGATGAGTTTCTCGTTTTAAAGAGAATGCGTTCTACTTTGTTGATGTCGCCAATGTGTTCGGGTTCAATAGCGACAACGGCTGTGTCGATCTCGATCACACGGCATCGGCCGATCAGCTTGTGCGGATCGAGTTCGTGAACGCGCTTGGCACCATCAATGAAATGATTTGGTGCGTCCACATGGGTAGCAGTATGAACGCCAAGTCGGATCTCTGAGACATTGGCCGCATCTCCCTTTGCCATGGACATAAACGGTGAGACAGCGACCGGCGGATCTCCGGAATAGATCGGAACTTTTTCGCTGACCGCAACCGTAACGTCAAAGATCTTCATCTGAGAGAAGTGAAAGTAACGGCGGATTCCGAGACAGGTTTGGCCGTAAACGGCTTGCCGGATGCGATCCACTTCGGACGGCTTTCGGTTCCCCGATTAAGAAATTTCTGAGCAGTGACAACAGGACGCGAACCAAGCGACGCAGTCAGCTTGTAGCTTCGGTCGCAATACCTGCCCGGAGCTAGGTTCTCGCATTCATTCGTAAATGCAAGATACGTTCCGAAGCTTACGATCTCGGTCTCACCTATCTCAATTATCGTTACGCTGCTGCCCGTGTAGCCTTGATGCATTCCTCCGCCCGTTTCAATTATTAACTCGGCCCGGCCGTTGCGGTTGAGATCAGGCGCCATCTTGATCTCAAGGTTCCATCCGCCCTCTTCCACAAAATGTGCGGCGATGCGGCCATTCTCAAACACGCCGATGCCGTTGTTCGCAAATCCGTTGCCGGTTTGGCAGAGCTCGTAGACGATCACGCGTTGAACCGACCCGGGCCTGGTAAAGGAACCCTCAACCGCTCCGATAATGTTAAGTTCATCCCCGCCGCAGGACTCATTCGAGCCCCAATGGGCAACCGCTTTTGGCACAAGCTTCTCGCGGACGAGCCGTTCGTCGGCCAACGCTGGCTCTGCCTCGGGCGCCTTTGCCAAAGGGTCATAGAGTACGAAGACCGCCTGGCCAAACACGGGTTCTGACGTGAAAAACACCGCCATCACAGCCACGATGAGAATATTCCGGATCATATGTGATGAAGCATAATGGAAAAAGGGACAACCTTACAACATTTGCGCTTGCTGACAAGTTGCTTGTACGCTCTAACATATGGATATTCAACAAGAAGAGCATGGGCGGAAAGGTGCATTCTTCATTGATGAGGACGGAGAATGGCTGGCAGAAATTTCATATATTCGCAATGGCCCGAACACGATCGTTATCGACCATACAGAGGTTGGTGAAAGTCTCGTCGGGAAGGGAATCGGTCCGAAACTGGTAGAAGCGGTGGTGAAATTCGCTCGCTCTAATGGATTAAAGGTTCGGCCGCTTTGTCCTTATGCGAGAGGTGTGATCGAATCGAGACTGGACCTTCAGGATGTCCTGGCACAAACAGCCGCAATCGATGGATAGGCAAACTCCGCGCCTGGCTGCCTCCAGCTATTCCAATACGGCACCACTGATTTGGAGCTTCCTCTACGGGTCGAATCACGGGAAGGTCGAGCTTATCTTAGACAATGCTCCATCACGATCTGCCCAACTTCTTGAACAAAGCCGTGTCGATGCGGCACTTGTTCCCGTAATAGCTTCGCAGTTTATCGACGATATATACGTAATTCCACACATTTGCGTCGGCGCCAGAGCGCGGGTCAGAAGCGTTTGCCTGGTAACACATGGCAAAGCACTGGGAGAGATCAGATCGGTTGCGCTAGACATTTCGTCACGGACCTCCGTCGTTTTGACAAAGATCATCTTCCGCGAATTTCTCGGTTTCGAACCGGAATGGCGCAATGCGGACCCGGATATCGATGCAATGCTCGCTGGATCTGACGCTGCTTTATTGATCGGCGACCCGGCTCTTATGATCTCGAGTTTGGGTCATCACGCATCGGTTCCAGATCTTAGGTCTAGATTTCCGGATCTGAGATCATTTGACCTTGCTGAGCTATGGCATCTGTACACAGGGCTAGGTTTCGTTTTTGCGATGTGGATGACAAGGCACAGAACACTTAGTATCGATCTCGCCGCCGCCCGAAACGAAGGCTTGGCCCAAATCGAAGAGATAATTGGCAATTACCGAGGCCAGCTGCCGCTAGCGGACGACGAGTTGAGAGAGTATTTGACCGCGCATATATCCTACGAACCAGACGATTCGATGCAAAAAGGGATGGATTTGTTCTTCAAACTCGCGGAAAAGAACGATCTGATCCCCTCGGTCAGATCGGTCAACTATCTCGATCAGAGTATTCCTGACTGAGTCAGGAGAAGCCAGCCGGCCACGATCACAAATACGATCAGGCCAATGTCTGTTGTACCCATTTCTTCCTGCGGTTCGTTCATATGTGCAGCATGCCACGCCAACAAAAGATAGGTCTAATTGACCGCAAGTTCCGTTTAGCCAAGCGGAGCCGGGTAAAATTGAGGAGAGCTGGACAGGATCGAAGCAGCTCAAGATTTACGTCAAGCCTGAATTTCGACTATGACCTTCGCAGAAAGGTCAGAAAAGGGGGCGCTTTAGTTCCTGGGTGAGCTGTTCGTAGATGATCTTGCCGTCGTTCTTTCTGAGATGGTCGATGAAGATCAAAGCCGTGTGAATTCGCTTATCGACGTCGTTGATCTTGCCGATGAGATACATCATCGAGCGTTTCTTTCCGGGCGTGAGTTTTTCGAACATCTTTTCGCCGTCCGGGTCCTGGTTCAAAACTTCCTGCAGTTCTTCCGGCATCGGCATTCCGTATTTGCTATCGTCCTTTTCCAGGACGATATCGACCTTCTGGCCGACCTCAAGGCCTAGTTCGGACCGCCGTTGTTTATTGACCATTATGTAAAAGATGTCGCCCCAAGGCATAAGCGCGCACGGAAAAGGCTCGCCGCCCTTGATCGTGCAGATCATCCTGCGTGAGCTGCCCTCAAACTTAAATTTGTTGGCCGTTTCCCGATCGACAACAAGGAAGTGCCAGCCGCCGCCTTGTTCGGAGGCGTTCGTGAATAGAGCCTTGTATTTAAGCCGCTTCGCTGCCGCTTTCATCGATCGTCAGCCGTCCGGAAATCGTAATCTAAGTAACCTCGAAGCATTCTAATAAATTGCCCTTCGTTTTGATAAGATTGTAGCAGGAGCCAGGATGGAAAGTTCTATACAACGAATACTTGATAAAGCGCTCGCTGGCGATAGATTGACCGTTGAGGATGCGGCCGATCTGCTCGAATCGAATGACTTCGTCCGCATCGGGCTTGCCGCGGATGAGATCCGGAACCGTAAGAATGATCCGAGGGTTGTTACTTACATCATCGACCGCAACATCAACTATACGAATGTTTGCAACGTGGTTTGCACATTCTGCGCATTTTATCGGAGGCCCGGGAAGCCGGATACGTACGTTCATTCGATCGAGGAGATCTGCCAGCGGATCGATGAGACGATCGCTCTTGGCGGAACCGGCGTGCTGATGCAGGGCGGGCTGCATCCCGACTTTAATATTGAATGGTACGAGGACTTACTCTCGACGCTGCACGGGAAGTACCCAAACTTTCAGCTGCACTGCTTTTCGCCACCCGAGATCCACAACATCAATCTGATCAGCGGGCTGGATTACGAGACCATTTTGCGGCGCCTGAAGGCGGCCGGGTTGAATTCTATGCCCGGCGGCGGCGGCGAGATCCTTGATGACGAAGTTCGCAAACGCGTTTCGACCAAATGCACAACCAAGGAATGGCTGGACGTGATGCGTGCGGTTCACAAGGTCGGACTGATCTCGACGGCAACGATGATGTTTGGCATCGGCGACCGCATCGAGCACCGTGTCCGCCATCTTGAGCGTGTTCGTCAGGTGCAGGACGAAGCGCTTGCTGCCAAAGGGGTCGATCCGAGCTACGGCGAGTTTACCGCGTTCATTCCGTGGACATTTCAGCGCGAAAACACAGCTCTCGGCCGAAAGATCACCGAAGAACCGACCGGCATCGATTACTTGAAAATGCTAGCAGTCTCGCGGCTGTTTCTCGATAATATCCAGCACATTCAGTCGTCGTGGCTGACGCAGGGCATACGGCTCGGCCAGGCAGCCTTGCGTTTCGGCGCCGACGATATGGGCTCGATCATGATCGAAGAAAACGTAGTTTCCGCTGCCGGTGCCAACAACGAAGCCAACGAACGCGACCTCCGCTACCAGATCCGCGAAGCCGGCTACCGCCCGCAGCAGCGAGACATCATGTACAACTACGTCGATCGCGAAGACTCAGCCAGCCTCGACCAAAGCGATTCGCTGAAACTAAAGCAGTTAAGCGTAGCGTTCGCGGATTAGATCGGAATCGCATCAAATTGCTGTCACGTTAGTAGCCGAAATATTGTAATATCTGCCGTTACAGGGCAGAAAAAATGTTTGGGGGAAAGTTCAATGATTTTCAACGGGCCGCTCCGGATCATCCAAAGACCGCTAATGCTTGAATCGTTGATCATGATCCTGACATTGGGTTCTATTCTGGCTCAACCCGCCAGAGCAGAGATGGTTGAACTTCAGATCACGGGCTATTGGACTGAAAAGGGGTTTAAAGTGACCGATCCGTCAGATCGGTTATTCGACCCTGCAAATCCAAAATTCGATGGCAAGGTTTTTGGTGTAGCTCCATCGAACGGAAATCTCACAATTCGGTTACTTGTGAACACCGATGGAGCAGTTTATTTCGCGAAGGGATCAACTTACAAGGCAGTTGATTCTAGATACTACGCTCTCGCTCATGGTTTCTTCGGTTATCGTGAAGTGGCCTTGGTTGACGGTGTTTATTTGTTTGGCAATGCAATTTGGAGATCAGATGGTATTGTGGCGGGACTGGAAGGCCCCGATCGTGTAAAGGCGGCACTCTGGACGGATGTTGATATTACTCGATCAGACCCCAAACGACTGTCATTCCGGATGTTTGGAAAGGCCGAAGGGCTCCAGGCAGATCTTTTCTTTGGCTCGCGAACCCCAAGCTCAATAGGCGGCCAATTCACAGTTTGGGAATATTACCAAGGTGAAGAGATCCGCTCAGATAACTACTCTGCGAGGGCGACAATAATCAGTCGTTAGGAAAACCTGTCAATTAGCTGTCTAAAGGCCTTAGACACTATGTTAACGATCAGATTGACCTATGAAAGCGTAAACGGCTCAGCCTGGCGGTTTGCGCGTTGGGCCTGTCTTGGGTAGCCATTGTCCCGGTCGCCATCATTTTCTACCTTGTCCCATTATGGCCGCAAGACTGATCGCCGGGCTCGTCAGTTTTCTGACCAGCGTTGCCGTTGGGGCCACATCATTTTTTGTACTATTGATGGCACTGAACGGATATCGCGAATCCGAAGCTTCATTTGGCATAGCTGCCTTTCTCCTTCTTTGGGCTGCGGCCACCATAGCCGTGACCGTCGCTTCGATCCTTTTAGTGGGCTCGCTTTCAAAAAGAAAATTCAGCAGAGGGGTGGCGGCAAGTTTGTCCTTCACCATAGTAGCAGCTATCATATTGATATTTAACAGTTTATGCGTTCTGATCGGGACGGCCGTAGCCGAGTTAGTGCGGGCCGGCAAATAGTTCTAAATGCGGTCCCCTGGTATTGAACAGTTTGACAGAATGTGGAATTGCCCTTATTTTTGCCTTATTCAAAAACAATGGGACCAATATGTGCTCTTAAGGATGTGGTGCGCCGAAGTTGGCTTTACAAGAAGTTGGGCGAGAGGCTCTCGGTCGTGAAAGGAAGGAGTTTCGACAAAAGACACGGAATTCACACAGCCCCGGAAGTTTATCTTCATGAGCTTTCGATCGATAGCCCAAACGTCAGGTTCGGCGGCAATTATTCAGGGACGGAGCCGAAATATTTTCGCCAAATACTGAACGGCCTGAATATCGATTTCGAAAAATTTACCTTCATCGATTTCGGCTCCGGAATGGGGAGAGCACTATTCTTGGCGTCGGAAAAGCCCTTCAAGAGGATCGTTGGCGTAGAGTTTGCCCATGAGCTGCACGAAATCGCCGAGAAGAACATACAGAACTTCAGGTCGCCGGATCAGAAGTGTTTTGACATTGAATCAGTCTGTGCAGACGCGACAAAGTTTAATTTGCCACCCGGCCCCTTGGTTTGTTATTTCTTCGATCCTTTTGAAAAGGAAGTTTTCAAGCAGGTCATAGAGAATTTAGAAGGCTCAATCAAGCGAGATCCTCGCGAGATCTATGTACTTTATGCGAATCCGCAGCTCAACTATCTGTTCGAAGAGAATCCTGCGTTCGAGCAGGTGGACAGCGGGCCGTGGCACGCCCTGCACCGATTTGCAGCGATGCTGAATAGTAGATCAGCCTGGCCATTTGCGGCATTAGCGTTTATGGAGCACGCTGTACACTGATCATGCCTAATCAGGATCGAACCAAGAGAAATGGGGTAGAAGAGTAACCGCAAAGAAGTTTGTGTGGGAGGAAGAAATGGCTAACGACCCGCAGAACTACAAAGAATTCTGGGATTTCTACGTACGCGAACACAGCAAACCGTTAACGCGTGTTCTGCATTTCGTCGGGACCTCTCTAGGCCTGATCTTGCTCGCTTGGCTCATATGGCGGGGGACGTGGTATTACTTTCCAGCCTCGCTGGCAGTCGGCTATGGCTTTGCCTGGTTTGCTCATTTCGTCATCGAAAAGAACCGCCCCGCAACTTTCAAATATCCCTTCTGGTCCTTTATTTCGGATTACAAGATGATGTGGTATATGGCCACCGGCCGGATGTCAGGCGAAGTTGAGCGCATGCGAAAGATGTCTGGAAACTAAACACTCCGTTGCTATTTTCTTTCTGAGGCACGTTTGATCGCCTCGACCTTTTCCTTTAATTCGGACAGTAACTTACACATTTTATCGGTTTTGTCTAAAGCTTCAACCAGGTTATAGCTGCGTCCCGTTCTTGGATTTCGCATTCGCTGAAGGCGGGCGACCGTCTGCTGCATACCTGCCCGTTTACATGGATCGAGCAATGCTGCGCCGATCTGATAAATGCCTCCGACCGCCTGAGCAGAACCTGCAGGCACTGGCCCGCCTGCGACCACCTCGGCCGCGGACCCTGTAACAGTGGCGACCCACTGTTCAACCGTTTTTCCAAGTATGTCGGGAATGATCTTAGCGATTACCGCGTCAAACCCGCCGGGAATATCCTTAAATGGCGACGAGGAGATCAAACCAAGGCGTTTGATATTATCCAGCAAATATTCCCTTTCCTGTGCAAGCCTGCTGCGAGCGTCTTCTTCATTCTTTCGCTGAATTGCGGCCTGTACTTTCTCTCGCTCGACGGCCGCGAGTTCATCTGCCTTTCGTTTCTCTTCAGCCTCCAAAGCCTCCGATTCGCGGCGGCAACGATCTGCTAACTCTTTAAGGCAGCGTTCATATTCTGCAACGGCGGAAGCAGCCGCAGCTTCAGCAGAAGCCGCAAACGAGGCCGCCTCGTTAGCTCCATTACGAGCTGTGGCTGCCGCGGCCCGAGCGTTTTCTGCTTCCCGCCGTTTTGCTTCGGCCTCTTTCTTCAATTCTGCTTCTCTGGCCAACCTTTCTTCACGCGCTTTCTTTGCCGTTAGCTCATTTGCGCGGCGCTGATGCTCGGCGACCGTTATCCGTCCGGCCGCGAGATCAGAATTATTCTTTTGCCTTAATTGTTCCAAATAGGCGATATCGGCTGATGAATATTCCTGCCCGTTCACCCTTGCAGCATAGTCCGAAGCCGCCGGTGCCGCAATCTTTTCTGCTGCTGCGGCATCCTTTTCTGCAGCCTCCGCAGATTTCTCGACGGCATCTGCCCGTTCGTTGGATCGGTTTGCCATTTCCTTTGCGAGCGCGGCGGACTCGTAAAGAACGGCTGCGCGGGACCGTAGAACGTCGCAATCAGAAGCCCTTTCCGGGCAAGGCCCCCTAAGGAAATTATCCAAAGCAACACTGACATTAACTTTCCGGTCGCTAGTGTTTTCGTCAGTCTTGTCGGGAAGGTTGTGCGGGTAAGGCTTAGGTGGCTTTGGCTCTACAGCAGGAGGCTGCTGAGGAGGATCTCGCGGGGTGACATTCAGATGGATCTGCAGAACCTCATGATCCTGCTTACACGTTGGTTCGTTTTTGCAAGTGAGACAGGCGACCGTTACCTGACCATGATGCAATCCTGCAGCTAACCCAACTGTACTGAATCGTACCGGAACATCAACGGTCTGTTTGCCGGTAACCTGGACCTGAAGGCGTTCAATCTGAAGAAAAGGAGTGCTAACGGTTTGAAGCTGGAAAGTGTGGCGATTTCGGCATTGGTTGACGACGGAAATGTTACTTGCCGCCGAACTTTCCTGCTGCATGGTCACCTCCCAAGGAGTAGCGGACTGCTGACCTGCTGCAAAAGCTCCAAGGATCACCACCGCGAGGGACGCTGAAACAAATCTCAACATAGGCGCAACCTCCTGGGTTCCGGTCGGCAAGATTCTATCATACGTTGTCAAAGGAAAGTCTTTTCCCAAGAATTCGATGATCTGCCCCAACTCTTGCGCGCCATATGTTTTATTCTGATTTTTTCGTATCATCTCAGCATATGGCAGCGGAAGAATTGGTTAAGGTCAATCCAACAGCCTTGAGCTCGACCATCGAGTTTCTGACGGCAATGATCACACCCGCATTGCTTATTTCGGCAACGGGCTCTCTCGTCCTCTCAACCTCGACCCGTCTTGGAAGGGTCGTCGACCGTGTACGCGCTCTCGAGGTCAGGCTAGGTGAGATAATTTATGCAGTGGACAAGGCGGCGATACCGCTTTACGAAAAGCGGGTCGAGGTGATCGTGGACCTTCTGGACAAGGTCACAAGCCGCTCACGTTTGCTTCAGCGCGCGATGGGTGCATTTTATTATGGGCTTGGTTTTTTTGTTCTGACTAGTGTGACCATCGCTGCGGCCGGCATCTTCAACACCTACCGCTGGCTTCCAATACCGATCGGAATTGTGGGGATCATGTTCCTCTTTTACGGCAGCATTTTGATGCTGCTTGAGACCAGAATGGCCACCGCGACCATCAAGGCCGAGATGGACTTTACGTGGGAGCTGGCGCGGCGGGTGGCCCCGAAAGAGATCGTAAGTAAGTATAAAGGATTTGAAACAGGTGAGTTTGCTCCAAAGACCGAGGTATCTAAGACTCTTGGCGGAGAATAGGCTCGAAGAGCGGGTTCACGCTCTCGAAGAGATGCTTCGCTCATGTACGGTCTGCCCGAAAGATTGCGGCAATGACCGGCTGAGTGACGAGATCGCCGCGTGCTATTCGGGCCGGCTCCCGATCGTATCAAGCTACACCGCACATTATGGCGAAGAACCTTGCCTATCGGGCACGCACGGCGCCGGGAATATCTTTTTCGGCAACTGCAACCTTCGCTGCGTCTATTGCCAGAATTACCAAATATCGCAAACGTGGAAAGAGCAGCGTAAGAACGAGGTCACGCACGAGCGACTCGCCGAGATGATGCTCGAGCTTCAAGAACGCGGCTGCCACAATATTGGCTTTGTATCGCCGACACACTTTGTCCCGCAAATGGCGCGCGCCACTCTGATTGCCGCCAAGAATGGCCTGCAGCTTCCGATAGTTTACAACACGAACGCCTATGATTCGGTCGAGGTGCTGCGGCTGCTCGATGGGATCATCGATGTATATTTGCCAGACTTGAAGTATGCTGACGCCCAAGCCGGATTTCAATATTCGAAGATTCGCGATTATCCGAAATTTGCGCGTGCCGCGATCAAGGAAATGCACCGCCAGATGGACTCAGAGCTTGTTTTCGATGATGACGGGCTATTACGTCGCGGCCTCTTGATCCGACTACTCGTCTTGCCGAATGGCCTAGCCGGCCTCGAAGAGAACCTCCGCTGGATCCGCAACGAACTCGGCCCCAAGACCGCAATATCGCTGATGGCGCAATACTACGCCACCAACAAGGCAGCCACCGATTCTCGCTATATACTTCTCTCTCGCCGAATCAGCGAAGGTGAGTGGTTCGAGGCGGTCTCGCTGCTCGAAGACCTCGGTATGGAAGAGGGCTTTATGCAGGAATACGAATCAGCTTCTCATTACTACCGCCCCGATTTCACCGATAAGGATGAACCGTTCAGGGATATTAGAGATTTTCAACAGGAGGCCTTATGAAGGTTGCCCAAACTGCAAGCGATTTCGCTTTAAAGGATTCCGACGGTAATGATTGGCAGTTGAGCGATCATCGAGGGCGGACGGTGGTGTTGATATTTTATCCTGCTGACAACTCGCCGGTTTGCACTGCACAGCTCTGTTCGGTGCGGGACCATTGGACGGAGTATAAGGCGACGGGGGCGGAAGTGGTCGGAATTTCTACCGACTCGGTCGAATCACACAAGGGGTTCGCTGAAAAGAATACGCTTCCGCTAAAGCTGCTTTCAGATCCCGACCGTAAGGTTTCCGAAATGTACGGCATGAAAAGCTGGCTGCCAGGCCGCTCGGCACGCGGCGTTGTTGTGATCGATAAAGAAGGAAAGATCGCGTATCACAAGGTGCAGGCCGTCAGCCTCTTTCGTCCGGCGGACGAAGACGTCCTTGCCGCGATCAGGAAGGTGAATTAACCGCAGGGGACATGCAGCCCGCAAGGAAAAAGCTGCTCTTACCGCTTCGGTGCTCTCTGTGTTCTCTGTGGTAGAATCCCCCTATGGCTTTATTCGGCGATAAATTCAAGTGTGTCCGCTGCGGAAAAAGGAACGAACCTATCGGCTTTGCTCCTGTCCCGACTGAGCTAGGTCAGAAGATCGGTTCTGAGGCCTGTAAAGATTGCTGGGCCGAGTGGCAAAAAAAACAGATGCAGTTGATAAACCACTTCGGGCTTGACGTTTCAAATCCAGATAGTCACACGTTTCTGTTCGACAATATGAAGATCTTCTTTTATGACGAAGGCGTTGATCTGGCTGAAATAGACACTTCAAAGGAAGGCAGCGTCAGTTGGTGAGGGCGGGCATTTCATTCTTTTCCCTTCTCGAACTTAAGGGCCAGTCCGTTTATGCAGTAACGCAGGCCGGTCGGTTCGGGCCCATCCTCGAAAACGTGACCTAAATGCGAACCGCATCGGGCGCATTCCACCTCGACCCTAGTTTCGCCGAGGCTTCGGTCCTCGTGCTCCGCAATATTCTTCTTGTTGAAAACCTGATAAAAACTCGGCCAGCCAGTTCCCGAATCGAACTTATGCCGCGAACTGAATAGCTTCAGGCCGCATGCCGCACACTTATAAACGCCGCGTTCCTTGTTCTTGTCATAAGAATGGGTGAACGGATATTCCGTACCCTCCTCTCGCAGGATATGATATTGCTCCTTGGTCAGCAGCTTTTTCCACTCATCCTCCGACCTGACGATCTTCACGCCGTCGAAAACATCGTCTGAGCCGGATTTTAAGGTAAGAGAACCTGGCGTCGCGGACGCTTCAATCGTGGTTTCTAACGGTTCCGGCATCGAAGCTGAAGAACTACCGCAGCCAGAGGAGACGCCGACGGCCGCACTAACGATCAAACCAAAAAACAGAAGTCCAAATCTTAATATCATCTTGAAGTTCTCCAAAAATACCATCAATCCCACGAGTTATACCAAGGCATCCCTCTTCTAAGTTGAAAAACCGGCGGAGCAGGGGTTCAAGACAGCGTGTAAAAAAGCGAGGCCCTCGTCAAACCCGGACTCGCACGGGAACGCCAGAGGGCCTCAGAAAACCGAATAATTAGTTCGGCAAAACTACCGCGTCAATCACGTGGATGACACCATTAGACTGCTTTACGTCGGCAATGGTCACTGTTGCCCTGCCGCCCTTCTCGTCCATCAAAACAACCTTTGAACCGTCAAGCATTGCTGTGAGCGTTCCACCAGAGACTGTCTTAAAAGATGCCTTTCCTCCGCCTTTGGTGATAGCCTTAACAATCGACTGCGAGTCAAAATTGCCTGCAAGCACATGATAAGTGAGAACCTTCGTCAAGGTGTCTTTATTCTCAGGCTTCAACAAAGTCTCAACCGTGCCGGCCGGAAGAGCCTCGAATGCCGAGTTCACCGGGGCAAAGACCGTGAACGGGCCCTTGCTCTTCAGCGTGTCCACGAGACCGGCCGCTTTGACAGCCGCGACCAACGTTGTGTGATCGGCTGAGTTGACTGCGTTGTCAATAATATCCTTCGACTTGTACATGGCTGCGCCGCCCACCCTTGGGTTTTCCGACCCCATCATTTGAGCCGAAGCCGAAAATGCTCCGACAACGAGAAACGCAATTGCAAAAAAGATCGATATTGAGAAATTTTTCATGATTAACCTTCCTTATTCTCCCTGTGTTCTGTATTAAGTGGCTGCCCGATCGGGCGTTCACTTTACATTTCGACCTGCCTGCCGCATCGGATTCAAAGAATTTCTAACCGCCTCCAAAAGGATCTTTTGTCCGAAGTATGTGGATATAGGATCGGATCGTACTTTATGGTGAAGCAGGCTTGGTCTGGATCGAAGCGCAAGCCGTGTTAATCTGGTCAGATATAGACGATGACGACGCGCCTGGAGAAGAAGCATACTTTGGCTATCAGATGGCTGCACTGGATCAACTTTCCTCTGCTGGCCATGATGATATGGAGCGGTCTGCTTATTTATTGGGCAAATCCCGTCTATTCGATCTGGATTGGAAATTATGAGCTTTTCAAATTTTTCCCGCCGGGCTTTTTCGAATTTCTCGGCGTGCCTTATCGCCTTGCTGAGGGACTGCAGCTTCACTTCTTTTTTATGTGGCTTTTCGCCGCAAACGGCATCGCCTATTTGATCTATCTTGCCGGCTCGGGCGAATGGCGGTCCATTTTGCCGGTTCCAGGCTCTTTTAGGCGTGCGTTCAGAGTGGCACTTTCCGAATTAAGGCTTGCACGCTCAAAGCCCCCCCAAGGAAAATACAACGACGCGCAACGCATCGCTTACACCGGGGTCATTTTAATGGGGGCCGCTTCTGTTATTACAGGACTTGCCATTTACAAACCTCTTCAGCTTGGGTGGCTTACCACCCTGCTCGGAGGTTATCAGTGGGCCAGATGGATGCACTTTTGGCTGACCATATTGTTCGTCCTGTTTTTTCTAGTCCATGTGGTGCAGGTCGCGATCGCGGGCTGGGCAAACTTTCGCTCGATGATCAGCGGGTATGACGTTGTTGGCGAGAAAGATGGTGAAAGGGCGGTTGGATCAGGAAAGGGCGAGGAGGCGAGATCATGAGTGATGATAAAGAAATTCTCGTCGAGCGAGTCCGCGAACTTCCACGTGAACAGGACGATGGCCGTGACAACACCGCCAGCATCCTTGGCGAACGTCGTCGGCTCAGCGAACCCATGGATGCGGATGAGGCGAGGAAAGAGATGCGGCGACGCTCGCTGCGGACATTTCTATTTGGGGGAGCAACTGCCACCATCGGCTTTCTAGCCTGGCGTTGGATGCCGGACGAGTGGAAATGGCAAATGTTTCGCAGGACGTTGGAGTTCAACGAGAAGGTCAGCCGCCTTTTTTATCGGCCCACACGTCTTGCCCCGGAATTTTCCCAAAGTCAGGTCTCGCCGCGTCGTGTCAACGGGCTGGCGGGAATGGAAACCGAGCTCGACGCCGCAGAATGGAAATTGCACATTGGCGGTCTTTACGGCCGCGATACAGACCTCTCACTCTCACTGGATGAGATAAAGGCGCTCCCGCGAACGGAGATGACCACAGAACTGATGTGCATCGAAGGCTGGAGCATTGTCGTTCATTGGGCGGGAGTTAGATTTTCTGATCTGATCGGTCGGTACTTGCCAAATACCACGGACGGATCCCCGCCCGACCCGGTGAATCACCCCGAACGCTTGTTGCCATATGTTTCACTGACGACGCCCGACAACGGATACTTTGTTGGCTGGGATATGCCTAGCATTCTGCATCCTCAGACTCTGCTTGCATACGAGATGAACGGTGAGCCGCTGCTGCCGGAACATGGTGCCCCTCTAAGGCTGGCTTCGCCGACGAAATACGGCATTAAGCAAATCAAGCGGATCGGCCGGATCGAATTTACTGCGGATCGGCCGCGGGATTACTGGGCCGAAAGCGGCTACGATTGGTACGCGGGTCTTTGAGGAAATGCATTTGATAGACGACAAGCCTGTCAACTTCATCGACGAGGAATTCATTGTAACGAAGGTCGAAGCTTCTGAACTTGACCGGCTGCTCGCTGAAGGTTGGCGGCATTTCGGGCCGCGATTCTTCCGTTACAGCCTGGCAATCTATGGTAATGAGATTCGCCGTGTGGTGCCGCTTAGGATCCGACTGTCCGGTTTTCGCCGGTCGCGAAGTCAGGCAAAGATAGTAAAGAGAAACAGTGACGTCGAACTTGCGGTCGAGGGGTCAGCAGTGACCAAAGAGGTCGAAGACCTTTTTTTGATCCACCGGAACAGGTTTCGGCGTCATCGGCCTGATTCGATATATACATTCATCGCACGAAATGCTGCCGCCGAACCCTGCGAAGTCAGACAGTTGTCCATTCGAAGAAACGGCGAGCTTCTGGCGGCAAGCTTCTTCGATGTCGGTAATAATTCCTCATCAGGTATTTATGCCGTCTTCGACCCGGCGGAATCATCCCGTTCGCTCGGAATTTTTACGCAGCTTGCCGAGATCCAACTCGCTGCTGAAGAAGGCAGAGAATTTTACTATCTTGGCTACTGCTACAACGGCAGCTCGTTCTATGATTACAAGAAGCAGTTTTACGGTACCGAAGCCTACGATTGGGAGGGAAACTGGTACGCCGTCGAGCGTAACGCTGACCTTTGATCAGGCACGCTGCAAAAGGCCGTTGACCCATGCGATATACTTTCGCGAATCGAATTTCTTTCCGGTGCTTCCGCTTGTCATATAGCGTATCGTGCCGAAAACCGGCCGCTCCATCCAGGGCCGATCGTGTTTGCCGAAACACCAAAGGATGCCCGCGTATGAATTCGGATCGCGGCCGTCGAGGCAGTATTTGTTGTTAAGGTGGACGAGCGTTTCGAACGCGATCTCATACGTCGGCGACCATGCGATAACATTCTTGCCCCAAAGCATCCGAACATAGTTGTGCATTTCGCCCGTGGCGACCATCTCGCGTTGGCAGGCATTCCAAAGGTCGTCGTGTGTTTCGGCGGCCTCCAGCTGTTCGAGCGTGTAGGTGAATTGCCGCCCGTCGCCGGCGTGCTCGCGCATCGTTTTATGAACCCACGGCGGAAGTGCGGCCAGCGAATCGTAATTCGCATTGTGCCGCGTCATATTAAACGACAGCTCGCGGCGAACGATAAGTTCTTCGAGATACGCGTCTTTCGATTCCTGCGGTGCCTCAGCGTCCTGCACGGCCAACGCGATCTCGAGCGGCGAAAGAAAGCCGAAATGCAGATATGCCGAAAGCCGCGATGAGCCGTCGCGGTCGGGCTTGTTCCTCGCGTTTTCGTAATCCGGCAGGATCTCGTCGACAAATTTCTTCAGCCGAATTCTTCCGTTTGCCGTCCCGCCGTGATAGATGTTTGACGGCGGCACCGAATGATCGATGTCACAGTCCGCGACGAGTTTGGGAATGTTCTCGGAAGTTATGCGGGTCTCAAATTCGGCATCGAGATCGATGTTTGTGCTGTCTATCTCGACGGTCTCTTCAGCCATGGGCTTCAGATAGTTCGGCAGCAGTTTCTTGATCTTCGGGCGTATCGTGTAAGCCGCATACTCTTCCTTATCAAACTTCGACGTCGGGATGATGCCGCATGAATCTACCGCGTGGACGGGAATGTCCGCCCGCTCGGCGATACGCCTATTGTGCTCCGGGATGATATAACACGGATAGTCGTCGGTAACGATCAGTGCTGCATCTTTTGCCAATCTTGCGACCGTATTCTTCGGTGAGCTTTCATCCTTCTGCAAATAAAAGATGTAACGGATCCCGAGACTTTCAAACTCTTTCCGTTTTTCCTCAACACCTTCGAGAATGAACGTGTGAAAACGGTCGCTCGCCCACGGGTAGTAATGTTTGAGTCCCTCATAAACGACCAAAGGCACCCTAAGTTCGTTTGCCTTGCGGATCGCCCAAATAAGCGCGTGGTTGTGCGACGTGCGCTTGAACATCTGCATCCAATACAAAACGTAACAGCCTTTGGGGTTGATCTGTTTGTCGTTTAGTTGAACGACTCTTTCGTTGATCCGCATCTTCGATCTAATATAACCCACAGAGGTCACAGAGAACACCTAGATCAGAACCGCCTGAGTAAGCGGGCGGCCAGTTCGTAACGGCACGATCAACCATGACGACAAAGAAGCACTTTACCAATATCAGATTCGCCTACTCCACTCATTTGGTTTTCACGCTCTGTTTCCTCAGTGCTCTCTGTGGCTATTCATTCACTCAAGACTTCAAACAACTTCACCCCGGCGTCGAGCATGCCCAGGTCGAACACAAGATCGGCGCCGACCCGGTAAAGATTAATCTCCTGAGGCTCGACCTAACGAAAGTCCGCCTCGACGTTCACCACGCCCTCGACAAAGCCATCGGCCTGGAAACAACCTCATCGATCGCGAAACGAAAGGGCGCCGTCGCCGCGATCAACGCCGGGTTCTTTCGATTGGATAAGAGCGAATTCGCCGGCGATAACGTTGGCTTCCTCCTGATCGATCGGTACTTATGGAGCGAACCTACAATGGATCGAGTTGCAGTCGGTTTTACGGATCGCAAAGGGCGCACGGAAGTACAAATTGGTCGGTGGAGTTTCGCTGGCTACTTAAGGTGGAAATCCAGGGATAATCCAAACATTCTGATGGGGTTCAATCGAGAGGTCAGAGAAAATGAGGTAGTTGTCTTTACGCCTGAATTCGGCGAGCCACTTCCCAACGGAACGGACGAAATTAGAGTTGTCGTCCAAAAGAATCGTGTCATTGGCTCGTGCTCATCACCCTGCGGCATTCCGCCGAACGGTTTTGTATTAGCTGGTAAGGGAGAACGTGGAGAATTCCTCCGCCAGTTGAGAGTTAAGGATAAAATCCTTTTTCTTTGGGATACTGGCCCGAACAGCCCAAGAGGCCGGAGGCCGGTTGAGGATGCTGTGGCAGGCGTTCCTCAACTAATCAAAAACGGAAAGATAGACATTACCTGGGAGCTGGAAAAAGCCAGTCGTTCGTTCGCCGAAACTCGCCACCCTCGCACGGCCGTGGCGAAACTCAAAGACGGCAAGTTTCTGATGATGACGGTGGATGGGCGGCAGCCGGGGGTTAGTGTCGGGATGACGCTGCAGGAGTTGGCGGAATATCTTTTTTCGCTGGGGGCCGTCGATGCGATGAACCTCGACGGCGGCGGCTCGACGACGATGTTCCTCGATGGCAATGTCGTTAACAAGCCCTCGGACCCGACCGGCGAGCGAAAGATCGGCGACGCGATAGTTGTTACCTTACGTAAATCAAAGGCAAGAAAATAAGTTCTCAGTTTGCAGTTATGAGTTATTCGGAAAATATGCGATCCAGATCGGGAATACGTATTGCACAATTGGTTCTATTCGTCCTGGTATTCGGTTCGTCGGCGTTTGCCGATGCGGTCGACGACTACGTTCGCACCGTCCTGGCCGAGCGGCACGCGCCCGGGGTCGCTGTGGCCGTGATCAAGAACGGCAAGGTGGTGAAACTGAAGGGTTATGGACTGGCGAGCGTCGAGTTTCAGGTGCCGGTTACGGCCGAAACCGTTTTCGAGATAGGCTCGGTATCGAAGCAGATGACAGCCGCGGGTATCATGCTGTTGGTCGAGGACGGGAAGGTAAAGCTTGATGCTCCGATCGCGACGTATCTGCCGAACACGCCTGATTCGTGGAAGGATGTTACTGTTCGGCATCTGCTTACGCACACATCGGGCATCAAGAGTTATACAAGCCTGACCGGATTTGAACTGTCGCGGCGGGTAAAGATCGACGGCTTTATTAGCCAACTCTCTCCGCATCCGCTGGAGTTTGTTCCGGGGGACCGGAATACCTACAGCAACAGCGGCTACAATTTGCTCGCCTACATTATCGAAACTCAGTCCGGCCAGCCCTATATGCAGTTCATGCGCGAGCGGATCTTTACTCCGCTTGGAATGTCGAAAACCGCCGACCGCGATCCGCAGTTCATCATCCCGAACCGCGCCGTCGGCTACGAATGGTCCATCGACCGGCTTACGGGCCGCGACGGCAGCCTGACCGACTTGATGGGAGCCGGCTCGATAGTTTCGACCATCTCGGACATGGTCAAATGGGACGCGGCACTTAACGGGAAGAATTTTCTAAAACCCGAGAGCCGCACCGAGTGGTGGAGGCAGTACACCTTCACAAACGGCAAGCCGTCCGTCTATGGCTTCGGGTGGCGTATCTCCGACGTCCGCGGCCGCAAACTCATCGGCCACACCGGCCAAACCGCCGGCTTTGGCGCCGCCAACTTCCGCTACGTTGACGACGGCGTAACCGTGATCGTCCTGACAAACCTCGGCGAGATCGGCCTCGGCGGCCAGATCGCCACCCGCATAGCCAAATTCTACGCCCCCGCCCTTTCGCTCAGATCGATCACTGCGAAGCCCGAACCCATCCCCGGCTTCGGCGAAAAACTGCTTGCGGTCCTCCGGGCAAGGAATGAAGGAAACCTCGACCACGCCCCGATAACACCGCAGCTAATGCGCTCGCTCTCGACCGAACGCGCGAAAGCTGGTTATCGTCGGATCGCGGCTCTCGGCAGTCCGGCAAATGCAGCCTACGTCGAATCGGACGAAACCGGAACGCGACCGAGTTACCGCTACCGGGTCGAAGCCGGCAAACGGCTATTTCTCTGGCGCGTGGCCGTCAACGACCAGGGACTAATTTCGGAACTGAGTTTGGAAGAAGAAGAATAAGCCCCAGGCTCGCTCCTTTCACAACCGACCTGTTCAGCATGCTCCGCAGGCGAAAGATCGGTAGCTACACATGGAGCCGAAGGCGGAATGTGTAGGTGATAAGCCGAGTTTGAACGAGAGCGTGTGTAACACGCGAAAGAGGCTGTGTCGCCCGCTTGCGGGCTCTGTCTTTTTTCCTGCTTGACCCCAGGTTCCGCTGTAGCTCCACCTGGGGCTAGTATTCTGTCGCTACTTCGCAGCTTTTATTGATTGATCTTCAGGAAGGTAATGCGTTGTAGCTTATATATGCAACACACCCTTAGCAATTTCCTGGACTCGCTTCAAAGTGATGCCGTTCCGCTGCTCAACAGCCAGCGGGTGGTCAGTCGGTTCGAGTTCTACATAGGGTCGTTCACCGAGAGGACGGGTGTGAACATTAGTTTTGAGGAGAAATGTATCGGCATCGTAGCAGGGTAATGTGGTACTCAACCAGCCAAAGTAAGGAGGCTCTTTCTCGCGACCCTCCACTTCCCACAATTCTGACATCCGCTCAAAATTCTCTTCGCTCAATGATACCCACACATTCCAGCTAAAAACATCTTCTTCGCTGTCGACCACGGTTATTTCAAGCCGCCCGAGGACAAAGAAGTGCTCATCGTCGATAATGCATTGGTCAGAGGAAAGCAAAACTCTGTCTTCTCTCTCAGCTTCGGGGATGTCAAAATATGGTGCTGGAGCAGACGAACCGTAGCTGAACGGCAAGCCTGAATGAAATTCACCACAGGTTGAACAGTTGTAACCTTGCATTCACCAGGCCTAGCTAACCTTCTCGGGCGCGGATTCGTTGAAATTCAATTTCAGCCCATTTTCATCCGCTTCAACCATAACACTTCCACCATTCGCCAACTTCCCGAACAAGATCTCATTAGCCAGGGGCTGTTTGATCTTGTCGTGGATGAGGCGGGACATGGGCCTTGCGCCGTAGCGGGGGTCGAAGCCGTTTTTGGCCAGCCATTCGCGGGCGAGTTCGGTCAGTTTTACGACGACGCGTTTTTCGGCTAGCTGGCCGTTGAGTTCCTTGATGAACTTGTCGACTATCAGTTTGATGATGTCGATATCGAGCGGCTTGAAGGCGACCCACGCGTCGAGGCGGTTGCGGAATTCGGGCGTAAACGTGCGTTCGATGACGCCCTTGGCGTTGCCCTTTGTGCTCGCCTCGTTACGGAAGCCGACACCGCCGGATGATAGCTCACGGGCACCGGCGTTGGTGGTCATGATGAGAATGACGTTGCGGAAATCGGCCTTTTTGCCGTTGTTGTCGGTCAGCGTGGCCGAGTCCATCACCTGCAGCAGCAGGTTGAACAGGTTCGGGTGTGCCTTTTCGATCTCATCCAGCACGAGCACGGCATGCGGCGTGCGCATGATCGCCTCGGTCAGCAGCCCGCCCTGGTCGAAGCCGACGTATCCGGGCGGCGCTCCGATCAAACGCGAAACAGTGTGCGGCTCGGCGTATTCGCTCATATCGAAGCGGATGAACTCGACGCCGAGGATCTCGGCAAGCTGTTTAGACACTTCGGTTTTGCCGACGCCGGTCGGACCCGAGAAAAGGAACGAGCCGACGGGTTTGGTTTGATGCCCAAGGCCGGCACGGGAGATCTGGATAGCATCGACGATGGAGTCGATTGCCTCATCCTGGCCAAAAATGACCTTCTTGATATCTTCTCTTAGGGTTTTGAGGCGGGCCTTTTCATCCGCGACCACGGTCTTCGGGGGGATCTTCGCCATGCGGGCGATGGTGTTCTCAACCATCTGCACCGAAACTCGCTTCGGTCGCTTGCTCGCGGGCATTAGCTTGACAGAAGCACCGACCTCGTCGACGACGTCAATGGCCTTATCAGGCAAAAAGCGGTCATTGATATATTTTCCGGCCAGCTCGGACGCCGTTCGCAATGCTTCATTCGGGTAACGCACGCCGTGGTGGTCCTCATAGAACTTTTTCAAACCTTTCAGGATCTCGAAAGTTTCCTCGATGGTCGGCTCGCCGATGTCGATCTTCTGAAATCTTCGAGCCAGAGCCCTGTCGCGGTCGAAGGCTGCCTTATATTCTGAATGTGTCGTTGATCCAATACAGCGCAAATCTCCTGCCGCCAACGCCGGTTTCAAGATATTTGAAGCGTCCATCGAACCGCCCGAAACCGCTCCCGCGCCCACGATCGTGTGGATCTCGTCGATGAAGAGGATAGCGTTTTCCTCGTTTTTCAGCTCGTTTATTATTGCCTTGAATCGCTGTTCGAAATCGCCGCGATAGCGAGTGCCGGCGAGTACCGCACCCATGTCCAGAGCAAATACTTTCGCACCCTGAAGCACCTCCGGCACATCACCTTCCGCTATTTTCAGCGCAAGGCCTTCTGCCAAAGCTGTCTTTCCAACTCCCGGTTCACCCACATAAAGCGGATTATTTTTCTTGCGCCGGCAAAGGACCTGAATCGTCCGTTCGATCTCGGCCGCGCGGCCGACGATCGGGTCGATCTCGCCCTTGGCAGCGCGCTCCACCAATTCGACCGTAAAACTCTCAAGCGGTTTTCTGCGGTCCTGACCGCCGATGCCGCCAAATTCTTCATCATCAAACTCCCCAGGCAGCGATCCGGGCAGCTCGCCAAGATCAAGCTTCGAAATGCCGTGCGAGATATAGTTCAGAATATCCAGTCTAGTAACGCCCTGCTGCTGAAGCAGAAAGACAGCATAGGACTGTTCGGACTGATACATCGCTGCGAGAATATTACCGCCGTTTACGGCCGGCTGACCGCTTCCCTCTGCCTGAAGGACGGCATACTGTATCGCGGATTGAAAGGTTGAGGTCAGTTCCGGCATGTGCTTTGCCGTGTCTGGCATTTTCTCGAGCACATCGCGAAAATAGTCTTCCAGCGATTCGCCCAATTCCTCAAGCTGCGCCCCGCAATGGAACAATATATCTCTAGCAGAACTGTCTTCAAGAAGAGCGTAAAGCAAGTGCTCCAGCGTGACGAATTCATGCTTGTGTCTCACCGCCTGATCGACTGCGAAGCTCAAAGTTTCTTCTAATTCCTTGGTCAACATCTTCAGAACTTATCTTAGCAGTTTTGAGCGATTGCGTAAGCACTCTATTCGTCGCCTGCGACAATTTTTGACCCCGTCCGTGCGATCTCGGAAACATAAGTGCTGAATTCGATCCCGGTCAGTGAATAGACCTTGATCATTGCATCCTGAACAAGTTCGGCCGTGTCGCGGTCGACCGAAAGCATAAAGATCGACGGGCCCGAGCCCGATATCCCGCCGCCCAGAGCACCCGCTTCCAGGCAAGCGGCCTTTACTTCGTTGAAATTATGTATCAAGGATCTGCGGACGGGTTCAACGATCACATCTTCGAGCGACCGCGCTATAAGCCCATAATCACCATTTGATAGCCCCGCCACCAGTGCCCCGACATTTGCCCATTGCTTAACGGCCGACTTCAGAGACACTTCGTTGGGAAGGATCGAGCGAGCCTCGGAGGTTCTGATCTCTATCTGCGGATGAATGATAGTTGCCCAAAGCGGCGGGAAATCGAGCTTTACGATGTCCAGCGGATAGGTAGAGCGGACGAGCGTGAATCCGCCTAGAATGCACGGGGCGAGGTTGTCTGCATGGCGTGAACCGGATGCGAGAGCTTCACCGACCAAGGCAAAACCAACCAGTTCGATCTTGGTGAACCGATCATTCAGCAGCTCGTTTATCGCGACAACTGCGGCGCATGCACTCGCCGCGCTTGAGCCGATCCCGCTGCCAGGTTTTATGTGTTTCGTGATCTCGATATCAACGCCAAAGTCGGCCTCCGCGGCCTTCAAGATCGCGGCTGCTGCAACACCGGCCACATTTCGATTGGGATCCGTCGGGAGCCCAAAGTTGTCACGGTGGACTAGGCGGATGCCTGACACGTCGGCCTTTCTGACCACCATCTCATCAAACGGCTCTGCGAGCGCAAAGCCAAGACAATCGAAACCGCAGACCACGTTAGCGACGGTAGCCGGAGTTGTTAGGCGAACCTCTTGCACAAACTTCCTATATTTCTCGGTGGCGTATTATCATTAACGAACGTCGTCCTGTTAGGGGATCGTAAGCCGATGTGTCCGCAATCCGTCTCGCCGATCGATGCAATACTTTAGCACAAATCACCGCTCGCCTTTGGTTGACTTCCGCGAAGCCGTTGTTCGCGGCCAGCCCGAAGATAGAGGGCTTTATTTTCCTGCCTTAATCCCTCAATTGCCGATTGGATTCGCTGACGGCTTGCAAGAGATGCCAGATGAGGACGTCGCGTTCGAGACCATAAGCCCGTACCTGGGCGAAAGCATATCAGACGATAGTTTGCGAACTATTTGCTCGGAGGCACTCAATTTTGAGATCCCGCTTGTTCCGATCACTGACCGCATTTTTGCTCTTGAATTGTTTCACGGCCCAACCCTAGCCTTTAAGGACGTGGGGGCGAGGTTCATGAGCCGCTGCCTGCAGTATTTTGCCAGGCAGACTGGCGAGAAGTTCATTGTGATAGTTGCAACTTCGGGAGATACAGGAGGGGCAGTAGCTAACGGATTCTTTGGAGTTGAAGGTATTGAGGTTGTTATTCTTTATCCAAAGGGGCGCGTAAGCGAAGTGCAAGAGCTACAACTAACGACGCTTGGCGAAAATGTAACTACTTTGGCATTACGGGGCACTTTTGATGATTGCCAGGAAATAGCGAAAAGGGCCCTTGCTGACAAGGATCTGCGAGCAAAGGCCCGGCTTACATCAGCAAACTCGATTAATGTTGCCCGTTGGCTGCCCCAGCAGTTTTTCTATTTCTACGCATATAAGCAGTGGATCGGCCGTGGCTTTAGGGATCCACCGGTTTTTGCGGTGCCAAGCGGAAACTTTGGTAATCTTGCTTCGGGGGTTCAGGCTTACCGCTCTGGTCTTCCCGTCCAAGAATTCGTCGCGGCCTGCAATGCTAACGATGCCGTTCCCAAATTCTTCGAAACCGGCGTTTACGAGTCAAGGCCATCGGTCGCGACGCTTTCAAACGCTATGGATGTGGGAGATCCGAGCAATTTCGTGAGGATCCTGGAGCTGTTCAAGAAGGACACAGATAGTCTGAAAAGGGTTATGAGCGCCGTTAGCGTCTCGGACGAACGTACTGTAAAGACAATGCGGGAAGTACATAGTAATTACGGATATGTTCTTGACCCGCACGGCGCGGTCGCTTATGCGGCCCTCGATGACCACTTGGCTAGGTATTCGGACCGAGCCGGTATTTTTCTTGAAACAGCCCATCCGGTAAAGTTCGATTCGGTTGCCGAGATATTAAATGTAGAGACAGAGGTTCCTCGCTCTGTAAGCGAGTTGTTCGAGAGGGAGCGGTCAGTCATCGAACTTGATGTGGACTACAGATCTGTCTATGAGGTCATTTTGGGAAGAACGAAATGAAGGTCTTGAAATTTGGCGGCTCGTCCGTCGCTAACGCGGAGAACATCGAGAAAGTAGTCGATATAGTCAGGCGCTCGGGAGAAGATGGGCAGTGTGCTGTTGTATTGTCCGCGATGCAGGGAACTACCGATGCGCTGATCGAGATGGGCCGTGCGGCGGAACGCGGTGATGACGGTTTTCTCGCGCGGCTTGGCGAAATACGTGAAACACATGCGACCGCGATTGGCTTGCTATTTCAGAACGGGGATAACACCGAGATAGCAGAATTTATCGATTCGACGCTTCAAGAATTAGAAAGCATTGCGGAAGGAGTGCGCAGGGTTCGCGAACTGACGCCGAAAACGCTCGACCGTATATTGAGTTTCGGGGAGATCGCCGCGTCAAAGATCGTATCCGAAAAACTTGTCTCGGAGGGTATCGAAAACGAATGGCACGACAGCCGACTTCTCATACGCACAGATTCGCACCACGGCTTTGCAGCCGTCGATCTGGCCGAATCGGCTAGCCGCATCAAGGCGAAGATCTCAAATTCTGGGGCCCTTCTTCATATAGTTCCCGGCTTTATCGCATCAGACAGCGGTGGTTACACGACCACGCTCGGACGAGGCGGCTCAGATTATACAGCCGCTATTTTCGCTGCCGCGCTTGATGTGGAGTTGCTCGAAATATGGACGGACGTCAGCGGGATGATGACCGCCGATCCACGGTTCGTAAGGAATGTCCGGCAGATCCCTCGAATTAACTATCGCGAAGCAATGGAGCTGTCGCACTTTGGTGCCAAGGTCATCTATCCGCCCACGATCCAGCCTGTGATGGCCAAAGGAATACCCGTTCTTATAAAAAATACTTTTGCCCCGGAAGACGAAGGCACCCTCATCGAGGCAGACTCAGACCGAAGCAGCGATATCATCCGCGGAATTTCCAGTATCGACAAGATCTGTGTCCTGAGCCTTGAAGGGAGCGGTATGGTCGGCATTCCCGGCTTTTCCAAACGGCTTTTCGACGCGCTCTCACGGGCAGAGATAAACGTTATTCTCATTACGCAAAGCTCGTCGGAACATTCGATCTGCGTGGCCATCGAAGACAAACATGGCGAGCTTGCTAAGAGCGTGGTTGACCGCGAGTTCGAGTATGAAATAGCTGCAAATAGAATCGAGCCGCTGAAAGTAGAGACCGGATTTTCGATACTAGCTCTGGTTGGCGACCGGATGAAAGAGCACACGGGCATTAGCGGCAAAATGTTTTCGACACTAGGCCATAACGGCATCAATATTCACGCCATCGCCCAGGGTTCTTCGGAACGGAATATCTCAGCCGTGATAAGTTCGAAAGACGTTCGAAAGGCAGTGAACACGCTGCACGAAGAATTTTTCTCGGACGGCCGGAAGCAGATAAATCTCTTTATCGTCGGCGTCGGAACTGTTGGAAGCCGCCTCCTTGAACAGCTTCGGCTGCAGCACGATTACCTTCTTGAGAATTTGAAACTTAACGTTCGGGTGGTGGGACTAGCGAACAGCAAGCGACTCGTTTTCGACGAGGAAGGCATCGATCTTTCGCACTGGCAGAAGGTGCTGTCCGGTAAGGCTTTCAATGCTGCGCCGTCCGAGACCGCGAATTTTATCATTGAACGGAACCTTCGCAACTCGATTCTCGTCGATGTAACTGCAGACGCGGGAGTGGTCGAGATGTATCCGCCGCTTCTTAAGAAAAGCGTGTCGGTCATCGCATGCAATAAGGTCGCGGCCTCATCCGAATATGAGAAATACTCCGCATTGAAGTCTCTTGCCCGCGAATACAACACAAATTTCCTTTTCGAGACGAACGTCGGGGCCGGACTCCCGGTGATCAACACGCTTAACGACCTGATGCGAAGCGGCGACCAGGTCCATCGTATCGAAGCGGTCCTGAGCGGAACGCTGAATTTCGTATTCAACAATTACGACGGCTTGCGGCCCTTTGCCGAGGTGGTTCGCCAGGCCCAGAACGAAGGTTACACCGAGCCGGATCCGAGGCTAGACCTGAGCGGCACCGATGTGGCACGCAAGATACTGATCCTCGCCCGCGAGGCGGGCAATCGGCTGGAAATGGAAGACATCGAGAACATCCCGTTCCTGCCCGCTTCGTGTTTCAAAGGTTCGGTGGAGGATTTTTACGCCGAAATGGCACGGCAGGACGACCATTTTCGCAAGCTGCTGGAAGCGGCTGTTTCTAAAGGGCTGAAACTCAAGTACATCGCCTCGCTTGTTGACGGCAAGGCGTCGGTCGGCCTTCAGTCGATAGGCTCGGATCATGATTTTGCCAATCTTTCCGGCAAGGATAATGCCGTTCTGTTTTATACTGACCGATACTCCGAGCAGCCACTTGTTGTAAAGGGGGCCGGGGCAGGTGCGGATGTAACGGCTGCCGGCGTTTTCGCGGATATTATCAGAGCCGCTCGATCATGAATCAACCCGGGGACCGTTGCAGCCCGGTGCCTCCTAAACTTGCCTTATGTTCAAAACAAAACTTTGTTTCTTTGCAATAGTGATTGCCACAGCCCTTGAGTATTCGTATGCTCAAAGTAATTACGTACCTCCCGCAGGAAGTTGGGAACGTCGAACTCCGCAGCAGGCAAAGCTTGATCCACCCAGGTTAAAAGAGGCGGTGGACTTTGCGGTCGCGAATGAAAGCAGCACACCTCGCGACTTGGAACTTGCCCATTTTCAATCATTTGGCCGCGAACCTTACGGCGAGCCTATCGGCCAGTTCAAGACAAGGGGGCCAGCGTCAGGACTGATAATCAAGAACGGCTACATCGTTGCCGAATGGGGAGAACCCGATCGTGTCGATATGACATTCAGTGTTACCAAGAGCTTTCTTTCGACCACCGTTGGGCTCGCCTTTGACAAAAAGCTGATCCGAAGCCTGCAGGATAAGGCAGCGGATTACAGCGCGCCGATCGCTGTCTATCGGCCCGGCCAGAGGTTTGACGATGCAGACCGTTTCGGCAGATCTCCCTTCATTGACCTGTTCGGGTCCGAGCATAATCGCAAGATCACGTGGGAGCACCTGCTCAGGCAAACCAGCGATTGGGAAGGCACACTTTGGGGCAAGCCAGAATGGGCGGACCGGCCGGATCGCGACACGTCTAAATGGATCGGGCGGCCTCGAGTTGAACCTGGTACGGTCTATGAATACAACGATGTGCGGGTGAATGTGCTGGCCCTTGCCGTCCTAAACGTGTGGCGGCGGCCGCTGCCGGAGGTGCTCAGGGAATACGTGATGGACGAGATCGGGGCCTCGAACACCTGGCGGTGGTTCGGATATGAAAATTCGTTCGTGGTCATTGACGGCCGGATTGTTCAATCGGTCAGTGGAGGCGGCCACTGGGGCGGTGGGATGTTCATAAATGCCTACGATATGGCCCGATTCGGCCTGCTTACCTCCCGCAACGGCAGGTGGGGAAACAAGCAGATCCTGTCTGAAGGATTTCTCAAGCAAGCCAAAACGCCGACGGGGCCGCAGCAGACATACGGCTTTATGAATTATTTTCTGAATACGAACAAGCAGCTTTTGCCGTCCGCTCCCGCTTCAGCATATTCGCATGTCGGAAACGGCGTGAACACGATCTATATCGACCCCGAGAACGACTTCGTTATCGTTGCCCGGTGGATCGAGCAGGCAAAGATCAATGAACTTATCAGCAAGGTGACGGCGAGTATCATTAACTGAGTAAGGAAAGAATAGATTTGAAGATGAACACAAAAAACGCAGATCTAGCCTTTTCCGGACCTGATCTGCGTTTACTCCCTAAATCAGCGAGTGATGTTTCGCCTGTTTTGATCAATCGAGATAACCGAATTTGCCCTGCCGGTAATCGTCGATCGCCTGCGCCAATTCCGCCTGCGTATTCATCAGAAAGGGGCCGTATTGAGCGATCGGCTCGTTCAGCGGCTCACCGCTCATCAGAAGGAAGATGCCGTCTTCGAGAGCCGCTACCCGGACAGTTTCGCCGTCGCGTTCGAAGAGAGCGAGGCTATTAACCGGCAGTTTCTCCTCGCCGTTCAAGAGTGCCGAGCCCTCCACCGCCAGCAACGCGGTCGTGTAACCTTCCGGATACGAAAGCTCCACAGTTTCGCCCTGTTTCATCTTCAGGTTGTAGAGGTGAACCGGCGTGAACGTCGTCGCCGGGCCTTTTACTCCGTCGAACTCGCCGGCGATTATCTCGACCTCGCCGCCCAAGGGGAGCTTCACACGGCCCATTTCGGCATTCGTGATCGCCTGGTATTTCGGCTCGGTCATCTTGTCCTTCGCGGGTAGGTTGACCCAAAGCTGGACCATCTGGAACGGCCCGCCTTTGCGGTTCGATTCCTGCTCGTGAAACTCCTTGTGCAGCAGCCCGCTGCCGGCGGTCATCCACTGGACGTCGCCCTCGCCAATGATCCCGCCGCCGCCGCGGCTGTCGTGGTGCTCGACCTTGCCTTTGTAAGCGATGGTCACCGTCTCGAACCCGCGATGCGGATGCGGCCCGACGCCGAACGGCTCCTCACGCGGCGGAAACTCCATCAACGCACCGTAGTCCAGCAGAAAGAACGGACTCATCCGCTCGCCCGTCAACGGCCCGTGCGGGAAAAACCCATGCACATTAAACCCGTCACCTACCCAATGCCTCGGCGGCGGAGCAACGATCCTTTCGACTTTTTTCACCTGTGTTGCCTGCTTCGTTTGTGCTGTCATTTGATCCTCCTTGTTTTCCTTTCCGTCCTTTGCGATCTCGCGGAAGGTTAGATTTCCCCGCAAAGTCGCGAAGGCCGCAAGGCTGATACAAGAAGTTTATCGATTCAGGCGAGGAATGTAATCATCAATTGCGGTGGGCGAGTCGTAGTACTTCTGGATGAGCTTGTTATCCACTTTTCGACCGATCGCGAATCGACTGTGCGAGAGTGTCCGCCTCGGATAGGAGTTCAAGGACTTTTGATCGGATCTCTAAGAGTTTTTCGTATTCCGGGCTTCCAATTGGTTCGGCATCTTCATAAGCGTGCTCAGTCAAATAATGTGCAATACGAGCCTCGCGTTCCAGCCGGACTTCATCCGACATTTCTTCGCGAAGGGCAAGCTGCATGAGAAATTCCCGCCAATTCTTGTTGCCTTTGGAGGAGTTGCAAGGTTTGCACGCCGGAAGAAGATTCCCGATTCGATGGCCATGACCGCTGAACCTAGAATTCTTAACGGTCCCGAAAACATGATCCCACGTTTGAGCCGGCCGTCCACAGTAAGCGCAGATCAAGGGTTCATTCACATCCTGACCGAGAATCTTGACCGCATGCCTAACACGCGCATCGTCGAATTCATCAAACGGAGCAATAGCCGCTGAGAAAGCGTGGTTAATCGTAGTTTTTCTGCGTTCGAGAATCTTGTATGGACGTAAGTGATACTTGATCGACGAATATTTCATAGTGCGAAACTAGCTCTTACAAACCACCATCAATCCGTCTCTAACGGGAAGCAAAACATTCGACACCCGCTCGTCGGCCAGCACCATTTTGTTGAACTCTGCCAGGGCCTTTGCGTTATCGTCGTCGCCTGGGTCCAGGACCTTTCCGCTCCATAGGACGTTATCGGCAATGATAAAGCCACCGGGACGGACCTTGTCGAAGATGAGGTCGTAATAGTTGGCGTAGTTGGGCTTGTCGGCGTCGATGAAGACCAGGTCGAACGGCCCGGTGAGATGCGGCAGGATGAAGATCGCATCGCCCAGCCGAAGGCGGATCTTGTCGCTCAGTCCCGCTTTATCAATAAAAGATCGGGCGACTGCATTGGTTTCTTCGTTCGTGTCGATCGAATAGACGGTGCCGCCGGGAGCGAGGCCCTCGGCCAGGCAGATCGCCGAATAGCCCAGATAGGTCCCGATCTCCTGGACACTCTTCGGCCTTATCATTCGAGAGAACATTGAAAGCAGGCGTCCCTGGTAAAAACCTGAGAGCATTGCTGAATCATCATAATGGGCGTAACAGTGGTCGCGAAGTTCGCGTAGCACGTCGCTTTCGCCCGAGGTGAAGCGTTCGGCATAATCGGTCAGCGCGTTCTTGATCTCGTTCATAGATCTATTCTGACGAGGCCTCTTTTGATCGCCGTCGTTGCCGCGGATGTTCGATCCGAGACGCCGATCTTGCCAAAAATATTCTGAATGTGCGATTTAACGGTGTTCTCGGAAACGTCCAGTGCAAATGCTATCTCTTTGTTCGACATTCCGCCCACGATCATTCGCAGGACCGTCGATTCGGCCGGCGTCAGCTCTTCTTTTCCTAAATTTTCGCTTAGTATCTGCGCTATATCGTTCGGGATGAACTTTCGGCCGGCGGCGACGGTGCGGATTGCTTTCACCAGGTCTTCGGGGGTCACGTCCTTGCAAATATAGCCCAGCGCGCCTTTCTTCAATGCTTTCGTGATCTCGACATCGCCAGCATGTTCGGCCAGTACGATGATCCTCGCTTTTGGGTCTGCGGTGAAGTAGTTCTCCAGATCGTCGATAGAACAAGAATCGGGAAAACGTAGTCCAAGGATGGTTACGTCAGGCTTCAGTTCGCGAAACTTGGCAAAGCCGTCGGCTGCATTGCCGGCTTCGGCAATGAGGTTCAAATCCACTTCTTTGTCGAGCACGGAGCGAACGCCAAGCCGGGTAAGCGGCTGATGCTCGACAAGCAAAACTGAAGCCGAAGCATCCATAATTTCTACGCCTGTGGAGCGGAACTCGACGAAGACGGTACTTGCGTACCGAGTGAAGCGGCGAATTCGACGAGCGGTTTGATCAGGTCTGTTTCGTAATTCGACGTAACGTGCTGCATCACAGCAGCCATGCGTTCGAGGCCCATCCCGGTATCGACCGATGGGGCGGGAAGCGGCGTCAGCGTGAAGGTGCCGTCATCGTTCTGGGTACGGTTGTACTGCATGAAAACGAGATTCCATATTTCCATCGTTGTGTCACCGGGGCCGTTTACCCAGTGGGCTGAGTTTTTTTCCGGGTCGAGCGGGTCCGGGCCCATGTAGTAATGGATCTCGGAGCACGGGCCGCATGGCCCGGTGTCGCCCATTTGCCAGAAGTTGTCTTTCCGGTCAAAGCCGAGCACGCGCTCCGGACGGCCGCAGACCTTTATCCAAAGTTCACGGGCCTCGTCATCCGGCCCGACCTCGTCATCGCCCTCGAAGACAGAAAACCAAAGCCGCTCCGGATCGAGCCTGTAAACATTTACGAGCAGGTCCCAGGCGTATTCGATCGCGTCCTCTTTAAAGTAATCGCCGAACGAGAAGTTGCCGAGCATCTCGAAAAATGTGTGATGCCTAGCGGTTTTTCCTACTTCGTCAAGGTCGTTATGCTTACCGCCTGCACGAATGCACTTCTGTGAAGTTACGGCGCGCGTGTAGTCGCGTTTCTCGTTGCCGAGGAAAACGTCCTTGAACTGGTTCATTCCCGCGTTTACAAACAGCAGTGTAGGGTCATTTGCCGGCAAAAGCGGCGAAGAATGAACGACCTTGTGCCCCTTCTTTTCAAAATACTCAAGGAATGTGCGTCTGATCTCATCGCCTGTCATATACATAGGTGCCATTTGCCATTAATAGGAAAAATCATCTTCACCTTCGATTCTGCGAAAAAAACGCCGGAGACGTCAATCGAAACCATCGGCAAATAATTATAATCTCGTTGCTTAACGGGCGACTTTCCTGTCGCCGGATCAAAGCCTTGTTCAAGGCAGCATGATTATGCTATTCATTCTCTGGGCGTTCACCTGATCTAAATGTGGCAGGCAGATCGCTGGATCAGGATCCAGCGTCTCTGTCCGGCCCGGATGATCTGCATTATGCTTAGGCTTGCAGGCCATTAGCCCAGAAAGAATGGCTGCACCCAGATTCGCCCATCGCAAATGGAAGAACTCCGAAATAGAGACCAAACTGATGAAAAAGGTCCACCTACAGAAAGATCGGTGACTGGCCGAATACTGTTCGAGCGGTTTCTGGTTCTAGCCGATGTATCAGACCCGGAAAGTTCGAGGCGGATCTCAAGTTACTTCGTCAAAGACCTGCGAAATGCATGCCGCCAAGCCATCCTTCGTTCATTTCACGGACTGGCCATCGAGGGTCTTCAAAGCAGCCCAACGCTCCGCGAGGTATGCGAGACACTGATCCGAGTCAAGCATCCGAACATCGAAGAGATGATCGAAGCCGGCGTGCTTTACGACGGCAGCCCGTATTGTTTGGCAAGCGTTGCACATGGCTTGCCCCTGTCGTACCTTCTTGACGAAAGAAATCGATTTGATCTGACCGATATATCACGATTTGTCGACGAGTTTTCAGAGGGAGTTTCGGCGGCGCATGGCCGCGGGATCATCCACTGCGACATCAGGCCTTCAAACGTTTTCGTTCAAGAGCCAGACTCCATTCATAAAGGGCTACAGCTGGTAAATTTTGGGACGGCATGGCCGGTGGATGCCCGCGGGGAATCCCTAGCCGACCTTGCGCCTGACAGCGAAGCGTTAATGTACGCTGCCCCCGAGCTGTTCGAGACGTTAGCCGTTCGGACCACAGCCACGGATGTCTATGCTATTGCGGCGATCGTTTATCGACTTATCACCGGCAGCCCGCCGTATGCAGGCATTGACCGTCAAGCAATTAGCGGTGACTCGGCGGAAGAAGTTCTGGCCGCAGCAGCGGCAGACCGCACCGATCTATCGAAAAGGACCCTCGATCTTTTGGTCGCGGCACTACAAACAGAGACGGCCTGGCGCCCGCATGAGATCGACGATTTTGGCTCGCGGCTTGCGAGTTCTCTTCGTCCGCGAATAACCAGGCCGCCTGTTACCAAGCCCATCGGGGTCGAAATTGCTCTGCCTCCACCTATTGTGGAGGTGGTCTCGGAAACAAGCGAATCCGATTCCGAGAGGAGGCCGACAGAGCAGCCGGAGATACCGTTTCGATCGCTCTCGACCGAAAGGCGGACCCCCTCGGTCTCTGACAGATCCATCGCATGGGCACTGATCGTTCTTTTGCTTGCAGGTGCACTTTCGATACCGATCGGGCAGTCTCTCTTGAGCCGCCCGGCGAACCTGCCTGCCGTAGCCACGATCGTAAGTAAGCCCGCAGAGGACCGAGTTCCTCTAAGTCTAAAGTATTGGATAGAACCGGGCGGGCCAAACACTAAGGAAAATCCCATCTCAGACATTCGAAGGTCTCTTGCCGAAGGTCTCGGCCAACTTGTACTCGAGACGGACAAATCAGGTCGTGCTTATGTACTGAACGAGATAACTGACGAGTCCGGCCGTATCGGCTACGAGATGATCTTTCCCTCAGAGCGAGCAAGTGGAAGCTCGCCGGAGGTCGGCCCGGGCCAGAAACTCAGGATCGGGTCGAACGTTGCTGCCAAATTCCGCGCTTCAAGCGGAATTTGGATAGTCTGGATCGCAGGAGAGAGTGATGATCTCGAATCATTCCGGGCCGCTTCTCGAGACGGCCTGATCGCAGGCGACGAGAATGCGCGTCGGCTGCGGCATTTTCTCGAACGAAATAGAAATCTCAGGCTGGTTGTACACGACGACGAGACATCTGGACGTACTGAATTGAGCGGTCTCGGCCAAAGGATCGTGCACAGAATTGACCTGAGCGATCTTTGATCGAAGTTAGTACCCTCTGGAGATCAATGGAATTTGAACCTACGATGAGAAAAAGGGTTCTACTTGCATTCTTGATGATAATCATCCCGTCAGAGATGTTGGCGCAGCCGCCGGCGGGCATCCCTTCGATCCGTTCTGAGGTAAACCTAATAAACAGGAATGCAGCACGCTATAAAAAGGAGACGCGCGATGTAGAGGGGATCGCGCTCGAAGGTACAAGGGCAACCTACTTTAGGTCAGGAAAGGCGCTAAGAAAGATCATTGGGAAAATGTATGGAGAAACTTTTCGGGCCACGGCAGAACTTTATTATTCGGGAGATGAGTTGATCTTTGCTTTTCAAAGGCTCGAAAAATACGACACCCATATTGCAGTGGAACCGCCGCCAAAGGTAGTGGCAATAATGGAGACACGCGTGTACTATTCGGGCAGAAAAGCCCTGAGAGTCATCGAGGATGGGAAGACGCTTGCCTCACGCAGTTCCGATTTTGTAGGGGCTGAAGAAGGCTTGCTCGATCTTTCGAATCAGCTCAGAGCCGCTTTGGCAAGTCCCTGATCTCCTCAAGTATCGACGATCCTGACGATCGGTCTCCCGTAGTCCACTCCCACGTTTCATGCAGCCGCAGCCGGCCATCTTCAAGCAGCTCAGGTGTCGATCGGCACTTTCCGGCCATTATATGCCCGGATTCGTTGAGGTGGTGGTACCGCATTTCCAGACTCCCGTTTTCGTCGGCGATCGCGATAAGCTGGCCGCGAACTATCGAACCACCTTCGTATTCTGCCCATACTGTATTGCCCGATTGGTGGTAGCGAAATATCGTTGCCCCATCAACCTCACCCGAACCCTCAGCCCGCACGCTGCGAAAATTTCTGCCTTCGTAATCTATTTTCATTCCGTGTTGCCCGAACGGCCTTCTTTCATGATCTCATCCGTTCTTGATCTGATGAGATCAAAGCTGAAACCCAGTCGAAGCAGGTGATCGACGAGTCGCCGCAGATCCTCTCTCGATGTGGGCCGTCCTTTAAGACGAAAGCGTTTCTCGATCGCCGCGTCTATCAGGTCGTTTTCGGGCAATGCTTCGAATGCGGAAGCGAGGGCCGCCCGAACATGTTCTTCGTCAAGCTTCTTTTCAGATAAGGTCCGCTCCAGACGCCGGATACCTTGTGGTTTGCGGCGAAGTCTCGACAAAGCGAAATCGCTTGCATATTGTAGGTCGTCCAGATACTTGTAAGCGATCAGCTTTTCTATAATCGCATCAACTATAACTTCGTCGGTCCAGCGTTTCTCTAGAAGGCGTTCGCGCAGTTCGCGGACGGACCTGGGTTTTGCCGCCAGCAGTTTGAGCGCACGTTTCATTGTCAATTGGCGGGACCTTTCGGGGTCTCCCACTGACCGCTCATCTCCATCGATCGGTTTTCGCCTTTTTCGCCACATCGTTCGACCTGTAAAATGAAAAGCTGATGCAGGGCCTAATTGTAATCGATAAACCTGCTGGCATCACATCGCACGACGTTGTCAACAGGGTCAGACGGGCCCTGAGCACAAAACGTGTCGGCCACACTGGTACACTCGACCCATTTGCAACGGGCGTGATGGTGATCCTCGTGGGAGGTGCGACTCGGCTTGCTCAGTTTCTGGACAAGGATGAAAAGGAGTACGAGGCGGTCATTCAATTTGGCTCCGAAACCGATACCGGCGACGTGACGGGTATTCGCACGGCTGAATGCGGGCTTTCGGACCAAGCTTTGGCGAAGAGAGTGGCCGAGACAGGTTGGGAGAAAATATTCCAGAGTTTTCGTGGCGAGATAATGCAGATACCGCCGATGTACTCCGCTAAAAAGATCGATGGAAGAAAACTGTATGAGTTTGCCAGAAAAGGACGGGAGGTTGAACGCGATCCGGTGCCGGTGACGATAAATGTCCTTGACCTGCTAGGCAAAAATGATATCGGTAAATCGCGTACTACGATCTCTGTCAGGGTCGTGTGTTCTGCGGGGACCTACATCCGAAAGCTTGCCGAGGATATCGGCCGGGCCGTCGGGCTTGGGGCTCACTTGACCCAATTGCGACGTACGCGAGCAGGCCGATTCGGGATAGAAGGAGCCGTATCTATGGACGATCTTGAAAAGGCTGCCGAACCGAGAGATTTGCTAGGTACAGTAGAACACGCTGTAGTTCACCTACCTGAGATAAGGCTAGATGCTGACAGAGCGGCTAAAACGCTCAGCGGTCTTTCATCGCGGACCCAACGGCCGGATCTTCGTGAAGGTGCGGTCGTGCGGATAACTGGCCCGACAGGTAAATTGCTCGCTATCGGAAGCTACAATGACAAAGAGAAATCTGTCCGGCCGAGGATCGTTTTGGGTTAGAATTCGTGTGTAGCGTAGGCGTTCATAGCGGATCGCACGAAGCTTTCTTTTGCAACCATGAAAAAGACCAACATTGCAATTGCGTTTGCAGGCGGCCTTGCGGTCGGCGTGGGTGTCAAGATGCTAATTAGGCCGCGAACGGTGCGGTGGGAGCAGGTGTACGAACTTGTCCCTCACTCTGACCGGTCTAATTTCATTAATGTTGACGGCGCTCGGATTCATTATCAGGAATTTGGCGACCGTGGTTTTCAGACGCTGGTGCTCATCCACGGGTTCACGGCGTCGTTATACGTTTGGCACAAGGTCGCACCAATGCTTGCCGAGAACGGTTTTCACGTTATCGCCGTTGACCTGGTCGGGTTTGGTTATTCGGAAAAGCCGAGGTGGTTCGATTATTCGATCCAGTCGCAGGCTCGAATGGTGTCACGGTTCATGAATCGGCTTGGCATTGGTCGGGCAACCCTCGTCGGCAGCAGCTATGGGGGAGCGGTCGCGATGACCATGGGATTGGATTACCCGGAGTATGTGGAAAAACTCATCCTGATAGATTCCGTGATCAATGACGAGGTCTTGCGGCATCCGATCCTTCGCCTTGCGGCGATCCCGGGTGTAGGCGAGGTGATAACGCCCTTCCTTGTCGATTCGCGTGCGATGCTCCGCCATCGGATGAAGAAAACGCTGTCGCGGTCGAACCGGCACCTGATCTCAAGGTCGCGGATCGACAATGTCCGGCGTCCTCTCTCTGCGGCAGACGCCCACCACTCGGTGCTGGCAACATCGCGTGCCTGGGACGCCAACCGTATCGAACAGGACGCCCATCTCATAAGCCAGCCGACGCTCATCATCTGGGGCGAGGAAGACCAGGTCGTCGGCATTCATAACGGGTACAAGCTCCACGATTCGATACTCCATTCAAGGTTTGTTGTCCTGAAGAATTGCGGCCACGTCCCGGCCGAAGAAAAAAGCGAGCTGGTTGCGGAACTGGTCACGGAATTTTGCCGTGATAGGAAAGGGCGGCTCGCAGATCGGGAACGTGATGACATTGCGATCCAGCCGATCGTGGCCTAAGTCGAAAGCGGATATTCAGGAACTTGGATCCAGAAGATCACATACAATACGACATCCTGATCTTCCTGACGTTTGATGTCTTCAACTACGAATGCAACTCTTTACGGCAACGGTGTTTTTACAACGGTTGCGGTACGTCTCGGTGAACCTTTACTGTGGGAAAAGCATTGGCGACGACTGACGTTGAATGCTGAACAGCTTGCGATCGATATCACATATCACGATGAATATTCGACGCGGGAGGCAGTCCTTAAGGCGATCCGCCAGGCTGGCCCATCCACAGGGCGCGTTCGCATCTCGTTTCTCGACAATTCGGCCAGCAAACTTTGGAGCGGAGAGGCGGTGGGCGGAGCAACGCTTTCGATAATCACCGGCCCGCCCCGCGACGTCCCGGTCAGGCCGCGGCTTTCAGTTTCCCCATACCGCGTAAATAGTACTTCTCCCCTTGCCGGTGTAAAGTCCTGCAATTATCTGGAACCGCTAATGTCTTTGGATGAGGCAAGGTCGCGTGGTTTTGACGAGGCGATGAGGCTGAATGAACGAGGCGAGGCCGCATCGGCATGCATGGCGAACGTGTTTTGGCTAAAGGGTGACACCCTTTTCACGCCGAGCCTTCGCACAGGCTGCCTGCCCGGCACCACGCGCGAGCATATACTAGAGAACCTCGAATGCGAGGAAGTCGAATCGGTTCTCAGTGATCTACAAAATGCGGATGAAATATTTCTCACCTCGGCCGGCCTCGGCGTCGTACAGGCGGCATATTTCGATGGAAGGCAGCTCGGCAGACGGCATCACAAGATACTTGAGATAATTCCACAAACGGCGTAAATACATGCACGAACACGAAACTACACGAAGCATCATCCGTGCAATTTCGTGTTCATAGGCTAAAGGCGAACCGGCTTAAGCTGCCGTCTCGAACAGAGCGAGGATCTGTTTGCCTTCGTTCGATTTAGGAGCGATCGTCCTTAGGTGCTTTTGGCCCTGCATTTCCCAAATGGCGGTGACAACGCCGTCTTTCTCGACGGCCTGGTAATGAACTTCTTCTGGGTCCTGTGCCGCGGGTGCTTCCGGTTCCGCAGCCGGAGCCTCCTGTTTCACCACTTCCGCATCGGCCGCTGGTGCTTCCCTTTCCGCGATGGTTATGGTTGGCCTCGCCACATCAGCCCCTGCCTCTTCGGCTTCCTTTACTGCTTCATCTGACATCTTTAATGTTTTCGGTCTCCTTAATAAAAATCTCTTTCTACAATATAGGATAAACAATTATCTTGTCACAGCCTGACTGGGCATGTCGATGTAGAACCATCGATTCTATTGACATCGGCAAGCTCCTCTAACCCGGCCAGCCAGCTCGAAAGAGCTCCCTTAAGATGCCGTCGCTTTTCCATCAAATGTCTTGTCTTTGCCGTGCGAGCTATCGTGCCTTCAGCACCCAGCCTTTCGGATCGACGACCGGCACCGCGCCGGTATATGATATCGAGGCTTTTCCGTTCTTTAACTCGACCCGTTGTGCCTTACCACCTATTTCAACTTCAATAGGCATCGGGAATGGCATGTTGTTCGGGGTTTCCCAAGATAGCAACATTTCCGAGCTCGCCTTGTTCTCTTTATCCCAAGAGCTCAGCATATTTATAACCAATTTTGGCAACTTAGGCTGTCTAAGATAAACCTCGAAAAACCAATCGAGTTTCATCTTCGACTCTTCTTCGGCTATGCGTCTGAAATCTTCCGTATCGACCAGCCGCGTTTGTCGCCCGTCGGTCCAGCGTTCCATTTCCTTCGTCGGGTAAGCCATTCGCCGAAGTGCGCGGAAAAAAGCATCGTCGCCGATCAGGTATCGCAGCGTGTGCAGCACGACGGCTCCTTTCCCGTAAATGTCGCCGTCGCTGGCCAGAAAATCTGGAGCAGCGAGGTAAACCTCGTATGCAAATTTCGCTTCGCGTGGAGCAACCGGCTGCATGTTTCGCGTACGTGCGGCCCGCTGCCGCATCGATTCGAAATATGCGTCCTTCTTGCCAAGATGCTCGAGATAGAGCGTGTCCATAAAGGATTGAAATCCTTCATGTATCCAGAAATCCTTCCAATCGCGGGCAGTCACCAGGTTTGCCCACCACTCATGCCCGAGTTCGTGAAGCTGCAGCCAGTCAAATCCGTGCTCGTTGTATTGGAACTTATTGCCATAGGCAAGCATGGTTGAATGTTCCATCCCGAGATGAGGCGTTTCAGCTATTCCCAGTTTGATCGCACGAAACGGGTAGGGCCCCAAATACTTTTCATAAAACTCAACATATTTCTTTGTTTCCGCGATCAACTTTGCGCCCTCGTTATAGCTTTCCGGCAGGATGTAGAACTCGATGGGGATGGTATCGCCCGCCACGCTTTTCATGGAGTCCTTGATGACGCGATAAGGAGCGGCATTGAAGACGATCGAATAATTCGGTATCGGGTTCGTCATCAGCCAGTGATAGGTTGACGTGCCATTCGCGTTTTTTACCAACTCCTGAAGCTTGCCGGGTGCGGCGACCACCAGAGGATCGGGCACGGTAATTCGCATCGCGACCGAGTCTGCCTTGTCCGACGGATGATCCTTTACCGGAAACATAAGGTCGGCACCGTCGTTTTGCAATGCGACCGAGATCCAATCGGCGCCGCTTGGGGTCTTTTCCCACATAAAACCGCCGATCCAGGGCGGACGCGGAGCCACGCGCGGATTGCCGGAATATGTGATTATCGTCTCAAAAACCTCGCCGAGCTTTTTGACCGCCGGATAGTGAATTCTTATCTTTCCATCCTTATGCTCATACCTTAGTCCGGCTTGCTGGCCGCCGCTCGTCTCGCCGAAAACCCGATCGATCTTGAACGGCGTGTCAAGATGAAGCACGATCACGTCTGTCGGGTTTACTACGCGTGCCGTCATAACGGTCGTGCCCGAGATCCATTTATTTTTCGGATCGACGCGGATGCTTACGTCGTAGGTCATCACGTCAAACGCGGCTTGTTCCGGCATCAGCGGCCCGCCGGTCTCAGTCGGACGAACTCCCAACTGCCTCTGCGCATAGAACGCAGGAACAATGGTCAATACCAGGAACAACAAAAGGGCAAGACGTTTCATAATTTCTCCGTTATTAGCCGTAAGCGAGGATACTCTCTTTTTTGCTTTGCAAGATCTTATCACGGGTCGCGAGAAAACCGCCGGTGTCGCGCTCTTTACAGCGATCCTGGTTTCGTAGAGAATCAAATGAAATGGCACGCATTTATCTGAGTTTCTTCACGCTATCTTTGCTCGTTCCTGCCGTTTTGTTCGGTCAGGAGCCAGAATTGAAGGTTCCTGCCAAAGCCAATACTCGCCCGGTCGTCGAAGCCTCTGCAAAACCTGAGCCGTTCGATAACGCGGACGTAAAAACTATGGCCTCTCAGTGTGTCAGGTTCGAGACCGAACTCGGCCTGATCGAGATGGAGATGTTTCCGGAACATGCCCCTGAGTCAGTGAGAAATTTTCTCAATCTCACAGCCACCGGACTTTTTGACACTACGACCTTTGGCCGCGTGGTTCCCGGATTTGTTATCCAGGGAGGCGACCTTTACTCTCGTGAAGGAAAGGTGACATACGAGATCGGGACGCGCGCCCGCCGCACGCTGCCCGACGAGCCGAATAAGGTGCTTCATACCCGCGGCATTCTCTCAATGGCACGCGGCGAGGAAGCAAACACCGCGATGACCAGTTTCTTCATCCTCGTAGGAAGCGGTTCGCACCTCGATGGAAAATTCGCCGCTTTCGGGCGTGTGAGCAAGGGCATGGATGTTGTTGATGCGATCAACAACGCAAAGGTAAGCGATGAAAAACCGGAAAAGCCAGTGCGAATAAAAAAGGCGACCGTAATGCCTTGCGGCGGCTCCTAATCTTCAAATTCCAGATCAAGCGTCATCCGATAGTCGTTTGCCATTGACGGATGGCCATTGGCCATTGAGACCTCGATACCCCTACGGTAAGTGTCGATAGCTTTTTCGCGTTGGCCGCTGGCTGCATAAGCTCTTGCCAGCGTACCGTAAGCATTGCCTTCGTCATCAGCGTTATTGAGATAGGTTTCAAGGAGTTCTATTACCTTCTCGTGGTCGCCCGCCTTTTCGTATTCCTTCGCAAGCCCGAACATCACCATCGTATTGTCGGGCTCGGCAGCAAGCATTTGCTCGAAAACTGCGATCCGATCAGCCATATTTGACCCAACCACCTTGCCTTGTTATTCCCTGCTTAAGGAATGAGGCCCTTTTTTCGTCCAAAAGGGCCGTTCCCGAAGAATAGACCAACTCGCCCTACCGAGCGTAAACGGCAACCGTGTCTGCCAGCCTCTGAAGCGCTTTCGGTGCCTCTTCCGATCCAACGGGCGGGTTCCCTAGGATCTCTTTGGCAGACTTTTCGTAAACAGCTTGATTAAGTTCCTGGTCTTGCGTGATCACAACTCCCTTAAGAGCAAGCCCTGCAAAAAGTCCCTTGCTGCGGGAATATGAGAGGATCTCTGCATCAAGGGTCACATTTGTGGAGGCCGATGCTGTCCGCCCGACCGGGCCGGCCGAAACGCTTCCCTCCCCACCTATCTCGAATCGGTCCTGGAGCAGGTTTGCAATCCCCTTTTCGTTCATAACCAGCAGAACATAATCCGTCTTCTGCCCGCCTATCTGCGGCCCGAAGCTGCCGCCCGCCATGTTCAGGAAGGCAGGAGCGCTCCAGCCGCTGTCGGTCCTGCGAATAGCCACACCGCTGCCGATCTGGCCTCCAACAATAAATGCCCCTTTTATCGCTCCGGGGAATACAACGACAGCCTTCGCTTTTTCGATCAGGTCGCGTGGGATCGACTTTTCTGCGACCCTCATTATCTCTCTTACCACCTCAGACGATTTCTCGACTCGGTTGACCGCCGCCTTGAGCTGTTTGCCTTTGTCGTTCTTTTGCGAATGTACGTCGATCGCAAAAGAAGGGATCAAGATTGAAAACATCAGTGCTAGCAATGCTTTATTAGTCATAATGTATCTCCGTTAAGCGAACGGGCCGGCAGCTGAGACCGGTTTCCACGATGTATGGACTAAAACAAATTTAGCTGTGTCGGATCAGCTTCTACAACTCCGTCCGACGGCTTTTGGTGCTGTGTGAAACCAAGACGACGGGTATGAAACTCAAACAATTTTCGTGTGACTTCCCATTGTTCGGTTCTGCCGGTGCCGCGTTCATTGTAACTTCGATGCCGCAATGTGCCGCCGCGTTCGCGTTTCATAGTATTTATTATCTTTTCAACCCGCGTCGGCGGAAGCCGCTCACGCATCTTTTCCACAAAATAGTCTTCGATCGAGTCTGTATCCAGATGGAGAAGCGACATAAACGCCCGCGTCGCTCCCGATTCTTTTGCACGTTCGAGCAAGCCGGGAATGTCCGATTCGTTATAACCGGGAATTATAGGTGCGATCCCGATACCGGTCTGAATGCCTTCATCTGAGAGCATCTTCATTGCCCGAAAGCGGGCCTCGGGGATGGGGGTGTATGGCTCAAAAGGATTTGACCTTTCCTTTGTCAGAAACGGCAGGGAGAAAAAGACTGACGTCTTAGCCTGTTTCTTCAGAACGTCTATATCACGCGTAACCAACGGCGATTTTGTTATCACGGCCGTAGGAACGCGAAATTCGGCACAGACCTCAAGGCATTTTCGCGTAAGCCGGTACTCTGCTTCGAGCGGAATATATGGATCGGTCGCAAACGAAAAATCCAGGTGTGGCATCTTGTCGCGTGTTTTTTTGAGCTCGTCGCGAAGGATCTCCGGCGCGTTTGGCTTGACGACGATCTTTGTTTCAAAATCAGTTCCTGCACCATAGCCGAGAAACTCGTGATACTGACGTGCAAAACAATAGGTGCAGCCGTGAACACACCCGCGATAGCAATTCACCGTGTATCGCCACCCGCCTTCCCAATCGGACGCGAACGCCTTGGTTATTACCTTTTTGGTAGCGGTTTCTTCAAATACCTCGAGCTTTGTCGGCGGCGGTTCACCGACGTACTCCGCCGAGAAACGGTCATAAGGATTTGGCGGATTCTTTATGTGTCGCACAGATGAAACGATAGCCTATGTGCCGGACATTGGCAATCGAGAATATTATTCATTCGAACAATTTCGCACTCTTGCAGCGATCAGCGGCGAAAGGAGCAGAAACAGCATTCCAAATACCATCAGGCCTCCTCGGCGCGGATCGTAGTCCTCGATGATCCTGGCGGCCGAAAGACCAAGGGCGAACCCGAGAGATAACTCAAAGACCAGTGTCAGAACGACCAGGATCAGCCCGGTCGCCAATAGGCCAGCCTTCGTTTTGGCTCCGATCCAACATGTCAAGAAGTAGAGAATTACGAAGATGATCGCGGAGCCAACGAAAACGCCGATCTGCCTAGAACGCATATCGCCAATTGCGGGAGCAATAAATGAACTTCGCAAAATGCCGTGGACCGTTTCCGCGGCAATTATCCCAATCCACGCAATTAAGATCCGAGGAAGATTTAGTTTCATGATGCTAGAGGTTTTTTTGCATCAGAAGATCGATCTGCGGGTCGGAGCCGAGCTGAAAAACGTGCTTTCCGACGAAGCGAAATGCGTTCTTCTCGTAGAACCGCTGGGCCCGAGGGTTATATTCCCACACACCAAGCCACATCGCGTCGCAGCCAAGATCTTTTGCCCGCCGGAAACACTCGTCCATCAAGGCCTGTCCGACACCCTCGCCAAGAAAACGCTGGTGGGAATAAAGACGATTGAGCTCAATGGGCTGTTCTGCTTTTACGCCTTCTTCAGTCGATCCAATTATCAGTTTTGCATAGCCAGCTAGTTCGCCGTCTGTCTCCGCTATCAGAAAGATATTCCGATCGTCGGCAAGCTCTCTTTGGACTTGCTCGAGCGAGAATGCTTCTTTCATATAGGCCGCAAGGTCATCTGGCGCATTTTGGGGATGATCATGAAACGCATCCCAGAATGTCGTGGTGGCGAGTTCAGCAAGAAGTTCAGTATCCTCCACGATTGCTTGTCGGATAAATACTGCGGACATCTACTTTCCGGTCATGATCAGCTTAGCGATCGTTTGGAGCTGCATGTTCGAGGTGCCTTCGTAGATGGCGCCGATCTTCGAGTCGCGCCAGAATTTTTCGACCGGATAATCTTTGACGTAGCCGTAGCCGCCGAAAAGCTCGATAGCTTTGCTGGAAACGCGTTCGGCGCAGCGTGAGGAGTAGAGTTTTGCGATCGCAGCTTCTTTTATGAAGGGCTTACCTGCGTCTTTTAGCCGGGCGGCGTTGTAAACAAGCAGCCTCGTGGCCTCGATCTCGACCGCCATTTCGGCGAGTTGGAACTGCACTGCCTGGAAGTTGTTGATCGACTGTCCGAACTGCTCGCGTTCGGCAGTGTATCTTAAAGCAGCCTCAAAAGCGCCCTGTGCGATGCCGAGCATCTGGGCGCCGATGCCGATACGGCCTTCGTTGAGCGTTTCAATAGAAACTTTATAGCCTTTTCCGACCTCGCCAAGGACGTTCTCTTTTGGAACCTTGCAAGTATCAAGGATCAGCTCAGTTGTCGATGAAGCCCTGATGCCTAATTTGTCTTCTTTCTTCCCGACCGAGAACCCTTCGAACTGTTTCTCAACGATAAACGCTGTGATTCCCTTGTAGCCCGCGTCCGGGTCTACCGTCGCGAACAGGATGAAAATCTCGGCTTCGTTGCCGTTCGTGATCCACAGCTTTTGGCCCGATATCTCGTAATGGTCGCCTTTATCAACCGCCCTGGTCTTCAGCGCAAAGGCGTCAGAGCCAGAGCCCGCCTCGCTGAGAGCATAGGCACCAACGCGGCCCTCCGCCATCTGCGGAAGGTATTTCTTTTTCTGGTCGTCGGTCGCCCATCTCATGAATGCGTTTGTCACAAGCGTGTTGTGAACATCAACAAAAACAGAAACGCTTGCGTCCACGCGGGCGAGCTCTTCTATAGCCACGATCGCGTTGAAAATGGTCGAACCGGCACCGCCATATTCCTCGGGCGATTCGATCGCCATTAAACCAAGCTCGAAGCATTGCTTTATTACCTCAGGGTCAAGCTTTCCTGCGTGTTCCATTGCCTCAACGCGCGGCCTCACCTCACCCTCGGCAAACTCCCTCACGGATGCCCTGAAAAGCTCTTCTTCTTCAGATAAGATGGTCAAACCGCTGTTTGCTAACGCCATTCCTGCAGCACTGTTCATAAGATTGTCCTTATAAGTATTTTGTTCTTCGTCGGTCAATAAACTAACATTTTAATAGCGACCGCAGCATTCGCAAAACAGTGAGTTCCGAACCGAACCCCCAATCCGTCGGCCATCGGCCGCCTTCACCACAGGCAAAGCATTTCAATCGACTGAAATTATTCGGAGCGGTGATGACCCTTCTTGGTGTGGGCCTATTCGCATACTTCGTTTGGTCGGTCGGGGTGAGGGAGATATTGAATAATGTAGAGCGATTGGGAGCAGCCGGCTTTGCCGCCATCCTCATCATTTATTCGATCCGCATCGTGCTGCGTGCAACGGCCTGGAAGCTCTCCGTTTACGGCCCGTATGAGCTGAAACTTCGCGATACGATACCGGCTGTCATTATCGGTGAAGCACTTAGCAGCATGATCCCGCTCGGAATACTGGTCAGCGGAACCGCAAAGGCCGTTGCCGTTCGCCGTCGTGTCCCGCTGGTCGTCGGGCTATCGTCTGTTGCGACTGAGAATCTCTTCTACAGCTTTACTACTAGCTTGTTCTTGATGCTTGGAGCCTTGACCTTCCTTCGCGGCTTTCCCTTAGAAGAAGGATGGGTTCTTACAATAGATGTATTGATCGTTCTACTCTTCCTCCTTCTGGTCGGAGGAATAGTCCTAGTTGTCAAACAGTGGCATTTTGCAAGTGAGGCCTGCGAATGGCTGTACCAACGCGGCATTGCACGCGGTTTGCTTGAAAAAGGACGGGCGGAGGTGCGATTGTTTGAAAATCTGATCTATGGTTTTTACCGGAAATACCCGCGTCGTTTTTTGCCGATCTGTTTGCTCGAAGGCGCGTTTCACGCGCTCGGTGTTTTCGAGGTTTATTTTATATTAAGCAGACTGACCGATGGGGCCTCGGTTCTGAACGCATTCTTACTCGAATCAGTCAGCAGGCTTATCACCATTATATTCAAGCTCGTGCCATTTTTGATAGGGGTTGACGAGGCAGGAGCCCAATTTGTTGCTGAGACCGTGGGAATCGGCGCCGGCATTGGCGTTACGCTTGCTATCGTCCGAAAAGGGCGAATATTGTTCTGGGCAGCGATAGGCTTAGGATTGATAGTAAAGCGAGGCCTTACAATACGTGAAATACGTGAAGCGGGCTCTCGCTAACTCGCTAAAAGGATCGACTCGCCGATGCGAGCGCGAAATACACGCGCTCGGATACCATTTCATTACGAGTGTTTTGCGGCCATTTCCTTGAATATACCCGAATCCAGCAGCCTCGTCTTTCTGGCATCGAAGCACTCGAAAAGCGACACCGAGCAGGCCATAAGCCTTCCTTTTCTGTTGTGTAACTGATGGACCGCCCCGTTTTTCGTTAGAAACTGGATGTCCTGAAGATCAGTGTGGAACAGGTCGGCCGCTTTTTCAAAGGAGATAAGTTCAACCTGTTTATCACATCGAGGGCAAAACGCATGGGTTGAACGCCGCAAGTCAAACTTGCCAGAGTTCACCATATTCGAGTAGCTATCATCGTCCCGATCCATTGAGGTTCCTCCGATCTAAATTTCCCAAAATAACCCGAATCAGTAGTGCTAATATACTTATCCACTAATCACTTTTCTACCAGCGGGGGATAAATAATTCTTTAGGGTTTTATGAATATTTTCTGAATACTACTGTTCAAGCTGAAAGGCCATGCACAGGTCAAATAGACAATGGCGGTAATTTACAAATTCGGTCCCTACTTTCTTGATCCAACGGAGCGGACGCTTATGTACGGTGAATCCTTCGTTCAGCTGCCCCCGCGGGTTTTTGACACACTTTTAACATTGGTCAAAAATCACGGCCGTGTGGTCCGAAAGGAAAGGCTTCTTGATGAGGTTTGGGAAGGGACTTTCGTTGAGGAAAACAATCTCGCTCAAGCCATTTCCATGCTTCGCAAGCTCCTTCGAAGCGAGCCGGGAAAGGCATTTATCGAGACTGTCCCAAAAGTTGGCTACCGTTTTGCCGCGGCGGTTGAAGTTGCTGAGGGGGGCCCGAGCCTATTTCCTGTCGCGGCAAAGGCGGTCGATAACGAAACCCTCGGCTCTTTTGACCAGCCAGAGACACGCTACGTGCAGAACGGCGAAGTGAACATCGCCTATCAGGTCGTAGGGGAAGGGCCGATGGACATCGTTTTTGTGATGGGCTGGGTCTCGCATCTCGAATATTTTTGGGAAGAACCGCATTTCGCCGCCTTTTTGACAAAGCTTGCCTCGTTTTCTCGCCTCATTCTATTCGACAAGCGCGGTACCGGCCTTTCGGACCGCCTGCCTTTGGCTGAACTGCCGACCTTGGAACAGCGAATGGAGGACGTCCATGCAGTCATGGACGCCGTAGGCTCTGAACGCGCCGTGCTGATAGGCGTTTCCGAAGGTGGTCCGATGTGCGCCCTTTTTGCCGCAACCTATCCGAAACGCACTGAGGCTTTGGTAATGATCGGAACCTACGCAAAGCGGATCCGCGACGAAGATTATCCGTGGGGAGTGACTATGCAGGATCGGGATGAATTTTTTGAGCTTATGCGTCGCGATTGGGGTAAGCCCGTGGGAATAGAAGAGAGAGCCCCTTCTCTAGCTGAGGACCCAGCTTTTCGGGATTGGTGGGCGACATATCTTCGTATGGGAGCCAGCCCGGGCGCAGCGGTTGCCTTGACAAAGATGAATGCGGAGATCGACGTCCGAAATATTCTTCCGTCCATTCGTGTGCCGACGTTAGTGGTCCATCGAAAGGGCGATCTCTGCCTTAAAGTTGAAGAAGGTAGATTCGTTGCTTCGCAAATTCCCGGCTGTCGATATCTGGAATTGGACGGGATCGACCACTTGCCATTCGTCGGCAATCAGGACGAGATCGTTGATTCAGTTCGGGAATTCCTTGGCGGGTTCGATCGCGAACCGTACGATGACCGTGTCGTTGCCACGGTCCTTTGCGTCAAACAGGTCGGTTCGGCAGATGAGGTCCAACGCCGCACCGCAGTTGAACGCATACGGAGACATTTGGAGTTGTTCAATGGGAACGAGGTCTCTGCCGACGGAGCCGGCATTATTGGCACCTTCGACGGTCCCGCCCGTGCGATAAGATGTGCATCGGCGATATCCGACCTAGATCGTTCATCGACTATCGGACTTAGGATCGGGCTGCATACGGGCGAATGTGACGTCCAAAACCGTGTGTACAGTGGGTTTGCTGTCGAACTCGCGGCGTCTATTGCAGACGTCGCACCAGCCGGCCTGATCCTGGTTTCGCGGACCGTCAAGGACCTCGTCGCAGGGTCCGGATACTCATTTGAGGAAGTTGGTACCCGGTCGTTCGAAGGGCTCGAAGGAAACTGGCGACTATTTTCAGTTAAAAGATAGAACAAAAAAGGGTTATTGCCATGGCTCCAACATATGGCGCCGCTTTCGGGACGTGCGAAAATTGCCCGTTCCAGCCCATTCTGCTATCTTTGTTAGTTACCTTACTATCAGAAAAAGTTATTGTAAAGATCAACAGAATGGCTATATCCGCGAAGAAATTGAACCCAAGAGGTGCTGTGCGAGAGTCTTCACCTATCGTCGTAGAACCCGCAAAGACAACTGAAGCCGATGGATTTGCTCCGGAAACAAAAGTTCACGAGACCGCAAAGTCGTCGGCTAGCGATACCGAGCCCGCTCGCAGCAATGACCGTCACGGCCTGGATGAAGAGACCCTGATCGGTATCTATCGAACGATGTATCTGTCGCGTCGCATTGATGACAAAGAGATTCAGCTCAAGGGCCAAAACAAGATCTTTTTCCAAATTTCCGGTGCCGGCCACGAGGCGTTGCTCGCAGGTGCCGCGTTGGCGATGAAGCCAGGATACGACTGGTTCTTTCCATATTATCGCGACCGTGCCTTGATGCTCGGCCTGGGTATGACCGCTCAGGAAATGTTGTATTCATCGGTCGGGGCCGAGGTCGATCCAAATTCGCATGGCCGCCAGATGCCGTCACACTGGGGCAGCGTCAAGCTGAATGTTCCATCGCAGTCTTCTTGTACCGGAACCCAGGCTCTCCATTCCGTCGGCGCGGCTGAGGCAAGTTATCGGGCGTCGCTCGTCGACGAACTAAAGGACAAAGTAACTGGGTTCAAAGGCGACGAGGTCGTTTATATGTCGGTCGGCGACGGCACGACAAGCGAGGGCGAATGGTGGGAGGCCCTGAACACGGCGTGCAATCTGAAGCTTCCGGTGATCTTCGTCGTCGAGGACAACGGCTATGCCATCAGCGTGCCTGTCGAGGTCGGCACGGCAGGCGGCGATATTTCAAAGCTGGTCAGCGGTTTTCCTAACCTTTTGATGCAGAAAGTGGACGGCACCGACCCGCTCGCATCGTATGCTGCTTTCAAAAAAGCTGTCGAATACTGCCGCGAGCGAAAAGGCCCGGCGTTCATCCACGGCAAGGTCATCCGCCCCTACTCGCATTCGCTGTCGGATGACGAAAAGCTTTACCGGCCGGACGAGGAGCGCGAGGCGGATGCTTCGATCGACCCGATAAAGACGTATGCAGAGTTTTTGATGACCGAGGGAATCGCGTCATCCGAACAGCTTGAGGCTCTTCGGAAGGACGTTGACGACGAAGTAAATAAGGCCGCCGACATTGCGATCGAAACGCCGCAGCCGGCACCCGAAACTGCGTTGCGAAACGTCTTTTCGCCCGACGTTGACCCCACCGACAGACAGTTGTTTGATACCGAAAACGGTGCCGAACTCAGTGGCAACCCGGGCACGATGGTCGACCTGATCAACCGCTGCATGCACGAAGAGATGGAACGCGACCCGCGGATTGTCGTCTTCGGCGAGGACGTTGCGGATTGCTCACGTGAGGAATATCTCGATATCGTCAAGGGCAAAGGCGGCGTGTTCAAGGTGACCGCGAACCTGCAGAGAAAGTTTGGCGGAGCGCGCGTTTTTAACTCACCGCTTGCAGAGGCAAACATCGTCGGGCGCGCGGTCGGCATGGCCATCCGCGGGTTGAAACCGGTGGTCGAGATACAATTCTTTGATTATATCTTTCCGGCGATGATGCAGATCCGCAACGAGGTCGCGTTGACGCGTTGGCGGTCAGACGGCGACTGGAAATGCCCGATGGTGATGCGTGTCCCGGTGGGTGGCTACCTTAAGGGCGGAGCCGTATATCACTCGCAATCGGGTACGACGCTCTTCTCGCACACGCCTGGTTTGATGATCGTCTATCCTTCGACCGCACTCGACGCGAACGGCCTGCTGCGGACAGCGATCCGCTGCGACGATCCCGTTTTGTTTCTGGAACACAAACATCTCTACCGGCAGATCTACAACAAATCGGCTTACCCCGGCAGCGATTTCCTGATCCCGTTCGGCAAGGCAAAGCGAATCCGCGACGGCAGCGATGTTTCGATCATTACCTTTGGAGCGCTCGTCGAACGTTCGAACCAGGCTGCCAAACGTCTTGAATCGCAAGGCATTTCGGTCGAGATCATCGACCTGCGCACGCTCGTGCCGTACGATTGGGAAGCCATTGCCGAATCCGTCAAGAAGACCTCGCGCGTTATCGTCGCGCACGAAGACCCGATCTCATACGGCTACGGCGCCGAGATCGCCGCACGCATCGGCACCGATCTTTTCGAATACCTCGACGCCCCCGTCCGACGCGTCGGCGCCACCGACACCTTCGTCGCCTACGCCCCGCAGGTCGAAGATTTCATCCTGCCGCAGAGTGAAGATGTCGAGAAGGCCGTGCAGGATCTGATGAAGTACTAGCGGACGGAGACCGCGGAAGTGGATGTGATAATGACACTGATTCGCTCATTGCTTCTTCTCATTTTTCCTGCTCTGTCGCTTGCCCATCCCGGCGGAGGCTTGATCGCTCTCAATGAAAAAACAGTCATTTTCGGTGATCCCACAAACAACGCCCTCTGGCGAATGGAAAAAGGCGAGAGGCCGACCGCTCTATTTAAGAACTTTCACGTTCACTGGACGACGCTCGGCCTTGACGGAAACATCTACTCCGAGTCGTTTCAGGAAATAGGCGGGGCACTTTTCCGCATCGATCTCTCCGGCAAAGGACATTCAAAGGTAGCGGAAGAAACTGAACTGAATGCTGCGGCATTTGCCGTCGGAAGACGCGGCGAGTTGATCTTTCAAAAGGGCGGAGCAATAGTCGAGCGCTCGTCCGACGGTACGATAACCAACTTTCGCGGAAACGGCACTGTATCCAAGGGCGACCCGAAGCTCGAGCAGGTGATTGCCTATCACTGGTCGGGAAATACACTTTACTTTTCCGATGGTGCTGCGCTTCGTCGTGTCGGCGAAGATGGCGTCGTCCGGATTGTAGCCCGCTTAGCCGGAAAAATGCTTGATCAACAGATCTGGAACTCAACTGGTTCTCCGCGAGTTTGGAGTGTTGCTACCGATGCGATTGGGCGTATCTACGCAGCACTTCCAGACATCGGACAGGTTATCCGCATCGATCCCGATGGAAAACAAAACATAATCGATAGTTATTCGGCCCCATGGCGCGTAACCGCCGTTGCGGTCTTCGGCGATTCGGTCTTTTTTCTAGAAAGCAATGACCGGATCGACACGGGCCAGCGCGTAAGAGTCATGCGTGGTTCAAATCCTGCGGAAATATTCGGAGTAGTAGAGTAGCAGCCAATAATCGTCTTCGCTACAAGTATAAAGAAACTTGACGCATAATGGCTGGATGAAGATCGTTCTGATGTTTTTGTTCTTGCTCCTAGCCTCGCTTGCATTCTCTCAAAACCAGGTTCGCGAGTATCGCCAGGCAAACGAGCACCGGCTTCTAACCGAATACGTCCAGCTTCTCTCGATTCCCAACATCGCGTCCGACACGCCCAATATTCGAAAGAACGCCGAGTATCTTGTTGCCGAGATGCAACGGCGAGGGCTCAAGCCGCGGCTATTGGAGGCAGCCGACAAGAAAGTGCCGCCCGTGGTTTATGGGGAGTTCGACACACCGGGTGCGACGAAGACGGTGATCTTCTATGCGCATTATGACGGGCAGCCGACCGATCCGGCGGATTGGACGGGGAGCAAGCCGTGGGAACCAACATTGCGTTCGGCGGCGTTAGAAAAACAGGGGAAGACAATTCCGTTTCCGAAGGCGGGCGAGAAGATCGATCCCGAATGGCGGATTTATGCGCGCTCGGCTTCGGATGACAAGGCTGGCGTATTCGCGATCCTTACGGCGTTCGACGCGCTCATTGCTAAGGGCATAAAGCCGACGGTCAATATCAAGTTCTTTTTTGAGGGCGAGGAAGAGGCCGGTTCGCCGAACCTGAAGGAGATACTCGAAAAACACAAAGACCTGCTAAAGGCCGATGCGTTTATCGTATGTGACGGGCCGGTGCATCAGTCCGGCCGCAAGCAAGTGGTCTTCGGCGTTCGCGGCGATATAAATGTCGATCTGACGGTTTACGGTGCGGTTCGGCCTCTGCACAGCGGTCACTACGGCAACTGGTCGCCAAATCCGGCGATGCTGCTCGCACGGCTCCTTGCGTCGATGAAGGACGACCGCGGTAACATTACGATCAACGGCTGGGCCGATGACGTTGAGCCGCTGGGAGAGGCCGAGCTCAAAGCGATGGCCGACGCCCCGCGCTATGACGAGCAGTTAAAACGCGAACTCGGCATAGCGTTCACCGAAGGAGGCGGCAAGAGCCTGCTCGAAAGGATCAATCAGCCGTCGCTGAACATCAACGGCATCAAGAGCGGCGACGTCGGAGACCAGGCACGGAATGTGATCCCGACGTACGCGACCACCGTTTTGGACCTTCGATTGGTCAAGGGAAACGACCACATCCGCCAGGTCGCCAAACTGCGAAAGCATATCGAATCGCAAGGTTTTTACGTCATAGACCGCGATCCGACCGACGACGAGCGGCAAAAGCACCCGCTGATCGCGAAGTTCATTCACGTTCCCGGCAGCTACAACGCTCAGCGGACAAGGATGGACCTACCCGTCTCGCTTGCGGTCATCGATGCAGTGCAAAAGACCTCGGCTCAGCCGATCGTCCGCATGCCATCTTTGGGCGGCAGTCTTCCGCTGTCGATCATCAGCGAAACGCTCGATGGCATGCCCACCATCACAGTGCCGATCGCAAATCACGATAACAATCAGCACGCCGAAAATGAGAACATCCGCATCCAAAACCTTTGGGACGGCATCGAAACATTCGCAAGCCTGATGACAATGAACTGGAAGTGAATTAATAAGAATGGATGAACGGAAAACTACGGCTGCCGATTTCCGGTTTTTTCTGTGGTCCTGTGCGGTTAGCCCCGTCGATATGAAAGTTTTTTCAACAGTCTTACTTTTTCTAGCGCTGAGCTTCAATGTGTTCTCCCAGGCTTCGGTCGCGATGCCGACGAACCCCCAACTGATCGTGCTTGAAAACAAATGGCGCGCTGACACGCAAAATCGTGCTCTCGAGAGGGATATCGTTCAGGAAACATGGGATCGCGAAAGGGAAGAAGAACGACGACGACGAACCGAACGAGCTAACCAGATCCTCCGTGAACTTGAAGCGCCATCACGCGACACGTCAGGCAGCACTCCCATAAATGGACCTTCGCGTTCGGAACCGACAATGATCTACACGTATGAGTTAAAATTAAGGAACGAGAGCAAAAAAGAGGTGGTCTCGATAGTTTGGGAATACTTGTTTCTCGAATCCGACAGCGATCAAGAGGTGGGCCGGCGTAGATTTGAAAGCGAAGTGTCCATAAAGCCCGGAAAGACGAAAGGCGTGTCCGTAAGATCGTCGATCCCGCCGACGGGCACCATCAATGCTGTGAACGCTGATGCGAAAAAAAGCAGCGAAACGTTTAAGGAAAAGATCGTTATTGTCGCCGTCAAATACACCGATGGTTCCGCTTGGCCTAAATGATCGGACGCCAGCATAAAAAAGGGAAGGCCGCATGACCTTCCCGGATCACTTACCAAAGTTCAACTATCATTCCGCGTGAACATGGCTGTACGGGCTGACAGCAAGTATTGCCGGGAACTCGGCCGGCAACTCTGACCCGTCGATCTCGTGCCCGCAGATCGCGAAATCCAGCCCTGAGTTTCGGAAAGCGATCTCGTCCAATTCGGTCCTGAAATCGAATCCAGGCAGAATCGATGCAGTCAGTGCAGCCGGTGAATTCTTTCGCGGCAGCAGCTCGTCCATCATTGCGGTGTTATACGCGAAAACTGCCATTATCACGGCTGAGCGTTTCAAGTCTTGCTCCAGGATACGGTCGGAAACGTCCTGTGTCGTGTGCCAGGTGCGGGTCTGATACTCGATCGGATCCTGAATGAACTGAAAGCCGGGCAGGCCGACGCCGTCGAATGCCAGGTGGTCAGTGCCGCCCGTGTTGTTGATAGTAACGGTGGTCGCTCCCCACTCGCCGAATGGTTCGAGCCATGACTTGAACAGGCTCCTAAGCTGCTCGTTACCTTGAAGATAGATACCGCGAATCTGTCCCGTACCGTTGTCGAGGTTATAATAGGCAGAAAACTTTTCGTATCCAGGCTTTAATGTTAACGGAAGCTGATTTGCCTGCCCGCCGCCGGGCCCGAATGCCGGTGTAGAGCCGTCGCCCCGCTGTGCGAAATTCTTTGCTACGTATCCTCGGGAGCCTAGCAAGCCCTGTTCTTCACCGGTCCAAAGCCCTATCCGGATCGTCCTTCGGGGCTGCAGCCCTGCCGCCTGGATGATGCGTACGGCTTCCATCGCGACGGTCGAGCCGGCGGCGTTATCCGTTGCGCCGGTCCCTCCGTGCCAAGAATCGAGATGAGCTCCGACCATGACAACCTCATCCTTTAATTTCGGATCGGTTCCCGGTATCTCGGCAATCGTGTTGTAACCCTGAAGGTCGTCTTCCGTCCAGCTTACCCGCAGGTCAACGGTCATTTTTACCGGAACCCCCTGTCGAACAAGACGATAAAGCCGGTTGTACTGTTCGACCTCGGCAACAAATTGCGGGATGGTTGCAGGGGCGCCCTTGGATGCAATACGCATACCCGGCGTAGGTGTTGAGCCGGGAGCCATCGGCGGCAGGCTGGCACCCATTACACGGATCGCGCCCGCATCCACTACCGTTCCGGAATCGATCAAAGCGGCTGCGCCTTCTTCAAAATAGAAACGGTTCTTACGCGCATTGAACTGCTGCTGTGGCGAGGGAGTGAATTGCTGCTGTTGCTGCTGTTGACCGGGTTGAGCCGGCTTTGCCGCTTCCATCGCCCTCAGAGCATCGTCAGACTGGCGCTGGGCCGTCGGTTTGAAAATGTCCTGTACCGGCCTATCCGGCACCGTCAGGACTATCGCGCCTTTCAGCTTGCCCTTATATTTCTCTAGGCCAGCCTCGTCCGCTGCGTCAACGAACACGACATCTGCAGTTATAGGACCGGGTGTGGACGGCGACCAGGCTTTCGGATACGAACGCAGCGGGGTTGTCTGATCGGCGGCTGTTACGACCGCTGAGTAATACTTAACCTCCCAGCCCCGGCCGAATTCGCCCCATGGGTCGACCGCAGCATTTTTCAGCCCCCATTTCTCAAGCTGCTGCTTTGTCCACTGATTGGCCCGTTTCTGCCCGGGCGAATTGGTCAACCGAGGGCCAATGACATCGGTCATGTAACGAATGGTCGCCATCGCCTGAGAGCGGTTCATTCCTTCATCCTTTATCTTGGCAATGGCTTCCGACGAAACAGCCGGCTTTTGAGCCGCGGCGAGCATCGGCGCGACGAGAGAGACGACTATGAAAAAAACGATACTTTTCTTTCGAGACATTCCTGATCACTCCTGACTATAAATTAGGGAAGAGGTTTCGGGCGCGACAGCGCGTTTCCTGACCGCACTGTGTCGACAAGACAACAAATGCGGGTCGTTCACTAACCAACGGCAAAAAGGCGTGAGGCCAAGATACATGGCCGATTACCCGACGGTCGCGCGAACCGGGCGTGCCTTTCGATCATTTCGGCAATTCTGACAAGAATATGCCACAAAAGCCCGCAAACGCAATCAAACGGTGACGAGGCGATAGATTCCGGTGCCAAGGCGTTCGGCAAACCCTTCGTTGACGAGCCGATGATTTGCCCGGCCCGATTCCCAGCGATAAAAGCCGAACTTACCCGATAGCTCGCCGCGCTGGGTCATCCCACAGAGCTGGAGATACGCTCGGGCAAGCTCGAGCACCGCCTTTTCGCGGTCTAGCTTTATCGAAATCTCATCAGGAAAACGAGCTTCGGCCAGTGTCCAAATGTAAGTGAACTTCGGCACGTAAACCACTTCCTGGGGCACGACCTTCATTCGCCGCTGGAGTTCGTCGAGAGCTTTCGTCAAGTCGGTTTTATTCTTGAATCCACAAGCTGTTCGCAGATCGCTGGTCGCCATTTCCCATTCTTTTCTGAGCACAGCAAGGACCCTTCTTGCATTTTCCGAAAGAACGCCGGTTTCGGCCTTTCTGGAACAGCCCCAGAGCGAATTGAATACCGGGATCATTCGGCGTGCCAGGAACCACGACTTTCCCTTGACCAGCTTGCCGTAATAGACATTTCCCCGGGCGATCACTTCATCCTTTAAAACCCACGCCCGGCTTGCTTCTTGATCTTTCTGGACGTTTCGCGGCATATGGGCGTCGCGGCGGCCGCAAACGGCTATATAGACGGACGGCAGACCCTTTCGCGCATCGGTCAGGCCGAGGCAAAAGCCAAGATCTTCTACCATCGATTCAACATCGAAAACCGAATCCACCCTAAGCGCTTCTTCTCGCCGCCATTTGCGGTCACGGTATTGTTCTATCTCTTCGGGCAGAGGCATGCTGCGATACGGCGGAACCCGGTCAGTGGTTTTGGTTCAGGGGCGCAGAAGATGATAGTCAAAATAAAAGCGGCGGGCAATTCGGTAACCGCCCACCGCCTGATCCATGAACAGCCGCTCGCGACGCTTGCCGCGGCGGTCAATCTTGGGTTGCCCTCGGTCCCTTTCGGATCGGCGACGACGAAACGACAGTAATGATGGAGCCTTGCTGAAGCTTGATGTCGTCGCGGCCCTGAACGACTACCGAGCCCGCACCGGCGCCACCGCCGATTATCGCACCGATCGCCGCACCCTTACCACCGCCGGCTATCGCTCCTATAAGGGCCCCGATGCCTGCACCGATTCCTCCGCGTTTCGCGGTTTCTTTGGTCTGGCTGTCCCCTCTAGCGGTTCCTTCAGGTTCGGTCTTTACTTCCTTGCCCTGAGCGTCCTTGATGCCCGCAAGCGTTCCGGCGAAATCGTATTCCTTTCCATTCGCAAGCGTGATCTTCGTGAAGTTGAAAGTCACGTTCGAGCGGCCCGACACCTGGCCCGACCGGCTGACGCCAGAGATAAAGCCCTCAATGATCGCGCCGCGAAATTCTTCCGGCGTAGTGACTGTCATGCGGAAACGGTCGTTGTTCTGAGAGATTTTTGTATCGATCGGATTTTCGAGAACGCCCGAGACCGTCTCACCGTTCGGCACGATGAACTCGCCGATCCGCGGTGTGACTATCGACGGCGTGCCGCTTGTTTTCGTTCCATTGTCGTCCGGGTCGTTGCTGGAAAAGATCTCGTCGTCCACAACATCATCATTTTCCTCGATGCCTAGCTTCGCTATCGCGTCAGTCTTCGTATAAAAGCTTTCTGCGAAGATCGTCTCGTTGAGGTAATCGGTCGTGATACGCCGCGTCACCTTCATCGATCGCCCGCGATCGGTCGAAGTGAATGTGATCGTATAATCGGTTTCGCCCCCGATGCTGGCGATCGTCAGCACATCGCCCCTAAGGGTTGCGCGAAAACGCATCGTCTTTCCGCCGGTAGTTTCAACTTTCTCCCGCCCATCCGCGATCAGCGTCACCGGATCTGCATTGGATGAAGCAAGCGTAATGGTATTGCCGCGAACCATGATAGCTAACTCACGCGGGGCCTCGAGCTTTGACTCAAGTTCCTTTCGCTGGCTTCCTGAGACCGTCGTGGCCGAAAGCACATCGGCCACCCGCTCGCTCTTTGACGTGTCAAGCCGATAAGTTCCAGTAAGTCTTTCGTTTACCGTTGTATTGGCCGTGCCCCGACCGTCGCCGACTTTGCGTGCTTCCGCGGTCATAACATTTCCGGCGATCAACAGACCGATCGCGGCGAACGCCAACATCGCTTTATTAATGCGTTTCATAATCACTGCTCCTGAAATATCGATAGATGGCACACTGCTGCCTACACCACTTGGAAGCATTTTTCATACCAAAGGTTTCACGGCGACGGCGCCCCGTTCGCGTGTGTTAAGATACGAATCAAAATCAGGCAGTTGCCCGAGGATCTACAACCAATGTCAGCAAACTCTTACAAGGCCACCATACGCTATGCAGGCGACGAATTCTTTATCGGAACGCCACCCAGCGGACACGCTCAAGTCATTGATACCAAAGGTGATAGGAAGGAGGCGGCGACTCCGGTGGAGATGCTTCTCGTCGCGGTGGCCGCCTGTACCGCCGCCGATGTGATATCGATTCTGCTCAAAAAACGACAGCAGGTCACCGAATATCGCGTAGAGATCGAGGGCGTCCGAGCCGAAGAGCATCCACGCAAGTTCTTGAGCTTTCATCTTAACCATATCGTGCATGGGCGTAGCGTTTCGGAAAAGGCCGTTGCCGATGCAATTGAACTTTCCGACACAAAATATTGTTCCGTTGCAGCGACAGTCCGCCCGACTGCCACGATCACAACCGGCTTTGAGATCGTCGAAATACCATAAGTTCCCTTTCAATATGCGACCGAAATTGATCCAAACCGTTTTATTTTTTCACTCAATAATTGTAATTGCGGCATCATCAGGACTCGGCCAGAGGCTGGCATCGCCGGGGATAGACGGCTATCGACTGCCGGACGACTTGCACATTAGGATCGTGAAGGCAGAGGACGCACGCGACCCTGCACCGGTTGTAGATATGCTGACGAACGCGAATAGTGCCGTACGCTATCGGGCGGCTCTGGCCGCCGGACGTATTGGCGATGAGCAAGCGATCACGCGGCTTGCCGCGCTTCTCGAGGATAGATCGGCAGATATCCGTGCGATGGCCGCCTTTGCCCTCGGTGAGATCGAATCATTGAAGGCCGCAGATTCGATCTTAAAGGCTCTGGAAAACAAACAAACTCCAGATGCCGTCCGTGCTCGCCTCGTCGAAGCCGCCGGAAAGATCGCGGCGGCAAATCTCGGCCCCCTAAATTCTCCGGCATCGTCGCGCGATCCGAAAGTCAACGAACTCGGCGAGGCTATTCTCAACGTTCTCGATGCCGAGGAGTCCCGTCGTGATAAACAAGATAAGCTTACCATTGTTTTGGGGCTGACGGCTGCCTTGCGTTCGCGGCCAGAAGCCTCAGAGCCGTCAATCGCACAATTCCTAACGAATCTGGATGCCAGGATCAGAGCCGATGCTGCAAATTCACTCGCCCGTCTTCGTGCCAAGAACTCGAACATGGCGCTGCGTGCGATGTTGATGAACGATGACGACGCCGTGGTCCGAGCCAATGCCGCACGGGCGCTTGGCGCAGCGGACGACAAAGAATCGATCGGGATCTTGATCGATGCTGCTACGGAAGACGAAGATAGCCGCGTTCGTGTTTCGGCTATTCGTTCTCTCGCCATGCTTCGCGATGCAAAAGCGGCCGACCCACTGCTTAAGCGCGGCGAAGAACTTTTGCTTATCTATGCAAAAGCAAAAAGGCCGAATTATATTCCGATCGAACATAGCGAGTTTGTCGAGATCGCGACCGCACTGGGCCAGCTCATCCCAAACAGCTTTAATGAGCGAGCGATAAAGTTGTTTCGTGAATTCGGGAAGATCGATCGGGGACATACGTCGGAAGTTTACGTCGCACGGGTCCGCGTTGCGCCGGCCCACGGCGATGGCGACAGCCCCGAACTTGATGATTGGAAACAGTATCGGACGCTTGCTCAGATCGTCGGCGAATTTGCGGTAATTCAGCCGACGACGGATGAAGGAAAGCGATTAAAGGAAGAGGCTCCCGGCGTTCTGCGGCCGCTCGCGCTGGCGTTTGCCGAGGCCGATCCGGCGAAAGAGGGGAAAAAGATGCTGGCCGCGCCGGATGTGCTTCGGGCCTTTGCAAGATTCAAGCCTGACGATCTACGAGAGATACTACACATCGCTCTGAAAAATCCGGACGTTTACATTCGCGCGACCGCGGCAAGCCTACTTGCTGACCTGCCTGTGGAACGCGGCACGCGAACGATGCTTGAAAGGGCTTTATTGAGCGCCCTGTCAACTGACACCCGTGAAAACGATGCACAATTGGCCCTTCTCGAAGCGACAGCAAAGGTAGATGGGGCCGGAGCGGTGGATACGCTCTATAAAGCCCTCGATGCCCCAGACTATCTTGTCAGAAAAAAGACGATCGAACTGCTGAACAACGCTGAGCTATTGAAAAGACAGCCTGGTGCAAGCCTCGTCGTCGCAAATGCGATGTCGCAAAGCAAAAACCGCGTGCAGCCCTATGAAAAAAAGGCCGGCACAAGACTCGGCCAATTGCTGAACACAGATGTTGATTATCGCCGCGCGTTGGCCCGAAAGAACGGGACAGTGCGTGCGTTGTTTACCACACAGAAAGGCACTTTTACCATCAACCTATTGCCTGAGGATGCTCCGCTGACGGTGGATAATTTTGTAAAGCTTGCCCGTTCAGGTTATTTCAACGGCCTCGAGGTCCACCGTGTAGTGGCGAATTTCGTGATGCAGGACGGTGACCCTGTTGGCAACGGCAGCGGCGGGCCGGGCTGGTCGATCAGGTGTGAGGTCAATATGGTTCCCTACGAACGCGGTGTGGCCGGAATGGCATTGAGCGGCAAGGACACCGGCGGCTCGCAATGGTTCATTACACACTCCCCCCAGCCGCACCTAGATGGCGGCTACACGGTCTTCGGAAAAGTGAACGAAACGGGAATGAAGGTCGTAGATAAGATCGTCCGCGGCGACAAGATCGTAAGCGTGCGCATCATGGGGCGGTAATTTTAACCGCGGAGACGCGGAGACGCAGAGAGTGTTAGAGAAAGGATTGAGCGAAACCGACCGTGCTGCAATAGCGAGTCACAAGGGACTTGCGGACGTTCTGGCGTGGGCGGCGACGAAGCCGAGATCGGACGTGCATCCGCAGACAGTCGCCGAGGTGATCACGCAGGACGAGTTTACGCACGATGTGATCGTTCCGTATCGCAATGTATTCCTCGTTTACGACACCACCTGACTCGGAGCCGTGACGGCGGTCGCCGTCTGGGACAAACATCCAACTGCGAACGAACTGCTCGAACGCCGACTCGCGAAAGGCTGGAAACCGAAACCGTCGAATCGGAAAGACGGGGACGCGATTGAAGGGCACGCGGCTTGTTTGATCGACGGCAGATAATATTTCTTGTTGCGTGGTGTGCAACACGCTATAATAGCTTCGGATGATAAAGTCGTTTCGCCACAAAGGACTAAAGAAGTTCTTTGAAACCGGAGGTCAGTCTGGAATTCAGCCGAAACACGCGAAGCGGCTTCGAATGCAGTTGGCGGCCCTGGAGACGGCGAAGAGCATTGACGATATGGACATTCCGGGGTTTCGTTTGCATTCGTTAAAAGGAAAGGAAGAAGGCAGGTGGTCGGTCTGGGTCAATGGAAATTGGCGAATGACGTTCGAGTTTATTGAGGGGCACGCTCACGTGCTCGACTATGAGGACTATCACTAATGGCGATGTATAACCCGCCGCATCCGGGCGAATTCATAACTGAGGTTTATCTTGAGCCCAACGAAATATCGGGCCGCGAGCTTGCGGCGGCGCTGGACGTGTCGCCGTCAACGCTGAATCGACTATTGAACGGGTCGAGCGGTGTTAGCCCGGCGATGGCCCTCCGCCTTTCGAAGGCACTGGGCCGTTCGCCGGAAAGCTGGTTGGCGATGCAGTCGAACTTCGATCTTTGGCACGCTCGCCGGAGCATTAAACTGGGCAAGGTCGGCAAGTTGAAATTAACTGCCGCATGATCGAATGGAGAGTGTCGAACCCCGCCGTGCATTCGGCGGCATGACAAAAGAGGAGCGCCGCGAGGTTGAGATCGAAGAGGGACTGGATAATCTGGCCCATTACCTCGACGGGCTGTTCCGCATTCCCGGGACTACGTGGCGGTTCGGGCTGGATTCGCTGATCGGGCTTGTACCCAATGTGGGCGACACGTTGACTTCCTTCGCTTCGTTCTACATCCTTCTGGCTGGGGTTCGTTATGGTGTGCCAAAGATCACGCTGTTGCGGATGGCGTTCAACATAGGGCTGGATTACGTGGTCGGGACGATACCTTTTCTGGGCGATGCTTTCGATCTAATCTGGAGATCCAACCGACGGAACATGGACCTGATCCGCTCGCGTGCGACCGGAAAGGACAAAGGCACCACATCAGATTACCTATTCGTATTTGGAATCATCGGAATCTTGATCCTGCTGCTAATTGGCTCTATCTTCGTTAGCGTTTACGTTATCTGGGCGGTGCTTTTCGCTATTTTTTCATTCAACTACTGATATGTGGGTGGCAATGCAGTATGCTTTATGTAGTATATTCGCGTAGATTCTTCTAATTATGAGTATTTCATCAGTAGAAGTTCAGCCCCTGGCGGTTGAGGTGGCATTTGCCGAGGACGCGTTGAATGTGGGTCTTGCGGACGGTCGGATCATTTCGGTTCCGCTTAGCTGGTTTCCCCGTCTTGAAGAAGCAAGCGGCAGCGACCGCAAGAATTGGAGGCTGATCGGGGGCGGCTTGGGGATCCGCTGGGCCGCGATCGATGAGGACATTTCGGTCGAGAGCCTACTTCGTCTGCGTTGAAAATTGGGAGATCGCTGAATGTCCGCCAAAACACTTGAGTGGCTCGTCGTCGCGATCTTCTTTGGCTGCTTCTTCTTTTACACGATCCTGGAGACCGCCTGGCTGAACAAAAAGAACGATGTCCCGCTCGGCAAAGCGTTCGCATTTTCCTTCGTGACAAATATTCTTTGTATCTCGATCGGTTTTTTTCTTTCGTTCATCATTTTCGGTGTTCTTCTCGCGCTTGCTTGGGACGGCACGCTCTCGCAAGTATCGGGCAATGACTGGCGGATCTGGGCGGCGTCGCTTACAGGGGCATTCGCTCCGCTGTTACTGCTGATCATCGCAAAGCGTGTCGGATTGTGGTTCATTGGAACCGCTGCGGTCGGTCGGCCGATGCTCTTCTCTGCAGTATCTTCGTTGATTTTCCTGCTCTTCGTTGTCTCGTTGCCCGTTCTTTTCGCCTATTTTTCCTGACCCGGATCAAATATGCACATCATCGTCGGCACCGCAGGGCATATCGATCACGGCAAAACGACGCTGATCAAGGCACTGACCGGCACCGATACTGACCGACTTCCCGAAGAAAAGAAACGCGGAATAACCATCGATCTCGGCTTCGCCGAGCTCGATCTTGGCGATCACAGCATCGGTTTCGTTGATGTGCCGGGCCACGAGCGGTTCGTCAAGAACATGCTTGCCGGGGCGAGCGGCATCGACCTTGTCCTGCTGATCGTCGCGGCGGATGAGGGCGTGATGCCGCAGACCCGCGAACATTTCGACATCTGCCGCTTGCTTGGCATCCAGAACGGGCTGGTCGTCGTTACCAAAAAGGATATGGTCGATGAAGAATTGCTCGACCTGGTACGGCTGGATGTTGCGGAACTGGCCGAGGGATCGTTTCTTGAGGATGCACCGGTCATCGCGGTCAGCTCGACGGATGGCGAAGGGCTCGACGAACTGCGCGAGGCAATAGCGATGGCCGCAAACTTGGTCGGCGTGCGCCGCGACGATCAGGTAACGCGGTTTCCGATCGACCGCAGTTTCGTGATCAAAGGCTTTGGTACCGTCGTTACCGGCACGCTCGCCAGCGGCGAGATCCGCGAAGGTGATGAGCTTGAGCTGTTGCCTGATCAACGCAAGGTCCGCGTCCGCGGCCTGCAGACGCACGGGAAACCAACCGCGATCGCAGTGGCCGGCCAACGTGTTGCCGTTAATTTGGCAGGCATCGACCATACGGAAGTGGTCCGCGGAATGACGCTGTCCAAGCCCGGAACGCTCGAGCCAACCCGGGTCATTGATGCCCATGTCGAGGTGCTAAAGGACGCCCCGAAGCCATTGCGGTCACGGCAGCGGGTACGCATTCACATCGGCACGGCAGAGGCCCTTGCACGTGTCCAAGTAATTGAAGAAGAGGCAGAGATCCTGCCCGGCACATCAGGCTATGTTCAGCTTCGCCTTGAGGTGCCGGTCACGGCGATGATGGGCGAACATTTCATCATTCGCACCTACTCTCCGCAGACGACTATCGCCGGCGGCATCATGATCGACCCAATGCCGCCCAAACATCGTGCCCGAGATTCGGCTGCGGTTCGCGGATCCCTTGAAAACCTTCGGGCTGCCGCCGGTGACCACCGGGCGATGACGGCTTTTCTGGTTGAAGCGGCCGGCGAGCGCGGTGTCGAGATCAATGGGTTGCAGGTGCGTACCGGCTGGAAAACGGGAGTGATCCGCGAAGCCCTCGCGGCTAACGTTGCCGCCGGCGCGGTCATCGCGGCCGAAGCCTTTTGGCTTGCAGCCCGAACGTTCGAGGATCTAAAGCTCCGAGCGGTCGAGGCCGTCGAGGCGCACCACACGACAGATCGTCTTTCGAAAGGTATCCCTCGCGACCTGCTGAGGGACAAGGCCTTTCGAAAGGTACCGCCCGGAATTTTCAGAGCAGTTATCGCTGAACTTGAGAGGGAAAACAAGCTGATAACCGCACAGGACCTTGTAAAGCTGGCGTCCTATTCCCAGCAGCTTTCGCCGGCCGAGGCCGCCTTTCTTAACCATGTCGAGAAGGAACTTCTTGCAGCGGGCCTTTCGCCGCCGAAGATCGATGAGGTCCTGGCAAGTGCGGATCAGGCAATACCGGCAGCACAGGCAAAAAAGCTTCTCGCGGCCACGGGCGTGATGGTTAGGGTCTCCGATGAATTTATTTTCGCACGCGCCTCGATCGATGATCTTACCGGACTGCTTCATGAACGTGCCGAGTCATTCCCAAACCGGCTGATCGACGTGCCCACGTTCAAGGAACTTGCAGGTGTTTCGCGCAAGTATGCTATACCGCTGTTGGAATATTTTGACCGCGTCGGCATAACAAAACGAGCGGGAGATAAGCGTATAATTGTGTAATGAAGAAATTCCTGACCGCAAAATGGCACGACCTTATAATGGCGAACTACGATGTCGATCCCGCATTGCTCAAGCCGCGTGTGCCGATGGGAACCGAGTTAGACCTGCATGAAGGAAGATGTTTTGTCAGCCTGGTGGGGTTCATGTTTCTTGACACGCGGGTGCTGGAATTTCTTGTTCCCTTTCACGTCAACTTTGAGGAAGTGAACCTGCGTTTCTATGTGAAACGCGAGGCCGGTGATGAACTTCGCCGCGGCGTCGTCTTTGTCAAAGAGATCGTGCCGAAGGCAGCCATTGCCGCGGTCGCGCGAACCCTATATGGCGAGCCTTATGAAAAATGGAAGATGTCAAATTATCGCGATGACGAGCATGTTCGGTATAGCTGGACGAAAGGCGATTGCATCAACACAATCAGCGTAAGGCGTGGTGAAAACACGGGCGTACCGGACGAGAATTCCCACGGCGGGTTCATCATTGAGCATTACTGGGGCTACACAAAACGCGGACCGCAGCGAACCGATGAATATAAGGTCGAGCACCCGAAATGGGAGCTTTTCGCCACGGAAGATCCTAAGATCGACGTCGATTTCCGAGCAACTTACGGAAACGAGTTTGCATTTCTTTCCGATTCCAAACCTTATTCAGTCGTCTTGGCGAAGGGCTCCGAAATCGCGGTTTATAAGGGCGCGCCGATTCGAATTTGATCATGGCAATCATTGGAATTGTTGCTGTTGCAAGAAACAACGCCATCGGCAAGGACGGCAAGCTGCCGTGGCATTACCCTGCTGACTTGAAGTTCTTTAAGCAAACCACCACCGGAAATGCCGTAGTGATGGGGATGAACACTTGGCGATCGATAAGGCGGCCGCTGCCGAACCGTCTTAACATCGTCCTGAGCCGTTCAGCCCAGCTAGAGCGGTCTGAAAATTTGATCTTCTTACGAAGCGAAAGGGAAGCGCTCGATCTGGCGAAATATCTGAGATGCGAACTTTTCGTGATCGGCGGATCGAAGACCTACGCAGAGTTTGCCGATTCGATCGATAGTTGGATAGTCACGCGAGTTCCTATTACCGTTGATGACGCCGACGTTTTTCTGCCCGCCGAATTTCTAGATGGATTTACTTTAGTTGAAACTCAGGAACTCTCAAACGGTCTGGTTGTCGAGGTATTCCGTCGATAAGCGGTTTGGTGTATCATTGACTGCAATACGGGCCCCTTTAATGACGAAACGATGAAGGCAATGGCAGATGATCAATTTCTTAGGTTCGTGCTAGCAATCGTTGCCGGTGTCGCAACCTTTGCTGTCCTGTCTTATTTGACCGGCGGCTGGCTGCCGTTTCTTGAATTTGCACTTGCTGGAGCGGTCGTTTATCTGATCGCGAGGAGGTGAACTTATGATGGGTGGAAGGTCTTGGGACGATTGGATCGAGGAGTACGCTGAGGGGCATCAGCACCCGATCAATCGCCTGATGCACAGCTTTGGTATTCCGATGATCGCGCTGTCGGTACTGATGGTGCCGGCTTGTTTCTTTGTCGGCGGGCTATGGCGGTTCGCTCTGGGCCTCTTCGTTATAGGCTGGATACTCCAGTTTGTCGGCCATTATTTCGAAGGCAAGCCGCCCGAATTTTTCAAGGATTACCGGTTCCTTTTCGTTGGGCTGCGCTGGTGGTTCAAGAAAGTCGTCGGCGTTAAGTGAGAGTATCCCTATTGTTTTAGCAGAGCTGATAGCTATTAGCCGATAGCTGTCAGCTTTTAGTTTTTACCTGCTTTTGCGTGCGGCTGAAACTATTGGCAAAATAGACCAGAACAACACGATCCCTGCGCTTCCAAATATGACCGCCACAGCTAGAATGAAACTATCCACCGACCTCGACCAACTTTGTATCAACACGATCCGCACGCTTTCATTGGACGCGGTTCAGAAGGCCAATTCCGGGCATCCGGGGCTGCCATTGGGCATGGCACCGACTGCTTATGTGCTGTGGACAAGATTCTTAAGGCACAATCCGAAGAATCCGAAGTGGTTCAACCGCGACCGGTTTCTGCTCAGCGCCGGGCACGGCTCGATGCTTATCTACTCCTTGCTGCATTTGACAGGCTACGACCTGTCATTGGACGAGCTAAAAAATTTCCGCCAGCTCCATTCTAGAACTCCGGGCCATCCGGAGAATATTCTGACACCCGGCGTAGAGATAACCACGGGCCCGCTGGGCCAGGGTTTCGCGAATGGTGTCGGGATGGGCATAGCTCAGAAGCATTTGGAGGCAAAGTTCAATCGGCCCGGTCGTAAGATCATTGACCACTTCATTTACTGCATCTGCTCGGACGGCGATCTAATGGAAGGGGTCAGTTACGAATCCGCCTCGCTGGCCGGGCACCTTAGGCTGGATAATTTGATCTATCTTTACGATGACAACCAGATCACTATAGACGGGCCTACGAGCCTAACGTGGAGCGAAGACGTTACAAAACGATTCGAATCCTGCGGCTGGGAGGTCACGGCCGTCGAGGACGGCAACGATCTTCGAGCCATTGAAGACGCTATACGGGCCGCGCAGGAGAGCATTGGAAAGCCCAAACTGATCCGCATCAAAACCATCATCGGTTTCGGAATGCCGAAACAGGGCACCAGCAAGGCTCATTCCGATGCACCCGGCGAAGATGCAGTGAAGGAAACGAAACGAAATCTGGACTGGCCCGAGAACAAGAGCTTTTTCGTGCCGAAGGAGGTACTAAGCCATTTCCGTACTGCCGTGAAGAACGGTTCACAACTTGAGAAAGAATGGGAGGCATCGGTCAAGGAGTATGCGAAAGCGTTTCCAGATCTTGGAAAGACCCTTCGTGAAACCCGTTCGGGCCAACTGCCCGACGGCTGGGAAAATGCGCTGCCGAAATTCGACGGCGTCGAGGCCAAAGCCACGCGTGCCTATTCCGGCGAAGTGATCAACGCCATCGCTGACAAGATACCTCAGCTTATCGGCGGCTCAGGTGATCTGACACCATCAAACAACACATTTATCAAATCGTCCGCCGACCTTCAGGCCGGGCGTTATGCAAACCGCAACATTCATTTCGGTATTCGCGAGCACGCAATGGGCTCTACGATGAACGGCATGGCCCTTTACGGGAGCGTCATCCCGTTCGGCGGCACGTTCCAGACCTTTTCCGATTACATGCGCCCGGCCATCCGCCTAGCGGCCCTGTCGCACATACAGGTGCTGTTCGTGTTCACGCACGATTCCATCGGCCTCGGCGAAGACGGCCCCACGCACCAGTCCGTCGAACACCTTGCGGCGTTAAGGGCGATCCCTAACCTCGCCGTGATCCGCCCCGCCGACGCCCACGAAACGCGCGAGGCCTGGCGAGCCGCTCTCAAACGCACCGACGCTCCGACAGCTTTTGCGTTTTCGCGTCAAAAGGTCGCTTTGATCGACCGTAAGAAATACGCAAAAGCTGACGGCCTTCACAATGGAGCTTACGTATTGGCCGAGGCCGAGAATAAGGTCGGAAAAACGGTAACGCCCAAGCTCATCCTGATCGCGACCGGTTCGGAGGTTTCGTTGGCCCTGGACGCGCGCGAACGTCTGCAGAAGGCCGGCACCCCGACCCGTGTAGTCTCAATGCCGTGTTGGGAATTCTTCGATGCCCAGTCGCCCAAATACAAGGAATCCGTCCTGCCTGCCAAGGTAAAGGCCCGCCTCGCCATCGAAGCCGGCGTCTCTCTTGGCTGGGCGAAGTACGTTGGTGACTCGGGTGCTACTCTTACCGTCGATCGTTTCGGAGCTTCAGCCCCGGCGGACGATGTCTTTCGCGATTACGGATTTACCGTCGAAAATGTGGTCAAAAAGGCAAGGAAATTGAACTGATCATCACCGATGCAAGTTCCAGCCACGCCATCTTTGGTGCTCGACATTAACCGCGTCCGTCGCAACGCCGAGCGGATGAGCGTTGTTGCAGCCCGTAATAAAGTGCGCTTGCGGCCGCATATCAAGACGCATAAATGTATTGAGGTGGCCCGGATACAGACGGCCGGGCATGATGGCGCGATTACGGTTTCGACGCTGGCTGAGGCGCGGGCATTTGCAAAGCATGGTTTCAATGACGTCACTTACGCGGTCCCCATTGAACGCGGTAAGTTTGCCGAGGCTGTCGAGTTACTGAAGAGCGGCGTTATGCTGAATCTGTTAACGGACGATGCGGAAACGGTGAAAGCATTGGATATAGCCGCTGGCGAAGCCGGTGTGCGGTTCGATGTGTTTTTGAAGATCGACTGCGGTACACATCGAGTTGGAGTTGAGCCGCATACACCAGAAGCGGTTGCTATCCCTCGGACGATCTCCGACGCAAAGAACCTCGAGTTCGCCGGCATTCTCACGCACGCGGGGCATTCATACGACGCTAGAACCAAGGAAGATATCGTCAAGGTCGCACGACACGAGCGTGATGTGATGGTGGGGCTGGCTGATCGGCTGCGCGGCATGAGCATCGAGGTGCCGACGGTTAGCATCGGCTCCACGCCGACGATGTCCACCATCGACCACCTCGACGGCATCGACGAGATACGCCCCGGCAACTACATTTTCTTCGACAATTTCCAGGCGACGCTCGGAAGTTGTTCGTTCGAAGACACGGCATTGACGGTACTTGCTGCGATCATTCACAAAGACAAGACACGGAATCGGCTCGTCATTGATGCCGGTGCTATAGCTCTTTCAAAAGACCGCGGACCGGTTGGGCTCGATCCCGGCTGCGGATATGGCCGCGTGCTTGATGTTGAAGGAAACGACACCGGGATGCGGGTAAACGGGCTTTCGCAGGAGCACGGTGAGGTAGATGCGGCTGACGCGTTTGAAAAATTCGCAATCGGCGACCGCGTTCGCGTACTTGCAAATCATTCGTGCCTCACTGCCGCCCAGCATTCGCATTACAACGTGTTGGAGAATGGCAGGATCATCGACAAGTGGGAAACACACCGCGGATGGTAATTGTTTGCATCGCAGAGATTTCGGAGAGCCCTCCGGCAATCTAGAACAACGCCCTCACCGCACTTCTAAGCCTGCTTACAACATCTTTGTCATTTGGCGTGTTTGCCGGATAGATCACGTTTGTATTCATAACAATGACCGATGCCTGATTTGATGCCGGTTCGAAGTCGATATAGCTAATGAAGCCGTTCTGGTCACCGCCATGCCCGATGAAAGTGCGGCCTTCGCGGCGGTTGAGGAAGAAGATCAGGCCGATGTCCGTCGTGAAACCGGCATTGCCATTCGCGTCGGTCCCGGCGGGCAACTGCGGCCGGAACATTTCCTCAAGAGACGGGCGCTTGAGAACAGTATCGTAAATGCCCCGATCGCTTTCGCTCCCGGTTCCGACTACAAAGTTCAAGTATTTCACAATATCCAAAACCGGCGAGTTCAGGCCGCTGTTCGAGACGGTAATACCGGTGTCGGCATCAAAGCGGCCCTCGGTGCGTTTGCCGTCACGGATGTAGTAGCTGTGCGAGCGATGTTTCAAAAGGTGGGGCGGCGTGGTATCGAAATAGCTTCGGGTCATACCTAGCGGCCGGAAAATGTTCTTTTCGATATAGCTTTCGTACGATTCTCCCGTTATGACCTCGATCGTTCGGCCTAAATAAACTACTCCGGGATTCGAATAACTAAATTTCGAACCCGGCTTAAAAAGCACTTCGGTGAATGGGAACATCGCCACCAGCTGCGACCATTCCGTGGGCTCAAACGGCTCCCAATCTTTGCCTTGCCGCCACGGCCAGGTGCCGCCGCGGAATCCGCCCGAATGGGTCAGCAGATGACGGATCGTCACCTGGTCCATCGAGCCATGGGAATTGTGTATCTTTCGCAACTCGGGAAGGTATTTCGTTAAAGGATCGTCCAGTTTCAAAGATCCGCGGTCGCGAAGCTGCATAATCGCTATGCCGGTGAATGGCTTCGTATTCGACGCCCAGTGGTAGATCGTCTCTGTATCAACGGACTGTTTCTTATCGAGGTTGGCGGAGCCGTGATGGACCTCTGCAACAATCTTCCCGTCTCTGATAAATACAAAACTGCCGCCGACGATGCCGGCTTCCGTCAACTCCCGAACAAAGGTGTCGTTGAATCTCCCAAGTTTGTCGGGCTGAGCATTCATCGATTGGGACAGTAAAGAAAACAATATCGTAAGCGAAACCTGCAGTCTTATCGAGCGGTCCATAATTGATCGAATGTTTGAGCATCGCCGGCTCCCATCTTGCCTAAAGTTACATATTAGCCGCCTGAACCCCGCGGCGAACACTTCAGAGCGATTTTCGGCTTGCGATACTACCATAAGCCGTCATTGCTGCCGCATGCAAATTCGCCGTATTCGATGCTTAGTTGATGGCTGTTATGCGGTGCCTTAACCTGATCGGCGGCCTTAGGCCGAACGGGCTCATTAGGGGAGCGCGCGAAACCTTCATGGTCGATGCGGTCGCTATCACTCACCTTTGTGTCTGTAATACAATAGTTTTTTTATGAGCTCGTACGAACAACTGTCAGAAACCCAACAATTTGCCTGCCGCGTGATCGCCGACCACGCTCGGGCGACCGCATTTGCGATCGCGGACGGCATTCTGCCGGGAAACGAAGGCCGCAATTATGTCCTCCGCAAGATAATGCGTCGCGCCATCTACCACGGCCGCGAACATCTGGGACTAGAGGAAGCGTTTTTTTACAAGGTCTGCGATCTTGTGGTCGAGAATTTTTCCGGCGCGTTTCCGGAACTCTCGGTCCAGCGGGAGTTCATTGGGAAAATGGTCCGGCTCGAAGAAGACCGGTTTGGAAATACGGTGACCGTGGGTCTGAGCAAGTTAAGCGAATTAGATATTCGAAAAGAGATACCTGCGGAAGAGTTGTTTATTAAGGTTGCGAAGCTCTATGACACATTCGGGACGCCGCGTGATCTTATCCGAGTATACCTTGAGGAAAAGGGCATCGGCTACGACGAGGACGATTACAACACTCGTTTCGAAACTGCTCTGCAAGCACTCCAGCAACAATCAGGCATAGGCCAAACGCACCGGAAATCAGAGATCAGTCCGGTTTACGCCGAGGTTCTAAGCAATGTCGGCGCAAATAAGTTCCACGGGTACGATTCGACGCGCTTTGACAAGTCGAAGATCCTTGCGATCCTTGATGGCGACAAGCAGATAGAATCGCTGAACGAGGGGGAGCAGGGAGGCGTTGTTCTTGATCAAACTCCGTTTTACGCCGAAGCGGGTGGGCAGGTTGGCGACACGGGCATTCTGGTCAAGACCGCGTTCGGCAGGGGCAACGGCGACGAGCCGACAAAGGCTGGCGGAGTTGCTTCAAAAGCGGCGGTAAATGATACATTTTCGCCCCTTGCCGGGCTGATAATCCACAAGGTAACGGTACTTTCAGGGTCGCTAAAGTTAGGCGACGTAGTGGTCGCTACGGTCGATGTCGAAAAGCGAGATGCGACTCGCCGAAACCACACCGCTACCCACCTTGTCCATGCGGCACTTAAAGAGGTATTGGGATCACACGTCAAACAGGCCGGATCGGTCGTGGCGCCAAACTACCTGCGGTTCGACTTCACGCATTACCAGCCGATGACCGATGCCGAGATCAGCGAAGTTGAGGATCTTGTTAATCGATATATCTTGCAGAATGAACCGGTTACTACGAACATGATGGCACTTGAAGAAGCGATGCATTCCGGGGCGGTCGCAATGTTCGGCGAAAAATACGGCTCCGAGGTCCGTGTGCTTAGTGTTGGCGACGGGAAATTCTCGAAAGAACTCTGTGGCGGCACGCACGTAAGGGCAACGGGCGATATCGGCAGCTTTAAGATCACGTCCGACGAGGCCATTGCGTCCGGTGTTCGCCGCATCCGCGCGATCACGGGCTTCGACGCATTCGAGCGTTTCAGGGAAGACGAGGTGCTGATCTCTCAAAGCCTTGATGTCCTAAAAACACAGCGCGATCAGCTCCCGAACGCGATCGAACGGCTGCAGGACGAACTTAAACGTACGCGCCGAGAGATAGACGAACTTAAACTCAAGATCGCTACAGGTTCCATCAGCGGAACTTCTCCAAACGGTGATGAACCCCGTGAGATCGGCGGTGTGAAAGTGGTCGGTAAGGTGGTTGATGGACTCGATGCCAACGGAATGCGCCAGCTTTCGGATACTCTTCTTGCCAGATTAGTGTCAGGGGTGGTTGTGCTCGGCCGAAAGGACGAGGGCAAGGCGAGTGTCATTGTTCGTGTTTCTGACGACTTGAAGGCTAGGGTCAAGGCCGGGAACGTCGTCAAAGAGATCGTCCCGATCCTCGGCGGCAAGGGTGGCGGCCGTCCCGACATGGCTGAAGGCGGCGGGCCTAACGCTGAAAAACTGGGCGATGCGATCGAGGCCGCCTACGCGGCGATCGAAGAATCATTGACCTAAGCCTTTTCTTTGCAACGTTTCGTGTTCTAGCAGCGTCGTATGATTTAAATCGACTAAATTGATCTTTGTGAGGACTATGTATTCAAAATATAGATTTTTAACTCTTTTCGTACTGGGACTTTTTCTTGTTTCATATACATCAGCGGCCCCCTCGGGCAAACTCTCGCCGCGTCTTCCGCTTAGCTCCGTGCAGGATACGGACAGATTTATCGGTACTTATCGCCGGGAGTTCATAGGAGCCAGCGGTCGTGTGGTCGAGTTGATCGACCTCAAAGCCGATCTAACGGCGACAATGTCTGGCGAATATGAAAATCGAGGAAATGTGATCCGTTCGGGTAACTGGACATGGGCTCGAAACCGCCTGATAGTTACTTTCGCACCGATCGATATCGGCGGCACACCGCTTGTGCTTGAATTCAGTAGAACCGGCGGTGGATGGTTCCGTACAGGCAATAATCTCAAGCTCCAATCATCGACTCCGTCAGGCTTTGCCGCGAAGGGCATTGTTTACCAACGTATCCGCAGAGGATAAATATTTTATCGAGAGGCAACTTTTCGGCCTGCTCAGACGTTTAATGGAGTGAGGCCGCTCTTTGATCGCCGCGCTGCACTAGGGTTTGACACAAACCGAAGTCGCGCGGTGTTCCTATCATAGGGAGACGTGTCGGAACTTGCAGGATGTTTGCGGGAACCCATTTTGGTCGTTACGAGATCCGTTCGAAGATCGGCGAGGGCGGAATGGGCGAAGTCTATTCCGCGCTGGATACGGAGCTGGATCGAGAGGTCGCCATCAAGCTTCTTCCTACCGAATTCTCCTCCGATGAGGAACGCCGGCTCCGTTTCCGACAAGAAGCGCGTGTCGTTTCCTCCCTTAATCACCCGAACGTGATCACCATCTATGAGATCGGCGAAAACGATCACGGCCAGTTTCTGGCCACCGAATTCGTTGAAGGGAAAACTTTACGCGAGGTAATTAAGACAGAATCGCTGACCCTGACTCGCATTCTTCGCATCGTTGAACAAACGGCGAACGCCCTGGTTGCGGCACATCACGAAGGGATCGTCCACCGCGACATCAAGCCGGAAAACATAATGGTCCGCGGCGACGGCATCGTAAAGGTGCTCGATTTTGGCCTTGCAAAGCCGATCGCGGGATATCGTTCCGGTCGCGATAGTTCGGAGAATAACACGATGCCGGGAATCGTCTTGGGCAGCGTCAAGTATATGTCGCCGGAGCAGGCCCGCGGCCTCGACATCGATCCTCGGACAGATATTTGGAGCGTCGGTATCGTCCTCTACGAGATGCTGGTCGGCCGCACACCTTTTGAAGGCTCGACCGCTGCCGATACGATTGCCGGGGTGATCTATCAGGAGCCGAGGCCGATAACCGATCTTTTGCCTGGTGTCCCCGCGGAGCTGCAACGGATCATTCGCAAGGCTCTGCAGAAAGAACGCGACGAGCGATATCAGGACATAAAGGACCTGGCACTGGACATCAAGCAACTTCTCCTTGAGGTAGAGATCGCTAATAGCGGAAGCAAGATCGGATCGGCCAACGGGCTGCATGCTTTTAACGGAAACGTTATCAGCGAGAATCCGACGGTGCTTCATAGAACTATCATCGGTGATCTTCAAACGTTCAGTTCTTCTTTGAACACGGCCGTCACAAGCTATAACGCGCCTCGACGAAGGTCCGGGCTAAGCTGGCTGGCGGGTCTTGGTCTGGTTGTGATCGGCCTCCTTCTATTGTTGGCTGGGATAGAGCTGTACAGCTCTCGCAATACACCTGGACCGCTCGCCCCGACGGCATTCGAACGACCTCAGATAAATCGAATTAATACTGACGGGCGTGTGGTCCTGCCTGTGATCTCGCCCGACGGAAAGTATGTGGCTTATGTAGCGGGTGAGTTTGGCAGCCGGAGCCTGGTGGTTCGGCAGATCGCAACCGACAGCGTCGTTACGATCGTTCCGCCGACCGCTTTGAACATTCGCTCCGTGACCTTTTCTCCGACCGGCGATCATGTTTACTATTCGGTTGCCAGCCCCGACTACGCCGTCAACACGCTTTATCAGGTGCCGACGCTAGGAGGCACGCCAAAGAAGCTGATCGAAGACGTGGACAGCGCGGTAACATTTTCACCGGACGGAAAGCAGTTCGCGTTTGTCCGCCATCGGTCCGAGCCAAACGAGGATGTTATCATCGTCGCAAATTCTGACGACCTATCGATGCAGCCATTGATCACCTCGAGTGAGGCAGGCTACGACTTTTTTGCTTTTCGTCTTGCATGGTCGCCGGACGGGAACAGGATCCTCGGCTCAGCGGGCAAGCGAGAGAGCGGGTTTGTGACCGGAATGAATGTGGTCGAGATCGCGATAGGCACAAAGGCGGTCAGGCAGGTGAACAAACGCGAGTTCTTTGTTGTAACGAACGTTGCCTGGTTCTCTGACGGGTCGGGCTATATATTCACCGGCCGCGAGGTTCAGAACGGCCCGAACCAGATCTGGCGTGCCGTTTATGGTGAACATGGAGAAGTTCAGGTGACGAACGACTTTAATGATTACGTTGACATTAGCCTCTCGAGCGACGGCCAAAATCTGGTTACGCTAAAAGCTGACAACTTCTCCTCGTTGTGGAGATATTCTCCGTCCTCGAAGTCAAATGTACAGCTAACCACCGAGTCCCGCGATCTTGAGGGACTCTATGGGATGCTGCAGAGGCAGGACGGGAAGCTCGTATATTCGCGGAATCAAGGAAAGGAGATCGGCATATGGTTGGCTGATGCGGATGGAAAGAATGCACGTGCCTTTTATACGGAGCCGGGATTCTCGGTAATGCCGGTCATGACCCCCGATGGACGTTACGTGATCTTCAACGTCCAGCGGGACAAAACATCGCGTATCTGGCGCGCGAATGCCGATGGGAGCGGGCTGGTTCGCCTAACTGATGAGAATAACGACCATGCTGACCTAGATCCGCAAGTAACCGCCGATGGTAAGTTCGTGATCTTCCAGCGTAAGCTTGCAAACAGTGACCGGTTCTTATTAATGCGGATACCGGTCGAAGGCGGCGTGGCTGAGACGTTCTACCAAAACGAGAATTTCAGCATCTTTCAGCCGAGAATCTCGCCCGACGGTCGTCGTATCGCTTATACGACATACGATGTTCGTACGTTACAGAAGAAGCTCGTTATAGCCACGATCGATAACGGAACATTCGGCAAGGTTGAACAGGAGCTGGAGTATAATTTGATAAATCAGTATGCCTGGTCTCCGGACAATCGCTCATTGACCATTTCGACAAGCCGCGGGGGGGCACAGAATCTTTGGCGGCAGCCGCTGAACGGCAGGGAACCCACCCAGATCACGGATTTCAAAACGGGCAAGATCCTCAATTTTGCCTGGACAAGGGACGGACGTGAACTCTTGATCTCCCGCGGAAACACCAACAATGACCTGATCCTTATACGTGATTCGCAACGTCAGGCAACACAAGCTGCTTCGATCGAACCCGCACGTTCGCGTACGAGCTTCAATTTATTCAGACGGGTCACGCAGGTCTTTTATTAACTAGTTCCATTATTCCTTCCAGAAGCCTGTCTATTTCCGATCCAGTCGTATAAATCGAGCAGCCGGCTCGAAGCAGTCCTTGTTCCGCCACGCCCAGCAGCTTAACCACCGTCGCGGCATAAAAATCTCCGTGAGATGTGAAAATGCCGGCTTCGGCAAGCGATTTGCTTACGGTTGCCGAGGGCTTGTCCAGAACGGTAAAGGATACTAATGGAGTCCGATCTTCATCGTCCGGGCCGAAAACTGAGACGCCGTCGATCTCAATCAGGCCGGCTCGCAGCTTACTTGCAAGCATATGTTCGTGTTCGTGAAGTCTATTAAATGAATCGGCGAGCCGATGCCGCAAAGACTCACCATTTCCGAGATCGGCAAGGAATTCGACAGCCGCCGCAGCTCCCGCAATTCCCTCGTGGTTAAGCGTTCCGGTCTCGGCGCGTTCCGGTGCATTGTCCGAAGCCGGCGCAAGCTTTGGAAAGTCGAACGAGGCGAGCAGCTCGTGTCTGCAAAAGAGGATGCCGAGGTGCGGGCCGTAAAACTTATATGCCGAGCACGCGAGAAAGTCGCAGCCGATCGCACTGACATCCGGCAGAAAATGCGGGGCAAAGTGGACCGCGTCGACAAAGCTCAGGGCTCCTGCTTCTCGGGCCGTCCGGCAGATAGATGCGACGTCGGTTATCGTCCCGATCGCATTCGATGCGGCGCCGACAGCGAACAATCGAGTACGGTCTGTGATCAAACCCGGCAACTCTTCCGTTCGCAGCTTGCCTGTTTCGGGATCCATCGGAAGCCGGACGATCTCGACGCCTCGCTCATTTTCAAGCGAACGCCAAGTATCTACATTCGCGTGGTGGTCCAGTTCTGTAACGATGATCTGGTCGCCGGCTTTCATCCGCCGGCCGAGGGTTCTGGCGAGATGAAACGTCAGCGTCGTCATATTCTGACCGAAAACTATCTCTGACGGGTCGGCACCCAAGAACGCGGCAAACACATCACGAGCGTGTTCGATAATGGCGTCGGTCTCGTTACTCGTAGGGTAACCCCAATGCGTGTTTGCATTGTGATTGTAAAGATAGTCGGCCATACGCTCTGCGACGTCACGCGGGACCTGGGTTCCTCCGGGCCCGTCGAAATATGCGACCGCGTGGCCGTTGTGCAGGCGTTCAAGGGCCGGAAATCGAGAGCGTACCTTGTCAATAGGGAAGGCGAGGGTACTAGATGGGGTCATAAGTTCATTAGATCTGCCTTCGCGGCAATGATCGCCGGGTCGGGATATTCCTCCGATATGGTTATTTGGATGTGCCGGATATTTCAAACCAGCCCGCGATATTATATTCTCTATCGGTAAAATGAGCGCGGTCAGTGAAGCAAGATCAGAGCTTATCTCAACAAACCCGGCAGATGGGTCAGAGGTGGGGCGTGTTCAAATATCGCCGCCGGAAGAAGTAAGCGGAGCGGTCGCTCACGGGCGCGATGTTTTCGAACGTTGGAAAAGGACCCCCTTTGCCGAGCGAAAACGCCTGGTCATGCGTGCCCGAGAGGTGATCGTTGCGGAAATGGACGACATAGCCCTGCTCATCTCGCAAGAATCGGGCAAGCCGGTTGCGGAGGCTCTTTCGCTGGAGATAGCCCCGGTGCTCGACCTGATGCAATGGATCGCCCGCTCGGCTGAGAAGATGCTCCGGCCTCGGCGTGTGGGCATCGGCCTGTTCTCGCTCATGGGCCGCTCATCGCGGGTCATTTACCATCCTCTGGGGGTTATTGGCATCATTCCCGCATGGAACTATCCGTTCTCGATACCGCTCGGTGAGGCTGCGATGGCCGTCATGGCCGGAAACACGGTGGTGATAAAGCCCTCGGAGCTGACTCCGTTCGTCGGCCTGAAGATCGGCGAGATATTTGAAAAGTCAGGTTTTCCGAAGGATGTTGTGCAAATAATCTCAGGTGCGGGCGAAACGGGAGCCGCCCTGGTCGCCGCTCAGCCGGACAAGATCGTCTTTACCGGTTCGTTGACAACCGGCAGAAAGATATTGGCCACGGCCGCCGAAAACTTGACCCCAGTCGTCCTTGAACTTGGCGGAAAGGACCCGATGATCGTCTTTGAAGATGCCGATATGGAGATGGCGGCAGACGCCGCAGTCTGGGGGGCTTTCTGCAATTCTGGCCAAAATTGTTCGGCGGTCGAGCGGCTCTACGTTCAGAAGGACGCTGCCGAGGAACTCACCGCGTTGATAGTCGAAAGAACCAAAAGACTGGTACAAGGACCCGGAGACGGCGAAGACGTCTCGATCGCAGCTATGTCCTCTGAGCGGCAGATACGTATTGTCGAACAGCACGTCGACTATTTCTGCGAGGCCGGTGCTGAAGCGCTTGTCGGAGGAAAGCGGGCTGAAGTAGAAGGCCTCGAGAACGATGGGCAAAACCTGTTCTTTCAACCCACGGTCATCACCGGCGCGACAAATGACATGAGGCCGATGCGGGAAGAGACTTTCGGGCCGATCCTGCCGATAGCTACCTTCACAACGGAAGAAGAGGCAATAGCCCTCGCAAACGATAGCGATTACGGGCTGACGGCAAGCGTATGGACCCGCGACTATGCAAAGGGCCGGCGAGTGGCTGAACAGATCGAGGCCGGGACCGTCTGCATAAACGAGGTCTTATACACCCACGGCATCGGCCAGACCCCTTGGGGAGGCTTCAAGAAAAGCGGGCTTGGCAGGACCCACGGCCTTGAGGGCCTCATGGAGCTCGTCAAACCGCAGCACATCCACACAAACCGGATCGCCCTGCTGCCTGACGCATGGTGGATGCCCTACTCGCCAACCGCCACTGAAACCTTCAGACAGTTTGCGACAAAATTCGCCACCGGCTCACTATTCAAGACCGCCAGTATGCTGCCGCAGCTTTTGCGCAGGATAAAGGAATTGTTAAAGAATAGGCAACAAAGCTAGTTCTTACCGAGGTATTCGGATATAAGCACCAGCTCCTTTATCACTGACTGATACTCAACGTGCGTTTCGTGTTCTTCGGTCTTCCAGAGCTTTCCCTCGTTTTCTTTCATATAGGCATGGTATTCGGGAGCGCCGGGGAATTTCACGTTGTCGGCGACGGCCAGAGCTCCCGGCCGCAGCCAGCCGCGTTCAACGATAAGATTGATGTCCGAAAGATAAGCTTCCTTGGCGTGGTCAAGAAAGACGAGATCGAGGGAGCCCGGCGTAAAACCGTGTTCATTTTCGAGAGCGTCAGCCGTTTTTCCGCCGTCGCCCAGTGTTCCCACGACCACCGTAATGCGTTCCCCGACGCCAGCGTGTCGATGAATACGCCGTGCGATCTCGGCATTGTCGGCATTGAACTCAATTGAATAGATGTGTGCTTGCGGGGCTGTGACGGCCATCCTCAACGAGCTGTAACCACAATATGTCCCTAGCTCCAATATTCGCTTTGCATTTGCCCGGGTGACCGCGTCGTCGAGGATCTTGCCCTTCTCGTCACCGACATTGATCAGAAAGCTCTCGTTATATGCAAACTCATCGATCGTTCGAATCGCGTCCTCTGCATCGCCCGGTTTCGCTTGCGTCTCGACGTAGTCTGCCAGCTTCGCTTCGCGGCCGTCGCCTACCTGCCACTCCGTCGTAAGATGCTTTATCCTGAGAAACATTCGTATGAAAGACCATCTCAGAAAAGGTATCTTCTTCCAGCTCATTTGTTCTCCTCAATAAGAATCGGGAGAAATAATATAGCCCGACGAAAATGTTAGCAACAGCGGGAAAGCGATGTGAGGACGAGTTGGGGGGAATACGGGGACTAGATCGTCTTCTCCGCCGACGCGAGCTCGACCTTTTCGACTTCTGGCCGGTAGGTCTTCAACCAGAGAATGTGGATGGTAACGCCGATGGCGACCGCGAGCAGAAGCAGAACCAGCCAAAACGTATGCAGGACGATCCAAATGCTCAACCCGATCGATGCCCAAAGGAAGAAAAGCGTACTCGCCTTTTGGCGGACAGAAATACCCCGGCCAGATTGATAATTATGAATATACGGCCCGCAGAATCTGTTCGTCAGCAGCCAATTGTGAAAGCGTTCTGAGCTTCTCGAATAACAGTAAGCGGCAAGTAGCAGGAATACGGTCGTCGGAACAAGGGGCAAAAACATTCCCAGCACGCCAAGTGAAACAAAGACGGTGCCAGTGAAGATCAAGAATGCCTTTCGAATATCCACAATGTGCTCGTAAATAAGTTTAACCGCGCCTGCCGCTATCTGTCCAACCGATCCTCAGTGTAGTATCAGATAATGACAATACGAATGCCTGCCATATTTCTCGGCCATGGGAACCCGATGAACGCGCTTGCCGATAACGCGTACACTCAAGCCTGGGCGGAGATCGGACGGTCTATCCCGACTCCGAAGGCCGTGCTATGCGTCTCGGCTCATTGGTATATCCCGACCGTGGCGGTCACGGCTATGGAACGTCCGCGGACGATCCACGATTTCGGCGGTTTTCCGCGAGAGCTGTTCGAGGTCCAATATCCCGCGCCGGGTTCGCCGGATCTGGCGTCCCGTGTAAACGTACTTCTCGGCGGCAATGTTGCTCTCGATTCAGGACGCTGGGGGCTTGATCACGGGACATGGTCAGTCTTGTGCCATGTTTTTCCTAGCGCCGATGTTCCGATCGTTCAACTGTCGATCAATAAAACGGAACCTGCCGTTTCCCACTATGAGCTCGCCTCGAAACTGCGGCCATTGCGGGACGAGGGCATTCTGATCATTGGCAGCGGCAACCTCGTTCATAATCTTCACGCCTATGCTTGGGGAGACCAAACGCGCGAACCCTTTGACTGGGCATTGCGCTTTGAGCAGAAGGCCCGGGCGTTGATAGCCGCGGGCGAACATGCTCCTTTGGTCGAGTACGAAAGCCTGGGGAAGGACGCATTGCTTTCTGTACCGACCCCCGATCACTACCTTCCGCTTTTGTACGTGCTCGCTCAACAAGAAGGGGGCGATCCGGTGAGCTTTCCTGTCGAAGGATTCGATGGCGGATCTATCTCCATGACAGCGGTTGAAATAGGATAGAAGCAAAAAAGGAAGTGTGTCCCAATTTGCCGCTTGACAAATATTGTTATCACGACTATCCTTATGAGTATGAGTGTTGCACTGCAAAAAGAGCTGCAGCAGACAAAGCCGTTCGGGAGCCTGCAGGAGGCGGCACATCTTGCGGTGCTGGTAACGGCGGAGCGTTTTAAGACGAATGCATCGCACATTTTTAAGAACAAAGACCTTACGGGGGCCCAATACAATATGCTCCGAATTTTGCGAGGTGCGGGCGAGGAGGGCATTTCCTGCACCGAGATAAGCGGCCGCATGATCACACGCGATTCGGATATAACAAGAATGCTGGATCGGCTGGAGTCAAGGGGATTGATCACGCGGCTGCGTCAGGCGAACGATCGAAGGGTGGTAAAGGCTTTCATTTCGGAAGCCGGCTTGGAGGTGCTGAGCGAACTCGACGGCCCGCTCAGCACTTTCATTGAAGATCAAATGGCAGGCCTGACGCAAAAGGAATTGAACAGCTTGATAAAGCTTCTTGAAAAAGCAATAGGGAATATTACGAACGCGGGAGAAAAATTATGAGCGAAAAGATAAAACTACTGGGTATCGCAGCGAGCCTGCGAAAAACATCAACAAATCGCGGGGCTTTGAGGGCCGCAGCCGAACTGCTGCCTGAGGGCGCCGAGATGGAGATATTCGAATTGAACGATATACCGCCTTACAACGAAGATAATGAGGCGGACCCGCCGGCAATTGTCGCGGAATTCAAGAAAAAGATACGCGAGGCGGACGCCATCGTCTTTGCAACGCCTGAGTACAACTACACTGTGTCGGGCGTGCTGAAGAACGCTATCGACTGGGCGTCCCGGCCGTACGGCGACAGTGCCTGGGAGGGCAAGCCGGCTGCGATAATGGGTGTTTCCGGTGGTGCGATAGCCACCGCGCGTGCCCAATATGACCTGCGGAAGTCGATGGTCTTTCTTAACATGCATCCGCTCAACCGTCCCGAAGTCATGATAGGCAACAGCGGCAAGAAGTTTGATGCCGACGGGAATCTAACGGACGACGCGACAAAAGAGATCATCGAAAAACAGATGAAGGCACTGGTCGATCTGACGCGTCGGCTCTCGGATGCTGCGAAGACCGCCGCCTCGTCCTAACATTGCTGCGCGACCCTCAACCATGAGTCAATAGGAATGAACATGAAGCTGAGCGAACAGGAGAGTTTCAGGTCTGTCGTAGAGTCCGCGATCGCAGAGCTGAAGCAGCAGCTTAGCTTTGACGACCCGACGGCCAACCCGGTCAAGCCCGATAATGCGATCGGCCGTATCTCTCGGGTTGACGCGATGCAGCAGCAGCAAATGTCGCTTGAGCTTAGACGACAGCGCGAGGCAAGGCTCAGCCGTCTCGAACGAGCCTTGACCCTGATAAATGACGGCGAATATGGGACCTGCCCCCGCTGCGAAGAGGACATAGGGATCAAAAGGTTAAAGGCGGTCCCCGACGCAATATTCTGCTTCGACTGCGCGAACGCGATCGAAGCGCAGGCTTAGGTTGCCAGTCAACCTCCTATACGTTAACAGCCACTAGCAGATACGTCGCGGGTATCGACGTTGCATTGTCAGATCCCGAGCGGTTCTGGCTGGCAAAAAGTTCGCGCAGCTCGTTCAATAGTTCACTGTCCTTTCCTTTCGCACTCGCGGCATCGAATGCGTTCATTGTCGGGCCGTAATACTTTCTGAAAACATCGACGAAGTCGGAAGGACTGCCGGGATATTCGAACGTATAGGTCTCACGGCTGAACGAGATACTGTCGGCCGGAACGCCTGCCGCACCGAATCGCTCGACGACACTGTCCTCGACGCCCCAGGTCATAGGGCTGACGAAGCCCTCGGGCGGCGGGGGCGAGTATGACGAACTGATCCTCAAGATCTGTGCGACCAGCGTTGGGTCGCCGGGTATCCAGTTGCCCATGACGATCCTTCCTCCCGGTTTCGTGACACGTGCCATCTCTTTCGCTACATCAAATGGCCGCGGCGCGAACATCGCCCCGAAAATACTGATCGCCAGGTCGAATGTATTGTCATCCAGTCCATTTAGGTCAGTGGCGTCGCCTTCTTGGAAACGTACGTTCGAAAGGCCCATTTCGCCGGCCCGCCTTTTTGCGGCCTCGACCAGATTGTTGGCGATGTCAACGCCCAACACTTCCGCACCGCGTTTTGCGGCCGGTATGGCCGTGTTCCCGTCTCCGCAGCCTAGGTCGAGTACCTGCATACCCGGTTCGACCCCGACGGCCTCGATCAGCTCGTCGGCGCTGTTCCTCATTGTATCGGCGATCTGCGAAAAATCACCCTTTTCCCAAAGCGCTTTGTTTGGATTCATATGTTTCGCTCCATTTATCAGTTTACGGATGCCGAGCATTAATTATGTTCGTATCTAACAGACGCAGATGGTATCAGAATGTGGACATTCGCTGATGAAAAAATTATTGGCTATCCAAAAGCGTTGCAATTTACGGTTCCAGCAGTAAAGACGGAAAGGTTTAGCAGCCACCATGACCGAGATCGAATCGCATGAAATTTCAGCCGTTCTGAATCCATTAGGCTGGGTTTCACGAACCAACGGTCAAGGAATAGAAATGGAAAACGAGATCTCTGTCGTGATCGCTGATAAACACCCCGTATTCGTCAGCGGTATAGCCGAATCTCTGCGTTTAAGAGACAACATTGTAATTCAAGGCCAGACCTCGCTCGGTAGAGAAGCTTTTTCGCTTATTTCTACCCTAAAACCGCGAGTCGCCCTGATCGGAACCTCTTTCCCAGATGTGGATGGGTATTGCATCGCCGAAAGTCTCATTGCCGAAAAATCGGCAACATTTGATTTTTTCAGGCTTACTCAGGCTTTCAGTTACGTGTACTGGAAACTTTTTCAGACCCGAAAACGACGAGGACGGCTATGTAGTGGTAAGTAATAGCTCAAGCAAGAAATAGATCCATTGGTACTGCTGCAAAACGAGCAAATATTTGAGACCTTCTACAATTTCTCTATCACGCCGTTCATCTCGTTTACGGGCAGTCTGCAAGTCGTAGCCCCGACCGTTAAACCAGCGAAAACGGTCGTTATACCCGGTGCGAGGTTAGTGATCAACTTTTGAATACAACTAATAGGAGAAAAAACAATGAGAATAGAACGACCTATTTTTCACTTTTTCGTTATGGCCATAATGCTTTTCGTCGCAGCCGCATCACTAACGGCCGTTAACGAATTTAAGGCCGAGGCGGCAATGGAGACAGCTTTTGTGGAGCCCGAGGCAGCAATGGAGGGACCGGCCGAAGGGGTTGCTTGGGACGACGCCGAAGCTGCTCTGGCGTCCGGTTCCGTTGTTTCGCAAAAGCAGTATAGATATGTCCGCTGTAATTCGTCTCTAGGAAGGCGAAATACTTGCGAAACGTTTGGCAAGAATCCCGTAAGACTATGGCGACGCCACAGCGCCTCGGGGTGTGTAAAAAGACGGGATTGGAACACAACCAATGGCGGACGTTTCGTCTGGGTCACCAACGGGTGCCAGGCCACGTTTCAAGTTCGAGCGAGATATTAATGCTTCGTGGCACGGGCAACGGAGGAGCTAAATGAGTATGGGTAATAGAACACTGAGACTCTCAATGTCGGCCTTGATGGTAATTGCCTGTCTTGCCCCGCACGTATTTATGTGTACGAGAGTCGTTTACAAAGGTCCGAACAAGACCGTAATAACCGGCAGGTCCATGGACTTCTCGCTGGAGATACCGGCCAATCACTGGATTTTCCCGAGGGGTATGAAAAGAAACGGCGAGGTCGGAAAAAGCTCGATCGAATGGGTCTCAAAGTACGGGAGCCTGGCCGTGAGCTCGTGGGACATCGCCACGACCGATGGAATGAACGAAAAAGGTTTGGTCGCGAACCTGCTCTGGCTGGTCGAATCGAAGTATCCCGCATTCGAAAAAGACGGTAACAGGAAAGGCATGGCGATATCGATGTGGGCCCAGTACGCGCTTGACAATTTTGCTACTGTCGCAGAAGCCGTCAACGCCCTGAGAAAGGAGGAATTCGCAGTAGTCTCCGATTTCATTCCCGGCACGGACAAGTTCACCACTGTACATCTGTCCTTGTCGGACGCGACGGGTGATAATGCCATATTCGAGTACATCGAGGGCAAGTTGGTCATTCATCATGACCCGTCTTATGTGGTGATGACAAATGATCCGACCTATGAAAAGCAGCTTGCAATAACCAAATACTGGGAGAACATCCCCGGCAAGGTATTTCTTCCGGGTTCGGTTACTGCTCCCGACCGTTTTGTACGGGCTTCGTTCTACATAAACGCGATCCCGCAAACGGACGACACGAGAGTGGCTGTGGCAGCCGTCGCCAGCGTTGTAAGAAATGTCTCCGTGCCTTACGGCTTTGAGATCGAGGGCTTCCCAAATCTTTCTACGACAAGATGGCGAGCCGTTGCCGATCAAAAGAACCTGGTCTATTACTTCGAGACCGCCCTCACGCCGAACGCGTTTTGGGTCGATCTGAAGAAATTTGACCTAAGCGCAAAGGGAAGCGTCAGGAAACTTGATCTCTCAAATTTTAAGACGTATTCCGGCGAGACCTCGGCGGAGTTCAAGGTTTCAGAACCGTTCAAATTCATGGGATTATGAGTGAACTAGAACGCTGATTTCACAGACACGCAATTCTACGCGGCTTTGAAACCTTCAAAGCCGTGTTTTTCTGCGTATTTTCTGATCGCGGCGTCGGCCCGAGCGATCCCGTGTTGAGATAGATCAGTCCGGGCTGGAGCAGATAATCACCGCGATCGGCAAAAATTTGCCCGGCGCCCAAATTCACCTGAGGCAGGGCCGCCACGCCGAGTGTGCCGGCGAGACCTGACAGCATCTCGCGTCTAGAGATCCCGCTCATCTTCTTGTCTCCTATTCTTCCGGGTGCAGATAGAAAACCTTGCTGACGATCTGCCATTTGCCGCCCGTTTTGAGCAGCGTGAACATATCGGTAAAGCGGTGTCCGCCCCAATTACGGCATTCGACGCGTGCGGTGGCGATGGTCTCGCAGACATCAACTGCGGCAACATCGGCCTTCAATTCGGTTGCCGGAGCGTTCTCGTCGATCCAGTCGTAAAGCACCTGAATGGACCCGGCTATCAGATCGGGGCCAAGATAGCCGTGTATGATTGCGTTCTCGTGAAAAGCAGGCTTCATATCACTGCTCTTTCCGGACCTGCCGCCGCCAATATAAGTTTCGATCACGCGCTCAATCGCATCACGATCGCTCGCCAATACAGGTGCTTGTGTCATTTTGTTTCTCCTTTTTGGGTGAAACAATTTTAGTTGAATTAGAAGATTTCGCAATGCGCCGCGAGGGTTGTTTGGGGATGATCTAAAAAAAAACGGGCAGCCCGTGCTGCCCGCTAAGAGGAGGTCCGAAGACTCGGATCATGGCTCAATAACGTAATCCGGCCAGCATGAGGTCGGATTGTAATAAAGTTCAAGGAATTTCAGTGCAAAAGCGTCTGCGGCTGAGGCTCCGGGCCTTGCTGCTTCCTTAGGATCAAGGATCTTCTGTATCTGGTCCTTTGTCGCTTCCAGATGGATCCGGGTTGTGCGGTCCGATGTTTTCAGAAGCCCATTGTCTATAGAAGTTAAAAGCTCGCGAAGTTCTGCGCGATAGAATGCCCGTTCATCTCCACTCGTGACAAACATTGCGGCAAAGCCCGCGGGTACGTTCGCTGGGGCCGCCTGTGGCGGCGCATTGAGCTTATTGTTTGCGATGTCTAGATATGACCTTTGCAGGTTACGGCGATAAGCATCGATCACCGGTGCGTCTGTCCGCAGCTCGGACCAAACGCCGTTCCGGACATCCGCGAGAAATTCCGCCGGATGATATGCAGCATCGCCGTCTAATGTTTGCTGCTCGATCAAGCGAGCAAATCTTGTGCTTGACAACAGATTGTTGAGGACGCTGTTCTGGGCGTTTCGCACTCTGTTGAGCGCACCGATCGGTTCGATCCGGCGTAATATATCCTTATTGATAGCCCATGTAGGGGTCACAAACGCGTTGTCATTAAGGAAGCGTACTGCCTGGACCTGTCTTGCTTTCGGTATCAGCTCAAACCTCACACCGTTCTGGCCGATGTGTCTTTGCTGAGAATTGAATCCGCCTACTATCGCCGCGACATGGTTCAACTCAAGCGTCCACTGGCCCAGCATCCGCCCGTAAAGCTCATTGAGATCACTGTACGGCTCGCCTCGCTGAGTCGTGGTCGCTGGTACCAACAGATTAGCGACGCGCTTTAGGTTCGCTATTCCGAGTGTCGTGGATGCGATAGCATCGGCGTCACCTACAGCCTCGGTTAGCTCGCCCGGGTCGCTTCCGGCCGAGCCTTGCGTCGAAAATCTATACCATGGTGTCGTGTCCTGCTCTCTGGCCCATGCGTCAAGCGTCGTCCTCTCATCGTCGGACGTTTTGGCGTTGGGGATCGGCTTGTAGCCCCACATCGTAGCCCAAACGTCATAAGGCCCGATACCCGGGACAAGGTCAGCGGGGTCAATACGGTCTTCTGGCTGGGCGACATAATTAAATCTCGAATAATCCATCAAGGTCGCAACATGGCCATTCTTTTTGACCCACTCGCGATCGCGGACCTTTTCCTGCGGGTAAAGCGAGCTTGCCTTCATGTTGTGCTGAAAACCGAGGGTGTGCCCGACCTCATGTGCGACAACATATTCTACCAGGGTGCCCATCAGATCATCCGGCATCGGCAGCTTGTGCACGCGGGGGTCTAGCGGCCCGGCCTGGAGGAAGTACCACGAACGCTGGAGGTTCATAATGTTGTGGTGCATCTGGATGTCAGATTCGAGGATCTCACCGGTTCGGGGGTCGTTTATATGAGGACCCGACGCATTCTCGACGGTCGACGGCAGCCACCGGATCACGGAGTAACGAGCGTCTTCCGGATCGAAATCCGGGTCTTCGGCCTTCGAAGGCTGCATCTTTGCGATGATCGCATTCTTGAATCCGGCCGCTTCAAATGCTTTTTGCCACTTTTCGACGCCGCGTTTGGTAAAGGGAACCAGCCAAGCCGGAGTAGCCCTGTCGATGTAATAAACTATTGGTTTTACGGGTTCAGACAAAGCTGCATTCGGATCCTTCTTTTCGAGGCGCCATCGCGTGATGAATCGTCTTTGCTGTGCCCGATGTTCGGGACGGCTGTAATCCATTGTTGTTACCGAAAAGTAGCCGACTCTCTCGTCAAAAAGCCGGGGCATCATCGGATTTTCCGGCAATTTGACCATGCTGTGATGCAGGACAACGGTAGCACTTCCCGGCGACATTCCCTGCTGCTGCTGTCCGCCGCCCGGTCCCTGGCCTCCGCCTGCAGCTGCAGGGGTAGGCAGGCGATTGTAAGTGTGCGAGGCCTGTGCCTCGATATTTTCCGGAAATGCCGAGATCCGCTCGATAAAGGATCGCGACGCATCCATGGTGTTCGCATTTAGTCTTTGCCGTGCACTGAACTCGAATACGTCCGTCGTGAACAGCCTCGCTATGTCTATGACCGCCGATGCATTGTTCGGCCCCCAGGCCGCAACCGGGAATGACATCAAGATCGTTTCGTGATTGGCATTGGCCACCGCCTCGGCAATGGGGTGGTTCGGGTCCGCGACCATACCGTAATTCACATTTCGAAGGAAGACTCGATTCTCATTAAGTTCCCACCGTACCACACGCCTTCCGAGGGCCTGGCCTCCGTGGCCGACACCGAGTGTTGTGCGGGCGATCTGCGAGACCCAAAGGAACTCTTTCCCAAATTCAGATTTGGGTATCTCATAATAGTATTTGTCCTTTATCTGATGGACGGTGAATATGCCCTTTTTTGACTTTGCATCTTTTGTGATCACTCGATCATAGGGCTGGGGGTCCTGCGATCCCGCACCCGGCAGACCTGGCCGCTGCGGGCCTCCCGGCGACGGCTCGGGCGTCGGGTCTTGTGCCGGCACGTGAACGGCTCCGGCAATGATGATGATCGAGCACAGCAGAATACCTAACGTGGTCCTTCTCATTAATGACTCCTGTAAATTCTTATAGTGAACGGTCTAATCGAACCGACCAAGCCCTTCTAAAGGCTGCTAGTTACAATTCAGGCTTAGTCGGAAAAACTGGTGGAGAGAAAGTTATACCACCCTTCTGCACCTAGTTTCAATGCAGTTTTTGTCAAGATTTGTAAAGTTTAGACGGGGTTTGAAACTGAAGCCGCCGCGAGGCTGCGATCGACTGCGATAATATCGCCGGCCCTTATCTCGCCTGTATGACGAACCCTGGCATTGATTCCACGAAGGTTATGAAGCCGTCCAAACTCTGAATTTGCAAATTTCATTGCTTCCATTCCGAACCGATCGACAAACTTTTTGCAGCCGAGATGCGGGATAGAGGTAACTTCAATAACGGCTGAACCGACCGAAAGGCGTGTGCCGGGCAGAAGATTCTCTTTTCCCACGTCCAGATCGACATACAATTGATCGCCCGCAAGCGGAACTCTCTCGCGGCTTCCGGCTATCAGCAACGCGAAACGATAGTTCATTACGTTCAATTGCATTTCGGGATGCCCGCGTCCGTCGATCGTGCGCGAGCTGCCCCGTGTCAGCCAGTTGTCGCCGACAAGGCCTGTCTCAATGTCTAGCACGCCCTTTTCAAGGACCTCCCTTTTATTCACCGCCGGCCGGCTAACTATCAACTCAAGCGTGCCATTATCACGGGGCGATCCAAGCACATCTGCCATGCCATTTTTCAACTCAGCAAAAGTGCGGTGAAGTGGAAACAACGTGACTGTTAGCGGGCGGCTTGATAAGTTAAACATTGAATGCGGCGATCACCGGTGCGTGGTCGCTGGGTTTTTCAAGATCGCGGGTTGATCTGTCGATAACGCAATCCGTGCATTTTTCCGCGAGGGCGGGTGATGTCCAGATATAGTCGATCCGCAAGCCGCGGTTTCTTTGCCATGCACCTTCGCGGTAGTTCCACCACGAGAATTCCTGTTTTCCACCATTTATCTTTCGAAACGTATCCACAAAGCCCCATTGCTTTACGTTATACATTGCGGCTCGTTCTGGCTTCGAAAAATGCAGTTTCCCTTCCCACTGCTGGACACTCCATACATCAAGGTCATCCATCGCGACGTTGAAATCGCCGCAGAGAAGAACGTCGTCTTCCGTCTTGTACCGCCCGTCGAAAAATCGACGCAGCCGCATAAGCCAATCCAGCTTGAAGGTGAACTTATCGGTCCAAAGCTCGGTGCCGTTCGGGATGTAGGTATTGACGATCCGAACGCCCTTGATGGTTGCCGCGATCAGGCGCTTCGGTGCCTCGTCATCGTCGTCTTCGAACCCTTTCTGAACATCGAGGATCTCGTGTTTTGAGAGTATGGCCACGCCGTTATACGACTTCTGCCCGAAAAAAGCAGTCTCGTATCCAGCGTCGTTCAGCGCCGCGAACGGAAAATTCTCATCGACGCATTTTGTCTCTTGCAGACAGATCACATCCGGGTCCGCCCGCCCTATCCAATCAAGCATCTGCGGCAGCCGAACGTTGATAGAATTGACGTTCCAAGTGGCGATTTTCATTTAGGTTATCTTAACCAACTTTGCTGCAAGGCGTGAAACGTTGCTGCGGCGAAGATCGGAACGCTGGAACCCCGATTCCCGGTCAATGGCCTTTCAAACCCATTTGTTCGAGTTCCTTTCCCAGAAAACTCCTTGCGCAAAGCCCTGTATCGAACTGTCGACTGCTGCGATCTCCAGCCTTCTGGCAGCGAGCAGGCAATAATCTTGATCCGATTCGATCACGACAAACCTTCGGCCGAGCTTTCTTGCCACGGCCGCGGTGGTCCCGCTTCCGGCGAACGGATCGAGTATCAGATCATCCTCGTTCGTTGAAGCAAGAATTATCTTCGCGAGCAATTTCTCGGGCTTTTGTGTCGGGTGGTCGGTATTTTCAGGCATCGACCAGAACGGCACCGTGATGTCGGTCCAAATATTTGACGGATGCGTGTCTCGAAACTTTCCTGCGTCGGTCTCGCTCCAGTCTTTCGGCCGGCCGTTTACCCTATATGGCGCGATCACGCGGCGACGCTGCTTTACGGCGTCGAGATTAAATGTGTAATCATCCGACACGGTGAAAAACCAAACGTCCTCGGCGGCGTTCTTCCAGTTAGCCTTAGCTCCGCGGCCCTTTTCGCGTTCCCATGTGATCCTATTACGCGGTTTGAAATATTTTGAACCAACACGCTGTATTGCCGATGACGACCGCCAGTCGCCGCAGATATAGATGCTTGCCGTCTCTTTAAGAAGCGGCATACAAAGCCTGATCCACGAATCAAGCCAGGCTTCATAGGCCTCGATAGATCGTTCGCGAAACCTTTGGATGCCAAACGCCTTGGTCAAGTTATATGGAGGATCTGCAAACAACAGGTCAAAACGGTCCTGAGGAAGCCGTTTTAGCGCCTCAAAAGCGTTGGAGCAGATGATCTTGTCCAGGCTGTCGTCGAGTATATCGCTTATCTTGAAGACCAACGATCCTCTGAGGCGCGACTCATCGCCTGGCGACAATTCGATCGTCCGGTTGCGGCCGGCCCGCGTTCGCGGAATTTTCTGTGGGTGCTGTTCGGCCATTTTGATCAAGGATACAGCTAATCTTCGTGGATGTGGAACCGTGAGGCCGATACTATGGAAAACAGGGCTCCTTTCGCCCACCCTCCTTGACCCTAAAAATGGGCGCGTGATAGTGTTATATGTTTTGAGCATAGGACGCGATCTGGTCCTGATCTTATAGTATTGGTTATCGAAGATAGTTGGTAAATTGAGTCTCGGACATAGTTCGGGGCTATAACGTTAATATGGTTTTATTGGCCTTTGCCGAATCCATTCAACTTTTCCCAGACGGAACGCTTTTCATACACGTTGCCCTGATTCTGATCATGATCTGGGTGCTGAATCGTACCTTTTTCCGCCCGATCAATAACGTACTGGCTTCACGGGAGAAACACAGAGGCGGGAAGGGCGGAGAGGCGGAGTCGATCCTCAAGACCGTGGCTGAAAAGGAGGGCGTTTACAACAGGGCACTGCTCGAAGCTCGCAGCGAAGGCTATGAGTTGATCGAGAAAAAGCGAGCTGAGGCGGTGGCGGCCCGTGCTGAGGGTATCGCGAAGACTAAGGAAGAGACGGCAAGGCATCTCGCGGAACAAAAAGCGGAGCTTAGGCAAAGGTCTGAAGCCGCACAGTCTGAGATCGCCATTGAGGCCGAGAAGATGGCCGAAAAGATCGCGGCGAATATCTTGAAGGCTTAGGTGTCCTGCTCGGGTGAAATGGTGGTTAGAATGCCGACCTTGGCAGGGTTGATCCGGAAGCTTCAGGAGCAGAAGCGGGGAGCTGCGAAACGAGCTCCCGTTCCATCTGTATGTTCTTAATGTTTTTCGACATTGCAGTTCTTCTATTAGCGGCCAGCGGAGATGGCAGCGAGGGGGGTTTTACCAAGTTTTACAACGATTGGCTGAATATTCCGGGCTTTGAGGCTTGGAAATTTCTGAATCTCGCGATCTTCCTTTCCCTCTTGACCTATTTTGTCAAGAAACCGCTTAGCGAAGCATTCAAGGCAAAACGTGATTCCATTCGCGCAGAGTTGATCCGTGCCGAAGAGGAAAAGCAGGCGGCAATGAAGCAGCTCACTTCCGCTGAGGCAAAGCTAGCCGGGCTTGATAAAGAAAAGGCAGAAATATTGATGAAGGCGAAGGAAGAAGCCGACGCCGAAAGCAGACGCATAAGTGAACAGACTGAGGCGGAAATACGCAAAGTTAAGGAGCAGTCTGCCGGTGAGTTTGATCGCATTTATAAGCAGACGGTAGCAATGCTGAAGCGATTCTCGGCAGAAGAAAGTGTTCGCCGTGCAGAGCTTAAACTGAAGGAAACGGTCGATCTCGACAACGATACGAGATTGGTTAAAAGCAGCATCGCGTCGATCGGAGGGCTGGGAAGGAGATGAGTGTCGAAACGGTTGCCCGTCGATATGCAGTGGCACTCGCGGACGTCGCAGTGAAAAGCGGGGAGTCCGCTGCGGTACGAAGCGAACTGAGTGAATGGGTAAGGCTTTTAGAGGATAACGGATCGCTCTGGGCGGTCTTTTCAAACCCTTCGATCGCCCATTTGGACAAGGAAAACATTCTCGAAACGATAATCGGGAAAACCGGAACCTCGCGCATCACGGCAAATTTTCTTCGAGTCTTACTGAAGAACGGCAGGCTGGTACTGCTGGCCGAGGTCCGGGATCGGTTTGAGGCCGAGCTGGAGGAACGAGCAGGAAACGTTGTGGCTCGGGTCACCTCGGCGCGCGAGCTTAGCGAGACCGAGAAAAAGGAGTTGTCGGCAAATCTTTCGGCATTGACGGGAAAGAACATCAAGCCGGAATATTCGGTGGATGCCTCGCTCATCGGAGGAGTTGTAACCCAGGTAGGGTCAATAGTTTACGACGGCTCAGTAAAAACGAAATTAGAGAACCTCAGAGAGGAACTAATAAATGCCTAGTGTTGAATGGGGAATGGGATATGCTCGCCATTCATCGCTGATCATTCATTATTACAGAAATGGAAGCAATTAAAGCTAACGAGATCAATGAGATCATTCGTGCTCAGATCGAGAATTTCGATGCGAGCATGACTGTTGACGAGGTCGGGACGGTCATCAAGGTCGGTGACGGCATCGCTGAGATCCACGGCCTTGAAAAGGTCATGGCCGGCGAGCTGCTCGAGTTCCCTTATGCCGTAAGGGGGCTCGCGCTAAACCTTGAGGAAGACAAGGTCGGTGCGGTTCTTTTCGGGGATTTTCAGAAGATCCGCGAGGGTGACGAGGTCAAACGCACCAAACGGATCATGAGCGTCCCGGTCGGCGACGCTATGATCGGCCGGGTGGTTGACGCACTTGGCAACCCGATCGATGGAAAGGGAGAGATAATTACGGATGCGTACAATCCAGTCGAGCGGATTGCTCCCGGCATCATCGACCGCCAGCCGGTGAAGGAACCTCTCCAGACCGGCCTCAAGGCCATCGACGCGATGGTCCCGATCGGGCGCGGCCAGCGCGAACTGATAATCGGCGACCGGCAAACCGGTAAGACCGCAGTCGCTATAGATACGATCATCAACCAGAAGGGTAAGGATGTAATCTGCGTTTACGTTGCGATCGGGCAGAAGGCTTCTACCGTCGCTCAGGTGGTGAAGAAACTTGAGGATTACGGAGCAATGGACTACACCGTTGTTGTGTCCGCGACCGCTTCGGATCCTGCTGCTATGCAGTTCCTTGCACCATATTCAGGCTGCGCTATCGGCGAATATTTTCGTGACAACGGCCGACACGCCCTAACGATCTACGACGACCTTTCGAAACAGGCCGCCGCTTATCGCGAAATTTCACTCCTCCTACGCCGCCCGCCGGGCCGCGAGGCATACCCCGGAGACGTTTTCTATCTACACTCACGTCTGCTCGAACGGGCGGCAAAGATGTCGGATGCCCGAGGCGGTGGCTCGCTCACGAGCTTGCCGATCATCGAAACGCAGGCGGGTGACATCTCGGCCTACATTCCGACAAACGTGATCTCGATCACGGACGGTCAGATCTTTCTCGAATCAGACCTGTTCAACTCGGGCGTACGCCCCGCTATCAACGTGGGCAACTCGGTCTCGCGTGTAGGCGGCTCGGCTCAGATCAAAGCGATGAAGCAAGTTGCCGGAACGCTCCGCATCGACCTTGCTCAATTTCGCGAGTTGGCGGCTTTCGCCCAGTTCGGTTCCGACCTTGATAAGGCGACTCAAGACCAGCTTGAACGCGGTAAGCGGCTCACGGAGATACTCAAGCAGGGACAATATCAGCCGATGGAGGTAGAAGATCAGGTCATCATTATCTGGACCGTAACGAACGGCTTTGGTGATGATATAGCCGTCGAAGATCTCCGTCGATTTGAGGTCGAACTCTTGGACTTCATGAAGAATGCTCATCCGGCCGTAAGGACGACGCTTCGAGACAAAAAGACGATCGACGATGATCTGAAGGCGAGAATGACCGAAGCGGTTGAGGATTTCAAAGTGACCCGGTGGAATAAACAAGAGGCCGGAGCGGCGTCCGCCTGAAGATTATGAATGGTCAATTTTGAATGATGAATTGTTTGTAGTTCACCATCCACTTTTTACCATTCACCGTTCACGAATATGCCAAGTCTCTTAGACATGCGCCGGCGGATCAAGTCGGTCAAAAACACCCAGCAGATCACCAAGGCGATGAAGATGGTCGCTGCGGCGAAATTGAAACGCGCACAAGACCGCGTAACGGCTTCGCGTCCTTTTGCGGGAAAGATGAGCGAGGTGCTCACCGGGCTGAGTGCAAAAGTGGCTGACGAGTTTTCGCATCCGCTTTTGGACGCGCGCGGCGATGAAAAATATCTCATTGTGCTGATCAGTGCCGACAAGGGCTTGGCAGGTGCGTTCAATGCCAATGTGATAAAGGCGACGCAGGCATTCTTGAAGGAAAACACCGGGAAGAGTTCGTCGATGATACCTGTCGGACGAAAGGGGCGGGACTTTTTCAAGCGGCGAAATGTCGAATTTATCGATGAATATATCGGCCTTACCGGAACCGGCAAGGTAAACTACGCCGACGCTGCCGCAATTGCCGGACGTGTGATCAATGCGTTTACGGAAGACACGTCCATTGATAAGGTTTTCGTCGTCTTTACCGAGTTCAAAACGGTCCTTTCGCAAAAGCCGATCATCGAGCAGCTTTTGCCTATTCCCCGATCAAACGCTGCAGCAGAGGGCGACGCGGGAGCGCAGGCTGAGTATATCTATGAACAGCCGGCTGCTGAGATCTTCGCGAAGCTGCTTCCCAAACAAGTTGAAACCCAGATCTACAAAGGAATGCTCGAATCTGTTGCTTCTGAGCAGGGTTCGCGAATGACCGCGATGGATTCGGCATCGAAAAACGCCGGTGAGCTGATCGACACGCTGACCCTGAACATGAACAGGATCCGCCAAGCCGCGATCACTAAGGAGATCATCGAGGTCGTCAGCGGCGCTGCGGCCGCCTGATCCCGGGCCTACATCTTTCATTTAGGCCGTTAATTCTTTCACTATCCCTCAAGGGCAGTTTTTGCGGCCGTCACTTAGCTGGAGAGACCGTCACTATGTCTGGTCTCTGTTCCTGCAAGATATGATACTATCGCTCTTGCCAGCTTCCGGGCTGCGCCTTATGGGCTAACCTAAACTTTCCTATCCTCATCAAAACCTTATTCTTTCATAAGCACCGGAGTGGCATTCGGAGCACTGAAACCTGGATATATCGCCTAGATTCAGCGGATGGATAAAAGGACGGTCGCCCCGGTGGCATGCCGCGCATTGATACGTGTTCTTGTCGCCCAGATCGACCGGATGCTGGAACATACCGCCGGCTGGACTAAAGGTTCGGCCGTCGAATGTTTGATCGATTGTTGTATGACAAATGGCACAATCGTTCCGTATCACCTTGCCGTCGCGGCTGAAATGCTGGCCGTCGTGACAGCGGAAACATCCCTGGGCGTTGTAATGGCCAATGTTATTTATGTGCGACTGCCAGTCAGTTTTCATTTCGGGAAAGAAGTAGGTTTGATAGATCTGTTGGACTTCCGCTACGGCTTGATCGATCGATCGTTTTTTCGTCAAGAAGATATCAGGATGGCCTCCCTTGTAATAGTCGACAAGCCGCGAACCGATCGCTGCCACCGCTTCTTCGTTGGTCAGGTATGCAGCCGAGAGAACCTCGACGGCCTTTGCCTTGATGAACGGCAGATCGATATCTATCCTGCCGGCTTCAAGCGAACGATCTAGCGCTTCATTCGGAGAGAGGAAGATGTGTGTGGGACGATTGTGACAGTCGATGCAATCCATCCGACGCCGGGCCATTGTATCTATCTGTAGCTGGGAGATCTGATTCTCCTTGGAAATATATTCGGTCACATTCCCCTCGCTGTCCTTCAGCCTGACCCATGGAATGCTCTGCCGTTTTTCATCGGTCGCTATGTAAGTGATCTCGTTCGCCACATTCATATGCCAGTGGATGTCGCCAACCGGCCCTGCTGCAGGGCTGCCGCCGCCTACTCTGATGAGCATCCGTGTTTGATTCAGCGAGTTCTTTTCATCAAAGCCATAGTGGTTAAAGACGCGAATTTTGTCGCCGATGAATTTTTCCGGCCAATGACACTTCGCACAAGTATCATCCGCCGGCCTCATATTTGTCAGCGGAGTTTTTATCGGTTTGTCGTAGGTTCGAAATGTAACGGCGTACAATTGGTGCATGCCGTTGAACTTAGACCGAACGTACCATTCAGCTCCTCCGCCCACGTGGCATTTAACACAATCGACACGAGCGTGAGGCGAGGCATTATAGGCAATGAACTCCGGCTTCATCACCGTGTGGCATTGCTGACCGCAGAACGCCGTCGATTCGGTGAACTCAAATGCCCGGTAACTGCCAAACGCGCTTATGAAGAGAAAGACGAATATCAGACAAAGGAACACCAGAAAACTGCGGCGCCTTGCAGGATCATTAAGATCCAGCACCGGATAAGCCGGAACACCGGCATCCGGGAATCTTCGCCTCCTCCGTCTTTCTATCAGCATTCCCGCTAGGGTCACGAATATACCGAGCATCAACACCGAAGGAAGAAGAATGTAGGTGACCAGGACCGTGTACGGATTCTCGTCGCCGGAGGTCAGCTCGATCAGAACAAGGAGGGCAATGCTGGTCAGGCACGCGGCGATAACGGCGATGCCCACAAAGCTGATGTAATTTTTCAGAAGGCTTGGGAACTCGGGTGAGGCGCTCTTTGCGTTGGTTTCAACAACGTTCTCTTCTGCGTTCTCGCTCATTTCGTATCTCCCGTTCACATAAAAAGCGATTTTGGCCCGGCAGGTCAAACGGACGAGAACGGGCCAGCCCCGTCCGCAGGTCGATCTCTTGAACGGACGGTGCCGGCCTTACTGCAGAACGCAGAACCTTAGGCCATCAGTTTGCTGGTTTCCGAAAAGCCAGCATGTAATCGACGAGCGCCGCCGCTTCGTCATGTTTCATTCCTTTTGGCTCGAAAGCAGGCATGTGCGGCGGCTTTGCCGCCTGTTTACCCTTTAGAACGGCTTGGATCTGCTCGTCCCTCGGCATTTCCGGATCATATGCCTTTTCAGCTTTCTGGCCATGGCACATCGCGCACTGCTTTTTGTAAACGGCTGCGACATCGTCAACAACAGGCGTTAGAGCCTCGGCCGGCGTCGTACGAAATACGGTAAGTATTAAGAACGGAACGGCAAATGCCGCGATCGTGAATAATTTAATTTTAATACGAAAAAGTGTCATCGATCTCTCCTCCTCGAGAAGCTGCTGGCGGCCATCGGCATCACCATCGACCTTCGATGCTGATCAGGGCAAGCATCGTGCCGTTGCCAGACAGCTTCCAAATACCGTAATTCCTTGGACATTAATAAGCTCGGCCGATCTTCTTGATCCCATTTGCGCGAGCTTTCAGCACAAAGTGCGAAAAAATCCTCGATACTCGCCGGCTAAAACCCGAAAGAATTTCCCTTGTGGCATTTTCTGCAATTCGCGAAGTCTTCCGCGCCGAAAGCACGTCGTCCGTTATGACACGTGGCGCATGTCGAAACTCCTCGTCGGGAAAAGTGCATCGCCGCGCCCGGTGACGAGACCTGCAGGCCTCGGCGAACACCCGCCCTAACGGTATGACATTCATTGCAACTTAGTTTCCTAACTGAATGTTCTGCGTGGCTGAAGCCTTTCGAGAATGCCGCCGCGGCTTCTGAAGTCCTGACCAGCCTTCCGGGTTTATGGCATGTAGAGCACGAACCTATATTCCTGCCGCCGACCATCGTCTGCGGCCCATGGCACTGAAAACAGGTCCTGTGACCATTTGCCCGCGACGGTATGGACAAGGCGACGCCTCTCGCCGAAGGCTTATGGCAAGTCGCACAGTCCGTCAAGCGAAGGTGGCGACCGTGATCGAAAACCATGTTGAAACTCCGCAGCGGGGGAAACGGCTTCACGTCGGTCGGCGTATGGCAGATCGTACACATTGGGCTCGCATTTCCGCGTGCAAACTGGTCCGAATGACACGACGAGCAAGGGATATGGCCCGGCATTCTCGGCGTCGTTCGTCCCTCGCTGCGAATATGGCAAAGAAGGCAGGGCATCCGAACATGCTGAGGTGTGTCGTGTCGAAATCTCGAAAGCCCCTGTTCGGCACCTTCAATCGGCGTCTCGGCTATCAAGCGGCCGTCGCTTTCCGCATTTCCATATAGCGGACCTGACAACAAGGCAAAAACCAGCATTACGATCGCGAGCGATCCACCGATGAAAACCCGCCTCACGGTTGGCCGCCAACTTTCGAGTTGGTCTGTATTTGCCTTCCTCATTGATCTAATTTCCCCGGGCTTCTGCCAGTGCCCTATGGTGCGAATCCGGGACAGCTCGGCCTCCGAATACGATGTGACATTTTGTGCACTGGAAAGCCGGGTTGGCATTTCGTGCATCCACTTCGAGGTTCAAGACGCCACCTTCGTCTGTAGAACCTGTTACATGGCACATTGAGCACGAAGAGATCGCGACCCTTTTTGTGCGGAAGTCCGCCGTGTTCATTGTTTGCACGCTGTGACATGAATCACAGCTCATATCTGAGTGCCCTGCCCAATCGTGAACGAACTTTCCCGAAGAGTCGCGTCTTTTCCATGCATCGAGCGTGACCCGATCTGTAATTGCCATCGTCTTGGCAAGTGCCGCATCGAGATCTGCCGCTGGCCCTGGCTGACGGGGTTTGTGGCAAGCGGCGCAATTGGCCGGGGCCGGTTCAAGTCCGGTATCCGCCGAGTGACATGTAAAACAAGTCGTATGTCCGATCGGAACGGACTTGAACGTGCCTCGCCTTAGCCAGAATCCGTCTCCCAGATCGGCCGGCGGCTTAGTGACGTATTCGTCCGCCGGATCCGTTTGCGGATGGAGGGTTTTGTGACAAACGGCGCAGCTTTCTTCGTTCAGACCAGATCGCAAAAACGAAGCAAAACGGAAGGCCGATCGTGCGGCACCTGCGGCAGATACGATGTCAACGTGCTTGTCATGCGGAAACCTGATCTCAAAATCCGAGCTCGCCGTCTTTCCCTTGGGCGATGCATCGAAGATCTCCCTCGGGTTCGGAAACGGATGCCGCGGGCCGCCGCGAGGTGTTGAGGCGGTGTGGCATACGGTGCAAATTGGCGGCCGAGTTCCTCTGAAAAATTGCTGCCGATGACAACTGATGCAGCTTTCATGACTTGGGTAGTCCGTAATATCGGGGAATGCGTCGTCTTTTGGCCTTACTCGGTCCCAGTTTTTCGAAGGGAAATTATGGCACGCCGAGCACTCAATGCCGTGTTCCTTGATGTCGTGTCGAAACTCAATGAAACGGCGCTGAACCGGTAATTGACTTCTCGCCTGGGACAGAACGCTTACCAAAAAATCACCATGAAACAGAAGGATGACCGCAGCCGAGATCGAGAGGCATGCAGCGGCTTTGTGTCTATAGATCTTCGGGTAGCGGACACTTTTCAGCATCAGGTGTTCGGATATCCAGCGTTGAGGTGGGGCCAGTATAGTTGAATGCGACGATTTCCCTTGTGACCTGCATCACACCCGGGGTCATGTTCGCCTGATAGCCTGATGTGTAATTTTCCACAGTAAAGGGGATAGATTCACGGTTTCGGGGGTCTATTACAGATTCTACAAAGGTGCGTTGTCCAGAGAGAGCCTATTCCTTGTACTTTAGAGGTCGGCACAAGGATTGCGGTAAGTGCGTTCGGAATTCTCCAAAAGGTATGTCAACGATAGAAAACGAGATCGTCCCCGCGGAGCTGGCCGTCCGAGCCAAGGTATCCGGTGAAGGTTTGGTATCGCGGCTCTTGCGTACGGCTTCATCGGTTCGTGTGGGCGTAATACTTCTCTGCCTCCTTGGGCTTGCATGCCTGATCGGGATGCTGGTCATGCAACAGAATGTTGATGGATTTGAGAATTATTACGCTTCACTGACGCCTGCACAGCGTACCGTTTACGGCCGATTGGGCTTCTTCAATATTTATCACGCCTGGTACTTCAATTCGCTCCTCGCTCTTCTATCGATCAACATCATCCTGGCGTCGATAGACCGGTTTCCGAAGACGTGGAGATTATTCGTTTCGAAACCGCAGATGACTGTTCCGAAACGCTGGCTCGCGGACCAGCCGATGTCTGAGAGTTTCGAATTTGAAGCCGAAGACCGAAGCGTTCCGGAGACGATAACGAAAAAGTTAAAGGCGCACGGCTGGCGGAGGATTAGAACATCGGAAAAGCAAGGGGTCACATATCTCTTTGCGGAGTCCGGCGTTTGGAACCGCTTTGGGGCATATCCCGTCCACGTCAGTCTGTTAACGATCTTTCTCGGAGGCTTTCTGACCGCGCAATTTGGGACTACGGGTAATTTGCCGCTGGCGCCGGGCGAATCGTCGGATCTCATAAGAGAAACAGTGGTGGATCTCGACCGTGTAAGCGAAGTGACAAAGAAACTTCCGTTCGAGGTGACATTTACCGACATAGAGCAAAAGCTGATAAAGGACAGCGGCTCGCTGTCGGCCGGAAACACGCTCGACTGGATAACTCGTTTCGAAATAAGAGACGGGGAAGAGGTGCATCACGGCATTGCCCAGATGAATCGGCCGTTCGACTATCGCGGATATCGATTCTTTCAGGCGAGCTTTACGCCGATCGGACGCGCGAGAAACATCACCCTCGACGCTACACCCGTCGGCGGAAGCCATGCCCAGCGGATAAAGATCGATCGCGATGGAGCCACCAGGCTTTCGGACGGCACGCTGGTCAGGTTTGCGGAATTTCGCGGCAATTTTCGGATCGGGCCGGAAAACCCTAATGAAGACACATCGGCCTATCCTAACCCGGCTGCCGTCCTGCAAGTTGTTCCGCCCGGTGAAACGCTTCAAACCGCTTACGCATTTGGCCCGGAAATGGCGAATATACCGGCTGCCCGCAAACCAGTCGGCGGGTATACGTATTCGCTGGTGGGTTTTGAGAAAGTTTCGGACCGCCATGTGCTGTCGGTCCAGCGCGATCCGGGCTCGAACGTGGTCTATCTCGGATTTGCCGGATTGTTCGTAACCCTGGTAGCAGTGTTCATGTTCTCGCATCAGCGTGTTTGGGTGGCGATCGAGAATACGCCCTCGGGCAAGGTTCGCCTTACTGCCGCCGGGAATACGAACCGAAACTCAAGCTCGTTCGAACAGAGATTCGGCCGGTTTTTAGGTGACCTGCGTTCTCTTTGTAGGAAGGGATCAAATTATGAACCAGGAAGTAATTGAACGTTCTTCGGCTGTTCAAGCTGGCCGAAAAGAAAGCATTCTTGCGGGCCTGAGCGATCATTTGCCGGCACTGTTGGCATTGATCGGCCCGCTATTGGTCGTCGCCGCACGAATGAACGTCGGATCGGAACGATTCATCTCTGACGGAGCGTTGATGATGCTGGCCCTTGCCGCATATCTTGTCGCTGCTGTTTTTTACCTGACAAATTTTTACGCACCGTTCCGTCTTGCTGAGCAGCTTGGGCTCTGGGCAGCAACGGTTGGTGTGTTCTTCAATTTGTCGAGCTGGTTGGTGAGATGGGTCGAGGCATACGATCGAGAGTTGAACATTTTTATTGCGCAGGGACGAAGTGCGGAAGATATGCCGTGGGTTTTTCGATACGTGCCTTTCGCAAATCTTTACGACCTCAGCCTTGCATTTGCTTTTGGTGCCGGCATCACGACGCTGCTTATTATTAGAAAAGAACAATTCAAGCTGGTCGCTGCACTTTCACTGCCGCTTGCGGCGATCATTCTTGTATTGGCACGATTTATCGGCAGCGAGATCATTGATCTGCCGCCGGTGCTCGATTCATATTGGAGGCCGATCCATGTCGGGATAGCTGCGATCAGCTACGGCGTGGCTCTCGTCTGTTTTGCCGTCGCGGTGCTTTACCTGTTGAAAGACGGGCTCAAAGTCGAAAAGATGGCGATCTGGGCAAACGTGTTCTCGCTAGCCGTATTTGCAACTATCAGCAAGTTCAGCGTTTTTGCACCAGCCACTTTCGGAACTTATACCGCATCGACCTTTGTCGGCACGTTTAGATTTTCGCTGGCGCTCAGGGCCGATATCCCCTATGTGGGCTGGCTGATCGTCGGCGCCGCTGTGCTGCTCCTGCTCTCGATCGTGGCTTTCGCAAAGGATATGGCAAGCGTCAACGAAAAGGCGCGCCGGGCCGGCCACTGGCTGCTTCGAGCAGCCCTAGTGGTTCAGGCAGCCGGTGTTGCGATGCTCGTCTATCAGATCAAGAACATCAAAGAGGTTCTGCCGCTGATCGATACTGTCCAATACGAACGATTCGCCATTTGGATGCTGCAGCAGGAGAATGTACCGCAGACACAAATAAATCAGATCCACCCGATGCAGCTGTACCAAATGACGAGCGAGTGGATCAGCCAGAATGGCTCGCAGCTTCATCTCAGCCTGAACGCGAACCCGGTCGAGCTAGCAGCCCTCATCACCGCTTTTGCGGGAACATTCTTTGTCGTGCTGTTCGGCATCAGGACGGACCGTCTTCGCGCGGCCCTGCCCAACGCGGAACGTCTGGACGGCCTGATGTACAAACTAGCGGGCGTTGCCTTTGCGGGACTCGCTTTGCTGCTGATGACCGGTGCAGTGTGGGCAAACGAATCGTGGGGCAGGTATTGGGGATGGGACGCGAAAGAGGTTGGAGCCTTGGTAGCATGGCTCACCTATGCCGGCTTTCTCCATTCTCGGATCGCTTACGGCTGGAAAGGACGGCACTCAGCTTACTTCGCGATCGTCGCTTTCTTGTTCGTGATCTTCACGTATCTCGGTGTTAGCTATTTGCTGCCGGGGCTTCATTCTTACGCATAGGACCAGCATGACAAAAGAAAACATTCTATTCACGATAATTGGGGTCTTGATCGGCCTGATACTGGGGTTTTTCATCACTAACTCAATGAATCAGTCCATACCGATCGCCGGCCCATCGGGTCTGCAGATGGCTTCGGATGCTCTGCCATCGGGGCATCCTGTGGTTCCAGGCGGAAGCGGGTCGACCGCCGAGATACAGGCGGCCATCGACAGGGCAAAGCAGGATCCGAATGATCTTGAAGCTCAGCTTCGAGCCGCTGAACTTTATTATCAGATACAGCGGTTCGATGGCGCGATCGAGTTTTTGAAAAAAGCAAATGCCATACAGCCCGACAACTATGAGGTGATCGTCAATCTCGGCAACGCAAATTTTGACGGCGGTAATTATGCTGAAGCGGAGAAGTGGTACGTTGCGGCCCTTGCGAAGAAACCTGATAATCACGACGTCAGAGCTGACCTGGGCCTGACTTTTATTTTCAGGGAAAAGCCGGACTACGACAAAGCGATCGTTGAATTCAAGAAAGTTCTTGAAAAGGACCCGTCGCATGTTCAGGCTCTTCAAAACCTGACGGTCGCGTATACGAAAAAATCCGACGCGGAAAATGCGGCGTCTGCTTTGGCGAAATTGGAACAGTCTGACCCTGCGAACGCAGCCCTCGGAAAATTGCGCGAGGATATTGCCAAGCTGAAAGGCAATTGATGAGAAGGCCTAGTTGTGGTGCGGTGAGTACGGCCAATGTGTAAGTGACCTTTTCGCTATTGCGCTCATTTAATGGCTCCTATGAAGATTTGCTAATCCATGAGGCTTTTTGCCCGTAAATGAAGGGTTAAGGATATAATTGCTTTCGAAACATAATTTTGGCTGAACGAATGCCGGTAAGTGAAAAGATCTTGGTTGTCGACGACGATCGGTTCATCAGGATGGCTCTTGGTGAAGCCCTGCGTTCATGGGGCTACGACGTGGCTGAGGCGGGGACTTTTGGGAACGCAAAGCAAAGCCTGAGTGAAGAGGAACCGAAGGTGGTATTGCTCGATATCGAATTGCCTGACGGCTCGGGCCTCGATCTGCTAGATGACATAAAAGAAAACGAGCCGGAAACCATCGTTATAATGATCACTGGCAGCGTGGATGTTCCCAACACAGTGGCTGCCCTGCGAGGCGGTGCCCACGATTTCATCGGAAAACCCGTAAAGCTCGAGGAACTGCGGATCACGCTGAAAAACGCGCTTGAGACCCAATCTCTGAGGCGCGAGGTCAGGCGTGCCCGGCAACAGCGTGTTCAGGGGCTGGGCTTTGAAAACATTATCGGAGAGTCGCCGAGCATAAAGCGGGCGATCGATCTCGCAAAGCGGGTGGCAGCATCAGATGTCCCGTCGATCCTGCTTCACGGCGAAACCGGCACCGGAAAGGACCTCTTCGCACGAGCGATACACCAGGCTTCAAGCCGTGCTGATGCGCCTTATCTCGCAATAAATTGTGCGGCTCTACCGGCTACGCTGATTGAGTCGGAGCTTTTTGGGTACGAAAAAGGCGCATTTACGGATGCGAAGCAGAGAAAGGAAGGACTGTTTGAACAGGCACAGGGCGGGACCATTTTTCTTGATGAGATCGGCGAAATGGAACTACCGCTTCAGGCAAAGCTTCTTCGGGTGTTGGAAGAAGCATCGTTTCGCCGAGTGGGCGGGTTAAAGGACCTTCCGCTCGACGTTAGGATCATAGCCGCCTCAAACAAAGATCTTAAAAGGCTGAGCGAAAAGGGCGGATTCAGGCTCGATCTCTATTTCCGCCTTTCCGTAATTCAGGTAGATATCCCACCGCTCCGCGATCGTGGTGCGGACGTTATCATGCTCGCCGAGTACTATATCCAGAAAATAAATCTTAAGCGAAAGGGAAATGCTCTGGAGGGGCTGTCGCCAGAGGTCGCCAAGGTATTCCAGGCCTATGACTGGGCGGGAAATGTCCGGGAACTGAGAAATGTGATCGAGAGGGCCTCGATCCTCGAAGACGGGTCGATGATCAGCATGGCACATCTTCCTACGGATATGCTCAGCGGAAACGGATCGCGTTCTGATGTACGCGGAGGATTCGTACTTCCGCCGGACGGTATCCCGCTTGACGATCTTGAGGTTGAGCTTGCCAAACAGGCAATGGAACGAACCGGCGGCAATCTGACCCGGGCAGCCAAGCTGCTTGATATCTCACGCGACCAACTCCGTTACAAACTAAAGAAATCAGGTAACTACGAGACCACGATCTGTGACCGGCCCAACGAATGAATACCGCTGAACGAACAGAGAAAGGCGAGATCAGGGGATCGCGCAGCCCTGATCTGTTGAAGCAATTAGCTGATCTCAAATTCGCGATCGACGAGGCTGCAATAGTCGCGACAACCGACCAACGCGGCCGGATAACCTATGTAAACGATAAATTCTGCGAGATCTCAAAGTATTCTCGTGAGGAACTGTTAGGCCAGGACCACCGCATCATAAACTCCGGATACCACCCGCCAGAATTCATTCGCGAGATTTGGACAACCATCGCAAACGGAGGCGTTTGGCGCGGCGAGCTTCGCAACCGAGCGAAGGATGGCTCGATATACTGGGTAGACACGACCATAGTTCCCTTTCTTGATCAGGATGGAAAGCCTTTTCAATACACCGCGATCAGATATGAGATAACCGAACGTAAACTAGCTGAAGACCGCATACGGCAGCAGGCCTCGCTTCTCGACCTTGCACAGGATGCCATACTTATTTGCGACCTGGATTGCAAGATCGTTTATTGGAACAAAGGCGCGGAGCGGATCTACGGCTGCTCGGCCAATGAAGTTATCGGACGAGACGTTGACGAGGTAGTGCGCGGGATAGGACGAACCGGTCCTCACCATGTTCGTGATGCACTGAAGAAACACGATGAATGGACCGGCGAGCTTAGGCAAACGACGCAAGCCGGCGATGTGATCATCGCGTTCTGTCGGTTCAGGCTGGTCAGAAACGAACAGGGTGAACCGGACTATGTATTCATTACCAACACGGACATTACCGAACAGCGAAAGAGCGAAGAGCAGCTTCTGCGTGCGCAAAGAATGGAGTCGATCGGCACGCTGGCGGGCGGGATCGCTCACGATCTGAACAACATTCTTTCGCCGATCCTGATCTCGGTGGAAATGCTGCGGGTCATCGAGCAAAACCCCGAAGCCGAACGCTGGATAAAGATGATCAGCGATAATGCCGAGCGTGCAGCTGAACTTGTTAAGCAGGTGCTGACTTTCGCGCGCGGGATGGCCGGCGAGCGGATCTCGGTTCAGGTCAAGCATATCCTGAAAGAGTTGATCACCGTATTGACGCAAACCTTGCCAAAATCTATCCATATCAAATTTGATATCGCGCCGGAACTCTGGACGATCCAGGGCGACCCAACACAGATCCACCAGGTCTTGATGAATATCTGCATCAACGCTCGGGATGCGATGCCGGACGGAGGAACGCTGACAATCACTGCCGAAAACGTCGTAGTTGATGAAACCTACGCCCGAATGAATCTCGCAGCCCGAACCGGCAATTTTGTGAGAATTCTTGTTCAGGACACTGGCATCGGGATGGACGCGAAGGTCGTTGACCGGATCTTTGATCCTTTCTTTACGACCAAGGAAGCAGGCAAGGGTACCGGACTCGGACTTTCTACCGCCTTAACCATAGTGAACAGCCACGACGGCTTTCTGAACGTTTACAGCCAACCGGGTCTCGGCTCGCGTTTTACGATATACTTCCCGGCTGTCTTTAGCCATCAGGCCGAATCCGCAGCTGCGGTACCGAAGGTAGATGTAGCGGCAGGAAAAGGCAAAACGATCCTTTTGGTCGATGACGAAGAAAGCATCCGTATTGCGGCACAGGCAACGCTCGAGCGCTACGGCTACAGCGTAGTGACCGCGGTTGATGGTGCAAATGCACTTAGCATACTGGAAACCCATGCATGGAAGCCGGGCCTTGTCGTTACTGACCTGGCTATGCCCAACATGGATGGGCTGACCACGATTCACAAGATCAGGAAGGCTTATCCAGAACTCAGGATCGTTGCAATGAGCGGAATGACCACTCCGGAGCAGACCGCCAAACTTGACGCATTGAATGTTGCGGGCTTCATTTCGAAACCCTTCTCAGCCGAAACCCTGCTGAGAACTATCGAAGATGTGTTAGAGCCGTCTTCCGTCGAAACATTACCGAGATCTGGATGAACGGTATGCCGCGTGATTTTTCGCTCAGCCGGCGCGAATAAATCCTCACGTCTTATCGCCCGGCAAATTTACTTGGTTTTGACAGCAGTGATTTACTTGCCTGAACTTCGCCATGCGATGGAACGCCTCTTGCCCTACTGGTTCTTTAGGGAACCGCTGCGGAGGTATGAGCAATGAAAATTCTATTGGCAGTTGAAGGATCGGAATTCAGTAACGCGGCGCTTGCAGAGACCTGTAAGCTCTTCGGCAACACGCCTGGGCTCGAGATCAAAATCGTTTCGGCGGTCGCGCCCATCTATGTGGCTGCGGAACCGCTTGCATTGTCGGCGGCTTACACCTCTGAAATGGTTCAGGCCGAGAAAAAGGCAGCAGAAGATGTGGTTGCAAGGGCTGAAGCTGATGTGAGGAAGGCTCTACCAGGTCTGGCGGGGATCTCTACTCAGGTTACATCGGGTCCAGCGGCGAGGGTTATAGTAGAAGAAGCGGCCGACTGGGCGGCAGATCTAATAGTCGTTGGTTCGCACGGATACGGTTTTTGGCAGCGTTCGCTGCTAGGATCTGTGTCGAATTCTGTGGTTCATCACGCACCGTGTTCGGTTCTTGTAGTCCGGACGAAGTGAGTGGCTACACGGTGTTCATTTCAAGAAGAGGTTCATTATGGCAAGCATTTTGATCGTCGGAGGGGGCTTCGGAGGGTTGATCGCGGCAGAACGGCTCTCCGAAGAACTTGGTTCGGCCAATGAGGTGACCCTTATATCACCTCAGCGGAAATTCACGTTCTATCCGGGTTTGGTCCATCTTGTCTTTGGAGCGGTCGAACCCGAAGACATTACCTTTGACCTAGCTGCTAGATTGAAGGAGCTGGGCGTGCGGTACATTCAGGGTGAACTGATCGGACTGGACCCGAAAGCACAGCGGATAACGGTTGCCGGCGACGATCTGACAGGTGAGATCAACTATGACTTTCTCGTTGCTGCCCCGGGACGACGCCTTGCGACAGAGAAGATTCCTGGGTTTTTCGAGAATGCACACCACCTTCTGGGGATAAAGGCGGCGTCAAGATTTGGCGAAGCAATCAACAATTTTCATGAGGGCACAATCATTGTCGGTTCGTGTCCCGGTGCACGGTTGCCGGTTCCGGTTTGTGAAACCGCATTTACGCTTGCAAAGAGATTCGAAACTGAGGTGAAGGAGGGCCGTGTCCGCATCAAGGCAATCTTTCCGGAATCCGTCAAGGAGGCATTTGGCGGTGCCGACCTACACAAAGAATTGGAGAAGGCGTTTGCTCGTCACGGCATAAACGTGCTTTATGATGTCGCGATCACGGAGATCTCTGATGAAGAGATCCTGTCTTCCGATAAGCACCGCATCTCATACGATCTGCTGATGCTTATACCGCCGTTTCGCGGTCAGGCGACACTAAGATCGCTGGGGTCGCTCGACGAGGACGATTTCATTAAAGTAGATGGCTTCATGCGGGTACACGGCTGTGAGAGTGTCTATGCAGTGGGTGATGTGGTTGCATTCTCCGGGCCGAAGTTCGCGCATATGGCAGTCAGGCAGGGTACGGTAGCGGCGGATAACATCGTTTCTGAGTTGAACGGGGAGGAGCCGCAGAAAGAGTACTATCATGAGATCGCGACCATCATTGACACGGGCGGCCCAGACACTATCTATCTTCATTACGGGATCTGGGATGACGCTCTGTACAAGGTCAAGCAGGGCAGGTTCTGGAGCGTGGCAAAGAACGTGCACGATGCCTATTGGAGATCGGTCCATCGTTAGCGGCCGGTAAATACGGGCCGGGCATCGAGAGCGTATGCCCAAGCCTGGCCCCTGGCCCTGCCAAGCGCTGGCGTCTAGTTTGAAGTTCCCGGGCAAAGGGTTATCATTCCCGCATGCCGAAGCTCGAGCATGAACACACTCCCGAGGCGATCGCCGACCGCATAGCCGCTTCTCATCATAATTACATTCGGGATTTTATTTACGGCGGTGTTGATGGAGCGGTGACTACCTTCGCCGTCGTGTCTGGCGTCGCCGGCGCTGAACTTTCAACAACCGTAGTTCTCATCCTGGGCTTTGCTAATCTTGCGGCCGACGGGTTTTCGATGGCGGCGAGCAATTTCCTTGGGACGCGGGCCGAGATCGATGACTACAAACGGATCGAGAAGATCGAGTATCGCCACATCGAGCTTGCTCCCGATGGCGAGCGCGCCGAGATCCGCGAGATATATCGTGAAAAAGGATTTGAGGGTGAGGAACTCGAGAAAGCCGTGGACCTAATTACCGCCGACAAAGAGCGATGGGTGAAAACGATGCTGACCGAAGAATACGGCCTTCCTTCAGAGATCCGGTCACCCTGGCTTGCGGCCGGCAGCACGTTCAGCGCCTTTGTGATCTGCGGGCTTGTGCCGCTCGTTCCTTACCTTTTCGGTTGGGGCTCTTCTTTCCTGGCTGCGTGTGTGATGACCGGTCTAACGTTCTTTCTGATCGGATCATTCAAGAGCCGCTGGTCAACTTCGGGCTGGCTGCGTTCAGGTCTGGAAACGCTGCTGGTCGGCGCGGCCGCAGCCGCGATCGCATATGGCGTCGGAGTTTTTCTAAAGGATCTCGCCGCGTAATTCTGATGCCGCCTGGCTATGATTAGGGTGTCAAAAGCTAGTATTGTTTGCGCGGGCGGCCTAGATCAGCCGGGCCTGTTCGGCGCGGCGAACTGCCTCAAGCCTATTCTTCGCATTCAATTTCTTTAAGATGTGCTGAACGTGATTGTTTACCGTCGTTTTGCTGATAAACAATTTCTCTGCGATCCCAGAAGAGGTTAGGCCCTCAGACAGCAGTTTGAGAACCTCTTTCTCACGCGATGTAAGCCGCACTTCAGCGCTCGGTGCCCGCTCGATCTTAAAAAGCTCAGCAACCCTGGCTTCAGGCAGATCGGCCTCGCGGGCGACAAAATCGCGAAGAACGTTCTCAAACCGTTTTTGTATATCAACGGACCGTGCAATGTGAACCGTAAAAACCGTGGATGCAGTCGCACCGCTCCCAGCGGTCACGGCCATGTTGAACCATCGAGTTTCTCCTTTGACGTTGACCTTGATGTCGTAACTCTTCAGCGGCACACCGCGCAAAGCCTGGAGGTTCACTGTACAGTCTCGGGTACATTCCCGTCCGCATTCATCTTTGCCGTGCAGAAGATCGCTGCAGTAAGATCCTAGAGCTTTCTGCTGGGAGATACCGAACACCTTTTCCGCTGCGGCGTTCCATGCAGCAACGCGGCCCTGACCGTCAAGTGCGAACGCGGGATCAGCAGTCCCGTCCACTAGTTTCTTCACCTCTATCAGCTTCATCCGGAAACTTTCATCATTCAAATGATTTCAATTGATTATTGTCTGAAATCCCCGTAAAGACAAGAATTTAGTTGTGGCCGACGGCTCGTTTCGGCGAACCAGAAAGCCCGGCAATATATAAGTTCGGAAGGGGAATAAACAATGGTTAGAGTATATCTTTGGTTGTGGGCGGTGTGGGCGGCGCTGGTCGCCGCAGCGTTCTTTACCGGTAATCTTGCGGGTTATCCCGTGGTCATACTAGGCATGGCCGCGTTCGGGCTTGTTTTCATGGGAATGATGTCCGTTCTTCCATCGACCATAGTGCACGCGCCACGGCGCGTTCCTGTAGAGAGCGGACGTCGAGCCGCTCCCGATCTGGTCCGAGACACGAATGCGGCAAGGCCGCACTTCAAAGGCGCGGCCGTGCCGAAAACGGTTTGACCCTAGCTGGTAAGGCGGCGATAGATGTTCGGCATCCGCTCCGGAAGCGATAGGACATCATCGATGATGGTGTAGCCGACGTCACCGTAAAGTTCCTTAAGCTCTGCTTCGGACTCGCGGTCAACGGTAACGCAAAATGGAGTGATGCCGTTCATCTTCGCCTCGATCAGGGCCTCGCGAACGTCCTCTCGGGCGTATCGGGCATCGCCATAATCATGGTCATAAGGCCGGCCGTCAGTGAGAATGATTAGAAGCTTGGTTCTGTTTTCTTGACGCAGTAGCTTGTTGGCGGCGTGCCGTATAGCAGCCCCTAGCCTCGTGTTGTTCTGAAACGTGATGCCACCGATCCGACGCTCTGTTTCTTCCGAGTACTTTTCGTCAAAATCCTTTACAACATAGAATTTCACGTTGCGTCTTCCCTCGCTGGTGAAACCATTGATGGAATAGACATCACCCACCGCTTCGAGCGCCTCGCTCATGAGAACCAATCCTTCTTTTTCGATCTCTATTATCCGCCGGCCAGGATAGGTATATGGCTGCAGCGGGTTGCGAGTGATCGTACGAGCGGTCGAAGATGATTGGTCCAGCAAGATCGAGACCGCAACGTCGCGCTGTCGCCGCAGACGTTTCGTGTAAATATTCTCCGACTGGCGGCCATCGGCCTTTCGGTCGATGACAAGATCGACAAGTGCGTTCAAGTCATAATCTTCACCGTCAAGCTCCCGATTTATCTTGGAAAGGTTCTCGGGCTTCATCAACTGGAACTGATGACGTATCGACGATATCACACCGCGATAGCGCGACCTGGCTAGCTCAACAAAACCTCGGTCGCCCTTTCTGACGCGTTTTTCTACGACGCGGCTCCACCCAACCCGATAGTCGTTCAATTCACGATCCCATTCGTCGTATGCAAAGGCTTCTTCGCCCGGCTCTAATGGCTGCTCGGGCATATCGTTTTGCGACCATGCTTCAGAACCGTTAAGGTCGTCCGGCTCGCCTTCTTCATCCAGATTGTTCCAGGCGCTAAAAAGATCCTTTATATCCTGCGCGGTGCCTTGAACCTTCTCATGTACTGGAGCTTCTTCAGCGGATCTCTCGCTGTCAGCAACCTTCTTCTTGTCATCATCAGCCTGCTCATCTGTTTCAGGCTCGCTCTTGGCAGATGGCTCGTGGAAAATGTTCTGGAACAGGTCATAGACGCGGCTCGTTGCGATTATCGAATCGGCTACGGTCGCGCGAGGATCTGCCAGGTGCCGGTCGATGACACCCTCGATCTCAGATACGATCTGGCCGTAAAACTGCCTCGCATCGTCCGTTGCTCCCCCACATAGCGTTATCTGAAACAATAGTTCGAACGGAACCTGAATCATCGGCAGATCAAAGATGTAGGGACGATCTTTCCTTAAGATCGAACGCATCAGATCGAGATCTTTCTGCAGACCTCGGTAGGTGCCACGGAGTTTTTCATCGATCCTTGCATTCTCCATCGTTCCAAAGATCTTTCGGGCAAGACGGGGGTCCGGAAAGACCTTAAGAACGGACCGGTAATCGGAATCGGCCGGCAGCGATTTTGATTGAGCGGTATCTGAGGCCTCTTGAAAGCCGACTCGCTCACCCTTTTCGATATCTTCGATATACCCTGCGAGCGAGAATGCGTCTCTCTGATCCGGAGTCGATGCAAAGCGGGCCGTTATTTCAGCGAAGGCCGAGGCGAGTTCTGCCGTGTCTTTTTCGAATGTTCCGAACTCGATCTGTCCTGCACCGTGCGCGGCCAGAACTTTGTACAAACGAAAATTCATCTCGTCTTCGTCAAATTCGGATATGACAGAAGGAAGGTAGATGACCGTTCCGTTGCCTATACGCGACTCCTGCGGCATTGCTGCAAGAGGGCTTACCTCGATCTCCTTTCCCGTAAGACCCTCTACATAGATGCGGAGAACCGTTTGAATACCTTCAAGAGAAAGACCGCTTCCACTTTCCCGGAGCAGCGCGTTCGATTCCCTTGTTTCAAGGGCGAAATAGCTTCGGCGGGCTTTTGCGGAACCATCATATTTCTGTCGAAGCCCCGTCTCGATCCATTCTTCGAATTGTTCGATAGAAACCTTTCGTAACGCTCGGGAACTGGATCTGAAAGCGGCCAGTGCGCTTTCGGCGTCTTGTTCGGCGATCTCAGCCGTCATGTTGAGGACCTTTCCTATCAATTTCGAGTGTTTGCCGATGTTACCCGGCTCGCGAAGTCGGACAGTTCCGGCCAAGCTGGAGAAAAAGTCCGGGGTAGCCTTAATGAAAGCGATCAGCACCGCATTTCCCTGGCCTGCAAACCGATGAAGCACATCGACCCAGTCCTCAAAGGCCGGCTGCGAGCGGCGAAGTATGTCACTTCCAGATGAGAAAAAATGAAGGGCGACGCTCGCACCGTGATCAAGCATCCTTCCGCATTGCACGAGAAGCCTGACCGCAGAACCAGCGTCAAGGCCGCTGAGGTTCCCGGGAAGGGCGGCCCAAAGATCAGCCGTCATCCCGCCGGTCCGACTGGCAAACAGAAACCCGAGATCAAACGCCGCGTCCGCGACCCGTTCTGAATGATCACCGTATGTCTTGATGGACTCGGCGGCCTGTACTGCACCCTTCAAAAAATCGGCACTATGCTTAGCTGAGCGGGCGGCGATCTCCGCGGCAAGGCGGTAGGTGGCTATTGTCAAACTTGGATCATCGATTGCGCTCGCGATACGCGGAGCATTTTGGAATGTCTCAACCGCTGTGGAGCTTGAAAGGACGAGCTGGCGGGAACAGACCGAGAAGACAAAGCCCCTGGCTTCACTCGGTACTTGACCAAATGCTTCGGCACCGTTCTGGAAAAACGCGGTGCCAGCTTCTGCGTTTCCCATTGAGAACTTTCGGCCTAGCTCGCCCCAGCTCTGAAGATCCGAGGTCGAAAGAACCTTTGCCGCTTTAGGTACAGACTCGACAAATGCCCGGCTTGAACGCAGGCTTACGCCCGCCAGCGACGCACTTATCTCGAGGGCGACGCGTCGCTTGTCGGCCGGCAGGCGGCCTAGTTTAGCGGCTATTCCGGTTAAGGTCGCTTTCGGTAACTCTCTTTCAGCCATTGACGGTATTCTATCGCGTTGGCCAAGGTGAATCCCAATCGATACGAAATGCAACTTTCGACTGGGCGTGACGTTATTAACGACGAATGTACTTGGAAGATATACGACAAAAGGAAGGGCTCAAATGCATAGTAAATCTGAAATTCTTGCAAAACTTGGTCCTGTAACGGCATTAAGCTGTTTAGCCCTAGTTATTGTTTGGATGTTTGTAGTTTCTCCAACCACGGCCCAGGTTGAAAAGGGAGTGGGGGCTAAGAGATGGGAATACTGCTCAATTTACCTAGTAGTTAGCCTCAGGCCTGGTATGGTTAGCAAAAACGGGCTTATCACGATAAAGTATGCTAACGAAGGCAATTCTCGCTCAGAAACTATAGAAGCTCCGGTTCGAGATTTTAACGATAACGCACCTATAATGAAAGCGATCGCAAAGCTAGGGAACGAGGGCTGGGAAATGGTCGGCGAAGTTTTTCACCCATCGTCGGAAGAGCGAGTTCTTTACTTTAAGCGACCGCAGCCTTGAGCAGTCCGTAATCTCGTTACATTTTCGGCGGGACACCATCATCATAGATGAAGACATGGAAGCAGGCGTTCGCACCGTATTCTATCAGTGCGTCAAGCTTACCGTCCCTTTCCATTTCGGCAAGTTTTGCCATCACGAAGTTCTGCTCTTCAACAGGCATGTGTTTTCTCGCAAGATCGAATGCACATCCTGATGTGTGGGGCGGCAGGCTTCCTTCTCCGCGGACCCTGAACGAATTCGGATTGTTCGCGTTCAGCAATATCTGATAGTCCATCGAACGCGTGAGTGAGGTCACGCGCAATGGCCGGCGAAATCTTTCATAATAGGCGTTTGCGATCTCTATAAGGATCGGCCTTGCATTCGGATGGAACATGCGAAGCAGCCTCATCCGCATCTGTTTCCGATCGACAGGGTTGTTAAGGTCGTAGCGCTGGCCGGAAAAGTCAGCGGCCAGCCGTGAAAGCGTACCGTATTTCGGATCACCGACCTTTAATTCGATGATGTTGTTAGGAAACGAGAATGATGTGAACGGGCCGTCACTCGCGCTTCCGCCTACCTCCAGATAGAAGCTATTCGTAGCCATCGGCATTTCGATCAGCTTACGGCTCAGCCTCTTTTCCGCAAGATCTGCAAAATCCATCGGCTGCTGATAGCCTTTCGCATTCATCTCGCGGAGTTTCTGCTTCTGTTTGATCACTCCGTCGCCTAGCAGCTCTCTCGGCACATTCAAACCCGCGGGTCTGATGCCCTTTTCTCCCGGACGGTCTTCGAAGGCCTTTCGCTTTTGCTCGGCCAGGAAGGCAGCCGTCACCGTAAGTGACGCTTCCTCCTCAATATTCGAGGTCACGTTGATATCCGCTACGTTCTCGATCTTCAACTCTTCTTCTTCGGTTTCCCAGGAAGCGATCAGGTCATCAAGGTCGTCTTCGTCCTCGCCACCGAGCGGATCGATCACACGGACGGGGATACGGGCACCTTCCCTCGGCGTCGGGGTCGGACCGCCGTTTCCGCTTCTGGTGGCAATAAGAAAGGCGAGGCCGCCGAATATCAAGATGAGCAAGGTCATCGCGATCGCAGCTACCAGCATCATCGGAAACTTTTCGTCATTGGGCGGTAGAGTATCAGGAGATCTTTGCAGCGGATGAGGAAGGGCCGGTTCGACACGAGGTGCAGCGGCCGGCGGTCGTTCGGCCTCAACCGGCCCGCCGTATTCGGTATCGACACGAATATCCGTATGGCTGCCGATCTTGAGATGGTCGCCGTTTTTTAAAAGCCGTGGCCGTCCGCTTATTCTCTCGCCATTGAGAAATGTGCCGTTGGTCGAGTTTTCATCTACCACGAGCACCTCGTCGCCTTCGCGAAAGATGGTCGTATTTACGCGGGAGAGTCCCGCATCGTCCAGCACGAGCTGGGCTTCCGGCGTACGGCCTATGGTGAGTTCATCGCCGAGTTCGACGATCCTGGACTCGTGCCCGCTTGTTATATGTAGTGTAACTTTCACTTGCTAAAGATGGTGATCGTCAGCGACTTCCTTAAGCTTCGTCAGATCGATAAGCTTCGAGAAATCGTCGAAGTGAAACATCGAATCGTCCCTGCAGTGTTCGCAAAAGAAGGTTACGTCTTCACCTAGGTACATATCCTTTAGGTGATAGGCAATGAAGCAGCCGTAGCATCGCTGCACGCGGCGGCCGAAGGTCTCGAGTATCTCAACATTTCCAGGAGCTTCCATCTTTCATTTTAAAGTTTAGCACAGCGGATCGCTCCGTCTCGCCTTGCAAATACTCTCGTCTTGTGTTTTCAATAAAGGAAAGATGTTGCCCGGCTCGATTCACATCCACCATCTTCATCATCACGCGTCATCACATTCGCGCGTGAATTAGCCCTTTCTCTCTGATCTACAAATAAAGGTAATCATCACGTGCGAACCCTGAGAAGGCTTCGAGGGGATCGTTATGTCATTTCTTGGTATGAAGTTAAAGATCGCTATACAAAAACAAGGGAAATTGGCCGATGGTTCGGTCCGGCTGCTTCAAAAATGCGGCATCACCTTCTCGAACGGCTATGGTAAGCTCAGGGCCGAAGCTGCCGGCTTTCCGCTTGAGATCTACTTTCTTCGCGACGATGACATTCCCGATTACGTTGCTGACGGAGTAGCTGATATCGGCATCATCGGTGAGAACGTTCTTGCCGAACAACCCAAGCAGGTCGAGACCATAAAAAAATTGGGCTTCGGAACTTGTCGGCTTTCGCTTGCGGTCCCTAAAGCCAGTGGAATCAAGAGCCTCGAATCCTTTACGGGAAAGCGGATCGCTACAAGTTATCCACGTGTGCTCTCGGCTTTCCTTCAGCGAAAGTCGATCTCAGCAGAAGTGCACGAAGTTAACGGCTCGGTTGAGATCGCCCCATCTGTAGGACTGGCAGATGCTGTTTGCGATCTGGTCAGTTCTGGCAACACGCTCTTTTCGAACGGCCTTCGTGAAGCTCACGTCGTCATGAACTCAGAAGCTGTATTGATTGCCCGAAAGGATCTGACGGGGGTGAAAGCACGTCTCTTCAAGCAGATTCTCTTTCGCATCAGCAGTGTAAGGGCCGCTGAACAGAACAAGTACATACTTCTGAACGCTCCCTTAACTAGCGTACCCGCGATCTCAAGGCTGCTTCCCGGCATGAGAAGCCCGACGGTCGTACCGCTTGCAGAATCGGGCTGGGTCTCGATCCAGTCAGTGATCAGCGAGCATGAATTTTGGGAAGCTTGCGATGAGCTGAAGAAGGCAGGTGCCGAAGGAATTCTGATCGTTTCTATAGACCAGATGATCGTATGAAAGTTATCAATCACCCAACAGCCGACGAGCGTGCACGACTTTTGTTTAGGCCTGCGATCCAGCGGCGGAAAATTGAAGAAGAGGTTCGCCGTATTATCTCGCGGGTTAGGACGGGCGGCAACAACGAAATATTTGCTCTTGGCCGAGAACTGGACGGCGTCGATCTTTCCCAGCTAGAAGTGACCAAAGACGAGTTCGATTCAGCGGAGAGGACCGTGCCGGAAGCGTTGAAGAACGCCATAGCACTTGCCCAAGCAAACATAGCGAAGTTTCATGGCGCTGAAGACCGTTCCGGATATCGCGTTGAGGTCATGCCCGGGGTCGTTTGCTGGAAAAGATGGCTTCCGATAGAAAGAGTTGGCCTTTATATTCCGTCCGGCACTGCCCCGCTTTTCTCCACGGTATTAATGCTTGCGATACCTGCCCAACTGGCTGGATGCAGGGAGATCGTCCTATGTTCACCGCCGGATGTGAATGGTAACCTCCATCCCGCGATCGTCCATGCCGCGAGCACGACCGGTGTAACGAGATTGTTCAAAATAGGAGGTGCCCAAGCGATCGCGGCAATGGCCTTTGGTACAGAAAGCATCCCAAAGGTGGATAAGATCTTCGGCCCCGGAAACCAGTTTGTGACTGAGGCGAAACTGCAGGTACTGGGCAGCAGAGTCGCAATAGACATGCCTGCGGGACCGTCGGAGGTTGCCGTCCTAGCGGATAACTCGGCAATACCACAATTCGTTGCGGCCGACCTAATTTCGCAAGCCGAGCATGGACCTGACAGCCAGGTGATGCTCGTTTCTACCTCAACTGAACTGATCGAAAACGTGCTCGCAGAGGTCAAAACACAAATAAGATCACTCCCGCGCCGAGAGATCGCGGCCCAGGCCCTAAAGAACTCATTCGTAGTGGCGGTCGGTACTCTAGACGAAGGCCTCGATCTGCTCAACGAGTACGCTCCAGAGCATTTGATACTTGCTTGCGGCAAAGCAGACGAGTATGCCGAAAAAGTTCGGAACGCCGGCTCGGTGTTCCTCGGTAATTATTCCTGCGAGAGCGCCGGCGATTATGCCGCGGGCACAAACCACACTCTTCCGACCAATGGAGCGGCCCGTGCTTACAGCGGCCTTTCCGTTCTTAGCTTTATGAGATCGGTCACGTTCCAAAGCCTCTCGGCAGATGGCATCCGTTCGCTCGGGCCGGCAATACAGATAATGGCCGAAGCCGAAGGCTTAGACGCTCACAAAAAAGCCGTCTCGATAAGATTACAAAAATTATTTGGAGGCAGAGGTGACCTTTGATCTAAATAGGCTTGTTCGCCCGAATGTGCGCAACCTGAGGCCGTATTCTTCTGCCAGGTCGGAATTCTCGTGCTCGGCCGAGATATACCTCGATGCAAACGAAAACTCCTTCGGGTCGCCCGCTGGATCTGCTCTCAATCGTTACCCCGACCCGTTGCAGACCGAACTGAAGAAGAAAATCGCCGTGCTCAAGAAAGTTGCCATGGATCGCATTTTCGTTGGCAATGGAAGTGACGAGATCATCGACCTTCTCATTCGTATCTTCTGCGAACCGGGCCGTGACCAGGTGATAGTTTGCCCACCCACCTATGGAATGTACGCGGTCTGTGCCTCTCTTAACGACGTTCGTGTCGCAAGCGTTCCGCTCGACTCAGATTTTCATCTCCGTCCCGCGGCTGTACTCGCTGCAGCCGAGCCTGAAGCAAAGATGGCATTTCTATGTTCACCCAACAACCCTACCGGCAACTTGATGCGGAGAGATTCGATCGTAGAAATAGTCGAACGTTTTTGCGGGATCGTGGTCGTCGATGAGGCGTACATAGACTTTTCGGATGCAGCGTCGCTTATTGATGGGATCGATCAACTGCCCAATCTTGTCGTCGTTCAGACATTTTCAAAGGCATGGGGCCTTGCAGGCGCTCGCCTCGGGATCGCTTATGCATCTAGGGGCGTGATCGAACTGATGAACAAGATAAAACCGCCCTATAATGTCAGCTCCCTAAACCAGAGTGCCGCATTAGGAGCCCTTCGCAACGAGGAAGAAGTAAAAGTTTGGCGGACAGCCATTGTCCGTGAGCGTTTTCGCCTCGCCGAAGATCTTGCCGCCGTCGCTGGAATTGAAGCCGTCTATCCATCAGATGCGAACTTTATACTTGTGAAAGCGAAAGATGCGCGAAACCTTCATCTTGCGCTTATCGATGAAGGAATAGTGGTCCGCGATCGCAGCGACATCGAGCGTTGCGGGAGTTGTCTTCGCATAACTGTCGGAACGCCCGTCGAAAACACCCGTCTGATCGATGCGATAAAGACAGCATACGCCAGCTTGGATCTAAGGTCTGCAGCAACTGTACGGCGCGGAGAAGCGAAATGAAGAAGATCCTGTTCATTGACCGAGACGGTACTATCATTCGAGAACCAGAGGACCAGCTGGTTGACAGCATTGAAAAGCTCAGCTTCGTGCCAGGGGTGATCACAAACCTGGCCCGCGTCGCTGCTGAAACCGACTATGTACTTGTAATGGTCACAAATCAGGACGGCCTCGGCACCTCGAGTTTCCCGGAAAGCGAGTTCCTACCGCCGCATAAGCTAATGCTTGCGACGCTGTCCGGAGAGGGCGTCGAGTTTGCGGATGTTTTTATCGACCGAAGCTTATCCTCAGATCCACTGCCGACGCGAAAGCCGGGGACCGCTATGCTTGAAAAGTATCAGACGGGTGAATTCGACCTGGAGAACTCCTTTGTCATCGGAGACCGTGCGACAGACGTCGAACTGGCGAAGAACCTTGGGGCATCGGCGATCTATTTACGCAATGAAAGGTTTCCTTTCGATGAGACTGATGATCGGGTTTTCTCCGTCAACAGCTGGGCAGAGATCTTTACTATTGTATCGAAGACACAGCGGACCTCCAGGCAAAAACGAATTACGGCAGAGACCGAGATAAGTTTGACCCTAAACCTAGATGGGACCGGTGTTGCCGCGATCGATACGGGGATCAAATTCTTCGACCACATGCTCGAACAGGTTGCCAGGCACGGCTGTTTTGATCTTGCGATCAAGGCTAATGGCGATCTAGAAGTCGATGAACACCACACCATAGAAGACGTTGCCATCACGCTCGGCCAGGCCTTCAGTGACGCTCTCGGCAGCAAACGCGGGATCGAGCGTTATGGGTTCTGCCTCCCAATGGACGACTGTCTCGCGCAGGTGGCGATCGATCTCGGGGGGCGAAGTTGGATAGTTTGGGACGCTGAATTCAATCGCGAGATGATCGGCCGGATGTCTACCGAAATGTTCTTTCATTTCTTTAAATCGTTCTCCGACAACGCGCGGTGTAATCTGAACATAAAGGCAGAGGGAGTGATCGAGCACCATAAGATCGAAGCGATCTTCAAGGCATTTGGCCGCTCGCTTCGAATGGCGGCCGATCGCACAGGCCGTGGTCTGCCGACAACCAAGGGGGTCTTATGAAAGTTGTGATCGTGCGATATAAAGCCGGCAACACGGCTTCGGTCAGTATCGCTCTTAATCGTCTCGGTATCGAGCCCGTAATATCGGCAGATCGAAACGATCTTTTGTCGGCGGACAAGGTCATTTTCCCGGGGGTCGGCGAAGCCTCAGCAGCAATGAAATACATTACCGAACGACGACTCGATGATGCTATTCGCAGCCTTCGCAAACCTTTCCTGGGCATCTGTCTCGGAATGCAGCTTATGTTCGAATTCTCCGAGGAAAACTCGACCGATTGCTTGGGCATAGTGAACGGGAATGTTATTCGGTTTGACGAAACGAAAGCGAAGGTCCCACACACCGGATGGAACAGGGTCAGCGGACTTCGAACGAGCCTTTTCGATGGGATAAACGACGGAACCTACTTCTACTTCGTCCATGGTTATTATGTTGACGTAGCAGCCGATACTATTGCTTGGGCAGAGCACGGCACAGTATTCAGTGCCGCCATCCGACAGAACAATTTCTATGCGGTCCAGTTTCATCCCGAAAGATCGGGCCCTGCAGGAAGACTCGTTCTGGAGAACTTTCTAAAGCTATGATCGAGGTGATCCCAGCAATTGACATTATCGAAGGGCGTTGTGTACGGCTTTGGCAGGGTGATTTTTCGAAGAAGACCAGATATCTGGATTCGCCGAAAGATGTAGCAACACGGTTTCGCGACGCCGGCATACATCGTATCCACATGGTTGATCTTGACGGTGCTAGAAGCGGTAAGCTCTGCAATTTGAAGGTGCTTGAGAATGTAGCTTCTCTCGATGGGCTGGTGATCGATTATGGCGGTGGGGTTCGGAGCAGGAGAGATGTCGAGTGCATATTGTCAGCAGGCGCATCAATGGTGAATCTTGGCAGCATCATTCTCCGTCAACCAAAAACGTTCGTTGAATGGATCGACCGATTCGGCCCTGAAAGGTTTCTGCCGGGTATTGATGCCCGAGACGGTCTTGCCGCCTCAGATGGCTGGGCCGCATCAACAGACTTGGCGGTGGACGAAGTACTCGCTGGGCTGATACGGCTTGGTTGCAGACAAGCATTTGTAACTGATATCGCCTGTGATGGAATGATGCGGGGCCCTGCTTTGGGCCTTTATCAGCAGCTCTGTTCCGAACTTATTGGGATACGCCTTATCGCGAGCGGCGGCGTGCGGTCGGTTGCTGACATTGCAGAGTTGGAAGCCATTGGATGTAGTGGAGTCATAATTGGAAAGGCCCTTTTGGAAGGAGAAATAAATACAGAGGAACTAGCGCTCTATGCTGGCAAAAAGGATCATTCCCTGTCTTGATGTAAAGGACGGCCGAACAGTCAAAGGCACTAATTTCCAAGACTTGCGCGATGCAGGTGACCCGGTCGAACTTGCGGTAAGGTATTCTGAGGAAGGTGCAGACGAACTCGTTTTTCTAGACATATCCGCAACTGGTGAAGGCAGAAAGACCTTTGTTGATCTGGTTGGCCGTCTCGCACAGGTGATCGACATACCATTTACGGTCGGTGGCGGTATCAGTTCGACCAACGATATCCAACGCCTTCTGTCCGCCGGAGCAGACAAGGTTTCTATCAACACTGCTGCGGCGAACAGACCTGCATTCGTGGAGGAAGCCGCCGGAGCATTTGGTTCTCAATGCATCGTCCTTTCAGTTGATGTTATCCGGTTCGGCGGCACGTGGCGTGTGTTCACCCATGGAGGGAAAAAAGCAACAGGATATGAAGCCATCGGATTCATAAACCTCGGAGTCGCAAAAGGAGCCGGGGAGATCCTATTGACCTCAATAAATGCTGATGGGACAAAAGCGGGCTTTGATCTGGAACTGACCCGACGAGTGTCGGCTTCGACATATGTGCCGGTCATTGCCTCCGGCGGTGCCGGCCGTATCGACGATTTTGCTGATGTGCTGTGCACCGGTAAGGCGGACGCCGCGCTCGCGGCCAGCGTTTTTCACTTCGGCGAGATCGAGATCCCGCAGCTCAAATCATTTCTAAATATGCGGGGAATCAGTGTGAGGATATGAATGTAGATTTCTCAAAACATGCAAGCGGTCTTGTTCCCGCGATCGTGCAAGACCCAGGAACCGGGAATGTCCTCATGCTCGGTTATATGAATGAAGAGGCATTTACGGCCACTAAGGCCACGGGACGAGTAACGTTTTTCTCACGATCCAAAGATCGGATCTGGGTAAAGGGTGAAACAAGCGGGAATTATATCGACGTTGAGTCGATATGCGTTGATTGCGACTTTGACACGATACTAATACTTGGAAAGCCACGAGGCCCGGTTTGCCATACCGGAGCAAGAACATGTTTTGGCGATACTGTGGCGGGTTCAGCGAACCTCGCTTTTCTCGACGTTCTAAGTTCTACCATACGAACTCGCCGTAAGGAAGCAAAAGAAGGCTCGTACGTTGGCAGATTATTTTCCTCCGGCCTCAATTCGATCATTCAGAAAGTAGGCGAAGAGGCAGTGGAAGTCATCATTTCAGCAAAGGATGATGATACAGAATCGTTCAAGGGGGAGGCCGCAGACCTCTTGTTTCACCTTTTGGTGCTGCTCGAGGCAAAAAATACCTCCCTAACCGAAGTTGCTGCGGTCCTTGCCAACAGGCATGCACTGGCGATCAAAAAATAGAGCGAGGCAGCTACTTAAACGGCGGCGTCTGGCTTTTCCGACTTCTATTTCACGATGCCGCGCTTCGATGTCTTTATGAACTCAACCAGCAGATCGACCTCGGGGCAATCCGTGATCTCAACACCGATCTTTTCTAAGGCCTGTGTGGTGTTGAGCCTTGCCGAAAGCAGCAAATGAAACGCGTGCCCGAGCTTTCTAATGGTATCGGCCGGGTAACCTCGTCGCCGCATTCCGATACGGTTCAGGCCGTAACACTTTGCGTGGTTACCCTGAATGATGGCAAAGGGCGGGGCGTCTTTTACGACTACGGAGTATCCTCCGATAAAGGCTTCAACACCTACTCGACAAAACTGATGTACCCCTGAGTACGCCCCAACATTGGCACGGTCGGCGATCTCGACATGACCTGCCAGAGTGGCCGCATTCGCCATTATTACATTGTTTCCTATGGTGCAATCGTGGGCAACGTGGGCTTGGGCCATCAGCAGGTTGTCGTCACCTATCCGGGTGACGCCGCCTCCGCCTTCGGTTCCGCGATGTATCGTCACAAACTCGCGGATCTGGTTGCGTTTACCGATCTCAGTTGAGGTCGGCTCCCCAGAATACTTAAGGTCTTGCGGCGCCAGACCGATCGAAACAAACGGAAAGACGCGTGTTTCGTCCCCTACCGTAGTGGCCCCTCCCACAACCACGTGCGAATCGAGCACGACGCGATCGCCGAGCGATACCCTTTCGCCAACGATACAAAACGGGCCGATGCGGCAATTGTTCCCGAGCCTTGCAGTATTAGAAACGAGGGCTGTTTCGTGGATCTCTGTGCCCATAGAAGCGGATCAAGAAACTGGGGGGCGGTCAGCAATGACGCTCATGATGTCGGCTTCGGCAGTGGTCCGACCGTCCACTCGGGCTATACCGCGCATCTTCTGCACTTTTGTCCCGACTCGAAGGGCGGTAACTTCTAGCACAAGCGTGTCGCCGGGTACGACCGGCTTCCGGAAGCGTGCATTCTCAATTCCACTGAAATAGGGGATCTTTTTGTCCCGATCTTCGAGGTCCCTAAGCGCCAATATTGCGCCAACCTGAGCCAGCGCTTCTATCTGAAGTACGCCGGGCATTACGGGTGCTCCCGGAAAATGGCCCTCAAAAAAATGCTCGTTGGCTGAGACCTGCTTTATGCCCACGATCCTTACGCGTGGTTCCAATTCCACGATTCGGTCAACGAAAACAAACGGAAAGCGATGAGGCAATATGCGCCTGATCGCTTCTGAATCGTAGATCACCTGATCGCTGTACATAGAGAAAAGCCAGAAGCCAGCAGAGGCAATACCCCAAACCGGCCGCTGACTTTGAAGAACGGGTTTAGATCGACTATCTCGGCTGCGTGTTGGAAGCCGTTCCCGGAGGACGCGCGTTGAAGTACGCGATAAAGTCCTTCGTAATATCGTACTTGTCGTCAAAGCCAAGAAGTATCTCGGCCTGCTCAAGCCGTGCACCGTCAAGGATCACTGCAAAGCCCTTCTGCTTTGCATATTCGTTCATTGCTTTAAGGATCTCGGCAAAAACCGGGCCGACTACCGCGGGGTAACGGCGTTCCTGCAGCGCTTTGAGGTCTTCGTCCTTTCGTTTCATGTCTGTCTCAAGCTTCTGAAACTCAAGGACCTTTGCGTCATAGTTGCTCCGATTGATCGGGACGGTGGTGCTGCCGGTTCCGGCTGCGGTCAACTGCTGCTGCATCGTCTGGATCTCTTTGCCAAGATTTTGCCGACGTGTTTCCATAGCGTTGAGTTCGTCAACAGCCGGCTTGATCTCATTATTGAACGCCGTCAAAGCATTGCGGAAACGTGTGATACCGCCCTTTTCATCAGCGAACATATTGATGTTGACCAGACCGATCTTTCCGGTACCAGCCGGGGTCGTATTCGCCGGGGTGCCGGTTTGACCGAAAGCGGCCGAAGCAGCAAGTGCCAAGCCAAGAAATAAGAAACTAAATCTCTTCATCGTAAACTAAACTCCTACATCGTGCCTAAAAAGGACCTCTTAATTGCGGAACAATCTATTTGAAACAAAATTTACTTAAACTGTTGCCTGTGGATACCTGATAAAACCAGAAAGACCAAAATATTATGTCATAAGGCCGCGAAAGTCAATTTTCTTCAGTTTCGGCCAATGTCTCGGTGTAAGCGGTGCTGAGGCCGTTCCTGCTTTCAGTAAGCGTGATATGCAGATCGATATTTCGTCTCTTGGCAGGTTTGACGAAACGGGATCGCTTGGCCTGTACCACAGCAAAACGTATCACCTGTCCGGCAGATCAGAACGTCCTTCCCACGGTAAACCTGAAACCGTTCCTTTTACCGGGAAGGAAAATGCCCGGCAGTTGTTCAGTAAACCCAAGCTTTGCATTCGGGTTATAGTAATAGATCAGGCGGAATGGAACGTTAACTACCGGGACCTGCACTCGAAACTCGAGACCGACGCTTGCTTTGAAATCGCCGATCTTGTTAAACGCGCTGTCGTCCACACGAAGCAGCGAATTCTGCTGGACCTCACCTCGAAGATAAAGCTGCTGAACCTCAGGTGATAGCGATGTCGGGCAGCCGAAGCGGTTGCCGCGGCAAAACTCATTTATGAAGTCCGTTTTGGTCATCACCCGCCCTCGATAGTAAAGGATGCTTCCAAAGCTGCTTTCGAGTGTCGGGGTATTTATCAACGCCAGAGCGGTGAGGCGGCCGGGCCCGAGAAGCTGCTCGTCGGGGAGGAACTCCGTGTTGATCCTTTGCGTTCCTGTTTTTCTTAAATTGAATACGCTTCCGATATCGGCAAAAGCAGCCAGCGTTGCGGGGCCAAAGAGCGGAATGCGATATTCAAGGTTCGTCAAGATCTGCGTGTCTCCGCCGATAAACCTGAAATTTCTCGAGAATAGGGCCGGGTTTGCACCATCGAATCCAGTTAATAGCCCGATCCCGGCTAGTTCGATCGGGATCTGAGGGTTCTCAAAGCCTTCCTGGGGTACGGGAGTGCCGAAGGAATTTGCGGTCACTGACACATTCCTGCTTGTGACGTAGGTATCAAAAGGAGAGATCGGGCCGATGCTTCTAGTATTATAACCGCGAATATCATTCTCGCTGCCGAGGAAGTATCGCTCATAGATCGGCACGCCACCAACGAACGAGATCGAATTAGCATTTCGGACCGTATCGGTCAACGCGAAAGAACCGATCGTTCCCGCCTGGACACGAAAGGCAAATACCTCCGGATTCTTCGAGCTTTTGCGCCTGATCGGTATAAATTTCGAGTATGTGATGTTCGGCTGATAAGTTCGAACGTCGCCGCCTAGCCCGGCAAGGGCAAATGAGGCCGCAAACTGAGAACCCCGCAATGTATCTATTCCATTCGCCGCCGGCTGCCGGGTATCGTAAACAAAAGATCCGGTAATGCGGCTTGTAATGATATTCGGCTGTTCATAGATTATGGGTATCCGTTGCGACGGGTCGGCTGATTCGTTGATCGGCGGGTCCTGAATTGACGTCGAAGTGAACTGATATGTCAGTCCGACGCGCGAAAACTGGGTAAACTGGCGTTTCCTGAAAGCAAGCTCAGAGAGCGGAGCGGTCACAAAAAGCGTACCGCCATAAGTGTTCTGCGTGAAAAGGTTGCTTTCGTCAGTTAATACCTGGCCGAATGGGTTAAACAGATCGCTTAATATTTCCTGATTCTGCGTTAGAAAAGTCCCCTCGCCGAAAAATTTATAGCGAGATGCAAACAAAGAGAAACCAACCGAGATGGGCCTGTCGCGGAAGTAAGGTTCCTGGTATGTGAACTGCAGGCTCTGCTGACGATTTCCCGCTCCGAGTGCGAAGGATAACACCTCGCCCCTTCCTGCGAGGTTGTTCGTTGAATACTCAAGACCGAAGAAGTTCCCCCCGATGCCGGAGATGCCGCCATTAAACGATATCTGCTGGCGGCCTCGCTCTTTTACGCGGACAAGCAGATCCACGTCGCCCTGCTCTTCGTCTGTACGCGTCTCAACGTCCTTGTCCTTATCGATGGGATCAAAATACTGCGTTTGATTCAGCCGAGCGATCGAGATCTCAAGCCACCTGGAGTTATAGATATCGCCTTCATTCAACAAGAATTCCCGCCGCATCACTCGGTCCCGGGTGAAGGTGTTCCCAACGAACTCAAGCCGTCGCAGAGTGAACTGTTTTCCCTCGTCGATCCGGATCGTGATATCCACTATGCCCTCGTTAGGGTTATTTGGATTGTCCTTGAAGTCAGGTTCGAATTCAGCCGTATAGTTCACGAACCCCTGCATCCCGTAAACGGTCTTTAGGCTTTCGTAAACCGCATCCTGCAGGCGCTTTCCATCAGCAATGTCACCGGGTTTTAGCCCAATATAAGCGAGGATCTGCTGCTCCGAAAATATCGAATTGCCCTCAACCTTAAGCTCGCCGACACGAAAGACCGGACCCTCCGAAACAGGTACGACTATCTTAAGCGTGTCATCTTTCGACGAGAGCAGGGGTATCGGCAATACGATAAATGGGGTTATCCCCGTCCGCTTTACTCCAAGACCAACGATCTCAGGATCACCAAGCCTTGCCTGAAAATGGCCTTTGGACCACATATAAGAGCGGACGTTTCGCTGGAGATCGGCTTCAAGCGCTCGCAGATTCAAGATGTCCTGGCCCTTGAATCGCGAAATAAGGCCGGTCTGCCGTATATACTGCATTGCCCCGCGAAGTTCGCTGTCCTTGAATTTCTCGTTCCCGTCAAACTCGATCTCGACGATCCGCGATCGATTGCCCTGTTCGACCTCAAACGTCAGGGCAATAGACGTAGCAGATACCTGCTCTTCCTTTACATTGATCTTTGCGTTCGGATAACCCTTGGTCGCCAGCATTTCCCGAAGAATACGGGTCGCGGCACGAGCCTTTACGGGGTCATAGATAGATTCTTTCGAGATGCCGGCTCGCTGTTCGCGAAACGCCTTCAGGATTTCAGATTCCGTTATTGCCTTTGTCCCGGTGAATTGAAGGTCGCGAATGATTGGCCATTCTCGCACCTCGAAGATCACGTTCACGCCGCCCCTAATTCCGTCGGTCGTGATAACGCGAGTTGCAGTTTTATCAAACCAGTTCAGCGACAAAAGCTCACGCAGGTCTCGTTCAAGCGCCGCCTGATCGTACACATCGCCGGGGCGGGTGCGGATATAATAAAGGAGGTCATCGTCGCGAAGCCGCCGGTTTCCCTGAATATCGACGGTCTCAACTATCTGCTGCTGAACAAAAGAGGAGATCTCGTTCGCATTGGCGGAAACTCTCGCTTGCGCAGCATCGGCCGAGAATGCCATGGCCAAAACTGCAAGCCCGAATGCGCGAAATTTGAACATAAATGCGTTATTCCCTGAGGTCGCGGCCATGAAAGCTATCAATGCTCTAAGTACCACTAGATCTATAAATTACACCTGCCAAACTCGGGGGAAACAAGGCGGTCCGTCTGTGTCGGAAAATTACTCAACCTATGATTCTGCGATCGACCATGAGGTTGCCCTTTCAGAGCCCGTTCCACAAACTTCCGAATTATACAGGTAAATATAGGAAAACAGAAAAGCTCCGCCCCCGCGGCCGGGGCACTACCACGTTTCGAGCAAAGCTTGACAGCCGATATTCTCCCTTCCCGCCTCTTGATACCGCGATTCTCTAGCTGCCTTTAGCCATTTGATGATCGGAAGAATGGATTCGCTCTGCCAACGGCTTTGCGGTTCGGGCACCTTGAGGTTCCATTGGCCCGCTAGCCTTTTATTGGGACGCACTGTTGGCTTTGAGGGTCCCAAACGGTTCCAGCAGGGCAGGGTTCCTCTTCAAGGGTAGCCTTGATCGGTATGCATTGTTTTGAACCCGGATCCCAAGTAGTCCCCGGAGGACATCTTACAGCGTTTTCGGCTGCGTCTTCAGCACCTGCGTTTGTATTTTCCTGTGCATCCTTATGTTCAATCGGATTGTTCATATTAGTATTCCTTAACCTAGTGTTCGGAGATCAACGAGATCTGTATCCCGCCGGTTTGTTTGCTGTAAAGCAGCCCTTTTGAATCGGGCGTCCAAATGAGGCCCGAGAAGAACAGTGTCGTATCGTCGTTAGCAGTCACCTTGATGGACGCTCCGCCCCGAAGCGGCACTACAAATATATTGTCAATGTTCCCTTTTCGCTCGGCGTAAGCGATCCACTTCTGATCCGGCGAGATCCTAATGCCATTTCGGCGGGCATCGGGCAGTGTGTTCACCTTTTCTTTCTTGCCAGGTTCAACGGCGGATACGAAATATATGTCCCAACGCCCTTTTCCTGATTCAGCCACGAACACGCCGGACGAATCGTTTCGCCAACCTAACAATCTGATCTCGGCATTAAAATCGCTTCCGGCACTCGAAACCCCCTCGTTTAGAAAAACGATCCGGTTGTCCTTTGA